>Ga0070741_10000284_pt1 | contig 193582 bp, 168 predicted proteins | sample Coa_R1_4_FD_66440 | JGI IMG/M metagenome (GOLD analysis project Ga0070741, IMG submission 66440) | Surface soil microbial communities from Centralia Pennsylvania, which are recovering from an underground coalmine fire - Coalmine... | ecosystem: Environmental > Terrestrial > Soil >... | reverse complement strand
GACGATGTTCTCGCTGCCGCAGTGGTAGCACTTGATAATTTTGGTGACCATACGGGGTGAGCCTATCATCTCTCACCCGTTTGAGCCACTACCGGGCGACGTTGGCAGGCCGGACTTAATCCAAGCGCTTTATGACCCTGAGCAGAAGGTCAGCCTCAACGCACAGTCGGTCATAAAATACCTCGCTGAGCCGGAGGCTCTAGCCGCTTTGGACGAGTGGTATCGGTATCGTAAAGCACATACGAAAGGGTATTGGACATCGCCGGTCAAACTTCTGACGGAAGTCAGATTCCTGCGTGGCGATGATAGCGACCTGGCTAAGCTGGTGCTGAGCAACCTTCACCCGAACGAGGATGATTTCTCGGCCGAACTTCTCGCCCGCAACAAGAATAGAAATACCGCGCTCGTCGAAATTGTACAGGGCAACGTTTTCACCGACGGGTGGCATGTAACGATCAGGCTGGAGAACGGCGAGTGGCGGTTACTCTCTCATTACCTCGTTTGGCAATCGTGATTTCGTTGTCGTCGGGCGGGCGAGCTAACAACAGCAGGCACCAACCGCCGGCACGATGGCAGTTATGTTTCTCAATGGCGATGGTGCTGCCGGACGCAATTGGTGTAAAGGGGAGTACCCCGGTCTATCTCGACCCTGCACAAGGTCTATTCGTGTGTCTGAACTGAGAGCTTTCACAACCAAGCGCAGACGCCGGGCCTGCCGCAATCTGCAACTGCGTTACGCGACCTGTAGTTCAGGGGCGACCATAAACGCGCGGCACACGAGCCGAAACGCTCGTCACCACTTCGTAAGAAATTGTCCCGATCTGTTCCGCCACGTCTTCGGCTGAAATCCGCAACCCGTCAGCCTCACCGATCAGGATCACCTCATCACCCGTCGCAACGCCTGGCACATCCGTCACATCCAGCAGCGTCAGGTCCATACTCACCCGCCCGACAATCGGGGCGAAGCCGCTTCCCTGCTGACTGCGCACGATGACGCGACCGTTGTTTGAATGAGCGCGGCGCAACCCGTCGGCATAACCAATCGCAATCGTCGCAATCCGGCTTTCGCGCCCGGTCGTGAAAGTGCGTCCGTAGCCGAGCGACGCTCCTGCCGGGACAGTCTTCAGCAGAATGATGCGCGAATGCAGTGACATCACCGGGCGCACGTCCAGTGGTTCGGGTGACGGAGCGAGTACATCGCGCTTCAGCCCATACAGCGTTGCGCCCGCCCGCACCATCGTTCCCAGAGCCCGGTGATGGGCGTGCAGGCCGGGGCTGTTGGCGAGATGCTGCACGACGGGATCGAAACCCTCAGCCCGCACGATGCGCAAGGCCTCGTAATACTTCGCGATTTGTGCGTCAGTGTATGCAGGGTCAGCAGCGTCAGCGTCGGCGAAATGCGTCCACAACCCCTCAAACCTGAGATTTGAAAACTGCCGGAGCGCCCGTGCAAACTCCGCCACCTCATTCATCTGAATGCCGAGCCGCCCCAGGCCGGTATCAACCTTCAGATGAAAGCCTGCGACCCGCCCAGCCTCGCACGCTGTTGCATTCAGTTCTTCCGCTGAATCAAGCCTGAAGATTGAAGGGGTCAGATCGTGCGCAACAACATCTTCAGCCTGACCGTGCCAGAAACCACCGAGGCAGAAGATCGGTCGCGTGACGCCGGCCTCGCGCAACCCGGCGCCCTCTTCGACCAGCGCGACCCCGAACCAGTCCGCGCCCTCGTCTTCCAGCGTGCGCGCGCATTCGACGGCGCCGTGGCCGTAGGCGTCGGCTTTGACTACGGCCATCACCTGCACCTGCCGGCCGACATGGTTTTTGATCGTGCGGTAATTGTGAGCGAGCGCGGGAAGAGAAATCTCAGCCCAGGTTGGGCGCCGGTGGATCATTGCGGATTGCGGTTTATAAATCAGCCTTCGTACGCCTTGTTTTCAAAGCGGGTGAGCTGTTTCAGGAAGATCAGTTCGAGGCTGCCGATCGGGCCGTTGCGCTGCTTGCCGATGATGATCTCGGCGGTGTTCTGCTTCTCGGTTTCGGGATGATAGACCTCGTCGCGGTAGATGAACATCACTACGTCGGCGTCTTGTTCGAGGCTGTTATGCGAAATCGAATCGTTGACGACAAAGTTATGATGTTCATCAACTGTCAGATCGAACACTTCAGCCACACCATCAGGCACAATCGAAAGAATCTGATCCCAGTAAACGTCGCTGTTGGCCAGTCGCAGTAATTCCACTGAGTGGACGACTCCGGCAATTCGTGCTGCACGCTCCCGACTGAGATTTTTTTTATAGATACCGGTGCCGCAATAAGCGCTGCGAATACCCGCCATCATCTCGCGCGTAGTCAGGCCGTGCTTCTCTATTGAAGGCACAACATATTGCCGCCAGACAGCGCTGGGGATCACATCCCGATTGGCATTGGCTGTTGTGTTCAGGATGAAATGATGGAGCTTCCGCAAGGTTTCAGTTCTGCGCGCCCCGGTCGCGCCAACGGTCTTAACGAAACTCTCAATGTCGGTTCTGCCACTGACAGTAACGTGATATTGATCTCTTCCCTTTCCGGGTTGTGGTGCCCGGCGCAGGGTGGCGTTGATAGCGATCCGTAAGAGTAATGACTGGACATCCCGCGCCAGCGGCTCGCTGCTGGTCGCATAGCAAACGCCCGGATGATGTTTTCCTCTCTTTTCATCAACCCGGATAGTGCCATCCGTCGCCCACAGGTGGCGCAGGAAAAGCGCAATCGCACCCGGCGTCTGCTCGAAGACTTTTTCCGGCACACGCTTTTCGTATGACCGCAGCCCCCACACGCCGAGTTTCATCATCCATTCGGTGACTGCGCTGCGGATGTGGTGGGTGTGGTGGCGAGTCGAAGAGAGATAAACCTGATACCATGTGCGTTCCTGTTTGATGCGCGGCTCGACCTCACCGCCGAAAACCTCCTTCGTCAGCGCGGCGACCGTTTCCGCCAGATCTTTTTCGCGGGTCGTGTACTGGATGGCATGACGCGGCAACGTGCAGCCGTCGCCGATCAGGTGGCCGAGCAGCGCGAGTTCAGCATCGGTCATTGATTGAAAATCACCACTTTCAAGCTGCCGCGGCAGAGCCATCAGCTCACCGGTTCGCAACTCATCAAGTCGCTTCCACCCGTCGAAGGTCCTGAACTTGTGATTCGCCGTGGCCCGGATCATGCGGCCAAGCCTGGTCGTCAGGCGAAAGACCGGTTTGACGCCGGTGGCAAAGGCGCGGCTGACGTTGGCGCGTTCCAGCCTCATGGTCGCTTCATTGAGCGCCCACACGTCAAAGCCTGACCTGCCAGTCAGGTCACGAATCGGCACGCGTGCCCCGCTGTCAGCAAGCGTAACCAGACTCTCGCCGGCCAGACATCCTGATTCTCTCAAATCCGAAAGCTGCGGGCGGTGGTCGGTGCGCGATTCGGTCGCGCGCGAGAGCTGCGAGAGCGCGATCAGCGGCACGTTCAGCTCCTTGGCGATGCCCTTGAGTTCGCGCGAAATCTGCGAGACTTCCTGCTGGCGCGATTCGACGCGACCGCGACCGCTCATCAGTTGCAGGTAGTCCACGATCAGCAGGTCGAGGCCGTGCTGTTCCTGTTTGAGGCGGCGCGACTTGGCGCGCAGTTCGAGCGAGCTGATTGAAGGGGTGTCGTCAATGAAGATGTTCGCTTCGGCCAGTTCGCCGACCGCCTGCGCGAGCCGCCGCCAGTCGTCCTTGCTGAGCATCCCCGAACGCAGCCGGTGCGCGTCGAGCCTCGCCTGCGAACACATCATGCGCTGCACGAGCTGCTCCTTGCTCATCTCGAGCGAGAAGACGCCGACCACCGCCTTGCCGCCGTGCTGCTGCTCCATCAGCGCGGCGTTCTGCGCCATATTCAGCGAGAAGGCGGTGTTGTGAACGCAGATGTCATTGGCCACGAAATTATGCGTGTCCGGAATGGTCAGGTCGTAGACCCGCTTCAGCCCGAGCGGCTCAATGGAAATGATTTCGTCCCAGTAAACATCGCTGGCGGCGAGTTCACTCGGCGGCTGAATGTCGAGTTGCCAGGAAGTTCGGCAACAGTCTTCCTGCTTAACCTGCTTCCGTCTGAGCTTCGCGATGATGCCGAATCGCAGCAGCAGATGTTGTACCTGGCGCGCCAGTCTTTCACTGGGGGTGGCATAACTGCCCTGCGCCGGTGCGAAACCAAAGGACGTGTTGAGAAAGCCCCCCTCACCGCAGAGGCACAGAGAGAGCTGAGACAGCGCAGAGAAAGACAGAGACCTCTGCGCTGTCTCGGCGTACTCTGTTCCTCTGCGGTGAAGGCCACTCTCGCAACGGGCCTCCCGGCTCTCCACCGCGTAATCACCAGTCATTGCAACCCACCCGTCATTTGCAAAAAGACGGTTCAGGAACAGCGCAAGCTTTGGCTTTGTCAGCCTGAAGACTATCGGCGGAATAGTTTTGTTGTGGGCATCACTGTCATCACGCAGTGAGTCGGCCAGAAACTTCACCTGCCCGTCACTCAGCTCTTCCGTGCCGAAAACACTGATCGTTCGCGGCACGGCAATCCTGTCTCCCGGTTTCAATTCCTCCAGCCTTCGCCAGCCGTCAAGTGTCAGGTAAGGGTGTGGCAGCGTGGATTCGACCCGCCGACCCAGTCGCGTGGTCACCCGGAGGACAGGCTTCATTCCGTCGTCCACAAACGCGCTCGGCTCGGTCAGGCTGAACCTCCAGTTGTCGTTCAGCGTGAGCAGACGAGTCTGCCGGCGCCGGCAGATATCTTCAATTGTCGCGAGGCTGCCGTCGGCCATCACGATCTCTGAATCGGCGGACAGGCACTTGCCCATCGAAGGCCGCGCCGCCACGATGATCAGGTCGCCGCGTTGCAGACCCGAAGTCATGTAATCGAGGTCGCGGAAGCCGGTGGCGATGCCGGTGATCAGCTGCTGCTTGCCGGCGATCTCCTCGATGTGTTCGAACTGCTTGTGCGCGATCTCGCGGATCGGCGTGAAGCCCTGGCGGATGCGGTCTTCGGCGATGGCGAAGATCATCTTCTCCGCCTGATCGAGTACCTCTTCCGGCTCGTCCTCGGCGTCGAAGCACATCGCCATGATCTGGTTGGAATTGGTGATCAGGCGACGCAGAATTGACTTGCCCTTGACGATGTTGACGTAGCTTTCGATGTTCGAGAAACGCGGCACCCCGTCAAAGAGCGAGGAGATGTAGGCCATCCCGCCGATCTGGTTGAGTTCGCCGGCGCGCTGCAACTCCTCGCCGAGCGTGATCGGGTCAATCGCGCGGCCGGTCTCGGAAAGGTGGAGCATCCGGTCGTAGATGCGCCGGTGCGAATCGAGGAAGAAGTCGTCGCGTTTGAGCCGTTCGGCGGCCTGGTTGATCGTGGAGTTGTCGAGCAGAACCGCGCCGAGGATCAGACGCTCCGCTTCGAGGTTGCTGGGCAGGGATTTTTCGAGCGCGAAATCGGTGCCGGAGCCTGCTGCTTTCGTCATCGCCTGAATGCTCTATTCGGGTAGTCGGGTTGAGTTGGTTTATTGTGAGCAAAAAAACGGCGGAGCGGGCCCGGGTGGCCCCACTCCGCCAGGCATCTTATGCGCAAGGTCAGGCGCGAACAAGACGAGCTTCGGCGCCCGAAGCGGATGTTGGTGAATTCATTGAGGAAAGAATTTTCGCCCCCGAATCAGGCGGCGGGGCTTTCTTCCGTCTTCACTATCGTCTTGAGATTGACCGTAACATCGCGGTGCAATCTGACCGGCACTTCGTACTCGCCGATCTCCTTGATCGGGTCTTTCAGCAGCACGCGCCTGCGGTCGATCTCGTAGCCTTTCTCCTTCAGCCCCTCGGCCACGTCCATCGAAGTGACGGAGCCGAAGAGCAGGCCATGCTCGCCGGCGCGGCGCACGAATTCGAGCGTCACCCCCTTGAGCAGATCGGCCTGCTGTTCGGCGGCCCCCCGCTCGGTGGCTTCGCGCTTGAGCAGGGCCTTGCGCTGCTGCTCGATCTGTTTGAGGTTCGCGGGTGTCGCCTGCACGGCGAGCCCGCGCGGCAGCAGAAAGTTACGGCCGTAACCGGCCCGCACTTTCACCAGTTCGCCGCGCGCACCCAGATGATCCACGTCTTCGCGTAACAGAACTTCCATCATTGCCATAATATTTACTCCGGACTATCAGCCTTTGAACTTGTCGCCTGAACCAGGGTGCGGGACAGTTCGACGGGATTTACATGATTGACAGGATCAGGCGAAGCGGCCCGATTTTATTTCGGCCCTCCTGTTCATCCCGCCAATCCTGTCTGCTCGCCTCTCAGTGCGTGCTGTAAGGCAGCAGCGCGATGTTGCGCGCGCGCTTGATCGCTTCGGTCATCTTCCGCTGCTGCCAGGCGCTCAGGCCGGAAATCCGCCGCGGGGTGACCTTGCCGCGCTCCGGGACGTAAGACTGAAGCAGCTTCACATCCTTGTAATCAATGTAATCAATCCTCTCGGCGGTCAGGCGCGAAGCCCGACGACGGCGCGAGCCGCCACCGCGACGGCTTCTGGCGTCGCCTTCGTTCCGGTCATTCCGGTCGCCCCGGTCGTTTCTGTCATACCTGTCTCGTCTGTCGTTATCTGCCATGACTCTTTGTCTCCTGAAAAACTGTTTGCGATTGACCGGGGGCTGGCCCCGGTCGGTTGCCCGATGACCTCAGACCTTCATCGGTCAAACCCCTCATCTTCCCCTTCATCCTCGTCAAGCTCGTCCGCGTCGGTCTCGGCGCCGCCCGTCGCAGCCGCCGTCTTGCGACGCGCCTTCATCTTCTCGGCGCGCTTGAGGTCTTCGTCGGTGCGCACGGTGAGGTGGCGCAGCACCAAGTCGTTGACGCGCAGGCGGCGCTCGACCTCGGCGATCTCCCGGCCGGAGCCTTCGAGATAGAGGATCGTGTAGATGCCTTCGTCGAACTTTTTGATCTGGTAGGCGAGCTTGCGGCGGCCCCAGTAATCCGTTTTGGTGAGTTTACCGCCCCGGTCAGTGATGACGGTTTCGAGTTGCGAGACGAGCTTGTGGAGGTCATCGTCAGACGTGTTCGGCTGGACGATGAACATAATTTCGTAGGTTCTCAATTCAAGCCTCCTTATGGCTAATCGAGCCCGGCCAGCGCGGATTCTCAGGTTCGCCCGGCCGAGCAAGGAGATGTGTGCGACGGGCGCCCCGGGGCGGATCGTTTATTCCGCCCGGGGACGCTCGGTCAGTTAAATCCGGCCATCGCCTGAGCGATGCCTTTTGTCAAAATCACTTCGACGGCGTCGGCGGCGCGCGTCACCATTTCGGCGAGCGGGTCACGCTCGGCGCGCGAAAACTCCTCGAGGACAAAGGCCGCCGCGTCCCTGATCGGATGCTCAGGCGCAATGCCCATGCGAATTCGGGGAAAGCCCTGAGTCCCGAGCTTCGCGATGACGGACTTCAGGCCGTTGTGACCGCCGGCACTGCCTTCGCGCCTGACCCTCAGTTTGCCGAAAGGCAGCGCGAAATCATCGCTGACGACCAGCACTCTGGCGGCGCCCCCGATCTCGTATTTGGCAAACAACCCGGCGACGGCGACGCCGCTCAGATTCATGAACGTCTGCGGCTTGACCAGCAGCGCTTCGGCGTCACCGATTCTCGCCCGGGCGGTCAGCGCCTGACATTCCTTCACGCGGACTTCGCGCCCGGCCCGGCGCGCCAGTTCGTCTGCGACCAGAAAGCCGCAGTTGTGCCGCGTCGCTTCATACTGCGCGCCCGGATTGCCCAGACCGACGATCAGCCACATACGAAGCAGAAAGTAAAAAGTAAAAAGGTAAGCGGACTTTCTACTTTACACCTTCTACTTTTCAGGCCCCTTCTCTTCCTGCTTGCCCTTCTTGATCACTTCCGGCTCGGCGACGGCCTCGGCCGGGGCAGCAGCCGTGACCTCTTCCTCCGCCTTCGGCGCAATCACGTTCGCCAGCACGACATCGGGGTCGGTCAGGACTTCGACCCCCTCGGGCAGTTGCAGGTCTCTGACGCGCAGGTTATTGCCGATCTTCAGTGCGGCCACGTCAACTTCGATGGCCGAAGGCAGGTCACGCGGAAGACAGCGAACCCTGAGGGAGTGGAGCGGCAGGTCGAGCAGGCCGCCCTGCAGCCTGACCCCTTCCGGCTCTCCGGTCACATGAACCGACACGTCGAATTCGGTCTTTTCGGTCAGCGAAATCCGCATCAGGTCGGCGTGCAGCAGACTGCCCCTGAGCGGGTCGAACTGCATCTCGGCGATCTTGACCGTCGTGGCCTCGCCGTTGATCTTCAGGGTGAAAATCTGGTTGCGCCCGTGTTTGCGCAGGATCGTCGCGATTTCACGCTTCGACACCGCGCCGGTCGCCGCGTCACCCGAGCCGTAAACGGTCACCGGGACCATCCCGGCGGCGCGCAGACGGCGCGAGGCGTTCTTGCCCTTTTCCGTGCGGGGTTTGGCTTCCAGCGTAATACTCGTATCAAAACCCATAATTTGAATTCTCCCGAATCTTAAATGAACAGGCTGCTCACCGACGTTTCGTCGTGAACCGACTTGATCGCTTTCGCGAGCAGCGGCGCGATACTCAGACACTCGAATCGCTCGCGCCCCTCGAGGCGGCCCAGCGGCAGCGTATTGGTCACGATCACTTTTTCGAGCGGCGACTTCTCGATCCGCTCAATCGCCGGGTCGGACAGCACCGGGTGTACGACGCAGGCGTTGACGCTGATGGCGCCGTATTTCCTGAGCGCCTCGGCCACCTTGGTCAGCGTCCCGGCGGTGTCAACCAGGTCGTCAATGATCAGCGCGTTGCGGCCCTCGACGTTGCCGACCACGTTCATCACTTCGGCCTCGGCGTGGCCCGGCTTCGATTTGTCGCGCCGCTTGTCCACGATGGCGAAATCGGCGTGGAGGCGCTTGGCGTAAGCCCGCGAGCGCTCCGCGCCGCCCGGGTCGGGCGAAACGACCACCAGATTGTCAATCGGGTTGGACGCCAGGTAGTCCACCATCACCGGCGCGGCAAAAAGGTGATCGACCGGGATGTCGAAGAACCCCTGAATCTGCGGCGCGTGCAGGTCAACCGAGATCACGCGGTCGGCGCCGGCCACCGTGATCAGGTTCGCCACCAGTTTGGCCGTGATCGCGATGCGCGGCTTGTCTTTCTTGTCGCCGCGCGAATAGCCGTAATACGGGATCACCGCCGTGATCCGGTCGGCCGACGAGCGCCGGAACGCGTCGAGCATAATCAGCAGCTCCATCAGGTGCGGGTCAACCGGCGGGCAGGTTGATTGCACGATGAAGACGTCGCTGCCGCGCACGTTTTCAAGGATCTGAAAGTTGAACTCACCGTCCGGGAACCGCGTCGTGTTCGTCTGGCCGAGTTCGATGCCGAGATAGCGGCAAATCTCCTCCGCGAGCGGGCGATTGGCGTTGCCGGAAAAAACCTGCAGGCTGTTCATACGAGCAGTGGTTAGTGGTCAGCGGCAGCCTCTCACCTTCAAAGCAGTCACCGACCAGGCCTCTTCATATGTTGAGCAGAAAAATGGCTGGGGAGGTAGGATTCGAACCTACGAATGGCGGCTCCAAAGGCCGCTGCCTTACCGCTTGGCGACTCCCCAGCAATGCCGGATTTCACATCCCGAATCTCAGACTCTTCTGGTACTCATCCCGCCCGAGCGCGCGTACTTTCGCGGTCCACCAGCCGGTGGAACTTATTTCCGCCTGCGCGGCATCAAGCGCCGCGTCACTGTCAAAGACCGCGAAAATTGTCGAGCCGCTGCCGGACATCATCACGCCATCAGCCCCGGCCCGGGTGAGCCGCTCCTTGACCCCTGCCAGCAGCCGGTGGCGGGCCAGCACCGGGCCTTCCAGATCATTCCTGAGCAGTGACCGTAATGGTGGAATCGGCCCAGCCGCCCGGGCATAGTGGGCGTAAGCGGCCCCCAGAGAAAACGGCATACTAGCGGCGGGTACTGGTTTTGTCAACTCAGGCGGCAGGTTACCGTAGACCTCCGCAGTCGGCACCGCAACGCCCGCATTAACGAGCAGTAAATGATCCGCCCGGATGTCGGGCAGCGGGTAAACCTCATCGCCGCGCCCGATACCAAGCGAGGTGCCGCCGAGAAAGAAGCAGGGCACGTCCGCGCCGAGGCGGGCACCAAGGGTAAACAGATCATGCGGGGCGAGTTTGACACCCCAGAGCCGCTGCAAAGCGATGAGCGTCACCGCGGCGTTGCTGCTCCCGCCGCCCAGGCCCGCCGCCGCCGGGATGCGCTTGACGAGTTCGATCCTCACGCGCGGCCTGACGCCCGCGAACTCGGCCAGCAGCCGCGCCGCCCGATGCACCAGGTTGCGCTCGTCAGTCGGCACGCCCGGCGTTTCGCAGATGACCTCGATCCCGTCATCAATCAGTGAGAAGCGCAGTTCGTCGCCGAGGCTCACGGTTTGCAGGATCGTCCTCAACTCGTGATAACCGTCCGCGCGCCCGCCCAGAACTTCGAGCGTCCAGTTGATCTTGGCGAAGGAAGGGAGAATCAGAGTCATACCCGCGTTTCTCTTAGCCCAGGCCAGACCCGGGCAAATCTTATGAAGACTTCCCTTTGGCAGGCTTCTGCTCAGCCATCCGCCTGAAGAACGCCTTAAAAAACTGCACCCGCTCGGCACCGTTCGGCTGGTTTTCGATCAGCCTTTCCAGATTCGCCAGGTAGAGCGGGCTGAAGATTTCCTGACGCATCTGCGGGACGAAATCACTGACCTTCGCCCAGACGCCCAGGTATTCGCCGCCGCATTCGTAGAACAGCTCGGCATTGATTGCGCCATGATTGACCAGGGCCGCGGCCATGTCCCAGAAGCTGGTGACCTGACGATAATACGCGCCCTTCTTCGGGTGACTGAGAACTGCCCGGATGTCGTCAATGCTCTGCGGGTGAAACTCGGCCAGGAGAAATTTGCGCGCCCGCCGCATCACCTTCTCGCGGCGCAGGTCGTAGAGTTGCAGGATCAGTCTTGCGTCTTCTGCTGAAGCCATAACTTTGATTCCCTTCTTCATCCACGAAGCCACACGAAGACTCACAAAGGAAAACCGGCTGATATCGCTTCCGTTCTTCGTGAATCTTCGTGTGGGTGGATCAGCTCAAAGATTGATGTAATTCGGCCCGCCGCCGCCTTCCGGCGTCACCCAGTCAATGATCTGGTACGGGTCCATAATGTCGCACGTCTTGCAATGGACGCAGTTCGAGAAGTTGAGCTTCGGCGCGCGGCCACCGTCCTTCTCTTCGACTTCGTAGACGGCGGCGGGGCAGAAATGCTGGCACGGGTTGCCGTATTCCCTGGTGCATCGGCTGATGCAGATGTTCAGGTCGAGAATCTTCAGGTGCGGCGGCTGGTCTTCGGTGTGTTCGGTGCCGGAGCGGTAAACGTCGGTCACCTTGTCGAAGGTCAGCTTGTTGTCATACCTCATCGGCTCGGGGTCGGCGTATTTCGCGCCGTTGGTCGCGGTGATGCCCGCTTCGGCGAGCGTCCGCATGAACTGATGCCCGGCTCTCGTCACCCGCAGATCGCCGCGCAGGCTGCGCCCGCCGAGCGCGAATTGAATCCCGCTCTCGACGAGGCCGCGAATCCTGCCATGCTCGAATGACTGGTGGAAGTTGCGGACCTCGTACAGCTCCTTCTCGACCCAGCTCGACCGGATGAGTTGCTCGAAGCGTTCGAGCTGCGCGTCGTCGTAACGGTCGGCCACGAGCGCCTCGTAAATCGCCTGCGCCGCAAACATCCCCGACTGGATCGCCATGTGAATCCCTTTGAGCTTCTGCGACTGGAGGAAGCTCGCGGCGTCGCCGATGATCAGGAAGCCGTCGCCGTAATACTTCGGCTGCGAAAAGTACCCGCCCTCGGGAATGGTCTTCGCGCCGTAATAGAGCATTTTGCCGCCTTCGAGCATGTTTGCGATGAAGGGGTGGAGCTTGAACTGCTGGAAGAGCCGGTGCGGGTCGGTGTGCGGGTTACGGTAATCCAGCCCGACCACAAGCCCCAGGTCGAGCAGGTCATTCTGCATGCCGTAAACGAAGCTGCCGCCGAATGTGTCACCTGGCAGCGGGTAACCGAGCGTGTGCATCACCCAGCCCGGTTTGACGCGGCCTTTCGGCAGTTCCCACACTTCTTTGACGCCGCAGGCGTACACCTGCGGGTTACGGCCCTCGTCGAGTTTCAACCGCTCGACCAGTTTTTTGACGAGCGACCCGCGCGAGCCTTCGCCGAAGACAGTGACTCTGGCGTGAATGTCCACGCCCGGCTCGAAGTTGTCTTTAGGCTCGCCGTCGCGCCCGATGCCTTTGTCGCCGGTGCGCACGCCGACGACGTGACTGCCGTCGAGCAGCAATTCGGCGCCGGGGAATTCCGGGAAGATGTCCACGCCCGCTTCCTCGACAATCGGCCCGAGCCAGCGGATCACCTTGTTGAGCGAGACCACGTAATTGCCGTGATTGTTGAGCGGCGGCGGGATGATTGGGGATTTGAATTTGCGCGTCGCCGTGAAGTATGAAACGTCTTCTTCGGTGACTTCGGACTCCAGCGGACAGCCGCGCTCCCTGAAGTCAGGGATCAGCTCTTTGATCGCGCGCGGGTCCATCACCGCGCCGGAGATGATGTGTGACCCGATTTCGCGGCCTTTCTCGATGACAGCGATGGAAATCTCTCCGAGTTGCTTCGCGCCTGTTTTCCCGGCGCTCTCGTTATGCCGGTTGATGAGCTGGCGCAGACGATACGCGCCCGCGAGCGAGGCCGGGCCCGCGCCGACGAACAGCACATCCACATCCAGACTTTCGCGTTCGATATTTTCCATGGGAATTCGGTGGCGGCTGCTACTTCATATTTTCGGCAGCAGCCGTCAGCGCCGGGACGATTTCAAACAGGTCGCCGACGATGCCGTAATCAGCGATTTCAAAGATCGGCGCCTCCTTGTCCTTGTTGATCGCGACAATCGTGCGCGCGCCCTTCATCCCGACGAGATGCTGGATCGCGCCCGAAATGCCGACGGCGAGGTAGAGTTTCGGCGCGACGGTCTGACCTGAGGAACCGATCTGGCGGTCCATCGGCAGCCACTCGTTGTCGCAGATCGGGCGCGACGCCGCGAGTTCCGCGCCGAGCGCGTCGGCGAGCTTTTTGACGATCTCGATGTTCTTCTGCTCCTTGATGCCGCGACCGACTGAAACGATCAGCGGCGCCTGCGTCAGGTCTACCGCGGCCTTCGCCTCCTTGAAGCGCTCTTCCGGGTGCTGGCGGATCACGTCGGCGTCGAGGTTCACAGTCAGTGCAATCACTTCAGCCTGACCGGCCTCGACCTCATCGCCACGGAACGACCCGAGCTGGAAGCTGGCGAAATGCGGGGCGTCCCCGGTCGGGACGACATCAACTGAGAGCTTGCCCTGAAAGACCTGGCGCGTGAAGAGCAGCGTGCCGCCGTCCATCTTGTAGCCGATGCAATCGCCGATCATCGCGCGGCGCAGGGCCGTCGCCAGCTTCGGGGCGTAATCGCGGACTTCATAGGTGTGTGCCATCAGCACGAGCGCCGGCGACAATTGTTCGACGACCTGCCTGAGCGCGGCCGTGTAACCGTCGGCGGTGTAATTCCTGAGCAGCTCGTGTTCGACCTTGTAAACGCGACTCAGCTTTTTACCCGCCAGCTCCGCGGCCATCGCGTCAACGCCGCTGCCGACGATGACCGCCGCGGTCTCCAGGCCATTCTGCGCGCTGATCAACTGCGCGGCGCGCACGGCTTCCCACGAAGCCTTGTTGATTTTCCCCTCGACGTGTTCGACCAGAACCAGAATCTGATTTGCCATGATTGCCTCATTAGTCAGGAAGTCAGAATTCGGAAGTCAGAATCCGGGAACCGATGAATGTAACTCTAGGTTTACTTCTGACTTCTGACTTCCCCTTTCAGTTTTCTCTTCCGAGCAGTTTTTCGACGCGCTGGACTTCGCCCGTCAGGCTGTCCAGATCGTCTGAAGAAGCGCGGACTTCGGCGATAGCGCTGTTGAGCCGCGAACTGAGCGAGCGCAGGAACAGGCTCAGGTGATCAGGCCTGAGCATGTCAGGCGGGTCGGAGTCCGATTGCGCCCCCGGGTCTTCTGACTGCTGACCGGAATTTCCGTCCATCAACGCCTGCAACTCCTGCGCTCTGGCGCGCAGCATTCTCAAACGATCTTCCGGTTTGATTTGCTCACCCACTACTCTTCGCCTTTCGTTATCACGCTGCCTCGCACGAGCATTGGGAATCTGCGGCGCAGGCAGCAATGAAAACATCACTCCGTCAGAAGACGCGCGCCTCGTTCTTCAGCTTCTCCAGCAGCTTCGCCGCCACTTCGGCGGGCGAGCCTTCGAGGAACTGCGTCTGTTTGGATTTCTGCGGGAAGTAAATGCTGCGCACCTGCTGCTTCGGCGCGAGCGCGGCCATGTCAAGGCCGAGCGCGGCGGCGTCCTGTTTTCTGATCTCCTTCTTCTTCGCCGCCATGATGCCCTTGAGCGTCGCGTAACGCAGCGTGTTGATGCCCGACTGGATTGTCAGCACCGCCGGCACGGGCATGCCGACCCACTGGAAGAAGCCGCTCTCCAGCTCGCGTTTGACGCGCAGGCCGTCGTCGGTCGTCTGCACGTCCATCACGATGGTCGCGTGCGGCAGACCGAGCAGTTCAGCCGCCACTACGCCCGTCTGGCCGTAGCCGAGATCATCCGACTGCAATCCGGTCAGCAGCAGGTCGAAGCCTTCCGCCTTCGCGGCGGCGGCAATCGCCGAGCCGATGCCGAAAGCGTCGAGCTGATCGAACGCCGCGTCTTCAAGGTGGATGCCGCGGTCGGCGCCGCGGGCGAGCGCCTCCTTAATCACCGACTGGACGCGCGCCGGGCCGAGCGAGAGCGCGATCACTTCGCCGCCGTGCTTTTCCTTCAACTGCAAAGCCTCTTCCAGCGCGTAAGCGTCAGACTCATTAATTTCGTAGGTCAGGTCGCGATCCTGAATCCAGGTTTGTTGCTCATTAATGCGCAGGATCGAGTCGTTCTTCGGGACTTGTTTGAGACAGACAATGATCTTCATATGTCTCCCTGTTGAATTTGAATTCATGGAAACAAAGCAGATATCACTGAATGATCATTCATTCAGTGACCAGATTTATACAACAAGAGCGCCATTGGGGACAACCTGGCGCGGCACAGATACTGACTTCAGCCGGCTGTTTTTTCTCTGGCTTCCAGTGTCCTGATCGCGTCACGCAGGGCACTCTTCAACTGATCCAGACATTCGCGGTATTGCGCTTCCCGTAGTGGCTTGAGCGCGCGTTTGTTGCCGACCTGGCCGAGCGCTTTGACGGCGGCCACGCGGGCGCGAATGGCTTTATCCTTCAGCAATTCGATCAGGTGATCAACGACTTTCTCATCAGCCTGATCCTTATGCAACTCTTTTCCTGCCGCGCCGAGACAACCGATGGCCGCAACGCGCACTGCCGGGTGTTCGCCGTAACGGCTGTGTTCGATTGCCAGATCAACGACCCGTTTGTCTTTCGCGATGGCAAAGCCATGAAAAATCGAGGCGCGGATCACTTCCTGCCACGAACTGCGGGCAAGCTGCGAGTGGATCACGTCGCGGGCCTTGTCGCTGCCGATATTTGCCAGAGCGCGGACGGCGGCGACGCTGACGAAATAAGCTTCGTCGCCTTCCAGAATTTCCCGGAGGAAATCCACCGCCGATTCGTCCCTGGAATTCCCCATTGCCCAGGCGATGCCGCGGCGGACCTGGGGATGGTTGCCGGCGTAACGATAAGCTTCAATCAAAGCTTCGCGGGCGCCATCGGTGCCGATCTCGCCGAGCGAGATTGCGGCGGCCATCCGCACTGCCGGGAAGTCGCCCCCGACGACGACCGCGTGCAAGGTATTTACGGTGTCATCCCCCTTGAATGCGCCCAGTTCACGCGCCGCCCGCATCCTGCCAATCACGTCTTCATCGTGAATCAGTTGAAAGCCGAGTTCCTGAGCCGACTTCGGGAACCGCATCAGCTTGAAGACGCGATGGCCCTTGTCAAAGATCACCATGCGCGGCTTTGAAGCACAGGGGAAGTAAAAATCCTGTTCGACCTTCCCGACATCAACACGGTAACTCATTCGCTCCGGTTCGTCACTTCCCTGCTTCGCCACGGCAATCTCAATTTCGACCGGGAAGCGGAAGACCGAAGTGTACTTGTCTTCCTGCTGCACCTGCCTGACCGACAGCCGCAGCATTTTCTGATCCCGGGTCCATTCATAACCGACCTCCAGCTCGGGGTAGCCTGCCTTGTAAATCCACTGGTCAAAGAACCAGTAGAGGTTCTTCCCCGTCGCCTCTTCAATGGCGACCTTGAAGTCGTTGGTCTCGGCCACGCCGAACCTGAATTTGTTCAGGTAATGCGCGAGCGAGCGGAAGAACCCGTCATCGCCGAGCGCGTAGCGGAGCATGTGCAGCACGCACGCGCCCTTTTCGTAAGCGTGCCGATCCATCAGCTCTTCGGAAAAGAAGTAGCCGTGGTGGACGATGGGGCGGCGGTGGCTGCTGGTGTCTTCGCGCAGGTAGGTCAGGAAATCCTGAAAGAGCGTGAAGCGCGCCTCGTCCTCGCCGCAGCTGTATTCGCGCCAGAGGTATTCGGAGTAGGTCGCGAAGCTTTCGTTGAGCCAGATCTGCGACCAGTGCTTGCACGTCACCAGATCGCCCCACCAGTGGTGGGCCAGTTCGTGCGCCACAATGTCCTCATAGCTCAGTTCGGCGGCGGCCTGCTCATCGAGCAGCACGCGATCGGTCATCGTCGTCGCCGAAGTGTTCTCCATCGCGCCGAAGAGGAAATCGCTGACGAGAATCTGGGCGTACTTCGGGTATGGGTACGGGTGGCCGTAGAGCCGCGAGAAGAATTCGATCATCTGCGGAGTCCTCGCGAAGAGTCGCTCCCCGGCCGCCTGCTGATCGCGGTAAACGTAATAATCAACCGGCAACCCGTCGTAGTGATCCTGAACGCGTTCGTACTCCCCGACGACGACCGTCACGAGATATGCCGGGTGCGGCTCGTCCTGTCGCCAGTGATAAGTCTTCGTTCGCTGCTCCGCGTTTTCAGTGACTGAAACGAGTCTGCCGTTCGAGAGCGCAAAGAAATTGCTCCTGACGGTCGCGATCATTTCGGTCGTCATCTTCTGCTGCGGCAGGTCAGAGCAGGGGAACCACCAGTGCGCATCTTCGGTCTGCCCCTGCGACCAGATTTGACGTGGCTTTTCGGGGTACTTGTCGTCGGGTTTGATGAAGTAGAGACCCTTGCGCGGGCGGCAGGAGTAAGCGATCTCGACAGTCAGCGTCTCATCGCGCGAGTAATCGCGCGGAAGCTCAATCGCCAGCTTTTCCTGAAAAGTCTCGAACGCGAGAGATGACTGCCCCTCATCAGACTCGCCAGCGCCCTTCTCTCCTGCCGTTATCAGTCGCACGGCGGTCACGTCCAGCTCGGCGGCGTCCAGTTCGAAGTGGGTGAAGCCGTCGGCGAGCGGCCTGAGCGTGACGGTCGCTGTGCCGCTCGCGGTCTCCTGTTCGTCATCGAAGTGCAGATCAAGGCTCAGGTGTGTGAGATCGAAATGGCGGTCGGGGGCCTGCTGCTCCGGCGCGCCGAGCGGCTCCCGCTCAATTGAGATGGTCGGCTCGTACAGATTGACCTCACCCCACTGGCGCGGGTCGAGCAGGGCCGGATGAATCAGCGGATCATGAATCGGCATCACCCGTATCTTCACCCGATTCGTGACTCGGGTTCAAGAGTGCAGGCATGAAACAAGTGTCAATAACAGACAGCTTTCGGTCATCACCCGGCGCCCTGATCTGCAATCTTCACTGGCCGTCGGCGACGAATCTTTACTATCGCTCAGGGCCTGCCTATTATTTCTTTGCAGGCGTTCAGTCAGGTTTGGCACAAAAGAGTTATTATGACCCCGATGATCTGTCTCAGAATTCCACCAGGGCTGACGAATGATTCCGCTTTATTCTGGCGCATCGTGGATTGGTGTCTTCGCGAAGGCGCCACTGAATTCACACTGTCCGTCTATACATTCGGCGACCCGCAATCGGCACAGGACCGTTTCGCGCAAATCGAAGAGTTGCTGCAACCCTATGAACGTTCCCCAGCCAGACGCAGGAAGCCAGTCGGTTGCGGTTGGAAGGAGGTTGAAGCGACTTCCCTCTGGATGCTCACAGAGGAATCTGTTGAGGTACTGAAACGCAACAGGCTTTTCAATTCAAAGGCAAAGCGACTGGCGAAACAGGCAGAGGTCGGGGATTTGTGCCTTTACCGTAATGGGGAGCCAATGTGCGCAGTCTTCAAGGAGCAGGAGTTGGAATTGTATGTGTTTCTGAGGCCCGAAGAGGTCAGATTATTTCAGCAGGACCACCTGGAAATCACGGGTTCCTATGCCCCCCAGGACTTATGGGGAGGAGACCGATCCTTTTCCGGGGGGAGTGACTGAACGCTCACATCTCTTCTACCCGCGTCGGATCACGCAATTCACGACAGAGGAGTTGGTTATGTCCACCACTCTGATTAAAGATCAGATGGAGACCTGCATCAGGCTCCTCAATGAGCATCTTGAAGCCGAGAACAGGCATGATATTGAAGCCATCATGCGCACCTACGGGCAGAATCCGGTGGTCCATATCAATGGACAGGTCTTTACCGACGATGCCGGCATCCGCAGGTTTCATGAGCGGCTTGGATTCGGTGAGGGCGGGGCTTTCTCTGATCTTCTGGTCGTTGAAAGGCAGCGATACATCACCGATGAGGCCGTCATCATCGAGCAGACATTGACCGGCCGGCATACGGGCAGGTGGCAGGGTATTTCCGCCACGGGAAAATCAATTGAGGTTCCGGCCTGCACCATCTACACGTTCGACGAAGAGAATAAGCTGGCGGGCGAAAGAGTCTATTTTGACAGCGCGCTGCTGCTCAAACAGCTCGGAGTGTCGTCCTGATAGGAACACGCAGTGAGATGACAATGAAATTTCGACGGCTGCGAATCATTCTGCTCCTGCTCGCTATCGGCTGCGGGATTGCCGAACTGACCTCGTTTCAATCGTCCGGACAGACGCGGCAGAAGGAAGACTCCTTCAGGCGAACCATTCAACCCTTCATCGCCGAAAACTGCCTTGGCTGTCACAACTCGAAAGCGAAAACCGGCGGCCTCGACCTTGAATCCTTCCGCAGCACCGAAGACGTCCTCAACAATCGCGAACTGTGGGAGCGGGTGACGCAGAAAATCCGCAGTGGCGAGATGCCACCCAGGGGCATGCCCAGACCCGATGAACAGCAGATCAAAGCCGTGACGGACTGGATCGAGGCTCAGTTCGCCAGGCTTGATCGCAGCCAGAAACCCGACCCGGGCAGGGTGACGGCGCGCCGGCTCAACCGTTACGAATACAACAACACGATCCGCGACCTGCTGGCAGTGGACTTCCGCCCGGCGGATGACTTCCCTGCCGACGATTCGGGCTACGGCTTCGACAACATCGGCGACGTGCTGTCGCTCTCGCCGCTGCTGATGGAGAAGTATCTGGCGGCGGCAGACAAAATCGCGCGCGCGGCAATCGTCATCAACGAGCCGGTCAAACCCGTCGTCGAACGCTTCCGCCCTGATCGCCTGCCGAAAGGGGCGGGGCAGGATTCGTTCGCCAGGCCCGACGCGATTCAGGTCACCCCCGAGTTCCCCTTTGACGCCGAGTATGACCTGCAGGCCGACATTTCGGGCGCCGTGTTGCAGACTCGGGTGATGGTGAAAGTGACGATCTGGCTCGACAGTCAGCAGGTGAAAACCCTTGAGTTCGACCGCCGGCAGGAAAAGCCCTGGATTGTCGGCGAGAGGGTGCGCATCAAAGCCGGTCAGCATCAGTTCAAGGTCACGCTGGAACACGACGGCCTGCGGCCCGAGGACAAAGACCCGACGAAAACGCGCCTCGGCTTTAATGGCATTCAGATCCAGGGGCCGTTCAACCTTGCTTCCCCGGCGGCGACGGAAAGTTACAAACGCATCTTCACCTGCGGTCACGCGTACGGGCAGCACCAGCCCTCGTGCGCCGGGAAGATTCTTTCTGATCTGGCGCGGCGGGCTTACCGCAGGCCAGTCACGCCGGCGGAAGTTGAAGCTCTGGCTCGCTTCGTCTCACTCGCCCGCGAGGAAGGCGATTCCTTCGAGCAGGGCATCCGCGTCGCGCTCCAGGCGATTCTGGTCTCGCCGCATTTCCTGTTCCGCGTCGAGCGTGATCCCGACCCCAATAATCCGCAGGCGATACACCGGGTCAATGATTATGAACTGGCCTCGCGGCTCTCATATTTCCTGTGGAGCAGCCTGCCCGATGATGAACTGCTGCGTCAGGCCGGGTTGAATCGCCTGCACCTGCCCGCGGTGATGACGGCGCAGGTCAGACGAATGCTCCGCGATCCGAAGTCAAAGGCGCTGGTCGAGAATTTCGGCGGCCAGTGGCTCCAGCTTCGCAATCTGGAGACGGTGAAACCGGACCCGGATCGCTTCCCGAATTTCACCCCCGAACTGCGCGAAGCGATGCGCCGCGAAACGGAATTATTCTTCAGCGCCATCATCAATGAAGACCGCAGCGTCCTCGATTTCCTCGACGCCCGGTTCACTTTCGTCAACGAAACGCTGGCCAGGCATTATGGCATCCCCGGCGTGACGGGTAAGGAGTTTCGCCGCATCACGCTCGACGGCCAGCAGCGCGGCGGCATCCTGACGCAAGCGAGTGTGCTGACCGTCTCATCCTACCCAACGCGCACGTCGCCAGTGCTGCGTGGCAAATGGATTCTCGAAAACATCCTCAACGCGCCGCCACCGCCGCCGCCACCATCGGTGCCGAATCTGGATGAAAAGGCCGTCGGATTGTCCGGCTCGCTGCGGCAGCAACTCGAAGAGCATCGCCGGAACACGACCTGCGCGGCCTGTCACGCGCGGATGGACCCGCTCGGGTTCGGCCTCGAAAATTACGACGCCATTGGCGCATGGCGCACGCGTGATGGTAAATTCCCGATTGACGTGGCGGGTAAGCTGCCCGATGGGCGCTCGTTCAAAACGCCCGGTGAACTGAAAGCGATTCTGAAAACTGACAGCGAGGCGTTCGGCCAGTGCCTGACGGAAAAGATGCTGACTTACGCGCTCGGGCGCGGGCTCGAACGTTACGACAAACCCGTGGTGCAGGCGATCACCCGCCGCCTCGCGAAAGACAATTACAGATTCTCTCGTCTGGTGCTGGAGATCGCTGCCAGCCTGCCGTTCCAGATGCGCCGGGGCGACGCGGGCAAACCCGCCGCGAGACCCGTCGTCAGGCACGAAGCCAAAGCCGGAGGATGACATATGATCACACGCAAACACCTCGCCCGCCGGACATTCCTGAAAGGCGCCGGGACCGCCGTCGCGCTGCCGATGCTTGACGCGATGATTCCCGCTTTTGCCGCACCCGAGGCCGCAAAGGCGCCGCTGCGGATGGCATTCGTCTACGTGCCGAACGGAATTGACATGCCGAACTGGACTCCGGCGAAGGAAGGCGCGGGCTTCGAGTTTCCGCGCATTCTGGAACCTCTCGCCCCGCACCGCGACAACGTGACGGTCATTTCCGGCCTGACGCACAACAACGGTCGCGCGCTCAACGACGGCCCCGGCGATCACGCGCGCGCCGCCGCCAGTTTCCTCACCGGCGTTCACCCGAAGAAGACCGCCGGAGCCGACATCCAGAACGGCATTTCAGTTGATCAGATCGCGGCGCAGAAGATAGGCAGCGCGACCCGGTTCGCCTCGCTTGAGCTTGGCTGCGAGGATTCCAAACAGGTGGGCAACTGCGATTCCGGTTACAGCTGCGCTTACAGCAACAGCCTGGCGTGGCGCTCTCCCACTACGCCGCTGCCGCCGGAAGTCAATCCGCGACTGGTCTTCGAGCGGTTGTTCGGCGCGAGCAGTGAAACCGCTGCCGCCCGCGCCAAACGTGAGCGTTACAACAAAAGCATCCTCGATTTTGTGCAGCAGGATACCGAGCGGTTAAAGGGCACGCTCGGCCCGACCGACCAACACAAGCTGGACGAATACCTTTCCGCCGTGCGTGAGATAGAGCGGCGCATCGAAGCCGCCGAACGGACGAACAGGGAGATCGCCCCGACCATCGAAAAGCCTTCGGGCATCCCGATTGACTTCGCCGAGCATGTCCGCCTGATGTTCGACCTGACGGCGACGGCGCTTGAGACCGACGTGACGCGCGTCGTGACTTTTATGGTCTGCCGCGAAGGCAGCACGCGCACCTACCGCGAGATAGGCATTTCGGACGCGCACCACCCGCTGACGCATCACAAGAACGACCCCGAGATGATTGCCAAAGTCAGCCGGATCAACCGCTACCACCTCGAACAATTCGCATGGTTCATCGGGCGGATGAAAACGATTCAGGACGGCGACGGCTCGCTGCTCGATCACTCGATGATCCTTTACGGCAGCGGCCTGCGCGACGGCAATCGCCACGAGCATCACGACCTGCCGGTGCTGCTCTGCGGCAAAGCCGGCGGTCGCCACGTCCGCTACCCCAGAGAGACGCCGATGACGAATCTGTACCTGACGATGCTTGACCGGATGGGGGTCCGCGTTGATTCGCTGGGCGACAGCAACGGCAGAGTGGACGCGCTCGCTCAGGTCTGACCTGCCCGGACACTGATTCAGCAGCCTGAGCATTACGGTGCCGGAATCCTCCCGCCGAACCCTGATTCAGACTGGGGAGTGAGGAGCCTGCATGTTCTGCCCCAAATGCGCCGCACAAAACCCGGATCAGACGAAGTTCTGTCGCAGTTGCGGCACAGACCTCAGAACTGTTGCCCTGGCGCTGCATGGTCAACTGACGCTTCCCACGAAGGACAGCAGCACTGAAGAGAAGGAGCCGGAGTCGGCCCGGGAGTGGCTGAAGCGGCAGGCTGATGGGATTCGCGGTGTCATCCAAGGCTCGCTCCTCTTTGTGACGTCGCTGTTGATGGGTGCTGCCCTGGCTTTGTTCAGTAACAAGCCAGACTGGATAGTCATCTGGTTGATTTTCTGCAGCTGGGTGGCCGTCTGGGGGATGATTTCACTGGGGGCGGGCCTCAGCAATCTGATTCAGTCGAGAATGATGCTGCGCGGGATGGAGAAACTGGCCGCGATGACTCCGCCGACGGTGCCTGCCACTGGTGAGATGCGAAGGATTCCCGAAACCATGACTGCTCCCGACGCGCCTGTTCCCTCAAGCGTGACCGAGCATACGACCGCACCGCTGAATAAACCTGATCCCCGCCTTTGATTTTCGGACGAGACCGACACCTCGTGAACAGATCTTTGCCCGCCGCGGCTCTCAGAGGTCAGCCGGGCGATTCTGATTCTTCCGCGTCGGTGTTACTATGCGATTTCTCTGCCGCACGAGACGTATCACCAAATCCCTATAATTTCAGGGTCTGGAGGACAACCACTTTCTGGAAAGAGGTGTATTTTGCGAGTCAACGCAACCAAGGCAAAGCTCAAGGCCGGCGAGACGGTCTTTGGATGTTTCTACCGTTACCCGGAAGCCGGCATCGTCGAGGTGCTGGGTTACTATGGCTGGGACTTCATCCTCTTCGACGCTGAACACGGCACGATCACGCCGCGCGACTGCGAGAATCTGGTGCGCGCCGCCGAGTTGCGCGACGTCACGCCGCTCATTCGCGTGACCACCAACACGCCTCCGGTCACGCTGCGCTTTCTGGACACCGGCGTGCAGGGCGTGCAGATGCCGATGATCAACACGAAGGCCGATGCCGAGGCGGCAGTCCGCTCGGTGAAATTCCACCCGCGCGGCACACGCGGTCTGGCCGGGAGCCGCGCCGCCGATTACGCCCAGACCCAGCCTTTCAGCTTCAGAGATTACACCGCCCAGGCTAATGCCGAGACGATGGTGATCGTGCAGGTCGAGACTGCCGCCGCGGTCGAGATGCTGCCCGAGATAGTCCAGGTGCCGGACATTGACGTGATCTTCATCGGCCCGTCCGACCTGTCGCATTCATACGGCGTGCCGGGCGACTTGCAGCACCCGAAAGTGCAGGAGGCGATGAATCAGATCATCGCTGTCGTCGAGGGTACCGACATAGCGCTCGGCACCCTCGTCCCCAACGCCCAAGCCGCGCGGCAGTGGCAGGAGCGCGGCGCCAGATATATCGTCGTCGGCTTCGAAGCCCTGCTCGGCCCGGCCTGTCGCGGCTTTCTGCAGGCAGTTCGCTCGCAGGGATGATGGCAAACCGGATTCGGAGTTCGGATTTGATGAACAGCGCCAGACCCATTCAATGCAGTCTCTGCCGGGCGGCCCTGCTGGCGGCTTTGATTTTGACGCAGCATCAGCCGGCGCAGGCGACGCCGCCGAAACACAGACTGGTTGTTTCATTCGTCAGCTTCGCCAGCGGCATTGACCACAAGGCAAAGGACGAGATTGACCGGTACATCGCCAGGTATGAAAAGAAGCAGCGCATACGGCTGGCGAAGGAGAAAGTTTACTGGGGAATGGAAGGCGAGATTGATTACTGCTTCAGGCTGTCAGAGCTTGCCCCGGCCAGGCAGAAAACTTTCATTGCGGGAGTCAGGTCGCTGGCCGCGAAGTCAAAACAGGTGAGCGTCAATGAAAACGTCCCTTGTCATAACAAGCGGCAACAATGAAGAGAATGACTCATCCGTTTTGCGACCTCACATTCCAACGAAAGGCATTGATCATGAATGACCGGATGAAAGTGGTGCAGGCAGACATCACAACCCTCGCGGTCGACGCGATTGTGAATGCCGCCAACTCCACACTGCTCGGCGGCGGAGGTGTAGACGGTGCGATCCATGACGCCGCCGGCCCTGAACTGCTCGCTGAATGCAGGCTGCTCGGAGGCTGCGTGACGGGTCAGGCGAAGCTGACGCGCGGGTATCGCCTGCCGGCGCGCTACGTCATTCATGCCGTCGGCCCGATCTGGCATGACGGCATGTCGGGCGAACCTGAACTGCTGGCGGACTGCTACCGCAACAGCCTGAAGCTGGCCGCGGAGCATCATCTGAAGACAGTCGCTTTTCCGGCGATCAGTTGTGGCGCCTTCGGTTATCCGCTCGATCACGCCGCACGGATCGCCGTGCGGGAGACAGCCGCGTTTCTTCAAACGCATGGCGGCCTTGATGAAGTGTTGTTCGTGGCTTTTGACCGGGCCACGGCAAAGGCATACTCGCAGGCCCTCAAGGCGACGGCACCCTGAATCACCAGTCCGGCCGACAATGAAAAGACGGAGGAATCATGCGATCAGCCCCACAAATTCTGATGCTCCTGCTGCTCCTTGTACTGATCATTCCGGGCAGTTCCACGGCAACGATTCAGACTGAGGCGCCGAAACAACCGCTGATTGTCGGCATCGCGCACATCGCGTTTCAGGTAAGCAGTCTGGCAAAGGCGCGGGCGTTTTACGGCGAACTGCTCGGTTACGAAGAACCGTTTCAGATTTATAAAGAGGACGGCAGTCTGGCGTTGACTTACTTCAAGGTGAACGAGCGGCAGTACATTGAAATCTTTCCCAACCTGCCGCCGGACAGGGATGACCGCCTCGCGCACATCGCGATGGAAACCACTGACCTCGAGGCATTGCGTCTCTACTTACAATCCAAGGGCGTAAAGGTCCCGGATAAAGTCAATCAGGGTCGCGACGGCAATATCAATATGACAATCCCCGACCCGGACGGCCACCGCGTCGAGTTCGTGCAATACCGGCCCGGCTCGCTTCATTCCAACGCGAGGGGCAGGTACGCTTCCGGCAGAAGAATTTCGGACCGCATTCTGCACGTCGGCATCACGGTCGCCGATGTCGCGGCAGCCGATAAGTTTTACAAGGACATCCTGGGGTTTTCAGAAATCTGGCGCGGCGGCAGGACTGATGACGTGACTGACTGGATCAACATGAAGGTCCCGGACGGGACCGATTACATCGAATACATGCTGGTCAGGGAAAAGCCGGATCGCCAGCGGCTCGGTTCGCTGCACCACGTCGCGCTGCTGGTTCCCGACATGCAGAAGGCGCTCGACGCCCTGCGGGAGCGCGCCGCCGGGCGAGAGCAATTCAACATCCAGTCTCCGCGCGTGGGCCGCAACAGGCGCTGGCAGTTGAACCTGTTCGACCCGGACGGCAGCCGGAGCGAACTGATGGAGCCTTTCCCGATGAAGTGATGTGCGACAGGCAGCCCGCCTGCCGTACATTTCAGATCAGATCCCAGGGCTTGCGCGCCTTGCGGCCCAGCAGCTTCGAGGCCTCAGGCTCGCCGACAAAATCTTCCCTGGCCGCATCCCAGGTCAGTTTCTTACCCGTCTTGTAAGCGATGTTGCCGAGGTGCGGGATGATCGTCGAGCGGTGGCCGATCTCAATGTCGCCGGCCGGCAGTTTGCGCGAGCGCACGCATTCGATGAAATTCGCGACGTGCAGCCCGGTCGCGTCTTTCGACTGGACGCGCTTCCCTTCCATGCGGTAACCCTCGACCTGCGTTTTCGCATCCTGCGAACCGTCCTTGCGCGCGATGGCTTTGCGTTCGGGGTAAATCTCAAAGCCGATCCGGTCCGAGAACAGGGCGCCGTTCGTGCCGTAGAACGCCTCGCCGTGCGGGCGGTCGTCCTTGTCGCGCATCGAATAGTAATTCATCCCGGGAGTGCGCCCGCCCATCCCGTGCGCGTTGAAGTTGCAGGCCTCGTAGCTCAGGACGAAGTTCGGGTATTCGTAGGTGACCTGCAGCAGATCGGGCATCTCGCCGTCATCCTTGACGACAAACCGGCCCCCGGTGGCGACAACGGTCTTCGGCGCGTCAACGCCCATAATCTGGTGGACTGTGTCGAAGCGGTGCGTGCCGAAATCGGTGATCGTGCCGCCCGCATAATCCCAGAACCAGCGAAAGCTGCGCATAAAGCGGGTCTTTCTGTATGGCACTTTTGGCGCGGGGCCGAGATAAAGATCCCAGTCGAGGCCCGCGGGCGGGGCGGCTTCGGGCGCGTGGCCGATGCCGTAGGGAGTCAGGTTGCTGTAATTCCAGACGCGCACGAAGCGCACTTCGCCCAGTTCGCCGGACTCGATGATGCGCTGCACTTCGCGGTAATGCGGGGCGGAACGGTGCTGTGTCCCGGCCTGCACAATGCGATTATGGCGGCGGGCGGCTGTCACCATCGCACGACCTTCTCTGATGTTGTGCGCGAGCGGCTTCTCGACGTAAACGTCCTTCCCGGCCTGGCAGGCGAGGACGGTGATGATCGCGTGCCAGTGGTCGGGCGTGGCGATGTGGACGGCGTCAACGTCTTTCTGTTCGAGCAGCTTTCTGAAATCCTGATAAGCGCGAGTTGACGGGCCGGCCCACTCCTTCGCCGCCGCCGCATTCGGTTCGTAGACATCGCAGACCGTGTTGTATTCGGCCCCGGGCACGGCCCGCATCAGTTCGGCCACGTCCCGCCCGCGCCCGCCGCAGCCGACGAGCCCGATACGTACGCGATCATTGGCCCCGATGATCCGCTTTGCCGAGAGCGCGGTCGTTGAAATGACAGCCGTACTCCGGATCGTCTTCGAGATGAATTCGCGTCGTTTCATATTCTCCTCGCAGTAATAACCCCGTCGGGATTACGGGGGCGGATTCAGATCCTGTTGAATACCTCAATAGCTTTTTGCAGCGACTTGTACTGCCTGATGAACGGGTACATCTTGTTCTCACGTTCATCAATCTCCTGCGCCTTTTTAAGCACCTCGGCGGCCCTCTCCTGCGGCACGACGACGACGCCGTCCTCATCCGCGACAATGATGTCGCCGGGCCTGACAGTCATGCCCGCGCACTCAACCGGAATGTTTCTCGCCACGGTGGCATAGCGCCCGACTGCCGTCGCAGGGCTGACCGAGCGCGCGTAAACAGTCAGCCCCATCCGGCGCAAATCCCACACGTCACGCACGGCGCCATCAAGCACCATCCCGGCCATCCCGCGCACCTTCGCCGCCGTCCCCATCAGGTTCCCCATCGCCGCGATGTCGAGCGTCCCCTCCATCACGATCACGCCGACTTCGCCCGGCTGCGCGTTATCAATCATCTCCACCGAGTGCCTGGTCGAGAGCGCGGGCGTGGCCTTTTCGGGCGGAGCGGGCCTGACCAGCGAGGTGACGGCGCGGCCAACTATCGGGCCGACCACGACCGGGCGCATGTCGTGCGACATAAACCCGCGCTTGCCAGTCACCAGCTCAACGGCATCGGCGACCGACGCGGCATAAGTCTTCTTGAAGCCCGCGATCAACGGGTCTTCGGCAACCGCGTTCTGTCGCATGGCCCCGGAAGCGAGTACTGCCAGCAGCGCGATGACGGGGGCGGCGGATAACAAGAGACGGCGGCGATTGATCAGCTTTTTCATGGGTTGTATTTCTTCTCCTCTGCAAAGTTCTTCCGCAGCAGCCAACGTTACATCGCCGGGCAGAAATGGCCGATGGCCGACATCAGCCTCGGACCGGATGACGGATTCATGGCCGAATGCAGGCTCATTCGCGTTCCAGCCCCCTGTGCTGACTGGCGTGGCAGGATTCCTGCTGCTATTGGTGATGCAGTGCTTCTACCATGACCGGCATCAACCCTCAAGACTGCCGTGAAACTGACGGGCAATTTCCCAGGGGACCTTCGGCGCCCAGGGATCAGGCTTGTAAGAAGAGATGAGATGTGAAGGGCGGGCAGGATTCGGGGGCGGAGTCAGGGTTTTCAGGTCGCAGGTCACAGCCCCTGACTTGAAAACCTCAGCTCAGTATTTATCCGCCGTACCGTTTGAAGAGCAGCGCCGCATTCGTGCCGCCGAAGCCGAAGCTGTTGGAGAGCGCGTATTCGATCTTTCCGGCGCGCGCCTGATTCGGCACGTAATCCAGATCGCACTCAGGATCAGGCGTATCGTAATTTATTGTCGGCGGCATGATCTGATGATACATCACGAGCGCGGTGATTCCCGATTCCAGTCCGCCGGCGCCGCCGAGCAGGTGCCCGGTCATTGATTTGGTCGAACTGGCGGCGAGCCGGTAAGCGTGTTCACCGAACGCTGCCTTGATGGCGTTGGTTTCATTCCGGTCGCCGATCGGCGTCGAGGTTCCGTGGACGTTGATGTAATCCACCTGCCGCGGTTCGATGCCGGCGTCTTTGAGCGTCTTGAGCATGACGCGGCGCGGGCCGTCCATATCCGGCATCGTGATGTGAAAGGCGTCGCTGGTCATGCCGTAGCCGACGACTTCGGCGTAAATTTTCGCGCCACGCGCTTTGGCATATTCCAGTTCTTCAAGGATCAGAATGCCGGCGCCTTCGCCGATGACGAAACCGTCGCGGTCTTTGTCGAACGGCCGCGAGGCAGCCGACGGGTCATCGTTGCGGGTCGAAAGCGCGCGCATCGAAGCGAAGCCGCCGACCGACATCGGCGTGATCGCGCCCTCGGTCCCGCCGCAGATCATCGCCAGCGCTTCGCCGCGCTGGATGATCTTGAAGCTGTCGCCGATGGCGTGCGCGCCGGAACTGCAGGCGGTGGCGGTCGCCGAGTTCGGGCCTTTGGCCCCGCTGTAGATCGAAACGTAACCGGAAGCCAGGTTAACGATGGAAGCCGGAATGAAGAACGGAGAAATGCGACCGGGGCCGCCCTCCATCATCTTCGTGTGTTCGCGCTCGAAGACGCTGAACCCGCCGATGCCGCTGCCGATGTAGGTGCCGATCTCTTCGGCATTCTCCTCAGTGACCTTCAATCCCGAATCGGCGAGCGCTTCCTGCGCGGCGGCGATGGCGAAGTAGATGAAGTAATCCATCTTCTTCAGTTCTTTTTTCTCGATGAATTTCGCGGGATCGAAGCCTTTGGTTTCGGCGGCGAACCTGACGGTGTGCTGGCTGGTGTCGAAGCGGGTGATGTAATCCACGCCACTCCGGCCCGCGAGCAGTCCGGCCCAGGTCTCTTCAGTCATATTGCCGAGCGGGCTGACGAGGCCGATGCCCGTGACCACCACCCGCCGCTTGATAATTTCGTTACTCACGACAGCCTTTTATCCAATGATAGCGGTTGCCGCCTGACCTGCAGGCTCAGGCTGACAACAAAATGGCTCAGGCTGAACCCGTCACTTCATGGGATCAGCCTGATGACCGGATTCTCCAGGTCCCGATTACTTCTGGTGCGCTTCGATGTAGCTGATCGCGTCACGTACGCTCAGGATCTTCTCCGCGTCCTCATCAGGGATTTCGATGCCAAACTCCTCCTCGAATCGCATGACCAGTTCGACCGTGTCGAGCGAATCCGCGCCGAGGTCGTCAATGAACCGCGCGTTCGGGGTCACTTCCGATTCCTCGACCCCGAGTTCATCCACGATGATCTGTCTGACTTTCTCCTCAATTGCTTCTGATGCCATTGGTATCCTCCAGTAGTAAGTTATTTGATTGCAGATTGCAGAGTTGAGATTGCAGATTGACGTTCTGTGGCCCTCTTCGGTAATCCGCAATCTGCAATCTCAACTCTGCAATCACATGTACATCCCGCCGTTCACATTGAGTACGTGACCAGTGATATAGCCTGCCTCATCCGAGGCCAGAAAAGCAACCGCGTGCGCGACATCTGCGTCGGCGCCGGGGCGTTTGAGCGGGACTTGGGCGAGCATGGCCTCTTTCGCCTGATCGCTCATCACGGCGGTCATCGGCGTCTCGATGTAACCCGGGGCCACGGCGTTGACCGTGATGTTGCGCGCCGCGTATTCGCGCGCGATGGCCTTGGTCAGGCCGATGATGCCCGCCTTGGCCGCGATGTAATTGGCCTGCCCCGCGTTACCGGCCTGCGCGACGACCGAGGTCAGGTTGATGATCCTTCCCTTGCGCGCCTTCGTCATCATCGGCAGCACCTGCTGAATCGTCAGGAAGACGCCGGTCAGGTTGGTATTGATGACCGCGTCCCAGTCGCCGCGCTTCATCCTGAGCGCGAGCCCGTCGCGCGTGATCGCGGCGTTGTTGACGAGGATGCTGATCGCGCCCAGTTCTTCGGCCACACGTTTGATTCCTGCCTCAATCTCTTCGGGCTTCGCCAGATCACCTTGTACGGCCAGCGCGCGTCGGCCCATGGCGCGAATCTCCGCGGCCACGGCCTCGCATTTGTCGAGCGTGCGCGCCATCACCGCGACATCGGCACCGCACTGGGCCAGCACGAGCGCCGTGGCTCGCCCGATGCCTTGGGAGCCGCCGGTCACGAGCGCAATTTGTCCTGTCAGATCAATCAAAGTAGTTATCTAAAGTATGTTTTAGGATAGAGCAACTCCGGTTTTTGTTTACTCAGTTCGGGACTTTTTATTTCAATATTTACAGTCAGTGGTTCCTGCCCTTTGCCCGGAATATCATTAAAGCGAAGGACCAGAGACGACTTCAAATACCTTTTGACAAGGTCAAATGCCGCATCCAAACCTGAATGTGTCTCTGCAGCTATGCTCTTACCTCCAGTTGCCTCCGCCAATGGGGCCATTATTCTGTCTTCCCCTTTTCCTGCCGTCCCCGGACCGTTGCTGTATTGAGCAGGAGGTCGGGTAAGCATAAAGAAGACTGCAACCTTACTCAGGCAGGCGACCCTGATGGCATCCGTATATTTGATCTGGCTGCTGGTATCCGTGCCATCGGAAAAAGCCACGATCATTCTTCTGACATTCGCCGGCGTGCGAGCAAGAAGCTTGTCACTAGTGACTGCCACGGCGTCGTATATCGCTGTCCCGCCCGCCTCAGACTGTGGTCTCCCTCCCCGGGAATCACGGCTGGCAATCGTCAATGACTGAATCGCTTCTTTCAATCGCGCTTTGTCACTCGTCAGATTCAACTTTAGTTCAGGACGGGTGTTGATAGTTACAATAGCAGCGGTGTCGACGCTTGGGCGGATAACATCATCAATGAATCTCCAAGCTGCTTCTTTCACGCCATTGATAAATGGCTTCTGAGAATTACTTGTATCAATCAACACGGCTAATGCTATCGGCTGGTCACTTTGCTGACGAAGGCTGGTGATCTCCTGTTCCTGTCCATTCAACAAAAGCTTGAGGTCCTGCCCCCGCATGACAGTGACTGACTCACCTTTTTTGTTGACCACAGAAAGTCTGATTTCGCCTTCCTGAACCGATACGGCTCCCTGAGCGAATCCGGCGGCACTCAACGTAATAAGTAACCAGCTTATAATGACAGCGGCGTAAAATAACTTCATCTCTGTAAAACTCAGACAGGCTCCGCTCTCAATTTACCGATCGCCTCCATCAGACTTCGGCTGTCTTCGACATTGGACAGGGCGGGTGTTTTACTGACGGATTTCACCAGCCCGCACAGCACTTTGCCCGGCCCGACTTCAACGAATGTCCCGCCCCCCTCACCCAGCATCACCTCAACGCCCGCCGTCCAGCGCACCGGCGATGTGATCTGCCGGATCAGACCCGCACGCGCTTCACTCCCTGACGTTATCAGCCGCGCGTCCACGTTGTTGATGAGCGGCACTGACAGGTCGTTGAAGTTCGCCGCGCCGAGCGGCCCGGTCATGCCTTCCTGCGCGGGCGTCATCAGCGCGCAATGGAACGGCGCGCTCACCTTGAGCATAATCGCGCGCTTCGCGCCGCGCTGCTGGCATTCGGCGGCGGCCCGCTCGACGGCTTCCTTATTCCCGGCGATCACGACCTGAGTGGGTGAATTGAAATTTGCGGGGGAGCAGACCTGCCCACGGGCGGCGGCCTCGCAGGCTTCGGTGACTTTGTCAGCATCAAGGCCCATAATCGCGGCCATCGCGCCAGTGCCGACCGGCACGGCCTGCTGCATCAACTGCCCACGCAATCGCACTAATTTGACGGCATCAGTTAAAGTCAGAGAACCTGCCGCCACCAGCGCCGAGTATTCGCCCAGACTGTGACCGGCCACGAAATCCGGTTTGATTCCCTGTTCAGCCAGCACGCGGTAAGCCGCGACCGAAGCCGTCAGTATCGCCGGCTGCGTGTTCGAGGTCAGTTGCAGATCCTCTTCCGGCCCGTTGAAGCACAACTCGCTCAGCGTGAAGCCAAGGGCTTCATCGGCTTCTTCAAACGTTGCCCGCGCAACCGCGAAGTTATCCGCAAGGTCACGCCCCATTCCGGCGTACTGTGATCCCTGACCGGGAAAGATGAAGGCGAGTTTGCTCATACATAAAAGCTGTCTGCCGTCAGCGATCAGCTGTCAGCCGGAAACAGAAAGCTGACGGCTGACAGCTGATCGCTGTTTCACCATCTCATCAGCACTGATCCCCAGGTCGCGCCGGCGCCGAAGGAAGTCATCATCACTATCATGCCCGGTTTGAGCCTTCCGGCCTCGCTCAGTTCGTCGAGGCAGATCGGGATTGAGGCGGACGAGGTATTACCAATCTGCGCGATGTTTGAATAGACCTTCTCCGCCGGGATGCCGAGGCGGTCGGCCACGGCGTCGGTGATGCGCTGGTTGGCCTGATGCGGGACGAGCAGGTCAATGTCGTTCGGCGACATTCTGACTTCGTCCAGCACCTTGCGCGAGAGGTCTTCCATCGAGCGCACGGCGACCTTGAAAAGTTCATTGCCCTTCATCTTGATGTAATGCAGCCGCTCGTCAACCGACGCGTGCGAGGCCGGGTGGCGGGTGCCGCCGCCGGGCGTGTAGAGGAAATAAGCGAAATCGCCGTCCGATTGGATGCGCGCCGCCAGCACGCCGCGCCGGGCGTCGGGCGAGCGCCTGATGACTGCCGCGCCTGCGCCGTCGCCGAAGATCACGCAGGTGCTGCGGTCGGTGTAATCAACGTAGCGCGTCAGCAGTTCCGCGCCGATGATCAGAATGTTCTGGTGCGTGCCCGAAGCGATGAACTGATCGGCAATCGTCAGCGCGTAAAGGAACCCTGAACAGGCCGCGGTGATGTCAAAGGCCGCGGCTTTCTTCGCCCCCAGGTATGACTGGATCAGCACCGCCGTCGAGGGCAGCGCCATATCCGGGCAGACCGTGGCGCAGATGATCATGTCCAGATCGGCGGCATCCACCCCGGCGCGTTCGAGCGCGGCGCGCGCGGCGCGGGTGGCGAAGGTCGAGGTGTATTCATCGGGCGCGGCCTTGTGGCGGTTTTTGATTCCGGTGCGCGTGGTGATCCAGTCGTCGGAGGTCTCAACGATCTTTTCCAGATCGGCGTTGGTGATCACTGCCTCGGGCAGCGCATGGCCCAGCCCGGCGATGATTGCATGGTTTGAATTCATTACTTCTCCTGCATTGAAAGGTCGGAGGCGCCGGTCGGCGTCAAACCGGCCCCGGGTGTTGCTGATCCTCAGATTCTGGAATCCAACCCGGCAATTTCTTCGAGTTCGCCTTCGATGCGTTCGTTGAGGTTGCCCTCGTGGAACTCTTTGGCCACGCGGATCGCGTTGCGGATGGCTTTGGCGTTGGAGCGCCCGTGACAGATCAGGCAAATCTCGCGCGCACCGAGCAGTGGAGCGCCGCCGAATTCTGAATAGTCGAGTCTTTTTTTGACGCTCTGGAATGCCGTGCGGGAGAGGAGTGCGCCCGCCTGCGTCATGATCGTCTGCCCGAGTTCGGTCTTGAGCAGGCCCATCATTGCCTCGATCAAGCCCTCACTCGTCTTGAGAATTACATTTCCGGTAAACCCGTCGCAGACTATCACATCAACTTCGCCAGTGTAAATGTCGCGTCCCTCAACGTTGCCGATGAAGTTGACCGGTGCTTCCTTGAGCAGGTGCAGGGCCTCTTTCGTCAGGTCGTTGCCCTTGCCTTCCTCTTCGCCGATGCTCATCAGGCCCACCTTCGGCGTCCGCACGCCAAGGATGTTGCGCGAATAAACCGACCCCATGATGGCGAACTGTTTGAGGTGTTCCGGCTTGCACTCGGCGTTGGCCCCGACGTCGAGCAGCACCACGCCGTTGCTTTTGATGGTCGGGAAGACGGCGGCGAGCGCCGGGCGGTCCACGGCCGGCAGCATGCCGATGACCAGTTTGGTCGTCATCATCACCGCGCCCGTGTTGCCCGCGCTGACGAGTCCGTTCGCCTGCCCTTCGCGCACCAGCCGGGCGGCGACGCGGATGGAGGAATCGCGCTTGCTCCGGACGGCCTTCGCGACCTGTTCGCCCATCGTGATCACTTCGGCGGCGTTGACGATCTCAATCGGCAGGCGGGTGGCGCGGTTGTTGTAGACGCGCTTCTGGCGGGAGTGGTAGTTGTAGCCGTGCTTTTTCAGCTCATCAATGATCTGTTCCTCGCGTCCGACGAGCGCGATGCCGACACGCAGATCCTGTGCGGCCTGGATCGCGCCTTCGACTTCGCTGACGGGGGCGAGGTCGCTGCCCATCGCATCAAGGGCGATTTTGGTGAGCATAAGGGGGCGGGGAGATGGGAAGGATGAAGTCAGAAGGATGAAGGATGAATCAGGAACGTGCCTGACTCATCCTTCATCCTTCATCGTTCATCGTTCCGCTTTTATTCTTCTACTTCGATGACCTGGCGACCGGCGTAATAGCCGCAGAAGGGGCAGACGCGGTGCGGGAGTTTCAGGCGCTGGCAGTTGCTGCAGGCGACCAGATTGGTTTTCGTCAGGGCGTCGTGCGCGCGGCGCATGCGGCTGCGCGATTTGGAATGGCGTCGTTTGGGATTCGGCATAATAACTCTCCAGATAAGGACGGCGGCGAGTGTGTCTCACTCGTCACCTCGGTTTCTCAGGTCGGCCAGCGCCTGCCATCGCGGATCAATCGGCGCTTCGCACTGGCACTTCTCAACATTCAGATTCGTCCCGCATTGCGGGCATAACCCCTTGCAATCCTCGCCGCACAGCACATGCATCGGGAGGTTGAGTTCGAGTTGTTCGAGGATGACTTCATCCAGATTGATCTCGTCATTTTCGTAGACCGAAAAATCCAGATCGCGTTCGGTCAGCTCGGTCTCGCCGGTCTTGCCGGCTTCGTACTCGCCCGGCGAAAAGAAAAGATCAACGGGAGTTTCAATTTCAAAGCCGACCGGTTCGAGGCAGCGGTCACACGGCAATTCCAGTTCCGCCCGAATCTGCCCGCGCAGCCTGATGTCAACTCCGACTCTGTCAACCCGGCCCGACGCGAGCGGGGGCCGGGTGAAGAGGAATTCATGACCACTCAGATCAAGCTCACTGTCTTTATATTGATGCTCAAACCTGAGGCCGTTTTCGGTCAGGCGTGCCAGTGAGATCAGCATATAACCCTTCGGCGGATCCTGCGACAAAAGGTGACAATTATAGGTCTGGGCGGGGGTTTGTCAACCACGACTGACGGCGGGCAAGCCTCGCGAAGTTATGAGTTCTGATTCAGCGGTGCAACCTGGCCGAACGTGAAGCGTCATCATCTGCGCCGGCAGTCTCCAGGTCGTGATGGGTTGATCGTCCCTGGCGACTGCTGCCAGTAGAAGCGCGACAGGGTGTGGGTGCCAGGCGCCTCACCAGCGCCCGTGCAGACCTCTTCAGGTGTCAGGGGCAGGTGAAACCCTTTTGCAATGACAGCAACCTTTCGCGCGCTGTCGTATTCATGTGCCAGAATGAGCTCGCGTCCCTGCCGGGACACAACTGTCGCGAGGATGATGACCGCAAACGCCCCACGCCCGGTCAAAGCTGATTAACATCGGGCGCAATGGCAACAGCGGCGCGGCCACGAACATTTGGTAAGATCACGACGCAGGGCAACACGCCGCGCCTGATCCAGGCGGTATTGCGGTACACGTTCTGAATTGCCGAGTCAGCGGCGGCGAGCGGTGGCGAGCGTCGCTCCGGTAATGGGCCAATGATGGAGCGACGCTCGCCACCGTCGCCGCCGCTGACTCGAAGCCCTTTCTCTTTCCAGGAATCTATGATGCGCAGACTTTTGCTTACTCTTCTCCTCCTGCTCCCGGCCATCACGGCTCAAACGCAATCAGCCAGACAATTCGATCTGGTCGTCTACGGCGGCACGGCAGGCGGCGTCGTCACGGCCATCGCCGCCGCGCGCGAAGGGTTGAAGGTCGCCCTGCTCGAACCGCGCAATCATCTCGGCGGGATGGTCTCGGGCGGCCTGGGCTGGACGGACCACGGCAGGAAGGAGGTGATTGGCGGCTATTCGCTCGAATTCTTCCAGCGCGTCGGCAGGCACTACGGCGAGCCGATCACGTGGTACTTCGAGCCGCATGTCGCCGAGCAGGTCTTCAAAGAATGGTGCAAGGAGGCGGGCGTGACGGTACTCTGCCAGCACCGCCTGCGCGAGCAGGGCGGCGTCAGGAAGAAAGGCACAGAGATCATTGAAATCGTGATGGAGAACGGCGCGCGTTTTGGGGCCAGGGTCTTCGCCGATTGCACCTACGAAGGTGATCTGATGGCGCAGGCGGGCGTGTCTTACACGTGGGGGCGCGAAAGCTCCGCCGAGTATGGCGAATCGCTCGCGGGCGTGCGCGACCGGACGCCCAAGCATCAGTTCCTCGTCCGCAAAGACCTGAAGGACCCGAAGAGCGAATGGCTGCCCGTGCAACTCAGACCGCACGATGAGGACGGCAGACTGCTGCCCGAAATCTACGGCGGCGACAAAGGCAGGCCGGGCCAGGCCGACAGGAAAGTCCAGGCATATAACTTCCGCATGTGCCTGACGGACGATCCGAATAATCAGGTGCCCTTCCCGAAGCCGCCGGGCTACACCCCGGCGCGTTATGAACTGCTGGCGCGTTTTCTGAAAGAGGCCGGGCGCGTGGCCGGGCGCCCGCTCGCGCTGATTGACGTGATGAAGCCGGACAATCTGGGTAAGAATCGCAAGGTGGACGTGAACAACAACGGCGCGTTCTCGACCGATTTTATCGGCGGCAGCTGGGATTACCCGGACGGCGATTACAAGACACGCGAGCGGGTCTGGCAGGAACACATCAACTACGTCGCGGGCTTCTTCTACTTCCTGGCCAACGACCCGCAGGTGCCCAAACCGCTGCAAAGCGAGATGCGGCAATGGGGCCTCGCGAGGGATGAATTCACGGACACGAACAACTGGCCGCATCAGCTTTACGTGCGCGAGGCGCGGCGGATGACGGGCGAGTTCGTCATGACCCAGCGCGACATTCAGGACGAGTTGGCCAAACCCGACGTGATCGGCATGGGGTCCTACAACAGCGACTCGCATAACATCCAGCGCATCATCAACGAGCAGGGCTTCGTCGAGAACGAAGGAGATATGCAGGTGCCGGTCAAACCGTATCAGATCCCCTGGCGCATCCTGCTGCCGAAGCGAAAGGAGGCGACCAACCTGCTCGTGCCCGTCTGCTTCTCGGCCAGTCACGTTTCGTATTCGACGCTGCGCATGGAGCCGCAGTACATGATCATCGGCCAGGCGGCGGGCGTGGCGGCGAAGCTGGCCATTGAGCGCAGGACGGCGGTGCAGGACGTTGACACCAGAGCCTTGTCGGCCAGACTGCGCGAACAGCGCGCCGTGTTTGAGTGGAAGCCCCCGGCGAAATAAGGCTGAAAGATGATGGAAGTTAATCCGCCCGCCCCGCCTTCGATCTTTTTGCACTTCACGCCGTCCGGTGAATGGCGCGGGACTGTTCACGGTCTTCCCGAAACCGGGCAAGTCGGTTACTCTGCCCCCCGCCATGACGCTCGTCATCCCACAGGCCATTCTCAGCGAGATCAAAACGCGGGCAATCGCCTCGCGGCCCGATGAGTGCTGCGGGCTGCTCGGCGGGCGCGGGACGCTCGTCCAGACTCATTACCCCTTGCGCAACGTGGCCGAACACCCCGAGCGTCGCTACTTCGCCGCGCCCGAAGACCTCTTCGCCGCGATGCGCCGGATGCGTGAGGAGGGCGAGCGGATGCTCGTGATTTATCACTCCCACCCCCGAGGGCCGGCCCGGCCCTCAGCCACCGACCTCGCCATGGCGTTTTACCCCCGGGCCGTTTATCTGATTATCGCACCGGAATCGGAGGCCGAAGTGTGCGCCTTCGGCCTCAACGGCTCTTCCTTCACCGAAATCGAAATTGAAGTCTCGGCCTGAGCGAAACACCCCGCCGCTGGCGCGCGAGGCTGAAGGGCGCCCCCATTATTACAGTTCTGTGGGTTTTGATTCTTATTGGTCTGGCCATTGCCCTGTCCCGACCCGCCGCTGCCCGCGGCTTGACAGCGATGAAATATGGGTGTTACACGTACTGCATTCCAGCCGGCGAAGCCGGTATAACAAGATCAGGAGCCTGATTGGTATGACCTCCCGAACCGCCAGGATATCCAAAATGACAAAAATCAATGGTGCTACCACCGAGCAGGTGGTCGCTCAGGTGCATGAGCTGATCCGCCATGGCAGGTTGCATCCCGGGGATCGCCTGCCGCCCGAACGCGAATTCGCCAAACAGCTCGGCATCAGCCGCCCGAGCCTGCGCGCGGGCCTGCGCTCGCTGATCGCGATGGGCGTGCTGCGCGCCCGTCAGGGTTCCGGCACGTTCGTGGCCGAAGGCCCGCCGACGCTCGACAGCGGGCAGCTCTCGCTGCTGGCCGCGCTGCATGGCTTCACTTACGAGCAGATGTACGAAGCGCGCAAGGTACTTGAGGTCAACGTCGCCGCGCTGGCCGCCGAGCGGGCTGCCGGCGAAGAACTCGCAACGCTCGCCGAAGAGCTGGCCGGGATGTATGCGTCGCTCGACGACCCGCAGCGTTACCTCGTTCACGACATTAAGTTTCATCGCGCCGTCGCCGCCGCTTCCGGCAACCCGATCCTCGGCACGCTGATGGAGATGGTTTCGGCCGTCATGTACGAACACCGCCGCAAAACCGTCGGGCGCGCGCACGATTTCCGCCAGTCGCTGGAAATGCACGAACGCATCTACCGTGCGATCCGGGGCCATAAACCCGACGAGGCGCGCGCCGCCATGTACGAACATCTGGAACTGGCCGAACAGGCTTATCTGAGCGAAAAAGAGATCGAGCCCGGACTGGCCGGCACTCCGGCAGGCCCGCCCACTTCAACTCCCCATCAGAACGGATCGTCAGGCAGAAAGGGTTAAGCCTGCGCCGCAGTGTTTCCCCGCCTGAGTCCGGCTCGTCGGAACCTCCCCCGCGGAGCGCAGACACTCGGGTCTGCTCACTTCCGGGTCACGCGCGTCTGCCGCTGAATAAGCGGATCGGCTTGAAATCAAAACGCTGTCAATTCATGCTCCCGCTGGCATCCTTTCCGGCGGCAACCGGCAGAAGGTGGCGCCCCCGGGCAGGCTGACTCGCACTGAATTCATCAACTGACCCGAATCAGGTAATCAGACCATGCAGCGTTCGCTGAAAATGCTTGCATTGCTTTTCGCCGTCGGACTGGTGGTTCCGGCGCTGAAAACTCCCGCGGCTTTCTTCCTGCCACAGCAGAAGGTTGATTTCATTCGTGACATTCAGCCGATCTTCGTGGCCAGTTGCTACAGGTGTCATGGCAACGGCAAAGCGTCAGGCCAGTTGCGCCTCGACGTGAAAACGCTCGCGATGAAGGGCGGCATCTCCGGCGCGGTCATCATCGCGGGCGACAGCAAAGCCAGCCGCCTGATGGCCCGAATCGAAGGCGCAGGCGGCGAGCAGCGCATGCCGCTCGGCGGTGAGCCCCTCAAGCCTGAACAGATCGAATTGATCCGCCGATGGATTGATGAAGGGGCGAACTGGCCTTCATCTGAGTCACCGACTACCGACTACCGATCACCGTCTACCCAACTTCCAAAGCACTGGGCTTTTATTGCGCCTGTGCGAGCGGCGCTGCCGGAAGTGAAAACCAAGGCATGGGTTCGCAATCCGATTGATCAGTTCGTCCTCGCAAAAATCGAGCGGCAGAACCTGACGCCTTCGCCGACGGCCGACAAGACCACGCTGATCCGCCGGCTCAGTCTCGACCTCACCGGCTTGCCGCCGACACTCAAAGAGGTTGATGAATTTCTCGCTGACAATTCACCCGATGCAGAAGCGAAGCTGGTCGAGCGGCTGCTCGCGAGCCCGCATTACGGCGAACGGTGGGGCCGCTGGTGGCTCGACGCGGCGCGTTACGCCGACACCAACGGGTTTGAGAAAGACCTGCCGCGTTCGATCTGGCCTTACCGCGACTGGGTGATCAGGGCCTTCAATGAAGATAAGAGATTCGATCAGTTCACGGTCGAGCAGCTGGCAGGCGACCTGCTGCCCGCCCCGACGCTCGACCAGCGCGTCGCGACCGGATTCCTGCGAAACTCGATGCTCAATCAGGAAGGCGGTGTTGACCCGGAGCAGTTCCGCGTCGAAGGGCTGATTGACCGCGTGGATGCGATTGGCAAAGCCTTCCTCGGCCTGACGATCAACTGCGCGCAATGCCACACCCACAAATTCGACCCGATCAGACATGAGGAGTATTACCGCTTCTACGCCTTCCTCAACAGCGACGACGAACCCGAGATCGAAGTCCCGGATGAGAACGTCACCAGGAAGCGAGCCGCGATTCAGTCCGCCATTACAAAGATCGAAGATGAGTTGATCGCAAAGACTCCCGATCTGGCAGGGCGGCTGGCCGAATGGGAGCGGCAGGCAAAAGAGTACAAAACCCGGTGGACGCCGCTCGACGAGACAGAGATTTTCGCCGCCTTCGGCACCAAATTTGACAAGCTCGAAGACGGCTCGTTCATCGCTAAAGGCGACAACTCGACGAGCAACAATTACAAGATCACGGCGCGAACCGGACTGAAGAACATCACCGGCTTCAGGATCGAGCTGCTCACGAGCCCCAACCTGCCCCGCGGCGGCCCCGGTCGCTCGAACGACGGCGGCCTCTTCGTCACCGAATTCGCGGTTGATGCCGCGCCCGCGAACAAACCGGAAGCGACAACGAAAGTGATTCTGACCAGCCCCACGGCGGATTTCGAGCGCCCGGGCTTCCCCGCCCGAAACGTGATTGACGGCGATTTCAAAACCCACTGGAGCAGCGACGCCGGGCCGGGCCGACGCAATCAGGACCGCAAACTGGTTTTCGCCACGGGTCAGCCCGTCGGCTTTGATGGCGGCACGATCCTGACCATTCAGCTCGCGCAGAAAGCCGACGAGGCGATTGATCTGAAAGGCGGCAAACCAAACATCGGGCGCTTCCGCCTGTCGGTCACAACGGATGCAAACCCGGTTGCCGACCCTATGCCTGCTGACGTGCGCCTGATTCTCTCGACCCCTGCCGGGCAGCGCACGAAGGAGCAGCAGCGCGCAGTCTTCAGTTATTACCGCACGATAGTTGCCGATTGGGCCGACGCAAACAAAAAGATTGATGAGTTGATGAGCGGCTGGCCTTACGGGCCGACCACGCTGGCGCTGGCCGCGCGCCACGAGACGCGCGAGACGCACGTCTTCAAACGCGGCGACTGGAAGCGGCCGGGCGAAGCGGTCACGCCGGACACGCCGTCATTTCTCCACCCGTTTCCGCAAGGCGCCCCGCGCAATCGGCTTGGTCTGGCGCAGTGGATCACGGATAAAAACAACCCGCTGACCGCACGAGTGATCGTCAACCGCGTCTGGCAGCAGTATTTCGGCACGGGTCTGGTCACCACGCCCGAAGATTTCGGCACGCGCTGCGAGCGCCCGTCGCACCCCGAACTGCTTGACTGGCTGGCCTGCGAGTTCAGGGACGGCGGCTGGAGCCTCAAACAGCTCCACCGGTTGATTGTCAACTCGGCAACTTATCGCCAGGCGTCACGAGTCACGCCGCAATTGCGTGATGCCGACCCGACCAACACCCTGCTCGCCCGCGCGCCGCGGCTGCGCGTCGAAGCGGAAACCATTCGCGACATAGCGCTGGCCGTGAGCGGGTTGTTAAGCCCGAAGGTCGGCGGCCCGAGCGTTTATCCGCCGATCCCCGAAGGCGTGCTGAATCTGGGCTACGGCGGGCCAATGCCCTGGCCCGTGAGCGCGGGCGAAGACCGTTACCGGCGCGGGATGTACACGTTCTGGAAGCGCTCGGTGCCGTACCCGGGCCTTGCGGTCTTCGACATGCCCAACGGCGACTTCTCCTGCACGCGCCGCATCCGCTCGAACACGCCGCTCCAGGCGTTGACGACGCTCAACGATCAGGTGTTTATGGAGGCGGCGCAGGCGCTCGCGCTGCGCGTCTGGAAGGAGGGCGGGCAGGCGGACGACGAGCGGATGATTTACGCCTTCCGCCTCTGCACGGGGCGCCGGCCCGACCAGCTCGAGCTTGGGCGGCTGATGGCGCTGCTTGCGGACGAGCAGGCGTACTTCAGCGGTCGCACTGCCGCCGCCGTCTACGTCTCATCGCCGGATGTGAACAAGCTGCCGGAAGACGTTGACCTGCACAAAGTCGCGCCGTGGACGATGGTCGCCAGAGTATTATTGAATCTGGATGAGACGATCACGAAGGAATGAAGTACGAGTGCGTTAAGTTGGAGAGTTACTATGAACTATGACAGCGAAATCAGTCGCGAAATCAAAAAGCTCATCACCCGCCGCCACTTCTTCAAAGACTGCGGTATCGGAATAGGCTCAATCGCGCTCGCCTCGCTGCTGAATGAAGACCTGTTCGCTTCCTCACAACAAAGCGGTGTTAACCCGCTCGCACCGAAGATGCCGCACTTCCCTGCCCGGGCGAAGCGGGTGATTTATCTCTTCCAGGCGGGCGCGCCGTCGCAGCTTGAGCTGTTCGATTACAAACCCGGACTCGCGAAATATAACGGCAGGCCCGTGCCGCAGGAGTTCGTCAAAGGCATCAACTACGCCTTCATCAGGCCCGACGCCGGGCTGTACGCGTCTGAACTGAAGTTCGCCAGATACGGGCAATCGGGTGCCGAGTTGTCAGAAGCACTGCCTCATCTGGCCGCCGTCGCCGACGACATCGCGATCATCAGGTCAATGACGACCGATGCGATCAACCATGCGCCGGGGCAGATTATGATGAATACCGGCTCGGTGCAGTTCGGTCGCCCGAGCCTCGGCGCGTGGGTGACTTACGGGTTGGGCTGCGAGACCCGGGATCTGCCCGCCTTCGTGGTTCTCTCTTCAGCCGGAGGGACGAGCGGCGGCGCGGGTAACTGGGGCTGCGGTTTTCTGCCGACTTATTATCAGGGGGTCACGTTTCGTCGGAGCGGCGACCCGATCCTCTCGCTCTCGAACCCGCGCGGCATCACGCGCGAGATGCAGCGCAAATCGCTCGACGCGCTCAAGGCGATCAACGAGCATCACCTCGAACTGACGGGCGACCCTGAGATCGCGACGCGCATCAACTCGTTCGAGATGGCTTACCGCATGCAGGAGAGCGCGCCCGAGCTGATGGATTTATCGAAAGAATCGAAAGAGACGCTGGAGATGTACGGCGCGACTCCGGGGCAGGCGTCGTACGCGAACAACTGCCTGCTCGCGCGGCGGCTCGTCGAGCGCGGCGTCCGCTTCGTCCAGCTCTTCCACGAAGCCTGGGATCACCACAGCGAAGTCGTCAAAGGCGTCAGGGGGCAGTGCAAGGCGACCGACCAGGCTTCGGCGGCACTGATCAAGGACCTCCGGCAGCGCGGGCTGCTCGACGACACCATCGTCGTCTGGGGCGGCGAGTTCGGCCGCACGCCGATGGTCGAGAGCGACCCGGACGCGGGCCGCAGTCTGGGCCGCGATCATCACAACAAGGCCTTCTCGATGTGGGTCGCGGGCGGCGGTTTCAAGCGCGGCGTCACGGTCGGCGAGACTGATGAATTCGGCTTCAACGTGGTGAAAGACCCGGTTCACGTTCACGACCTGCACGCGACGATTCTGCACCTGCTCGGCTTCGATCACACGCGGCTGACTTACCGCTTCCAGGGGCGTGACTTCAGGCTGACGGACGTTCATGGAACAGTCGTTGACAAACTGCTGGCATAGATAAGCTCCTTAACGGTAAAGACTATGAAGAAGCTGCTTGTCACATTTCTCCTCCTGCTGTCGGTAAAGTACATAGTGGTACCGGTACTATTGTTCTGTATGTTCTTTGCTTACTTTTTGTGGCAATCAATTCCCCAGCAGGCCATTCTCACTTCCGGTGAGAAGGCAGATAAGCATGTGACTTTTGATAATCCCGATGACACGAATCGAACGGTTCGTTACTGCGTACTCATTGAGGATAATAAAATCAGGATCGTCAGCCGTGAACTCGACGGAAAAAGCCATTACCCGGATGAGGATGTTCCGCATTCTCAATCCTGCTCCTGAGACAGACAAAGGCGTTTCGAGTGATGAACAGGCATTTTATCGGCATTGACCTCGGCGGCACCAACATCAAAGCCGCCTCAGTCAACACGGACACGGGTGAAATCACCGGCACACAGTCAATCCCGACCAACGCGCGCGAAGGCCACGATGCGGTCATCGCGCAGATGGCGAAGCTGGTCGAGATGGTGATTGGCGCGAGCGGCGCGTCAAAATCTGACATTGGTGGCGTCGGCGTCGGCGTGCCCGGCGTGATTGACATTGACCGCGGGCGGACGATTTTCCTGACCAACATGCCGGGGCAGTGGCGTAACGTCCCGCTGGCCGAAAAACTCAACAAGCTCGCCGGCCTGCCGGTCGCGCTGATCAATGACGCGCGCGCGATGACCCTGGGCGAGTGGAAATACGGCGCGGGCAACGGCGTGGACAACGCGGCCTGCTACACGCTCGGCACCGGGATCGGCGGCGGGCTGATCATCAACGGGCAACTGCTGCTCGGCATTGGCGGCGCGGCGGGAGAGCTGGGGCACGTGTGCATTGACCTGAACGGGCCGAAGTGCGGGTGCGGCAGCCGCGGCTGCATCGAGGCTTATGCTTCAGGTCCGGCGATTGCCGCGATGGGAATGAAGGCGGTGGCACAGGGCTTTTCGACGCGCATCGCCGAACTGGCGGAAAATGATCTGAATCGCATCACGCCGGAGCTGATCTGCCAGGCCGCCATCCAGGGCGACGCGATTGCGCGCGACATTTACGAGCAGGCCGGGCATTACATCGGGGTCGGCATCGCGAGTGTCGTCACCGCCTTCAACCCGCGCCGCGTGATCATCGGCGGCGGTGTTTCGTCCGCGGGTGAAATCATCCTCGACCCGATTCGCCGCACCGTGCAGACGCGGGTCTGTCTGACGGATATGAAGCATGTGCAGGTCGTGCTGGCCGAACTAGGCAACAATGCCGGGCTGACGGGAGCGGCGCTATGGGCGCGACAGCGTCAGTCCAGCTGAATGATGCTGTGATCACAAGGGGCTCAATTATGAAACCCGCCTCTGTTTATACTTCCGAAACCTGGTCTTCCAGCGATGGCGTGTTCACCGCAGAGGCGCAGAGGACACAGAGACAGCGCAGAGAAAGACCGTTCTCTCTGCGTTTTCTCTGCGCTCTCTCCGCCTCTGCGGTGAAAGCAGCTTTCACGGTCTCTTCGACCCTGTCGTTCTTCCTCACATCAACTGTTGCAGCACAGACCGACTGGCCGAACGTCGGCAACGACAAAGGTTCTATGCGGTATTCGACGCTGAAGCAGATTGACCGCGACAACGTGAAAAAGCTGAAGGTCGCCTGGACCTATAACACCGGGGATGCCGGCCCGGACAACAAAACCATGATCGAATGCACGCCGATAGTGATTGACGGCGTGATGTACATCACCACGGCGAAAGTCAAAGTTGTGGCGCTTGACGCCGCGACCGGGCGTGAGTTGTGGAAGTACGATCCCTTCGCCGGGGTGCCGGAGTCAAAAATTTATCCGGCGGGCAACGGCGTCAATCGCGGCGTGGCCTGGTGGGAAGATGCGACGCAACCTTCGGGCGGCAGCAAACCGAAAGCCTCCCGCATCCTGATTGCGACTGCCGACGGTCGCCTGATCTCGCTAGACGCGCGAACGGGCAAACCCGACCTGGCGTTCGGCGACCACGGGACGGTTGATCTGCGCGCCGGGATGGAAGGCGACCTGTCAAAGCAGACTTACGGGGCGACCGCGGCCCCGGCAGTCTTTGAAGATATTGTGATCGTTCCCATCTCACTCAGCGACGGCGTGCTGACCGAAGCGCCGGGCGACGTGCGCGCTTTCGACATCCGCACCGGCAAACAGGTCTGGGCCTTTCACACCGTCCCGCGCCCGGGCGAATTCGGCCACGAAACGTGGCAGGGCGACGGCTGGAAAAATCGCGGGGGGACGAATCCCTGGTCCGGGTTTACGATAGACACAAAGCGCGGCCTCGTGTTTATGGGCACCGGCTCGCCCGCGTTTGATTTTTATGGCGGTGATCGGCTGGGCGATAACCTGTTCGGCAACTCGGTGGTCGCGCTCGATGCGCGCACGGGCCGGCGGGTGTGGCACTTTCAGATCATCCGCCACGACCTGTGGGATTACGACCTGCCCGCGCCGCCGGTGCTGGTCACGGTGAAGCACAACGGACGGAAGATTGATGCCGCCGCACAGGTCACGAAAACCGGCTACGTTTTCCTGTTTGATCGCGTCACCGGCAAGCCGCTCTTTGACGTCGTCGAGCGCGCCGTACCCGCTTCCGACGTGCCCGGCGAAGCGACTGCGCCGAAGCAGGTCTTCCCGGTCAAACCGCCTGCGCTCGTGCCACAGGGCTTCACCCCTGACAGGATCACCAACCTCTCGAAGGAAGCACACGACTACGTGGCCGAGAGGCTGAAGACGTTGCAACACGGCCCGACTTTCACGCCGCAGAGCGTGCGTGGCACGGTGATTCTGCCGGGGCTGTTCGGCGGCTCAAGCTGGGCCGGCGCGTCATTCGACCCGGAGACGGGAACGCTTTACACGAACACCAATAACATCCCGCGCGTGATGTCATTGATTCCTGCCGAGCCGGGCAAGGGCTATCCGTACCGCATCAGCGGCTACGACCGCTTCAACGACCAGGAAGGTTATCCGGCGGTCAAACCGCCCTGGGGGATGCTGAGTGCCGTTGACCTCAACCGCGGCGAGATTCGCTGGCAGGTGACGCTCGGAGAGTTGCCCGAACTGACCGCGCGCGGCATTCCGCCGACGGGGACGGAAAACCTGGGCGGCACGATTGTGACCGCTGGCGGGCTCGTTTTCGTCGCGGCCACGAAGGATGAAAAGTTCCGCGCGTTCGACAAGACGAGCGGAAAGATCCTGTGGGAATACAAGCTGCCTGCCGCCGGTTACGCCACGCCCTGCACTTACTCGGTCAAGGGGCGACAGTTCGTCGTGATCGCCGCGGGGGGCGGCGGCAAGCTGCTGACGAAGTCGGGGGATGCTTTCATGGCTTTTGCGCTGCCCGAGCAGGTGGCGGCCGGCAGGTAATCTGCGCGCCTGTCATTTTCAATAAGGACAACATTGGTAAATCCGATTTCTGAGGTCAGGGGTGCTACTTCCTCTTCAAGGAGATTCCATTCACATGGGTAATGAATTCAAGGATCAGGTTGCGGTCATTACCGGCGCGGCTTCGGGCCTCGGGCTGGCCATCGCGAAGAAGCTGCACGGCGAAGGCGCAAAGGTCGCGCTGCTCGACCTGCACGCTGACGGTCTGAAATCGGCGGCAGATGAGGTCGGTGAAAACGCTGTCGTCTTTCCGGTTGATGTCACCAGCGAAGCGCAGGTGGCCGGCATCATCGAACAGGTCGGCAATCAGTTCGGCAGGATTGACATCCTCGTCAACAGCGCGGGGATCACCGGCAAAACCAGCCTCAAAACTCACGAAGTCGAATTCGACAATTTCAAATTCGTGTTCGCGGTGAACGTCAACGGCTCGTTCCTGACTGCGCGCGCCGTGCTGCCCTGGATGCTCAGGCGGAATTACGGGCGCATCCTGCACATCGCCTCGATTGCGGGCAAGGAGGGCAACGCCGGGATGCTGGCCTATTCGGCCTCGAAGGCCGCCCTGATCGGGATGACCAAGGTGCAGGGCAAGGAGTACGCCGAGACCGGCATCACCGTCAACGCGCTCGCGCCGGCGGTGATCCGCACGGCGATGGTCGAGGCGCTGCCCGACGAGCAGGTGAAATACATGACCGATAAGATCCCGATGAAACGCTGCGGCACGCTCGAAGAGGTCGCGCACATGGCCGCGTTCATCGTCTCGCCCGGCGCGAGCTTCACGACCGGCTTTACGTTCGATATGACGGGCGGGCGGGCGACATATTAAAGCCTTTCCTGCCTATCACTGATGTTCATATATCATATGTTCGCGCATGCACCCGTAACCGCCGGAATCGCGCTGTTGGTATGCTATTGGCAGTACCATATCCCTTCACCGGCTGATTATCACAAAGTCAACATTTACTATACTGGCTGTTATGTGAAGGGGCAGCATGGCGTTGAGCCCGGTCCGATCATATTCGACTCCCAACCGCGAGAATACCGGCTTGATTCGACACGCTCGGGAGGCGAATCAATGGAAGAGGTGGTAAGACTACTCCGTCGCTCTTCAGAAGCAACGATCTGGCTATACAACAGGGACGAGGGATTTATCAGTGCCATCAAAACGGCTTACTTCGAGATTCCCCTTTCCAGGGCCGTGGAGTTTGAACGCAGGGAAAGGCGTGTCCTCTTATACGCAGCCCTGGCATGCCTTGCTTTCGGGAGCTACGCTGAATACACCTTCCATAAGCATTTCGGGACACTTTCTTTTCTGAGCCGGAGAAGAAAAAGGGAATGAGGCGAAATGTCGCGAATCGCGCTGGGGCTGCTGCTGGCTTCCGCCGTCCTGCATGCCTTGTGGAATCTGCTGCTCAAGCAGGCCCGTGAAAAACAGATCGCGGCGTGGGGGGCGATGCTGGCGGGCTCGATCTGTTTTCTGCCCGTCCTCCTCGTGGGGCGGTGGCCGCCTCGCCACGTGTGGCCGTATGGGGTCGCCAGCGCGTTGTTCGAGGTGGCATACTTCAAGACTCTGACGGACGCTTACCGGCTGGGAGATTTCTCGCTCATCTACCCGGTCGCTCGCGGAACCGTTCCGCTGTTCCTGACGGTCTGGGCGGTCTTGTTTTTACGCGAGTCGCTGTCGCCGGCCGGGCTGGCGGGACTGGGGACGCTGACGGTCGGGCTGATGGTCGTGGGCGGCAGCGGGTGGCTCGGGCGGAAGCGCGCGGCGGCTGGTCTCACGGGCATCAGCACGGCGCTCGTGGTCGCGATGATAATCTCCATCCTCGCGGCGATTGATGGTGCGGCGGTGAAGAAAGCCGACGCCGCGCCGTACACGGTTCTGGTCTTCTGGCTGTCCTCGCTGCTCGTCGCGCCGATGATCATCGGCAGACATGGCTGGTCCGTCGTCAGGGCTGAGTTGCAAAGCGAGTGGCTCCGGATCGGCACGGTCGGGTGTCTTTCCATGGCGTCATACATGCTGGCGCTCTTCGCCTACTCGCTCGCCCCGGTGGGTTATGCCGGCGCGGTTCGCGAAATCACCGTAGTGTTCGGCGCGCTCGCCGGCTGGCTGTGGCTCGGTGAGGGGATGGGGGCGGTCAGACTCGTCGGGGCGGCAATCATCTTTGCGGGGATGATGATCATTGCCGCGGCGGGCTGATTGGGACAATGAACCGCCGCAGCGTCACCAGGATTACACAGGCAATCGAAAACGCCGTAAGGAAGACACAGATGATTCGCAAAGCTTTTCTGATGACGCTCAAGCCGGGCCGGCAGGGTGAGGACAAACGCCGGCACAATCCGGTCTGGCCGGAGCTGCAGGAGGTATTGAAGCGGCACGGAGTTCATAATTATTCAATCTTTCCTGACCGCGGCACGGACAGGTTCTTTGCTGACGAAGTCTTTCACCTCGACTGAAACGAGATAAAACGACATGACCACGCCCCGAAGGATCCTGACTCCATTCATTCTCTCAGCCATTCTGGTGACAGCGACGATGGCACAGCAACGGACTTTCCCCGAAGTTCCCGAGCTGCCTGAACGGAAAGGACTGCCTGACCCGCTGGTCATGTTCCACGGCCAGCGCGTGACCACTAAGGAACAGTGGGTCAACAAACGCCGCCCGGAATTGAAGGCGCTCTTTCAGCATTACATGTACGGCTACCTGCCGCCCGCGCCGGATCGCGTTCGGGCTAAGGTGACGCTCACCGATAAAAACTTCTTCGGCGGCAGGGCGACGATGAAGGAAGTCACAATTGCCTTCGGGCCGCCCGCCGCGCCAAAGCTCCACCTGCTCATGTTCATCCCCAACAGGCGAAGGGGGCCTGCGCCCGTGATCCTTGGCCTCAACTTCTGCGGCAATCACACGCTGACGAGCGACCTTCGCGTCTCGCTGCCGCAGGGCTGGGTGCCGAAGAGTTGTCCGGGCGTGACAGAAAACAAAGCAACCGACGCGGGGCGAGGCAAAGGAATTGACGGCGGCTGGGCGATTGAGCAGGCGATTGATCGCGGTTACGCCGTCGCCAGTTTTTATCACGGAGACATCGCCCCCGATAAACCTGATTTCACCGACGGCATCTTTCCGCACTATCTGAAAGCGGGACAGACGCAGCCCGGGCCGCACGAGTGGGGCGCCATCGCCGCGTGGGCGTGGGGGGCCCAGCGCGCCGTTGATTACCTGGTCACCGACAGAGCCATCGCCCATGACCGCATCGCGCTCTTCGGCCATTCGCGCAACGGCAAGGCGGCGATTCTGGCGGCGGCGTTCGATGAACGAATCGCGCTCGTGTTTCCGCATCAGGCCGGGTGCGGCGGGACTGCGCCGAGCCGGGGCACGGTCGGCGAATCCGTCAAAGCGATCAACGACCGGTTCCCGCACTGGTTCAATGACACGTTCCTGCTCTTCAATGAAGACACCGCCCGCCTGCCCTTCGATCAGCATTGCCTGATCGCGCTCATGGCCCCCCGCCCGGTGCTGCTGACCAACGCGACCGAAGACACGTGGGCGAACCCGGCCGGGCAGTTCGAGATGTTGCAGGCCGCCGACAAGGTTTATCGCTTCCTTGGTGCCGGCGGGCTGGAGGCGGATCAAATGCCCGAACCCGGCAGGCTGGTTGACAGCACACTCGGTTATTACATCCGGCCCGGCAAACATTCGACGACGGCGGAGGACTGGAAGGTTTTTCTCGATTTTGCTGACAAACACCTCAAGGCCGCGCACTGAGTGATGACGGATGCGGCATCAGCGTAACCCGCTGAAAGGGGCGTCATCACGGGCGACGATTGAGAAGGTGTCAGTAGCCCGCGCGTAAGCAAGGGCTTGCATCCTGAACACAGCCCTTGCTTACGCGCGGGCTACTGACACCTTGCAATACATTGGAGGAACACATGAATCCGCAATGGACCCAGATCATCCATGCCACTGTTACCCGCCTCTCGAAAAAGTGTCCCCACTGCAACAGGGTGGCTGTTTATGCGCAGAAGCGTCCGGGGCAGTTTTACACCTGTAAGAAGTGCGGTCACCGTTTCAAAGAGAAGGGGAAATAATCAGCCCCGCTCATCAGGCATCGGACTCGACAACCCGAAAACAACCGAGACGTTCAGATGAAAATGAAACCTCATCGCCCTGCTCTGCTGATTTCATTTCTTATTCTGTTACTCCCGGCCTGCGCTCAGCAGCCGGCGAACCGCGCCGCAACTATCGAGGTCCCGGCCGGGACGACTGTCCATCGCGATCAGCCGTATGTCACCGGCGGCCACGAGCGGCAGAAGCTCGACCTGTATCTGCCGCCGCAGGGCGGGAAGCGGCCACTGATCATCTGGATTCACGGCGGCGGGTGGCAGAATGGCAGCAAGGACAATCCGCCGGCGCTGCGGTTTCTGGCCGAAGGTTATGCGGTGGCGAGCATCAATTACCGGCTGAGCCAGCACGCGATCTTTCCAGCGCAGATCGAAGACTGCAAGGCCGCCGTCCGCTGGCTGCGCGCGAACGCGCAGAAGTTCGGGCTTGACCCGAACCGCTTCGGCGTGTGGGGCCCTTCGGCGGGCGGTCATCTGGCCGCGCTGCTCGGCACGTCGGGCGACGTGAAGGAATTCGATGTCGGCGAGAAGCTGAACTTCTCCAGCCGCGTGCAGGCGGTGTGCGATTTTTTCGGGCCGACCGATTTTTTGCAGATGGATGCGCATCGCCTGACAAACGGGATGGTTCACGACACGCCCGACTCGCCCGAAGCGAAACTGATCGGCGGCCCGATTCAGCAGAACAAAGCGAAAGTCGCGCGGGCCAACCCGATCACATACGTCACGCCCGACGATCCCCCGTTTCTGATCGCTCACGGTGACGCCGACCCGCTGGTGCCGCACCATCAAAGCAAACTGCTGGCCGAGGCGCTGCTCGACGCGCGCGTCAATACAAACTTTTACACCGTGCCCGGCGGCGGTCACGGCGGTTTCAGGGATGAGCGCCTCGACCTGATGGTGAAAGAGTTTTTCGAGGCGGTGCTGAAGCAGGGCAAGGCTGAGGCGGGGCCGAAATAACGCTGTTATGATCGCCACTGACCGGGACATCGTCATCAGGGGCATCACCACGCTGGCAGAGCTGCGCGAAGTCGAAGCGCTCCAGAAAGAGGTCTGGGGCATCAGCGATCTCGAAGTCGTCCCCTTCCCCGAAATGATTGCGGCGAATGAAGCCGGCGGCATGGTGATCGGGGCGTTTGCCGAAAGGCAGATGGTCGGGTTCGTTTACGGGTTCGTCGGGCTTGAAGGCGGGCGGCTGACGATCCATTCGCATATGGCGGCGGTCAAACCCGGGTGGCGCGACCTGAAGGTCGGTTACAGACTGAAGCTGGCGCAACGCGAGCGAGCATTGTCACAGGGGATCACGGAGGTCACCTGGACATTCGACCCACTCCAGAGCCTGAACGCGCATTTCAATTTCGCCCGGCTCGGAGTCGTGGCGGCGAAATACAAGGTCAATTTCTACGGCTCTGACACGACGTTCCTGCTGCCCGGTCTGGGGACTGACCGTTTCTGGGTTCGCTGGCTGCTCGATTCCCCGCGCGTCAGGCGCCGCATCGAAGGCATGACCCCGCCGGATGAGTCTTTCAGTGAGATAAACTCCGCCCTGCCGCTCGTCACAATGAATGCTGATGGATCGCCCTCACTGAATAACCAGACTGAGATTGCCGCGGCGGCTGGCGCTCCACCTTTGCTGATTGATGTTCCGCACGACATCGGCTCACTGCAACGCGCCAGCCCCGAACTGGCGGTGACCTGGCGGGAAGTGACGCGCCAGGGATTCACGACGGCGCTGGCGGCGGGTTATATGGTGGTCGAATTTCATCGCCGACAGGATCAGGCCATGCAATTCGGCACTTATCTCCTCAGTCCGAGCTGTCAGGCCGAAAGAACCTGGTGAATCAACTGATCACAAAGGAAGGGTTGAAAAGATCGGACCCGGCGCGCAATAAGTCAGGTGATGCTCATGATTACTGCGCCACTTGAGGCCTTACTCGATCAGGCTCTGACTGACCGGGCGCCGTTGTTCGATGCCCGGCATGAGACGGCATTCAGATTGTTCAATGGCTTCACGGAAGGATATCCCGACCTCGTCATTGATCTCTATGCGGCGACTGTTGTCCTGTACAATTATGCCGATCCGCCGGAACAGGGCCTTCCAGCCGTGTCTGCGGCACAGCAATTTCTGAACGCCCGCCTGCCGTGGGTTCGTGCGATATTGTTGAAAACGCGGAACGGCGCAACCCCTCAGGATAAAAATGGGACTATGGTGGCTGGGGCGACCGCTGATCGTCGGATCCGCGAGCAGGGCGTCTGGTATGCCATTGACCTGCTCATGAATCGTGATGCGAGCCTGTATCTGGATACGCGAAACCTCCGCCAGTGGGCGCAACATCATCTGACAGGCAAGACCGTCCTCAACACGTTTGCCTACACAGGGAGCCTTGGCGTGGCTGCCCGGGCGGGCGGTGCGAGACGCGTTGTTCATCTCGACCGCAACCGGCTCTTCCTGAACGTGGCGAAAACTTCTTACACCCTCAACGGATTCCCCATCAACAGGCAGGATTTCCAGGTCGGTGATTTCTGGCCCCATATCAACCGGCTCAAACGGGCCGGGGAACGCTTTGACTGTATTTTTCTTGACCCACCCTTCTTTGCCGCAACACAGAAAGGGGTGGTTGATCTGGCGCACAACTATCCGAAGCTGATCAATAAAGTACGCCCGCTGATTAACGACGGCGGATATCTGGTCGCGATCAACAATGCGCTCTTTGTCAGCGGGGCGGCTTACATCGAAACACTGCAGGCGTTGTGCGCCGATGGGTACCTGAAAATTGAGGAATTGATCCCGGTTCCGGCGGACTTCACGGGGTATGCCCGAACGCATGTTGCGTCACCCGTCCCCGATCCTGCGCCATTCAACCATGCGACCAAAATTGCGATCCTGAAAGTTCGGCGGAAAGTATAGAACGACATCTGCACCTGAAAGCCTCAACCTTCCCCGGGTCAGTTCTTTCCCTTTTGCATCCTGAGCTGGTTCAACTCCTGCTCGCGCTCCAGAAAGCTCACGCCGCCCGTGATCCACGGCGAGGCGGGCTCGCCCTTCAGGTAGTGGCCGAGCCACTCGATGATGCGCCGGTGGTAATCAATCTGGTTCGGCTTTTTGCGCAAGCCATGGTCTTCGCCGGCGTAGACGAGCAGGACTACGTCCTTCCGCGCGCGCCGGGCGATGTTGTATAACTCGACGCCCTGATGCCAGAAGACCGTGCCGTCGCTGTCCCCGACCTCGATCATCAGCGGCGTCTTCATGTTCTGGACGTTGAAGACCGCCGAGTTGCGGACGTAGGCCTGCAGGTCTTCCCAGAGCGGCACCTCCATGCGCTGCTGCCCGGTCTCGATGTGGTCGGTCTCCGCGATGCCCGAACTCCAGTGGTGGTTCCCGTAGTTGCTCACCAGATCCGTGATCGGCGCGCCGGCCACCGCGGCGGCAAAGACATCCGTGTGCGTCGCGAGGTAGGCCGTATCGAAGCCGCCCCACGAGTGGCCCACCACTCCGACCTTCCGCGCGTCAACCAGCCCCATCTCGACGACCTTCTTCACGGCGGGCGTGACACACTCGACGACCGAGAGCCCCGGCTCGCGCGGGCGAAAGACGATGTCGGGCTCGAAGAGGAAGTAACCCTGCTGCGTAAAGGCGCCCACGTTGTAATAGTCGCGCTCAGACGGCGCGCTGTAGCGGTGGAGCCCGTCCGACAGCCGCTCGTACAGATAGACGACCATCGGATACTTCCTGCCCGGCTCGTAGCCCGCCGGGTAGAAGAGCGCCCCCTGCAACCGCTCGCCGCGGTCGCTCTTGTATTCAATCAACTCCGCGCGGCCCCACGCATAATTGCTCTGGAACGGATTCGTTTTGGTAACCTGCTTCGCTTCTTTGAGGTCATGGCCGCCCACGAAAGCGTCGGGCGAATCATCAAACGCCTCGACCGTGTATGCATACACATCGGCGTCCTTAGCCTTCGCCAGACGCTGGACGCCCTTGTCGAGCCAGAGCAGATGTTCGTCGCCCGCCCCGCCCGGCCGCAGCCGTGCGTAACCGGACTTCTTGTTCCAGATGCCGAACAGGCTCAGGTAAGCGGGCTTGTCTGCGTCTATCCACTCTTCGTCAGGACTGAGCCGCACGTAGCGATGGCGCACCTGCGCCGCCGCGCCGTCGGTGAGTCGCGTGGCGCGCGAGCCGTCGGGCGCGACCTTCCACAGGTCGAACTTGTCGTAAAGGATCACAGCCTCGTCATTCTTCACCCACCCCGCGACGCCGAAAGCGGGCTTCTGTTTGATGGTGAAGTCCGACTCGCGATCCACAAACGTTGTCGGCACGCCCTTCGTGATGTTGACGACGGCGCGCGTGGTCACGTCAACCGTCCAGTATTGATCATCCTGCAGGTAGAGTAAGTAACGCCCACCGGGGCTGGCCTGCACGTAGCTGTCTTCGCCGAGCCGTTCCCTGATCTTCGTGCGGTCGCCGGTCGCCAGATCAACGAGGTAAAGGTCGGCGGCCGGCCTCCCGATGGTTCGATCCATCGCATACGCCGTCCAGTTGGCCGCCCAGGCCAGCTTCTGATGTTTGATCGGCGTCACCTGTTCAGCCAGGTCTTTGCCGAGCTGCACGAACTGCCCTGTCCCGACGTGCCAGGCTGCCAGCATGTTTCTCTGCCGGTCATTTCTGGCGTTGATCTTCTGCTTCGGCATGACGTCAACGTCGCGCGCGTGCCACACGTCCACCGAGGCCGGCCCGACCTCATCCTTCTCCTCTTTCACCGCGTCCTTTATTGCGTCCTTCACGAGCGGGCCTGCCCCGTTGCCGTCGGCCGTCACAGGGGCTTTCTTTGCGCCCGCCGGCTTTTCACGCCACCTGGCTACCCCCAGAAACACGATGCTGCCGTCGTCAGACCATGACGGCTTGCGGAAAGCGACCGTGCGCATACCCGGTGGAAACTTCGGGTCCGCCGTCGGGTCGTAGACCTGTCTGGCTTCGGCGGCATCGGCGAGGCGTGTCCACCCGAGCGCAACCTGCGTCGGGCCGTCGTGGCGCTCATCTGCCTTTGACCGCAGCACGGCGAGGTCGGCGCTCTCCTTCCGCCACGCGAGGCCGGTGTAGGTTGATGAAGAGGAGTCGAGCACGCGCAACGCGCCCGTCTCGGGGTCAAACAGCTGCACGCCGTTGCCGGTCTTCTCTTCGACACTGATCGTCATGGCGAGCAGACGGCCGCGGCGGGGGAGGTCCTGCCACGCGAATTCCGTCACGTTCCCAAAGGTCGTATCGCGCCCGCTGGCCAGATGCCGCACAATCAATGTCGCGCCCGGAGGGTCGTCCGCCTCGCCGCCCGGGATCGCATCGGGCGTCTCCTTCTTCGGCGGATACCGGCGCATGGCCAGGCAGGAGCCGGTCGGGCTGAAGGCGAACGCTTCAATCCCATCCACGATAGACTGCTCGCCGGTCGAAAGGTTGAGCAGGCCGAGCTTGCGGTGGACGGGCTTCTTGTCTTTAGCCAGCTTCTCTTCCTGCGCTTCGGAGTATCCGATGCTGTAAGCCGCGTAGCGCGAGTCAGCCGAGAAGACCGGCTGCGCGCCGAAGGCCGCGACCTTCGTCGTCCCGTCGGCGACGTTCGTGATGCGCAGCTCGTTGTTGCGGTTCGAGCGGTTGATGCCGTAGGCCAGCCACTTCCCGTCGGGCGACAGGCCGCCGGCGGTGATGAGAGTTTCCCACTGACCGTAATCGGACGGCGCGACGGCGGGCTTCGTCTGCGCCCCGCCCGCGAGCGTCAGGTTGAGAATCAGGAGAACCGTGATGATCGTTCGTCGCATAGCGCACCTCCATTGACAGTTGTGACTGAAAGCAGATTGAAGCCGTTTCCGCCCGCTGGTATTTACCGCTCATACCGCAGCGCCTCAATCGGGTGGAGGCGCGCCGCGCGGTACGCCGGCCAGAGGCCGAAAAACAGGCCGACACCCACCGAGACGACCAGACCGGCCGTGATCGCGCCGATTGAAATGCTCGCCTTGAGCGAAGGCAGCACGAATTGAATGAGGAGCGCAATGGCGACGCCCGCCGCCACGCCGGCCGCGCCACCCATCATCGTCAGCATCATCGCTTCGAGCAGGAATTGCCACAGCACGTCGCGGCGGCGCGCCCCGACCGCCTTGCGCAATCCGATCTCTGAGGTGCGCTCGGTCACCGAGACGAGCATGATATTCATCACGCCGATCCCGCCAATGAGCAGGCCGAGCGAGGCGACGCCGATCATCAGCACCGAGACCCCGCTCGAAGCCTGCGTCCAGATGTCCACGAGCTGATTCGAGGCGAAGATGACGAAGTTGTCCGGCGCGTCCGCGCTGAGGCGGCGGTGGTGGCGCAACACCTCACGCGCCTCGTTCATCCCCCGCTCGACATCCTCGGGCGAGCTGACCAGACAGATGAACTGCAGGAATTCCTTCTCGCGCTCCGGGTAGTATTTGTCAAAAGTGCCGAAGGGGATGAAGACGAGCTGATTTTCGCTGGGCCCGCCGAAAAGCGCCTCGCGGTGTTCGATCAGCCCGACGACTTCATAGGTCTGCCCGTCAATGTGAATCATTTTGCCGAGCGGATCTTCCACGCCGAAGAGGCCGTCGGCGATGGCGTGCCCGATGACACAGACGTTGCGCCGGTGCGATGAATCGCTCACGCTGATAAGCCGGCCGCGGTCAACGAGGATGCCTGTGGCGTCGGTGAAGTACTGATCCACGCCGCGCAGGATCGGGCTTTGTGCCTCCTCGCCCTTGTACCACACGCGCACCGGATCGAAGGCGGTTTTGGCGTAAAAGGGGCTGACGACCCTGACACTCGGACAGCCCGCGCGCACCTCCTCGGCGTCATCGAGGGTGAGTGGCGGGCGCCTCTTGAGCAGCCCCATGAAGTCCGGACTGCCGAAATCAGAAAACCCCGCGCGCGCGACGACGAAGCTGCTCGGGTTGAGGCGTGAGAGCGCGCTTTTGATCGTGTTATCGAGTCCCTGGATCAGCGCGACGACGACGATCACCGTCGCCACGCCCATCATCAGCCCGGCGAGCGTCAGCGCCGACTGGAACCGGTGCTGATTGATCGCGCCCAGCGCCAGAGAGAAAGCCTCGCCGACCTCCGCCGTGCGTTTGCCGCGCACCAGTTGTGAGAGTCGCTCCCTACTCATACCGTAAAGCCTCAATCGGCGAAAGCTCGGCCGCATGGCGCGCGGGGTAGAGGCCGGCGATGAGCCCGACAAGCGAGGAGACGGCAAAGCCGACGAGCGCCACGAGCGGGCGTGAACTGGCCGGGAGCGGCGTCAACCAGGCGATTGCCCGCGCGATCAACAACCCGAGCCCGGTGCCAAGCGCCCCGCCGACCAGGCAGAGCGCGACGGTCTCGGCCAGAAACTGCGCCAGCACGTCGCGCTTGCGCGCGCCAACGCTGCGGCGCATCCCGATCTCGCGCGTCCGCTCGCGCACATTCACGAGCATGATGTTCGTCACCCCGAGGCCGCCCACCGTCAGCGCGATGCCGGAGATGATGATCGTCACGAGGTAGAAGCCGCCGATCACGGTCTGATAGATCGCCGCCGCCGAATCAGCCGTGGTGATAAAAAAAGTGTCTTCCTGATCAAAGAGGACGTGCCGCCGCTGCCGCATGATGCCGCGCACCTCTTCAACCACAGAAACGAGTGGAGTCCCGGGCGGTTGCTGGCAATAGATCGTCAGCGCCTGATGCGATCCGAACTGATGCAGCATCGTGGTGAGCGGCAGGATGATGAACCGATCCTGCGAACGGCCGAAGAGCGAGCCGCGCGGCGCGATGGTGCCGATCACCTGAAACGGCCTGCCCATCACGTTGATTTCCGCGCCGAGCGGGTCGCCCTGGCCGAAGAGATCCGTCACGACGTCTGCCCCGAGCAGGCAGACGGCCACGTGCTGGCCCTCTTCGGCTTCGGTGTAAAAACGCCCCGCCGCCACGTCCACCCGCTCGACGTCGAGCATGCCGGCCGTCAGCCCGCGCGCCTGCACGCTGCCGGTGACGGTGTTGCGCCACTTGAGGCGGCCCATCACGTCCGATTCGGCCCCGACCGCGGCGCACCCGCGGCAGTCATGTCGCACGGCCAGGTAATCTTCGTATTCGATCCGCTTCCACTTCGAGGCCTTGATGAAGTCGTTGACGTTGAGCAGCGAGGCGGGGAGCTGTGACACCTGGAAGACGTCCGGCTGAAGCGTCACCAGGCGCGAGGTGATGTAAGCGTTGGCCCCTTCGATCAGGGCGACCATCGCCACGAGCGCGCCGATGCCGACGACGATCCCGAGTACCGCCAGCGCGGAGCGCAGCTTTTGCGCGAGCAGCGCGTTGACGGCATTCGCCAGGATTTCCCTGTGATCCATAAGCGCCTCGAGCGGACGCGGGCAGCAGTTACCCGGGCGGCTGTTTGAGCAGGCGATCATCGCCCGGCCTGGCCGGCATCTGAGGGCGATGCGGCGGGGCGATCCGGGCGACTGTTTGAGCAGCGGACTCCTGGGCCGTGTCCGGGGCGTCAGGACTCTCCGGCTCTTCCTGCTGATTCACCAGGCGCTTCACCCGCGGCTTGAGCCAGAGGACGGCCAGCAGGGCGGCGGTGACGTTGCAGACGACCGCCGCCCAGAAGACCGGCAGCCAGGAGTCGGAGGCCGTCATCATCCAGGCGGCACACGGGCCGGCGAGGATCGAGCCGATGCCTTTTGAGGTGTACTGGATGCCGTAATTGGTGGTCGCGTATTTGCTCCCGAAGATGTCGGCGATGGCCGCCGGGAAGAGCGAATAGATGTCGCCCCAGGCGAAGAAGGTCAGGGCGGAGAAGACGACGAACCAGACCGGGCGATGCACCACCAGGGGGAGCGCCGTGATGGTGATGGCTTCGATGATGAAGACTATTGCCATCGTGTCGTACCGGCCGAGATAATCCGAGACCCAGCCGAAGAAGGGCCTCGCCACGCCGTTGAGGACCTGGTTGAGCAGCAGGGTCAGGTTCAGGACGGTGATGCCGCCGAAGAGGATGTATTTGTCAAAGCCGTAGGTTTCCCCGATTGGCCTCAACTGCGCCGTGACCATCAGCCCGCTGAAGGTGACGAGGGTCATCATCAGGTAGAGCAGGTAAAAGGCCCTGCTCCGCAACATCTCCCGCGGCGTGTAATCGCGTGATGACTGCTGGACCCTGCGCAGCACCCTGGCTTTGATCGCCTCCCAGCCCGCCGGCAGCCAGCCCGCCGGCGGCATGCGCAGGAACTGGGCGGCGATCATCACGAGGAGCCCCTGGATGGCGCCCCAGATGATAAATGCCGATTGATAGCCGCTGGTCTCGATCATGTGCGAGACCGGCAGGACTGTGAGCGCCGTGCCGAACCCGTATGAACCGGCGACCGCGCCGACACACAAACCGCGCCGGTCCGGGAACCACTTCATGGCCAGACCGATGGTGGCGCCATAGACGGCGCCCGCCCCGATCCCGCCGATGCCATAGGCGACATAGAGCGCCGGGAGTGACCGGGCGAAACCGGCGCCGATCCACCCTGCCCCGACCAGCACTCCGGCCAGGGAGACGACGATGCGGGCGCCGAAGCGATCAACCAGGTAAGCATTGATCGGCGCCAGACCAGTCTGAGCGATGACGAAAAAGGTGAAGGCCAGCTGGACGGCGGCCAGCGTGGCATGCATATTGGCAGTCAGCGGCGTGGTGAACAGCGTCCAGGCGTACTGGAGATTGGCGATGGCCAGCATGGCGACGATGCAGGCCGCCAGCTGACGCCCACGTCTGGCGCCCGGGTCATCTCTCTGCGGTGCGGTCATCAGATCTCCCCCTCCAAAAACAGTCCTTCCTGTTCTTCCTGTAAATTTTTCGGGGCGGCAGGCACTTACCCATGGGTAAGCCGCCCCAATTTACTGCGACAAAATATTTCGTCGCCCAGCCTGCGGGTGGGATGACGAAATTTTGATTACTATCCCGGCACACCCCGCGCCAGCAATTTCACGCACGCATACACTGCTTGGGTGCGAGGCAGCGCGAGCCCCAGTTTGCCGCCCAGTTCCACCACCGCGCCCACAATGGCTTCCAGTTCGAGAGGCCGACCGGACTCCACGTCCTGGAGCATGGAGGTTTTATGATGGCCCACCTTCCCGGCCCCCTCAAGCCGCTGTTCGACAGTGACGCCGATGTCAATGCCCAGGCGTCGGGCCACGGCCTCGGCTTCGGCCATGATCCCGGCGGCCAGCTCGCGCGTCTCCGGGCAGAGGACGATCTCATCTAACGCGGCGCGGGTGAGCGCGCTGATCGGATTGAAGGCCACGTTGCCCATCAGCTTCACCCACATGTCGTGCCGGATGTCGGTGCGGATCGGACACCGGAGGCCGGCTTTGATGAGCGCCTCGGCGATGCGCCGGCACCGTTCGCTCTTCGACCCGTCGGGTTCACCGATGGCGAAGCGCGTCCCCTCGATGTGTTCGATGACCCCGGGCTCCACGATGATCGTCGAAGGGTAGATCACGCAGCCGACCACGCGCGCCGGATCGAGATGGCGGCTGATCAACCCGCCGGGGTCAACCGTCTCAAGCTGCGTCCCCTCCCACTCGCCACCGTGGCGGTAGAAATACCACCAGGGGATGCCGTTCTGCCCGCTCACAATGCAGGTCCCGGGGCCGATGAGCGGCCCAAGGTACGGAGCCATCTCCGTCAAACTGTGCGCCTTGAGCGTCAGCAGGATCACGTCAACCGGGCCGACCGCCGCCGGGTCATCGGTCGCCGCGGGCCGGGCCTCGAACTCGCCGAGCGGGCCGCGCACACGCACGCCCTGCTCCTGCATCGCGCGCAGGTGTGCCCCCCGCGCGATGAGCGTCACGTCTTCACCTGATCTGGCCAGCATCGCGCCGGCGAAAGCGCCAATCGCGCCCGCGCCGACCACTGCAAATTTCATCGCAATTCCGCTTTGCGGGAGTTGAGACCACGAAGCAGCGAAGAGTCTGAAGAGAAGCCGCAGAGAAAACTCCCTGCTCTTCGTTTCTTCGCGGGTTTATTTTTCCTGGAATCTGTTTCGGCCAATGAGTCCTGGCTACGGGTTACGAGTCCTGGCAATCTCCGCCGCCACGTTGCGGCGCTGAATCTTACCGGTGGCGGTGCGCGGGATCGCCTCGACGAGGTAGATCACCTTCGGACATTTGAAATCGGAGAGCGACGCGCGGCAATGGGCCGTCAGCTCGGCTTCGGTCGCCTCGCTCCGTAACACCACGGCCGCCGCCACCTCTTCGCCGTAAACCCGGTCCTGGATGCCGAAGCACACGGCTTCGGCCACCGCCGGGTGGGCGAGCAGCACTTCATCAACCTCGCGCGGCGAAATTTTCTCCCCGCCGCGGTTGATCAACTCCTTGATGCGACCCACCAGTGTCAGATAGCCGTCGGCGTCCAGATAACCCTGATCGCCGGTGCGGAACCAGCCGTTGGAAAACGATGCGGCGTTGGCTTCGGCATTGCCCTCGTAGCCGCCAAAGACGTTCGGCCCCTTGATTGAAACCTCGCCCGTCGCGCCCGCCGGCAACAGCTCGCCGGCCTCATTGAGGATGGCGACGTTTACGGCGGTGCCGCGGCCGACCGAGCCCGGCTTGCGCACGGCCGGAGGCAGCGGGTTTGAAGCCATCTGATGAGCGGCCTCCGTCATCCCGTAGGCTTCGAGGACCGGCGCGCCGAACCGCTCTTCGAGGTCGGCCATCATCTGCGGCGGCAGGGCCGCGCTGCACGAGCGGATGAAGCGCAGGCGTTCGGCCCCCGCAGGTCTCGCGCCGGCCTTGCTGCGCGAAAGCAGCACCTGGTGAATCGTCGGCACCGCTGAATACCAGGTCGCCTGATGATCTCTCACCGCCGACCAGAACGAGAGCGGGTTGAAGCGCGGCGGGACAACGACCGTTCCGCCCGTGTGCAACGTGGCCAGCGTCGAGGCGACAAGGCCGTGGACGTGAAACAGCGGCATCACGCACAACGAAACATCCGCTGCGGTGAGATGGTAGGTCTCCGCCACGTTGCGGGCGGAGATCATCAGATTGGCGTGCGACAGCGGGACGCGCTTGGGCCGGCTGGTCGTCCCGCTCGTGTGCAGGACGAGCGCGGTGTCGTCAGGGCCGGGATAATCACGCGCGCGCGGAGGGCCGGCTGTCCCGGCGGACGAAAACTGAACCTGTCCACTGCCGTCGAGTTCGGCTTCGATAATCAGCGTCTGATCGCCCGCCGCCTGCCGCGCTTCATCGCTGCCCGTGGGAGGAACGATCAACGCGCGGGCCCCTGTGTCTTCGAGATAGAATCTGAACTCATCAACGCGGTAGGCCGGATTGAGCGGCGCGGCAGTGCCCACGGTCGAGGCCGCCAGGAACGCGGCGATCATCTCGAGCCCGTTGGGCAGGGCCATGGCGATGCGGTCTCCGCGGCCCAGGCCCAGCTGGTTAAGCTTCGCGACAAGAGCATCTACCTGCTGCCTGAGCTGATCGTAAGTGACGACGGGACCGCCCCCTGCGACGGCGACGGCGGTGTGTGATGGACTGCCATGTTGAAGCAGGTCGGAAATCATAATTGTTTTACTCCGGATAGTCGTGAAATCGCTGATCGTTACGGCAGGCTAACATCGGGATTTTGTTTTGTCCAGGAAGCCCGCAGCGTCGGTATATCACTCTCAAATCCGGCGCGCCATGCCAGCCCGGCCAGCAGCATGCCGCCGGCATTCGCCGGGATTTCCCCCGGGTCGGTTCATCTGACAACCCTGAGGTATGTCACGGGGTGGATTTCCCAGGCCGTCGCCCGCCAGTTGCGAGCCCTCCCGGGCGCAGTGTTTTCCGATTCCCCGTCGTGCGCGCTGTCGAAGAACAACCAGCCTTCAAAGTAACACCACCGCCCGACCAGTTCGCGAGTGAGGGCCGGAGTGGACCAGTCCCAGCCCCGGCGAGCGGCCCAGTCCCTGACGCGCGGCGTGACTTCAAGAATGAAACGCTCGCGCTTTGCCGCATCGGGGCGCAGCGCGACATCAATGTGCGTGTCGCGCCAGGTCGGCGAGAAGCAGTTCGCCGGCTCAAGACTGCCCTCATAAACCGCGACCACATAGCCCTCGATGGCAGCTCCCCGCGAGGGTGACCAGCGCGCCCGATCATCGCCGGGTTGCAGCAGTGTGGCGAGCGTTATGCGAGGGTCAAAGTCCGCGCGCTCGGGCGGCGTGGTGCGGTTCTTGAGCTGAAGCCTGGCCAGCACGCCCGGGGAGATGGCAATCCCGCGGGCCGGGCAATTCGATTGTAAGCGGGCGACAATGACAACGAGGAGCGCAATGAAAAAGGCGGACAGGAGCAATATTCGTGGCCGTTTCAGAAAATTCATTCCAGTCTCAATGCTGGCACTGAGGGCAATAGTGTGTGTTCCGTCCTCCGACCCGCACGTGAGCGACAGCCGTTGAGCAGCGCGGGCAGGGCAGCCCGGTCCGCTCGAAGATGTAGCGGCGATGCTCGGCCCGCCCCTTGCGCCCGAAGAGGTCGCGCTGCGTGCCGCGGAGCGCGATCCCCTCTTCCAGCACCTTCCCGATCGCGGCGTGCAGTCGCGCGAGTTCGTCCCGCGTCAGAGAGGCTGCGGAGCGCCGCGGGTCAATGCCCGCCAGCCACAGGCTTTCGTCGGAGTCGCGGTTGCCCAGGCCTGCCAGTATCCGCTGATTCAACAGCACTGTTTTGAGTACCCCTCGTCGCCGCCCGAGCTGGCGGGCAAGGACATCCACATCGAATGAAGGATCGAGCGCATCCGGCCCGAGTGAGTCGAGATCGAGCCGCTCGGCAAGGGCGGCGGGCGGCCCGACCGCCGCGCGCGCATACCCGAGTTTATCGAGCAGGCGCAGATCCTCGTCGTGATCAAGATGCCAGATGATGAGGGTTTCGGGCACGGGCAGCCGGTCGGTCGGGACGAGTGCGAGCGTGCCCCAGAGCATCAGATGCACGGCCAGCAGGAGGTCATCAGAAAGCGGCAGCAGGATGTATTTGGCCCTGCGCTGCGCCCCCGCCACCAGGCGGTCTCGCAGGAGTGAGGAAAACTCACTCGCGTCAGGGAACCGCACGGCCGCGGCATCGAGGACCTCTACACTACGGATCGTGCGCCCCGTGACCGCTTCGCGCAGGTCGCGCACGAGTATCTCGACTTCAGGTACTTCCGCCATAACGCTGCCTGCCGCCCGGGCTCCTTATCATGCCGGGGAAGGGCTCAGTCATTTTACTTCACATGCGTCAGGCCGTGCGGCACCGCGGCCTGAAACACGTAAGCGTAGAGCAACACGATCACCCCGATGATGGCCGTCAGGACGATGCTGTGCCAGACCAGCCGACGCAGCAGCTTCCCTTCATTGCCCACCTGCCCCGTCGCGGCAGTCGCGACGACAATCGACTGGGCATCAATCATCTTGCCCATCACGCCGCCGGCAGAGTTGGCCGCGCCCATCAGGATCGGGTCAATGTGCAACTGCTCGGCGGTGATCCGCTGCAGGCTCCCGAACAAGGCGTTCGATGCGGTGTCGCTGCCCGTCAGCGCGACGCCGAGCCAGCCGAGGAAAGTCCCGAAGAACGGGAACAGCAATCCCGTGCGCGTGAACGCCAGCCCCAGTACCGCATCCATCCCCGAATAGCGCGTCACGTAACCCAGCCCCAGCATGCACGCAATCGCCAGCACGGCGAACCGCATGCGTTTGATCGTGCCGATGAACAGACGCAGCAGCTTCGCCGGACTCACCCCCAACAGCAGCCCCGAAATGATCGCCGCAAAGAAACACGCCGTCCCCGTCATCGTCAGCCAGTTGAAATCATAACGCGCCGCTTCGGGCGCCGCCTCCTTCACTACCGGCTTGTCGCGAAAGACGTGACCGTGCAGCGCCGGCACGTCCCACCCGGGCGGCCCCGGTCGCAGCTTCCCGTCCGGCGACCTGACCTCAAACGACGGCGTAGTCGCGCGATTGAGCCCGTTCTTGATCGAAGGCAGCCCCCACAACAGCACGAAGACTGACAGGATCAGAAACGGCATCCAGGCTTTCAGGATCGCCCCCCGGCTGTAATTTTTCGCCGTGTGTTCGGCCTTCGTTTCTTCGTCGTGCCTGAACCGCCAGATCGTCGCCGGCCGCCAGAAGCGTAAGAAGATCACCATCGCGACCAGACAGACGACGGCCGACGCGATGTCCACGAGGTTGCTGTCCACGTAATTCGACCAGAAAAACTGCGTAATCGAAAACGACAGGCCGCACACCAGGATCGCGGGCAGCACTTCAAACGTCTGCCGCCAGGGCACCATCACGCGCACCAGCCAGAACGGGATGATGACGCCGGTGAACGGCAGGATGCGCCCGAGCATCGCGTTCAGGTCCGATTCGGGCAGCCCGCTCACAGCGGCGAGCGTGTGGATCGGCGTGCCAATCGAACCCCACGCGACCGGCGCCGTGTTCGCGATCAGATTCAGCACCGCCGCATAGAACGGCTCGAAGCCGAGCCCGATCATAAACGCGCCGGAAATCGCCACGGGCGCGCCGAAGCCTGCGCACCCTTCGATGAAGGCGCCGAACGCGAAAGCCACGATCAGCGCCTGCAGCCTGCGATCCTGCGAAATGGCGGCGACCGAGTCCTTCATGATCTCGAACTGCCCGGTCTCGACGGCGATGTCGTAGAGGAAGACCGCGGCCACGACGATCCAGGCGATCTTGAGTCCGAACGCCGCGCCGAAGAGGAAGCTCATCGCCGACATCCCCCAGGGCATCGTGAAGACGACGCTCGCGCAGAGGATCGCCGTCATCGCCCCCCACATCGCGGCCCAGTGCGGCTTCGTGCCGCGCACTGCCAGCAGGTAGAACAGCACCATGACGGGCAGCGCCGCGATGAGCGTCGAAAGCTGCCAGACGTGCAGCGGATCGTAACCCTGTGTCCAGTTCATTGTCTCGGGAAGTCCGGATTTGCCTTGATGCGATTGATCTGTGTGGTGTGACGCCGCTCGTGCAGGCCGACCACCACGAACCACTGATAAAGATTCAGTTCACCCAGCACCGGGTGCGGCCACTTCAGGTGGCTGAGGTCGTAGCGCCCGAGCTGGCCGGCGGCTTCAGTCGTCTTCTCCCTGGCCGCCGCCAGTCGCGCGAGCCCTTCCCGTGCCGAGAGTGGCGCGAGTGGCCTGACGCGCTCGGGCGCCGTGACTTTGTTGTCCGGGTTGACGAGGGCGTTCCTGAACGGGTCGGCACAATCAAGCACTGAGGCATCGGGCGCGGCATCGGGTGGCGCGCTATTTTCCGCAGCCTTCCCGAGCATCATCCCGAACAGCCTTTGGTTCGCCTCCTCGACCAGCGCGAGGTGGTGCAGAATGTCGCTGATTGACCACTGCCCCTCCGCGGGCCTGTGATCTAACTGCGCTTCGCTCAAGCCAGCGACGGCACTGAGCAGCCCCTGCCGGTCATGGTTGATGGCGTCAATGATCCCCTGCATTTTCCTTGTCAGCACGATTCTCTTCTCCATCAGGTTTTGATTTTGAGCGGGATTTCCCCGCCTTCAGAAACAGCTTCACCGCGGCGGCGGGCAACCCCAGGAGGAAATAACCGATCCCGGCATAAGCGATGCCGAATTTCACCCGCGCGCAATTCCGGGCGACCACCGGCCAGAGCGCATCGCGCGAGCCGGACAACTCCCTGAGCAGCGCGAAATTTTCCGCCGCGTCACAGAGCGCCGCGCCGAATTGCGCCCAGGCGAGGATCGCCCCGATGCCGACTATTATCGTCCCGGCCACCGCCCGCCATTTGCCGATGATCGAAAGCCAGCGGGCCGCCAGCACGCAACACATCGCGATCCAGCTCGAATACGCGACGAGGTAAAGGTAATCCCAGTAGAGCCCGATCCGCGCCGAATGCTGCTCCGGCTCTTCCCATGATCTGATGATCTCATCCGCTTCGGCGGGAGTCCGGGCCAGCTCGAACGAAAGGATGCCCTGCTCGGCCACGTCGTTTTTGAGCGGCGCATTGAAGAAGACCTGAACCAGCATCATGGCCAGAAAGAAGGTGAAGAGAGCCCAGAACCAGCGCGTGTATTTTGCCTGGGGCAGTCGGGAAAATGGATGCGGGATCATCAGACTTCTCCCCGGTAGCGGTTCTGATTCGGTTGCGGGATGGCTTTCAATCTTTTCCGGCAGCGGCCCGAGGGCCTCTATTCTTTTTCGGGTAATCGCTTCAGGCTGGCAATGAGTGCCAGAATCGCGAGCAGCCAGCCGGTGCCAATAATAATCGTCAGAGTGACCTGCGGAATGTTGCCGGGGTCAGGTTCGCGAATATGTTCCAGATGGCCGAAAAAGCTCGCGTAGCCCAGACCGCACGCGAAGCCCCACGCGGCGGCCAGAACGCGCTGGCCTTCACGCGTGTCGCTTCGGCTGCGCCACGCGCCCAGCAACAGGAAGGCGCCGATCAGGTAATCATCGAACCACGCCCACCACGGCCGGCCCGCGCCCCAGCTGCGGAACGTTTCGCCCAAGGGCAGCAGTATTCCGAAGATGATTGCGAGCCGGCGACTGAATGCGAACATATATTACGCTTCAGGTGTTTGAAGTTTGTGGATAAATCGCGGAGCGCCCGGGAGCGCGAGCGTCCCGCTCGCCAGGCATGGAATCAAAGCCCGAGCGAATTCCATGGGGCCTTGAATTCAAGTCTGGCGAGCGGGACGCTCGCGCTCCCGGGGAAAAGCCGATTTATTTCAAACCCGCGAATCACGCCCGGGCTTAAGTTACTTCGTCCCACTCGCAAACTGCGTCCACGCCCCGGTCTTCATGTCCTGCAACAGCCCCCGCATCCACTCATACTCCGCGTGCTGCTTCAGAAAATCCTCGGCGATGAAATCCTTCTCGCACGGGTGGCCGTAGGCGGCCCACAGCTGCATCTTCCCGGCCATCTGCGCGTCCATCACTTTCGCCTGCACCGTCCCGCCGGGGAAGAATTTCGGCCAGTCCCATTCGGGGATGCCGCGCGGCGATTTGTCCGCGCAGCCGCAGAGCGAACGCTCGTTCGGGCCTTCCTTCTTCTCGAACGAGTCGTAGCTGTCGGATTCAAACTTCTTCCCGGCCTCGGCGTCAATCTTCCCCTTATACTCGGCCATCAGCTGCTCCCAGCGCGTGCGCCTCGCGTTCGGCGAGTTGCCCTTGTTGTTCACGTCGAAAGTTGTTTCGGCTTTGGTCAGCTTCTCGTCCACCGGGAAGTTCGAGCCGACGAAGTAGCCATCCTTCGTCCGCCGCACGCTGTGTTCCCTGAGGCCCAGCTCGAACAGGGCGACTTCGCCCGTTTTGTTGTCGCCGACGAGCCAGTCGTTGGCGTAGCCGCCGTTGTTGCCGTCGAGCATGATCCGCACGTAATCGTCAATCGAGTCGCTGTATTGCATCGCCTTGCGCGCGCGCGCAAATTCCGGGCTGCCCTTCGGGTCGAAGCCGGAGAACTGCGTGATCGTCGTCTCGGTAATGACTATGCCGTTTGAATTCACGCCGAAATCGTCCATGCTGGCGATCACGCCGGGCAGCCCGTCCATGAGCATGCCGTGCCCCTTCTCGGGCTTGAGGTCGAAGACGATGTTCCACCGCGAGCCGATCACGTAATCGGTCCAGGCGTTGTGGCCGATCACGATGCGGCCGTCCTTCGTCCAGCTCCCGGTGGCGATGAATGCGCTGCAATTGCCCGGCGCGTGCGTCGAGGCCGTCTGCCCGTTCTGCTTCTCAAGCCACGGGACGTAATACTGGCTGAGTTCAATGAATCCGTTCATGGCGACGATGTCGAAGCGGTCAACATTCACGCCCTTCGCCTTCGCCCCGGCGACGATGCCGTCAATCTCCTGCTGGTATTCCGGCTCAATCTTCGGCCAGAACATCTTCTCGGCCGCCGCGCGGTAAAAATTCCAGTCGCGTTTGGACATGTGCTGCAGCACGGGCTTCATCACGCGCAGCAGGTCTTCGATCTCCTTCGAGAGCAGGTAGCCGTGCTGATAGCCGAGTTGCTCCGGCTTCCCTTCGAGGTGAACGTAGACCCAGCCGTTTTTCTCCGAACGGCTGCTGCCCTGCAGCTTACTGTCCGTCTCCTTGTTGACGGCGGAAACCTTGTCAGGCTGCACGCTGCACCCGACCAGGCCGCTCACGAAGACGAGCGCCCCTGTCAAAACGGCCATCAGATTACGTTTCATGGTTGCCTCCACTTGATTGTCACGACTATCTCACCAGCGACTTCGCGAGCATAGTCAGGAAGGGCACGCACAAGTCATAATTGAGCGTGTGGTAGTTCAGCCCGATTTTGATGTTCCGGTAATATTCCGGCAGATGTTCCTTGTAATACTGTTCCGACGGGATCTGCCATGCGGTTTTTCCCAGATGCCGCGCCAGAAACCATTTTTCAAGCAGCCGCGCGGCTCGCCCGTTGCCATCCTGAAAAGGGTGAATGTGGACGAACACGAGGTGCAACAGCGAAGCGAAGTAAAATACGCTGCGGACATCGGGCCCGGATTTCCCGATCACCTTCAGATCATCGAACAGTTCCCGCATCTTCTCTGGCACGAACTCAGGCTCGACGGCAGCGTACTCAATCCCGTACTGACTGTAAACGAACATCAGTTGATTGCGGTAGCGCCCCTGATGCGGTTTCGGCAGCAGCGGTTTCGCGAGCAGCGCGTGAGCCTGCAACAGATTCTTTTCGTTCAGCGCGTGATTGCGGGCGAAGCGATAGGCTTCAACCAGCGCCTCAATCTCTTTTCTCTCTTTCGCTCTGAATAACCTGCTCGGGCGACCCGCTTTTGATTCCAGAAAGGCGCGCAGGTCCATGCTGTTGCCTTCGATGTTGGAAGAGTAGACGGCAGCAGCTTCAAAGGAAAATGTCAGTGGCGGCAGCTTATTGACGGCGACAAACCGGGACCACAGCGCCAGCGGATCAGACGGCTTCAGCTGTTTGAGCCAGGCGCGGTAATACTGTTTGTCGGCGACCCGCATGACTAATGCGCCAGCTCCTGAATGCGGATGTTGCGGAACCGGGCCTTGCTCTTCTCACCCCACGCGCCTTCGCCGCCGTGAACCTGCAACCCGATGTACCCTTCGCGTGGGTAGCGGTCACGGTTGTCCTTGAAGTCGGTCATCTTCACGCCGTTGAGCCACGCCTGAACGTGTGCGGGCTGGCCTTCGACGCGGGCGCGCAGTTTGTTCCAGCCGTTTTTGTGGAAGACCTGCTCCCACTGCTTGTTCTGCTGGATGAAGCCGCCTTCCGCCGGGGCGTAGAGGCTGCCGACGAAGCCATCCTTGCGGTAATCAATCGTGATCTGGTAGCCCATCCCGTCGTCGCGCGTCCGCAGGAAGAGCCCCGTGTCAACCGGGAAGTCGGCCGTAAATTCCAGTTCGATCTCGAAGTCCGAATATTTCTTCTCGGTGCCGAGCAGCCCGCCCGTGTGATCCTTGTCCTGATCGGCGACGAGCGCGCCCTTCTCGACCACCCACACGCCGCCGCGCCCGCCATGCACGGCCATCAGCCGCCAGCCGGTCAGCGTCTTCCCATCGAATATCTTCTGCCATTCGTCTTTGGCAAACGCGAATGAACCGAGAATCAACAAGCCTGAAATGAGAAGCAGAGTTTTATGTTTCATATCTCTTTTCCGGTAATTCTTCCACGAAGCAGCACGAAGAGCCGCGCAGAGATTGATTGTCTTCGTGTTTCTTCGTGCAACCTGGTGGATGAGGCTTTTACTTTTTAGCAATGCGATAGAGCTTCGATGCCGTGCGGATGATCAGGCTGCTGTGCGCAATCGCGGGCGTCGCCATGCACATTTCATCGAGCGAATTTTTGCCGAGCAGTTTGTATTCAGTCCCGGCCTGAATGACGAACGTGTCGCCGTCCTCGCTCAGGCAGAAAATCTTTCCGTTATATGCCCAGGGCGATGAGGTGAAAGCACCCGACGCCGGGTCAATCCGCTGTTTGCCGTAAATCTCTTTGCCCGTGCGCGCGTCGTGACACGTGAAGAAGCCGCGATCCAGCAGCGTGTAATACTGATCGCCGTAAATGATTGGCGAAGGATTGTACGGCCCGGCCTGCGGCAGAAACCAGGCGATGTACTGATTGCTCGTCTCGCCCTCTTTTAGCGAAATGTTGCCCGAAGCCCCGGGCCTGACCGCATAGACGGGCCGGCGCTGATCGCCGACGTAACCCGACGCGACGAAAAGCAGCCCGAACTTCGAGAACGGCGTCGGGATCGCAATCGAGGACATCCCGCTGAACTCCCAGAGCGTCTTGCCGTCAAGGTCGTAAGAGCGCACGGCCTTCGTCCCCGGCACGATGATTTCAGTCCGCTGCCCGTTCTCCCAGACGTAAGGCGTCGCCCAGTTGGTCCCGACTTCGCGGTCAACGCGCCAGATTTGTTTCCCGGTCTTTTTGTCGAGCGCCATCAGGTATGACTGCTCGTCGTTGTCGTTGACGATATAGACACGATCCTTGTACAGCACCGGTGAAGCCGCCGTGCCCCAGCCGAAGCGGGTCTTGCGCGGCTCCCATTTCTGCTGCCACAGCGGCTTCCCGTTCATGTCGTAACAGAACAGCCCCGTGTTGCCGAAATATGCGTAGACTCTTTCGCCGTCTGTCACCGGCGTTTCCGACGCGTAACTGTTCTTCAGATGGCGCGAAGCCACCGGCACCCCACGGTGCGCTTCACGCTCCCAGAGGATTTTGCCCGTCTTGAAATCCACGCCATAAACCATCCAGCGATGCTCGTCCTCAGGTGGCTTACGCTCGCCGCCGAAATAGAGCCCTTTTTTCGGAGGCTCCTTCTCCGTCGCACTGATGACCGAGGTGACAAAAATCCTGTCGCCCCAGACTATCGGCGAGGACCAGCCGGTGCCGGGGATCTCTGTCTTCCACGCCACGTTCTCAGTCGCGCTCCATTTGTCGGGCAGTTTCGGGTCATCGGCGACGCCCAGAGACTCGGGGCCGCGGAACTGCGGCCAGCGGTCATTGGACGTGGGTGCGGGTGAGAGGGCAGAGGCGAGAGCGGTTGATGCGAGAACAATGGTCAGCGCGAGTCGGAGCAGCATAAAGCACCTCTGGTGATAAGGCGGGCGACCGCAGGCGGCGCTTTGGTAGCGCACTGCCTGTGACGATCACCGCCCGGGAAGGTTCTGACAGCAATTTCTCGTCGGGTAAACTACTTTATTGATCCTGACTGGAACAAGGTCAGCGGACAGATTCACAACCGCCCGGATTGAATCTGGAGCCACGGCAGAGCGCGCTGAATCAGTACCGCGAGTGGTAGCGAGCGTGATTCCCGGACCCGGGCCGATTGTGGAAGCCACGCTCGCTACCGCTCGCGGTACTGACCCGGCTTCAGCAGGTCGTGAATCAGGGCGTATTGAAGGAGCATGATCGTCTTGCCGTCCCTGATTTCTCCACTCTCAATCATCGCCAGCGCGTCCGCAAATTTTATTTCGAGAACCTCAATATCTTCTTCCTCAACCCCGCCGCCGTCGTTGGTCCGCTGGTCTTTCTTGTACTCGGCGACAAAGAAGTAAAGAATCTCGGTGACGGAGCCGGGGGACATATAGGCTTCAAAAATCTTCCTCACGTCGCCGACCTTGTAGCCGGTCTCCTCTTCCGCCTCACGCCTGATGCAATCCTCCGGACTATCTTTGTCCAGCAGCCCCGCGCACGCCTCGATCAGCATGCCGGTTTCGTTGCCGTTAACGTACGTGGGCAGCCTGAACTGCCGGGTCAGAATCACGCTCGCCTGCGCCCTGTTGTAAAGCAGAATGGTTGCGCCGTTGCCCCGGTCATAGGCCTCACGGCTCTGAGTCTGCCAGTTTCCGTTCTTCTTCTGAACGTCGAAAGTGACTTTGCGCAGAACATACCAGTTATCGGAGAGGACTTCGGCCTTCAGGTTTCTTACTTTGGGGTTCATGAATTTGGGGTGATCCTTGTACGGAGCCGGGTGAGCCCGGAGATCAGCTATGGATGAAGCTTTTCATGCTTCTCCAGCATGAGGATGAACTGCTCAATCCGCTTTGCGCGAGTCTCCGCATTCCTGGCAGTCTGGATTCTGAACAGGACGGCGTATCTGTTGGTGCGGTCGAGGGTGGCGAAGAAGGCTTTCGCCCGCCGGTTCCTGTCCAGTTCCGCCTGAAAGTCGTCCGGCACCGTGGCAGTGCGGTACGAGTCATAGGCCGTTTCCCAGCGCCTGTTCTGCCTGGCATTCTCAATGGCCTTGAGCCCCGCCGGCTTCATGCGGCCACTTTTGATCAGTTCTTCCGCCTTCTCCCGATTGATCTTCGACCACATGCTCCGGGCCCCGCGCGGCGTGAATTTCTGGAGCCATGACGTCTCGTCATAACTTTTCTTCAGGCCGTCTATCCACCCGTAACAGAGGGCCACTTCGAGCGCTTCGGCGTAGGAGACTGACTCCACACCAGATGCTTTCTTTGCCAGCCTGAGCCAGAGGCCAGACGATCTGGCATGGTTCTTATCGAGCCAGACCGCCCAGTCCTTCTGGCGCCTGAAGAGTATCACCGGCAGGCCGTTAAGAGTTTCCGGGGCGGAACCCATTTGATCTTTACTCCTTTCGACAACTGGTTAAGGGCAACTGCGCGCATCGGTGCATCCGTTACAACCCCTGATCAGGCTTCTTTTCCTGTTTAAGGGTCAGATCCACGACTGCCAGGAGGAGATCCTCAGTGGCGGCAAATATCGGCCCCGCCATTGTGTCTCTCTGCATGTCATTAAGTCCGCCCTGTCCGAAGTAAAGCCCGTCGGAAACGAGGAAGGTCATCCGGACGGTTCCCTTGGAAGGGGGCGCAAGTCGTGCCTTCTCCCAGGGGCCGAGGCAGTCGACCGCAGTCTGCGACGCGGCGAGCAGCTTCCTGATCTTTGCCTCTATCTCTGGCGGGGCCGGCTCAAATACTGCCATTTTCTCCGAATGGTTGAGGTATCTCACGCGACCGTCAGGGAACGCCGCAAGCACATCAAGCCCTCCCTCCAAGCCGACTTCGATGATGACGCCAAGCAATTTCTTCGGCGGGACGGACTCCTTCTTCTCCCGGAGCCGGTTGTATGCGAGTACGCGGAGGCGGCTCTCCTGTGACGTATCCTCTGCGATTGCCCTGAGAGCCGCGGCGTCCGGGTTCTTCGCGAGCAGGGTTACCCATGGCCCTTCGATGTTTTTATTCTCGCCAGAGCGGAAGAGTTCGAGGTCATCACAGAACAGGAGGTTGTAGATAAAATTGAATGCCTCGTTTTTGTATGGGGCATACCGGGGCGGCACGGGCGGCACTGCCTGCGCAGACGTTGCTATTCCGATCCCTATGGCTGCAAGTAATTTCCTGATCACCATTATTGCACCTTACCGCTTCCCGGGACTCTCGTGACGACTGACAGGTCATCAGGCTGACCTATGAAATTCCCATCTCAGAGACATGTTTCTGAGATGGGAACATCCGGGGTTCCAGTGCCGGAAAGCTTTTGCGGCACTATGCCTTTGAATTGAGCGCGCGGTTGATGCGCTCGATGGCTTCGTCAATCTCGGCGGGGCTCTTGAACCCGATTACGACGGCGTCCACGAAGCCGCAGGTCATGGCGTAGCGGATCGCCTTCTCGCGGTCTTCGGGGTTGGTGAAGTCGCCGTTGCCGCAGAGCTTCATGCCGATGATGCCGCGGCCCTTGTCGTGCATGGCCCTGATCTCTTTGGTCGCCGCGGCGAAGTTGCCGTTCGGGTCGTGGACGTTCGGCAGGTTCTGATCCACGTGGTGCCCCTGCGGGTTGATGCGGGCGAGTTGTACTTCCATCCAGTCGCTCTCGGTCGCGCGACGCAGGGCGCGCAGCCCGTGGCACGACATCCCCTTCGCCCTGATCCAGCCCTTCCGGTGGGCCTCGTCGAAAGTCTCCATCAGGCCCTTCAGGTCTTCCGGCCAGGTCTCTTTCGTGGCGCAGTGGATCAGCAGGCTGTCCACGTAATCAACGCCGAGTTCCTTGCGGTAACGGTCAATCGTGGCCATCGGGTTGGCGAGCGTCTCGGGCTTGAGCGGCAGTTTGCTCTGAATGAAGAGCGTCTCGCGCGGGATGCCTTTGATCGCCTCGCGGACCATTTCGTGCGTCTTGTAGTTGTCGGCGGTGTCAATGTAACGGACGCCCCGCTCGTAAGCGTGCCTGACCAGCTTGCTGAACCCCTCCTGACCGAGGTCGCGCTGGATCTGCCCGTTGATCGAGCCGGTGCCCATCCCCAGACGCGGGATTCTGACCTTGTTTTTACTGATCCGACCGAGCGGAACCCAGTCGGTTGCAGTGCGCGCCGGAGTTTTTGCTTCGGCAGTGAGCAGTTCGGAGCCGATGATCACGGCCCCGGTGACTTCGACGGACTTGCGAATGAAATCGCGGCGACTGATGCGTGGGTTGTCACTCATTGATTCTTCTCCTGTGATGTTGGGAAACAATCCACGAAACCAGGCAAAGGGCATGCTGTAAAAGTCTTCTTCACCGCAGAGGCGCAGAGAGCGCAGAGATAACGCAGAGAAAAACGGAATCCTCTGCGCTGCCTCTGCTTCCTCTGCGCCTCTGCGGTGAATGATCTTCTCGCACAGGTCTCCTTATCTTCGTGCCCCTTAGTCCGGCTTCGCGGATGAGCTTTGTTCGAACTTGTAAGCTTTTCTGGCCAGACGGTAAGCGCAATCGTGAATCATCTCTTCGGCGTCGCCCCGGTCAATCACGCTGCGCACGACCAGATTGGCCAGCCAGTTGGCGTCGCACCTTCTGGCCAGATCGTGGCGCGCCGGGATTGACGGGAAGGCCCGCGTGTCGTCGTTGAAGCCGACGGTGTTGTAAAGCCCCGCGGTCTCCATCACCTGCTCGCGGAACCGCTTCATCCCGTTCCAGCTGTCGTGGAACCACCAGGGCGGGCCGAGCTTGACCGCCGGGTAATGCCCCGCGATCGGCGCGAGTTCGCGCGAATAGGTCGTCTCGTCGAGCGTGAAGAGGATCAGCGTCAGACGCGTGTCGTTGCCGTACTTGTTGAGCAGCGGCAGCATCGAGCGCGTGTAATCGGTCTGGATCGGGATGTCCGAGCCCTTGTCGTAACCGAAGCGGTCAAAGATCAGCTGGTTGTGATTGCGCCAGGAGCCGGCATGGAATTGCATCACGAGGCCGTCTTCGACGCTCATCCGCGCCATCTCCATCAGCATGTGGCCGGTGAAGAGCTGGGCGTCGCGCGGGTCGGCTTCGCCTTTCAGGGCGCGCTGGAAAATCGAGTCGGCCTCCTGCGGCAACAGGTGGTCGGTGAAAGGCGTCAGCGCCGCGTGATCGGTCGCCGTCGCGCCCAGGGATTTGAAATATTCGCGGCGTCCTTCCAGCACCGTGATGAGTTTCTGGTAGCTGTTGATTTCGATCCCGCTCACACGCCCGAGCGAGCGGATGTTCTGCTGCCAGTCGGGGCGGTCAATGTTGACCACGCCGTCGGGGCGGAAGGTGGGGACGATGCGCGCTTTCCAGCCCGACTTGCGCAGCGCCTGATGGTGAACGAGCGGGTCATCGGCGGCGTCGGTGGTCGCCAGCACTTCGATGTTGAATTTCTCGAAGAGCCGGCGCGGGCGGAATTCGGGCTTTTCGAGCTGCGCGGCGATGTGGTCGTAAATTTCGCGGGCGTTCGCGCCGCACAGGTTTTCTTCCACGCCGAAGACGACCTTCAGTTCGTGCGCGAGCCACATCCCCGTCGGCGTGCCGCGGAACAGGTGATAGTTGTCGGCGAAGACCTGCCAGATTTTGCGGTGGTCGGATTCGACCGGGGTGCCGTCAAGGCGCGCGATGCCAAGGCTCTCCATCGGGATGCCCTGCGAATAGAGCATCCTGAAAACGTAGTGGTCAGGGATCAGCAGCAGGTCGGTCGGCGAGCCGAAGCGGTAATCCGGGTCGGCGAACATCTGCGGGTCCACATGTCCGTGCGGGCAGACGAGCGGTTTGTCTTTGACCAGATGGTAGAGTTCGAGCGCGACTTCTTTCTGCTTCGGGTCGGTGTCGAAATAGCGGTCCTCGGGAAGATTGATTTTGGTGCGATTGCTCATCAGATTACTCCTTGTCAGTGACTCAGAAAGCCGGGGACAGGTTCTCGGGACATGCTGGTTGGTCTTACCAGCGCATTATGCCGTCAGTGCCGCAAAAAGTGTAAGGGAAATCATCAGTTTTCCGCGCGCGCGAAAAAGTTTCTGTTTAATCACAAGGTCACCCTTCGCGCGCACATCCGGCGAACTGATGATGACTACGCCCCTCAGCTGCTCTCGCCCAGCAGGCGCGATGGCTTTGGCACCTTGATCCGTTGCAGGCCGAATTTTTCAATCGCGTGTTTTTCAATGTGTGCCATCGCATCCTCGACCGAGTCGGTGAACAGGAGCAATTCCAGATCAGCCGCATCAATCGTCTTCGCCTGGGCCATTGATTTCAGAAAATCCACGAGCGGCTGCCAGTAGGATTTCCCCATCAGGACGATTGGGAAATCCCGCACCTTCTTCGTCTGAATCAGCGTCAGCGCCTCGAACATCTCATCCATCGTGCCGAACCCGCCGGGCATGACGACGAAGGCGTACGAGTATTTGGCCAGCATGACTTTGCGCACGAAGAAGTAATGAAAGTTGACCCAGAGGTCGAGGTAACGGTTCGGCTGCTGTTCTTTCGGCAGGATGATGTTGCAGCCGATTGACCGGCCGTCAACGTCCTTCGCGCCGCGGTTGGCGGCTTCCATAATGCCGGGCCCGCCGCCGGTCATGATCGTGAACCCGAGCGTGCTGACGGCCGCCCCGACTTCGCGCGCGAGCTGGTAGTAAGGGTGATCTTCACTGAATCGGGCCGAACCGAAGACGGTCACGCAGGGGCCGACGAAATGCAGTTTGCGAAAGCCCTGAACGAATTCAGTCAGGATTCGCAGCACGGTCATCAGCTCTCTGGCCCGCGAGCGCGGCCCTTCCAGAAAGACTCTTTCGCGTTTTGCGGCTTCGGGACTGGTTTTGATTGTGGCCGCGGCATCAGTCCCGGCTTCCATTGCTTGTGCCATGATGAATGCCCTGATCGGTTGATGGTTTTCGGCTACGAGCGAAAGATGAAATAGACGGCGCCGACCATGCAGAGCCCGGCCCACAGGTAATCGAGCTTGAGCGGCTGCTGCATATAGAACCAGGCGAACGGCGCGAAGACCGAGAGCGAGATGACTTCCTGCAGGATTTTGAGCTGCGGCAAGGAGAGCTGCCGGTAGCCGATGCGGTTGGCCGGGACCTGAATCAGATATTCGAAAAGCGCGATGCCCCAGCTCGCGAGCGCGGCGACGTACCACTTCCGGGTGTGCAGGTTTTTGAGATGCCCGTACCAGGCATAAGTCATGAAGACGTTCGATAACGCGAGCAGCAGGATCGTGCGGACAATAACTGACATCGGTGCGGTGATTCTCCCGGGGGCTTATTTGTTCGGCAACTCTTCGATGATGATCTCTTTGTATCGGGCCTCGCTCGGCGGGCCGCCGTGGATCTGCAGGCAGATGCAGCCGGTCTCGGTCAGGCCGTCTTCTTTCTCGGTGTAATCAACCGTCTCGTGGCCGTTGATCCCGAGGCGGACGCGTCTGCCTTCGGCGCGGATTTCGTAATCGTTCCAGTCATCGCGCTTCAGTATCCTGTCAATCAGCGCGTCGTCGGGCCTTGCCAGAATGACTTTGCGGCGCGACTCGTCATAGAGCGCGCCCCAGTATTTATCGCCCAGATCGGCCTGATAGCCGATGACCTCATTGTTATTGGGAATCCGCCGGCTGCGGAACTGCACCCCGGCATTCGCGCCTTTGCCGAGTACTTTGAATTTCAGACGCAGCACGAAATCCGTAAAGTCGCGCGTGGTGCAGAGGAATTCGTTGCGCGCAAGTGGCGCATTGAGGCTGCCGCCGACGATTGCGCCGTCTTCGATGCGGAAGACTTTCTGGTCGCCTTCCCAGCCCTTGAAGGTTTTGCCGTCGAACAGGCGAACGGCTTTGCCCGCCGGCAGCCCCGAAGAGGCCCACACGATCAGGACCGTCAGCAGCAGGGCGATCACCGCGGCGATCAGGTGAAAGAGCGCCCGGCGACTGGACAACGAGTATTTATCCATAGAGACTTTCTGAAATGACCGTTCAGTACCGGGAGCGTCAGCGACCGGGTTGTTTTCTGCTATCGGTCACCCGGTCGCTGACGCTCCCGGTACCGGACCGAACACACAAGGAATGACACCAGCATGAACCGTTTGCGAATATATACACTCCTCATTCTCCTGACAACCACCGGCGCCGCCACCTTTGCACAGCACCGCGTCGTGCGCGTCACCGAACCCGGCGCGGTCAGGCCGGCTGAAGTTTCCGTCGCCATCAACCCGACGAATCCGGACAACATCATCGGGACTTCGATTCAATACAACAGCGGATCATCGAACGGCGCGGCTTACGTCACGACGGACGGCGGAAAGACCTGGAAGACTATTCCGGCGCCGAATCCGCGCCAGTTGCAGCAGGGCGATGATTCGCTTACCTTCAGCGGCGAAGGCGTGGCTTACCATTTGTACATGTCGTTCACCGGCATCCGCCAGCCGAGGCCGCGCCGCGCCCAGAGCGGCTTTTTCGTCATCTCATCGAAGGACAAGGGCGCCACGTGGAGCGACCCGGTTCCGGTGATTGATCACACCAACAGCGTCACGCCGTTTGAAGACAAGCCTTACGTCGTGACCGACAACGTGCCGGGTTCGCCATACAGGAACAACGTCTACCTCGCCTGGACGCGCTTTGACGTGTACGGCAGCAAGGACCCGGCGTGCCATTCTCACATCCTCTTTTCGGTGTCGAATGACGGCGGCAAATCCTTCGCGCCGCCCGTCCGCATTTCCGACAGCACCGGAGACTGTCAGGACGGCGACAACACGCTCGAAGGTGCGATCGTGGCCGCGGGGACGAAGGGCGAAGTCTACGTCGTCTGGTCGGGGCCCGCGGGGCTGGTCTTCAAAAAATCGGTTGACGGCGGAGTGACCTTTAGCCGTGAGAAAGTGATCGGGCCACACACAGGCGGCTGGGACATTGAAATCCCCGGCCTCGGTCGCAGCAACGGCATGCCCGTCACGAAAGTTGATTACAGCACGGGCGCGAACCGCGGCACGATTTACGTCAACTGGGTTGACGAACGCAATGGCGACCCTGACGTGTTCGTCATGTCCTCGCGCGACGGGGGCGAAACATGGTCGCAGCCCGTGCGGGTCAACGACGATAAAATTCGCAACGGCAAGGCGCAGTTTCTGACCTGGATGGCGATTGATCCGATGGACGGCTCACTGAACATAGTCTTTTACGACCGCCGCGATCTGGAGGGGACAAAGACCGGGGTGACGCTCGCGCGCAGCATTGACGGCGGGAAGGCTTTCATCAATCACAAAATCAATCTGGAACCATTCGCCTGCAATGAGAAAGTCTTCTTCGGCGATTACAACGGGATTGACGCTTACGACGGGCTGGTCGTGCCGATCTTCACTCACTTCATCAGCGACAAGGAACTGGCTGTTTCAGTTGCATTGTTTCACTTCAAACCCGGCACACAGGAGCAGATGAAATAGATCGCGTCATCCGTGGTCTATTTGCCCGATGTCTTCCTGATTCCGTGATACTTCACATCAATACTCATCTTCCCTGCCCACTGCTTCGGCACCGGCCTGCCCGCCGCCCAGTGAATGCCATTGATGACGAGCCGCTGAAAGGCCTCGACTTTGAAATCCTCCGGGTGGCCCATCGTCGTGACGAACACTCTGCCACCCGCTTTATTCCTCCACGTCCAGGCAACAGGGTTATCAACCGCTTCTTCCCGTTCCGGGTTGACCGCCTTCCCCATCAATAACTGCTGCGCGTCAGCGGGCGGGTAGTTCGGCAGCACCTGATAGAGCCACGAGCGGACGTGAAAGTTTTTATCCACGCCCGTCAGGATCGGGTGATCAGCCGCGGCGGGGATGACTGAAACGTCGGTGCTGGAAGAGTGGCCGTAATGGTAATGCCCGTTGCCCCAGCCCGGCGGCCCGCCGATGTAATCGGGCGCGAAGGCATTCCATTTCGCCAGCTCGTGACCTTTCGGATAGTTGAAGGCATGCGTGGTCGTGCGGAAGGCGACGACGGGTTTGCCCGAGTCGAGATACTTTCTGAGGTGTTCCAGCTGGTCAGGCGGCAATCGTCGCCAGCGGAGAAAGAGGACTACTACGTCAGCTTTATCGAGAGCTTCGAGTCCGGGAATGTTCTCTTCCGCGTTCTCGTCCGGGAACGATTTCAGCACCGTCGCACGGAAGCCGTAGCGGGTTTCCAGTTCCTTCGCGATCAGTGGAAACGCCTCTTCCGAGCCGTATTCGTGATCGCCGGAGACGAAAACGATGTGCGGCTTCCTCGGTGATTTGTCTGCGGCGTCACGGGCGAACAGGCTGAAGGAAACGAGCAGCAGGGTGGCAGCGAAAATTGCTGGGAATATTTTCGTGGTCATGGGTTTCGTCCGTGCTTTGGAGTAAGCTGGCGAAGGTTGCTACAATCGCAGCCGTTTAGTGAACTGTAGTCTGGCAAAGACAGATTGTCCTGATCGTTACTGCTTGTCAATAAAGTGTGCGGCAAACTTCCCCGGCTTGCCGGACATTTCCCATCGGAGAATATTCACATGGCCCCGCGAACTGCGCAGCTTTCACTCGCCGCCTTCTGTCTGACTGTCATTTTCACGGCATCGGGCTGCACCGGCAAATCCGGCGAAACGGCATCAACCTCATCAGGCAGGGACGAGGCTTCGGCCTCGCAGCCCGCGACGCCCGGCGCGAAACCTGAAATCACGCCCGGCCCGCCCGCGCCCGTGCCGACGCCACAGCTCACTGGTAAGGACGCAGAGTTGTGGGAGCGCGCATTGAAGCTCCATCGCGAAGCTATCGTGATTGACACGCACAACGACGTGACTTCGGCGATTCTGGATAACGGCTTCGATCTGGGCGAGAGCGGGATCACGGCGGATGGGAAGATCAAAACTCACACCGACCTCAAGCGCCTGAAGGAGGGCGGGGTTGACGCGCAGTTCTTCGCCGTCTACGTCGGCAAGGAGTTCGTCGGTAAAAAGCCCGAAGAGGGCGGAGGCGCGGCTCGCCGGGCGATGGATATGATCGGCGTCGTTTACGATCAGGTGCAGAAGCATCCCGACGCGCTGGAGATGGCTTTCACCGCCGATGACATTCGCCGCATCGCGAAGAAAGGCAAAATCGCGGCGCTGATGGGCATCGAAGGCGGCCACGCGATTGAAGACAGTTTGTACGCCCTGCAAAACTTCTACCGCCTCGGCATCCGGTATATGACGCTGACGCACACGAACACCAACAACTGGGCCGATTCCGAAGCTGATCTGAACAACAAAGCCGTCAGACATCACAACGGCCTGACCGATTTCGGCAAAACAGTGGTGTTCGAGATGAACCGGCTGGGGATGATGGTGGACATTTCGCACGTCGCCGACAAGACATTCTTCGATGTCATCGAAGTGACGAAGGCCCCCGTGATCGCTTCGCACTCGTCAGCGCGGGCGCTCGCGAACCACACACGCAACCTGACGGACGAGCAGCTCAAGGCCGTCGCGAAAAACGGCGGCGTGGTGATGGTCAACTTCTACGACGGCTTCATTGACCCGCGCAAAGCCGAGCTGACGCTCAAATCCCGCGCGACGGAAGACGAACTGAAGCAGAAATACCCGAATGACCCGAAGCGCGTTGACGAGGAGATGAAGAAATGGCGCGCCGCCAATCCCAGCCCCGGCAAGACCCCGCTCTCAGTGCTGATTGATCATTTCGACCACATCATCAAAGTCGCCGGGATTGATCACGTCGGCCTCGGCGCTGACCTCGACGGCATCCCACTCGACGCCGCGCCGGTCGGAATGGAAGATGTCTCGAAATACCCTGTGATCACTTATGAGCTGCTCAAGCGCAGCTATTCTGAAGCTGACGTCAGAAAGGTTCTCGGCGAAAACCTGCTGCGCGTGATGGCACACTGCGAACAGGTGGCGATGGAGCTGGCGAAGTCAACGGACAAATTCCAAAAGCGGGTTTTAGAACTGCATAACGCTCAAAAACCGCAGGCAGCGTCGGCGGCAACAACGAAAAAATAGATCAGCCGAAATACCCCATTCACAGTTCGGTGAGGTGTTCGATTCTGCCGGTGCTGTCGCCGATCTTCTCCGGATGAACACCCATCCGGTCAAGCAGCGTCAGGTACAGGTTCGTCATCGGCCTGCCCGGAACGCAGGCGATGTGGCGTCCGGGCTTCAGGCTGCCGTCGCCGCGCCCGGCGAGCAGGATGGGCAGGTCTTCGTGATTATGTTTGTTGCCGTCGCTGATTCCCGCGCCGTAAACGATCATCGAATGGTCGAGTAACGTGCCATCGCCTTCCTTTATGGCTTTGAGTTTCTTCAGGTATTCGGCCAGCAGCTCGATGTGAAACGTGTTGATCCGGGCGACCTTCTCAATCCAGTCCGGGGTGTTGCGATGATGCGTGAGCGGGTGGTGCGGGTCGGAGATGCCGATTTCAGGGTAGACGCGCATGCTGCCTTCACGACCGAACATCAGCGTGGAGATTCTGGTCAGGTCGGTCTGAAACGCCACCAGCTGAATGTCGCACATCAGCCTGACGTATTCGGTAAAGGTGATCGGAATTCCCGCGGGCTTTTCAATCGTCGGCGTGATGGCGCGATTGTCTTTCTCCGCGCTCTCGATGCGCTGCTCAAGCTGACGGATCGCGTAAAGGTACTCATCAATCTTGCGCCGGTCACTGGCGCCGAGCGTGGTGACCAGCTTCCGGGTGTCTGCCTGGACGAGGTCGAGGATGCTTTTGCGGTACTCGGCGCGGCGGGCGCGGGTCGCGGGCGACAGGCTCAGATCGGCCGTGCCGAACAACCGCTCGAACGCCAGCCGCGGATTGACTTCGGGTGGATTCGGCGTGGTCGGGGTGCGCCACGAAATGCTGTTGGTGTAAGCGCAACTGTACCCCGAATCGCAATTGCCCACGGTGCGCGAATCCTCGCAGCCCAGTTCCAGCGAGGCGAAGCGGGTGTTGGAGCCGACGGCCTGTGCGGCGACCTGGTCAGCCGAAACGCCGCCCTGAATGTCAGCGCCCGCCGTCTTGCGACAATGCACCCCGGACAGGAAGGAAGCCCCCGCGCGCCCGTGATCGCCCGGCCCGTCGCCGAGCGCGTTGCCGTTATGATCGTCAAGGCCGGAGAGGACAAAGAAGTCTTCGCGCAACGACTCCAGCGGTTTCAGAATCCGCGTAAACTCGTAACCTTTGCCGACACCTTTGGGCTTCCACCAGTCAATGTTGACTACGCCATTGGGCACGTACAGAAAGGCCAGCCGCACCGGGGCCTTCGCGTTGGCGCTCAATGCCGGCGTCATCGCATCCAGCATCGGGAGCGCAATGGCGGTGCCCAGGCCTTTGAGAAAGGTTCGTCTCGGCAGGTGTTTGCGGGTGATAATCATAACGACTGATCTCCTTGAGAGAATCATCCAGACAGATTCACCTCAGTGTACTGCTCTGCGCATTTGAAATGGAAGACTGCTGGCGATTTCCAGCACGAGGCTGGAGAACCGATAATCGCTGGCCGCCACCTGCGCGGCAATCTTCTTCACCGTCGGCTTGTCATACCGCTCAAGCCCGCGTCCCAGGCCATAAGTCAGCAGTTTTTCGGTCAGGCACTGTGCGAAGGCGTCGCGGTCGGCTTTCAGGATCCTCCGCAGTTCCTCCGGCCCGTTGAATGACCGGCCGTCGGGCAGGACGCCCGAGTCGTCAATCGGGAATTTTCCGTCCTGCGCCCGCCAGGCGCCGATGGCGTCGAATTTTTCGAGCCCGAACCCGAGCGGATCCATCCGCGCATGACACGCGGCGCAGGTCGTGTTCCGGCGATGCTCTTCGAGTTGCTGGCGGAGCGATGCCGAGGTCCCGACTTTGGATTCGTCCAGATTCGGCACGCCCGGGGGCGGGGGCGGGGGCGGCGCATTCAGGATATTTTCCAGAATCCACTTGCCGCGCAGCACGGGTGAAGTGCGCGTGGTGTAGGAGGAGACAGTCAGAATGCTGGCCTGCGTCAGGACGCCCCCGCGCTGTGTGTTGCCGCTGAACTCAACCCTGCGGAACTCAGGCCCTCTGACGCCGGGGATGTCATAAAGCCGGGCCAGGCGCTCGTTGAGGAAAGAGTATTTCCCGTCAATGAAATCGAGGATGCTGCGGTCTTCGCGCACGATGCTCTCGAAGAACATCTCCGTCTCCCGGCGCACCGACATGCGCAGGTATTCGTCGAACTCGGGGAACCGCTCACGGTCGGGTTTGGCCGATTCGAGCTTGCGCAGTTCCAGCCACTGCCCGCCGAAATTTTCCACCAGCGCCCGCGCCTTCTCGTCCTTCAGCATCCGCTCGACCTGCGCCCGGAGTACAGCGGGCTGGCGCAGCGTGCCCTTGTCCGCACAGCCGAGCAGTTCATCGTCCGGCATGCTGCTCCACAGGAAATAAGAGAGCCGCGAAGCCAGTTCGTGCTGATTGACGGGCTGACCGGTTTCATCGCCGGCAGCGCCGGATTGAGGGCGATCCTGTTCGAGGCGGAAGAGGAAATGTGGTGAAACCAGCATGGCCTGGAGCGCCAGACAGACTCCCTCGTCGAAGGAATCGCCTTTCTGCTGCGCCAGCGAAACCAGATTCACGAGTTGTTCAATTTCCTGCGCCGTCACGGGGCGGCGATACGCGCGGCGCGCCAGATGAGAGACGATCCTGCTGGCACATTCGGCCTGATGACCGCCCTTGAGGTGGCCGCAAACGTAAATCTTCTTTCTGCTTTCAGCCGAAGGCCCTGTGGCCTGTTCATACGGCCCTCCGACGTCAACTCTCCCGACGCGGACTTCGTTCGCGTGAGCTTTATCCTTCAGCCGTTCCTCAAACGCTTTTCGGCGCCTTTCATTTATTTCGGGCGAGAGATCGGGGCGCGGCTTGAACTGCGGCAGCGGCGGCTGTGGCTTCTTTGAAGGATTCGGCCCGTTGTAATCGGGCGGCAACCCGTCATACAAATTCAGGATCGAAGCAGCAATCCAGTGTTCGCCCGCCGTGACTCTGGCGCGGAAATCCAGCGTGAAGCTGCCGAAATCCTGCCGATTCTCGCTGAACGAAGCCCGGCCTTCCGGATCAAGCTCACGGGTCTGGACCTCTTGCCCGTCAATCCACAAGGCAAATTTCACAGCCTCCGACCCGGCGGGCCGCGCGCCACCGAGGAAAAGCCTGAAGGAATATTCCGCATCAACGGGAAAGCGGTAAGACACGTGCAGCGCATTGGGAAGGGTCAGCCCGGTCGTGTCGTAATCGAGGAGCGGCTTAAAATTCGGGATGATCTTCTGTCCCTGCGCGCGAAGCTCGACCAGCGTCGGCTTCAACTGCTCGGGGCCGAACACGGCAGTGCGCGCGACCTTTTCCGCCGCCGCCAGATATTTTTCCATCAGCACGGGCGAGAGCGACAGCACATCGCCGATGTTGTCGAAGCCGTAGCCGGAATCATCCTGCGGGAAATCATCCGCCGGGCGGATTTTGACGCCCAGTAAATCGCGCACCGTGTTGTTATACTCGGCGCGATTCAGGCGCCGCGCCGTGACGCGACCGGGATCAGGTCTGGCATTGCGATCAGCCCGCTCGAATTCACTCTCGAGCCAGGAGATAACCAGCTTCAGTTGCGCCTCGTCCGGGCGCGGCATGCCTTTCGGAGGCATTTCCCCGGTGCGCAACTTCGTCAGGACAATCCCCCACCTGTCCCGATCCTGCGCTACCGAAGCCGCTGTTTTGTATTGTTCGAGATTCAACCCGCCGGACGCGCGCTTCCCGTTGTGACAGGCCAGACAGTTCTCCGCCAGGAACGGCAGCACCGTCTTCTCGAAACCCGTCTCGCCCGGCGATTGCTGCGCCTGACGGGCGGGCGGCAACACTGCCAGCATGCCCAGCAGAAACAGGGCGATCGTCAGCAGGCGCGCCAGATTTTTTCCGCTCATTCGATGGTTCATTCAGCAACCCCGGACTCGACACAGCGAATCCTGCCTCAGCTTTTTTCAGTGATGCTCTTAAACCCGTCCTTCGGCTCGAACATCAGCCCGACCTGTTTGCCCTCAAACTTCGTGTTGACGACGTTGACCTGATCGTCGAACAGCTCGCAGTGCAGACGGTTTTTCAATTGCGCCCCGGCCATCCCGCCGGTCATCTTCCCTTCGACGTAAATCCAGAACATGTCGGCCACGCCCTCCATCCCCACCCAGGAGAGTTTCACCTGCCGGCCCGCCTTGTTTTTCAGCACGAAGTTTTCATTCAGGTAAGACAGAATGAGCGCGGCTTTGGCCTTGTCCTTCCAGTCCGCGGACCTGTCCAGCTTCACTTCCCTGCCACTGTGTCTGCTGATCGCGCTCTGAAAGTCATCGGCGAAAACGCGCACGATGATTTCGGCCGACTGTTCGGTCTGATTATATTCGATCTGCGAATTGGTGACGTGAAACTTATGAAATTTCAGATCGCAGATTGCAGATTGCAGATTGCCGGTCGGTGCCGGAGTAGCCAGTGAATGACCAGGAAAGATGAATAATCCGCCGGCACACAGCAGGAACCAGCGCAGCATTCCGCTCACAACCAATCTGCAATCTGCATTCTGCAATCTGTAATCCCCTCAGTTTTGTCCGCCGCCGGTGTGCGGGCGCACTTCCTGCATCGGGTTGGGCCGTTGCTGCTGATCCTTGAAAATCTGGAAGCGCGATTTGACCGGCTTCGGCGGCCAGAAGTTATTCGTGAGATCGGTGTCGGCCGTCTCCAGATGCGGATCGAGCGCGATGGATTTGATCTCCTTCGGCGTGACGATCATCCGGCCGAGCCGGATGTTATTCTTACGCCAGATTTCCGCCGGGATGCGCAGCTCTTCCTTCGTGCCGTCGGCGTATTCGATCTCGAAGATGACCGGCATGACAAGGCCCCCGATGTTCTTCAGCTCGACCACGTAGAAATTCAGCCCGGAGTTGTAGAGTTCCTTTTCCTTGTCGGTCAGCGTGGCGAGGAACCTCTGATACTGCTCGCGGTCGCTGTCGGTGACTTTCAGCGGGTCGTAGCTGTTGTAAAAGTCATTGAGTGACGGGTTCTGCTCGGTCAGCTTCGGCAGCGGCTTGTTGCGTTGCGCCGAGAGCGTCTCGGGCTGTGACTCCTTCTCTTTCCTCGCGACGGTCTTTTCGATCTCGGGGTTTCTCGTATCAATGTTGTAGAGTCTGACGCCTTCAATCGCGATGTCGGTGTGGTCGGTCGAGTAAAACCACCCGCGCCAGAACCAGTCCAGGTCAACGCCGCTCGCGTCTTCCATCGTGCGGAAGAAGTCGGCGGGCATCGGGCGCTTGAATTTCCACCGCTGCGCGTAGGTCTTGAAGGCGAAATCAAACAGCTCGCGCCCGAGTACCGTCTCGCGCAGGATGTTGAGCGCCGTGGCGGGTTTGGCGTAAGCGTTCGGGCCGAGCGCCACGACCGACTCCGAGTTGGTCATGATTGGGTCGTGGACGGGCGCGGTCATGTAATCCACGATGTATTTCGGCTCGCCGCGCCGCGACGGGTAGTTCGGCTCCCACTCGGCTTCCGAAAGGTATTGCAGGAATGAGTTGAGGCCCTCGTCCATCCACGTCCACTGCCGCTCGTCCGAGTTGACGATCATCGGGAAGTAGTTGTGGCCGACTTCGTGAATGACGACCGAGATCAGCGCGTACTTCGTCATCGCCGAATACGTGCCGTCGGGTTCGGGGCGCGGGCCGTTGAAGCAGATCATCGGGTACTCCATCCCGCCGACCGGGCCGTTAACGGAGTAGGCGACCGGGTACGGGTAATCGAACGAGTAGCGCGAATAGACGTTGAGCGTGTGGATGATGGCCTGCGTCGAGTACTTCTCCCAGAGCGGATTGCCCTCTTTCGGATACAGAGACATCGCCATCACTTTGTTGCCCGCGACGGTGTGCCCCTGGGCGTCCCAGATGAATTTGCGCGACGAGGCGAAGCCGAAATCGCGCACGTTCGCGGCGTGATAAACCCAGGTCTTTTTGCCTTTGGGTTTGTTCGGCTCGTTTGCTCGCGCTTCTTCGGGCGTGACGATCAGGACGGGTTTGCTCGCCGCCCTGGCCTGTTCCAGCCGGTCGCGCTGGGCTTTGGTGAGTACCTGTTCGGGGTTCTGCAGCACGCCGGTCGCGCCGACCACGTGATCGTCTGGCGCGGTGATGCGGACTTTGTAATCGCCGAATTCGAGCGTGAATTCGCCCTGCCCGAGAAACTGCTTGTGCTGCCACCCGCTCACGTCATTGTAAGCGACGAGGCGCGGGAACCATTGCGCCATCTCGTAAATGTAATTGCCATCCTTCGGGAAGAATTCGTAACCGGAGCGCGCCGGGGTCTTCTTCGCGTCAACGATATAGAAGTTCCAGTCCACTGAAAACGTCACACCCTGTCCGGTCGCGAGCGGCGTTTTCAGATCCACACGCATCATCGTTTTGACTATGGCGTGCGCGAGCGGCGCGCCTTTGGCATCTTTGACCGCCGTGATATTGAAGCCGTACCTGTTGCTCTGATTGACCAGCCGTTCGAGCATCGCGAGCGGCATCTTCTCCATGTCTTCGGGCGCGGTCTGTGTGAGCTGAGTGTCGGAATCAGCCCGGAAGAGGTTCTGGTCGAGTTGCAGCCAGAGGTACGTGAGCGTGTCCGGCGAGTTGTTGGTGTAGGTGATCTTCTCGGAGCCAATGATGCGCTGGTTCGCGTCGTCGAGTTCGACGTCAATGTCGTAATCGGCCTTCTGCTGCCAGTACCGGTGCCCAGGCGCGCCCGAGGCGCTGCGGTAATCGTTCGGCGTGGGCAGGATTTCCTCAAGCTGGCGGAATTTATCCGCCGGGCTGACTTTCGATTGGGCCAGAGCAGGCAGCGCGGCGGCGAGGCAGAACAGCAGGCACAGGAGAGCGGATTTGCGACAAGGCATAGAGACGAACCTTTCCGTGATGAATGCGTTTTCAGGCGGCGGAAGCAGATGGTAGCACGTTCTGAAATCGCGCAAAAGCCGCATTGTAAACAGGGATGACGGCAACTTTGTTCGGAGCAGGGTTCAGTCACTTTGCTGAGGCAGCGATGAGTGAAATCCGAAATTCGGCCCGACCTGTTCGTCACCCGGGGCAGAATCGGCTACTATTACACCCGACCGCAGTACGAGCCGTCCGAAGAACCTGTTAATGTTCAGTGCGGCTCCGATTTCCAGGTTTGATTAAAAAGAAGAGGAAACATGCCTGTTCGTCTGTTTGTCGGGAATCTTCCTTATCATGCAACTGAAGCGGAATTGAGAGAACTGTTCTCCGCCGTCGGCCCGCTCACTTATGTCTCACTCCCGACTGATCGGGAAAGCGGTCAGCCGCGGGGCTTTGCGTTCATTGAGTTCAGTGAACGCGCTCAGGCCGAAGAGGCCATCCGCCGTTTCAACAACCAGGCATTCAAGGGCAGACGCCTCGCGGTCAATGAAGCTCGCGTCAGAGAAGATCGTCAGCAGGCTGGCGCACCATCCCGCCCCTCATTCAACCGCCCCTCCTCGACCACACAACCAGACCCTGCTGATCCGCCAGCGCCCGGCAACAAGCCGAGCCGCAATTTCGGCCCGGACGCATCAGCGCAACGTAATCGCGGCAAGACGAAAGGCGGGTCGAAATCAGAGCGTACTCCGAAGGGGCCAATGCGTGAAATGGTCAGAGGGCAGTTCTTTGGCGAGGATGATTCGCCCAGGGATGAATTGCAGGAGGAACAGGATTTCCATGACGATGATTACCCTGTTGATTACCAGGACGAAGAACCAGGCGGAGAGAAATTCACCAGCCGCCTGAATGATCCGAAGAGTTGAGACAATACTTCAGGTTCTGGCTCCCAGTGCATCCGACCATAGCCCTGAACCTTTGAACGGGAACCAGAAACGAGGACTAATACGATGGCAAAAAAATCGAGGCCGACATTCCAGAAACGTGAAAGGGAAAGGGCCCGCATCCAGAAGCAGAAGGATAAAGAGACACGTCGGCTCGAAACAATTGAGCGGAAGGCAGCCGTCACGACTGCAATTGAAGGTGAAGACCCGGACATCGCCGGCGTCCGGCCCGGCCCTCAGCCCTTGCCGGAGCAGTGGGATCATGCCGACAACAGCGGTTGAGAGTCCGGGAAGAACCCGCAGGATGACAATTCGTGAGTTCTGTTGCCGGTTTCAAAAAGACTGCATCTGCGCATTTGGAATCAAGGGATGGCCGGACGGGTTAAGGTACTTTTCCAGGAAATTGACAACCCGCTGATATGAATCCTCGACTGCCGCCCCGGTAAAACCGTGTCCCTGATCGGGGTAGATTTTGATCTCATATGGAGAGTGCAGCGCCTTCAACTGCCGCTCGATCCGGTATGCCTCTTGTACGGGAACAAGCTGGTCTTTAGCCCCATGCAGGATCAGTGTGGGCGGCAGATGGCCCATCATCCCGACTCCCAGGGCCGGGAACACGCCGAAGAATGAGACGACGGCCCTGATCCGCTCGTCTTCTGAAGCCAGCGAGACGGCGAGCGACGACCCGAGCGAGATCCCGACAAGCCCGATCCTTGAGGGGTCCACCCCCGGCTGCTTCGCGGCAAAATCCCTCGCATCCGAGAGCGTTTCGCGCCAGGCCGCGAAGTTCTGCAGGATCGCTGACAGGTCGGCCCTCCCGCCGCCCGTCCGCTCAAAGTAATGCGGGAAGAAGACCGCGTACCCCTGACTCGCCAGTTTCCCGGCGTACTGACGGTACCTGTCGTTCCAGACGTCAGACTTCAGCCCGTCCGCGCCATGCACCAGGATCACCGCAGGCAATTTGTTATTCACCGCAGGCGTATAGCACTCGACGTTAATGGTGTGCCGGCCGCTTTCGTAAGTCGCCGTCGTGTGCCTGACACTGACCGCGGGCTCGCCGTTCGGGGGGGCGGCGGTGCGGCCCGTTGATGGAAGACTCAGACCCAGAAGCAGGGTCACCAGAAATTGTCCTGACATAAACAGGTAATTCATCTCTTACTTTATCTGAGGTTGTTTCTGGATGTCCTTCCCCCGCCCCTGATCACGCTGCATCCTGGAGCTGACCGCCAGATGAAGCTGGTCATCCCTGAGGGCCATCCACAGATCCTGCATGACGAACCTCTGCCCGCCGCGGGCGGTAATAGCCATACTCAGGCGATAGCAGTCATCGAAGCCCGGCAGTTCGTTCCCACTCTCATAAGCTGCGACCTGCGCCGGCAGAAGTCCGGCCGACCGGGCAAGCTCTTCGAGGGAAAGGTCTGTGGCCCTTCTCTTTTCGCTTAACAATTGACCGAATCTCATACGCGTTGCTGATTCTCGCCGGATCACTCTGATAATCGCCTGCGGCGAGAACAATATTCCCGGTGGAAGAAAAAATGAGCGCTCACCATGAAAAGCTCAGCTCTTCAGGGAGCGCTCCAAGGAGGTTCACCCGTGCAGCCTTTGATACGAATATGCCCCTCCGGGTTGCCTCTCATGGTTACGGTCTGCGAGTCATTTTAACGGATGATGATTTCCGTTTCGTTAACGATCTGCGCGCCCTGCACTACCATATTAATATGCGTCAGTCCCGGGCCGCCGACGCTCGTCCCGCGCGAGGCGAGCGCGCCGGGCAGTTTGACGTTGATCTGATCCAGCCCGACAAAACTACCCTGCGGCCCGACGAACGTGACCTCGCACTGGAACCCGCCGATGTAAACCTGCAAATCCTGCGGGCCGGACAAACGGCGCAGGCCCGTCGCGTACAGCACCAGGTAAGTCGGATTGCTGTCCGGCCCCGGCGTAAACGGGATCGGGTTGCCGGCCGCATCAGCCAGCGGCAGCAGCGCCTGACCACTCGTATACTGTCCGGCGGGGGCGCCCTGCCCCGTCGCGCGCGCGGTAAAGATGCCACCCCAGTTCGAGGTGATGTTGAGATTGCCGCGACTCACGAGCGTGCCGTTACGCAGGACATCAATCATCGTCAGCCCCGGCGCCACACTCTCCGGAATCTGAAAATTGATCTGCCCGTTCGAGACGAACAGCAGCCCGGCGTTCTGCCCGCCCACGCGCACTTCCACGCCCAGCAGCGAGAGCGGCAGCGGGGTGACGGATGCGGTCGCGATCTCACCGCCGCCATTCATGAACGTGCCGAACAATGACGCGATCATCCCCGGCGCGCCGCCGCCCTGAAAGCTCGCCGCGTTAACCGTCGTCGCGTAACTGACCGGCCCGATGTCGGCGGGCAGCAGGGCGTCAACATAGCCGCCCAGCTCGACGGCCCAGTAATCACCGTAGCGCGTCCCCGGCGCCCGCACGTGCGAAACTCCCATCACCCGGTACTTCGGGTTTTTGATCGCGTCGTAATGCTCCGGCGAGTTGATCCACGCATTCATCACCTCGGCGGGTTCGGTGAAGATACCGGCCACAACCTCCCCCTTCGCCGTGTCGTACGTGTACCCGTAGGCGTTGATCCTTTCGGTGCTACCGCGCCCCAGATGGTCCGTGTGGCCAATGTATTGATAAGCGGCCATATCATTGGTCATCCAGTCGGCCACTTCAGTCAGCTTCGCGGAAATCTGCAACGGGTTCAGCCCCAGACGTACGCGCTCGGCGTTCAGCCGCTGTGTCAGCTCCACCTCCGAAGGGTCGAGCGCCACGCTCTGCGCGCGCGCCGCCGATGAGAACGAAATCATCAGCACCGTTACGGCGAGGGATCGTAAGGCTCCGGTCATGACAATGCCCCCTGTACTGATTCTGTGCCTGCTCTGTATCAACCGTCCTGCTGGCATATAGGTTGCTCCACCAGAAAGGCATGTCTGAAATCAGAACTCTGCGCCTGACGGAAATGATTGCGCACCAGAAAGGCACATTCACCCGACGCGCCGTGCATGCGATCATCAGCATCGCCCTGCGCCTGTTCTTCCGCCGGATACAGACCAGCAATGCAAGCTCAGTGCCTGCCGGCGAGCCGCTCGTCTTCGTCCTCAATCACCCGAACGGATTGATTGACCCGGGGCTGGTCTTCTGCGCGCTGCCGCGCCGCGTCTCGTTTCTGGCCAAATCAACGCTTTTCCGGCTTCCCGTGATCGGCTGGCTGATGCGCACGGTCGAAGCCCTGCCCGCGTACCGCCGGATTGATCAGGGAGAGGATGTCACGCGCAACAGGCTGACGTTTGAGGCGTGCCACCGGCTGCTCGGGCAGGGGCGCTGCATCGCACTATTCCCCGAAGGCATTTCGCACGGTGCGCCATATCTGAGGCCGCTCAAAACCGGTGCGGCACGGATCGCGCTCGGGGCGTTATCAGTAAGGACTGAATCGGCAGAGTCACCGCGACTCGCGCGGCTCAAGGTAGTCCCGGTCGGGCTTTACTACACCTCACACACGCCGTTCCGCAGTGAGGCGCTGATCCAGTTCGGCGAGCCGCTGGAAGTAACCAGAGTGGAGCCGGACGCCGGGGGTGAAATTCCGCGCGAAGAAGTCCGGCGGCTGACCGACCGGATCGAAGCCGCGTTGCGCGAGGTGACGCTCAATTTCACCGACGTCGAGGAGCAGGACGCGGTCCGCAAGGCCGAGGTGATCTTCTCTTCGATTTATCAGACGATCAGTTTGCAGCGCTCGCTGGTCAGGGAGTTTCAGTTGCGCCGGGGGCTCGCGGCCGCGCGCCGCCGCGTGCAGGCCATCGCGCCCGAACGCCTGAGCAGTCTGGAAGAGCGCCTGAGACGTTACGAAGCGCGGTTGCGGAGGCTCGGCCTGACGCCGGAGAAACTCTCCGTTTCTTCAGCCACACGCCGGGTGATGCTCCTTCAGCTTCTGCTCAAGGGGTTTCTGCTGACGCTGCTGTTTCCACTTGCATGGCTGGGGATGATGCTGCACGCACCGGCCTGGGGCATCTGCGACCTGATCGCGCACAACTTCAGGCGGCACGGCCCGGATGAAAGCGGCGCGACGAGCAGGATCCTCGCGGCCATTGTGCTGATGCCGGTCACGTGGCTGACGATTGCGGCACTGTTGTTCTTCTGGCAGGGCTGGCGGCTGGCGCTTGCGTCACTACCCGTCAGCATCATCTGCGGCTACACGGGGCTCCGCTGGGCCGAAGAGATGCATGACCTGAAGGGATGGGCGCGCGCGCTGATGATGCTCTTCAGGCGGCGCACGCTGTTCATCGGCCTGCTGCTCGAAAGGCGCGCGCTCCGGCATGAGATCAGGAGGTCGGGCCTCGAAGGGTCTTACTGAAATCAGCGCGGCCCGCCCGTTTCGCCGGGGATCGCGGCGTCAAGGAATCTGCCCACGTCCTGCTTCAGCTTCGCCAGCGACTTCTGGTCAATGTACATCATATGCCCGGCCTCGTAATAAGCCGTCGTAATGTTGCGTTTCAAGCTCGGGTCGAGGCCCATGTGATCGAGCGTGTATTCGGCCGCGAAGTACGGCGTCGCCATGTCGTAATAACCGAAAGCCACGAACAGCTTCAGGTAAGGGTTCTTCTGAAACGCGCTGCGCAAGGCGACGCTCGTATCCGCATAACCGTTATTCACGCCCCAGTTCCACAACCCGATGCCGCCGCCCAGAATGTAATACTCAAGGTCGGACTTGAACCCGAGTTCCGCCCGCACGTAGTTATTGAAGGCCGCGGTGTAAGGCGGGCGAATCGCGGTCATACTCGGGTCGAAGTCGGGGCGGTCTGACGCGGCGGCGGCGTCAATGCCCTTGAAGCGGCTGTCGAGCCGGCCCGTCGTGCGCTTCTCGTTGCGGAGCAGTTCCTTATTGAATCGCCCCAGCTCGACGCGCAGGTTGTTGTTATCAATGAACTCCTTGTCGAGTCCGGTGTAGCGGGCCATCTGCTCGACCGCCTTCTGCCTCTCCTCCGGCGTCAGCCGGTCGCCCTTCGCGAGCGCCAGCACGTAATCATTCGCCACCCACTTCTCGGCCTCATCGAGGACGCTTCTCAAAGGCCTGCCTTGCAGATCGGCGGGGAGTTTTTTGTGATACCACGCCGTCGCCGTGTAGGAAGGCAGGATCAGGATGTAGGGCTGATCGTTGCCCGCCGCGAACAGCAGCGTCTGGAAATTCATCACCGTCGAAATCAGCAGCACGCCGTTGAAGGCGATCCCCTTGTCAACGAGCAGACCGGACAACCCCGACGCCCGCGTCGTGCCGTAACTCTCGCCCACCAGAAACAGCGGCGACGACCACCGTTCATAGCGGGTCAGGTACATCCGGATGAATTCGCCGACCGAACTCAGGTCGCCTTCGAGGCCGAAGAACCTGTTGGCGTTCGCCGGGTTCGTGGCGCGGCTGTAACCGGTCCCGACCGGGTCAATGAAAACCATATCCGTTTTGTCGAGCCACGTGTATTCATTGTCCACGAGGCGATAAGGCGGCGCGGGCATGCCGCCGTCATTGAGCATCCAGACCCGCTTCGGCCCCAGTGCCCCAAGGTGCAGCCAGACCGACGAAGAGCCGGGGCCGCCGTTGAATGAAAACATCATCGGGCGCTGCGCCGGATTGCCCTGACCGTCGAGCGTGTAGGCGATGAAAAACATCCGCGCCTCGGTCTCGCCCTGATTGTTTTTGATCGGCATGAAGCCGGTCGTGACGGTGTATTTGAGCGCTTTGCCGCCGGCTTTGATTTCGTGCTTCGTGACGACCGGCGGCTCGTCGGGCGGCGGCGTTGGCGCGGGCTTCGGCGCTTCGGCCTGTCCGGTCGCGGGCTGCCCCGAAGGCGGCCCCTGCGGCCGCTGTTGCGGCGGTTGTTGCGCGAATGGGAAGAGCAGGGCGAGCGAGAGAAATGTGGCTGCAATCACGGTGGAAGTCTCCTGTTTCGGGTGATGCTGGTAATTCAGATTGCCGGTCGGGCAGGATGCCGACCGGGTGATGAAGACGAAACCTCCCGGCTACGAAAAGGGGCGCGTCAGAAACGTGTCCGCCCGGGCTTCCGCTCAACTCTCCGGGCAGTGACCGGGCCTCCCTGAGATCCGCAGCGTCAAAGCCTTCGGTGAACCAGACACAGTTCTCTGCGAGCCCCCTTCGGCGTCGGTCAGCGTCTTTGGCAAACCTGGTCGGCAGGACCTTGATGGCGACCTCACGGTTGAATCGAGTGCCGCGCGCCAGACCTCGCCCATCCCGCCCGCGCCGGGTCGTGAGATCACTTCATAACGGTCAAAGCGCGTGCCGGCGGCAATCGCCATCGCGGGCCCTCCTGAATGTTGAGCAAGTGATGTTGGAAAGCAGCCGTAGTGTATCAGCACCCGGGGATATTCTTGTAGCCGCGAAGAGTCCGGGGCTATACCCTCTTCACCATGTCACAGCAGATCGAAGCGATTTACGAAAACGGAATCTTCAGACCACTCAGCCCGGTTGACCTGCCGGAAGGGACGCGTGTTCACATCGAAGCAGGCATTTCATCCGACGCCGCTGAACCGGTCCGCGAGCAACTGATCGCCGACGGCGCCAGCCCGGCTGAAGCCGAAAAGATCCTCGATAACTTCCGCCTGCTCTGGGAGCAGTTATGACACGCTGCCCCCGGGGCAGAAAGAATCGCTCGAGCAGTCACGTCTGGATCAGCAACATTTCTTTGACCGTGAACCATAACGATGCCTCAGACGCTGCTCGACACCGATACTCTCACCCTGCTTCAAAAACAACACCCGCAGGTCGTTCTTCAGGCCGCGCTTCATGTCAGACAGTACGGGCAGTTGATTCTCTCCGAACTCGGGTTACGACGAAGTGACGCGCGGGCTGAAAGCAATTGGCGCGACGACTCAACTCAGGCCACTTTGAGCAGTTTTGTCAGCCCCATCGCCTTCTGCCTTTCAATCACAATGCAGCCGTCATTGCGGCTGACATCCGGTCTGATCTCAAACGGCGCGGCCTGCTGATTGGGGGAGTGGATATTCTCACCGCCGACATTGCGCTCGGTGAAGGGCTGGCTGTCGCCACCCACAACACTGCACACTTCAGCCGGATCAATGGCCTTCGGGTGATTGACTGGACAGTTTGAGATCAGAAACACCAGTGTTCAGCGTAATGATGATCTCCAGACCTGATGGCATTCGATTCCTGGCGGTGACCGTCCCCTGACATGACTCCACACAGGTTTTGACGATCGCGAGCCCGAGCCCCGTGCCACCGGTACTGCGCGAGCGATCCGGTTGCAGCCTGAAGAACGGGTCGAAGAGTTTGCCGAGCGCCTCGTCGGGGACGCCCGGCCCGCAATCCGCCACGACGACCTGCACCCTGCCGTCCTGACGGCCGGCCGAAACAGTGATCGGCCCCGCCGCGCCCGCGTAACGCACGGCATTGCGAATCACATTCGCGAGCGCCCGCGAGAGCAGTCCCGGCACGGCCATCACTTCGAGAGTCTCGTCAATCTTCACCCGGATGTCGGCCCCATCCGCGGCCTCACGCTCGATCACCTGCCGGGCGAGTTGGCCGAGCGCGACCTTCTCCGGCCTTATTTCCGAAGTCCTGATGCCCGCCCGCGAGAATGTCAGCAGTTCGCTCACCAGATTCGACATGAGCCTGACTTCTTCCTGCGCGTCTTCAACGTAACCGCGGTGCGCGGGCTCGACGCGCTCTTCGAGGATGCCGAGGGCGAACTGCATGCGCGCGAGCGGGGAGTTGAGTTCGTGCGAGATGTCCCCGAGAAAACGTTTCTGGCCCGTCACGAACCCGGAGAGCCGCACCGCCAGATGATTGATCGCCTTGCCCAGACGCCCGAGTTCGTCCGAGCGTTTGTCATTGACCGTCACGTCGAAATGCTCTTCGGCAATCTGTTCGGTCGCCGCAGTCATCTGCGCGACCGTCCGGGTCATGCTGCGGACGAAAGGCAGCCAGAGCAGGATCGAAAGAATCCCGACGATGGACAGGATGATCAGCCAGGGCGTCGGGTCAAAGAACAGCCCATGCCCGGTCATTGAATCTGACGAGGCGATCAGCACTGACCTGATCGGTTCCGGCCTCCCCTGATCAAAAACCATGACGCGCGCCCCCACCCAGTAGCGCGTCGGGTCGGATGTTTTCAGTGAAAAGACCGGCGGGTGTGACCGCCGGGGCGGCCCCGTCATCGGGCCATTAAAGCGCGGGAAATGTTCGGGCCGTTCGTCGGGTGCGTAGGGAGGCGGGCCTCCCGGGCGTCTCGAACGTTCGCCGGGTTCGTGCGGAGGGAACTCGCCTTCTGAAGGAGGCTGACCTCGTGGCGGCCTGCCGCCCGACGGCCCCGGGTCTGCCAGCCTGCGCGCAACCTCGGCCGGCAGATTCATCTCTTTCCCCGCCAGCTTCTCCCCGGTGTTCGTATAGAGGAGGAAATCAACCTGGTAAGCCGAAGAGTAGCGACTCAGCAGCGCATCGCGCTCCTCGCGAGTCTTCCCGCCCGACTCAATTGAAATCAGGTGGGCGATTGCCTCAATGCGATTGCCCGATTCCCCCCACAACAGCGAGGCCGGATTGAACCGGAAATACAGATTGAAGAAGGCGAACAGGACGCCGCCAAGGATGAGCAGGTTCACGAAGAACCAGCCCAGGATTTTGGTGAAGAGTGAAAACCGCAGGCGCATGGCTCATTCCTCGGGCTGGCGAATCAGCATATAACCGGCCGAGCGGACGGTTCGGATGTAGCTCGGATTTTTCGGGTCGTCGCCCAGTTTGCGGCGGAGCGAAGAGATGTGAACATCAATCGAGCGGTCAAAGACCCCGTAATCCCTGCCGCTGATCTCATCGAGCAGCCGGTCACGACTCATCACCCGGTCGGCCGACCGCGCCAGACACGCGAGCAGATCGAATTCCAGCGGCGTCAGGTTGAGCGGCTGATCGCGCATCACTGCGCGCCGCGCCGCCGGGTTGATGCGCAGTTCGTTGACAACGATCTCGGCCTCCGGGTCTGGCTGCGATTCCCTGGCCGCGATGAAAGAGCGGCGGGTGACTGAGCGCAGCCGCGCGAGCAGTTCCCGCGTCGAAAAGGTTTTGGGCAGATAATCATCCGCCCCCGTCTCCAGCCCGACGATGCGGTCGGCCTCATCGCCGAGCGCCGTCAGCATCAGCACCGGCACGGTCGAGACGCGCCGGATCTGGCGCAGCACTTCAAACCCGTCCATCCCGGGCAGCATGACGTCGAGGATCACGACCTGGTAATTCCCCGCGACGACCTGCTCCAGTCCCTGCGGCCCGGTGTGCGCGCTCTCGACCTCATACCCCATCGGTGAAAGATAATCCCTGATCAGCCGACACAGCTTCAGGTCGTCATCAATAATCAGAACCCTGACGGCTGAATAATTTTCGGGAACGCTGGTCATATCTTTTCAGGTTTGGATCACTGATCTCCGGGTGTATTTACAAATCATGCACATCAGGGCTGAGTTTACTGCCGTAGTGGCGTGAAGACAGCCGGATTTACCATACCCTTACAATTCTACCGGCCGGCCAAATAAAACCTTAACGTTCGGCTGCTAATTTCTCCCGGACGGCAGCAGGCAACGTGAATCAACTGAAGCATCAGCTCCCGGCTGTCGGAAAATTCTGTCGCGCCCCGCGGTGGCGCTCTAACCATCAAGGAGAGGACATGAAAACTCGAATGGTTCCATTCTTCGGCATCGTCCTGACGGCTGTAGTCGGATTACTTTGCCTCTACGCAAATTTTACTCAGGCCGGAGCCCTCGCATCGGTCACCATTGGCCAGCAGGGCCCCGGCGGGCGCGGGCCGGGTGGCGGCCCCCCGGGTCCCGGCGGGCCACGCGGGGGCCCCGGCGGCCCTGAATTTCACCTCTTCAGCCAGCTCGACCTGACCGCCGCCCAGCAGGAGCAGATCAAATCACTCCACGAGGCTGAACGGACGGCGGCCCAGCCTATCCACGAGCAGCTGAGACAGATTCATGAAGAGTTGCTCGGGGCCACTAAAGACGGCGCTTTCGAAGAGGCGGCCGTGCGCGCCATCGCGGCCAGAGAAGCGCAGGCGTCGGTCGAGCTGACCGTCCTGCATCTCAAAACACAGGCCGCCATTTACAACGTCCTGACGGCCGAGCAGAAGGCGAAGCTGGCCCAGCTGCGCGAAAACATGAGGAAAGATCATTCGCACCGACCCGGTGAAAACTGATCGAGGATAAATGAAATCACGGGGGGCACGGCGTGGGCGCGGGGATTATATGGGTTTGGGTTTCCCCGCACCGCTCCGTGTTCCCCGTGATTTCATTCGGTTGCGGCTGTGAAAGCGAGTCAGTGCCGCGGGCGGCAGCGAGCGCAACTCTGACCGGTGGCCCGAGTTGCGCCCGGCGGTACGGATTCGGGCGCACTCTCCAATCATTCAAAGAGAGCCGCACCTGTTCCAGGTGAACAGGAACATAGTACGGACGACCGAAACACGCATGACGACGAAAAAGAGATCAAATCACCTGCTGAGCCGGCGCGAAACACTCCGCCTGATGGGGGCGGCGGGGGCCACGGCGCTCCGGGGTGGCGAACGAACGCGCCTGTCCCGGCCGGCGGGCACTCACCTGGCGATTGCGGAAGCGGGCCCTCTGCCCGGCATGCTGCATTCAACGCTCTACTCTGCTTCGCCGCTGCACGCGGCCCGGGGCCTCGAAACACTGGCCTGCGTCGCCAGACCGGCGCTGACCGAAGGTCCTTACTTCGTGGATGAAAGGCTCAACCGCTCCGACATCCGCACGGATCCGACAACTAACACCGTCAAAGCCGGCGTGCCGCTGCGGCTGAAGTTCAACGTCAACAGGGTCAGCGGCAGCGACTGTGCCCCATTGGCTGGCGCGCTCGTGGACATCTGGCACTGCGACGCGCTGGGCTCCTATTCTGACATCACCAACGGCGCGGGGCAGGCCAACACGAGCGGGCAGAAATACCTGCGCGGCTACCAGGTGACCGACAGCAACGGCTCAGCCGAATTCACGACGATCTACCCGGGCTATTACACCGGCAGGACTGTCCACATTCACTTCAAGATTCGCCTCTTTGCCGGCTCGACGAAGACGTATGAGTTCACTTCGCAGGTCTTCTTCGACGACACGCTGACCGATCAGGTCTTCACGCTGGCTCCTTACAACACAAAAAGCGCGCGGGGGACGCGGAACTCGAACGACGGCATTTACAACGGCGGCGGCAGCCAGCTGCTGCTCAATGTCGCCCCCGACGGGCAGGGTGGTTACACAAGCACGTTTGATATCGGGCTGACGGGTGTGCCCAGCACAGTCTCAACCGTCTCGACAGTTTCGGCGGCGAGCTACGCGGCGGGCGGGGTGGCCGCCGAAGGGATCGCGGCGCTCTTTGGCACAGGCCTCGCGGGCGGCACGCTCGCCGCCCCGACGCTGCCGCTGCCGACCGAACTCGGCGGCGTGCAGGTTCGCGTCCGCGACGCCGCCGGGACTGAGCGCCCGGCACCACTCTTCTTCGTCTCGCCGACGCAGATCAACTTTCAGATTCCCCAAGGCACGAGCGCAGGCAGCGCGATACTCCAGGTACTGCGCGACAACAGCGCCGTCGGGCAGGGCTCGGCCACGGTCGAGACGGTCGCCCCCAGCCTCTTCGCCGCCAACGCCAGCGGACGCGGGGTCGCCGCGGCCCTCGTCCTGCGCGCCAGAAGCGACGGCACACAGAACTGGGAGGCGGTCGCCCAATTCGATCAGGGGCAGAACAGTTTCGTCGCGGTGCCGATTGACCCCGGCCCGGCCAATGACCAGCTCTTCCTCGTCGTCTTCGGCACCGGCTTCCGCAATCGGAGCGCTCTCTCGGCAGTTGCGGCGACCATCGGCGGCGCGAATGCCGACGTGAGCTTTGCCGGGGCGCAGGGCGGATACGCCGGACTGGATCAGGCCAACATCCTCATCCCGCGCAGTCTGGCCGGGCGCGGCGATGTTGATCTGATCTTCAGCGCAGACGGCAGGACGGCCAACACGGTCTCGATCAACATCGGGTAGCTGAACCAGGGCACAAAACGTCGGACAGGATTCACAGGACCGACAGGCTGATCAAATCAGCATTGAGGAAAGGCTGACCCTGTTCATCTTGTAAATCCCGTCTATTTCCTGTCCACCAATGTGGAATGCTGTCTGGCTGAGGTGTGATTATGCAGGCGCCTCAGAGATGATGGTCAGCCCGCATCAATGACGAGGAAGTGCATTACTCGATTCTCCGTTCGTGCCGGCCACGCCCCAGCTCCCTGATGAAGTTCACCAGATCATCAACACTTTCATCTTCCGGGAAGAATTCACCGAGCTTGCGTAACTCTGCAAAGTTGATCGGTTTCACCCCCTGCTCCGCCGCAAGCTGTTCGATGCCCCTGAGTGGCTTTCGGGGTGGCGCCTCTGCTGCCAGCGTTTCAATCAGGCGGCGTTGATCTTCCGGCGGCAGTCTTCCGGCCTCCTCCAGAATTTTTTCAAAACTGATATCTGTCATGGCAAAACTCCCTTCGTTCCGCTCTGCGCCTTTATCATACCCTGAAAGTCCGAAGGTGTGAGGCTGATCACTACTGACTTCGACGTCGGCGTGTTGCTCTTCTCCGCCACGCTGCCGACCGGGACGAGTACGTTCGCTTCGGGGAAATAGGTCGCCGCGCAGCGCCGCGGGATGTCGTAGGGCACGACGATGAAATGCCGGGCGGTGCGCTGTTCGTCTTCAAAGTGGCTGGTCAGGTCAACGAGCTGCCCTGCCTGCAAACCCGCTTCCTTCACGTCTTCGCGATTGAGGAAGATCACGCGACGCCCGCGGCGAATGCCGCGGTAGCGATCATCCAGACCGTAAATCGTCGTATTGAACTGGTCGTGGCTGCGAATCGTCATCATCAGGAACTGTCCCGGCTCAAGATGATGACGCGGGATCGGGTGGACGATGAAATTCGCCCTGCCCGTCGGCGTGTTGAATTCCCGCTCGCGCGCGGCGTTGGGCAGGTAAAACGCGCCCCGTCGAATCCGTTCGTTGAAATTCTCGAAGCCCGGCACGACTCGCGAAATGTGGTCGCGGATGCGGTCGTAATCGGCGGCCAGTGATTGCCAGTCAACCGAGGCGCGTTCACCCAGCACGGCTCGCGCGAGCCGTGCAACTATCGCGGGTTCGCTCAGCAGGTGTTCCGAAGCGGGTTCGAGCGGGCCGCGCGAGGGGCTGACGACGCACATCGAATCCTCGACGGTCACGAACTGCTCGCCCGACGCCTGCACGTCTTTTTCGGTGCGGCCCAGGGTGGGCAGAATCAACGCCTGCTCGCCGCAGATCAGGTGCGCGCGGTTGAGCTTTGTCGAAACGTGCGCGGTCAGGCGGCAGCGGCTGAGGGCCTGTGCCGTGTACTCAGTGTCGGGCGCGGCCGAGAGGAAATTGCCGCCGAGCGCGAAGAAGACCTTCACGCGCCCCTCGTGCATCGCCCTGATTGCCTCAACCGTGTTGCAGCCGTGACGGCGCGGCGGGTTGAAATTGAACTCCCGGCCGAGCGCGCCCAGAAAGGCGTCAGACGGCTTTTCCCAGATGCCCATTGTGCGGTCGCCCTGCACATTGCTGTGTCCGCGCACGCAGCAGGGGCCGGCGCCGGGACGGCCGACGTGCCCGCCCGCGAGCATCAGGTTCATCAGCGTCTGGATCGTGCCGACCGCGTTCCTGTGCTGCGTCAGCCCCATTGCCCAGCAGCAGATCAGCCGCTTTGCGCCGGCAATCATCAGCCCGGCCTGCTGAATCAGGTCACGTTTCAGGCCGCTGCCTTCTTCAATCTCTCCCCAGGTTGTTGCTTTCAGATCAGCCTTGAACTCGTCGAATCCTGCTGTACAGGTCCTGATGAACCGGTAATCGAGGATTTCTTCCACACGCAATCCGCTGTTACGCTCTTCGTCTTCGAGCATTGTTTTCATCAGACCTTTGAGCGCCGCAATATCACCGTTGATCCTGACCGGCAAAAACAGATCAGAAAGCTCGGTGCCTTTGCCCAGCAGCCCAGGCAGGAACTGCAACGCGCTTTTGTACTCCTGCGGGTTCGGGTTCCTGAAGCGCATCAGCCCCGCTTCGGGCAGTGGGTTGATTGAAATGATCCGCGCGCCATTCATCTTCGCGCGCTCAAGCGTCGTCAGCATGCGCGGATGATTCGTGCCCGGGTTCTGCCCGATGATGAGGATCAGGTCGGCCAGTTCAAAGTCTTCGAGCGTGACCGTGGTTTTGCCGACGCCGATGCTCTCGCGCATCGCCACGCCGCTCGATTCGTGGCACATATTCGAGCAGTCGGGCAGGTTGTTGGTGCCGAACTGCCGCGCGAAGAGCTGGTAGAGAAACGCCGCCTCGTTGCTCGTGCGCCCGGAAGTGTAGAAAGCCGCTTCATCCGGCGAATCAAGCTGGCTCAGCTCTTCTGCGATCAGCGCGAAGGCGCCGTCCCATGTGATTGGCTCGTAATGCGTCGCGCCGCGTTGCAGCACCACAGGGTGCGAGAGTCTTCCCCGCTGTTCCAGCCAGTGATCGGATTGTTCGGCAAGCTGCGAGACTGACCACTGCCGGAAGAATTCAGGGGTGATGAGTTTCCGGGTCGCTTCGTGAGCCACTGCCTTCGCGCCACTCTCGCAGAATTCAGCCCGGTGGCGGTCACCGTCCGGGTTCGGCCACGCGCAGCTCTGACAGTCGAAGCCATCTTTCTGATTGACCTGAAGCAGCGTCTTCAGGCTGCGCCCGACGCCCATCTCTTTCAGCGAAACGTCCATTGTCCTGAGAATTGACGGGAGGCCGGCGGCAGACTTGGCGCGAGGAGAGACCGTCGTGCCCGCAGTCTCTTCCGGCGGCTGGGCGCGCGCTTCAATCACATCACCGCACCCGGTCTGATTCGGATCTTTTTCATTCATAGCTCTGGTCACTCGCAATCAGGCCCGATCTGTGCAAAGCTCTGGCCATTCACCGCAGCAGCTTTTCATGAATCAATCAGACGGCAGTCAATCCGGAGGGAACCGTTGCGAACTGTCAAAGCCGTGATGAAATATCTGCTCTGCATCCTCTTCGTCTTCACCGGAGTGATGCATTTCGTCAACCCGCCATTCTACCTGCGGATCATGCCGCCGTATCTGCCCTGGCACCTGTTTCTGGTTTATCTGAGCGGAGTCTGTGAATTCGCCCTGGGAATCCTGCTGATCATCCCGAAATACACGCGGCTCGCGGCGTGGGGCCTGGTCGCGCTGCTCGTCGCCGTCTACCCGGCCAACATTCACATGGCCCTCAACCAGCACCTGTACCCGGAGGTTCCGCCGCTCTTCCACTGGATCAGACTGCCGCTGCAATTCATCCTGATCGCGTGGGCATGGTGGTTCACACGACCTGATAAAGTGGGATCACTTCCCCGGCAGCGCGATATCTCCGATCACGCCTGATTCGCGCCGCCGACCTGCGCCTGAAACTTGCGCATGCCGCGCAGCCAGCGGTCATAATCGCCGGCCTTGCGCTGGAAGAACTGGGCGACTTCCGGGTGCGGCAGGATCAGGAATGATTCTTCTTCCAGCCCTTTCACCGTGGCTTCGGCGACGGCTTCCGGTTCGATGGCGACGTCGAGCAGGAACTGCGCCTTCTCGCCGTACTCGGTCTTAAATAGCAGGTCGGTGCGGACGCCCTGCGGACACAGCGCAGACACTTTGACGCCAGCGTCGCCGTGCGTCACGGCCAGCCATTCGGCCAGGGCGAGCGCCGCGTGCTTGGTGACCGAATAAGTCACGTTACCGATCTGAGTCAGCAGCCCCGCCGCCGAGACGGTTTGCAGTAAATACCCCTGGCCGCGCGCGAGCATCCCGGGCAGCACGGCTCTGGCGGCGTAGACGTGAGCCATGACGTTCACTTCCCAGATTTGCTGCCACGCTTCGTTCGGCACCTCGATCCCGCCCGGCTTGCCGCCGATGCCGGCGTTGGAGCAGAACAGATCAATCCGCCCGTACGCATCGGTAACCTGCCGCACCAGGTTGATTACATCGGCTTCACTGCTCACGTCTGTCCGCACGGCCATCCCGCCAATCTCTTCCGCGACCTGCCTTGCGCCGTCGCCGTTGAGGTCGGAAACCACTATGGCTTTCGGGCCTTCCGCCGCGAAGCGACGACACAGGGCGCGCCCGATGCCGCTGGCGCCGCCGGTGACTACCACAACCTTGTCCTGAAGTTTCATAGTCCTTTCTGTTCTCAGTTTTCAGTTACCGTTTGTCTGTGATTGAAGGCCATCACAGAAGGATGTGTGATTGTAATTTGTTGAGCCTCAGCTTATCACCGCCGCGACCGGGATGGCGAGGCTCGCACGATCAGGGACAATTTCATGACAACCCTGGCGAAGTCTCTCGGGTGCGGCTTATTATTTGTCACAGGCTGTCCGTCAGTGATTTCTGCCTTGCTAAAAAATTAACCCGGAGGACTCAGATGAAACGGCGTTTCTTCCTTTCCATTGTGGCTGCTCTGCTCGCACTCGTGGCTTTCGTATTTGCCCCGGCGCAGCAGCCCGCGCCGGCCGCGCAACCCGACACCCAGATGGTCGCGATGCGTGACGGCGTGAAGCTCGCGACCGACATTTACCTGCCCGAAGGCAAAGGCCCGTGGCCGGTGATCCTGGTGCGCACGCCTTACGGCAAAAGCGGCGCGCTGATGAACGGGCAACATAAACAATGGGTCGAGAGCGGCTACGCTTACGTGGCCCAGGATTGTCGCGGCACCGGCAAGAGCGAAGGAAAATACATGCCATTTATGGATGACCACCTCGACGGTTACGACACGGTCGAGTGGGCCGCGAAACAGTCATGGTCAAACGGCAAAGTCGGAATGACGGGAGCTTCGGCGATGGGCATCACCGCGAACCAGGCGGCGATTATGGCCCCGCCGCACCTCGTGGCGATCTACACGATGATCGCCCCGTCGAGCGCCTACCAGCAGGCGGTCTATACCGGCGGCATCTTCCGCAAGGAGATGAATGAAGCCTGGCTCAAGCGGCAGCAGGCGCTCGACCTGCTCGACCTGACTTTCAAACATTATAAGGACGACGGCTATCTGGACATCCGCGAGGGGCGCAACCACTGGGCGAAGGTTCAGGTCCCGGCTTACAACCAGGGCGGCTGGTACGACATTTTCGTGCAGGGCAACATTGATAACTTCGTCGGGTTGCAGTCCCGAGGGGGCGGGCGGGCCGCCGGGCATCAGAAGCTCCTGATGGGCCCCTGGGGGCACGGCAAAATTGAAGAGGTCACTTACCCGGCGAATTCCGCCGCGCCTTCGCAGCGCGAGGCACAGCGCTGGTTCGACTACTGGCTCAAGGGTGTCAATAACGGGATTATGGACGAGCCCGCGGTCAGGTATTACGTGATGGGCGACGTGACCGACCCGAAAGCCCCCGGCAACGAGTGGCGCACGGCCCCGGCCTGGCCCGTGCCCGCGAAAGAGACTTCTTACTTCCTCGGCCCGAAAGGACAACTCGGCGAAAAGATCGCCAGCGAGACTGAGAGCGTTGAGACGTATCAATACGACCCGAAAAACCCCGTGCCCACGATTGGCGGCGCGAATCTGTTCGCGAAGAAAGGCCCGATGGATCAGCGCCCCATCGGTGAGCGCAAAGACGTGCTGAAATTCATGACCGCCCCGCTGGAATCACCGGTCGAGGTCACCGGCCCGCTCGCGGTCGAGTTGTGGGCCGAATCCGATTGCCCTGATACCGACTGGACGGCGAAGCTCGTGGACGTTTACCCGGACGGGACTGAAAGGCTCGTGCAGGATTCGGGGCTGCGCGCGCGTTTCCGGGAAGGCTTCGACCACGAAGTTTTCATGAAGAAGGGCGAGGTCTACAAATTCAAAATTGACCTCTGGTCAACCAGCCTCGTCTTCAACAAAGGCCACCGCATCGCGGTCCACATCAGCAGCTCGAACGATCCGCGCTTTGATCCGAATCCGAATACGGGCAAGCCGCTCAGGGCCGATGGCGAAACGCGGGTGGCGACGAACACGATCCACCACGACCGCGCGCACCCTTCGCGCATCCTGCTGCCGGTCGTGCGCGTGTACAAACAGCAGGTCGCGAACGCTCAGTAATGAATGGGACCGGGGATCAAACGGATGCGGCGGATTCAGACCGATCTGATCTGCCCTGATCTGTGATATCCGTCTGATCCGTATTCCATTCTTCTCGTCAGAGGTAAAACGTGAGGCGACAAATCAAGCTTTGTGTCCTGGCAATCCTGCTGGCCATCACCGGTCTCTCTTTCTTTCTGCCCGGAGTTTCAGCAGACAATCAAGCGGCAAAACCCGCGATCAAACCCGTGGATTTCGACCGCGAGATTCGCCCGATCCTCTCGGACAACTGTTTCGCCTGTCACGGGCCGGACGAAAAGCAGCGCAAGGCGAAGCTGCACTTCGACACGAAGGAAGGCGCCTTCGCCAAAGAGGGCGTGATCGTCCCCGGCGATTCATCGAAGAGCAGACTGATCAAACGCATCTCGTCAAAAGACCCGGACGCGGTGATGCCGCCGCCCCAGTCGGGCCACAAGCTGACCGACAAACAGATCGAACTGATCAGACGCTGGGTTGACGAGGGCGCGAACTGGCACGAACACTGGGCCTACGTCGCCCCGAAGCGGCCCGAACCGCCGCAGGTCAGAACTCCCGGCTGGGTGCGCACGCCCATTGATAACTTCATTCTGGCCAGGCTTGAAAAAGAAGGGCTCCGGCCTTCGCCCGAAGCCGATAAAGTCACCCTCCTGCGGCGCGTGTACTTCGACCTGACCGGGTTGCCGCCGACGCCCGCTGAGGTTGATTCATTCCTCGCCGACAAGTCGCCCGACGCTTACGAAAAGCGCGTGGACAGGCTGCTCGCGAGCCCTCGTTACGGCGAACGGATGGCGATGCAGTGGCTCGATCTGGCGCGCTACGCCGACACGCACGGCTACCACATAGACAGCCACCGCGACATGTGGCCCTGGCGCGACTGGCTGATCAAAGCCTTCAATTCAAACAAGCCCTTCGACCAGTTCACTATCGAACAGCTGGCCGGCGACCTGCTGCCCGACGCCACAATGGAACAGAAGATCGCTTCCGGGTTCAACCGCAACCACATGATCAATTTCGAGGGCGGCGCGATCCCCGAAGAGTATCAGGTCGAGTACGTGGTTGACCGCGTCGAGACGACGGCCAACACGTGGCTGGGGACGACGATGGGCTGCGCGCGCTGCCACAGCCACAAATACGACCCGATCTCGCAGAAGGAGTTCTACCAGTTCTTCGCCTTCTTCAATACTGTGAGTGAAGAGGGGCTCGATGGCAGAGAAGGTAATGCGAAGCCTTTTCTGTCGCTGCCGACGCCGGAACAGAAAGCTAAGCAGGCAGAGCTTGCCGCCGCGATCAAAGCCGGAGAAGCGACGCTCGCGGATTCCGCCGTCGCGCAGCTGATTGAGAAATGGCAGGAGCCGAGGCTCGGGAAATTCGCCGAATCCCCCCGGAGCGGACTCGTCGCGCATTACGAACTCGATGGCAGCTTCGCCGACGCCTCGGGCCGTTACCAGCACGGCAGAACTGTCAAAGGCGAGCCGAGCTTTGGCTCGGGCGCGGTTGGCCGTTCGGTCAGCCTGAATGAGCAGACGCAGGTGACCTTCGGCAATGTCGGATGTTTCGAGCGCGCCGAGCCGTTCACGCTCGCCTTGTGGCTCAGACCGGGTCTCACCAACATCGGCGCGCACGCGCTTCAGAAGATTTCGGATGCGGAGACGCGGCGCGGTTACGAAATCCTGCTCGAAGGCATCAGCTTTGTTTCAATCCAGAGGCGCGCAGCACCCGTCACGTTCAGGCTGACTTCGAACTGGCCCGACAATGCGATTCAGATTCGCGGCAAACAGCTGGTAGTTTCAGGTGAATGGACTCAGGTCACGCTCACATATGACGGCTCGGGCAAGGCTTCCGGCCTGAAGTTGTGGATCAACGGCAGGCCCGATGAAGTCGAGATGCAGAAAGACAACCTCACCGGCCCGGTCAAAACCGACGCTGAGCTGCAGATCGGCAACAAACAGCTCGGCAAGGTTTACAGCGGTGGTGTTGATGACCTGCGCATTTACAACCGCGCCCTCACCGGCGAAGAGATTGAGCAGCTGGCGATTCATTATCCGATCCATGCGATCTTTTCCGGCATCTACGGCAGCCCCTCGAAGGAAGAGAAAGACCGGGTGCGCGATTATTTCCTGACACGCGCCGCGCCCGAAGAGCTGCGCCGGGCTTATGCCGAACTCAAAAATCTGAAGAAGGAGAAACAGCGCCTCGACAAATCCATCCTCAATGTGATGGTCATGAGCGAGATGGAAAAGCCGCGCGAGACTTTCATCCTGGCGCGCGGCGATTATCGCAACAAGACTGAGAAGGTGACGCCGGGTGTGCCTGCTGTGCTGCCGCCGCTGCCGAAGGACGCGCCGCCGAATCGCCTGACGCTGGCGAAGTGGCTGGTTGATCCGCATCACCCGCTGACGGCCCGCGTCGCGGTGAATCGTTACTGGCAGCTCTATTTCGGGCACGGCCTCGTCAAAACTCTCGAAGACTTCGGCTCACAGGGCGAGCCGCCAGTCAATCAGGAACTGCTCGACTGGCTGGCAACAGAATTTATTCGCACCGGCTGGGACATCAAAGCGATGCAGAAGCTGATCGTCACTTCAGCGGCCTATCGCCAGTCGTCGAAAGTCACTCCCGCCCTGCTCGAAAAAGACCCCGAAAACCGCCTGCTCGCGCGCGGCCCGCGATTCCGCCTGCCCGCGGAAACCGTCCGTGACAACGCGCTCGCCATCGGCGGCCTGCTCAATGATGAGATCGGCGGACCGAGCGTGCTGCCCTATCACCCTAAGGGCCTGTGGGAAGAGATGGCTTTCGGCGACGGCTTCACGGCGCAGGAATACGTGCAGGGCAAGGGGAAGGATCTGTACCGCCGCAGCATGTACACCTTCTGGAAGCGCACCGTGCCGCCGCCGACGCTCGTGACCTTCGACGCGCCCGACCGCGAGAAATGCGTGGCGCGGCGACCGCTGACCAATACGCCATTGCAGGCGCTGATCCTGATGAACGACCCGACCTACGTCGAAGCCGCGCGGGCACTGGCCGGGCGCGCATTGCGTGAAGGCGGCAGTGACGCAAACAGCCGGATCGCTTACGCCTTCCGGCTGGCAACCGCGCGCAAGCCTTCGGCAGAAGAAGTGCGAGTGCTGGGCAATTTATTGAAGCAGCAGCTCGCGCATTACCGCGCCGACAAAAAGGCCGTGGATCAGTTGCTGCACGTCGGCGAATCAGCGTCAGACGCGAAGCTCGACCAGGCTGAGCTTGCCGCCTGGACGACGGTCACGAGCGCGATTCTGAATCTGGACGAGACGATTACGAAGGAATAACCATGCCCCGTCGCATTTACATCCTGCTGCTGGCCATAGTTCTGCTGGCTGTTCAATTCTCATCCCAGGGACAACAGGCCTCCACCCTTGATGTCATCATCAGAGGCGGAACCGTGTACGACGGCACCGGCGGCAACCCCATCCGCGCCGATGTCGGCATCAAAGGTGACCGCATCGCCGCGATTGGCGACCTGAGCAAATCCAAAGCCGCCACGATTGTTGAGGCTCGCGGTCTGGCCGTCGCGCCGGGCTTCATCAACATGCTCTCGTGGTCGGTTGATACGCTGATCGTTGACGGGCGCTCGCAGGGCGAGATTCGGCAGGGCGTGACCACCGAAATTTTCGGCGAAGGCGATTCGATGGGGCCGCTGAGTGGTGAGATGAAGCGGCGGCGACAGGAATCACAGGGCGACCTGAAATTCGATATCCCCTGGACGACGCTCGCCGAATACCTGACTTGGCTCGAAAAACGCGGCGTCTCGCCGAACATCGCTTCATACATCGGCGCGACGACGATCCGCGAATACGTGATCGGCCTCGAAGACAAAAAAGCCACGCCCGAACAGCTCGCACAAATGCGCGAACTCGTCCGCAAGGAGATGGAATCGGGCGCGCTGGGCATCGGTTCGTCGCTGATCTACGCGCCCGCGTTTTACGCCACGACCGAAGAGCTGATCGAGATGTGCAAAGTTGCCGCGAAGTATCAGGGCAAATACATTTCGCACATGCGCAGCGAAGGCAATCGCCTGATCGAGGCCGTCGGGGAGTTGATCCGCATCAGCCGCGAGGCCGGCCTGCCCGCGGAAATCTATCACCTCAAGGCCGCCGGGAAAGCGAACTGGGACAAGATGGATCAGGTCATCGAGATGGTCGAGCGGGCGAGGAAAGAGGGCCTGAAGATCACCGCCGATATGTACACCTACCCGGCGGGCGCGACGGGGCTCGATGCGGCGATGCCGCCCTGGGTACTCGATGGCGGCTACGAAGCGCTCTACAAACGCCTTCAGGACCCCGCGACGCGCGCGAAGATTGCCGAAGCGATCAGCACGCCGACGAAGGAGTGGGAGAACCTATACCTCGCCGCCGGCTCGCCCGACCGCGTGCTGCTGGTCGAATTCAAATCCGAGAAGCTCAAGCCGTACACCGGCAAAACGCTCGCCGAAGTCGCCCGGCTACGCGGCAAAGACCCGGTCGAAACGATCATGGATCTGGTCCTCGAAGATCGTTCGCGCGTCGGCACGGTCTATTTCATGATGTCGGAAGAGAACATCAGAAAGCAGATCAGACTCCCCTGGGTCTCGTTCGGCTCGGACGCCGGTTCGATGGCCCCGGAGGGCGCCTTCCTGAAATCATCCACGCACCCGCGCGCCTACGGCAACTTCGCACGGCTGCTCGGCAAATACGTCCGCGAAGAGAAAGTGATCCCACTTCAGGAGGCCGTGCGCCGGCTGTCAGGATTGCCCGCGACGAACCTGGGCTTTGATCATCGCGGATTCCTGAAGGAAGGGATGTATGCGGACGTGGTGGTCTTCGACCCGGCGACCGTCGCGGACAGGGCGACGTTTGAAAAGCCGCACCAGTACGCCGTCGGAATGAAGCATGTCTTCGTCAACGGCGTGCAGGTGCTGAAAGACGGCGAACACACAGGCGCAAAACCCGGACGCGCGTTGTGGGGGCCGGGGAAGGTGAAGTGACAACCGCACTATGCGACCTGGCACATCACCTTCAGGATTGTGTACGGACTAATTCGCCAAATCCCGGGAGCGCACGCGGCTCGCGTGCTGAGTCCTCCGGCGAAGGGCGGCAGGTCAGGCTGGTACGCGGCTCGCGTGCGCTCCCGGGCTGAGTTCACCTGACATTCGGGTCACCGCCCCGCTCAATTTGATAAGACGGCAAAGATCACCGCCCAGAGGAGAGTGCTGACTATCCAGACAATGACCATCGCCAGCCAGATGGCAAGGGAGATGAAGGTGGAGTTTCTGGCCTTCGGATAGTCGGCGTCCTGCGTCTGTATTCCACCGTACCTGACCCACCAGCGGACGATCAGAATCGGCACCGCGATCAGCAGGAAGATGAAGCCCCACCCGGCGAACCCTCCGATCACCGGGATCAGGCTGATCAGGAAAAACACCGGCATCGTGCGCGTCATGATCTTCAGGTAATTGGCATCGCTACAGGCCCGGCTGGCGCCGGCCTGATTCTGCGCCGAAGCCTGTGCCAGTGCGGCGTCAATCAGCATCCCGCAATAGCGACACTGATTCGTCGAGGTGTTGATGTACTCCTGACAACTGGGGCATTGAAACACCTGAATCCGACCGGTCGAGAAGGTTCCATCGGTAGCCATATTTTTTTCCTGTCGGCTGCTGAAGGGTTGGTTGAGAGCTGCCCGAGCGGGCAGCGTTGCGGTTACTGGCTGTGAGCTGTAACTTTTCCCCCGGCGCAGTAGCTTCCTGCGAAATTCGGCGGTAATCTTACATCACGTCAAGACTCCGGAGAAAGGAATCAGAATCTATGCAACCGATCAGAACGCCTTCGCCCGTCGAGCAGCAGGTTTCGCCCGAAGAGTGGCAGGCGCGCGTGGATCTGGCGGCGCTCTATCGGCTGACGGCGCTCTACGGTTGGGACGATCTGGTCTTCACGCACATCTCGATGCGCGTGCCGGGGCCGGAGCATCATTTCCTGATCAACCCTTACGGCTTCCTGTTTGAAGAGATCACGGCATCGAGCCTGGTCAAGGTTGATCTGAAGGGCAGCGTTGTGATGGAGACGGCACATTTCATCAACCCGGCGGGCTTCACCATTCACAGCGCGGTTCACGAGGCGCGCGAGGATGCGCTCTGCGTCTTCCACACGCACACGCAGTACGGCGTCGCGGTGTCGGCGCAGAAGGGCGGGCTGCTGCCGATTTCACAGCAATCGCTCTTCCCGCTCTCGATGCTCGGCTATCACGACTACGAGGGCCTCGCGCTGAATGCGGAGGAGAAGCCGCGGCTGGTGGCCGATCTCGGCAGGAATCAGGCGCTCGTCCTGCGCAATCACGGGCTGCTGACGGTCGGCGCGAATGCGGCTGAGGCATTCCTGATGATGTACACGCTCGAACGGGCCTGCCGCGTTCAGGTGTTGGCGCAGTCGGGCGGCGCGGAACTCATCCCGGTCGCCGACCCGATTTTGAAAGGCATCAGGGCGCAGGCCGATCAGGTCATGAAAGGAATGGGCGGGAATCTGGTCTGGCCGGCGCTGCTGCGCAAGCTGGATCGCATTGACCCGTCGTACCGGGAGTAAGAAGAATCAGACAGGATTTACAGGATTGACAAGATAGGTTGAAATGCCAGCGCTGCTTTGGCGATATCCTGTGAATCTTGTAAATCCTGTCCAATATCCTTTCTGAATACTGCAATGGAACTGAAACGAGAGACTGAACTGCACCTGACACGGCGGCAACTGTTCGGGTTGACGAGCAAAGGCATCGGCGTTGCCGCGCTCGCTTCCCTGCTCAGACCTGAACTGTTTGCGGCGATGACTGGCGATGATTCTGACCGTGATCCGAAGACCGGCGGATTGATAGGGCTGCCGCACTTTGCGCCGAAAGCGAAGCGCGTGATCTTCCTGCACCAGTCGGGTGGGCCTTCGCAGATTGAGACGTTCGATTACAAGCCTGCGCTCGCGAAACTGCACGGCACTGAACTGCCCGACTCCGTCCGCAACGGCCAGCGGATCACCGGCATGACTTCGGGGCAGAGTTCATTCCCGTGCGTCAGATCGCTCTTCAAATTCAATCAGCATGGGCAATCGGGCGCGTGGGTCAGCGAGCTGCTGCCTTACACGGCCAAAGTCGTGGATGACATCGCGATCATCAAAACGATGAATACCGACGCCATCAACCACGACCCGGCGATCACGTTTATTCAAAGCGGCTTTCAGCAGCCCGGTCGCCCGAGCATGGGCGCATGGGTGAGTTACGGCCTGGGCAGCGAGAATCAGAACCTGCCCGCCTTCGTCGTGCTGCTCTCAACCGCGCACGCGATCAATACCGATCAGCCGCTGTTTTCGCGCCTGTGGGGCAGCGGCTTCCTGCCGTCGAACCATCAGGGCGTGCGCTTCCGCGGCGGCAGCGAGCCGGTGCTTTACCTGACCGACCCGCCCGGCATCAGCAAGACCACGCGCCGCCAGATGCTCGACGCCGTTGTGAAGCTCGACCGGATGAAGCACGAAGCTTACGGCGACCCCGAAATTGAGACTCGCATCTCGCAATACGAGATGGCTTACCGCATGCAGACATCAGTGCCGGAGCTGATGGATTTCTCGAAGGAGCCCGACCACGTCTTTGAGATGTACGGCCCCGAATCGCGCAGGCCCGGGAGCTATGCGGCGAACTGCCTGCTCGCGCGCCGGCTTGCCGAACGCAACGTGCGCTTCATTCAGCTGTACCACCGCGGCTGGGATCAGCACGGCGACCTGCCGCGCGATCTGGCCCTGCAATGCAGAGGCACGGATCAGCCGACGGCGGCGCTGATTACGGATCTCAAACAGCGTGGCCTGCTTGATGACACGCTGGTCGTGTGGGGCGGAGAATTTGGCCGCACGGTTTACTGTCAGGGCAGGCTGACCGAAGGGAATTACGGGCGCGATCATCACCCGCGAAATTTTGTGATGTGGCTGGCCGGCGGCGGCGTGAAGAAAGGGGTGGTGCTGGGCGAGACGGATGATTTCAGCTACAACATCGTGTCAGACCCGGTTCACGTTCACGACCTGCAGGCGACGATCCTGCAACTGTTGGGCATTGATCACAAGCGGCTGACTTACAAATTCCAGGGCAGGCATTTCCGCCTGACCGACGTTCACGGCGAGATCGTCAATAAGATTCTGGCGTGATATCCAGGAAAGGGAACTTCAGACAGATCAGCGCGTTTGAGTTGTCATCAGATTATCTGGAGGTGAAAGCATGAAAAGAATTCTGACTCTCCTGACGCTTTGTCTGGCACTCCCTCTGTCAGTCAACAATCAGTCGGCGTTCGCTCAGAGCGAACTTCCCGGCCTGGAGCTGATCTTTGTCAGATGGGTGGCTGTTGAGCAGCCTTTGAAGTCTACGCCCGTAGACATCGAGCCTGAAGTGGCCGGCCTGCTGACAAAGTCCGAACTGACTTCCCTGCGGGCACATTGCCCCGTTTACGGAAGGCTCACCGAACCCAGAAAATTCACATTCGGCAGTCAGCAGGAATCTCCCCGGCGGCTGGTCATAGTGATGCGCCGCCAGCTCACGTCTGAAGGCAGGATCGTGAGGCTGCCTGTCCGAAACGTGCCGGACTGTTTCTACATTCAGAGTCCTGAAGGTGTAGAAGGCTGGGGGTCCTGTTCAGGTGACACAACACAGACCGATAGTAATGTATTTCTTCGGATCAACCGGAATGATCCATCACTGACTGAATTTAAAGTTGATCACCCGGGCAACAAACCCGGGTATGAAGCGATTTTCAAGTGGCAGTGACATTCCGCGACAGGTTTTCAGGAGATAAGTTGATGGAGCTTTCAGGAAAGTATACTTCGCTGAACGATCAGTTTTACGAATACCTGTTATCCGTCTCCCTGCGCGAGCCGGACATCCTGCGCGAGTTGCGTGAGGAGACGGCGCGGCACCCGATGGGGATAATGCAGATCGCCCCGGATCAGGGGCAGTTTATGGCGCTGCTCACAGAGTTGCTCGGCGCGAGGAAGACGCTGGAGGTCGGGGTCTTCACCGGCTACAGCTCGCTCAGCGTCGCGCTGGCCCTGCCGCCCGAGGGGAAGATTACTGCGTGCGACGTGAGTGAAGAGTTCACCGCCATCGCCCGCCGCTACTGGGAAAAGGCCGGCGTCGCCCACAAGATTGACCTGCGCCTCGCCCCGGCGATTCAGACTCTCGACCGGTTGCTGGCCGACGGTCAGGCGAACACCTTCGACCTGGCTTTCATTGACGCGGACAAGGAAAACTATGACGGCTATTACGAGCGGGCACTGCAACTCGTCCGACCGGGTGGGCTGATCGCCATTGACAATGTGCTATGGCATGCGCGGGTGCTTGACCCGCAGGCGCAGGATGAGGACACGCGGGCGATCCGCGCGCTGAACGAGAAACTGCGTGACGATGAAAGGGTCACGCTCAGCATGCTCTCAATTTCCGACGGGCTGACGCTGGCGCTTAAAAGGCGAAAGTAAAAAGGCAGGAGGTGAAAGTCAGAGGCATTCAGGAGGTTATGGTGACAGCTCTGGGCAACATCTGCGCCTGCCAGTTCTGAAATTCACCCCGCAGTTGCCCGAACACGTCCGGGTGCTGCTCCTTAAAGTCCGCCTGCTCCCTCTGGTCAGCTGAGAGGTCAAAGAGATACTCCCGCGTCCCGTCATTCAGATACTTCCATTTCCCGATCCGGGCAGCGTCCTGTCTGCCGTGTCGCCAGAAGAGCCTGCGCTCATCAATCTGACGCCCGCCTTTGCTGACGGGCAGCAGGTCAAGACCATCGAGCGGGTAAGCGGGATCGGGTCTGGTTTGCGTGGCGGCAAGAATGGTCGCCGTCCAGTCCATTGTGATCGCCACCTGTTCAGTAGCGCGACCGGAAGGGATCACGCCCGGCCAGCGGATAATCGCCGGGACTCTGATGCCGCCTTCCCGCAACTCAGCCTTCTGACCGGTGAAGGGCCAGTTATATGAGAATCGTTCGCCCCCGTTATCGCTGGTGAAGATGACCAGCGTATCGCGATCCCGTCCGGCTTTCCCGAGCGCCCTCATCACCTGACCGATCCCTTCATCCAGGCTCTTCATCATGGCGGCATAAGTTTTCAACGACCCGCCGGCGGTGAGCCCGTCAAACCCTCCTTTCAATTTGCTGCTGACTTGTTTGTCTTCCGGCCCCTCCCACGGCCAGTGGGGCGCGGTGTAATGAAGGCTCAGATAGAAGGGGCGGTCGTGACGGCGCGAGATGTATCTGACGGCCCGCTCCGTGAGCAGGTCGGTGATGTAGCCGAGACGCTCGACCGGCACTTTGTCTTCAAAGAGGTCGGGTTCTCCGGCGCCGTCTTTGTGAGTGAAATAATCAACGCCGCCGCTCAGGATGCCGAAGAACTCGTCAAACCCGCTTTGAATCGGGCCGAAGGTGGGGAGATAGCCAAGGTGCCACTTACCGACCAGTGCCGTCCGATAGCCGTTCTTCCTGAGGAGCGATGCCACCGTCGGGTGATCGGGTGAAAGACCCAGCACGCCAGCCTTGTCACCCAGACCTTTTTTCCAGGCCAGTGGTTCCTGCAGTCCGACTGGAACTCTGGCGGGATACCGGCCGGTGATGAAGGCGCAGCGCGTCGGAGTGCAGACGGGTGAGGCTGAATAGGCGCTCGAGAAGCGGACGCCCTGCTGTGCCAAGCGATCCAGATTCGGGGTGGTGTAATCGGGCCGGCCAAAGCAGCTCAGATCGCCATAGCCAAGGTCATCGGCCAGAATGAACAGCACGTTGGGGCGCTGCGGGTCAGCAGGTGAAATTCCCGGGACTGCCCCGCAGACGGTTCCTGCGATTGCAGCACTCACAAACTCGCGGCGGTTGATGCCTCCCGACTTATGCTTTCGCATTTGCCCTCCGCTCTGTTGCCTTACTTCTTTCCGCCCTGCGGCCTGACCAGATCACCCAGGCTCAGAATTGACCTGCCGTCGGTAATGATCGTCTGGACACCGGGCGTGATCTTCTGCACATATTCGTACTGAATCAGCGCGGGATTATTCGCGAGGGCTTCGCCGCGCAACCTGATCGCCTGGGCTTCGCCTTCAGCCTCGATGATCTTGCGCTCTTTTTCAATTCGCTCTTTTTCCAGCTCGTATTTCTTCTGTTCGGCCTGTTGCTGCGCGATCTGTTTCTGTTCGATGGCTTTCTTGAACTCAGCCGTGAAATCAACATTCCGCACCAGCGCGCCGTCCAGGATGATGAATTTGTCAGTAAACAGCCTGTTCAATTCGCTGGTGATCTCTTCCTGAAGCTGCGACCTTTTGACGCTGTACAGATCAATCACCGGATACTTCGAAGCGGCAGTTCTGACGACACTGCGCACAGCCGGACGGACGATCTTCTCGACGAAATCTTCACCGATCTGGCGATGGAGATCGGCAATCCGGACGGGGTCAGGATGAAATTGCACGGAGATATCCACGTCCACCTGGTTGACCGTCGCTGGTCAGCGCCCTGATGGAATCATCGCCTTTGACCTCACCTTCTTCATGAGTCTTGCTCATGGTGTAAGTTCGCGTCTTCACATCATAGACTGTTGCGGATTGCAAAAACGGAACGAGCAGCGTCGTGCCTTCGCCGCGCGCGCTCAGCCCGCCGCTGATGTTATTGAAAATCACGGCGCGGCTGCCGGCTGGAACGATCTTGAAGGCAGTGAACAACACTAGCAGAAAGGCAACTCCCAACCCTATGTACAGATAGCGACGGCATCCGGCTGCACTCGGATTGATTTTGAACATCTCCCCACCGGGGCCCTGACTACTACCAAACATCTGATCTTTCAGCTCTGAGAATTGTTTAGGCATAAGAGATACCAAAGGGAATCAGACTGGCGAAGCGCGGTGACCTCAGATACTGCTGGCGAATTCAGTCAGTCCGAAATTGCGTCGGCAAATGTCCGACAAGCTGCCAGCTTGTCGTTGTTCTTCCCGACGGGCGTATCATACAAGTCAGCGACAAGCTGGCAGCTTGTCGGACATTCTCGGGCCACCGCACTCCACAGGCTCCGCCAGATCGAAATTCATGTGCCAGTTCAAAACCTGCTCTCAGGATTTCGCGAACACTTCGCGCTCGTTGCCGAGGTCGCGCGCCGATGGAGTGATGATCGTCTTTGCGTTGATGTAAATCTTCTGCCCGGCTTCAATCGCGCGACGCACGTCGTCCTCGCAGACGAAATCAACCGGCTTGTGGCCGTTGGTCGCAGCGCTCGGCACAGTCACTGCCGGGGCAGGAAGGACGGGAGAAGCAGGAGGAACAGGTGCAGGAGGCGCTGGTTCTGCTGCAACAATCTTCGGCTGGCTCGGCGCCGGTGGCTCCGGCGGGCGGGCGGCCAGAAACTTGTCAACCAGCGCAGTGATGGCAGCACGATCAGGCGGCGCGGCGGCTGCTTTCGGCTGAGAAGCCGGGGGAACAGGCTGAACCAGGTTTTCCACCACAGACGCCGTCACCGGGCGGATTTCATAAGCCACCCGTTTGATGTCCATCAGGTGCAGCGGCGAGATGTTGTCTGAAGTAACGTTGCCGCCCCACGACCCGCAACCGAGCGTCATCGAAGGGGCCAGCGCGGTCGAAAACCCGATGGCGCCATGCGTCGTCGGCGAGTTGACGACGATCCGCGCCGCGGGCATCAGCAACCCGTAATGCAGCACGGCTTCGCGGTTGCGCGAATGGATGCCGGCGGTGTGACCCATCCCGCCGTAATGCAGAATCTCATCGCACAGCCGGCTCCCCTCTTCCAGCCCGTTCGCCACGTAGTAAGTCAGAATCGGCGAGAGCTTTTCGAGCGAGAGCGGGTAATCGCGACCGACGCCACCCGCTTCGGCGATCAGACAGCGCGTCTGCGGCGGCACGCTGATGCCGGCCATTTCAGCGATCTTTGTCGCGGGCCTGCCGACGACCTTCGGGTTGAGGCTGCGCTGCGGCGTGACGACCACTTTCGCGAGCGCGTCGGCCTGCGCCTGATTCAGAAAGTGAGCCCCCTGCGCCGCGAATTGTGCCCGCACTTCCTGATCGAGCGGCGCGTCAACCACAACCGACTGCTCCGAAGCGCAGATCGTGCCGTAATCAAAACACGTCCCGGTCAGAATATCCCGCACCGCTTTTTCGGCGTCAGCCGTGCGCTCGATCAGTGCCGGCACGTTGCCCGGGCCGACGCCGAAAGCAGGCTTGCCCGACGAATAGGCCGCTCGCACGAGGCCGATGCCGCCCGTCGCCAGAATCACCGCCGTCAGCTTGTGCTTCATCAGCGCTTCGGTGCCCTCGATGGTCGTCTCTTCGAGACAGCCGACCGCGTCGGCGGGCAACCCGGCGGCGACACCCGCTTCGCGCATCACCCGCGCGGTTTCGACGACGCACTTTGTCGCCGACGGGTGCGGACTCAGGACGACCGCATTACGCGATTTAATCGAGATCAGAATCTTGAAGATAGCAGTCGAAGTCGGATTGGTCGAAGGGATGATGGCCGCCACGACGCCCCGCGGCGCGGCGATCTCGACGACCGAATCGGTCTCGCGCACCACGCCGACGGTTTTGAGCCCCTTGAAGTAGTTGTGAACGTCAACCGCCGCGAACAGGTTCTTGACGTTCTTATCCGCCGCGTTGCCGTACCCGGTCTCTTCGTGCGCGAGCGTGGCCAGCCGCATTGACTGCGCCCGCGCCGCCCCGGCCATCGCCTCGCAGATCAGATCAATCTTCGCCTGATCGAACGCGGCAATCAGGCCCTGGGCCCGGTGCGCCGCCTCGACCAGATCGCGCGCCGTCTGAATTGATTTGAGATCCTTGTCGGACATGGCTTCAGGAAGTCAGAAGTCAGAAGTCAGAACGATGAAGTCGGAAGAATGAACGATAAATAAATACATGCCTTCTGATTACTTCTTTCTCCTTCTGACTACATCGTTCATCGTTCTGACTTTTACTTCTTCTCTTCCCTCGCGCCCGGGATGCGTTTCGCGTCGCGGCCCGCGTCGCCTTCAGTCAGCACCTGGGGCGAGCCGCTCTGGATGCGCGAGCCGGCGCGGTAGCCGTTCTGCGGGATCACGCGCTCGACTTCCATGTGCGGGCGCGGGATGACGTGGACTGAGACCAGTTCGCCGACGCGCCGCGCCGCCGCCGCGCCCGCGTCAGTAGCGGCTTTGACCGCGCCGACGTCGCCTCGGACGAACACCGTGACGTAGCCCGCGCCGATGTATTCCTTGCCGACCAGCTGCACGTTGGCGGCTTTGACCATCGCGTCGGCGGCCTCGACTGCGCCCACGAATCCCTTCGTCTCGATCATGCCGAGAGCTTCCATATTCATTGCCGTTCCTCCAGATCAGGTTGGGAAGTAATCAAACTGTAATTGCCTTTGAGATGTGTGAACCGGAATTTGAGGCTTCATCATAAACCCGGTGTTTTGAGATCACAAGACACCGGCACGGGCTGAATGCCGGCACACCACACCCTGATTTGACCGTCGTGGCAGCATTACCACAAAACATCGTTCGCCTCACCCCGGGAAACCAGCGCCAGCCATCTTTATTCGCTTTACCGTCACAGACTTGATCATCGTCAACCCTCATCACCTTTTTCTGGCGCGGGCTTTGCTGTAGATGAAAGCTCCAGCTGAGCATTAACTTTCAGAAAGGCACCTGCTTTGGCAAGGCAAACGACGATTGGCAAGAGTTTCAGCGCGAGTGGCGTGGGCCTGCACTCGGCTTCCCCGGTGAAGGTGACGGTCAAGCCGGCCCCGGCTTACACGGGTTACCTGTTCCGCCGCACGGACCTCAACGACTTCGAGATTCCAGCGGCCCCGCAATACGTCGCGCATGTCAGCTACGCCACGACGCTCATGAAATCGGGCGTGATGATCGCGACCGTCGAACACCTGCTTTCGGCGCTGCTCGGTTGCGGGGTTGATAACGCGATCATCGAAATTGATTCGCTCGAAGTGCCGATCCTCGACGGCAGCAGCGACATCTGGGTTGACCTGATCGGGCAGGCAGGCGTCGTCGAATTATCCGCGCCGCGGGCTTACCTGCGCATCCTCAAACGGCTTGAGGTCAGCGAAAAGGATCGCTTCATGTCCATTGAACCGGCCGAAGAGTTCCGGATCACCTGCGAGATTGACTTCCCTCACCCGCTGATCGGCCGTCAGCAGTTTGAAGTGAAATTCCACAACGGCAACACGGCGACGACCTACATTGACGCGATTGCGCCGGCGCGGACTTTCGGCTTCGTCGAAGAACTCGAGGCGTTGCGCCGGAGCGGGCTGGCGCGCGGCGGGTCGCTTGAGAACGCCATCGCGCTGACCAAAGAAGGGATCCTCAACCCGGGCCCGCTCAGGTTCGCCGACGAATTCGTCCGCCACAAGATCCTCGACATCATCGGCGACCTGGCCCTGTGTGGGATGCCGATCCTCGGCCACGTTCACGCCGTCCGCTCGGGGCACGGGCTGCACACGATGCTGCTCTCAACGCTGCTGCGCGACCGGACGGCCTGGGAAGTGACCGCGCAGCGCACCCATGCGACTTTTGACGGACGCTGATCTGATCGCGCAGGAATTGAGAAATACGCCGACCGTCTCCGAACCACTGTTCGCAACCACAAGGTCGGCTTTGCCGTCGCCGTTGAAATCTCCGGTAATCATTGACTGCGGGGTGTAACTCAAAGGGACTCTGACATTCCTGCTGAAACCGCCATTTCCATCGCCGAACAAGACAGTCACATCGCCAGGCAGCGCGGGGAACGGAGAGGCGGGGCCGATGATCGCAAGGTCGAGCCTGCCGTCCCCGTCGAAGTCACCGGCTCTCAAAACACACGGGCGAAACCCTGTGTCGTAGTCAGTTCCTGAATCAAACCCGCCCCTTCCGTCACCAGGCAGCATTTTCACTCCCCGCTCATTGGCGACGGCGAGATCGGTCTTCCCGTCGCCATTGAAATCAGCGGTGACTATCGCACCCGGCTTTGATCCTGCGGCGTAACTGATCGGAGAAGAGAAGCTGGGCGCAGCGCATCCACCAGCTGGCTTTGGATTGACGACAAGTTTGAACTTCACTTCCTTCGGTAATGTTTCGCATTGAAAAGGTATGCTGAGGCTGGTGGCTGCGACCGTGACAGCGTATTCACCCGGCGGCCCGGCGTCGGAGATCGTCACCGCCCCGCTCGCTTTATCGAAACTGAAAGACCCACCGAATCCCGGCGCGGAGACTGTGACGTTCCCGAACAGTTGCAGGTAGAGTTGGTAAAGAGCGTCATTGGTAACCACCTCATTCGCCCGGTTCACAATGGCTGAACCTCCCGCCGTTATTGTTGTGGTCGGAGGATAGACGAACGGGAAGAGCCCCTCGCCGCGTCTTTCTCCGGCCGTGATCACGACAGGCAGGCTGGCCGTGGCCGACAGCCCGGCCTCATCGGTCACCTTCAGCGTGATCGCGTTTTCGCCGAGCTGCGACGTGCAGTCAACTCGGAAACCCGCGGTTATTGTGCCGCCGGTGTTGGCGAGCCCGATGCGGACGCCGGCAGGGACTGAAACCGCTTCCACCTTCAGGCTGCCGGCGGGAGTTTCGTCATCGCTCACGGTGGCGATGGTCGCATTCGCAAGAGTCCCCTGCTGCAGGGTGACAGAGCTGACGTTGATCTTTGGCGGTGTGTTCGTCTGAGCGACGCCGGGCAGGGTTTGCGCTCTGACACTCAACCCCGCACCCGACGCGGCCATCATCGCGGCCTGAGCGCCGCGCCACCAGACTGCGGTGGCCAGCGTTGAAATCAATAACAAGACACAGGGAACCAGCAATACGCGGACTCTCTCGCCCCTGACCCTCATTTCCATTTCTCCTTCTCCCGTGGTGGCCTTGATCAGTCAGCAGCCCGGTCACGATGGCTGCCGTCAATTCGTGACCGCTGCGGCATCTGAATTATTCGATTGGGGAGTATCGGTTCAGTAATGTTGCTGAGTGACAATCGAGGTAACGCGGTCGAACCTCACGATAGCTGTCCCGCAGGTTCGCCGGCCGGCTTCACGGACAATCAACGATGTCGGGTATTTGTCCGGCGGACATATAGCATGGATCAGCGGCGATCACACGCGGCTCTGCTCCATTGCTTTTTTATCTTCCCGGACGGGGCTGAAGATCGGCGAGGTCATCCGCGCCGGCAGCAGCACCAGGTCTTCGACCAGACAGCCCAGGATCGTCACGGCCGAGAGCAGCCCGAAGGACTTGATCGGCAGGAAAGTCGAGAAGGCGAAGATCGCGAAGGCCGAGGCCAGCGCGACGTTCGCGTAAATGATCGGCCGGCCCGACAGACGCATGCTCTCGATGATCGCCTCGCGCACCGACTGGCAGCCGGGCCGCACGCGGCGGAAGCGGACGATGAACTGCACGGCGTTATCCACGGCCAGCCCCAGCACGACGCTCGCCACGAGGCTCGTCGTCAGGTTCAGCTCGATCCCGGCCCAGCCCATGAAGCCGAAGAAGAAGAGTACCGGGATCAGGTTAGGCACGAGCGCCGTCAATCCCATGCGCCACGAACGAAAGAGCAGCGCCAGCACCGCGAAGATCGTCACCAGTGCCAGCGTGATGCTGTTGCGCTGATCCGCGCCGATGTAATCCGAGGTGCGGTTGAGCAGCACAATCGTTCCGGTCGCGTAGACCCGAAAGCCGGGCAGCAGGTTGCGCCCATTCGCTTCCAGTTCCCTGATCGCCCGCGACATCACAGCCGAACCGGAGAGCGTCGAGCGGACAAGGATGCGCGCGCGCCTGCCGTCCGGGGTGATGATCCGGCCGAGTTGCCGGCGATCCGAGAGCAGTTCCCCGATGACGCCCGGGTCGTCGGGGATGGCGTAATACTGCTCGTTGTTGTCGTGGAAGGCGCGGTTGAGGTGCTTGAGGAAATCAACGACTGAAAGCGTGTGATCCATCCCGAGTCCGCCCCTTTCGGCCCACTGCTGAAACTGCTCGATGCGCCGCAGAGTCTGCGGCTCTTCAATCGCCCCAGCGCGCTCGCTCTCGACGATCACCTCAAAGGTCACGGCCCCGGCCAGACGTTTGCCGATCTCGGCCAGCCCGACGGTGGTTTCCGACCCCGGCTTGAAGAAGTGAAAGTAATCAATGTCAATCGCGATGCGCGTGATGCCAAGGACGCTGAAGACGACGATCAGGCCGGTGATCGCGTAAAGGAATCCATGCCGCGCAGTCGCCCACTGCCCGACCTGTCCGAGCATCCGCACCGTCCTGCCTTCCAGCCCGACGCGCAGGAGATGGCCCCTGCTGTTGAGCGAGACGAGCGCCGCCGGCAGGAACGTGAGCGAGAGCAACATCGTGAAGGCGGCCCCGACCGCCGCATAGACCGCCGTCTCGCGCACCGCCGGGACTCCGGTAATGGCCAGCGAGAGAAACCCGGCGATGATCGTCAGCGCGGAAACGACCACCGGGATGGTGATGAAGCTGAGGGCCCGGGCGATTGAGGATGCGAGCCCGCCCTCGATGCCGATCTGATTCAGGACGTGAATCATGTACGAGCAGCCGATGGCCAGCATGAGCGTCGGCAGCATCAGCGCGATGATCGTGAAATGCGCCCCGAGCCACGCCATCAGCCCGAGCAGCCAGACCAGACCGACGCCGATGCTCAGGAGCGGCAGCACGACCGCGGGCAGCGAGCGAAAGCACAGCCAGAGCAACCCGGCGATCAGCAGCAGCGTCAGCGGGAGAAAAAGTCTGAGGTCGCGTTTGATCGCCTGGGTGCCGCGCCACTGCGAGAAAGGGTCGCCGGCGAAATACGCTTCGGCAAAGCCCGCCTTGTGCGTGAGGTCGTAAATCTGCCGGGTGATTTCGTGCCGCACGTTGGTCGGCAGCTTCGGGTCCATCAGGATGGTGAGCGAAGCCGCGCGCGCGTCGGGCGAGACGAAGTGCCCAAGGTAGAGGCGATCACCGGCCGCGACCCGGCGCGCCTCATCCAGCCGCGCGAGGTCGGCATTTTCCGGGATCAGTTTTTCAAGCGACGCCCCGCCTTCCACGCTGCGGGCGTAAGGCACGTTGATCAGGCTGAGGACTTCGATGATGCCGGGGATTCGTTCGATCTGCTGGTGCAGGGCGCGCAGCCGCGCGAGGTTGTCGGGCGCGAAAGCGTCGTCGCTCACCACGGCGGCCACCAGATACTGGTCATCGCCGAAGCTTTTGCGCACCGATTCATAATCGGCGCGCTCCCGGCTGCGTTTCTCAATGAAGGTCAGCGGCGAGACGTCCAGCTCAAGGCCGTGACGCAACCCGGCGGCGAAGAAAACGGTCGCGAGCGACACGGCCACGATGACGAGGCGGGGGCGGGTGACGATGAAGGTGATGAGTCTGTTGCTTGCCTGTGGCGTGTCGTCTGGCATGGCTCATCATTGAATCAGTCTGTGGCTGGCTTCGCTGATGATCTTCATCAGGCTGGCTTCGGTGAAGAGGGCGTCCGGCAGCGACTGGTCGTATCTGACCCTGAGCGCCTCCAGCCTCACCCGGCGGTTGTTGACTTTATCTTCGATTTCGACTTTCGTGACGGTCTGGTAATTCTGAACCTGCTTCACTTCTTCCACCTTTACGACGCGCGCGAGCTTCTGCTGCGCGTCGTAAAGCTCGAAGCGCGCCGGCCGCTGGTCATTTTCGCGAAAGAACAGCTCGATGCGCGGGAAGGCCATGCCGGCGTCTGTTTTCTCCGCCAGCGAGACTTTGATCAGAGTCTCGCCTCCTTCTGCGACCCGTTCAGGCGGGGCGGGCGTGTACTGATCGAGTTCCATGCCGAGCAGTTCCTGAATGTAGATTTTCGCGCCGCGCAGGTCGCGCGTGGCGCTCGAGGTGAAACGCGCGATCTTCTTCAACCCGGCCAGATATGACAGCGCTTCGGTCGGCCGCCCCGGGCGCTCGATGGCGAGCAGGGCTTTATCGGTCTCCTCACGCGGCGCGGTCACGATGAGCAGAGTCGCCGTCCGGTCGGGCGCGTACTTGCGCTGGACTCTGAACTCGATCTTCACCGGCTTGCCGTCTTCGGCCTCACCCGTCAGCCGCATCTCGGCAGTCATATCTTTGCAACCGTCCTGTGTCGCCAGCCGTTTGACGAGCGAGGCCGGATCGGGCAGTGGCGCGGCAGCCGGGGGCGCGGGCGTCGGGGTGGTGGCGTTCGTGACAGGTGAGCCGGCGTCGTGGCCGGCGCAGGCCCCGCAGAGGGCGACGGCGAAAAGCAGAAGGACACAGAAGTAACGGGACATCTTTCCAATCCCCCCTGGTTTGATTCGACTGGCGATGCTGCTGATTCGGGGTGCGGATACTGCCGGCGATGAAGTTCGCCTGATGAGGGCCGCATAGTCGCCGAAGCCGGAGCGCCACGTCAAGCAGTGTCCGGGGCATTCGCGCATTAACTCCGCTGAAAATCTCCCCGGGGCGCGTGACAGGAGCCGGCGGTTCCAGTTATGATTCAGCCTCAATTGGTAAGACCTATCTGCCATCATACTCTGGTTGATTAAGGAACAATCCTGAATGAGCCATTCCAATTTTCTGGTGACAGGTGCGCATGGTTTCATCGGTGCCTGGGTCGTCAAAAGATTGCTTGCCGCAGGCGAGAACGTGGTGATGTTCGATCTGAGCGCTGACCCGAAGCGGCTGCGCCTGATTATGGATGAGGACGAAATCGCCCGCGCCGCTTTCGTCGCCGGAGACATTACGGACCCCGCGGCAGTCACTTCAGTCATCGAACGGCACGGCATCAATCGCATTATTCATCTCGCCGGCCTGATGGTTCCCGTCTGCAAGGCCAATCCGCGACTCGGCGCGCTGGTCAACGTCGTCGGCACGATCAACATCTTCGAGGCGGCCATCAAATCCGCCGGTCAGGTCAGACGCATCGCCTACGCCAGTTCCGCCGCCGTCTTCGGCAACAGCGAAGACATCGTGACCGAGACGCAGGACGTTAACCCCACCACGCATTACGGCGTCTTCAAACGGTGCAACGAAGACAATGCCAGAGTGTTTTATCTGGACAACGGCCTGAGCAGTATCGGCCTGCGCCCGCTGACGGTCTACGGAGTCGGTCGCGATTTCGGCCTCACCTCCGACCCCACCAAGGCCATGAAGGCCGCCGTCGTCGGCCGCCCGTATCACATCCGCTTCGGCGGCAGCACGGATTTCCTGTTCGCGGCCGATGCCGCCGACGCCTTCATCCGCTCGGCGGCGACCGATCTGGAAGGCGCGCATGTCTTCAACCTGCACGGCGAGACCGTCAGCCTCGCGGAGGTCGTCAGGGAGATAGAGGAATCGCTCAGGGCCGTTCGCGGCCCGAAAGCCAGGGCACAGATTACATTTTCAGACAACGCGCTGCCCTTCCCGGCGAAGCTCGATGACACGGCAATCAGGAATGCGCTCGGCGACCTTCCGGCGACTTCGCCGGCCGACGGGGTGCGGGCGACGGTCGAGCGTTTCGCCGAACTCAGTCGCCAGGGGCCACTGGATACGAGCGACCTGGATTCCTGAGCCACTTCCGTCTGATTCTATGAGTGATTACGCAGTCTGGATCGAAGCCGAAGAGTGGGAGCCCGGCGAGTGTGATCCGGCCAATGACAATACGGAAGTGATTGTCACCTTCGCCGATGAGTCCCGATGGAGCGCCACCTTTTTCACCTACGCCAACGTGCTGAGTCTGGTGGAAAGGTACAGGGAGAGTGGCGAATGCTTCTCCGGGAAATACTTCTGGGCCAGAGATATGATTCTCGTTGATGAAATCAGCCGCCCGAAAATCGAAGAGGTCATCGCGCGGCTGCTCACGACGGGAGAGTTTTACGAAGTTTTCGGCACCGATGACGGAAATGATACCTGCTGATTCCGTGCGCTTTGATTTTTAGTCATTTATGAAAGCTCTGACACTTTGTGAAGCTAAAAAAATGGAACCGCGCGAAATCGCGCAGCCCTCACCCGGCCCGCGCGAAGTGCTGCTGCGCGTCGGCGCGGTCGGACTGTGCGGCACTGACTTCCACATTTATGAAGGCTGCGCCAACTACAACGCCGATTCGTCGGGCCGCCTGATCCCGTTCAGTGAGCAGCCTCAGATTCTCGGCCATGAATTCTGCGGCACGGTCGTCGAGACGGGCAGCGAAGTCCGCGACCTGCGCCCGGGCGACCGCGTGGTCGTGGATCAGGGCCTGAATTGCAGCAGCTATGCCGCCGCTGCTCTTTGTGAATACTGCGCGACCGGCAACACGCACCAGTGCGCGAATTACGCCGAGCATGGGATCACCGGGCTGCAAGGCGCGCTCGCCGAATTCATCGCCGTGCCCGCGATCAATACGGTGCGCATCGAAAGCGATCTGCCGATGGATCAGGCGGCCCTCGTCGAGCCGCTCGGCTGCATCATTCACTCGAATGAGATGATGCAGCAGACCCCGGCGCGTTACACCTTCCGAGGCGAGCGCCCTATTCGCTCCGTGCTGATCTGCGGCGGCGGCCCGGCCGGATTGCTCTTCACCCAGTACCTGCGCAACGTGGCCGGCTACGACGGGCGGCTGCTGGTTTCGGAGCCGAACGCGAAACGCCGCGCGCTGGTCGAGAGTTACGGCGCCACGACGATTGACCCGATGGCGGTTGATCTGGTCGGGGCGGTGCAGGAACTGACTCACGGCGAGCGCATTCATTATCTGATCGAGGCGGCGGGCGTCGCCCGGGTGTTCACGCAGATGCCGGGCCTGCTCCGCAAACAGGCGACGGTGCTGCTCTATGGCCACGGCCATCATGGCGTTGACCTGGGCGTACTCAATAACGTGCAATTTATGGAGCCCACGTTCATCTCCCCGGTGGGCGCTTCCGGCGGGCTTGACCCGGACGGTCGCCCCACGACTTATCGCCGGGCGCTCGAGATGGTGAGCAGCGGGCGCATCAACGTCTCACGCTTCATCACGCACCGTTACCAGAGCCTCGCAGACGCGCCGCAGGCTTTCAGCCGCGACCGCTTCGGGCCGGATTACATCAAAGGCGTCGTGGTACTCAATCAATAACCCGAATTATCAAACCGCATTCGACTATTACCATGAAACTACTCAGGATTACGCTTCTTCTCTCATTCGTCATTGCCGCCGCCCTCTTCGTCGCCACCTGCAACGGGCGGAACGGTGGCGGGGGAGCGGGCAAAAAACCGGTGATCGCCGTCATCCCGAAAGGCGTCTCGCATTTCTTCTGGCAGAGCGTCAAGGCCGGGGCCGACGCGGCGGCCAGAGACCTGAACGTCACGGTTGACTGGCAGGGGCCGGCGTCCGAGACCGATTTCGCCAGACAGGTCAACATCGTCGAGGACGCGATCAACCGCCACGTTGACGCCATCGTACTCGCCCCCGCACACGGCGAATCGCTGGTGCCGGTCGTCGAGCGCGCGGCCAGGGCGGGCATCCCGGTGACGATCTTCGATTCGGGCATCAAGACTGAAAATTACGTCTCCTACGTCGCGACCGACAATTACAAAGGCGGCGTGGTGGCGGCTGAACGGATGGCCGAGAAGCTCGGCGGCAAAGGCAAAGTCGCAATCCTTGGCGTCACCAAGGGCGGCGTCTCGACCGACGAACGCGAGAATGGATTCAGAGAGACTATCGAGAAAAAATACCCGGACATCAAAATCGTCCAGCACCTCTACGGCGAAGCCAATATGGCGCTCTCGCTCGACCGTGCTACAGACATCCTGCAGGGGAATCCCGACCTGAACGGGTTGTTCGCTTCCAACGAATCGTCAATCGTCGGGGCAGACCGCGCCGTCAGGCAAAAAGGAGCGGTCGGCAAAGTTGTGCTGGTCGGTTTCGACGCCACCTCGAATCTGGTTGACGAAGTGAAGGCCGGGGCGATTGATTCGCTCGTCCTGCAAAACCCGTACAAGATGGGTTACGAGGGCGTCAAAACCGTCGTCACCAAGCTCAACAAACAGGATCCGCCGCGCCGCGTTGACACCGGCGTCAGCCTGCTGACCAAAGAGAATGTGGACACGCCGGAAATTCAGGCGCTGATCAAGGAGCCGGGCAAATAGGGCGGCTTCAAAGTACGGGGAGCTGCCAGCTCCCCGCTGAACCAGATCAGAGACAAGCTGAATAAGTACGTGCCTGAGAGCCAGCGGGGAGCTGGCAGCTCCCCGTACAGTCAGGTGGAAGATAACTCTTCGATGACTTCCCCGCACTTCGCGCTCGAAATGCGCGGCATTGCCAAATCATTTGCCGGCAACGTCGTCCTCGCGGACGTGAATCTGTTCGCGTCGGCGGGCGAAGTCCATGCGCTGGTGGGCGAAAACGGCGCGGGCAAATCCACGCTGATGAAAATCCTCGCGGGCGTTCACCATCCCGACGCCGGGGAGATTCTGATCGAGGGCCGTCCGGTGAAATTCGCGCGCCCGGCTGACGCGCTGGCGCACGGCATCGCGATGATTTACCAGGAGCTGTCGCTCGCGCCGCACCTGACCGTGGCCGAAAACATCTTCCTCGGTCGCGAACCGCTTGTCCTGTCAGCGCTGGGAATCATCAACCAGAAAGAACTGAACCAGCGGGCGGCGAAGATTCTGACGGAATACGGTTTCAGGCTCGACCCGCGCGCCGTGGCCGGCAGGCTCAGCGCCGCCGACCGGCAACTGGTCGAGATCACCCGCGCCGTAATCGAAGCGCGCCGCGTAATCGTGATGGATGAGCCGACCTCATCACTCACGAGCGGCGAAGTCACCGAACTCTTCCGCATCATTCGCGACCTGAAATCGCGCGGGCTGGCGATCATTTACATTTCACACCGGCTCGAAGAGCTGGACGAAGTCGCCGACAAGCTGACGATCCTGCGCGACGGGCGGGCCGTTTATTCGGGCCAGTGGGGTGAGCTTTCAACCGACGAGATCATCAAACACATGGCCGGCCGCGAGTTGAAGGAGATCTTCCCGCCGCGCCATGCGAAACGCGGCGACGCGCTCCTGCAGGTCAGCAACCTGACGCGCAAAGGCGTCTTTGAAAACGTCAGCTTTGAAGCCCACGCCGGCGAAATCGTCGGGATTGCGGGCCTCGCCGGGGCCGGCAGGACCGAACTGGTCGAAGCGATCTTCGGCACGCGCCCGGCGGAGAGTGGCGAGATCAGCCTGATCGGCTCGCGGCTCCACGCGACAACGCCGGGCAAGTCAGTTGACCGCGGTCTGAGCCTGCTGACCGAAGACCGCAAGCGCACGGGACTGTGCCTGAACCTGCCGGTCGCGACAAACATCACGCTGGCCAACGTGCGCGCGCTGGTCAGCGGCGGGCGGCTGCGCCGGCGACTCGAACTCGCCGCGGCGAATCAGTTCATCCAGAAGCTGCACATCCGACCGCCCGCCCCCGCGAAACCCGCGGGCCGTCTGAGCGGCGGCAATCAGCAGAAGCTGCTGCTCGCGCGGTGGCTGTTCGCGAACTCGAAAGTCTTCCTGCTCGACGAGCCGACGCGCGGGGTTGACGTGGCGGCGCGCTCGGAAATTTACCGTCAGGTCAACGAGCTGGCCGAAGCGGGCGCGGCCATCGTCATGGTCTCATCCGACCTGCCCGAAGTGCTGGGCATGGCCGACCGCATTCTGGTGATGCGGCGCGGTCGGCTGGTGGCGGAACTGGACGCGAAGCGGACGACGCAGGAAGAGGTGCTGAAACACGCGGCGGTTGAGGAGTAAGTCGGCGCAATCGAGGAACTGATTATGAATCCCGGCATCGTGCGTTTTCTCGGCATCATCTCGCTCCTGACCGGAGTCGTGCTGTCTTATCTGAACTTCAATCCAACCGTCGTGACGGTGTTGTACGTGCTGGCGCTGCTGCTGATCGTGACCGGGATTATTCTCAGACTCATGGGGAGCCGGCGCACCCGAACAGGTAAAACCCCGTAATAAGAATGACCGACTGGATCAAAAGATTTCTCCCCTTCGTCAGCCTGATCGCGCTGTGCGTCGTCATCGCGGTGCTGGAACCGGCCTTCCTCTCGGGCGGCAATCTCGCGAGCGTGGCGCGGCAGACGGCGGTGATTACGATCATGGCGATGGGCATGACGATGGTGATGGTGGCCGGCGGGATTGACCTCTCCGTCGGCTCAATGATGGCGCTCTCGAGCGTGTTCGGCGCACTGGCGATGGTCAGCGGAATGCCGGTCGTGGCCGGCATCCTGATCTGCGTCGCGGCGGGCGTCCTGCTCGGCATGCTCAATGGGTTCGCCGTCGCCACGCTCGGCATTCCGGCCTTTATCGTCACGCTGGGGGCGATGGGGATCTACCGCGGCATCTCGCTGCTCGTGACCAAAGGCAATGCCATCGTCGGGCTGCCGAAGAGTTTCGGGCGGATCAGCGAAGTTGACCTGCTCGGCATCCTGCCGCTGCCGCTCGTGATCGTCATCACCGTCGCCGTCCTGATTCACTTCACCCTGAACAGCACGCTGCCGGGCCGGTACTGCTATGCCATCGGCAGCAACATCGAGGCCGCGCGTTACGCCGGGGTGAACGTGTCGCGGTATCAGATTTTGTTCTACTCGATCCTCGGCGCGCTGACCGGGGTGGCCGGCGTGATCGAATCGTCGCGTCTGGTGACAGGCCAGCCCACGGCCGGCGAAGGCTATGAACTGCGCGTGATCGCCGCCGTCGTGATCGGCGGCGGGAGCCTGAGCGGTGGACAAGGGACGGTCGTCGGGACGATCATTGGCGCGCTGATTATGGGCGTGCTGGCTAACGGGGCCAACCTGCTCCGCATCAATCCATTTATCCAACAGATCATCATCGGCTCGGTCATTGTGCTGGCCGTGACCTTTGATGAATTCCAACGCAAAAGAATGGAGACTTCGGAATCATGAAACTTGCACAATTCAGAACCAGAACTTCAGACTCACCCCGGCTCGGCCTGCTCCGGAATGATGTCATCGTTGACGTCACCGACATCGCGCCTACGACGCTCGACGTGATTCGCGGCGGCAGCTCAGTACTCAAAAGGCTCGGCGACGTGACGGCGAAAACGGCTTACGCGCTCGACGCCGTCGAATACCTGCCGGCGGTCAACCCCGCCAAGATTCTGGCCATCGGCCTGAACTACCTCGATCACGCGAAGGAACAGGGGACTGAGCTGCCGAAGGAGCCGATGCTGTTTGCCAAGTTCCCGACTTCGCTCAACGCGCACAACCGGAATATCGTGCTGCCGATCACCAGCCAGAAGGTTGACTACGAAGCCGAACTGGCCGTCGTCATTGGCCGGCGCGCGAAGCGGGTGAAGGTCGAAGAGGCGCTCGATTACGTCTTCGGCTACGCGCCGCTGAATGACGTCAGCGCGCGCGACCTGCAATTTTCCGACAAGCAGTTTGTCCGCGGCAAAAGCCAGGACACCTTCTGCCCCGTCGGCCCGTTCGTCACGACCGCCGACGAAGTCGGCGACCCGCATACGCTGAAGATCGAATGCCGCGTCAACGGCACGACGCTCCAGTCGTCGAATACGAACCAGTTGATCTTCAACGTGCCGCATCTGATCTCGTTTTTGTCGCAGGGCATCACGCTCGAACCGGGCGACGTGATTGCGACCGGCACCCCGTCGGGCGTGGGCGTGTTTCGCAACCCTCCGATCTTCCTCAAGCCCGGTGACGTGGTCGAAGTCGAGATCGAAAAGCTCGGCGTGCTGCAAAACCCGGTGGTCGCGGATGAAGCGGAGAAGTAAGAACCGGAGCGCATTTTCGGCCCTCTCACGCGGGCTGAAAGTGTGAATTGTGATGAGTTATTTCATCGGCATAGACAGCGGCACGCAAAGCACCAAAGCGATCCTGCTCGACGCGGAGAGCGGCGAAGTCGTGGCGAGTGCGAGCCATCCGTACGACCTGATCGGGGGTCTGCCCGCCGGACACAAGGAGCAGAACCCGCCGGACTGGACGACCGCCGTGCGCAATGTCATCGTTTCAGTGCTTAATAAATCGGGCGTTGACCGCGAGCGCGTCCGAGGGATCGGCGTCTCGGGCCAGCAGCACGGCTTCGTGCCGCTCGGCGAAAAGGACGAAGTGATCCGCCCCGCCAAGCTCTGGTGTGACACCAGTACCGCCGCCGAATGCGAGGAGATCATCGCGAGACTTGGCGGCCCTGAGCAGACGATTGCCGCTGTCGGCAACGGCATCCCCGCCGGGTTTACGGCGTCCAAGATTCTGTGGCTCCGCAAGCACGAGCCGGATCATTACGCGCGGCTGCGGACGGTGCTGCTGCCGCACGATTACATCAACTTCCGCCTGACCGGGCGCAAGACGATGGAGTGCGGCGACGCCTCCGGAACGGCGCTGCTCGACGTGCGCAACCGCATCTGGTCGAAACCCGCCATCGAAGCGATTGACCCCGGCATCGCAGAAAGGCTGCCGCCATTCATCGCCGCCTACGAAATCAACGGCACGCTCAGGCCCGAGATCGCTTCGGCGTTCGGCCTGAGCAGCGAGGTGATCGTCAGCGCGGGTGGCGGCGACAATATGATGGGCGCTATTGGCACCGGCAACGTGCGCGAAGGCGTCGTCACCGTCAGCCTGGGCACGTCGGGCACGATTTACGCCTGCTCCGAAAGCCCGGTGATTGACCCGCAGGGCGAGGTCGCGGCCTTCTGCGATTCGACGGGACGCTGGCTGCCGCTCGTCTGCACGATGAACGTGACGACGGCGACGGAGATGGTGCGCGAGCGCTTCAACCTCTCGCACGAGGATTTATCCAAAGCCGCGGAATCGGTGAAAGCAGGCGCTGACGGCCTGATGCTGATCCCCTTCTTTGAAGGCGAGCGCACGCCGAACGTTCCCGGCGGAACCGGGGTTTACTTCGGCGTTCGCGAGCAGACTTTCGATGCTGCGCACTTTGCCCGCGCGGCAATGGAGGGCACGACGCTCGGCCTGAATTATGGCCTGAATCGTCTGCGCGCGCTCGGCATCAGCCCGCGCGAGATTCGCGCGACCGGAGGCGGCTCAAAGAGCAGAGTCTGGCGGCAGATCATGGCCGATGTTTTCAATACCGAAGTCGTGTGCGTGAAGAACGAAGAAGGTGCGGCCTTCGGCGCGGCCCTGCAGGCGATGTGGGCTTATTACCGCAGCAAAGGCGAGATGGTCAGGATTGAGGAACTCGCCGACCGTTATGTGGCGCTCGACGAATCCACCCGCGCGAGACCGGATGCGGGACGCGCGAAGCTCTATGAGAGGATGCAAGCGCTGCACAACCGGCTGGTGCGCGACCTCGGTGAAAGCTTCGGTGAACACCGGCAACTGATTTCAAACCCGTAATCGCTTTTCCAGCCCCTCAGGCAGCGGTGCATCATGAGTCCGAAATTACTGGTCTGGATCGGCGTCTTCATCGGCTCGACAGTGGGCGGGTACATTCCAACGTTATGGGGAGCAGAATTGCTATCATTCTCCGGCGTCCTGGGCAGCGTCATCGGCGGGCTGCTCGGCATCTGGGGGGCTTACAAACTTAGTCAACGGCTGTGATCTTCCCCTTCACTTACTCAACCAGCATGGAAGGAGACAAACATGAGTAATCCAAACTTTCTTTCGCGCCGGAACCTGCTTAAAGCCGGTGTCCTCGCAGGCGCGACACTGCCCTTTGTCGGCGCTGAATCCGTTGTTCCGGCAGCCGCCCCCGTCGCCGCGCCCAACGGCGACCCGTGGCACGGGCTGAAAGTCGGCGCGGCTTCCTACTCGGTCAGGAACCTCCAGCTCGACGACGCCATCAAGGCCATCCAGCGCGTCGGGCTGAAATACGTCTCGATCAAGAACGTCAAGACTCACGTGGACCTGAATAGCACGACCGAACAGAGGCGCGCCGTCGCGCAGAAGTTCAGGGATGCAGGCATCACGCCGCTCAGCTGCGGCAACGTCGGGATGGACAACACCGAGGCCAGTGTCCGCCTAGCTTTCGAGTACGCCCGCGACCTGGGGGTGCCGACCATCGTGTGCAGCCCGCATCCGGACTCGATGGCGATCCTCGACAAGATGGTCAAGGAATTCAAAATCAGGCTGGCCATTCACAATCACGGGCCGGAAGACAAGCGCTTCCCTTCGCCCTACGACGTCTGGAAGGCCGTCGAGAAATACGATGAGCGCATCGGGTTGTGCATTGACGTCGGCCACACGGCGCGCGCCGGCGTTGACCCGGCTGAGGCCATCGTCAAATGCAAGGCGCGCCTCTACGACGTACACCTGAAGGATATTTCCGCGCTCGGCAACAAGAATACTCCGATTGAAGCCGGGCGCGGCATCCTCGATCTGAGGGCCATTATGCAGGCGTTGCTCAAGATCAATTACCAGCATCTGGTCGGCTTCGAGTACGAAAAGGATGCTGACGACCCGGTTCCCGGGCTGGCCGAGACTGTCGGCTACACGAAGGGATTGCTGGCGGGAATGAAGCCGAATTCCTGAGCAACAGACTATGAAAATGACCGGCTGGATAATTCCGGGGTGGCGGTCTCCAGGGACTCTGCTCGCCGAGCAGGTGGCGAACGCCCGTCACCCCCTTAATGAGGTTGAAACCATGCAGCAGATTAAGATTCGTCACTGTGTGAGGTGAGGCTTCAAACCGCGCGCCGTCCGTGTGGCGGAGTTTCTCAAAAAAGAACTCGGCGTGGATGCCGAGCTGGTGGTCGGCGATTCCGGCGAATTCACCGTCTGGGTGGGTGACCGGATGGTCGCGAAGAAAGGCTGGTTCGGCTTTCCGTCGGAGCAGAAGGTGCTTGAGGCAGTGAGGCAGGCACTGGCTTGAATGAGTCCTGATTTGCTTCTGAATCTGCCATGATCAATCCGCCACCACCGGGTTCGTCATCCGCTTATGCAGTCTCCGCATGTCCTCGGCCACCGTGCGCGACGCGGCGAACAGCACGACGCAGAGCAGCAGCATCAGCATCGGGATGATATACATCGCACTGTGTAATCCAACAGCTTTGTAGTATTCATTGACCACTCCAACTCCGCTGGATGCCGCAGCCATTCCGGCCAGAGAGTCACTCAGCTTACCTGTTCCGACCGGTCCCAGCGCGCCGCCCAGCAGGTACATTGCAAAGAAGTACAGCGCCATCGCCGTGCCGCGAAGCTGTGGTTCCACCACATCCTGTACGACGGCGTAAACTGTGGCATAGTAGAAAAACATCAGCACCATCCCCGCGCCCATCAACAGGGCGAAATTCGTCACGGCCCCCTTACCCACGCCGAGTGATAGATACATAAAAGGCGCTGCCAGAAGCATCGCCAGCGCGCCCAGCATCAGGCGGCCATTCTTTCTGTCTTTGCCAAGATGATCCGCCAGCCAGCCGCCAATCAACAGTCCCGGAATGCCCGAAGCTCCCAGTACCAGCGAGGTGACCAGGCCTGCCCGCGCCAGATTCGTGCCGTGATGACGCATCAGGAATGCAGGCACAAACGAATTGAGTGCGTACATATTGAAGTTATGCAGCGCTCCCGAAATGATGATCCACCACAGCGTTGGGATACCCAGCACGCGGCGGTAAGGTGATTCAACCGGCATGGCAGTGGGGGTCTTGTAAGTTTCTGCCGCGCCCCGCTCAGGCTCCCTGATCAGCAGAGCCAGTACGGCAATGACCAGTCCAGGCAGGCAGGCCACATAAAATGCCGCGCGCCAGCCGTATGATTGAGCAATTCGCCCACTCAGCATAAAGTTCAGCAGCGTCCCGACCGGCAGACCGAGCATGAAAATCGAAATCGCGCGGGCACGTCTTCGTGCCGGGAACAGATCGCCCAGCAGGGAGTTGGCTGCCGGGGAGCAGCCCGCTTCGCCAATGCCGACGCCCAGCCGAGCGGCAGCCAGCGAACCGTAGTTCCACGCGATGCCGGAAGCCGCTGTCATGACACTCCAGATCGCCGTGCAGATACTGAGAATCCTGACTCGCGCCGCCTTATCAGACAGCCTGCCCAGCGGGACTCCGATGATGGCGTAAAGGATGATGAAGGCAGTCCCCAGGGCGCCCATCGCGGTGTCGCTCAACTGCCATTCCTTGCGGATCGGCTCTGTGACTGCGGCAATGATTCCCCGGTCATAAAAATTCATTGTATTGATGCTGAACAGAATCAGTAATGGTAACCACACTTTTTGTCGCTGGTTGCTCATAGTTTTCCTCTGGAAAACACCCGGCAACCTTCAGTTTGCTGATGCTTGCCAACGGACTCCGGAGGGAACAGATGCAAACTGAAGGTTGCCTGACGAATCCCCGCTCTTTGTGGTTTGTTCTTTTACTTTCCGGTGAAGGCAGGTTTGCGCTTTTGCAGGAAAGCTGTGACGCCTTCGGCGAAATCAGCCGAACGGAAGCAGTCGCCCTGATTGATCGCCTCATAATCGAGCGCGCCCGCAAGGTCGGAAGTCTCGCTGCGACTGAGCGCCGCCTTGATCTTCCCGAGCGCAATCGGGGCCGCCTGCGTCATCCGCTCGGCGAACTCATTGACGACGCCGTCCAGTTCCGCAACCGGCACCACGCGGTTGACGACGCCCATCGCGTAAGCATCCTCGGCAGTCAGCACGTCGCCCATAGCCATCAGTTCAAACGCCTTGTGATAGCCCACCAGTCGCGGCAGGAAGAAGGTTCCGCCGCCATCAGGCATCAATCCGATCTTGACGAAGGCCTGCACGAAGACGGCTTTGTCTGAAGCAATGATAACGTCACTCGCCAGCGCGTAGTTGCACCCGATGCCGGCCGCGGGCCCGTGAACCCGCGCGATGATCGGGACGGGGAGCGCGCGCATCGCAAGGATCGTTGGGTTGGCGACCTCGCGCAGCGATTCCGTCACGTCGCGGTTGGAAATCCCCGAGGCGCTCACCGCCGTCAGATCGGCGCCCGAGCAGAACGCATCACCCGCGCCGGTCAGGACAATCGCGCGCGTCCCGTCGGTGGCCGACAGCATGACGGCATCGCGAAAGAGCGTCATGGTTTCGTGGTCAACCGGGTTGCGACGCTCCGGGCGGTTGAAGGTGATCCGCTTGATGCCGTCCACGAGTGTGACGAGCAGCTTTGGGTTGTCGGCCACAGCTTCTACAGACATCGGGGCTCCTTTCAGATTGTCGGACAGGAATTGAATCTTCAGGTAAGACGCGGTTATTCTCGCTCAGTCCGTTCCGATTTACAAAGCGGGAGGCCACCTGAAGGCGAGGCTGGTTTACCTACCAGCCGGTAGGTGCCTTCCCCGGTCAACCATTTTCCCGGCGATGCGATTATTAAGGATCATTCCCCTGCTCATTGTCCTGACCGGCAGCGCTCCGGCCCAGATTCAGATCGGGACCATCAGGGGTTCGGTCGCTGATCCGGCGGGGGCTTTTGTGTCCGGGGCCGGGGTCGTCCTGACGAGCGCCATTACCGGCAATCAATTTGAGGCCACGACTGATCAGGCGGGCCGCTTTGTCCTCAATAACGTCCCCTTCAATCACTACCTGCTGCGCGTTGAGGCGCGTGGTTTTGAACCGGCATCGCGCAACGTCAACGTCAGCTCGAACCTGCCGCTGGAACTGGAGATCAGACTCGGCGTGGCCGCGGCCAGCGCTCAGGTGACGATCAGCACCGGGGAGAGTCTGGTTGATCCCGATTCCGCCAGCACGGCCACCACGCTTTCCGGAAACTTCATTCAGCGCGCGTCGCGCCTCAACCGGGGTCGCGAGCTTCAGGAACTGATCGTCACGACGCCGGGCTGGACGACGGAAAACAACGGCCTGATTCATGTGCGCGGGGTTGATGACGGCGTGCTGTATGTGATTGACGGCATCCCGATCAGCGACCGGCTCGACGCGGTTTCGGCCAGCGCGATTGACACCGATACCATCAACACGATGAATGTCATCACCGGAAACATTCCGGCGGAGTTCGGCGGCAGATCAGGCGCAGTCGTTGTGATTCATCCGAAGTCAGGCATTGATCAGCCGCCACAGGGGAGCCTGCACCTCGGCGCCGGCGACTTCCGCTCCGGTGACATTGCGGCGGCGGTCGGGAGCAGCGTCAGAAAGAGCTTCGGCTTTTTCGCCAACGCCGCGACCAGCCGCTCCGACCGTTATCTCGACCCGGTTGACCCGCGCAACTTCAACAATCGTGGGGGCGGCGTCAATCTGAACTTCAGATCCGACTGGCACCCGACGGTGGCGGACACGCTGTTACTAAACGTCTCGGCCAACGGCACGAATTTCCGCGTGCCCAACGACCTGCTGCAGGAAGAGGCCGGGCAAAGCGAGCGGCAGGAGTTGCGTGACCACAGCCAGTCGCTCAGCTGGCAGCACATCTGGTCGCCGAATACCGTCAGCAACGTCGCGTGGTTTTACCGGCGGCATCAGTCAAAACTCTTCGGCAGCCCGCACGACCTGCCGCTCTTCGCCGACCAGGATCGCCACCACACACGCACGGGCCTGATCGCCAGCCTTACGCACCAGCACGCCGGCCACACGATCAAAACCGGCGTCGAAGCCAGCCGCATCGCCCCGCACGAATATTTCAGGTTCTACATCACCGATGAAGCCGTCGCCAGAGCGCGCGAGATCAGCGATGAGGCGCTGGAGTTCGATGAAGACGACCCGTTCGTCTTCCGCGACCGCAGGGTGCGCGGGCAGTTTTCGTATTATGCGCAGGATGCCTTTTCGCCCGTTCATCATCTTACGGTGCAGGCGGGGCTGCGTTACGATCATTCGGCCCTGCTCGTTTCGGATCAGCAGCTGAGCCCGCGACTCGGTGCGGTCTGGTACCTGCCACAAACGAAGACCGCGATTCGCGCCTCATTCAACCGCCTGTATCAGCCGCCGCAGGTGGATAATCTGCTGCTTTCATCGTCGGAGCAGGCGCGCGGGCTTTCACCTTTTGCCAGAGACGGCGGTGGCAGCGCGGCAATTCATCCGGAAAAAGTCTCGGCCTCCGAAATCGGCTTCGCACAGGATGTCGCCGGATGGTTCAGGCTGGATGCCGCTTACTGGTGGCGCTTCTTTCGCAACGTGGATGACCCGAACGTCTTCTTCAACACGACGATTATTTTTCCGAACAGCGTGGCGAAGGGCTTTTCGCGCGGCGTTGACGTGCGCCTGGACGTGCCGGAGCGCGGCGGGTGGTCGGGCTGGCTGAGTTACACCAACATGCGCATCCTGCAGACCGGCCCGATCAACGGCGGCCTGTTTCTGACGAGCGAAGCCATCGAAATCGGCCCCGGGACGAAGTTCATCCCCGACCAGGATCAGCGCAACAGTGGCAGCTTCGACCTGCTCTACCAGCACCATCGTTCGGGCCTGCTATTGAGTTTTTCGGGCCGCCACGAGAGCGGGGTGCCGCTGGAGTTGGAAGAAGACAGACTCACAGAATTGCGCCAGGCGCCCGGCGCAGAGCTGGTTGATTTTGAGCGGGGGCGCGTCAGGCCCCGCACGATCTTCAACTTCTCAGCCGGCCTGAGTCTGTTCAGGAATGAACGCGTCAGCGGCGACGTCCAATTCGACGTGCTGAATCTGACCGACAGTTTCTTTGCTTATAACTTTGGGAACCCCTTCGAGGGGACGCATTTCGGATATGGCAGGCGCTGGAGCGGCGGCCTGAAGATCACCTTCCGTTGATCGGAGATGTTCGACAGAAAGATATTTCGTGTGGTTTCTTTACTTCCGCGTGTTTCGTATTCTCTCTTCCGCCTTCCGGCGAATCACCGCCCCCGGAAGCTCACCAGTCACCTTCCCGGCTTCCACCACCTTCACGCCGTTGACGAAAACGTGAGCGATGCCGACCGGCTCAGCGAACGGGCTGGTCATCGTCGCCTGATCAATCACCTTGTCAGGCTCAAAGACCACCAGATCAGCTTTCATCCCGACGCGGAGCAGGCCGCGATCCGCGAGACCCAGCCGCGAGGCCGGCAGTGAGGTCATTTTGCGAACAGCTTCTTCCAGACTCAGCCATCGCTTCTCGCGCACGAAGCGACCGAGTACGCGCGGGTAAGTGCCGGCGCCGCGCGGGTGACGCATGCCGATGCCTCCATCGCTCGCCACCATCACCCAGGGCTGACGGTAAAAGACTTCGATGTCTGCTTCCTGCATCGAGCGGCAGACCACGCCGGCACCGCCGTCCCTGACGATTTCGATGTACAAGCCGACCGGGCTGATAAAGCGATCACGCGCGATCTCATCGAGCGTTCTGCCTTCGTACTCAGGGTGCTTTGCGCAACTGGTGACGAGTACGTTGTGCGCGCCGCCGACATCGGCGAGGCCCTTTCTCACGGCTTCCGCGTCGTCGTGGCGGCGGCTCGGAACCAGCACCGTGATCGTCGAAGACCACGCATCATAAGGGTAACAATCAGCAGTCACATCAACCCCGCCGCGTCGCGCCGCGTCAATCAGCGCGACGGCTTCCCCTGCTTTGTTCCAGACCGATACTGTGCCGAGCTTGATGTGTGAAATCTGCACCGGGAGGTGAGCTTCGCGACCGATGCGGATGGCTTCGCGCAATGCGGGCATTGTCTCGTCAGCCTCGTCGCGAATGTGGGACATATAAATTCCGCCGTGACCAGCGGCAACGCGGGCGAGCGCGATGACCTCTTCGGTCGTACTCGGGTTGCCGATGTCGTATTCGAGCCCGGTCGAAAGCCCGAATGCGCCCTCGCTCATTCCCTGCCCGACCAGCTCCGCCATCCGCCTGATCTCAGCTTCAGTCGCGTGGCGTTTGTAATCCCTGCCCATCACGCGCTGCCTGACGGTCGCATGACCGACGAAAGCGAGTACGTTCACAGCGGCCTTGTTTTGTTCGCGCCGTTCCAGATATGTGCCAATTGGAAAAGGTGAGCCGCCGTCTGGCCCGACGGCGAGCGTCGTGATGCCCTGCAAAATCTGCGAGCGTGCAGTCGGCTCGGAATCGAGCCCGCGGTCAGAGTGGTTGTGAATGTCAATGAAGCCCGGCGCAACGATCATCCCTTTCGCGTCAATCAGGCGCTCGCCGCCGCGAGGTTTGAGCAGGCCCATCTCGCTGATCGTCTCTCCCGCAATCCGCACATCGGCGCGGCGGCGTGTCGCGCCTGAGCCGTCAATGACGATGCCGCCGGTGATCAGGATTGATGATGGCGGAGGGTCTGCCGCCGGAGTTGGCAAAGTTCCGGGCAAAGCGGTGATCGCAATCATCAGACAGACAGCAAGCAGGCGCCCCGGAACTGTGCGGAGTGGTTTCATGATTTCAATTTGGATCAGTGGATTATTGGGGTACAGCACGACTGACTATAGGCATGGCGTCTCAGAACGACAAGCCGGCGGCTGAAGAATTAACATAGTTAACATTTGCCACCGATTCGGCCTGTTTTTTCGGACTGATTCAGCAGATTCAGAGGGTCGAATCGCGCCACACTCCTGACTATGGGGTATGATGACCGGCGGGCTGTTCCCCTTTTTTTCTTTCAACCTTCAGCGAGGAGGAAATTCCAATGCGTGTACTATTTTTATCAATGCTGCTGGCTGTCCTGATCCCGGTGGCGGCCTTCGCTCAGACGGGCGCAGCGAAAACCGATGCCAAGGCCGCCGAAGTTCTCAAACAGGCGCGCAAGGCGCTGGGCGGCGAGGATAAGCTGAAAGCGCTGCAAAGTCTGACGGCCAACGGATCCAGACGTTTTTCCATGGGTCAGAACACTGCCGAGGGAGAGTTCGAAGTTGATATGATCCTGCCAGATAAAATTCTGACATCTTCAGGCTTCTCCAGCCCCATGGGCGAGATCACCAGCATTCAGGCGCTCAACGGCGACAAGGTCTGGAACGATACGATCAGGCCCGTTGGAATGGGCGGTCCCGGCGGTGGAGGTGGTGGCGGCAGGATGGTGTTTATGGGCGGCCCCGGCGGCGGCAACAATCCGCAGGATCGGGAAGCAGGAGAGGCCAGACAGAAGGCCGAACTCGTGCGTCTGACTCTGGGTCTGCTGCTGGTTTCCCCTTCATCATTTCCGCTTGAGTACACCTATGCCGGTGAAGCCACTGCGCCGGACGGCAAGGCCGACGTGATTGACGCCAAAGGCCCGAACAACTTTGAGGCGCGGCTGTTCTTTGATCAGAAGTCTCACCAGCTGCTGATGCTCACATACAAGGGCAAAGACTTCCGGCAGATGATGCGTGGCGGGCCGGGCGGAGGCCAGGGTGGAGGCCAGGGCAGAGAGGGCAGAGGTCAGGGTGGAGGCCAGGGCAGGCCGCCGGGAATGCTCAGCCGGGAAGAGCTTGAGAAACTGCCGCCGGAAGAGCGCGCGAAGAAAGAGGCTGAGATGAAAGAGATGCGCGACAAGCGCGCCGCTGAAATGCGCGAACGGATGGCCAAGCTGCCGGACGTCGAGTTCCAGTGGAATTTCTCGGATTACAAATCCGTCAACGGCATTAACCTGCCTCACCGGCTGACCAAAGCCACGGCGGGCGAAACCAATGAAGAGTGGGAGATCAAGAAGTACAAGATCAACCCGCAGATCAAACCCGACAAGTTCGAGAAGAAAGAAAAGGAAAAGAACCAGAGCTGATTGCCGGCTCTGAACTCTGAATCCCCCGAGTGCCGGGCGGGAAGCGATCAACGCAGCATCGCTTCCCGCCCGGCACTTTTTGTTTTCGCCTGTGACAATCGGGAAAGTGTCACAGACTCCCGCCACCCCCGCCTCACCCCGAGCGCACAATGCGTCACAGTAATTTCGACCTTATTCAGAAGGAGAATGACGCATGAAACGAACCGCTCTGATTGCGCTGCTGTTTCTTTCACTTCTCACACTGGCCGACCGGGCGCTGACGAATTGCTCGCCAGTCCGGGCGCAGGAGAAGGAAGGCTCCCGCATGGTCCCGCGGGAGCTGGGGCCTTATGCAGCCCTGAGCGCGGCCAGCAGGATTCTGATCGTGCCGAAATCAGCCTACTTCAACCCGGAAGCACTGGAGCGTGAGCTGCTCAAGCGGTCGGAGTTCAAGCGCTGGGGAATGGTCGTCGTCCGCGACCGCAAGGAAGCCGACCTGCTCGCCGAAGTCACGCGCAAGAAGTGGACGACCAGATTCACGATCCGTCTGATTGACCCGGTGAACAATCACGTCCTCGCCGCCGAAGAGGCGAGTTCCCTGGGCGGCGAGATCGAACCGAAGCTGGCCGACCGCTTTGTCAAACTGATCAAAGAGGCCCGCGCCCAGTAACAGAATTACTCCCCTCGGTGAGAAAGCGGCCGCGGAGTCACAGCCGGTCAGATACGGCGTGCTAAGGGGGCACCGCCAGTGAGCTGCGCTGATCGGCTGTGACTCCGCGGCCGCTTTCTCATGGTCAATTCATTCTCACGGCAGCGCCAGCGGCCTCTGACCCGAAGAATGAATTGATCATGGCTGTTTTCCTGCGCGCCATGCGCTACACTGCGCAACCACCTGCTCTGCGGCCGACGGCAGAGACGGATCGCCCCGCAACCACAAGGAGGTCATGCAATGAAATGCCTGCGACTCGCCGGCACGTGGTTCTTCGCGCTCGCGCTGCTCATCAACTTTCCAGTGACCGGCAATGCCCAGACGATGAAACCTGCGACCAAAACCGCGCCGCCACCCGCGTCCGCTTCTGCAACCGCCTGGACGCTCGATGAAGCGCTCGCACAACTGCGCCTGCACCCGACTGATGCGTATCTGCAATACGTCGCGCTTCAACTCGCGCAGCGTGAGAAAAAGGTCGAACAGACCGCCGAGCTGATCGAACAGATCACCAGAGCCGACCGCTGGTCGCTCGGCACCGGACGCCGCGCGGAGGTAGACCTGTTCAGCATTTTCACGGGCGCGCTGGCCGTGCAGGAGAGCCTGCAGCTCGACACGATGCGCGGCAACACTCAGTTACGCGATGAGACGCTCGGCCCCAGACCCGCGCGGTGGCTCGACCATCTCCCGCCCGAGGAAAAGAAAGCACAGGAAGCCAGGCTGACTGCTGAAGCCAGAAAGGAGATGGAGCAGGATTACCAGCGCCAGCTCGCCGAATGGGAGAAGAGGCGCGCCGAGGTCGCAGAGAAAGTCCGATTGCGCCAGAGAAAGAAAGTTGATGTTGCCAGCATTACCGGCCCGACCATCAAAAGCCACCCCTGGGCAGAGATGCTCGCGGGCCGGCAGCCGGAAATTTCGCCGCTCGCCCGCTGCGTGCCGGAAGATTTCTACTTCGCCGAATTCCATTCGCTCGGCAAACTGCTGGACGCCGCGGACACGAGCGACCTGTGGAGTACGCATCTGTTCAATCAGGCTTACCGCGAGGCGCGCACGCACAATGCCGGCGAGCGGTTGAAAGGGCAACTTGCGCTCGAAACGAACACACTGCTGCGCCCCTTCTACGACCTTGTGGTCGAGGAGGTAGCCATCACCGGCAGCGACCTGTTCCTGCGCGAAGGCAGCGACGTGACGATGATCTTTCGCTACAAACAGCCGGAAATTTTCAAGGCGCGGATGGACGGTTTCCTCGACGGCGCCGAAAAGAAACGTCCGGACGCGAAGCGATCAACGGGCAATTATCTCGGCGTTGATTTCGTGCAGGTCGCGACGCCTGACCGTGACATCAGCGTGATTTCGGCTTACCCCGCCCCGGGTCTGCACGTGCGCAGCAACTCGCGCATCGCTTTTGAAAAGGTCATCGCCGCGATTCAGGGCAAGGCGGCGAACGGCAAAGCGGCGCCGCGGCTCGGCGACACGAAGGAATTCGCTTACATCCGCACGCTTATGCCGCGCGGCGCGAAAGAAGAGGACGGACTGATTTACCTGTCTGATCCCTTCATTCGCCGGCTGGTCGGGCCGCAGCTCAAGCTGACCGAACGCCGGCGCGTGGTGTGTTACAACCACCTGCGCATGATCAGCCACGCTGCGTTGATGTATCAGACCGAACACGGGAGACTGCCCGCGTCGCTCGAAACTCTCGCCCAGTCTCAATGCTCGCCCGGCCTGTTCGGTGCGGGGGCTCTCGTTTGTCCCGACGGCGGCAGATACTCGCTCGCCGCGGACGGAATGACCGGAGTCTGCTCACACCACGGCAACGCGCGATTCCTGAATCCCTGCGCGGAAATCCCCGTCTCCTCCGTCAGCGGCGAAGAGGCGGAGCAGTACAAGCAGTTTCTTGATGATTACAATCAATACTGGCGGACTTTCTTCGACCCGATTGCGCTGCGCCTGCAGATCACGCCGCAGCAATACCGGCTGGAAACCATCGTGCTGCCGCTGATTGATAATTCGGTTTACACCGGGCTCGCGACGGTGCTGGGCGGCGAACCCGAACCGCTCGACGGCCTGCCGGTCCCGAAGCGGAACATCTTCAGCGTCGGTTTCAAAATCAACAAGGATGCCCTGCTCCAGCAGATTGCCGGCGAGGCTCAGAAGCAGGGTGCGGGAGAGCGGCCGCTCGACGAAAGCCTGATGCGCGCGCTCGGCATCCCTGAAAGTCAGAGAGACAGTTTCAAGGTCACGGAGTTTTTATCCCGTGGCCTGGGCAATCAGATCGGGCTGCATATTTATGACGCGCCGATGACCTTCGACCTGAACCTGCCGAGCCTGTTCGGCGAACTCGCGGGCGTCTTCGGGGGGCGAGGGTTCAATACGGGCACGACTGAACTGCTCATCGGTTTTGCCATCGCTTCCCTGAACTCACCGGTTTACATCTCGATCCCGGTGCGGGACGAAAAGGTCGTTGATGAGTTCCTGAACAAACTTGACCCCACGCTCGCGGCCACGGCGATTAAACGGAGTCGCGGCGGCTTCAGCCTCGATTTCGATTTCTTCAGATTTATGTCGAATCAGAGTCAGCCGGCGGAACAGGCCACGCGGGCCTACGGCGTGCGCTTCGGCCCGGCGAAGCTGCGTTTCTTCTGGGCGCGCGTCGGCAAAGGGCTCTACATCGCCAGCAAACCTTTCATCATTGATGACCTGATTGCAGCCAATGCTGAGCCCGCGAAATCACCCGAAGACCAGGCTGCGGGCCACGCGATGCTTCGAATGCGCCCGCAGAACTGGAATCAGGTGCTGCCCGATTTCCGGCTGGGCTGGGCGGAAAACAACCGCGAAGCCTGTCTGAATAACCTGAGCGCCATTATGGGCGCGGGCCGCGCGATCACTGCCCGGGCATCCGGCAATCAGGCCGCGTCGGAAGACCAGCGGAGTCTGGAAGCACACGAGTACGCCGACAAATTTTACGCCGTCCACTTCTTCTGCCCCGAAGGCGGGCGCTATCAACTCTCGGCGGACGGCCGGAATGTTTCCTGCTCCGTGCATGGCTCAATATTGTCGCCGCGCCAGCCCACAGTGCCTGATGAAAAAAGCGACCTCGGCAGGCTGCTCAGGGAGTTCACCGGCCTGACGGCGACGCTCGATTTCACGGAAGAGGGCCTGCGCGCCGTCGTCACGATCAACCGTAAGTGAAACGGGACGGGTGCCGCGAGCATTGGTCTGACAAAGCTCGCGGCACAATCACAAAATTCCACCCATCTCATCCCGCCCTGCCCGCATCAAAGCGCCCGGCTGACGGTCAGATCAGTTTTGCTCCCCCCGGTGACTGGTGGTATAAGACTGCCGCGGAATTCACTCTTACCCCTTTGCCGAAACGATGGAGATAAGACTATGAGAAACAGACAGCTTTCTGTGGTTCAGGCATGCGGCGCCCTGCTGTTGTTCGTGGCCGGCCTCGTGGCGCCCGCTCAGGCGCAGAGGACGGATGACCGCGATGAACGTCTGGCGCGGTTCCGCTGGGAAGGCGTGGTTGACGGCACGACCCTGATCAGGGTCAGCCGCCGACGGGTTGATTATGAATACTCCACTGGTCTGCCCGTGCAGCGCCAGAATTATGACTTCACCGACCCGCTGCCCAGCACCCGGGTTGAAGTGCGCCTGAATGTGATCGAGGGGCGCGGCGACATCAGGCTGATTCAGCAGCCGCGCGAGGATAACAACTACGTCGCGATAGTCAGGATTGATGACCGGGACAGGGGGACCGGGAATTACTCCTTCGAACTGCTCTGGGAAAGACCGTTGAATAATGATGGCCGGCGTGATCGCGACGAGGAGCGCTTCGAGTGGAGGGGCCGCGTGGACGGCGAATCAATCATCCGGGTGCGTAGCGGTTCGACCCGGATCGAGAACATCCGCGGTAACGGCGTCAGCGATGAACAATATCACTTCAGCAACCGGAGCGGGCTGCCGGATCAGCGGGTTCAGGTCAGCCTGGTTGAGACTTCCGGGCGCGGCGAGATCGTGTTGCTCGAACAGCCCGACCGGAGAAACGATTTCACCGCTTCGGTGAGAATCCGCGATTACCGGGGCGGGACGGGCAGATATAGTTTCACGCTGACCTGGCAGCAGCCGCGTTACCGGCCGCCGGACAGAGAGCGCCCCGGCCCGGGCGATTCCAATCAGCCTTTCGGCGTCGGCTTGCAATGGTCAGGCCGCGTGGATGGCACAGACCTGCTGCGCATCCGCGGCGATCAGCTCAGCGTGGACCATCAGGCCGGCGTGCCGGTTACTGGGGCGGATTATCGCCTCCTCAAACCGCTGCCTTATTCACAGCGCGACGTGACCGTCCGCAAAATCAGAGGCCGCGGCAGAGTCACCGTGATCGAACAACCTTCGCGGGCCAACAATTTCACCGCGACGATTCTGATCGAGGATAAGGACGGCGGATCGGGCCAGTATGAGATTGAAGTGAGCTGGTGATAACACACAATAGACCGCGGATGACGCGGATGCGGCGGATCAGATCCGCGCTGATCCGCCGCATCCGCGGTCTACACCTGTAGGGTAACTCGATGCAGGCCCGTAGCCCCTGATGGGAAACTGCCGCTGTTATCTTCAATCTGCTTCCCGCCCGCCGCATCAGTCACACGCGCCGTCAGCAGATTTTCGCCCGTCTTCACAGGCTTCCATTCCAGTTCCCAGGTTGCCCACGCATTCGGTAGACGTTCGCTGGTGATCTTCGCCTGCTGCCATGTCCGGCCTTCGTCGGCGCTGATTTCGACCGTGCCGACGGCCCGGGCGCCGCAGTAAGCGATGCCGGTCACGAGCCACGAGCCGTTGTCCTGCCTGATCGCCGAATCAATCCGCGCCGTCAGGTTCACTTTGCATTCATCGCACCAGCCGCGCTTTTCCCAGTAACCGGAAACTGACTTGTCGGTGACTTCGATCCGTTCGAGCCAGCGCGGCTGCTTCATGCCGTAGATGCCGGGCAGCAGCACGCGAGCGGGCCAGCCGTGCCGCTTCGGGATTTCGACGCCGTTCATTTCGTAAGCGATGAAGGCCTGATCGCTCAGGGCAACATCGAGCGGCACGCTCGAATAAAACCCGTCCATCGCGTAACAGACGACCCGCACGTTGTCGCGACGGTCGCCCAGCACGCGCATGACGAGCGGGGCGAGCGGCGTGACAGTCCACTCGGCATTGCCAATCGCCGGGCCGCCGACTTCGTTGCCGACGCAGGCGAAGGTCTTGTAGATTTTCCGCCGTTCGAGTTTCAGCAGCTCGTCGTAACTGAGCGAGAAAGATTTCCCGGAACAGCCGCTGACTTTCAACTGCCACTTGTCTTTGCCGACCTGCGGCGCGAAGCCGGAATCAATTTCGGTGAAATAGAATTCGTTGTTGGGCGTGACGAATTTCGTTTTGCGCTGCACGACCGGCCGCGCGCGGTCACGCCACCAGCGCCAGCCGAAGTACGAGACCACCAGCCCGGCGCCCGAGAACATAAACATCCGGCGGCTCGTGCCGCGGCGGCTTTCGTTGAGTTTTTGGAGGGAATCAAACAGGGCCATACAGTTACTCTGTCTTCACTGTTCCACAGATAAGCTCATTAAGTCTTCTTCTGAGCCCCTTACAACCAAAACATCCTTTGTTAAGACAATTGGCATAGGCGCAAATCACGGTTGCTGATTCTTTCCGGCTCTCTTGAAAATTCAGTAACAGGCGGTCGTAAACAAGCAACTGACGGCCAAATATTATCTCCCTTACCGGAAGGTCTATGCGTACCTCCGGGCAGGCCGTTTTATTTTCAAATCTGGCGACCACGCCTTTCATTTCGGCAGAGGCTGGGATTTCTGCCAGAGTCGTTCCTACCAGTTGGGTAATTTTCTGCGCTTCTCCTTTGATCAGAGTGATCGTCAGATCGCCCGTCAGAGTATCATCCGGATTGACAGCTGTAACGGTGAAAGACACCTTGGTCTTTATCTCTCCAGCCTTCCCATTATATCCGGCGAGTACTCCGGAAACCTTACTTGGCACGGTGGCAATAATGACCTTCTTACCGCTCCTTTCCGTTACCTGCTTCTGCGCATCCGAGGTACTGCCACTCATAATCAGGCAACCGCACACCATCACTCTGACAAACGCCCTGAAATCCATCTTTGCGCTTTGAAATTTCATGTCCCTGTACTCCTTATCCAAAATTCAGCCCTGAATATTCCGTCTATTTGTCAGAATAGTTACGTTTGCCTTTTTCTTCCGGGGCTGCCTGCAACGGATTCTCGGGCCAGGCGTGGCGCGGGTAGCGGCGGCTGAGTTCGCGGCGCACCTGCGGGTATGTGCGCTGCCAGAATCCGGCGAGGTCGGTCGTCACCTGCACCGGGCGCTGATTCGGCGCGAGCAGGTGCAGCACTACCGGCACGCGACCGCCCGCAACTGTCGGCCCCACAGTCATCCCGAAGAAATCCTGCAACCGCGAGGCGATCCACGGAGGCTTGCCGCTCTCGTAATTGATGCGCACGTTACGGCGGCCCCCGATATTCGCGCGCTCCGGGGCCATCCGGGCGAGAAGCTGTGATTGTGCTGAAGAGAGGTTCGATTGCAGTGCGTGGATGAGTTCGCCGTGCCGCGCCGCCTGGCGCAATTCGGCGAAGCTACGTTTGCCCTCACACAACCCGGCGAGCGCGTCGCGGGCATCGGCTTCGGTGAGTTCAGGCACCCCGGCTTCGGGAAATGTTCGGGCAATGAACTGGACGCGGGCGAGAAAGCGCGACAACTCTTCCTCGTCAATGAAAGCGCGGAGGCCCGCATTCAATGCGGCTTCGGCCAATACCTGCGCGGCCTCGTCGCCGCCGGCCCTGCCGCCGCGCGTTTCGTCGAGGATCAGCTGGTCGTAAAGCAGCCGGCTGATGGTTTCGACGCGCTCGGCCTGCGCATTCCAGTAAACTTCCACTGTTTCGCGGACGGCATCAGCACTCAGATCGAGCAGCCAGTCTGGCTCAATCGCGCTGGCCAGGCGGATGGTCGTCGTGCTGGTGCGATTGCCCTGCCTGCGCGACTCGCGGCGTTCTTCGACATCAACGGCGACCAGAAACTCCGCCGACCTGACGACACTCGCGGGCGAAAGCGAGGCAGCACCGCCGCCTGAAAGCAACAACTCGGCTTCGCCTGCCCTGCGGCGACGGGCGACCCGGTCGGGATAACCGGCAAGGATTGAGATCAGTAAAGACTGCTCCTCCCCCGGGAGCGCACGCGGGCCGCGTGCTTCATCCCGATCAGTCGAATTCCCCGGATAATTCGAGTTCCGCAAATTCTGCACGCTGGAAGCGTGCGCCCCCAGGGTTTTCAGCAATTGTCGTCGCACACGATCAACAGCCATCACCGTGCCCTGGTCAAGATTCATTGCGCGCAAACGCTCAGGCGCAAAATTCGCGCTTTCAGCTTCAGTGAACAGATCGAGCAGCGCCAGCAGATCGGACGGCCCTGTTGATGCGGCGTTGTTCGTTCTGCTCTCTCGCGCATCACGCAGGATGCTGGTTTGTCGAATGTCACGCTCACCGATCAGCGCGGCGATCACGCACCCGGCCCAGGCCACTCCGCGGGTTTCAGCCTCAACCAGCAATCGTGCCTGTCGCGGGTGCAACGGGAAACGCAGCATTCGTTTCCCCGTTTCCGTTATCAGACCACTGCCGTCAATCGCGCCGACCCGTTCGAGCAGGCTTTCGGCCGCGTCGAGCGACTGCGGCGACGGCGCTTCAAACCAGGCGAAACTGCCCGGGTCGGTCACGCCCGCCGCATGTAATTCCAGCACCGGCTCGGCCAGATCAAGGCGCCGGATTTCAGGCGTCTCGTGATCGGGCCGCGCCGCGAAATCCTGCGCCGTGTACAAGCGCAGACAGCGACCCGGACGGGTGCGACCGGCGCGGCCCGCGCGCTGCGTGGCCGAAGCCCTGCTGACGCGCGCGACGTTCAGCGTCGGCAAACCCGACCAGGGCGAGTGGCTGGCGATGCGCGCCAGGCCGGAATCAACGACGGCGACTACGCCATCAATCGTGATCGAGGTTTCGGCGACGTTGGTCGAGAGAATGATTTTGCGTTGTGAGGCCGGACGCACCGCGCGATCCTGTTCGGCGGCCGGCAACTCTCCGTGCAGCGGCAATATGAGCAGGTCAGACTGTGCCGCGATCTTTTCACACCCCGCCTGCGCCCGCCTGATTTCCGCCGCGCCGGGCAGAAACACAAGCACGTCGCCCTCCAGCCCTTCCGTGACGAGCCGCCTGATGGCGGACGTGACCTGTTCGGCCAGCGGGCGGTCGTCGTGGCGGGCCGCGTGTTCGACGGCGACGTCGAAGCGGCGGCCTTCGGAGCGCAGGATCGGGCAGTTGTCGAGGAAGCCCGCAATCGGGTCGGCGGCGAGCGTGGCCGACATTGCGACGATCTTCAGATCGGGCCGCACGGTCTGCTGAAGCCTGCGCAGCAGAGCGAGCGCGATGTCGGCCTGCAAATGTCGTTCGTGGAATTCGTCGAGGATGACGACGCCGGCTTTTTTCAGCCGCGGATCGGAAAGCAGTCGCCGCGTCAGCACGCCTTCGGTGAGGAAGCGCAATCGGGTGCGCGGGCCGCTGACTTCGTCGAAGCGCACCTGATAGCCGACGGTTTCACCGGGCTTTTCGTTGCGCTCTTCGGCCACGCGCCTTGCAGACATTCGCGCGGCCAGTCGGCGCGGCTCCAGCACCCACACTTCGCCATCGCCTGCAATGCCTGTGTCGAGCAGGGCGGGCGGGATGCGCGTGGTTTTGCCAGCTCCGGGCGGAGCCTCAATGACGAGGTTGGGAGACTGGCCAAGAGAAGAAATGATCTGAGACAGGAGTGAATCTACAGGCAGTTGAATCATCTCTCAGCGCCCATCCGCTTCCCCGGCCATAGCTGTTGCATCAAAAAACGTTGAAGCTCATTTCTATTGTCATCTGAACATTTACCGGCTTCCCGTCTTTTATCGCCGGAGAGAAACGCGTATTCCTAGCAGCCCAGACAGCACTATCATCAAGCCCATCGGGCAGCCCCTGGATAACTTTGACCTTTTCCACCGAGCCATCCCTAGTAACCATCAGATTGAGAATGACAATTCCACTGACGTGGTGCGCGCGCGCTTCATCGGTGTATTTTGCGGGCATCCGGCGCAACACCTTAGGTTTCACGTCCACCTGATCAAGCGTGTAAACGTCCGCCGACATTTGGGTGCCATGTGGCGTGCTTTGGTAATGCTCGGCCAGCAGGTCACGCCCGAAATCGCCATTGAAGTCACGCCACACCGAGTGGATGTGATTCGCATTGTTCTGCGTGTTGTCGTACTCGATCAGGAACGTCGGCGTCTGCACCCGGTAGTAATGCGGATCATTCCGCTCGATGCCGCCCGCCCACGCGAAGTAGATCTGCTCCCGCTTCGCGCCGCGGAACTTCTCGCGCCGCGCCGCCGCCAGATCTTCCGCCACGTTGTTGCAGTACTCCTCGACCAGCTTCGTCAACTGCTCGTACTGCCCTTTGTTCAATTCACTGCCGGTGATCCCGGCCTTGTCGAGCGGCTCGGCCCTCACCTTGTTGAAGCTGATGATGTCGCCCGGCGCTTTCGCATCGAAGACTGCTTTCGCCCGCTGCTTCTCGTCGAGCGATTTCACCAGCTCGCGCGCGAGGTCTTCTTCCGCCGCCAACACCCGCAGCCCCTTCTTCGGCCCCTCGACTCTGACTTCGCCGGGGTTCGAGCCGAAGAATGCGGGCGAGGTGGCGACCATCGAGCCCTTGTTGAGGGTGAAGTTGAGCGCGACGTGATGGCCCTCGACGCGCCAGCCCCACGCCTCTTTCGCGCCCGGCGTGCCGAAGACCGAGAAGTAATACAGCTCCGGGTCGCGCGGCCACTTCCGGTTCGGCCCTTCGATCACCTGCAGCACGTTCTCGAGCGTCATAATCGTCGAGGCCTTCAGGTACCCGCGCTGACTCAGGCCGGTTTTGAGGAAGTCGGTCGCGGCCTTGCGCTGGGCTTCATTCATTTCCTTAACGGGGAGGCCCTTGCGGTCGCGCGGGACGAAGTGCCAGTCGAGGCGCTGCTCGTCGTCGAATCTGAATGAGGCTTTGGCGCGCTGTTCGGGCGTGAGCGCGGCGAGGAATTTAGTGGCGGCATCGGCCATCGCGGCTGCGGAGCGCGCACGCGCTCTGGTTTCGACGATGGCGAGGGCGGCCAGCAGCGCGGCCACCGCTAAGAAGGAAGCGAACAGTTTCAGTTTCATGGGTCTCTCCGGTTGAGTTGGGATGCTGAACTCGCAGAACTAAAGTTGAAGCCTGATCCGTCGCCAAGAGTAGTTGAAGAACTGTGGGAACACAACTCCGCGCGCGGTGCCACCCGCCCGTCCCCGCGGCTTGCCGAATCAGGCGCTGTTTGTTAGTTTGACGCTACCATGACCACACTACAATTTATCGGCGCGGCGGGCACGGTGACCGGGTCAAAATTCCTGCTCGATGACGACGGTTACCGCGTCCTGATTGATTGCGGGCTGTTCCAGGGGCTGAAAGAACTGCGGCTGCGCAACTGGGAGCCCTTGTCAGTCAACCCAGCCTCGATCAACTGCGTGCTGCTGACGCACGCGCACATTGATCATTCGGGCTACCTGCCGCGGCTCGTGCGCGACGGATTCCACGGGCCGGTCTATGGGACCAGGGGCACGGCCGACCTGCTTTCGGTGATGCTGCCCGATTCGGCGCGGATTCAGGAAGAGGATGCCGACTTCGCCAACCGCCACGAATACTCAAAACACAAACCCGCGCTGCCGCTCTATACCGAAGCTGACGCGCGTGCCGCGCTCAGGCTGGTCGAAGGCGTGGATTACGGCGAAGAATTCGGGATCGGGAAGTTTCTGAAGGTGAGTTTCGCCCCCGCCGGGCACATCCTCGGTTCGGGCTTTGTCCGGGTGGAAACAAACGGGCCGGGGCGCTCGCCCGCGAGCATTCTCTTTTCCGGCGACCTCGGGCGTTACGACGAACCGATCCTGCACGACCCGACGCCGGTGCCCGAAGCCGATTACCTGCTGGTCGAATCAACTTACGGCAACCGGCTGCACGAGCATGTTGACCCGAAAGTCCGCCTCGCTGAAATCATCAACGAGACCGCCGGGCGCGGCGGCAAGGTGATCATTCCGGCCTTCGCCATCGGCCGCACGCAGCTGCTGCTTTATTACATCCGCGAGCTGGAAGAAGAGAACCGCATCCCCGTCCTGCCAGTCTTTGTTGATTCGCCGATGGCCGCGTCGGCCACGAGGTTTTACAAGAAACACACCGAGGATCACGACATTGAAATGCGGCAGCTCGGCGAGAGCGGGCACAACGCGCTGGCGACACGCAATTTCCAGCTGGTGCAGGGACGCAACAGCTCGAAAGCGCTCAATTCGCTCAGCGGCCCCGCGATCATCATCTCGGCATCGGGGATGGCCACCGGAGGGCGCGTGCTGCACCACCTGGCGCTGCACCTGCCCGACCCCGCGAGTACGGTCATCCTGGTCGGCTATCAGGCCGCGGGCACGCGCGGGCGCAGGCTGCAGGAGGGCGAGAAGGAGATCAAAATTCACGGCGAGTTCGTCCCCGTGCGCGCCCACGTCGAGACGATGGGCAGTATGTCGGCGCACGCCGATTCGGCCGAGATCATGCGCTGGCTCGGCCAATTCAGGCGGCCGCCGAAGATGACCTTCATCGTTCACGGCGAGCCCGAGGGCAGCGCGGCACTGCGCGATAAAATTGTCGGCCAGCTCGGCTGGGACGTGACGATCCCGACTTACAAACAAACCGTCGAACTGACTAACGGAAGGATGAAAGATGAGGGATGAAGGAAAATAATTCTGACAGACAGACAGGCCGGACTGTTACCGGCTTCATTCTGCTCGCCCTGTTTCTGCTCGCTTTCACTCAGCCCGGCTTCAGTCAGTCGGGCATCCAAGGGGAAAAGGGACAAGTAGTGGATGAGAAGGACAGCCCCGTTATTCTCTCTTCGCCTGCATTCAGCTACAGGAATCATCCGGATCGCCCGAATGATATCGAAGTAACCGGACATCATGTCGAGATAATCAACAGAACCCGGGAACAGATCAGACTGGCATATCTTTCTTTTACCTATGAGCTGCCTGAGGGGGGCGGCTACAGCAGCGTGGGACAGGAAGAACACCTGGCTCCCGGTGAAAAGCGATTGGTCATCAGAAATAACATTTCTGTCAGGTGGCACCACAGGGGTGATCTGACGCTGAAAGTCAGACTACTCGGAGTTGAATTTGTCGGTGGAAAGAAGTGGGTATCCGAGCGAACCGTTGAATACCCGCTGGACCCGCAACGGTTCCTGCTGCATGGCAGCTGCCCGTTATCAGTCAGATCGGGGAACAGACGCGGTGACGCCTTTTTCGTCAAACTTCGGATGAATGAAGATCAGGTGACGGGCTACCGCGTCGGAATGGTCAGGGATCTTCCAGGTAAGTTTGAAGTCAGACTCGGGGCGCCTGTCGCGCTGGAGGTGCCGGCTCGCAAAGATTCTGAACTGACAATCAATTCTGACCACCCGAAAGAACTGGGCTTCACTGCCGGCGAGATATTTCAAACTGAAATGTGGACAAGGGTCACAAGGGACGGGAGAACTATCACTGCCACGGTCGGTGTTGCATTCTTTATCGCCGAAGTGACGTTTGCTGATGGCAGGGTCTGGCACAAGGAACTCAGCCGTGAAGAAGTCCTTTGGGAATATTGATGCGGTCTTGAAGTGAATCGGCGCCGCTGTTATCGCTCCAGGGACAGCTGCCTCTTCATCCCTGATTGTTCGATGAGTACTCAGCCTCAAAACTTCTTCCTGACCGGCTGCGCGAGCGGCATCGGCAGGCATCTGGCCGGCGTGCTGCTGGCCGGGGGGCATCGCGTGTTTGCGACGGACATCAACCTGCCGGCGTTGCAGGAATACGCCCGCGCGCTGAATCTTCCCGAAACGCAATTGCGCATCGCAAAGCTTGATGTCACCGACCCTCAATCGTGGGAGGCGGCTTTCGCGGAAGCGGTTGAGGCATTCGGCGGCATTGACGTGGCCGCGAACATCGCGGGCCTGATGATCGGCGGGTGGGCGCTCGATGCGCCGCCGGAGCTGGTGCATCGCCACTTCGACATCAACACCAAGGGCGTGATCTTCGGCACGCAGACCGCCGCCCGGCACATGGTGAAGCGTGGCGGGGGGCACATCATCAACATCGCCTCGCTCTCAGCCCTCGCGCCGATTCCGGGCATCGCGATCTACTCGGCGTCGAAATATGCGGTGCGAGCCTTCTCGCTCGCGGTCGCGCAGGAACTCAGGCCGCATGGCGTTTACGTCACCGCCGTCAGTCCCGACGCGGTCAATACGCCGCTGCTCGATCCGAACAAGGAGGTCCCCGCCGCCGCGCTCGTATTTTCAGGGCCGCGGCTGCTCACGGTCGAAGAGATCGCGCGGGTGATCGTAAAAAAAGTTCTCCCGCGCAGACCGCTTGAGGTTATCATCCCTTGGCACCGGGGCTGGCTGGCGCGACTGACCGACGCCTTCCCGAATCTCGCATTCACGCTCGGCCCGATTTTGCACCGCCGCGGTCTGGAAAAGCAGACGCGGTTCCGCGGCGATATTCGCCGCGGCATTAACAACAGTAACGGCTGACCCCGCAGCCCGGACAACCCCTCCCTGATTCAAAAGATTGATGGTTGTTTCGCGATTCCGCAGGTTGAAATTCAGAAACAAGGTAATCGTCGGTCTGACGGCCCTCGCGGTCATCGGGCTCGCGCTCTGGGCGTTCGTGATCGAGCCGAACCGGCTGGTGGTCACGGAGACATCAATCGCCATTCCGGAGCTGCCGCCGGAGTTCGAGGGGATGCGAATCGCCGCGCTTTCGGATCTGCACGTCGGCTTTGGCGCCATGACTATGGACAAGCTGCGCGACGTGGTCAGCCGGACCAACGCGCTGCACCCTGACGTCGTCGTGCTGCTCGGCGATTACGTTTCGCAACTGCGCTCCGACCGCCACGCGGCCAGAGTTGATCCGGAAGTTTTCGGCCAGCCGCTCGCCGAATTGCATGCCGCGCACGGCGTCTATGCCGTGCTGGGCAATCACGACTGGTGGTACAACGCGCCGCGCATCAGGCGCGCGCTCGAACGGGCCGGAATTCGCGTGCTGGAAAACGACGCGGTGAGAATTGAGCGCGGCGACGGCGCGGTCTGGATCGCCGGGGTGGGCGATCACTGGTCGCGGCATCACGACGTGCGCAAAACCGAGGGCAGAATCACTGACCACTCGCCCGTCATCGCGATCACCCACACGCCGGACGTCTTCGCCGAACTGCCGCCGCGCTTCAACCTGCTGCTGGCCGGGCACACGCACGGCGGTCAGGTCAACCTGCCCATCCTTGGCGTACTGTCCGTGCCGTCGAAAGACGGAACCCACCACGTGATCGGCCACTACCGTGAAAACGGGCACGATTTATTTATCACGCCCGGAATCGGGATGAGCATTCTGCCCGTGCGGTTTCGCGTGCCGCCTGAAATTTCGGTGCTGACGCTGACTCGTGAGGGGATGGATTCGACGCTCGGCAGGAATCAGCCGCCGCCGACGAAATGAACCAGCTCCAGCCGGTCGCCCTGTCGCAATCTCGTTTCCGCCCACGTGTGGCGCGGGAGGATTGACAGGTTGAGTTCGATGGCGAGGCGCTCGGGGGCAAGATTGAGTGAAGAGACTAAATCAGTGACAGTCGTTTCAGGCGGGACCAGACGAGGCTCTCCGTTGAGGATGATTTCGATGGCGGGGCTGCTGGCCATACTCGGCTTCACCTTTTGCGGATGAGCATTTTGAATTCGGCGGTCTGGCCCTTCGGCTCGCGGGCCTGAATGATCATGGCGGCGGTGCCGGCGTGGAATTCGGGCATCCTCAGCTTCAGGCTGAAGGCGCCGTTGCGATCACACTGCGTGTTGTAAGTCTGCGGCCTGATCGTCGTGCCGACGACCTGAACCTTGACGGCGGCCTCCACCGCCGGCCACTGTTTGTCAAACAGCACGGTCGCGCTGATCGTGACTTCCTCGCCCGCCAGTAGTCGCGGCTGAATCAGCATTTTAATCCCCAGTTCTTCGCGCGGTCGGTCAGATTTGACGAATTCATTGAGGAGTTCATCCAGACTGAGTGAGCTGTCAGAGGTCAGGTCGCTGAGGTTGTAGATCCGCGACGAACCGGGCGATGAGGCGGGCGCTTTATCAACAGCCGGGCCGGTAATGACTGGCATGGTGCCGGTGGGAGCTGCCGTGGCAGAGGAAACCGCCGGCTGCTCGCTCGTCGCCAGCACGCCTGATTTCTTCTTCGCGGGCGGCTGTTCGGCGGCCTCGGGCTGCGCGTTCCCGGTGTCGGCGTTCAGCTTCTTGATCAGCTGTTCGAGCTTCCCGGCGTGGATGGCCGCGAGGATGATCTGATGCTGGCGCTCGATGGCTTTCGCCAGACGGCTCTCATCAACCTGACCGTCGGCGATCAGGTCCTGATAGCTCGTGCGTTTCGCGCCGAGGATCGTGCCGCGGTTGTAAATCAGTGAAAGAATGATCGGCGTTTTCAGCCCTTTGTCTTCCGTCTGTACGTGATAGGTAACGCCTTCGCAGGCAATGTCGGTGTTATATCCGGTGAGCATCGCCAGATCCCATTAGTCGGGTATTTTGTCGGTTATCGGGCATTGATTCAGAGCTGGAGACAAGCCTGTCGGGAGCGGTTTCGGAGCGGGCCGGAGGGTAGCATAGTGGCTTCAGCCAGGTCAACGAAATGATTTGGACGGGGGCTGAATTCCTTGCAGCAATTATCACGGTGTGTTACCTTTTGCGGCGTCAGGAGACAGACCTCACTAACATCAGGCTGGTGCAACTTCTCCGGAGCTTCCTGGCTCTCCAGGGCGCGCCTGATGTCAGGATGATTTATTAACCTCGACCGAAACAATCATGCCGCCTGGCCTCACGCCGCACAGGCCGCAAAACTTCTCTTTGAATCACTGATCGGTTGACCTGGTTCGCCTGTCACTCTTCTGGCAACGACCGCCATCCCCCGTTGACGGGTCGTGCATCGGCGACTGATCGCTCTCCGGCGACTGTTTTTCAGAGCGAGACGCGCCACTCACTGGATTATTCCTGCTCTCTCAGACCCGGCGGGCGCCCTCTCACGCCTGCGACTGATGACGAACCTTTGCCCTTTGTCATCGGTGTCTTCAACCGTCCGAAGCTTTATGCCAAAGCTACCAGGGAGATATTTGATATGAAACCCAGGCACGAACGATCCTCCGCGCTGCCGCCCCCCGGGTACGCGAAAGAATCCCGCAGAGTTCCCTCACGCAATTTCCGCCTGCTCGCGCTGCTCGCCGTCACGGTCGTTTTCGCGCTGGCCTCCGCCGCCATGCTGCGCACGCAGTCGGCCCGGGCGCAGGAGGCGACCGAAGCGGCTCAGGACCAGCCCCCCATCGGGCCGGGGCTGCCCCGCGTCGGTTCCGCCGGCCCGAAGAGCGCCGCCAGCACGAGCAAAGCCGGCAGCATCCTCTTCTTCCACAAATTCACGAGCGACGCGTCCAAAGCCTCAACCGTCAACACGCTGCTCACGCTGACCAACACGAACCCGCGCGACGGCGTGGCGATCCACCTGATCTTCTCGGCCAACTGCGTCTCCGAGGAGCAGTTCATCAGCCTCGGCCCGAACCAGACGCGGACGCTGCTGATGAGCAGGGAGAGGCCAAACGCGACCGGTTACGCGATGGCGATTGCGGTCAACGGCGACGGGGCGCCGACGCAGTTCAACTGGCTGATCGGCAGCGCGGTGCTGCGCGACGCGCACGGACATGAGGCCGGCTACAACGCGCTCGCGGTCGCCAAACGCACGGCCGGCGCGGCGCACACGAGCAACGAGGGGTACGCCGAACTGAATTTCGACGGCGGCGAATACGACAAGCTGCCGAAAATGATTGCGCTCGACAACCTCCAGAATCAGGCGGGCGGGGTGGCCGGGGCGCTCAGCACAGAGGTGACCGTCTACAGCCCGGCCCCGCGGCCCGATGCCGATGAATATTCGCCGACGAAGATCACGGCCGTGGCTTACGACCAGAGCGGCAAGCCTTATGCGGAGGTGATTGACAACGTCTGCCAGCTTTCGACCGCCGCCAGCAAAATCTGGGTTGACCCGGGGATCAACAGCATCGTCACGGCCGGCAACCCGGGCTGGGCCTCCTTCTCGGCCACTGATCTCGATTCCGGCAACCCCGTCCCGATCCTCGGCCTCAGCACGACCGACTCGATCGGCGGCGAGGCGCTGCACAACGCACGGAACATGCAGGTGCTGGAGTGGCTCGACAAATACCGGATCACCGTCCCGGTCGGTTTTATCAGCGAGCCGCCCGCTGACTCGCTGACCTCGAACCAGCCGGCGGCGACCGGCGGGTCGGAAGGCGCGGGCGAGAGCGCGAAGGGCAGCATTCTGGTTTTCTCACGCTTCACGACCGCCGACGGCGGCAACACGCAACTCAACGTGACCAACACTGACCCCTCGGAGAAGGTTCGCGTCCGGCTGTTCTTCAGCAACCTCGCGGCGACCTCGCCAATTACAGACAAGATCATCGCGCTCGGGCCCAGCCAGACGACGACGATTGACGTTTCCACGATTGCCCCCGGACAGCGCGGCTGGGCGCTGGCAATGGCGATTGATGCGGGCGGCAGGCCGACTCAGTTCAATCACCTGATCGGCAGCGCGCAGGTCATCGAAGGGGCCGCGACCGGGGAAGCTTCGGCCGCCTACAACGCGCTGGCGATTGCGAAGAATTCGCCCGGCCCCGTCGGGCGCAACAATGACGCGGTCAGCGCCAACCTGATTTTCGACGGCGTGAATTACGACATGCTGCCGGCGGTGGGCGCCCTCAGCGCGGTCGCCAGTCAGGATGACAACAGCACGACGCTGGGCTTTGCGCGGCCGCCGACCACATTGCTCGACGGCGCCAACACGCGCGGCTCGATCTCGACGGTCCTCTTCGACGACGCCTTCAATACCGCCTCCACGACGCTCGGCAAAACCGAGACCAGACTCTCGACGTTGAAGACGAACGGAAACAAAGCCTTCACCGGCGTCATTGATAAGGGGCACCGCGGCTGGCTCAAGCTCAATTCGGCCACCCCGCTGTTCGCCTGGTCGAACACGCTCGGGACGGCGCCCTTCACCGTGGCGGGCAACATCTGGGTTGGCGGCGGTCTGAGTTACGGCGGGAATCTGCATTACCTGAGCGTCAGCGACTTTTACCAGATCGAAGCCCCGGCATCGAACCCCGGCAATCACATCCCGGTGGCCGTGGCCGAGCCGATCCCTCCGGTCATTGAGGCCCGCCGCGCGACCGGCACGATTGTCCGGCTCGACGGCTCGGCTTCGTCCGACGAAGACCCCGGCGACGTGCTGACTTATCTGTGGACGGACACCGACAAGCCCGTCTCCGAAGGCCGCGTGACTGACCTCCGGCTCGGCCTCGGCATCCACGGCATCGCGCTCACGGTGACTGACGGGAGCGGGGCGACGAGTGTGCCTTATGAACAGATCGTCACAGTCAAAGACACCATTGCCCCGCAGATCAGCGGGATTCCCACCGGGATTACCCGGACGACCGCTTCACTCAAGGGCGTGGCGGTTGATTACAAGCTTCCGATGGCTTACGACATGGTTGACGGCTGGATCCCGGTAACGGCCACGCGTCCGCCGGGTTCGGTCTTCCCGCTCGGCGCGACGACCGTGACCTTCACGGCGAAGGACAAATCCGGCAACACCGCGACGGCCATCATGATCGTCAACGTGGTGTTCAGCGATCAGGAGCAGCAGACCGGGGGCGTGCCGGGTTCGATTGCGCCGGTGCTGGAAAACATCAACGACCAGTACATCCCGGCCGGCACGACGCGCGACATCCTGCTGAAGGCGACCGATCCGGATAACGACCCGGTGACCTTCAGCCTGATCGGCGCGGGATCGAATGCGAAGCTGGTTGACGTGAATGCCGCCGCGCGCCAGGCCACGTTGCGGATCACGCCGTCGGCAGACGATCCGGTCACCGAGATTCGGGTCGTCGCGACCGACAACCACAAACAGACTTTCCGCACGCTCCCCTTCCGCGTCCAGGTGAGCGACATCCCGAACGACGAGACCGGCAGCGGAAAGAAGCTCACGAACCGCGTGCCCGTGCCCCTGGTGCAACCACTGCCCTCGGCCATTCAGGCCGCCGGCAAGGACGGCGCGGATGTCTCGCTCGACGGCTCGAAATCAACTGATGCCGACGGTGACAGCCTGACTTTCACCTGGACTGACGCCGGTCAGGTGATCGCCCAGGGGCCGACAGTGACGGTCAGGCTCGCGGTCGGCCAGCACTCAATCGCGCTGACCGCGAGCGACGGCAACGGCGGCGTGAGCAGTTCATCGCCAATCAGCGTCGAAGTGCTGCCGCGCACGCTCAGCATCCTCAGCGTCAGTCCCAACCGGATAACCCGCGGCTCGACCATGACGGTGACGATCAAAGGCACCGGGATCGTCCCGGGGACGCAGGTCAGGTTCGGTAAGGACAAGGTCAACACCACCAGCTACCTCTCGGTCGAGGAAGACCAGATCGTGGTGACCGTGAACGTCGAGGCCGGGGCGAATCCCGGGAGCTGTGACGTCTACCTGATCACGCCGCTCGGCAAGAGTGTCAGGTTCCGCAGCGGCGTGTTCATCGCGCCGTAAAACGATGAGAGGGGGGGCGGTTGCCCCCGCCCCTCGATTGCCCTCCTTCCTTTCGTCATTGGCTCTCTATCCGTTCAGGCAGGGGCGACATTGAACCGCGCCCTGCCTGTTTTGTTTTTCCGCCTTCCCGACGCCGGCAGATCAGTCGGAGTCAGGATCGGCGGCGCAAACGGGATTGATCTCCCGGTGCCGTACCCCGGAGCGCAGGGCAGATTTGCCGGACTTGATCAGGTGAATATGGCTTTGCCGCGCAGTCTGGCGGGCATTGGCGCAGTGGAGGTCAACCTGACGGTGGATGGCCGGGCCGCGAATACCGTGCAGATCAGATTCCGCAACGGCTCATCCGGCCCTGTGATGAACACTCCGAGTGAAGGCGTACGAACGCTCCCTGCGGTTGCTCGTGTTCTGCCCGCTGCAACAACGTAAAGCAGGTGACAAAACAGACCGGGGTGCGCCGGGACGTTCAGCCCAGCCCCGGATTGAAACTGACCAGAGCGGGAAACAGTCGCGGTGTGAAGTTGAAAAGCAGCGACCCGGCGCCGGATGCCATCATCGTCAACCGCAACCCGAAAGATAACCGCGTCGTCGCGAGCATCGAACTCAACCACCGCCCCGGATAGCGCTGCGGATCGCTGAAGCAGTTTCACTCGCCTTTCAGACCAGACAGTTTCTCCAGCCAGCGGAACAAGGACTGTGTGCCGTCGTTGCCTCGCCCCTCGGCTTCGACCGCCGCGAGCAGCTGATGCACGAGCGCGGCGCCGGGCAGCGCGGTGTGCCCCGAGCCGGCGGCGTCCATCACGAGCCTCAGATCCTTCTGCTGTAACCGCACCATAAACGCCGGGGCGAAGTCGCGATCAATCATCTTTTTGCCCAGCACTTCGAGCGCCCACGAATTGGCCGCGCCGCCTGTGAGCGCCTGATGCAGCGTGTTCAGATCGAGCCCGGCTTTCGCGCCGAAGACGAGGCCTTCGCAGACGGCCAGCAGGTTGACCGCGACGACGATCTGGTTGCAGAGCTTCGCCGCCTGCCCGTTGCCCGCCGGGCCGAAATGCGTGATGCGTTTGCCCATCGCCTCAAGCACCGGGCGCGCGCGCCCGAGCGCCCCCTCGTCGCCGCCGATCATAATCGTCAGCGTGCCTTCGATGGCTCCCTTCTGGCCCCCCGACACGGGGGCGTCAAGCCAGCTCAACCCGCGCGACGCGGCCTCTGCGGCCAGTTCGCGCGTCACCTGCGGCGAGATGGTACTCATATCAATAATGACGGTGCCCTGTCTGGCGCCCGCGAAGATGCCGTGTTCGCCGCGGGCAACGGCGACGACATCCGGAGTGTCGGTCACCATCGTGATCACCACCTCGCTCGCGGCCGCGACTTCCGCCGCGGTGGCGACGGCACGCACCTGCGCCGACGGGTTTGCGGCCTTCGCCTCGGCGACAAAGCTTTCGGCCTTGCCTTCGGTGCGAGTGGTGACGGTGAGCGGGAATCCCGCCTTGATAATGTTGCGGGCCATCGGCGCGCCCATAATCCCCAGCCCGATCAAACCAGTGTTCATTCGATTCTCTCCTCCGGTCGTCCTGCTGCGTGTTTGAAATGCGGAATTGTCGCCGCGAATGATGCCGGACGCGGCAGCTGGAAATCAACATTCGCTGTCAGCGCAACCATTTTTCTCTGCCGAATCCGCGGCCCGTAGTAACCGATAATCTCATTGACTTCCGCCGAAGACCTGACTAACTTTGACCGGGTTTCAGGAAACCGGTTTCGCAGGCGATCAGAATCAATCGTTCATATGCCCAGTCACGTCAGAATTTATTACTCACTCGCCGCCATCGTCCTGCTCGTGCTGGCCGGGACGCTCGGTTATCATCTGATCGAAGGCTGGCCGTTCTTCGATGGTCTCTATATGACGATCATCACGCTGACGACGATTGGTTACGGCGAAACGCACCCGCTGACGCAGGCCGGGCGTTTTTTCACGCTCGGGCTGATCATCGTCGGGGTGACGACCTTCGGCTTTCTGATTTCACAACTGACTCAAATCCTGATCGAAACCGAAATCACTTCGGTGCTGGGGAGACGGAGAATGTTCAAGGACATCAGCAAACTGAGCGGGCATTACATTCTCTGCGGCGCGGGCCGCGTCGGCACGCAGGTCATCAACGAATTGCGGAAAAAAGGCGTGGACTTCGTCGTCATTGATCGCGACGAACACATTGCCGAGCGCCTGCTCTCGAAAGGCGATCTGGTGCTGGTGGGCGACGCCACCGACGAGACGGTGCTTGAAGGGGCCAACGTGCGCACGGCGCGCTGCCTGATCACGGCGGCGTCGAGCGACGCGGAAAATGTCTACGTGGTGCTGACCGCGCGGGGCCTGAACCCGAACCTGCACATCGTCGCCCGCGCCACCGACCACACCTCCGAGCGCCAGCTCGTGCGCGCCGGGGCCAACAAGGTCGTTTCCCCCACGCTGATCGGCAGTCACCGCATAGCGCAGGCCGCGCTCTCGCCCGCCGTCGCCGACTTCATCGAACTGACGACCATGACCGAAACGCTCGACCTCGGCTTCGAGCAGATCAGAATCCTCCCCGGCTCGCCGCTCGACGGGCGCCGGCTTAAAGACTCCGGCATCCGCACTCAATCCAATGCGATCATCGTCTCGATCACCAACGCCGAAGGCCGGATGCATTTCAACCCGGACGGCGAGCAGGAGTTGCGCGCCGGCGACCTGCTGATCGCCATCGGTACGCAAGCCGACCTAGTCAAACTGGCCGAGACGGCGAATTACAAACGCGGCAGCACCATGCGCCTGCCGAAACTGCCACTCGAATAACCCGCCACGGAAATCCGTCATGAAAAAGTCTTCGGCGCCGCCAGCTTTGATGCCTGCAAGTAAACATACCCGGTACGTTCCTTCCGAGTAACTGTTATAATCCGACGCTGAAGTCTGAGACCCGACCCGGAGGATGCTTATGGTGATTCATCGTCTTTCACGTATCGCGCTGTCAGCTTTCCTGATCCCGCTCGTGCTTGCACACTCTTCCGCGGGGCAGCAGCGAACTCAGCAGCCGCCGCCGCGCCGCAACATCGGACTGTTCTTCGACAAGCTGCGCGCGGGCAAGGCCGTCTCGGTGGCATACCTTGGCGGCTCGATCACGGCGGGCGCGGGCGCGAGCGACCCGGCGCGGACTTCATACCGCGCGCTGGTCACGGGCTGGCTCCGCGAGCAATACCCCCAGGCCGCAATCACCGAAGTCAATGCCGCGGTCGGCGGCACGGGGTCGGCTTACGGGGCGATGCGGGTGAGGCGCGACGTCATCGCGCAGAAACCCGATCTGGTCTTTATCGAATTCGCCGTCAACGACTGGAACGAAACGGAGAAGACGGTCAGGGAATCACTCGAAGGGATCATCCGCCAGTTGCTGCTGCACCCGCAGCCGCCCGAAATCGTCCTCATCTATGCCACGCGCGCCAACCGGGAGGCGCGCGTCGAATGGCACGAAGCCGTGGCCGAATATTACAGTCTGCCTTCGATCAACCTCGAGCCTTCGACTTCCAGGCTGATCGAGAAAGAAGAACTCAGCCCCGAGGCCTTCTGGAAGGACGGCGTGCATCCGGTTGATCTGGGGCATAAACATTACGCTGACGTGATCATCAGGTTTCTCGAAGCGCAATCGAAAATGAAGCCGTCGCTGCTGCCCAGATCGCTGCCGATGTTTCTCGAACAGGACGCGCTGACTTACGGCGAGATCAGGCCGTTCGCGGAATTCATCTCCGGCCCGCACTGGAAATCCGAAGCGGTCAGCAACCCGGTGCTGCCGTCGAAATTACTGAGCAGCGACAAGCCTGGGGCGGAATTTGAAACGACTTTTGAGGGCTCGGCGGTCGGGATCGTTTACCGCATGGGGCCGGACTGCGGGGTGATCGAATGCCTGATTGACGGCAAGCCGGCGCCGGCGCCGCTCGGCAAAGTTGACTGTTACCACACCTCTCACCACGTCGCGACGCGCATCATCACGAGTGGCCTCGATTCGGGCCTGCACAAGCTGACGGTCAGGATCACCGGTGAAAAGAATCCGAAGAGCGGCGGCCATCACGTCAGGCTCGCGCACCTGCTGGTCGGCGGGCAGAGGCCGGAACGGCTGTGAATGTACGGGGAGCTGGCAACTCCTCGATGACTCGCAGGATTGCGGCTGTTCAGAGTAGATATTCCTGCAACGATCCGCGGGGAGCTGGCAGCTCCCCGTACACCGATTTGAAATCCGCTACAGCTTGACGACCAGCTTGCCCTGATTCGCCCCTTCGAAGAGTTTGTTCAGGGCCGTCGGCGCCTTCTCCAGTCCCTCGACTTCATCAACGCGGTACTTCAGTTTTCCTTCCATCAGCCACTTGCCCATTTCACTGAAAGCCTCGTCGGCGCGGTTCATGTAATCGAGGACGATGAAGCCTTCCATGCGCGCGCGTTTCGAGATCAGCAGGCCAAGGTTGCGGGGACCGGGCTGCGGCTCGGTCGCGTTGTACTGTGAAATCATCCCGCACAGCACGACCCTCGCCCTCAGATTGAGGTGATTGAGGACGGCTTCGAGAATGTTCCCGCCGACGTTCTCGAAATCAACGTCAATCCCATTCGGGCAATGCCTGCCGAGCGCCTCGTTGACGTCTTCGGTCTTGTAGTTGATGGCCGCATCAAACCCGAGGTCATCGGTCAGCCATTTACATTTATCATCGCTGCCAGCGATGCCGACTACGCGGCAGCCTTTGATCTTCCCGATCTGGCCGACAATCGAGCCGGTCGCTCCCGCCGCCGCTGAGACCACCAGGGTTTCACCCGCCTTCGGCCTGCCGACATCGAGCAGGCCGTAATAAGCCGTCAGCCCGATGTGGCTGAACAGTCCCATATACGCCGTCAGCGGGATCGCCGGGTTGTTCGGCAGCTTTGACAACCCGGCGCCACTTGAGACGGCGTAATCCTGCCAGCCGAGCAGCCCGCTCACGTGATCGCCGACGCTGAAGCCCGGATGATTCGATTCCTCGACCACCCCGACCGTCCCGCCGCGCATCACTTCGCCGATGCCGACCGGCGGCAGGTATGATTCAACGTCAGTGATCCAGACGCGGTTGGTCGGGTCGAGCGAGAGGTACAGATTGTGGATGAGGAATTCACCGTCGCCCGGAACCGGGACAGGCTCTTCAGTCCATTTGAAATCCGATTCCTTAATCATCCCTGCGGGACGGGCGGCGAGCCGCCACTGCCGATTGACTCTGTGTGCCATTTGAATTGTCTCCTGAAAAAGTTGTACCGCGGACTGTCCGGTCCATGCGGCTGAAGTCAAGAGTTTCAACCGGATGAACGAGGTCACACCGGCGCAAACACGCGCCTCAAGCCTTGTCAGGACGGTGAGACAGATGGTTATAACTTTAACAACAGCGTCAGCCCCAGCCCCAGAACCATCAAACCGATTCCGTCCACCGGAATCGTTCTCTTCTGTTTGGCCAGTGTGAGTATCAGGTTGATAACATAGATGGCTGCGCCGATCAGAAAAATAATCTCGCCAACACTCAGGCGACTTAAATTTGGCATGTCGGACCTCCTGTCCCTGCTGTTTGCCGTGAGAACCGCTGGGGAAGGCCAAAGGGATAATCAGGGGAGGTTAAAGCCGGAATCAGCTTACCACCAGACCCGATGGTGTAAAAACGAAAACCCGTCTTTGCAGACCTCGTTCGGCCTCCCGAAATAATTCCCGGGTTGATGGGGCAACGAGCCAAAACCGCCGAATGAATGTCTGTTCGATCAGGATGACCGGTCACAGTGAAACAGACTAACTGCGCATCAGCAAGCCCCTGAGGGGGTCATCTTCATCACTGTCTCAATTTAGCGTGCGCGCCCTCCCCTGGCACATGGCTCGCCAATAAGTGGCGGCTGAATTTGCAGCGTGTGGACTCCGATGTCCCGCCTGACGATTCGACATCAACCACATCAGAGGGAATATATGAAGGAACCGAAGTAATGATTCTCACCAAATCCACGAAAAAGATTCTGACAATGACACTGGGGGCTTTGCTCTGCGTGCCGTCACTCAGCTTCGGCGCGCACAAGGATCCACAGGGGCTGCGGCCACGCAAGGCGGCTCTCAGAACGGAGAAGGCGACGACGCTGGCGCCTGACCTGGAGGAGTTGATCGCGCAGGACGAGGAGGCGGGCGCCCTGAGGAATAATTCCAAACCAAGGACGCTGGCCGAGGCGCGGCGCCAGAAGTTGTCCGCGACTACCCGGACTGTGGTCAGCGGCGTGACGCTCCCCTCACCGGAAGTCGCCGCCGACGAGAGGCAGAGCTTCATCGTTCAGATGAACGACTTTTCCACCAGCGCTGCGATGCAGGCAAGGCTCGCCGGACTGAACGGCCGGGTCAACCGCAAATACGACGGGACCGGGATGGTCATGGTTGAACTGCCGCGCACCGCAATTCGCGAACTGGCCGCCGACCCCGCGGTCGCATACATCAGCCCGGATCGCCCGGTTTCCGCCTCAGGGCACCTTTCCGTCACGAGCGGGGCCGAACAGATCCGCAACCTGGTCAGCGGGGTTACTCTGAATGGCAAGGGGATTACGGTCGCGGTATTCGACAGCGGGATCGCCAGCACCAATAACCTGATTCAGGACCCGCAGCAGCAGAACAGGGCACTCATCACGAAGGATTTCACCGGCACGGGTTATTACGGCGACTTTTACGGGCACGGCTCGCACGTGGCCTCGCTGTTCTGCGGGACGGACGTGGTCGGCAACGGCTACTACAGGGGCGTTGCGCCGGGCGTCAATCTGCTGGATATGATCGTGCTGACCAAGGACGGGGTGGGGAGTTCGAGCGCGGTCATCAACGCCATTGATTACGTGATCTCGGTCAAAAGCACGTACAACGTCCGCGTGATCAATATGAGCCTCGGCACCCCGCCGAAGGACAGTTACCTCAATGACCCGCTCTGCGCCGCCGTCCGCAAGGCCGTCAAAGCCGGGATCGTGGTCGTCTGCGCCGCTGGGAATATGGGCAAGGACTCTGTCGGCACCAAGCTCTACGGCGGGATTCACTCGCCGGGGATTGACCCCTCGGTCATTACCGTGGGCGCCTGTAACACCTTCGGCACTGATTCACGATCCGATGATGTGGTGACTACCTACAGCTCACGCGGCCCGACGCGCGGGTATGCGTGGGTCAATGGAGTGAAGAAGTATGACGACCTGATCAAGCCCGACCTTGTCGCCCCCGGCAACAAACTGATCGGCGCGATGTCTGTGTCCAAAACCCCGAGCAATACGCTGGTCCAGACCTATTCAACGCTTGAGATCAAAAACGGCGCAACGGACAGCATGAAGACGATGTACCTGAGCGGCACTTCAATGGCCGCCCCGGTGGTGAGCGGTGCGGCGGCGCTGATGCTCCAGGCCAACCCGAAGCTGACGCCGAATCTGGTCAAGGCGATCCTTATGTATACCGCGCAGCCGCTCAGTGGCTTCGACATCCTCGAACAGGGGGCCGGTGAACTCAACATTGACGGTGCCGTCAGACTGGCAAAGATAGTGAAAGACCCGGGTTCTTTGAGCAACGGCTCTTCATTACTTACTACGTCCCTGCCCTCGCAGCAGAGTACCGTCGGCGGGACCACGTTCAAGTGGGGGCAGGGTGTCATCACCGATTACTGCTTCCTCTACGGCAGCGAACTGGTGACGAAGTATCAGGGGATGTACGGGTCTGGCGTATTTCTGGCCGACGCTACGGGAGTGAGCAACGGCGTCATCACTCGCAGTTCGACACTGACGACCGGCGGAGTGTCCAACAGCAAAGGCGTGGTGAAGATCAACAGCAGCGGCGTCATGCTGTCGGACGGGGTTATGCTGGCTGACGGGGTTATGCTGGCTGACGGGACGAAACTCGCGACGGGCGTGATGCTGTCAGACGGTGTTGTCATGGCCGACGCGATAATCACCGTATCAGGCCAGAGCGTGGCCCTGACCGCGGAGACTGGCGATCCCACGGCGTGTATGCAGGCAGCACCATAAATCAACACTTCCATTGCGGTTCTCTTTGCCCTCCCTCCGATCCACTGCAACGAGGGGCTGTCTCTCAGCGGACAGCCCCTTTTCATTTCCCCAATGCGGATCAGAAACATTCCGGGCGTCCTCCCGGCAAAAGAAAGGCCCCGGCTGCGCCTCGAACAGGCGCAGCCGGGGCCACGGGTTTCGACCTCCTGAGTAAATGGTTATTGGACGGTCCGGCAGCTGGTCAGTCTGTTGCCCGGCCCGTTGAGCAGGTCAAAGATGTTGGCGAGCGCCGTACGGTCACTATTGGTGGCCGTGCTGCTGCGGGCGACGATCCCGGCCTGCATGAAGAGATCCTTGAGCATCGAATCAGGTGTTAAGACTACCCCGTTGCTCAAAGTCACGGGTGCGAAGGTGATGCCGTAGCACGACAGGTTGGTCCACAGGATGTTGACCGTCACCACCGGCCCGCCGCTCGCGCGCAGCAGGCTGAGCTGGGCGGCGACGAATTCCTGATTGAAGCGCTGGACCGGACTCAGCGTCACGCCGAAAGTCGACCCGCCGCGCAGGATCAGATCTATCGCGTCATCATTCGCCCCAACACTGACCATGTTGTTGAAGTTGACGCCTGGGAGCAGGATCAGCCCGTCGGGCAACGTCCCCCTGGTGATACTGTTCCTGAAGAAGAGCGGTGAGCCGAAACAGATGGTCTGGCACTTGAGCGGCGTGACCGGCCCGCCGCCGCTGCCTGCGTTCGGCGGACAGATCGGGCAGATCACTGACGGGCAGAATACGCCGGTCGCGAAGCCGCCGATCTGTCCGAGGAACACTCCCGTCGCATTCCGCGTGCGGTCACCCGGAAGTTCGGCGCGGTTGACGATGATGTCCGGGATCACCAGCGAGATCGTGCCCGTGCCGCCGCCCCGCATGACCGTCAAGCCGAACTCAAGGCAATTGTTGAATGGTGAAGTCGGCGTCATGGCAAACGCCAGCAGGAGCAGATCAGTCCGCGCCCCGGCGGTCCCGGCCCCATTCGAGAAAGGAATCAGCGTCCCAACCGGCACCCCGCCGCCGTGAGCCAGGATGTCATTACGGAACAACAGCAGGTTCGGGTTGAGTGATGTGACCCGCACCCCGCCGGCTTCGACGGTGAAGACGCCCAGATTGAACTGGCCCGTGCCGTCCGGGTTCTGGGCGAAGAAGGTGATCATATCCCCGACGGTCGTGCCGGAGCTGGCGATCTCGAACGGGATGTCCCAGAAATTATCGATGCACGAAATCGCGGTCAGCTTGCCGTTCGGGGTCGAGAAACCGAATCCGGTCAGGCCGAACCCCGGCGCCCCGAATCCCGGCAGCAGGCTGACCTGGGCGGGCGTACCGCCGAAGTTGGCCGCGTTGACGTTGAAGATATTGAACCCGGGGACCGAACCTCCGGCGGCCGGGGGCGAGGTGACCAGCAGCGAGAACGGGGTCTGCAGCAGGAACAGGTCGTCTGCCGCATTGCCGAACCCATGCGTCAGGGCCGGGATCAGAATCTGCGGGCAGGTCGGGGTTCCCGGCCCGGTGACGACGCCGCTGCCCGGACCGAGCTGGCCGGGGCCGGTGCCGCCGCCCGGCGGCGGGATGATGACCTGATTGAGGCAGAGATTGGCGCCGACGGTAATCAGCCCCTGTCCCGCCAGTGTGACTCCGGGGGCTATCGGAATAGTCACCCCGCCGATCGTAATCGAACCCGGCAGGGTCGCCGTCGCCGCCGTGAATGCGGTGACGACTCCGCAGATTAGTGCGGAGACGTTCACGTTCGCGGTGATCTGAGACAGGTTGGTGATCTGGCCGAGCGCATTCAGGTTGGCGTTGGCGCAGATATTAGCCCCAACGGCGCCAAGTGCCGCCGCGCTCGTCCCCGGGGCAAGCGGGAGTGTGATGCCGCCGATGGTCACTGAGCCCGGCGTCGTGGCCGTGGCGTTCGTCAGGGCGGTAATGATACCGCACAGGTTGAGAGAAGCGCCGACGTTAGCGGATACCGAGTTCAGCCCCGTGAGTTGTCCCTGCGCGTTCAGACTCCCGAGCGCACAGAGGTTCGAGCCGACCGTCGCCGCGCCGCCAAGACTGGTTCCGGGGGCGATGACCAGCGGCACTCCGCCGATGGTGATCAGCCCCGGCGCGCCGGCCGTCGCCTGCGTCAGCGCCGAGACGACCCCGCACAAGTTAATAGTCGAATTCGCGGTCGCGCCCACGTTGGTCAGTGAGGTGATCTGGCCCGAGGCGTTGAGATTACCGACGGCACAGAGAGACGAACCGACGCTGCCGATCCCGGTCAGCGTCGCGCCCGGCGCGATCACCAGCGGCACTCCGCCGATGGTGATTGAACCCGGGGTCGTGGCCGTCGCCTGCGTCAGGGCCGAGATCGGCCCGCAGAGGTTGATAGTCGAACCGATGTTGGCCGCGACCGAGTTGAGTGAATTGATCTGCCCCGCCGCGTTGAGCGTGCCCAGCAGACAGAGGTTCGCGCCGACCGTGGCCAGCGCGCCGAGGCTCGTCCCGGGCGCAATCGCCAGCGTCACCCCGTTGATCGTGACCGAGCCCGGACTTGAGCCCGTCGCCTGCGTCAGCGATTGAATGACCCCGCACAGACTCACGTTCGCAGTGGTGCCCGTGCCCAGATTGGTCAGCGACGTGATCTGCCCTGTCGTGTTGACGGTGGCCGCCAGATTGGTCACGACGCTCCCGGTGTTGACCCCTGAAACGGTCGTGCCGGGCGCGATCGGCAATGTCACTCCGCCGACCGTGATCGAACCGGCGGTCGTCCCCGTCGCCTGGGTCAGATTGGTGACCGTCCCACTGAGCCCCAGCGGAGTCTGCGCGGAGACTGTGGTGACAAAAAACAAGGCTGCCAGAAACACACTCAGGCAGCAGGAAAAGAAGATGGACCCTTTGCTCAGCTTACACATTTTGAGTTTCCTCCCGTGAATAATCCCGCTCAATATCGGCCGTCAGCCGTGCATTTCGGACGGCCTCCAAAATGGACAATGGCGAAAACCGCATGGTCATCGCGAAACCAGGAATTCCGGTGATGACAAGCTGCCGATCCAGACCAGTGGCCAGGAGGAGCCCGAGGCGAGCCAGCCCTCTCCGGCCCCCCTGTGTAATCGCCGACTACCCGGCCGTCATCTGTGTTATCCGAAGAGGGACGGGGGTGTTGAAGTAGTTACTTACGGAACACACGAAAGAGTCGTTGTCATCCAGCCAGACTCTTCGCCGCCCGGTGGACCACGTCAGCGCACACGTCGCCTGATTTGGGAATTTGGTTGCCGGCTTAAGATAATGGGGAATTACTGGGGCTGACGGACGACGGCGAGACTAATGGCGAGCCGGAGGATCCCACTTATACTTACTGGGGCAGGCTCACAATCCACCTGTTTGAGATCCTGTTCCCGTTACTGTCCGAACCGGATTCTCTGAATTACCGTCACCGCATCTGCTCTTCGATACATGTGGCCACCCTTCGTTTGCAAGTCCGGTGCCAGTTGCCTGCCGGAGAAGGCGGGATGAAAGAAGGCAAACTAATCAGCGACTCTGATCAAAATATAAAAAGTCAGTCCGTGAGTGGCAGGCAGAATTTAATACAGTCGGCTGTTCTTCACTGATACAACTCGTGACCATCGTGCTTTATTAAAGAACAGTCTGCTGTCGGCTGATCTATGTATCTGTGGGAGGGAAACCGGCGGGCGAATCAGGTGGGTTTGAATTCGCGGCAGGAGGATAACTGCCGAAAGGCAATCTGCCCTTCTCGGCATTCACGCGTGTTCGGCAAAACTGCAGGATTGAGGTTATCTCCCTCACCGGCAAATGAACCGTCAGTCAGTTTTCGCCCGCGGATGAGGGCATCCCGGCTGTGGCACGATTTATGAATGTAGTGTGGTGCTTTCTGCGGGCCTCGGTCGTGATCGCTATAACTCATGACCGAGGCCCCTTTTCTGTTACCACCACCAATAATGCCCGCGGTAGCCCTGAGCGTAGCCGCGGCGGAACCCTTTGCGGTACGACTCGCTGCCCTTCCGGTAATGGCTGGAGTTGTTCGGAGTGGGAATTCGGCGGTCGCGCGCATCCTCCTGCCCCCTGTCCAGCCCGTCATGAAAGCCCTTCTCCTCATCGCGGTTGTAACTCCCCCGGTCTCCCGAGCGGTCGCGGTCCCTGCTTTGCGCCTGCGCAACGGCGCTGCCGGCGGGGACTGAGGACAGAACCAACACGACCGCGACGGCCAGTGACCAGGCATACTTTTTAAGTCTTTCGTATTTCATAAGCCTCCTTACTGATCGAACAGTATTCATTGCGTTGGCAAACTCTCGCCTGCTTTCAGAAGGCATTTGGAAGGCCAGAAAAGAGGGAGACAGCAGAGTGCCTGTAAATCCTTCGGCAGGAACATTTCTGCATCCGGAGAGTGCGAGGTGCTGCCGGTGAGCTGAATTTCAGGTACACCAGTCCGTGTAAGGCAGGAACAAAATGGGGTTATTGGCCGACGCCCTCCCCCTCTGTACTACAGATTCATCCTGTCCTGACAGAGAGGCAAATCAATTGACCCGTGTGGAGTGTCAGTCCAATATATGTCGGCGTTGACCTACGCACGCGTGATGGCCCTGCAACCTCGCCCGGTGGGGTGGCTGGTCATACCCAGCCACTGCCAGTCGGCGCTTTCACCCGGACGATCGGACTGATGCACAAGGCGATATTCCCCCTGCTGATAACCCTGCTCCTTCAGGCGCAGTCAGGACCTGATCCGAATGGCTTGTTACTCAGGCTGCAGGCGGCAGCCGGGCGTGACCGGATCGTCCTCACCACTATCGTCTTCTTCCTGCTCGCCGGGCTGGTCAGGCTGGTGACCGCGGAACGGTCGCGCATCAGGGCTGCCGTATTACTCTTCTGCTTCTCTCTGATTCTGATTCTCATCTCGGTTGCGTTCGAGGCCACGACGCTCGGTTCAATAGCCGCGGCCACCCACTGGGGTGGGATGCTGATCGGGGCCTTCGCCTTTATCAACCTGCTCAGCATCCTCATTTTTGACGCCGCGCTCAAGTCCATTCACATCCAGGCCCCCCGCATCCTGCGGGATCTGTTGATCGCCCTCGCCTACGTGGGGGCCGCGCTCGCCCTGCTCTCGCGGGGCGGGGTCAGTCTGTCCGGCATCATCACCACGTCGGCGGTCATTTCGGCGGTGATCGGTTTCGCGCTGCAGGATACGCTGGGCAACATTATGGCCGGCGTGGCGTTGCAGTTCGAGCGAACGATTACCGTCGGCGACTGGGTGAAAATTGATCAGCAGGTGGGCAGGGTGGTGGAAATTCGCTGGCGTTATACGGCCATCGAGACGCGCAACTGGGACACGGTCATCATCCCGAACAGCGTTCTTATGAAAGCGCAGGTCGTCCTGCTCGGCCGGCGGGACGGCGTTGCGAAAAATCACCGGCAGTGGGTCTATTTCAACGTTGATTTCCGCGTCACCCCGACGAAAGTGATCTCAGCAGTTGATCAGGCGCTGCAGGCCGAAGCCCTTCGCGGAGTCGCCACTGAGCCGAAGCCACACTGCATCCTCTTCGACTTCAGGGAGAGCTATTGCCATTACGCGGTGCGCTACTGGCTGACCGACCTCGCCGTTGATGACCCGACGGACTCGCTCGTGCGCACCAGAATTTATTTCGCCCTCAAGCGGATGGGGATCCCGCTTTCGATCCCCGCGCAGAGCGTCTTCGTCACCAAGGAGAGCGAAGGGCGCAAGGAGTTCAAGCAGGAGCAGGAACTTGACCGGCGCATGAAGGCGCTTGCCAAAGTGGAACTTTTCCAGGCACTGACCGACGAGGAGAAGAAGTGGCTTGCCGAACGGTTGCGCGTCGCCCCATTCACCAAAGGTGAGGCGATGACGCGGCAGGGGGCGGAAGCGCACTGGCTCTACATCATCACCAAAGGGTCGGCCGAGGTTCAGGTCACTGTTAATGGCGGCCAGAGCCGGTCGGTCGCGACGCTCGGGGCGGGTGACTTCTTCGGCGAGATGTCGCTCATGACGGGAGAGAAGAGGTCGGCGACGGTCGTCGCCCTGGAGGACACGGAATGTTACCGGCTCGACAAGGAGGTCTTTCAGGATGTCCTGCACGAGCGTCCCGAGATAGCGGAACACATCTCGCAGATACTCGTCGAGCGGCGGCTGGGCCTCGAAGCCGCACGCGATGAACTCGACGCCGAAGCCAGACAGAACCTGATGAGTCGGGAGAAGGGCGCCCTGATCGGCCGGATCTATCAGTTCTTTCACCTGCACGGCAAATGAACCCGCCCTGTGCCCGCGCGACAGCCAGGTATCAGCAATTCACGTGGATAATAGTTTGCGCCGGTGCGCCTGCGGCGTGTCGCCACCCGTGACCACCACGACTCTTTCGCCCCGCCGCGTCGCGAATCGGAGCAGCGATCCTTTCAGGCTCTCTGACTTTTTACCGTCCCTGTAAAGCGAAACCTCGCCTTCACCCCAGGGGTTCCGCAACCTGCATTCGGCCCCGGCCTGCGATTCCAGTTCGACAAACCCGATCCGCCCGCCCTCGATTGACGACGTCACGAGGAATGCCCCGCGGGCAAGAAGTGTGTACGACGCATCCCACTCCTTCGGCCACGCCGGGAACGCGCGGATGACCGGCTCATCGCCGGGGCTCGGAGGATTGCTCTGTAGTAAAGCCAGATGCATTGATTCCGCAGCCCTGCCCAGCCTCTGGGCATCGAGCGCCTGCGGGCCTTCACGCAGCGTCATCCGATTGGCCAGCACTCCTCCGCCGCGATAAGCAGTCCCCCTCTCCTGTCTCAGGGCCTTGATCTGATTGGGAAGCAGAAAACGCACGGCGTCTGCCCTGCCGAGCGCGGAGGCCGCAATGGCCAGTTTTGAAAGCACAGATACCGATGTCGCGCCGGTGATCCCGTCCCGGAAATAAGCTGAAAACGTCGCGCCGGCAGTCTGAAAGATTTCCTGATCCCTCGACTCCGTATAGCACAAATCAAAAAACCACATCGGCAGACTGTTCGCATCGGGAAGAAAAGCCGCACCGGGCCTGACGGCCGGACGCAACCCTCTGACAAATACACGCGGGCCTTTGTAATCATCGCGCTTCAATGCCTCAGGGTGATCACTGACAGGCAGCGGCGCCAGGTTATCCAGAAACTCTCGCCAGGCCGACCGCAGTTCCGCGTCTTCATTCAAAATCTCCGCGGCCCGGATGGCGGCCGGCAGCAGACCCCTCAGCGCCGACAGATCCTCATCCGTGTCCCTCGCGCCAAGGACAGATTCGTTGCTGTTGACGTGGTGGATGTGATACTTCCCATCGGCGCCCTTCTTCAGATTCGGGAAGTGCCGGTAGAATTCCGCTGCGCCTTTGAGCATCGGGTAAGCGCGTGTTCTCAGCCACTCCTTATCGAGCGTGTACTCGTAGCGGCGCCAGAAGAGGTAAGCTACCTTTGCCGTCGTGCCAAGGATGTGTGAGACCGGGCCGTAAGGGCCGGCACCCCGCTCGGTCAGGACCCACTGCCCGTTGACCCAGTTTCCCCCTCCGATCCAGTTCCAGCGGCTCGAATGCGGGTGCTTCGTGGCCGCGAACTCGCGGAACCTGGCCGACCGCTCCTCCCAGGGCTTCTGCAACAGGTAAAGCGCCCGCATCTCTTGGGCGATGTCCTCGGGCAGCTTCGCGAGACCGTTGAAGAAGACTGTCTCGGGGATGTATATCCCCTCGCTGCCCCACTGCTGGCGGGCCGCCACGGCACAGGCCTCGTACATGTTGAAGTACATGTCGAAGGCCGGGTCCATCAGTTCCAAATGATTGGTTGCGGGCAGGGCTTCATAATAACAGCTGAGGTTCGCAAACCAGTGCTGCCCTCCCCACGTCCGCAGGTCGCCCCCGGTGTTCCAGATCATCCCGTTGAATTTCGGCGGGAATTTGCCGCGCGAGCTGGCGCCCATCACATAAAGGAAGTAGTTGTAATTCTGCTCGACGTAATCGGCCACGCCGTCATCGCTGTGAAGGTGGACAAAGCTGCGTGACCAGAAGTTGTGCCACCATCCGGAGGTTTCCGCGGCCAGTTCGCGCCAGCCTTTCCGTGCCGCCGCTTCAAGTTGCTCAAGGGCCGAAGCGACGACATCCTCCTTCGGATCGAAGCTGGCGGCGCTGGCGATCAGAATTATCAGTGACCCGCGCCCGGGCTGCGCGGTGAGGCGGAGTTCGGTATCGCTCGTGAACTTCGCTTTAGCGTTCCGCCCGGTGACGCCGATGGCGACCGCCGAGCGGTTGAAGTAATTGCCCTCGCGGAATTCCTGCACGAGGATGATCCTCTCGCCACGGATGACGAGTTGTGAATCGGCGCGGTGATTTCTGGTCTGCACCGCCACGACGTGATTCGCCACAAAGGTCTCAAGCTCCTGACCGAAATACTGTGAAGCGTAACGGAGCATGCGCAGATTGATTCTGACCGGCTCCGGCGTCTGCCGATGGTCATCAATTTCGACAGCCATCACGTCCTTCTCCGGCCACGCAAGCACCCGGGCCGTGACGCCCTTCCCGTCGAGTTCCAGAAACCCGTCGTAAGTGGAAAGGCGCTGAGTGAAGCCTGAGGCGGGGAAAACGTCTTCACCGAGATCGCCGAACTCGATGTCAACGAACCCGCAGCCGCCACAGTAATCGTTGTGCCGCTCAAAGAAGCTGTTCGTGTAGCTGTCGTTGCCGTAAACATCCACCCGATTGATCTGTAACTTCATCGCATCCGGGGATGTCCAGACCAGACTGCCCATGCGACCGTTTCCGACCGGAATGCCTTCTTCGCTGCGGGCCACGGGGCGGTCATACTTCAAATCGGCGCGCCCGAGCAGCGCGCGGTAATTCACATCGAGGACGGAAGAAGTGATCGCGGAAGGAGGCTCCGGCGCCGCCCGGAGTTGGCCGCAGATGACCGGTGCGGCGAGACCCATTGCCAGGAATTCACGGCGCGAGCGATGCGCTTTTGAGAGATTCATGATTTCTGCCTTTGAATCAGTGTTCATCTTCCCGCCCCGTAATCCGATACCCCTTTGTCAGCCGATACGGTATCGTTAAGCGGCTGAAGCGTTGCCTGTTGAGAGTGTCGAAAGCAGGCTGATGAGTCGGGAATGATCACAGCTCAATCAACCATGGACAAGCAACAACATCTCAGGATTCGAGACATCGAGATAATTCTTGAGCCGGCGGAAGGGGTCTTCATACCCTCTCCGAATGGCTTGTTCTACGCCAACAGCGTCACAATCAACCCGGGCGAACGAGTCCTTGACATCGGGACGGGATCCGGAGTGCTGGCCATTATGGCGGCAAAGCTGGGCGCATCCGTAGTCGCAACCGATACAGACCCGCGGGCCATTGCCGCCGCCGGGCGGAATGCCCCCCTTAACGAAGTAGAAATTGACTATCGCCTGGGCTCACTGTTTGCGGGTTGCGCCGCCCAGTTCGACGTCATCATGGCGAATCTGCCCAACGAAATTGTTGCCCCGGCCAGCCTCTCGCACCTTGAAGAAGCCGAGGCCCGGGTGTTTGCAGGCGGTGAGCGAGGCAATGAACATATTCTGGCGCTCCTCGGCGAGGCCAGGGCACACATGCACGCGGGTTCACGACTCTACCTTCCCATCCACACCCTGACTGACTATCACGGGACGCTCGACGTGGCGCTGCGCGATTATCGCCTCCGGCTCCTGAGCCTCAGCCCACTGCCGGTGAAACCTTTCGTCACAGAGCATCTGGAATTCTATCAACGACTGAACGACGCCGGCATCATCAGAATCTTTCAGGATCAGGGGCGCTGGTACTCTTACGGCTACATATATGAAGCGGGGATCATCTGATCATGAACCTGATTCTCACAATCAGCATTCCTCAGTCAGGATTCTGATTGTTTGCTCGTCTGGCACCACAGGGATTTTTTGAGCCTCGCGTCAGGCTGGGCGGCGCGGGCGCTGCTTTGCCGAAACGGACTTGATGATGATCCGGCCCGGGCCTGTGCCGTCGAGCGGCCTCGCGGCGGATTTGAGAGCGTGTGCGATCAGCTTCTGAACTGCCGGTTTGTCGAGCGTCGCCGCGTCTTCGAGGACGATATGACGGACTACTTTGCCACTGCCCTTCAGCAGCTTCTGCGGGTCGGGCAGGCTCGCTCCCTTCAGGAAGAACAGGTTGACCCACCGCGGGTACAGGGCAATCGAAAAGATCGCGTCCGAGGCGCGCTCGGTCGGGCCGAAGCCGATGACGAGCGCATTGTAGTTGTCATAGACCAGTTCGACGGCGCCCGGCAGACGCGCCCGCATCCTCGCGAGCGCCGCCCGGGCGAGGGCGCCGATTTCGGGCGTGTACCTGGCGATGAAATCGGCGAGTTGTTTTTCGGGTGACTTGTCTTTCATAGCGCGGGCAACTCTGAGCGCGGTCCGGGTGTGACAGGCATCACAGGCTACGTATAAACGATACACCCACGCTGCTCCATTTGTCGGAGCCAGTCGGGGTAAGCAGTCAGCCCATTCCATCTTAAATCCAGTTTCTCGAGGCTGCCAATCGCGGCGAGACTTGGGGGGAGAGACGTCAAACGGTTCGCCCGCAGATCGAGGAACCTGAGGCTCCCGAGGTTTGCCAGGGTGCCGGGGAGCGAAGTCAGTCTGTTATCTCTCAGGTCAAGGTCAGTAAGTCGCGTCAGGCTCCCGATGGATTCTGGGAGCGAAGTCATCTGGTTACTTTGCAGCATCAGCTTTCCCAGCCTCGCCAAGCCGCCGATTGTCTCCGGCAGGGCGGTCAGCTTGTTGTTCATCGCGTGCAGTTCCCTCAGGTTCACCAGTCTGCCCAGCGACGCGGGAAGGTGCGTCAGGGAATTGTTGTAAAGCCGCAGTTCCACGAGCCCGCTGAGGTCTCCGACCCATTCGGGCAGGGAGGTCAGTTGATTGTCAGTAACGTTCAGGTAGACCAGACTCTTCAAAAACCGGAGTGATTCTGGCAAATCAGTCAACCGATTGTTGCTCAGATAGAGGAATGCAAGATGGCGCAGGTTACCCAGCGACTCGGGGAGAGATGTCAGCTCGTTGTGACCCAGATCCAGCATCTGAAGGCCGGTCAGGTTCCCGATACTTTCAGGGACTGATGAAAAATGGTTGGCAGCCAGATTCAGAGTCACGAGATTCCGAAGCTGCCACACCGACCCGGGGAGCGCCGTGAGATCATTATCGTACAGGCTCAGCGTTTTCAGATTTGTCAGCCGGCCAAAGCTGTCAGGCAGTGATTCCAGCCGGCAGCCATCCAGATTGAAATCTTCGGGCGCTTCGAAGCCCCTGGTCGAATCGAGTAGATTGAGCAGCTGCCTGCCCCTCACTTCCTGAGTGTGTTGATGGTTCATCAGGGCTCCGATAAGTTCCACTCATCTATGCCAGCAGGTGAAAGCGCATAAACGCCAGTATCTGCCTGATAATCTCGCGGGTAGCCTCGCTGTCATGCAGCAGGTCAAACGCGTGCGGCGCCGACGGGTGATTCATGAATGTAATGGGCAGATTGCAGGCCAGCGCCTTGCCCATGAAGCGGTCAATCGTTTCGTTCAGGTGAGGCATTTCGTCCCGGCCTGCTCTCGCAATGAACAGAGGCAGAGTCTGCGGAAGATCGGCGACGGATTTTCCCGCGCACGGGTTGGCGAATCCCCATTGCCTGGCCGCATCGGCTACGCTGGTGGCCCCATCGAGGTCGAGCATGAGCCCATAGCACAGGACAGCACACTTCAGATACTCACGAGCTTCCCCGATCAGAACCGATAAGGCGTTCGGGACATTGCCGGAGCAGGCCCACACGCCGATCCTGCTCTCGTCAACTCCCAGGACGGCGGCATTCTGCCGGACATATTGAAGCAATGCGTGAATATCTGTTGCTGGTTCTTTACCCGTCGTGTAGGTGATGGCCGCGAGCCCCGAGGCCGCCGCCAGTTGCCCCCACGAGATGTAGGATTCCATCTCTTTCAGCCTGCATCCGATTATCTTTTGAAATCCCGGATCAGGATACCCGTTCACAAAGACGACAGCGGGTATCCGCGCTTCGCTCTTCAAATCAGGCGGGTAGTATAGATCCATTGTCAGCGCGCCGGCATCAGTGACCCGGTATCCCACGTCCCGCCGAATCGTCACGGCATCCATGCCGGGTATCTGGCAGACCACCCTTTTCTTCGTCATCTCATGTCGCTCGGTTTCCCTGGCCATGTATGTTCTTCCCTTTACTGTATAGCGCCCGGGGATCGGCGGGCGCGACCTGAAACGCCGGTGATTTTCATTGCTGGTGGCAGACATTCCTGTACACCTTCCCGCCCTTCATCACGAAGACGACGCGGCGGAGCGCCGTGATGTCGCGCAGCGGGTCGCCCTCGACCGCGATCAGATCGGCCTCCATCCCGGGCGCAATCGCCCCGATCGTATCCTTCAGGCCGAGCGACTCGGCCGCGAGCGACGTCGCGCCGATGATCGCATCCATCGCGGGCTGACCGGCCACCTGAACGCGGTAGATGATCTCCCGCGCATTCTGCCCATGCGCGCCGGCCACTGCATCGGTCCCCATAATCAGCTTGAGCCCCTTTTGCCTGAGCGCCCGCTTGAAGACATCAAGCACCAGCGGGACGCCCTGTTCCATAGATTTGAAGCCTTCCTCATTGTAGTTGCCGATGCCCAGGAAACGAGCCTTGTTTTCCAAATAGTTCTGCAACACGAGTCCGATGTTCGGCTCAAAGAAGGTCCCGCGTTCAGCCATCAGTGCCAGCTCCTGATCCGTCACCTGACTGCCGTGGGTGATAGTGAAACAGCCGGCCAGGACGGCCGCGCGGACGGATGAAGCGCTGTGCGCATGCACCCACGTTCGCTTGCCGAGGGCCTTCGCCTCCCCGCAGGCCGCCCTGAGCTGTTCGTCGGAGAGGGTCTGGCCGCCGCCCTCGCGGATGCTCTTTGAGGCGAAGATCTTGATGAGGTCCGCCCCCTGGGCCGCCATTTTTCTCACGAACTCGCGAATCTGGTCGGGCGTCCCGGTGCTTTCTGTCACCGGCGAGATGGAAGTCAGTAACCGTGGGCCGGGAACCTGCCCGCTCGCGATGGCCTCGCGCAGGTCAACGTCCGCCGGCGCGCCGACGCTCTGCACGGTAGTGAATCCCGCCATCAGCGTAGCGTATGCATTCCCAGCGGAGTATAGAATCTGCTGGGCGGGCGTTTCCCCCTGATTCGACGCGCGCCCGTCTTTCCCGAAATGAAATCCGATGTGGACATGCGTATCAATCAATCCCGGCAGCACCGTCAGCCCGGAAAGATCATAGCTGACACCCGTCCGTGTCGTCCCACTGATGCGCGCGATCCGCGAGCCCTCGACGACGATGATCACGTTACGCTCGACGCCACCTTTCCCATCAATCAGCGTCCCCGCGCGGATGACAACCGTTTCCTGCGCGAGGGCGGGGATGGCCAGAATGTAGAGCGCTCCCAGGAGCAGGGCGATAAAACGACCGTTCATAACTCCCTCCCGATTCAGCAGATGATTTTTTTCAGCGAATGAATCATTTCCTCAACAGCGTCAGGCAGCAATCATGTACTCGCTCTGCACCATGCCGCTCGGATACGACCGCGTGGCCACGTGTTCGAGTCGGACGTCGCGCGGCAGAGGCCCGAACAGGGGAATCCCGCTCCCGAGGAGTACCGGTATGCGCGTGATGATCAGACGCTGGATCAGTCCTGCCTCCAGAAAGCCCTGAATGGTCACTCCGCCATCAATGTAGAGGTGTTTCATCCCGCGTTGAGCGAGCCGGGTCACGACCTCGTGCGGGGTGCCAGCCATTATTTCACACACGGCGCCGTCGGGAGCTGTCAACTCTGACGGCCGCGAGCTGAGTACCACCACGGGCTTCTCCCCGTACGGCCAGGCATCGAATGCCAGCACTATCTCAAACGTCTTGCGGCCGATGACCAGGGCATCCACCGTGGCCATGAACTCGTCGTAGCCGTGAGGCTCGCCGCCGCCGACCGGCAGCCAGTCCAGCGCACCGTCCTGCCGCGCAATGAAGCCGTCGAGGCTGGTCGCAATGAAGACCGATGCCTTCATATTATTTCCCTCCCCTTTGCCCTCTGGCTCGATTACGCCTCCGCGCCCTGGCTTTGGCAAAGTGTAAGAGCGCAAAGGGCTACTTCGGAGCCCTCACAAGGCGGAAACCAAGGCCGGCGGCGCGATTGTCAGGCGAGTAGCGGTGACGAGCTGCCGACCGGCAGTTCGTGGCGTCGCTGCCCCAGCTACCGCCCCGAATCACCCGGTTCGAACCTGAACCTGGCCCCTGTGGATCAACCACTTTTCCACCCGGATAGTCCCCATACCAATCCTGACACCACTGTAATACATTCCCATGCATGTCGTACAAGCCCCATGCATTCGGCTTCTTCGTTCCTACCGGATGCGTCTGGCTCCCTGAGTTGCTCATATACCATCCCATCTCATCCAGACTCCCCGCAAAGTCTCCAGCCGTTCCCGCACGGCAGGCATATTCCCATTCTGCTTCGGTTGGCAGCCGATAGACGTATCCATCGTTACGCGCATTCAATGCGTGAATAAACTTCTGTACATCATCCCACGACACATTCTCCACCGGCAGATTTGCTCCTTTGAAACGGCTCGGATTGTCTCCCATCACTTTTTCCCACTGCGCCTGTGTCACCTCGTACTTACCCATCTCAAACCCACGCGTAATCGAGACACGGTGCGGTGTCGCATCCCGAATCCGGCTGTCGCCCATTGTGAACTCACCTGACGTAATCTGAACAAACTCATCTCTGCCTGCGCTTCCGCTACCGGTCGAAGTTGGGCTTTGCGACAGTGAAAATAATGGGACTAGGAGTGCTACTAAGCACCTAAGCAAAAGTAATGCGGTATTTTGACCCGATCCCGGCAAGTATCTCGAAAAGAGCTTCCGTCATTCGCTTGAAGGATTGTGAAGCCTCCAGGGGCAACCACCTGTATTT
>Ga0070741_10000283_pt1 | contig 193782 bp, 163 predicted proteins | sample Coa_R1_4_FD_66440 | JGI IMG/M metagenome (GOLD analysis project Ga0070741, IMG submission 66440) | Surface soil microbial communities from Centralia Pennsylvania, which are recovering from an underground coalmine fire - Coalmine... | ecosystem: Environmental > Terrestrial > Soil >... | reverse complement strand
TTTTTGGCCCGTATTCGCTGGTGTTGGGCATTCCAGTCTTCGGCCAGCTTGAACACCGCTCCTACTCCGTACATCGGGTTAAAGAGCATGGCATTCAGTTCCATGACTATCGGATCCACATCCTCAGCTATCTCGCCGATGTAGATCGTTACCGCCTCCGAATACTGATCGTATTCCCAGTATTTCACCAGGTTAACAGCGGGTCGAACTTTGCGATCTGCACCCCGCGCAGTAGTCCGCTCGACTGCATACCGAAGGCTTTTGTCATTCTCACGCCCGTGCAGCCCACGCTCATATTCGCAGCCGGACGTGAACCGGTCAGGTCCTCCCTCGGTGAACAACCTGGGATCCTCCCGATTAGGATCAATGAATCCATTGGCAACGCCCCAATTTTCGGCGAGGCGTTGGGCTGCTTCGAGGCCAAGCCGGGCGCGGGCGTTTTCCAACTCGGTCACATCGGCGCGCGCCCGATGCCACGCATAATCGTTCCATTCTGTTGAGGTGAGAGCGAATTCCCTATCAACATCCCACGTCAATCCGTTCCAGTCTTCTTTTGTCCGGTTGACGTAATTCGCAATTTCTAGCCGTTGAGTGCCGTCGCTGTGATGTTTCGACGTATAGACGGACACGGAACCATCGGCATTACGTTTCGCTTCAAAAGAATAGGCCACTATTCCAGGTGGGTTGTGAGTTTGCTCCGGCTCCACTATACGGGTCGGCTCAATAGCGTTCCTCAATTCAAGGGTTTTCTGCAACAGCGTCCGGAAGGGACACGGTACTTGCTGATTGTCAAAGAGAAATGGCTGTTCCGGATTCATTTCTAAGGTGTGCTTGTCCTTCATCCATGCCTCGACATGGTTCATCACAGCTTCCAGGCCCACGTTGTCACGCATAGCGCGCAGATTCTCGACAGCGGTCCAGGCTCTCAAAGCGCCCTCGAAGCTATCAATCCAGAGTCGATCCATCTCGCATACGCCTTGCGCGATGATGTATTTGACAGCCTCTAAAGAGGATACACCTGGCTCCACCCACGACGACCTGGCCTCAAAATCATAGCCGACTGTGCTATCTCCCGGCCCATCCAGCCACAGCGTCTGGGTTGCATCCGCATCAGGATCACTATTCAGCGTGGCGACCCAATCATCGAATTCGCTGACCTCAGCAAGCCATTCAGCAAATGGCAGGTCGTCTCTCGACAGTCCTGTTCGTGTTGGAAAATCCATTGGCGACTGTTCCTTTCGGTTCGGCTCACTCGATGCCAATGTCCCAGGCTTCAACAATTGGCTGGTTCAATTCAGAGTCGGCAGCCGTATCGAAATTGTCGACAGCGAGGGGGTATTCCGGCTCATAAAGTTCAGGGTGAGTAACTGCCATACCTTCCTCAATAACTTGCTGAATTGCGATACCAGCGCTCTCAAGATTCCATCGTTCAACCTCCACTGTTCCATCGGCCATGCCTTGCGCCACCGTATAGATTTCGGGAACCGTCAAATGCTCTGCAATATCCACCAGGATAGCTGTCGCCTTATCGACTTCTTCAAGGGTTCCTTCGACGCTGACCGCAAAGGCATCCTGTTGCTCTAGTCCAGTGGAGAACAGCCCTGCTATTGCGTTTCCATCCGGAGTCTCATAAGCTAGAACCCAGACTCTCGCCACGTCGAGCGAGGCGACTGGTAGTATTCGGTCTCCATCATCTGTAATTTCGAGACCAAGCCGTGCCAGACCTTCCTCTAACTCTCGGAGGTTGCGAGCCTCAGATTCTACAGTGTCCAGGTCAATTGTCTGAACGTCTGCACCCATCCCCGTCAGGGCCAGGCTATCCAGGGCCAACTGCGTTTCAACCTCCCCGCTTAGGGGCATATCTTCCTGCGCCAGCCGGACGAGCGACCCGTATCGTTCAATCTGGTCGTCTGGAATAATTTGCCAATCGACTTCAATTCCTCTGTGTTCCGCAACTTCATGGGCAAAACTCGGCAGCAACAACTCCGGGAATGCGACAGGCTCATGGATGGCATGTTCCATGACTTGATAAAGTTCGACTGCCTCAGCCGCGTTACTCAGCCGCGCCACTTCGCCATATTCGGCCTGTGTCCTGTCCCCATCCAAATAGTAGGCCAGCACGCCGACCGAGTGAAACAGATCGCCCATGAAGTCTGATCTTTCCGTCCCGGAAATCTCAGCGCCGATGAAACCAGCAGCTTTGGCCCGGTCTTCCATCTCGACGTAAGCCCTGTTCGGCTGGTCATTGGCCGACGAGAACACTGTGTCTAGATATTGGATCGTCCAATCATGAAATACTCTGGAAAGCTTATCATTGAGAGTATTGACGGGATCCGCGAGGGCAGCAGTGTCCGACGGCTCTACGGTGTCGTCAATGGCCGAGACATCCACCGTGCCATCCAACAGTGACGGGTGGTCGTCTGTTGAGGCGGGTGTGGCCGCCGTTTCGGGTTCGACGATTATCTCCATATTAGCTGTTTCCGACCGCATTGATCAGCGCCTCGCTTTCCCACCACCCTGCGCGCTTGTGGCCTTATCCACAACGCGAAGGGGACGGCTCCCACCGCGACTGTACTGGCAACGGGGATAGTTGGAACAACCGATAAACGGGCCGTGTGTCCCAAAGCGCTGCACCAGTTCATGTCCGCATTTCGGACAGGGTTCGCCAATCGGGATCGCCGACAGGCGCTCTTTCGCGCGTGTATCGAGTACCGTCCCGACATTTTGGAGCAGCGGGAGCAGCGTTCCCCATAAGTTTTGCAATGCTGCCTCCTGGCTGAGTGTGCCTGTTGCCACCTGATCCAGCGATTGTTCCATCTGTGCCGCAAAGTCATCAGTGACGAGAGGCCCGAACCTGTCGAGGAGCAGATCATAGACGGCGAAGGCAGTGTCCGTGGGGACAAGCTCGCTCTTCTCAAGATGGACATAGCCTGTGTCCTTCAAGCTACCGACGATGCTCGCGTAGGTAGTGGGTCGCCCAATACCACGTCGTGCCAGGTCTTCGATGAGCGACGCTTCGGTATACCGATTGGGCGCTTGGGTCGCGTGATCGGTGAGCAACCATTCGCAGAAGTCAAGCGGTTGCCCGTCGCTCAGTTTGGGCAGCGCATTGCGCCCAATCTCATCCTCGTCCCTCGGTTCCTGATAGACCTTCTCAAACCCGTCGAATACCGGTAGCCGTGACTGAGTACTGAACTCCAATGGATACGGCTGCCGACCCAGATTCTTTCCCGCTAAGACCCGGACCCTGGTCGTTTCGTACTGAGCCTCGGCCATCTGGCTCGCTGCGAAGCGCTTCCAGATCAAGGCGTACAGGGCCGCTCCATCGCCGTCTATGTCATCACCCAGGGTGCCGGGCAGTCGCGCAATGTCCACTGGACGGATTGCTTCTTGAGTTCTGGAAGCGGCTGAATTAGCGACAAGCGGCCTGTTCGAGACATAGGATTGGCCGTAGGTCGCGGCGGCGTAGGCCCGCGTCGTCTCCTGCGCTGTTGGCGTTACCGTCGCATTCGCGGTATAGGGGTAAGTGATCAGCCCATTGTCGTACAGTTTCCGAGCAAGCTCAATCGCCCTTACCGCCGATAGCCCGAGGGTCTTGTGCGCGGTTTGCAGTAGGGAAGGGGTGGTGAAGGGGAGAGGTGGACTCACCTGTTCCTTAGCTTCGATGACTTTCTCTACCCAGAACTTTACGCCGGTCAGCCCTCGCATGAGCTGCTGGGCCTGTTCGTGGGTCAGTCTTTCGCTTGGTTTGGCTGTGTCCATCCCATGCCGAATAGCGACCCATAACCGAGCCGCAAACGTATTGGAATCGGCGTTGGCCTGGAAAATCGCATCGAGCGTCCAATACCGCGAGGGAGTGAAGGTGCGGATCTCGCGTTCCCGTTCCACAATCAACCGCAGACAGGGACTTTGCGCTCTCCCAATCACCAGCCCGTGAATCCCCAACAGTTTGCTGGTAAGCGGGGAGATGGTGTAGTTCACCAACCGATCCATGGCGCGACGTGTCTTCTGCGCTTCCACAACGTTATGGTCTAGATCGCGCGGGTTGGCAATTGCCGCTGAGACAGCCTCTTTTGTCAGGGCGTCAAAAGTGACACGGTAGATTCGCTTTCCTTCCGACTCGTCCTTGCACAGCGCGAGGACGTGCCAGGCTGCCGCCTCGCCATCCCAGTCGGGGTCGAAGGCGAGGTACACGGCGGAAGCGCCATCGATGGCCTTCTTCAGCCGCTTGACCACGTTCAGTTTGCCATCCATGATCTGATAATGAACACGAAAGCTGCCATCGTCTACATCAATGCCCAGTGCATTTCTTGGAAGGTCCCGCAGACAGCCCAGTGAGGCTTCGACCTTCCAGCCCTTGCCCAGCAGGCTGACTATTTTTCGAAGCTTGGCAGGACTCTCGACGATCATCAGCTTATAAGTCATGGCTGCGCAACCCTTCCCTTCTCACCGCGTCTCTGCGATCTGGATACGACGTAATTTCCAATAACGTTCCTATATTACTGCTTTCTGCTGGTTGGGCGCAACGACGAGCTGCGAACTTTACCAGCTGCTGACGTAGTATTCTGGCTGTCCATCGGACTTCGGGAAATCACGTTGCTCAGGCCAGGATCAACCGTTCCTGCTCGTTCCGTTTCTCCGGCTTGGGTCATTGCACGACGGGCCGCCCCTACTGTCTTATGGTCGACGCCACACAGCAGGGCAATTTGCCGATCACTCAATCCTACGCTTTCAGGATCGCTAAGAACCATCCGGATTGCATTCCGTTTATCCTCAGTCGAGTAACGCAGGCCATGCGAACCATTGGCGCTCAGGCCAAACAGTATAGCGTCGCGGCGCGTACCACGGCGGACGATAGTGGCGATCTCGGTACTGCCCAATCTGATGTGCGCTGCGCCACGATGGAAACCATCGGCAGGCCACAGCGTTTTGCCGTCCCAGAAGACCACAATTGGCGGGAACTTTGCGCCGCTCTTGATCGCCGCCGCATATTCCTGGACTGTTGTTTCCTCAACGCCCTTTATGCGGGCCTGCGTCCCACCTTTCCAATTGATCCGGGCAAGCGGGATCATTTGTGGCTCGTTGGATGATACCGAGGCATCGCCGAAGCGTTTCTCTGGTGCCGCAGTGGCTGCTACAGCATCGGCGGGCTTCGATATCGGGGCGGAGGTTACTACAGTCTCACCTTCAATCCTCGCCCGGAGATCTGTAGATAAACCGGAAAGGAGAGAGCCGCGATCACGAGCAGGGGATAATCCTTCTACAGGTGGCTCTGACTCACGCGGTTGTGACGTATTGAGTGTATCAGGTGTCTGCACCGTTCGAGCTGCTTGTAAAAGCTCCTGTCCAGTTTCCGTTAGTTCCAGGTGCGGCTCAAGCGTTTTCAGGCGTAGCGCCAGAAAAATAGGCCATTCGATCAGCGCCAATGCTCCTTCTCGTTCCAGGGTCGCCATTGGCGCTGACATTTGTTCCACCTTCTTATTCTTAGCCATGCGTTTTCTTTCTGTCTTTTCCCTTGAAGTGAAGTTGTGCTAGGTGGTCTTGAACCGTTGTCGTTCGGGCTCACTACAAACATTTTGGAGATAAAAAACGCCTTCGTCCTGGATGTCCATCACGAAACGGTAACGCCTGAGTCTGGAAATGATTTCGATGTGGTGTGCGTTGAAATGCTGGAATGCAGCGTCTTGCCTGAACACGTGGAGACCTTGACTCTGGTTGAAGATCACCCGAATTGGAGAGTTTTCAAAAATGAAGCGGGCTTTGCCTTCCAGAAACACACTCATATTCTGATCTATCGAGATCATCTTCTTGCGGCGCGTGCGGAAAGTCTTGTATGCTTCGATGAGGAAGTCAAGCAGGGACGGATGGCGCATCAACCGGTATACCTCATCCACCGCGATGATCCGCGGGCGTTCATCGGCAAGGCTGTCGCGGCGGATGGCGCTCAGAACCTGTGTATAGGCGATTCCCACCAGCACTCTATCGTTCTCGATCTCGTGAAACGAAAAAACGCGGGGTTTGTGATTACCTCGAAATGACAGATCATAATTGGTACGCCCGTTTAGAAACAGAGCAAACGTCCCATTACCACAGCATAAGGATGCGATTTCGTCGGCCAGATCGTGCGCAATTTGAGTGATCTGGGGTTTGGTTTGCCGGGATTCGTTTCCCAGGTCAAACAGGACGCTCACCAGATCATCCATGATCGGCGCGTCTTCCGGCATTACAGTTTCCAGGTCATCATACTGGCAATAGAGGCGTTCCAGCGCTGTGCCGAGTAACCCGCGTTCAATATTAGATTGCCGGTCGCCACTCAGTGGACGGCTCAAGGTAGTTTCAATAAGCCGAATCACGTGGCTAATCTGGTCCGCCAACGTAGGTAGCATGACATCGAGAGGGTTCAGCTTGGTGCGACGGCTGGAGATAACCATCCACGGCAAGTTGAAAGCGTCGGCGACATGGATACCGTGTCCCATCGGTTCCAGAAGATCGAAAGGGATACCATTCGTATATTCACGGGATAGATAGCAGTTGCAATAGAAGGTCTTCCCAAATCCTGTCATTCCAACCCAGACTTCATGAGTGGCCCGCTTATCTGGATTACCCTTCTTGTCGTGCCAGCTATCATAAAAAAACGGATACGCGCCGGTGATTGAATCGCCACGCAACACACCGCGTAAGGTGGACAACTTTGGAAAACCAAGCGGCGCAAACATTAACGATAGTTCACGGGATGTGACGGGCCACCAGGTATCAGGCGTCTTGATCCTCTTTGTGGCCTGGGGTGCGAAAAACCTGAAGGAGTGACTCATCAGTTCGCCCGTCTCTTTACGCAGCCTGAACCAGCCTTTTGTTTCGCTGATGATCGTTTCAACACGATTGCGCAGCTCTTTCACATTCTGTGCGGCGACAGCGATCACGACCGTCACTTTATGAAGCGTGTCGCCTTCGCCAATTTCCCGCAAGGTCAGTCGGCAATCCTCGACGCGCTGCACGGAACGGCTGTCCTCCCCGCGAATCGTTGCCAGGTGAGCCTGATATTCGGTAATCTTAGTCTCCACCTGGTCAACGGCCGTATTACGTTCAAGGCTCTCGGCCACGTCGATTGCCACTGCCATTGGGAAATTTTGCATCAGCAGCGGCGATAGAGGCTTCCAAAACGTCCACAGACTCGGCATGAAATCATAGGAAACCAGCACCGCCCAGTAAGGCCGGTTCATCCCACCCCGACCCATCGGCGCGCAATACCAGAATCCGCCGGTCTCGAGTGGCATGTACTGTCCGAAAAACAGAGGGGGCCACTCGCTCTGCATCACGTTCACGTCGAATGCTCCCCGGATGCCCGCTGCCAACGCTACCGGATTTTCTTTGCTCCAAATCGCCAGCCCACAGGTGGCCGTCTGGTAATTCCCGGTGCGTTCTAATTCTTCAAAATGGCGACGATATCCCTGCCCTAACAGGTGGCGTTCCATCTCGCCAGATTCTTTAGCTCGTCGCGCCACGACACTGATTTCCTCAACCTTCGGCTTGAGGCTCACTGGAAGCTGCCAGCAGACGAACCGAATGGGGTCATTTAGACCGGCCAACCATGATGTGAAGTTGGCTTGAAGTCCCGTCAACGCCTGGTTAGTGGCGAACATGCCGATGTCGAAGGTATCGAGGAGGAAGGTATGCACTGGCAGCGGGCCTTTCTCCTTTTTTGTTTCCAGGTCCGGCATACGCCTACTGCCCTTTCGCCAGTGCTGTGGAATGAACTCCATTAGACTCGCCGGGGAGGGGCCGTGTTACGAGGGAAAGTTCCGGCTGGGGCGCGGAGACAATGGCAAAGCCAGCACCTGGTCGTGCGCTGTCGGGCGAACTGAAAAACTCCCACTCGTTCAGGGCGTTTTCGTCATCCACCTCGGTGTCGGGCATTTTGAAAAGCTGTTCCCCGTCGAGAACGACCACCTCATCGACAGGCAAATCCAGAAGATGGCAGATACGTCCAGCCAGGCCGTTAGGGGAGTGGTGTGCTGCGATCATGAGGTTGCTGCGGATCCCAAAGATAAGGCGTTGGTAGCGCGGAATGCCGCCATGGGGTGCGCTCAGGACCAGCGTGGCGACGGCCACTGCGATGGCGACTACCCAGGCAATTTCGCCCATGAACAGTTTCAACACAGAATACGACATGCCGCCAGCCATCAGCACCAACAAGATCCGTTTGAAAGGAACTCCGAACATGCCTTTTTCGTCCCTTCTCAGGACGTGGGATTTGATTGTTGCAGTCATAAAGTTAATCCTTTGGTTGATACAACAGGGGGCACGAGCGCAAGCCCATTCCCCCTGTTTTTGGCCTCGACGAATATCGAAACATCGCTCGGCTTATTGTGTGGGCAGATTTGTCAGAACACCCGATATGGTAGACGCTAACAGGACGACGCCGATGCCAAGCATTACGTTGCTGAATGCACGTGGATTCTGCTCCTTCCAATCTTTGATGACAGGAATACTGCTACCCATGTACATCAGGCCCAGAACGATAAACGAGATGAAGGCCACAGCGGGAGCGAACCTGGCGACTGCCGTCTTGACGCTGGTAAGGATGTTGTCAATCGCGGTTTCGAGCGGCGTGCCGCCGGTACCCTGTGCGTGGGCAGGGCGAACGACCAAGGCAAAGGAATAGAGCAACAATACTGCCAGCAGCGTCAGAGTCAAAACGATGCGGAAGGGGCGGTAGGCACTCATCGGAATAATCATGGTTAATCCTTCTCCTGAAATGCGGACTGGATATGCTGAAAGTAATGAAATATGGGCCAGATAGTTCTCAGAATACCAGTCGCCGGGACAATTCTCTAGCAGATTTCGGGGTAATGAGCGCTAAAAAACATCGATTGGAGACCCCAATATTTAGATGCCCGGTCGTGATTTTGAGGCTGAGGCCCCAATGACTGCCTACTGCCAAAAATCCGAGGTTATTTTCCGGGACGAGCTAATCCAACTTATGCCTTAATCCAGGCGATCCCCGCCATTTGGCGTATTGTGAAGGAGGATGGAGTCGGCTATGGTTAGCTCAGACTGAAACTGAAGACCTAGGAGCTCTCCTGTCATGGTTGACCCCGCAACTCCGTTGGACACCGACACCAGTAGCGGTAAAGTGCAAGAGCCAATCCGTTTGCCGCAGAGCCGGACGCTGGACACACCACCTTCAAACGAAGTTATCATCGTTGACCGTGCGCTCGTCACCTTCATCCTATTTACGATAATTCTCGTGGTTGGTGCGTATGTGCTAGGCTGGACAATGGCTACAACGCCGGGCGAGACCGTTGCTGCCGTCCGGCAAGCCGTAGCAACGGTGGTTGCGGGGTTGCCCAGCCCCCGGTCCAGCAATGCATCGGCCCCGACGCAACAGCCCTTTACGCGCGATCCAGGACAGCGATTTAGCGCCGCGGGCCATGACATCGACCTTGCCTCCCTGATGAGCCAGATCAACCCGGCACAGGGTTACACTCTTCCCGTAAAACTCGACAAGATCGGCCCTCAGCTTGTCGAGACGGGTGCGATTGACTACAACCGCTTCATCCAGATTTACGAGCGCGCCGGGCAACCGCTCAACGAGGCGCAGCTCGCCATTTTGACGAAAGGTAGCGAAACGCCCGTTGCGGTGAGTGCGCAGAATGCCTATTTCTGGCTAAATCTATTCTGGGCGTTGGGACTGAGCAACCAGAATCGCATCCTTACGGACGGCCCCATGATGCAGTATGGCAAGGATCAGATCGGGAGTTTTGCCTCGACTGGCGGCTGGACGATTGGGGCGAAGTCTGTTGCTGATCTATACAGCCGCTCACGATTGGTTACGCTTACCCAAGAACAGCAAACACGTCTTGAAACAGTTGCAGCCAATGTTTACCGGCCTTGCTGCCAGAACCCGACCCTGTTTCCAGATTGCAACCATGGGGTGGCGATGCTCGGCCTGCTTGAACTAATGGCTGCTCAGGACGCCACCAAAGAGGCGATGTTTGCCGCAGCCAAACAAGTGAATGCATTCTGGTTCCCACAGCAGACGCTGGAATTGGCGACGTACTTCAAAGGCGACCAGGGTCTGGACTTCACGCAGGTCGAGCCGCGTCAGGCAGTTGGGATAGATTTCTTCTCCTCGGCAGGGTTCCGCAATGTGCATCAGTGGTTAGCCACCAATGGCCTGGTTGAACAGGTCGGAAGCGGTGGCAGTCGTTGTGGGGTCTAGGATACCCCGCCATTTGGCGTATTGTGAGTGCCAGATAGTTCCGCTATGGTTGACTCAAATGCTCGTCATCTGGAGAGTCCTTAACATGGCCGATGTCCAGACTTCTCTACGCACCGGTGGCGACGCCGTGTCGCCAGGCAAAATGTCAGGAGGGACTAAACCTTCATCTCCGGATACGATCACCATCCCGCGCTCGACACTGCAATATGCAGTATTTTCATTGGATCTGGTCATAGCCGCGTATTTCGCCGGGTGGATCATAGGCCGATCATCGGGCGAAATGACAGCGGTCATGCGAACTGCCGTCCAGGAAGCGGCGACCACTAGCATTGCAATTACCGCCCAATCGCAGCCGGTCCCGACGACTTCCTTGCGGCGCTTGAATATGACTATCGACAACAATCCGACAATTGGCCCGGACAACGCTCCGGTAACCATTATTGAATTCGCAGACTTTCAGTGTCCATTATGTAAGCGTTTCCACGATCAGGTTCTTCCGGCACTCCTGAAGCAGTACGAAGTCAAAATCCGATTCGTCTACCGAAACTTTCCAATCCGGGCGATCCATGGTTCTGCGCAGAGCGCAGCCGAAGCCGCCCAGTGCGCCCGCGACCAGGGAAAGTTCTGGGAATATCATGATCTGCTATTTCAAGATACACAGCGCCTATCGAGCGCCGATCTGCTGACTTATGCTGGACAGATTAGTTTGGATAAGGAAGCCTTCCAGGACTGTCTTGAGAGTGGGCGGGACGCGCAGAATGTCCAGCGTGATTACCAGGCCGGAATAGCTATCGGCGTCAGCGGCACGCCTACCTTCTTTATCAATGGGTGGATGCTAGTCGGCGCACAACCGCGTCCGAATTCTCGACAGTGATCGACACTGAACTGGCTGCTGCGAGTGCGTCCGCCACACCTGTGCCGACGGCGGCATCCTGAACATCAGGAACTTTACTTGTGCAACATCGATCACGTATTCCACTGTTGCTTGCCGTGGGACTTGCAGCGCCCGTAGTAATCTACCTGTTCCTCGCCTTGCAAGAGGCTTCGGGGCCTTCAGCCACTCCAACGAGGGTCAAACCCTTTCCCGCCACGTCGTTAACTGCCCTGATCCCTATGCGAAGGTCGGCTACCGATGTTGTCATAGCGCCGCCTACTACAACGCCGCTTCCGCCGGGACTAGTTGCCCCCTCGTTTTCGTTGAGAGGGCTAGATGGCAGACAGCATCGGTTGGAGGATTACCGGGGAAAGCGCGTTGTACTCAACTTCTGGGCAACCTGGTGCGGCCCGTGCCGCATTGAGATGCCACTCTTGCAAGCAACGTATGATCGCCTTGAAATGAGCGGCGTCGTGGTCATTGGGATCAACGTGGAAGAAGAAGAATCGGCAGTTCGGAACTTTACTGATGAACTCAGGATCACCTTCCCCATCCTACTCGATACAGACAAGTCCGTCACCGCACAGTACAGAGTTGTTGGCTTGCCGACGACCTTCTTCATCGACGCACAGGGGATCATCCGAGCGACGCACGTCGGGGCGCTCACTGCTCAGGGTTTGCAGCAGTACCTCGATCAACTTTCGGTAGCTGATCAGCAGTGAACAGATAAACTATACCGAAATATCCTGGCTCAGGAATCTCCACAGGGCGAACTATACTTACGGTTACTGCTCAGGCCAGCGGCGGCCCGAGCAGATACAGCGCAAGAACGATGTTGAGCGCATCGCTCCCGATTCAAAACTGTAATTGATTGAGTTTACCGTAGTGGAAAGGCTATCCAATGCCGCCTTCCTCTGCCGAACGCAAAATCCGCGCCGTTTTGCCCTTCATCCGTCTCCTGCAAGCGTATCTGCCGCTCTCGGTGGCACGCTGGCTGGAGAAACGAGGTGCAACGCGCGTGCGCGTGCCCGCTGATGTAGCACGGGAAGTTGTGTCTGCTGACAACGTGCGATGTGAATGGCTCATTTCCCAAAACAGCCCGAAAGAGCAAGTGCTGCTCTATCTGCACGGGGGTGGCTTCGTCTATGGATTGTCCTCCCTACACCGTCGGATGGTGACTTATTTAGCACGAAAGATGAGCATTCGCACGCTGATGGTGGATTATCGTGTCGCACCAGAGCATCCCTTTCCTGCTGCATTGGACGACTGCGTAACTGCTTATTTCTGGCTGTTGAAACAAGGTATTTCCGCACAGAATATCGTGGTAGCAGGTGATTCGGCGGGCGGCAATTTGACGATCTCGATGCTGATGAAGCTGCGTGACAGCGGCGAAGCCCTGCCTGCTGCTGCGGCGTGCCTCTCGCCGGTGGCAGACCTGACCGGCAGGGACGACCAAATGAAGGGGTTCCATGACCCGCTGCTGCATCCCAGAGCAGGCCGAATCTACAATCGATCCTATGTGGCGCACAACGACGCACGCAATCCCCTGATTTCGCCGGTGTTGGGCGATTGGCGTGGTTTGCCGCCGCTGCTGGTTCATGCCGGACAAGATGAGATCTTGCGCGATGATGCGGTTCGTATCGAGGAATTGGCAAAAGCCGTCGGTGTTGACGTGCGACTGGAGATTTACCCACGCGTGTGGCACGTGTGGCAGCTCTATTTGACGTTGCCGCAAGCTGTTCAGTCGCTGGACGACATCGCGCAGTTCCTAAAATCTCACTTGGGGCTTGCCATACAACAATCCCTTCCAAGCTGACCGTGACACGTCTCACAACAACCGTGAGTCACTCGCCTTCCTCACAGTGAGCGGTAGCGTATGAAGTTAAGAGCGCCTCTCCGTTATTTTGGCTATTTGAGACCACGGACGGGATTTCTCTGGTTCTTGGGCCAAGCTGTGAATCCGCTCCACCAATGCGTATTCGCACCCTGGGGACGCATGAGCCAATATCTTTGCCGGACTTAAAAGATAGCGGATTTCAGGGGCGAAGTGCCGCATGAACATCGTGGCGTCTGCGGCTCAAATAAACCAGCACTGGCAACGCGACCAGAAAAGCGCCCAGGCTGATCAGTTGTGCTTGGTTCAACCCGAAGGCAACGGTCTGGTACGAACTCCAAAAGGAGATGACGAAGCGCCCTGTAGAGTATAGCAGAAGATAGACAAGGAAAATCACTCCCTGGCGTAGATTCCGTCTCTGCAGCCGCCAAAGTACGACAAAGATTCCCAGGTTCAGGATCATTTCGTACACAGGTGTGGGCGTGTAAAAAACGCCCAATTGCGGCACCATTGCATTCGGATTGGTATAGGCGAAACCGAATGGACCTGTCGTAGGTCGTAGGCTTGCCCATAGCGTCACCCGTGATGATGCAGGCAGCGCGTCCAAGTGCCTGCCCGAGTACGAGACCGGGCGCGGCAATATCGGCTACTTTACCGATGGCTAGACTATGCCGCCACGCAAAAACCGACAGTGCTGCGAATCCACCGATGACAACGCCCCAGATTGCCAGGCCACCTTCCCAAATATATAGGACACGAATGGGATTCGCGGCGTATTCATGAGGCCAATGGTCGATCACGTGTAACGCCCGTGCGCCAATCAGTCCGGCGATGACCACCCAGAACACAGCGCTGCTGAAATCCTGTTCGCTGATTCCCTTGCGCCTGGCCTGGCGCGACGCGACCCACACCCCAATTCCAACGGCAGTCGCAACAATCAGGCTATACCAGCGAATTGCAACATGACCAACGCTAAATATGACCGGGTCGATGCCAATGGTGATCATGGGCTACATTTCTCCAATTGAAATGAGGACGGTCAACTCATTCTTTCGTAGTGTAGCCAAGGTTGTCCGTATCTCTCAGCGCCGAACAGCGCTGTCCTGTTTAGGCGATTCTGCCTATATCAAACACGCTATATGGCGCATAGTCTTGGTCGCCGTTAAGGATTACGATGGCTCTCAAAGAGGTGTCAGACGGAGCAACTTTCTCATGCCCATATCCAGAAAGCACGTTGCCTGGCCGTTGGCAGCGGCTGCGGTTGGTATGCTCTTCCTCACCGCTGTCTACCTGGGCATCGTCTCGATTGCCGAGAGTCCTCAACACGCTATCGATTTATTCTGGCAAGACCGATTGATCGTCATCCCGATCATACTGGGTTTTGGTGTGCAAGCCGCTCTTTACACCATCCTCAAGAAGCGGTTGTTTATACCCGTTAGGGCCACTGGATCGAGCGGCAAACTTATGGGAGCAGGCGGCACAACCTCCACGCTGGCGATGGTAGCGTGCTGCGCTCATCACGTCACGGATGCTTTGCCTATCCTGGGGCTGACTGCGGCAGCGACCTTCCTGGCTCAGTACAGGATGGCCTTCATGCTAATCGGATTGGGCATAAACGTTCTGAGCATTGTGGTGATGTTTCACATTTTGTTCAAGGAGCGGCGCAAAGCGTTCCACATGCTCTTGGCTTCGGCGGAGGCGATATGAAACGTCTGCTCATCGTATTGGGGTTCAGTCTGGTACTCGCCGGATGTGGTACCGCACTCCAACCATCGGCTTCGGGGAGTCAGCCAACTCCGTCAGGCCAATCAAGCCAATCGTCCGGCGGACTGCCGATAGCAGACCTCTCGCGCACAGACGAGCAAGGGGCAGTCGTTGTGACGGTGAAACCGATCAATCTGGATAGTCCCGGTCAGGCACTTGACTTCGAAATCAGTCTGAATACGCACACTGTGGGTCTCGATATGGATTTAGCCGGGCTGGCGACGCTGACAACCGATAAAGGGCTGACCGCGAAAGCAAGTTCATGGGACGCGCCTCGAGGCGGTCATCACGTCTCTGGCAAGCTGTTGTTTCCAGCCAGTATCAATGGCACACCGATCCTCAAAGGAGCAGCCGTACTCACTTTGAGTTTGCGAGATGTCGATGCGCCAGAGCGTATTTTCAAATGGGAGCTTTCAAAATGACCCTGAATTCAAAGCACATCCTCATCATGCTCGCGTGCTGTCTGATCCCAGTTGCAGCACTGGCAGCGATATTTGTCTTCAACATTCCGGTGAATTCTGTCTTGCTTTTCGGCCTGGTGCTTCTATGTCCACTTGCGCACCTGTTCATGATGAAATTCATGATGCAGGATCACAGTGCAGAACAGCCGCATCACCTGGCACACCCACACGTGACGAAGCGCAAGCGACAATATGAGTGAGGTTACGGTTGACGCTTTTGACTTCAGGGCGACAGTAGCCACCCGTAACCGTTACCAGCGTATCGCGCCGCTCTACGATGCAATGGAAAGTTTGATGGAACGGCGTTATTTCGCCTGGAGGCAACGACTGTGGTCGTTGGTTCAAGGGCCAAAGGTGCTAGAAGTTGGCGTAGGTACGGGCCGAAATATGCCGTTTTATCGCCCCGACCTGGCGATCACGGCCATCGACCTGACGCCGGGAATGATCGAGCGCGCACATCGCCGTTTTGACAGACTCAATATCAGGGTACAGTTACGTCTCGGTGACGTACAAGCGCTTGATTTTCCTGACGATGCCTTTGATACGGCAGTTGCAACGTTTGTTTTCTGCTCTGTTCCTAATCCAGCGCTTGGCCTTGCCGAGCTATACCGGGTTGTCAGGCCAAATGGACAGGTACTGTTGTTGGAGCATGTTCGTTCCACCAATTGTCTAATCGGCGCAACGATGGATGTACTCAACCCACTCGTGGTGCGCATGGTGGGTGCGAACATCAATCGCCGGACAGTCGATATTGTGAAGAGATCCTTCCTTCGTGTGGAACGTATCGAAGACGCTGGAATTCGCGGCCTTGTCAAGTTGATAACCGCAAGGGTCGTGCGGTAAATGATTGCCATTCATAACGATGTAGTGGCATCTGTTGTAATTCAGCGGATTCGTAGAGAAGTCACCGTCGACACGAACGATTTGCCGCGATGACGGATTATTTTCGTAACTGAATCCCGAACCGGTATTCCGCGTCATCCCCCAGACCAAATGTGGCAAATGGCTCGCCATTGTATTTGAAGTAGATATCCATATCAACTGCCTGCCCTGGTAGCACATTGAAAGGTACCAGTCCTTCCGATGGGATGCGAGGCTCAAGCGGCGTCGGCGCATACCCGTAGACGATCCACACCATGTCAGGCTTCACGACCAATGGTTCGGCCCGGTCATTGATGACACGCACCTTCAGATTCAACACGCCGTTGTTGGTAGTCACAGAAATCATCTGCAAGGTAATACGGCGTACTGGTGTCGGTGTCAGCGTTGGAGTCGAGGTTGCCACCGCAACTGGTTCCAACATGCCGTCCGAAATCACGTTTTCGACGGTCAATTCTTGACGGGACGAATATGAAGCGGTCACGGCCAACCTGTAGGCGGTGGGCGAACCGGATTCCTTATCGTGTTCGCCAATCAAGATGAGGATCAGCCCTGGCCCGGTCTGGTTGAAGATGCTGGTATCGCTGCGCTGCACGTTCTTACTATCGACGTAATCAAACCTGAGAATCGTCCCGGTATTCATGCGAAGCGTGATCTTTGTACCAGGATGCATCGCGTCAAAAAGAAGCGCATTTTCTTCTGACCAGGGGATGCCAATCACCGGGCGCACGACCAAGCCTGCCAACATGGATGCGGTGTCGGGATTATCTTGATACGTCCACTCCGATACTTTGATCTGCCGCCGCTGCACCACAAAGACACGCGGTTGCCTCGCATCTGTCACAAGAACGTTCAGACTGACTGGATAAATTGCCACGGACGAGTTGTAGTCGCCAGATGAGATGATTGGATCTTGATTCTCAAGCGCGAGTGGCGTTGGCGTCGGGCTGCGTACAGGCGTCAACGACGGTGTAGGCGTTTTCGTAGACGGTGTAAAGATGATTTTGCCACCTGAACCGCCGATCATCGGCCCCAAAAACATGGTAAAGAATAACACCACTCCAATCAGCAGAAGCCCCGCGACAACAATGGGTGATGGCGCGCCTTCCGTGCGACTGCGTGTTTTCTCGTACAACGACTCAGGGAGATCGAAAATCGTACCGTTTTCAACTGCCGCCTGGGTCTCGGAGGAGGGTCTAGCCCATTTTGTCCCGGTAGGAACCAGCCGCAGCTCTTCATATTGGCGTAGTAAGGCGTCAGCTACAGCGTATTCATGTTCGTCACTGCCCTTTGCGCCCTGCGCCACCAGGCGCTCATCATAAACCTTGCGATAATAGTCTTGCCGATCTGTAGGCACGTACTCATACAAGGCTTGAAGGGCTTCTACGCTCATTGCGCGGAGCGTAATGGGTGGGTGAAAGCGCAGAACATCGACCCCGTTCGGAGCGTGGTCTTTACCGGGTTCGACAGGTTTGGCGGAGGTTTCTGAATTAGCCTGGTTGGATTGTTTCATCGACTCGCCAGTCATTTGCATATTTCAGTTTTCATATGGTTTCCGCTCATTAATTTGCGTGTCGAGGCTTTCGCTCACGCAAAACCACCGTCTCGATTGTCATTCTATGTTTGGGTCAGGCTGTCAGACGAACGGCCTGTTCCTTCCCCCTGCGTATCCTGATGCGCTTTTGTCTGCACAGGTTGATCGCGAGTTATTCGACTCTGTAACGGCTGTGCTTCTGGAGGCGGGTTCATGATCGGTGGTGCCGACTCAACGGTTGGTGTCGGAAGTGGCAGGTGGTCGGTGTGTCCCAGATTGACTTGCCCCTTGAACGAAGCAGTGTGGGGCAATCGGCTAAGCATGTTTTCCAATTCTCTGATGCTCGTTTCTGGATAGTCGGTGAAATTGCTTGCAGTCTTTATGAGATCGGCCCGTACTTCGCCGCTGGTACCGGTGGAACGAGGTTTCATTAACTCGTTAAGCGCGGTCTGTAGTTGCCCACCACTCAAACCCAATTCATTTGCACGGCTTAAAGGAGCAATCCAGGCCAGCGTAGATAGAGGGCCTTCGATAGCGGAGGTTCCGGGAACTGCCCTGATACCTGCCGCATCCAACAGTGCTGTCTTGCCTTCGCGGATACCGACGGGACCATCAATTGGCCTGCGGATGTCCGCCCGTTCAGCTTGAATTTGTGCAAGCGTATTGCCTATCAGAGCAGCAACATTGAAGATTCCTTCCTGGTTGCGGCCCTTGAGTTCGACGGTTCCGTTTTGCCAGTTTTCAGCAGGACTTGCAGGAGCCTTGGCTTGACTCAGTTTAGTGCCATGTATGTCTTGAATGGCCCTGCCAAGCCCGGACGTTGCGGCGCTGAGATTGGTGGCCGCAAGGTCCATCCGCGCTACCGAGTTTGGCCCTGCTGACTGACCGATAACGGTATCGGGTTTCACGTCGGCGGTGCTTTGCGGGTGTTTGCTGTTCGCCGTGTCCGATGCATCATTAAAACGAGATTCTACGGCCTCATGCTCACTAGCCCTGCTGACCTGGGCATCATCGCTGACCGCACGCAAAGATTCGTTGATCCGCCCGGTGATTGCCTCGTCGAGCGTGGTATCACTTGCCTGGAGTGGCGATGGAATGAATGTGCCACTAGGAACGGTGACACCTTCAAAGAAAGCCGCTGCACCGCTTTTAGCACTTTGACCCCCGCCACCATTGGTCAGCGGTTCTTCGTCGTCGCCACCCTCTTCAGACAGGAACGGCTTTTTTCGAGGACGGCGAGGCGGCATTGGCCCGTAAGGTAGGCCATCATCGTCGTCATAGAACCCAGTGTCATAGGGGCGGGGCCTCTTAGCCGCACGCTCCGCTTCGAGTGCGCTGGCATTCAGTTCCCGAAGATACGCTGGGAGGACAATACCGCCGCCAAGGACCTTCCCAGGAGCGCCGCCCAGTGCGTCGCCAACCTGAGCAAATGAAGCGCCAGCAGTTAAGTCCATTGCCAGTTGTCCAATGGCCGTATCCTGTGCGCCCGGCAGCCGCATGATCATGCGCGCAGCTCCAGACATGGCCTGATTGCCCGAGAACGTCGCGCCCGCAGCCATCGCCAGTGCTTGACTCTGGCTAACATCATCCACCGCGCGTGCTGCCAGGAACGTCGCCCCACCCGTGGCAACAGCAGCCGCACTCCCGGCCAGCATCCCAGCCGCCTGGCCGACAGTGACGAATGATCCGCCTGTTGCGCGGCCTACGGCGTCAAACAGACGATTGGCTGCGTTAGAGATCGTTTTGAAGCCAACCAGGATGATAAAGGCCGTGAAAATCAGGGCGATGATCGCCATACCGAAGCCTGCAAAGGCATTACCCGCATTGGCTCCAATCATGAATAGGCCCGTAATGAGTGCGGAGATGACGGACAAGACCATCGTCACAATGATCAGCTGTATCCATTGATCGATGATGGCAAGCGCCAAAGACTCTGTTCGCCGGAAGAAGGCAAACAGGATCGCAATGGAAAACGAGATAAAGGTCAGTCCTTGGGCGATGGTCAGCAGAATGTTTACAAATTGCTCGGCCACACCGTAAAAGATGATTGGCTGCACAAAAATCAGTCGGAGTGTCCCGGATGCCGCCATACCAACTGAATTGGCGCGGTGAGCGTCCACTGTGTCCATCGGCGTCATGTTCATCGAGGACCGCCACCAGTTGGAATCGGGATTTTTTTCAAGGTCGAAGTAACTCCCGACCTCCTTGTTTTCCAATTCGGGGATCGTCCCACAACACTGCGTGTACCAATCCGCTGGCAAATTGCCATCGCCGCCTCCTGGATGGGGATCGCAATTCGGCTCAAGGCCCCCGGCGGGCGCGTAGCCCATCACGTCGATGCCATCAGCCCGTAAGAAAGCCAGCGCGACGTCCATACCCTTCACAGAAGGCAGTGGCGGATTCGCGCCCATATAGCGATTGAAGTTGTCGCAGCGAGTAAACATAGGTAAATCTGAACTGCCGCTCTGAATTCTGCTCAAGGAATCGAAGGTCGTACCTTGTTTGGCGGTCACGGTTGCGCCTACGGATTCATAAAAGAAGGTGCCGACCAAAGCCCGAAAGTCTTGCATTGAGGTGAACAGAGTTGGACCGATCTGAAAGAACAACAGACCCGCCAGCAGCCATAGGATCGCGCGTCCGGGCGAGACGACGATGTTCACGTTAAAGATGAACATCAGCATATAAGTGAGCCCCAACACGAACAGAGCAACAATGAAAATGCCGATGAAAGCGCCTCTCAGGCTGGCATTGGCATTGACGATGATCGGCTGAAACAAATCACTGGCGATCCAGCGGTTGATCACCATCAAGATGTAGCCGACCATGATCAACATGCGGTCAAACAACCAGAAGCCGCTTGCCAGAAACTGTAGAAGTTGGTAGGCAAAGCCGTAAACTGCGCTGGAGACGGCATTGGCAATGTCATTAATTAACGGCATGATAAGCCTTCTTTTCTCCAGTCAGCTTAAGGTTCCCGGATGTCGCCCTTGCAAATGGTGTTGACCTCATTGAGCCAGATCACCACGTTTCGCCCGGCCACCTGGGTCGCCCCGGGACGGATGTCACCAGGCGTTGGGCGCGCTGTGAAGTCCAAGGCAAATCCGATGCGGCGCGCCTGGCCTACCGGCCCATAGGCAGCCATCAGAAAGTCGTGTGTTTGCCCTGGTTCAATGGATACCATGTCATAGTTGCTCCCGGCCTTTGCTTCTAATCCGGCTGCTACGCTCGTACCCCAGAAACCGGATTCGGACTCGCCGCTAGGCAGTACGATCTCCGAAACATAGCTTTGCGCTGCAGGAAACACGTTGTATTCACGGGTTCCCCTGTTCTTGATCGATAAGGTCCAGACGAACATCGTTTGGGGAAGACCACTCGGCCCAAGCGTATTTGTTGGGCGACTTTCAATTGAAGTGACCTTATAGCCCAACTTAGTACCATTCAGGTCGTAGATCCAATCGCCAATGAAATAGTCATTTTGCCGGATGTACTCTGTCGGTGTGGGATAAGGTGTGTAAGTTGGAACGGGTGTGGGATAAATCGGATTGGGGATACAACAGCTTGGGCCAGGATTTCGTGGAGCAGCGGGCTGCGGCGTTAGATAAACCGCTACCGGAAAGTTATAAACGTAGTATGTGGCGACGATGCGTATTGTTGCAGCCTGTAAACTGAGTGGGATGGATACTGGATAACTACTCGCCCAGCCTGGCGTCCCTGGGGCGAAATAGGTTGCCTGAAACGTACCCCCTGACCACGGTGAACCATTCGGGAAAATGCCGGAAAGAGTTACATTCACCGGCCCTACGGACTGCCCCATGTACTGTATGAAGACCGTGGAACGCACGGGATCAACGAAGTAGTAATCCAAGTCAGCCTGAAACGCCGTGGGATAGGTGGGGAGGCTGGTGGGATAGGCTGTGCTGGTAGGGCGAGGGGTGGAAGACGGGCAGGTATACTGGGGCAAGCCAGCCACCTGCATCGTGTTATACGTGCCTACACACGCCAAAACAATCAGCATAAAACAGCCCCCAGCCAAGGCTATCGTCCATTTGCGGTAATAGGGCTTACGGACTTCGGCCAGTGCCGGAGCGGTTTCCATTTGAACGTCTTTTTCCATCACCTCTCCCTTACTCACGGAATGAGTCCCGGCTGATTAACAGGCGGTATCAACAGTACAATACGCTGCACACCACTGCGGGCTGGCACATCCCAATATTTGCCGAGATAAGGTGAAATGAGACGCAGCGATGTGTTCGTGATGGCGGCCAGCCGCACCACCCCCGAAGGATCTGTCAGCCCGGACGCGACGATCCGATTGGTTCCGGTTTCCATCAGGCGCACCGATATGCCGCGCACGCCCTCATTGGGATCGGCTACCTTGTTCCCGTTCTGGTCATAGGCGATCAACAGCTCCACCGAGACGTTGGCCGGTGGCAATTCCACCGCCGTCGGCACAATCGTTGGTGGAGCCATAATTAACTCGAATGAGGCGGCTGCTGGTGTTTGCGTTGGAGTGGCCGTGAATACTGGGACTTCGGTTGGGATGATCCCGGCCCGATAGACCTCGATAGCGTCTATGCCAGTGACTGCCCCTGTGCTTTCAAAATTCTTTCGATCGGTGTTGACAATTTGAAGTTCGTGAAAGCCGTTGTGGGTCGCCCAGACTTCAGTTGTGAGGAACGCGCCCAGCTTATCCAACTTGGGCGAATAATAGCTGTCTACTGTTCTCATCAACCTGCCATCGAGGCGAACCTCAAAGACACCGCCGTTGACTGCGCCCACGTAGCGCACACGGACGCCAGCTCCTAGAAAGCGCAGGTAGGCAGTCGCTTTGGGATCTTCAGCATATTTATAATGTCTGGCAGATGCTCGAAATGTCGTTTTGTCATCTACAACGTGCCACTGTCCTTGCCACTCAATGGCAGGATCATCATCCTCATAACGTACCCAACCCTCTGGCCCGGTGAACGTTGAGGCAAGTGCCAAATCCGCAATCGGTGGCGGCTTAGGCACGTTCACTGTAGGTAAGGGAGTCAATGTATTAGGGGCCACACGGCCTTGGTTAGCAACCAGTGTGATGCCAGGGTTGATGACAGTGACCTGAAACACCCGCGTCGATAGGGTCGGTGAGGAGGTAGAGGTTGCGCTGGTGGTTACGGTCGCGGTATTTGTGAGTGTTTCGGTCTCAGTTGGGAGAGGCGTTATGGTTGGCGAAGGCGTGCTTGTCGGGAAAGCTGTGTCTGTCGAGGTCGGCAGTGCAATTGGTGTAGGAATTATCGCGGCAGTTGCTTGCCCGCGCGAAGATATTGCAATATATATGGCAATGCCAATAACTATCAGTAGGATTGAAAGAAAGAGATAAGCCCAGAACCGTTTCAACGCTTACTGTCCTTCAACTATAGGCAATCTGATCAGCTATTCCTGAGCGGAAAAGTGCAGCAATGAGTCCCTCATTTGTCCGAACGTTAAAGTGTTCTCTCAGTTCACGGCGCAGGCGATAGACTTTTTCCTGGCTCATACCTGTAGCTCGCATGATCTCCGACACGTCATGATCATTTATCAACAGACGAATGACTTCGAGCATCTCCTGGCTTAATTCCTCGCAGAGCGGTTGCGAGCTAGGGCGACCACTCCGCAGCATCTCTGCGTAATCGCTGTTGGCTCGCGGTGTGAGAAAAGGCCTACCTCTCAAGATTTCTTGGATGCCGGGGACAAGCAACGCGCTGAGGGCGTCTCCACGGAAAAGGAATGCGTCCAGGCCCTCTGCCAGCAACGCACTGATCAAGCGCCCGTTGTAGGTGCTGCCGACAATCATCCATCGAACCTTCACTTCGACTTGCGCAGCCTCAGCTTGGGCCTGCCTTAACATGTGGAGCGGAGTCTGTTCAGGATCGAGACGATCATCCAGAATGGCAACGTGCGGTCTATGTTCCTGTATGCCGCTCAAGAACCCATACAGATCAGAAAACATGCCCACTACCTTAAAGCGAAGTGAAGTGCTGCTCCCAGACAGAGTGGAGACCATTCCGGTCAGTTCCAAATCACTTGCGTTGCCTATAACGACTCTGCACTCGGATAGACCACTCTGCATCTTGATCTCCCCGGCATTAACCAAAACGTATTTGAGAAACTCTTCAACCGCTTCAGAATGAGATCAGCGACCAGCGACTGCATCATACCGAAGATGGTAGGGCCTTCGCTGACCAATATTGACGCGCTCTAGCCCAAATTTCCGAAGTCGGTCCCCAAAATCGAGAACGACAACCACAATTTTGAGATTGCTGCACGTGAGACACTCAGTTCCAGGCTTTATATGAGTGTTGGATCGTTATCGGAAATTAGAACATTATCAGCAATTATACTCAGTTTGACTGTTGACACTCTGAATACGAGATGTCACTGAGGTGAGCTTTTGAAGAAGGATTGCTGTTGAGGTGAAGGCGAAACGTGGTTCGCGGGGTAAAACAGGTCGGATCATCGGGTAAACCACCAAATTCTTCGCTCAGCTTTATTGAATTGGGGAATTCCTCCCTGTGTTGTACAATCGCAAATACACTTCCTTGTCAAAATTGAAAAGATACATCTGAGTCATGCCATGCATACTGAGCAGCTCAAAGAGAATGCGGTGATTCGCGGCCCATTCTTTGCCGAACCTATCCGACTTCTTACGGTGATGCCAGTGGGCGATGCGTTCAAATTAATCGCTGTCGGGCTGAAAACCAATTCGACTTACCAGCCGATTCTCAAGCGAAGTGAGATTGCGCTGCTCGAAGTATCGTCCGAAGAATCGCCATTCGACGGCGATGCAGCGCGTTTCCGTCTGGGCATTGAAGCGCTGCGACTAGCACTGGCCTATGAATACGATCCGTATTTCTCACTCTCCATTGCCCGGATTGACCCACTGCCACACCAGTTGGAAGCCGTCTATGACTATTTCTTAAAACTGCCACGCGTTCGCTTCTTGCTCGCCGACGACCCCGGGGCAGGCAAAACAATTATGGCTGGGCTACTCATCAAGGAACTGAAAATCCGAAGATTGATCAACCGTATACTTATCGTTACACCTGCGAATCTGTGCTTCCAGTGGCAACGTGAGATGAAGGATAAATTCCGCGAGAATTTCGAGATTGTACGAGGAGATGTGCTGCGCGCCAATTATGGCTCGAACCCCTAGCAGGAACGCAATCAATTGATTACCTCAGTTTCCTGGGCGGCGCACATCGAAGATGCCCGCGACAGCCTACTCCGTAGCCGCTGGGATTTGATCATCGTGGACGAGGCGCACAGGATGAGTGCCACTAGCCATGCGCACAAGACGCAATATTATCAATTGGGTGAAGCTCTCTCTAGCATGACCGATCACTATCTGCTGATGACAGCTACACCCCACAAGGGTGACCCAGAAAACTTTTGTCTGTTCTTGGAATTGCTTGATCAGGATGTGTACGGCGATGTGTCCAGCCTTCAGGAAGCGATGCGTCGCAACAATACTCCCTTTTACCTCCGCCGGACGAAAGAAGCACTGATCACCTTTCCTGACCCTGAAACTGGAAAGTCGCAGCGGATCTTCACTAACCGTGATGTCCGTACAATCCCATTCGAGATCGACAGCGACGAATACGATTTTTACGAACAGCTTACCCACTACGTCGAGGAACAGTCGATCAAGGCAGCTAACGATGAGTCTGCACGTGGGCGAGCGCTAGGTTTCACGATGGCAATGTTGCAACGCCGCTTCGCTTCCAGTATCCGGGCAGCGCGACGCAGCCTGGAAAACATGCGAAAGAGCCGTGAAGCGATCCTGAAAAACCCTGAAGCATACCGCCGTCAGCAACTCGAACGCCGCCTTCCAGATGATTTTGACGACCTACCTGACGATGAACAACAGAAAGTTTTGGAAGATCTCGAAAGTGTAGTCCTTTCGTTCAATCCGGCTGATCTCCGGGATGAGATCATGCAGTTGGATCGCCTCATACGGCAAGCCGAGCAACTTGAACAACGCGAGATCGAATCAAAGCTGAATAAGCTGCGCCAAACCCTCCGCGAATATGGAGTCTTTGACGACACAAAGATGAAACTGCTTATCTTCACCGAACACAAGGATACGCTCGATTATCTGGTTCAAAAACTACGTGAGTGGGAGCTTTCAGTTGTCCAAATCGATGGCAGCATGAAGATTGGGGATGCCAAAGAACCTAAGGAAGGAACGCGCCTGCACGCAGAAAAAGCCTTCCGCGATTCAGCGCAAGTGCTGGTCGCTACTGAAGCTGCAGGCGAAGGAATCAACCTGCAATTCTGTTGGTTCATGATCAACTACGACATTCCCTGGAATCCCGTGCGGCTGGAGCAGCGCATGGGACGCATCCATCGTTACGGTCAGACTCGTGACTGCCTGATCCTCAATTTCGTGGCGACCAACACCCGCGAGGGGCGCGTTCTAGATAAACTGATGGATCGCCTACGTGAAATTCGCAAAGACCTGGGCGATCACGTCTTCGACGTAGTTGGTGAGGTCTTCCCGGCGAACCTGCTGGAAAAGCTAATCCGCGAGATGTATGCCCGCCGGATCGATGAACGGCAGATCACTGCTCGCATTGTTGAGAATGTTGATGTATCTCGCTTCCGGCATATCACTGAGTCCACACTCGAAGGGTTGGCGAAACGCGAGCTAAATCTTTCTGCGATACTGGGAAAAGCGGCAGAGGCACGGGAGCGACGACTTGTGCCTGAAGTCGTCGAAGATTTCTTCAAACAGTCCGCTGCGCTGGTGGGGATGATCCCGAAAGAGACTGGAAAAGGATCGGGCGTCTACCGAATCGGCAAGGTTTCGCGTTTGTTGTGGGAACTCGGCGAGCAGGTCGAACCACGCTTTGGCCCACTGAGTCGAGAGTATCGCCAGATCGTCTTCGATAAAAAGCGTCTTGAATTGGATACGACTTCTGAATGGGTCACGCCCGGCCATCCACTTTTCGAGGCTGTACGAGCCTTTACCGCACTAGAAACGCAAAAGGACCTGGAACACGGTGCGATCTTCTTTGACTTGCATCGGGCTGAACCTGCATATCTGGATGTTTTCACCGCAGCAATCCGGGATGGGCGGAACAACATTATCCACGAGCGATTGTTTGTGGTGCAAACTGATCCTGACGGAACCCTTACCGTGCGCCAGCCTACAATCTTCCTGGATCTCATCCCCGCGCCCGAAGGCCAATCTATTTCTGATGCCGGTTTCGCGCCTGATCAATCAGAAATTGAGGCAGCGCTCTATGTCCAAGCCCTTGAACCTTTCCTGAATGAGATCGCAGTACAACGTACCAAAGAAATCATGACCATCACCGAGCACCTCAACACCAGTCTGAATACGATTATCGACCGTCTAAATGTTCAGCTTGGGGAATTGTATGACCAGCGCGACAGGGGAACGATGGAATCGGGGTTGGAAGGTCGTATCAAGATTCTGGAAGAAGACCTTGAAAATAAGGTGCGGCGTTTAGAGCAGCGACAAGCTGAATTGCGACAGGAGCAGCATCTTACTATAACCGATCTGCGCCATCACGGTCGAGCATGGGTATTGCCTCATCCTGATCGTACCAAGCCGGACATCGCTCCAATGGTGCGCGACGAGGAAATTGAGCGCATTGCAGTTGAAGCCGTGATTGCATACGAAGAAGCGCGAGGCTGGAAGGTCGAGGACGTACAAAAGGATAACAAAGGTTTTGATCTGATCTCACGCCCGGCGGATCCGGATGCGTTACCTGCTATCCGTTACGTGGAGGTAAAAGGACGCTCAAGTATCGGAGAAGTAGCACTGACCGAAAACGAATTCAAAACGGCCACTCGACTCGGCGACGACTATTGGCTATACACTGTGTATAACTGTGCTTCGCAGCCGCAACTTCACCTGATTCAGGACCCAGCACGCTTGAACTGGCAGGCCGTAACCCGCGTGGAACACTATCGTATCGAGGCGGCAGACATTCTGAATTCTGGAACAGGTTTTTGACGCCGTTCAAACCTGAATCTAACATATACTACTTATTACCAGACAAGTGGCTGGATTAGTCACCTGTGATTTTATTCTTTCAAGAAACGAACACCTTACATCATGACCGACGCCCTTCCCAAGCGGCTGATCGAAGTCGATCTGCCTATCAAACGCATTTCCGCACATGCCCGGCGCGAAAAGTCGATTCGGCACGGGCACATATCGACCCGGCGTACTCCCTGGGGCGAGATCGCTTATCAATTGGGCGGTACGGATGCCTTTGCCGTTGTGGCAGACCATGATGAGCGCGGTGTAGCTCCCGGCGGCGATGTAATCCGTCGATTTCTGCCTATTGACCGCCCATGCCTCATCCTTATGGATGAACTGATGAATTACATCAGCCGCCTCCGCCGTGCCGAACCTGCAATGATCGCTCAATTCTACAATTTCTTGCAAAATTTCTCCGAAGAAGCGCGGGCGCGCTCGAACCTCGTCTTGGCCGTTTCCGTGCCGAAATCGGAAGAAGAGATGAATGCCGACGATTTGACCGACTATGATCGCCTGAAAAAGTTGCTTGATCGCGTCGGTAAGGCAGTCATTATGTCAGTGGAGCGCGAAACCGCGGAGATCATCCGCAGGCGGTTGTTCCAGTGGGAGAAGCTTCCCCGTGACGCTGGACCAGTGGCAGAGGCATATGCAAAATGGATACGCGACCACCGCCAGTTTCTACCAGAATGGTTCCCGGTTGACCACGCACGGGAAGAATTCGAGCGAACCTACCCCTTCCACCCGATTACGCTTTCCGTTTTCGAGCGTAAGTGGCAGTCCATTCGTACCTTCCAACGCACCCGCGGTACGCTTCGCCTGTTGGCGTTGTGGGTGTCCAAAGCCTATCGAGAGGGGTATCAAGGTCTGCACCATGACCTGCTAATTGCGCTTGGTACAGCGCCACTCGATGACTCAACATTCCGTGAGGCGGCGCTGGAACAACTCGGCGAACGCCGAATGGCCGTTCCAGTCGCCGCCGACATCGGTGGGCGTGATGATTCTCACGCAATCCGCCTCGATGCCGAAGCGCCAGAGGCAATCCGCGAGATCGGACTTCATCGCAAGGTGGCAGCGGTCATCTTATTTGAGTCCAATGGCGGTCAGGCTCGGGGCGAAGCCACCGAGCCGGAAATCCGCCTGGCTGTCTCAGAACCGGGTTTAGATATTGGGAACGTGGAAACAGCGCTTGAAGGGCTGGCGGGCGCATGTTATTACTTGGAAACCGAACGTAAGCGGTACCGTTTCGCGCTCTCCGTGAACCTGAACAAGTTACTGGCGGATCGTCGGGCGAGCATTGACCCGGCGGAGCTGGAAGACAAGGTACGCAAGGAAATTGAAGCCGTTTTCAGCGGATCATCGATAAAGCCCATCTTTTTCCCCACCCAGAGCAACCAGATCCCCGATGGAGTTCCCCAGGTTTCGTTAGCGATCCTGCCCCCTAGCCAGACCTACTACGATCAGGAAACTGCGGAACTTGTCTCCACCTTCACGCGCGAGGTTGGGCAATCGACACGGTTGTTCCAAAGTTCGCTGATCTGGGTCATTCCCGACAATGCACGTCCACTCTACGATGAAGCCCGCAAATGGCTGGCGCTCATGGCAATCCGTAGTGAAGACGAGAGCGACATGAATGAACCGCAGCGTCGGCAGCTATCGGAAATGCTGGAGCGCTCCAAACGTGATCTGCGCGAGGCTGTCTGGCGGGTTTACAAGCATGTGATTTTGCTTGGCAAAGATAATGATTTCAGGCATGTGGATATGGGGCTGATCAATTCCAGTGCGGGGCCTGTGGTGACCCAAATCGTAAATCGGCTCCGGCAGGAAGGTGACATTGAAGACAATATTGGGGCCAATTTCCTGGTACGGAACTGGTCTGGTGTAGGGCCGGAGTGGGCGACCAAAGACGTGCGCAATGCGTTTTACGCTTCACCTCAGATGCCACGACTGTTGGATCCTGATCGCATTCGAGACACAATTGCTGCTGGTGTTCGTGATGGTCGTTTCGCCTATGTGGGAAAGAACGCAGCCAGTTACTACGATCCCTTTTGCTTCAATCAGCCTATTGAGCCGCGTGAGGTCGAAATCGCAGACGATGTGTATATTCTGCAAAAAGAGGCCGCAGAACACTATGTAGCTGCACAACAAGTCACTGACATGCCGCCAACATCCGACCCGCTGCTGCCACCTGTGCCTACCCCTCCGCCGTCCGCGGCCACATCTGTGACGCCACTATCCGATGAAACCGTTCGAGCGATGCGTTGGAACGGGACGATCCCATCGCAAAAGTGGACGCTGTTCTATAATAAGGTGATCACCAAACTGGTAAACGGGGGCGGTCTTCAGCTGACAGTAACAGTTGACGCCGAGCCAAACGGGGGAATTTCGCCGCAGCGCGTCGAAGAAATCCGCGCAGCGCTCCGAGAACTGGGTATTGAGGGCGATTTGGACTGGTGGGAGTGAGACATTCATATGGTCGGAATAGCACTACTTGCTATAGTTTGACCCTTTGTGACCCGCCTTGCTCATACAGCCACCGATAACAGGTCGAGAGCGGCCAGATCATCGACCTTACATTCTTATTTTCGTGGAGGATGATATCCGCCTTCTACCCATCGTTGACGGGCAACAACGATGACTGAGCGATTCATCTTCAACCGGATAACCGTGGCACGTCCTATTGGCGTCAGGCCGCGTACCCTCGTTGCCCCTGCGATCCATTCGAAATGCTCCGACCAAATCTGTATGCGAGGATTGAAGAGGGACACCTGCTCACCTGTTTCTGGATCAGTAATTCGTGTTGCTGCACGCTTGTGGTTATTACAGTTCCAGCAGGACAAACATAGATTTTGAAGCCCATCGCCGCCTGACGGATCAATGTGATCGACTTGCATCGTTTGCCCGCTGTTTTCCTCACAAGTCCGGCAATATTCGCAGCAACCACCTGCCCGTTCATGTACCTGCCGCTTGATCGCGTTCCAGGAAAGTTCACTCATCCAGTGGTTTGAAGTCCTTCTGGGTGAATGGATAACCCCGATCTCTCAAGATAGCCGCCGCTTCGGCCTTCCGCAGCATGAGGCGATCTCCACGCTCAACGAGCTTTTCCAACTCGGTTTGTTCTTGATCAGTAATGGTTCCAAGCGAGTTTCTATCCATTAACTCGTGTGCCCGCGCCTGGCTGTCATCTGACATTTGTTCACGAGCAATCGTCCATAGCGCATCGTCGGACAGATGACGGAGTGCGTCAAGCTCCGCTTGCTCATCAGCGGGCAGTTCGGGCAGTGGAGCAGACAGGGTTTTCAGGTAGTCAATCAGCACCTGCTCGACGGGCTGCGAGGTCGTTTCTGCAATCAGCCGGGCGCGGGCTGAGATATCTTCAGGAAGCACTAAAACAATCTGGTCGGCCATAGCATGATATTCCCTCTTACCATTAATTCTCTATTTTAGCTGGTTTTCCTTCTCTTCGGCCTACGAGGATCGTGAACAGTGTTTAGCAATTTCGCCACCTAAACAGGTGTCGTGCTGGACGATTAACAGGTTAATCAAACATGTAACCAACACTGCTGTGGTTGCTGGTTCTATTTGATGAAGTACAAACAACAAAATGTACTGTTGTGTTGACTTTCAACTCAACGGTTGATATAATACTCAACATGAAGGAAATGGGAGCAAAAGTGTATGGAAAATCGATTAGGCGAAGCATTGCGCGAAAAGCGGCGCGCCGCCGGAATCAGTCAGCGAGAGTTGGCCGAAAAAATCGGTGTTGACTTCTCTTACATTAGCAAGCTTGAAAACGGGCGATTACCACCCCCAGCCGCCGACACCATTGTAGAAATATGCCGCGTCCTGGATATCAAACCAGAAGAGTTACTGGCGCTCACCGGGAAAATCCCCTCTGAGGTACAGAAAGGGTTAAGTATTAGCCAAACGGCTCAAGAATTTCTACAAGAGGCGCAGCGGATGGGATTGTCGGAAGAAGAATGGCGACAGATGGTGCAATCGCTAAAAGGGCTACGAAACGAATGACGACGATGTACCAACAAATACCCCTGTTGTTTTTCGATGAGGACGAAGAAGCCCCTCAACCTTCTCGACAGGACGCCATTCGCGCCATTGAGTGGTCATACAGTCGGCGCGAGTCCTTGGAACAGTGTCCACTCCGCTACTATTACGAATACTTCGGTGCTAACAAGAAAAAGGCTAAAGGGGAACCCGACAAAGCCAGGTTGCATACGCTAAAGGCGTCGAGCAATTGCTACCTGCGGACAGGAACCATCTTGCATCTCATCATTAGCCAGTTCTTTCGCAATATGCAGGCTGGTGAACCCAGGACACATAATGACGCCATCGATTGGGCAACGCGCCTCCTGAAAAAGGATATGGACTATTCCCGCCAATATCCCGATCTGCCGGAGACGCAAGGCAAGTTCCCACCCATCCTGCTGCGTGAGTACATCGATCAACCTGCTGAAGCAGACGCATTTTATGACCGTGTTGCGCAGCGGATGATCGAGGCCATCCGAGCCTTTTTTACCGATGTGCGCTATGAGGAATTCCGCATCGGTGGGAGTAGCGCGGGCGCTGTCGTTGAATATCCGATGCATTTGAAGACCTTGCCCTGCAAGGCGGCTGGCAAAATCGATCTCGCCTACATCGCCAACGGCGTCGTGACTATCGTGGATTGGAAATCAGGCGGGAGCGGTGGCTTGGGCGAGGACAGCCTACAATTAGCCGCTTACGGTCTATGGGCCATCGAGCATTTCGGTTGTTCGCCTGAAGCGCTGCGCGTCTGCAAAGTCCATCTTGGTTCCGGTGAGATTGATTTCTTCCCGATCAATGCGGATGTTCTGCACGCGGCACGGACACGGATTATTCAAGATGCAGAGCGTATGGCAACCCTGGATCAGTGGGCGCGTGATGGGGTTGTGGATGTCTTCACACCTAACAAAAAGGAAACGATCTGTAGGTTATGTGCGTTCAGGGGGATTTGTTATGCTTGAGGCCAACACTCGCATCGTCAAGTTCGGCATGAATCTGTTCATCTGGGTCAGGCAGGCGAAAGTAACGGGTTCTCTGACAGGTACAGACGGCGACGCCGAATTGCTCCAACGGGCCTGCAACAAACTGCTTTATGCACGCGGGCTTGCAGCTGTTCCCCTCATGGAACAGTGCAGGTTACTCATTGCCAGTTCCGCGCCGATTGCCCCCTTCGAGATCAAAGAGGACAAATGGGAACTCAAGATCGAGGATGCTGGCGAAAGGCCAGAACGTCTAACCTTAGAGAGTGCTGCCGGAAAACGACTGATCCCTGTTCTGCTTGAACGTGCCCTTATTGCTCAGGTTCGCAGCCGCACCCGCTTGTGGGAACTGGATAGCTGGCGGATCTGGTACGAACCCGAACCCTTCAAGACCGTTAACGGCATCGCTGCTTATAACCGTTACCAGTTCTCGATCTCGTACATAGAGGGCGTTGGCGTTGGGGTCACCGTCGATGAAGGCACAGGTTTCTTTGTGGAGAATAGCCTGACTTATTTCTTCGACCCGACTCAGCCTGATGCCGAGCGCGAACACCGGCGACGATTGTTCGACCGCTTGACACATCGCCAGGATCGGCAGCGCGGCACATTACTCTACAGAATAGGGGATCATCAGGGCAAGTGCTACTTCGCTTCCGCTCCGGCTGGAATGACCTGCAAAACTACCCCGACCATGCGCGTAAAGGGGCAAAGCTACGCTTCACTCTACGACTACTATCGGACGGTGTATCCGGACGTGGAAGTGCGTGAGGATGATCTGGCCGTTTACGTCAGTTTTGTCGGGATTGACCAGCCCCAGCCAGTCGCTGCGAAGTTCTTGTTCGTTCGCGTCATGAATGACAGCTTGCCTGAAGCGCTCCGCTCGGATGACAAGATCCCGCCAGGGAAACGACGTAATTTACTGCTGGATTTTTGGGAGAAACTTGATCCTTTTCCCTTTGGGAAGGGTCTGCCAGGTATGACGGACGGCTTCTGGCGGCCACCTACCGAACAGATGCAGTTCCTGCGAATGCCCGACCTTATTTTCGGGCACAACCATCGCTTATGTAGCCCTGAGATATCGGTCGAGGCGTACAAGGACCACTTTAGGCGGCGAGGAGAATACCTCGAAAATTCAGGCTGCTATTCAACGCCACCCACCATGGCCCGCACCATTTACTATGCTTTCCCAGACGCAGTGGGTGACTACGCCCGCAAACAATTGGCTTCCGACGTGACCACAGCGATTTACAAAATGGCAAACCGGCCTGCGGGAAGCGCTGTACCCATCCCTTATAGTTCCATCGCCGATGCCATCCATAAACTCAAAGAATATACCCCCGGTGTTGTGGTCTTTGTTCTCAACGATGAGCCAACCGCCTACCATGACGTTGCCTTCCAGTTAGACAAATGGCGTGTGAAACGCATTACCCGTCCGGTCCTATGTGAGCATTACGAGTATTTCGAGAAAGGCATGTGGGACGGGAAACAACGGGCCTATGACCGACGTAAGGGACAGCGGCGCTGGAATGATTTCATCACGGAAAATGCCCTCGATGTACTACAGCTCATGGACGGCGTACCATTTCGTACCGAGACTGCTGGAGCATATGAGGCGCAGCTTGTCATTGATGTTGGGCACGAAGGGCGTTACCAGGCATTGTCACTGATCATCCTGCGCGGAGGCAACAAATCGCCCGACTGTACCCTCGTCCGCCACGTTCACGTCAAGTCCGACCCGCAACACGAATCTATGAATCCCAAGCTGTTGGAAGAGCAAATCGTCGAGCTTATTAATGCTGCCATCCGACGTATTCGAGAGCCGCTCACTTCGCTGCTGGTTATCCGCGACGGCAAGCTGTGGGACAAAGAGATCGGCGGTATCGATAATGGCCTGGCACGGGTCAAGGAAGCAGGCAAGCTGACCCAGGATGCGCGGATCGATATGGTCGAACTGCGCAAAGACTCCCTAAAGTATTTGCGCCTGTGGGAGATCGAGGACAAAGGGAATGTCGATAACCCCTTGGAGGGTACATTTGTGCGTATTAATGATAATATCGCGCTATTGGCGACCACCGCCGCTGCCAGCCTGCATCAAGGCACGAGCGATTTATTGACTATCGTCGGCGGAAGCCGATGTTCTAGCATTGTGGATGCTGCCCAATCCATTTTTGTGACCTGTCAACTCAACTGGTCAAGCCCCAAGACGGCACAGCGGTTACCATTGCCACTGAAAGTGACCGATGAAGAACTGATTGCTCGGGCGGCCCAAGAGATTAGACGTATAGGCTAATGGACACTACGAGGAGCTTTCCATGAAAAATAATTGGCTGGCGGCATCCAACTTTGAGCGGATGCACCAAATTATTACCGCCCTCAACATCATCTCCGTTCATGCCAAGCTGAAGCTAGCAGGCATCGACGAGCCGACGGATGCGGCGGAAATTCGCAAGGCGCGTGAGGAACTTACCGAGTTCCTCGCCCAACTCAATACGCTGCTCTATGAGGTCGAGCATAGCCAGGATAGCGTCGTCGTTGGCGATGATCCCAGGCTTGGTGAGCTGACAATGCGGTATCTTTCGGAAAAACGTCGCTGGCTTCAGCCGTCAGGGCTATACAGTATGACCTTAGCTGACCTTAGTACGATGCTCCACGCCGAACATCCAGACCAACTCCTGCAATTGATCGATTGCTTGCGCGAGTTGAGAGTTTTACTAGAGCAGCATTCTCAGGCCGATGTGCGCGATATCCTGGGAGAAATCTAGCATCATGCGGCCAATTATTGAACGTCAGAATGTCGCTCTGCTCGCTGACATCGCTGCGTTACGCCGCTTGATAAGCGGCAGTCCCATTCCAACGGAGTTGCAGTCTTACCGGGATACCTTGCTGCAACTCCTCAACCACCATCAGAAGACTGTCGAACGTAACCTGCGCTGGCTGCGTCTGGGTCGGGCTAACATTTTGGATAATATTTACAGCGAAACGCTGAACGTGATCTACTCCATGCGCCTGCTCAGCGATTGTCATGCCGTACCGGTACTACGAGCCGCCGAGTCTGATCGACTATGTCTGGCCCTTATCCATTGGATGCACGGCGTTCATCCCCAGACGCAGAACTGCCCAGCCGCCTGTGTCGATGGCAACTGTTCGATCCTGCCTAAGCATGGACTTCCACTCTACTACTTCCCGTGTGCGGAAAAGCGGACGCTGCTTTACCTGCCCTTATTCTTTCACGAAATCGGACATGAACTTTATCTCTACCACAAACGCGAAATGGATGAACTGGTCCGCGATTTGCGGCGGGATATCGACGACCTACTCATGCCAGCATCTCAGCGTAACGACTCCCACCTTGAACAACAAGCGACGCAGCGACAAAGTATCATCGACACATGGTACAGCTGGATGCAGGAATTTTACTGCGATGCAGTAGGGCTAACCATCGGTGGCCCATGCTACTTACAGGCATTCTCCACATTTATCAGCCCACTATGGCAGATGAACTTTTACCGTGAACCCAAATACCTCAAGAGCAGCCACCCGGTGACGTTGCTGAGAATCCGATTCCTGACTAAACGTGCCAGGGCAACCGGTTACACTGAGATTGCCCAACAAGTCGAGGGGCAATGGGACGAGGTCGCGCGGGCTATTGGCATTGAAGAAGACTATCACGGCTTCTACGATAACGTTTTGGAACAGGTCGTCGATGAAACACTGGAGAATATGCTTGTCGAAACCAATCCACGAGCTTGTACCCCATCTGAAGCAGGTGGCGGCCTTTGGGTAGCCGGGGAAGATACTCCTATTCGCCTTCTGAACTGGGCTTGGCAGCAATACATGGCTAATCGTGACCATTATTCAAACTGGGAAATCGAGCGAATCGACGATTTCCTGAACAATTCCACCTGACGTGTCACTCTTACTGAGCGTTCAGGGGTGTAGTCCGTGCCTTCGGACATTATGATTACAGGCTGATATGACGCTAGTCCTGATAATTGAAACCCGGCCACGTCTATGACGCAATGGTGGTCAGTATGGCCGGTTTTGCTGGAATGACCACTTTTTCAGCTATTCAACTCTTTTTCTATCATCGCCACATCGTAGCGACGCATCATGTCGATGACCTCTTCTCGTGCGATAGCGTACATCTGTCCACCGGCATAGGGTTTGCGGCGCTTGCGGTCGGTGAGTTGGAAACGGTTCATCAGGTGTCCGATCCATTGAGCACTGCCTATTGTGTCTGCCGGATCGCCTGACAACTGTCCCACCTGTTGGCGTACATCACAAGCTTTCAGCCAGATATAGTCTTGCTCTTTGGCACTGCGAGTCATCACTTCGAGTGCCTGCAAAAGCGCTTCTTCGCGCGGGTTGAGCGCTTTGCCGTCGCTCAATTGACCATCGTTCTGGGCAGCTTTGCGAATGGCATCCAGCAAGCCGAGAGGACGTGCCTGCTCTTCAATGAGCGCGGCAATGGACACGAGCGGCGACCATAGCTCACTGGAGCGATTCGTGAGTCGGTGCAGTTCGGGACGCTCGAAATAGTTCCGGTAGACCTCTTGATGGTAGGTCAGCGCCAGGATATAGAGCTGATGTCTTATCTCAGCCCCGTCGAAAGCTGGCGGAAAGCGCGGTAAATTCTGGTCAGTGCGGCGCATCGGGATCGGGATGCACCGGCTGGCGAGAATATCTTCCAAACCTGCGATGGCAGCAATGATTTTGGGGGAGTACACATCGAACGCCTGCGGCTTCATGTCGTCGCCTGTCACGCGGATGGCGGGCATCCCCGGCTTGTAACCGCTGTTGAGCAGTTGGCGGATCTGTTGCATCCGGGGGTCTTGTGAGCTGTGGTAGCGTTCGGCTTCGTCGATACCTACTGTGCAGTTTGTTTGGTGGATCAGTCGGAACAAGGAAGGGCCAGAGGGGTCAGAAGTCGTGATCATGTTGAAAGCCAGCGGTTGGGTAACTTGGAGCACTGTACTCTTACCGCTGTTCTTCGGCCCGGTGAGGGCAATGTACGGGTAGGCCGGGAACATCGTATAGAAATATGTCCCTATCACCCACAAAGTCAGAATCTGACTATCCGCCGGTGATCTGAAGTCTACATATCTGGTATAGAGACTATGGAGTCGCTGAAAAACTGCACTCGGTGACACCGTCTCACCCTTCAAGAACTTTTGAATACTGCTATAGCGCCACCGCATCAAGAATGCGCAACCTTCAGGAATGGCGCGTAGCGCAACTTCTCGTCCATTTAGTGAAACGATCTGTTCATGGGTGAGACGTACCAACTGACGCTGGTTGGTCAGCAAATACGGCCAATGAACCAATCGATTGTCCCTGGTGCGTTCAGTAAGTGCTACCGTGACCATCGCCATATCACCGTAAAAACCCAGTGCGGGTGACAATAGTGGGATGTCGTCAGCGAGCAGCGCTGTGCCCGCGCTGCTAAGTTCATGCTTTCGGCTTTTGCTTGCCTTGAGCAAGACGCTAAAACTGCTGCCCCTGATACCGATCTTCGCCATAGTATGCCTGAACTGCACCAGCTCCAGATCGTCAAGTTCCGGCGCATAAAGGAACAGCTCTCGGATGGACTGTTCTCTCGCTAACCCTTCCAAGTGCGCTACTTTTTGAACCTCATGCATCAGCCAACTAGTAGAGAGATTCAGAACATTTCGCACGTCCTGGGCTGTTGGCCTTCGCTCAACGAGCCATTGATTAAAGTCTTTGACACCGACAGGCATCTCCGGAATGTAAGCGTTTCTTCGCAGTTCTCTGGCAATCTTGTCTGATGAGCCTTTAGTTTTGTCCTCATTGTCGAGCGCAACGAAGACATAGCGCGCCTGACGCAGTTTGGTCAGCAACTCCTTTGATGCATCTAGGCCCATCAGCGCTACTGCCGGAATATGCCATTCAGCTAGGGTAATCGCATCGGCGGGGCCTTCGACCAAGACGACTTGCTCGGCATCCGGGCTATAACAATAATTGAAATAGGACTGGCGTTCGCCGATCAACTCATGCGGAGGATTATAGTGCCGCTTTGCTTCAATAGAGCGCCCGCTCAGATAGGTCAAACGTCCCTTCTCCACATGCACGTAGACGATCATGTCCGCTGGAAAACGTTCGATGACGCTTCGCCACTTGTCGGAAAGGGCAAGATCCTTAATGAGACTCTGTTTGTCTCTTGGCATGTAACCCAGGCTCGCCGCCTTCACCGTCTCGATCTTCCATCCTCGTTTCCGCGTCACGTAGGTGAGGGCAGGCGGATAGTTCAGGAGTGCATCATTCAGGCGAGCCACAAGTTGGCGTTCTGCCCAAGTTGGAGATTTCTTGAAGTTGGCATTTTCCGCTACAGGAAGTCCAGCGCGCTGCGCGAGGTAGCGCACTGCTTCAAGAAACATACTGACGTCCCGCGGATTCCAACTGGCCCCATAAGACAGCTTGTAACGCCCCACAAAATCAAAGACATCTCCATACTCGCCCCGCGAATACCAGAAATACGAACCGGTATTTGGAAAGATGACAAAGCTGTCATGTTCCGCACCGATGTAGTGCGTACCTATCTTCTTCAGTGGAAAGGATTCGGCAACTACATCCTCAATCCGGTTTTGCGCACGAATTTGTTCCAAATCTAATGGACTCACTTCCGCCTCCAGGCAGCACGAACCACGTGCCGTGTTTTCTAAAACATGACGAAATCGAAAAATGGACTTGCGCGAAAAGGCGGGGCGTGTTACATTGGAGTTGTCACGCACCAATGAAATTCCCCGCCTATTGCCCATCCCTTGGTGGGCATTTTGTTTTTCGGGTGGTCCACGCGCTTGCCTAGAAAACTGCCCTTTCCACCTCATGTTCCTCACCTATACTTGATTCTCGAAATTTGTAACCACGTGGTTACAAATTCAGCGATTCACGACGCAAGATTCGGCGTCGTCGAGCAGTCTCTTCATACTTTGCAAGCGAGCCTGTACAATCTGAACATCCCGCTCCTGTTCAAGTAGAATGCGCGCGAGGTCCTGGGGTGCTGGCAATGAGGCGGAACGCATCAGCTTTGCCAATTGCAGGGCCTGCCGCGGTGCAGGTTGCTTACCTGGCTCATCGCCCGTGCTTTGCGCGCACAGTTGTCTGACTTGCTGACCCGTGAGACCAAAATCGATGATCTGTCGCACCATTTCCGCATGGCTCTCCTCAGGCAGACCCAGGACATAGCGCAACTGCCCTTCCTCCAGATTGTGCCTGTCTGCCAATTCAAGCGCTTCATCAGCTAAGCGCAGTAGCGCCTTGTAGCGGCTAAAGTGCATCCGGCTAATACCGCCCATTGCCGAGAGTATGGCACTGGTGAACTCCCGCTTGTCACGCATGTCGAGGTCGAGCGCCTGACGGTAAAAACCATTGGAAACTGCCCCTTCTGGACGTTGGGCGCCATGTGCTGCCAGAATGAGTAATGCCGCCTGACGTGCCATCGCGATTGCTGACAAGCCGGTGCGGGCTGTGTTCTCTTTGGCTTGACGAAACGCTGAAGCACGTCCTGATGGGATAACAATGCAAGGAATCGTGCCATCCCCTTCATAGCTTGGCAGGAAATCGCGCAGCAGCCAGGTTGCCCAATACCGTCGCTCGCCTGTCTCGATTCGGTACAACCGTGTCACGCCTTGTGTGGCATCTATAACTGTGAGCGGATTGACCTGTCCATCATCGCGGATGGTAATCGCCAGGTTGGCAAGGTTGCGGACAAGTGCTTCTTCAGGAGCTAGACGAGGCAGTTCGATCTCTCGTTCGTCCTCGGCTTCGGCGAATAAATCGAGCAGTGAACTGAAGGGTCGTGCGTTTTGACGCGCTACGACCTGTGCAATCTGGATCAGTTCTCGCAACGCTTGTGCAGGGGTAAGCCGATTGGCATGAAACGCGAAGTGAATGTTTTCTGGCAGCACACGGCGGGGCTGGATTGGGTCAGGACGGATGAGTTCTGCCGGAATGTATTCGATGCGCAGGGCACTGTTGGCTAATTGCTCGCCTGGATCGGCCTTGAGAAGTTCTAATCCAATGCTGTCGAGCAAGCTGGTATTGGCGCGGCGCGTTTTGGCAGTCATGCTGCACCTCGCTGTGCAACCAGTTGTTTGACCAGCAGACTCACAAACTGAGCATAAGCCCGACTGGCAGCGCAATGAGGGTCATATTCAAAGACACTGAGGTGCTGGCTATGCGCATAAGCGACGGCTTCGTTTGACGGGATCACGCCACACATCAGATTACCTAGAACCGGGTGTGCCTTGAGACTATCTACCAGTTGGATGTGGCCTTTCATCCGCGTATCCATCTTCGTCACCAGAATGCCCCTGACGTGCAGGTTGGGATGTCGCCAGCCCTCGCGGATGTCATTGATCTTGTTCACGACGGACAGCAGCCCAATTGTCTCAAGATAACGCGGCTCAACGGGTACGATAGCATCCGTCGCTGCCAACAAGCCCATTTCAGTCATGAGCGAGAACGACGGGCGCGTATCGATCACGACGGCAGCATAGTAATTGGCAATGCGATTGAGCGGCTCTGCCAAGCGATAAGGCGCACCCGCGACACCCATCAATTCGCGTTCCGCGCCTTCCAGCAGTGGTGAGGCGGGAAGGACATGCAAATCATCGTCCCAAGTGCTCTGAGCGATGCACCGCGCCAATACCGATGCGGCTTCCTTCCGCTCGGCAACCAGCAACGTATAGAGACTGTTGTCTTTCCCAAAGTCACGCCGACCAGTGGTCACCAACGAAGCGTGTCCCTGGCTGTCAGTATCCACCAGCAGAACGCGAGCATTGGCTGCACCCGCTTGCTTGAGTACCCGTACCAGGCCAAAGGCCAGGTTGGTGGCCGTCGTTGATTTGCCGACGCCGCCCTTGTGGTTGGTCATCACGAACGTCTGAGTCATTGCCAATCCCTCCGTTTCCCTCAAACCGACTTGATCCGCTTGGATGGCAGCGACTTCGCGGAGAGGCGGTACACTACCTCACGAAGTCTGCGCTGCTGGTATCAGCGGGACTTCAAGATGACCGAGGGAGCATTGGCCCTCTCTCGGTCACCGCAAAGCTAAACCTCGGCGAGGATGCGCTCCAGTTGAGCACGTTGAGGGTACTGGATTCGTGCGAGGAACTGAGTAATGTCTTCTGCGGAGGTAGGAGAGGAAATAGGCGCAGGCTTATCCTGGTTTGAAAGAATCGAACCAGCCGACTCGAGTCGGCTGGTTCGATTTACGTTCAATTGGGTGGGCCTAGCAGGATTCGAACCTGCAACCCGCCGGTTATGCTTCCCACCACAGCTTTCGCTGCCCCTTTCGGGTTTGTGGTCTGGACTTTCCCTTCACCCCATCAGGAATGGGGGCCTGCCGTCAAGTCTCTACACCTTCCCTCTGACAAGGGCTTGGCTCGGGATTACCATGTCCGCGGAGTTAGGCTTCCCCGAATTTGACAGGTCTACACCTGAAAATTACTCTTCAGGCTGCCCGGTGAAGGGGTTCGTAATGGCTTTAGAATCCCTTCTTCAAGCCGGATGCTCTGCCGTTGAGCTATAGGCCCTATCCACAGTCCGAGGACTGCGAGAGCGGCTGACGGGATTCGAACCCGTGACGTCTTGCTTGGAAGGCAAGCATTCTACCCCTGAATTACAGCCGCAAGGTTTCCAGTCGGGGCACCCGGATTTGAACCGGGGACCTCACGGTCCCAAACCGTGCGCGCTAGCCAGCTGCGCTATGCCCCGTTATTCTTGCCCACGATAACTTAGCCAAGTATACACGGCCCGGCGTTTCGATTCAAGCCTCAATCAGCGATGCGCGCCGGGCGGCACGGCATTGGCAAAGCGGCTCAAACTGAACAGCCGGACATCGTGCGCCGTTTGGCCGCGAACGGCCAGATCAGCTAGAATGCGCCCAACCAGAATGCCGAACTTGAAACCGTGCCCGGAAAAGCCCGCCCCGATCACCACGTGATCGTGAGCCGGGTGCCTGTCGATGATGAAGTGTTCGTCGGGCGTCATGGTATACATGCAGATGCGCGCCTCCCTGACCCTGCCGTCACCCTGCGGGAGATGCCGACGCACGAAAGCGCGCACCTGCTCAATGTAGTCTTCGTCGGGCGTCCGCCGTATGGTGTCCGGATCGGTGGGTTCGTTGCGCCCGTGAACGGCAACTTTCAACCCCGTTCCCGTCACGCTCGGCAAACCGTAGAACCAGGGCTTGCCGTGATAAATGAACACCGGGAATTGCTCGGGCAGGAATTGTGCCATGTTCGGCGGCTCGAAAAAGACCAGCTCCTCACGGGTGGCTTGCAGTGGCAGGTTCAAACCAAGCGTACCCAGGACGCTGGATGCCCAGGGGCCAACAGTGATCACCAAACGCCCGGCTTCGTAAACAGCGCCGGAAGTGTGGACGCGCACCGAGTCCGCTAACACGTCGATCTTCTGGACAGGGGTGTTGGTTAGCAGCGTTGCGCCGTGCTTCTGGGCCATCTTCGCCTGCGCAACGACGCAGCGCGAGGCGGCCAGATAGCCCGCGTCGGGCTGGTAGCCGCCCATCATCCCCTCGTCGAGACGAAACTGCGGCAGCTGCCTGGATACTTCCTCCGGAGTCAGCCATTCATAGGGCACACCAGCCGCTCGCAGGTTGTCGCGGGTGGCAACCAGTGTCGGGGAATCGGCAGGGCCGAAGTCCAACCCGCCCGTACGCACCATCAGCTGCTCGCCGCATTCCGCTTCCAGCGCCCGCCACATCGGGAAGACTGCCTTTGCCATCTCGACGTAGGCCGGATGGTCGTAGGCGTAACGAATGATCCGGGACTCGCCGTTGGAACTGCCCCGGTTGTGGTCGAGTTCAAACTGTTCGAGGGCCAGCACGCGGTAGCCGTCAGCGGACAGATGATAGGCGGTGGCGCTGCCCATCACGCCCAGGCCGATCACGATCACGTCGAAGGTTTTGTCAGTTGCCATACTCATGCCATACTCATAGGCTCATGACGACAACACCTGTCGCCAGACTGCATTCAACACTTGCAGCGCTGTCAGGTTGCGGATGTTGTAACCGTAGTTGAGGCCATCCCCGGAAAAGCGCGCTGTCGCACTGTCCGGCGGCGCGGAGGGATGAATGCCATCCGGCCCGATCCCCTGGTTGGGCGCATTTTGCAGCGCGTACCAGTAATCCCAGAGTGGAACGTCGTACTGGCGCGCCAGGGTGCGAATGATGTCGTTCCACTGGCTGACGCGCGCATTGTTCCAGGCATCCACGTGCTTAGGCGGAATGGTACTGATCACCGGGATGACGCCCATATTGATCGAAATCTCGATGATCTGCCGCAGATTGGCCGCATAAACGGCAGGATCGACACCGCCAGAGTCGTTCGTGCCGATCATGATCAGGGCGACGGCAGGCTTGACGCGCCTGTATTCGCAGACCAGCGGCATTTCGTTGCCGCATACATCCGTATAAGCGTAGCCCGGCTGGATGATGCGGTCAGCGCCCCAACCATTGCCTGCCGCCAGCGGCGCGTTGGCGAAAGAATTGCCCGTGCGGGCGTTGGCCTGCGAGAAATAGCTGATGACCGGCGCCAACTCGTTCCGGTACTGGCCCAGGTCGTACTGGCCCAACCCGATGGGCGTCAGGAACAGGGGCGAGGCGCTGATGCTGTCCCCCACTCGTGAAAAGACATTGGCCCGGTTGCCAAGCTGCTTGCCCTTCTGGAAGATGTCGCGGGCGTGCTGCGTGATCCCGGAGATGACGCTCGGCGTGGTGCTGACCGGAGCGGTTCCCGTCACCAACCGCCAGCGTATGACGTCAAAGGCCAGTTCCAGGCCCGGCTCAAACGTCCAGTCGTTCAGGTAGATGACGCCCGGTTCTTTGGCAGCGGCGTTGATCTGAAAGATCCCCAGCGGCGCCCACTCGTTGTTGTAGTACGCCTGCGGCAGCGTGAGGATCAGTTCGCCCGATTGCCCGGCCACACCGTGCAGTTTGTAACGCGCTTTGCCCGCCGTCGCGTGCTGGTTGGGGACAAACACCTCAATGCTGTACCAGCCGCTTTGTTTGATCTGTGGGTCCCAACGCGCCCAGACGTTGGCAACATGATCGTCGGTGGCGTGGTATTTCCCGATTCCGCCTGCGCCACTCTGGTACGTTTTGAACGTTGCCAGCGCTGGTGGCACACCCTGGAACGTGCCGTCCGCATAGCCCGGCCCACCCACGGAGACGGTAATGGTGCTGCCATACTGTAAGGCGCTGCCATCCGCGCCGGGCGGCGCGGGCGGCGTCAGTCCATTCACCAGACGGTTGATCGGCGGAAATTCGTTGTCTTGAATGGTGCTGAGTACCCACCAGCTTATGCCCTTGGCACCATAGCTCCCGACGGCCAGTGACCGGGCGCGCTCCACGCTGGCCGCGTCTACGGCGTGCGCTTGCAGCACCGGGAACAGCGGGCGGTTGTAGCTGCCCCAGGCCCGGTAGCCATTTGCCAGGGCAGTGTCCGGCGAGACCTGGAACGTGCCCCAATACAGTTGCAGATGAACGCTGTTCACGAAGGGAAACCACTCGTCGGGGAAAATCTCGGCGTAGTGGTTCGGGCGCGGATCGACGCACATGGCGATGTGGAACGCGCCGGGGATCGCCGCGCGCAGCCTGGACATCAGAGGCCGGACGGACTGCCGCCCACCCTGGTAAAAACCACTGTACGGTTCCACGTCCAGGATCAGCGAGCGCACGCCGGGAATCTGGCAGGTCTGCGCCAGGATATTGGCTTCTCCCTCGATGTCCAGGCCGCGCGGTACTGCCCAGGCATGAAACTCCAGCCCGTACTTTTGCAGCGTCGTGATCCAGCGGCGGATGGCCGCCGGGCCGTCGATTGCCAGGGCCGGCTTGTTGTCGTATTTTGCCATCCAATCGCTGCCATCACTGGTTTTGACCCAGACCTGGCTGACGGCGGGGGCCAGACGGCGCACCTTCTGCGCCAGTTGGTCGATGCTCTGCTCCGCCACTGCCTGCCCTTTATGATGCCAGATCGCTATCTTGTCGTCGTAGGGAGTAATTATCGCCATGCTCTAATCGCTATACTGCTCAAGATGAATAATGGCCTTGATCTTACCCGGAAACGCCGGAAGGTCTAATTTTCTCGCGGCCAATCGACGGTGCAGGAACAGGCCAGCGCCGCAGAATTCAGCGTTTCTCCTCGAATTCAGCAGTATCAGTTGGTTCCTGGCCCACCTGATCGGTCTGCGCCAACCGGCGCAGCCTGCGGATAAAATCGACGCTCTTGAGCCGCCGTTCCAGCACGTGCACGATGTAGTTTTGCAGCGTCCGCTCCAATTCGAGGTGCAGCATGTCGTCCACCCGCAGCACCTTGATCACGTCGTAATCGCGGGTTTGCAGGTAGCGCAGTGTCTTGAGCGTGGTCAGACTCATCGGGGAAATGAACTTGCCCGATCTGGCGTGCAACGGGCAGACAACGCCGCCTTCCTGCACGCTGAAAAACTGATCCTGGGCTTCGATCTTTTCCTGACCGATAGCGCAGTTGAACAGCGCAGGCTGGAAGCCGACCAGTTCGAGCGCCTTCAACTCGTAGAAGCGCACGAGCAGACGCAGGTCAACTTTCGGCTCGCACAGCCGGGCCAGCGTCACGTCGAGCAGGTTGTACAGCGCCGTGTTGACTTCTTCGATCTCGCTGAAATGATCGAGCAGTTCGACCACGTAGCTGGCATAGGCCCCCCGTTCCAGGTCTTCACGCAGCGCAAGGTACGGCTCAGACAGTTCGGCCTGCGAGACGACGTGCAGTTCGCGGCCATAGGAGATCATCATCCTGACGCGGGTGTATAGTTCGACGTGGCCCGTCGTGCGCCCGGCAGGTTTGCGTGATCCTTTGGCGATGGCCTTCAGCTTGCCGTGATGGGGCGTGAAGACCGTCAGCAGGCGATCCGCTTCGCCAAAGTCCTGGCGGCGCAGGATGATGGCGTCGGTGCGGAAGATGCGTTCAGGGCGTGGCATGATCCTGCTGAAGCTGATCCGGGCCGAACCCGCGTGGCAGCAGTTCGGTGAGCGGCCCCTCGAACGTGACCTGGCCTTCGGCGTTGGCGACGATGACCACCATTTCCTGCCCGAATTCCTGCATCACCTGGCGGCAGACCCCGCATGGCGCACTGCCATTGGCCGTGACGATGGCGATAGCATCAAAGTTCTGAATGCCCTCGCTGACCGCCTTGAAGATCGCCACCCGCTCGGCGCAGATAGTCGGCGAGTAAGCCGCATTCTCGATATTGCAGCCCAGGTAGAGCTCACCGTTGGAGGTGAGCAGCGCCGCTCCGACGAGATAGTGCGAGTAGGGGGCGTAGGCTTTTTGCCGTGCTTGCTGCGCGGCAGTGATCAGTTTGCTACGTGTCTCGTCGGAGATGCTGATCGGCTTTGGCATTCGTTAACCTCAACCCCGGAGAATGTAATAAACTGTGCTGCGTAATTCCCCTCTCGGCCTGCGGAGAGGGGCAGGGGTGAGGTTGATTGCTTGTTCAGTCCTCATCCCTCAGTCCTGCTGATGGGGTGCGGCCTATTATACCTCGCCAGGCTTGAAGGTGCGCGCATCACCATGCACCGGTTCCTCAGACTTTGGCTCCTCGCCGCTCTCGTCCGCGTGCCCAACCGGAGGCAGCAACCGGCGGACACGCACTTTGCGGATGCGCCGCCCGGTGATGGCTTCAACTTTGATTTCCAGGTTGTTGTCCTGGAACACTTCGCCGCCCAGCGGAACCCGCCCCAGGACGCCCAGAACATAGCCGCCCAGGGTATCGCTTTCGTCTTTAGGCAGGTGTACATCCAGTAGTTCGTTCACGTCGTCCAGGTGGATGCCGGCGTCGAACAGATACTCATCGTCACTGATCTTTTCGTATTCGGCCTCCTCATCCGGGTCGTACTCGTCCTGGATTTCGCCGACGATCTCTTCTACCAGGTCTTCAATCGTCACCAGGCCCGCCGTGCCGCCGTACTCGTCGATAACAATTGCCATGTGAATCTTGCGTTCCTGCAACTCCTGAAGCAGCGATCCGGCCTTCTTTGACTCCGGGACGAAGTAGGCAGGCCGCATGATCTCGCGCACTTTGCGGTCTTTGCTCTGGTTTTCGTGCCAGACGACCAGCAAATCCTTGGCATACAGCAGCCCGCAGATGCGATCAATCGAACCTTCGTAGACGGGGATACGCGAATGTCCTTCGGACAGCACCGTGTCGAGCGCTTGGTGCAACGACGTATCGGCATCCAGGGCAACGATGTCGATGCGGGGCACCATGATCTCGCGCACAACCTTATCCCCGAACTGGAAGATCGAGTAAATCATCTCCTTCTCTTCGTCCTCGATCACGCCCTCTTCCGATCCGGCATCGACCAGCGTCTTGATCTCCTCCTCGGTCACGTAGGGGGTGGCATCGCGCCCGCCAAAGGCCGAGACCATGCGGTTGCTGAACCACAGCATCGAATGGGAAATAGGGGCGAGCAGTTTGAGCAATAGCGCCATCGGCCCCACGACCAACATTGCCAGCCGCTCCGGGCGCGTGGAGGCGAAGGCCGCCGGGATCAACTCACCAAAGAGCATCATGACGATGGCGCCGACGATCCAGACCAGCGGGTAGGCAATCCAACGTGCTAACTCAAGGCTCAGTCCCAGACCGGTCAGTACCGGGATCAACGGCTGCGCGACAGTCAGCGTCAGGATGCCCGCCGCCGTGAAACGCAGCACGATCCCGACGAACTGTCGGGAAGTCAGCAGGCGCGTTGCATCCTCGGAAATGTCCAGGACATGTTGGGCGCGGCGGTTGCCCAGGTCGGCCAGGTCTTTCAGTTGGGGCTTGCGTGCGTTGACCAGTGCCGCGTGCGCGCCCGACACGATGGCATTCACCGCTACCAACCCGATCAGGATAAGTATGCCCGCCGTACTGCCTGCGTCCATCGCCTTGTTCCCTTAATTTCCTTCTACGCACTATCCGGCGAGCGCGCTTCCCGCAGCCGCGCCGGAACACCCACTGCCAGCGCCCCGTCCGGCACGTCATGCGTGACCACCGAACCCGCACCGGTGCGAGCGTTGTTGCCGACTGTCACGGGCGCGACCAGCATCGTATCGCTGCCGATGAAGGCGTGATCGCCCACCACAGTCTTATTCTTGTTTACGCCGTCAAAATTGCAGGTAATCGTGCCTGCGCCGATGTTCACGTCTGCCCCGATCTCTGCGTCGCCAACGTAGCTGAAATGGCCCATGTGCGTGTGTGGCCCCAGGCGCGAGTTTTTGACTTCGCCGAAGTTGCCCATGTACGTGTCTTCGGCCAGATACGCGCCCTTGCGGAGACGGGCAAACGGGCCGATCCGCACCCGGTCTTCGAGTACAGCTTCCTCGACCACTGAACTATTCACGACGCACTTTGTCCCGATCTGGCTGTCGCTGATAACCGAATTCGGCCCGATCTGGCTGTGCGGCCCGATCACCGTTTTGCCGACGATGTGGGTGTTGGGGTAAATCACGGTGTCCTGGCCGATGCGGGCATCCTCGTGAATGTAAGTGGTGGCCGGGTCGATCAGGGTCACGCCTTCCAGCATCCAGTACTGGTTGACACGGCGGCGCAGCGCGGCCTCGGCTTCGGCCAGATGAACACGAGTGTTGATGCCGATCACCTCGTCCAGGTCGTCGTGCTCCACGCCAATCACGGGCAAGCCCTGACTGGCGGCCAGCGGAGCCAGATCGGTCAGATAATATTCGCCCTTCGATTTTGGGGTCAGGCGCGAAAGGTTCTCCCACAGCCAGTTCGCCTCGAACGCATAGACCCCGACGTTCAACTCGCGGATGCGCAGTTGCTCCGGCGTGCATTCGCGTTCCTCGACGATGTTGATCACCAGCCCATCTGCCCCGCGCACGATGCGGCCAAAGCCACGCGGATCGGGCGCGGTGACCGTCAGCAGAGTCACCGGCCCCCGGTTCTGCCTCTGAGAATCGACCAGCCGTCGCAACGTTTCGGTGCGCAGCAGTGGCATATCGGCGTAGAAGACCACGACCATCTCTGCCTGGCCGCGCAGCACGTCAGCGGCCTGCATGACGGCATGGCCCGTGCCCAACTGTTGGGCCTGTGTCACGAACTGCGCCCGCTCACCGACGGCTGTGCGCACGGCGTCAGCCTCGTGGCCCACGACCAGAATCGGCGGGCGGGGCGAAAGGCGCGCAGCAGCCTCTATGGTGCGCAGCACCATCGCTTTGCCGCCGACGGGATGCAGCACTTTGGCCGTATCGGATTTCATGCGTGTCCCCTGGCCTGCGGCCAGGATAATCGTGGCTAGTTCCAATGGTGTCTCCTCCGAAGTGCCCACGAACAGTGCCAAAACGCGAAAGCCGAGGTCATGCCTGACGCGGCCCCGGCTGAGGTGGAAACCTGATGATTGTATCGCCCTTGTTCGCAGCCAAGCGCATAACCATTGTTTCGCGGGTTTCCCACATTCTAGCACACCGCGCGTCGAATCGAAACGCCCGGCCCTCACCAGGGTGCACTATCCAAAGGCTGCTGCCCTTATCTCCTGCCCTGTGGCTCAGGAATACCAGGAGAGTGTTTCAGGCCGAACGTCAGGAGTCAGGTGGGAATGGCAAAGGCAGCGGAGGTTGGGGCTGGAACAAAACAGCACAAGGCGCGGCTGACGGACCTATCAACTGGCGTAGAGGGCGGCGCGAGGCTGGCACTGCCCTCTCCACTGACGCAAGCCTGCTGGATGGGACGTGACCGAACGGTTGGATTTCGCCAGTTCCACTCGGCCTCATCCCGTCAGCCTTCGATGTCTGACCCCTGGAGGGCCAGGGCATGAGGCGAACTATCTCGCCGAGAACTTGAAAACGGTGGTCGAACGGTAAGTCTCGCCAGGGTTCAGCACCGTCGTGGGGAAACCCGGCTGGTTGGGCGAATCGGGGAAATGCTGCGTTTCCAGGCACAACCCGTCGCCCTGCCGGTACAGCCCGCCGCTGGAACCGAGCAGTGTCCCGTCCAGGAAATTGCCTGTGTAAAACTGGATACCTGGCTCGGTGGTCAGCACGTCCATCGCCCGCCCAGAATTCGGCTCGTACAGGCTGGCGGCCAGCACCAGTGACGTGTTATCCGTCCGGTTGATGACAAAGTTGTGGTCGATACCCCGCCCCAGGACAACCTGCGGATGCCCAGAGCGGATGCCCGCCGCGATCTGCCGGGGGAGCCGGAAATCGAAGGGTGTCCCGGCCACCGAGGCCAGCTCGCCCGTCGGAATCAGGTTCTGATCGACGGGCGTGTACCGGTCTGCATTGATCATGATCAGGTGATTCTCGATGGACGGCGCGCCGTTCCCGGCCAGATTGAAGTAGGAATGATTGGTCAGGTTAACCACTGTCGGCCTATCCGTCGTGGCGGTGTAGTCGATGCGGAGTTCGTTCTGGTCGTTCAAGCTGTAGACTACCCTGGTCGCCAGGTTGCCAGGATAGCCTTCCTCGCCATCCCGGCTCAGGTAACTCAGTTCCAGGCCACCCGGAACCTCTTTGGCCGTCCAGACCTGCTTGTCGAAGCCTTTGCGCCCACCGTGCAGCGAATTCGGGCCATCGTTGGCCGCCAGCGTGTATTCCTGGCCGTTGAGTTTGAAGCGAGCCTTGCCGATTCGGTTGCCAAAGCGGCCTATGATCGCCCCCAGATAAGGATGCCCCGCCTCATAATCGGCCAGCGTACTGCGGCCCAACACCACGTTCGCCAGCTGTCCTTTTCGATCCGGCACGGAAAGCGACGTGATGATGCCGCCATAGGTAATAATCTTGACTTCAACCTGGTTGGCGTTGGTCAAAGTATATTCGTCAACGGCGACGCCATTCGCCGTCTTACCATAACTTTGCTTGTTAATGGTTGCCTCCTTCAATGCAATCCGACTTGATCGGCCTGCCAGCCACAGCCTGAATTGTAGAGCGTCGCCGCTGTCTGTGCCAGAACATAAAACTGGCCGCTTGACATATCGACACCTATCGATATAATGAGAGTCGTTATATTGATAAACATCGATACGATGTCCAAACGAATGGAGGAACGATGTCCAACCAGGCTGTTCACGAAGCCGTCCGCGAGCACTACGGTGCAATCGCCCGCTCACTCGACACGGCGCAGGCCACCTCGTGTTGTGGCGACACGCCAAGCTGCGGCTGTAATAGCTCGTCGCTGTATAACGTCGAGATGCTCGAAGGACTGCCAGTTGATGCCACGAATCTTTCCCTGGGCTGTGGCGACCCGGTCACTATCGCCAGCCTGAAGCCGGGCGAAACCGTCCTCGACCTGGGCAGCGGCGGTGGGATCGATTGCTTCCTGGCTGCCAGGCGCGTTGGCGAAACGGGCCACATCATCGGCGTCGATATGACACCCGACATGCTGGCGAAGGCCAACGCCAACAAGCACAAGATGGGCGCGCGCAACGTCGAATTCCGACAGGGGCAGATCGAAGCGCTGCCGGTGGAGGATAATACCGTCGATGTCGTCATGTCGAACTGCGTGATCAACCTGTCGCCGGATAAGGCTGCGGTCTTCCGGGAGGCATATCGTGTGCTGCGGCCCGGCGGGCGCGTCTCGATCAGCGACATCGTGACCGAGGGCGAATTCAGCCCGGAACTGCGCGCCCAAGTGGACAAGTGGGCCGAGTGCGTCACCGGCGCGATTGATGTGGAGCAGTACACGGGCCTGATGCGTCAGGCCGGCTTTGTGGACATTCAGGTGGTGGATAAAGTCACTGCCGATGACCTGGCGGCTGCACAACCCGGGCTGCCGCGTGTGTACAGCGCCCGTGTCACTGCCCGCAAGCCATAGGCGTGCCTTCCCGGCTGGCTGTCATCTCCGACCTCCGTTAGCTGATCACGTCAAACAGCGCCTTTGCACTGTTGGCCCCTTCCGACACCGCCTGCGGCGATGCCGGAAGGCTTCCTGTGGCGTCTTTGGACCTGGCAACTTGGCTGGCCCGGCCTGCACTGAGAACGCACAGTCCCGATTCATTTGGGAAATCTTCTTGCCCCACGTCGACCTCGTGCGCTAATTGAAACCGCCGTGCTATAATCGCCCTCTCTTGAGCGTATCACGAACGCCGGTGCTGAATTCCGGCTAGACAAGGGCTACGAGACACTATGGGCTATGACAAAATCGTGACACCTTCGACTGGCGAAAAGATCGTTGTGCAGGGCGGCAAAGTCACCGTTCCCGACCACCCGATTGTCCTGTTTATCGAAGGCGATGGCATCGGGCCAGACATCATGAACGCCTCCCGACGCATCTGGGACGCTGCCATCGAAAAAGCCTACGGCGGCAGGCGCAAAATATCGTGGATGGAAGTCTACGCAGGCAAAAAAGCGGCAGACGTTTACGGCAATAATAATTATATGCCCGAAGAAACGTTCGATGCCCTGCGCGAATACGCCGTCGGCATCAAGGGGCCGCTCGAAACGCCGGTTGGCGGCGGTATCCGTAGCCTGAACGTGACGCTGCGACAGGTGCTCGACCTGTACGTGTGTCTGCGCCCGGTACGCTGGTATGAAGGTGTGCCCAGCCCGCTAAAAGAGCCGCAAAAAGTCGATGTCGTCATCTTCCGCGAAAACACGGAAGACGTGTATGCAGGTATCGAGTACAAGGCCGGGACGCCCGAAAACGCGAAACTGGCGAAGTTCCTGCGCGAGGAGCTGGGTGCGCGCTTCCACGAGGGGGCGGGCCTCGGCATCAAGCCTATCAGCGAATTCGGCACGAAACGGTTGGTGCGCCGGGCGATTGAATATGCGCTGAATCGCAAGCGCAAGAGCGTGACGCTGGTTCACAAGGGCAACATCCAGAAATTCACCGAGGGCGCATTCCGCGAGTGGGGCTACCAGTTGGCGAAGGAAGAGTTCGGCGACGTGACTATCACCGAGGACGAACTGTGGAAGCAATACGACGGCAAAATGCCTGCCGGCAAGGTGCTGATCAAGGACAGCATCGCGGACATCATCTTCCAGCATATGATCCTGCGCCCCCAGGATTTCGACGTGCTGGCTGCGCCCAATTTGAACGGCGATTACCTGTCCGATGCAGTGGCGGCGGAAGTGGGTGGCGTTGGCATCGCGCCGGGCGCGAACATCGGGGACAGCGTGGCGCTCTTCGAGGCGACGCACGGCACCGTGCCCAAGTACGCCGGGATGGACAAGGTGAACCCCGGTTCGCTGCTCTTCTCCGGCGTCATGATGCTCGAATATATGGGCTGGCAGGAAGCCGCCGACCTGGTGGTGCGCGGCTACGAGAAAACCGTCTCGCAAAAGATCGTGACCTACGACTTCGCCCGGCTCATGCTCGGCGCGCAGGAGGTCAAGACCAGCGAGTTTGCGACGGCGATCATCAGCAACATGTGAGCGTATGTGAGGCGCGCCCTCTCAGGGGGAGGTAGTCCACCACCTCTTGTGCGCCTCATTGTGCTTCCACCTGCTGCCGCCTCGCAGGTGGAAGGCTTGCTTGGCGGCGAGCTTCGCGTGCGGGTTGCCGCCGGGCAGCCTGCGCCGGAAGGAAAAATCTTTATGAAGAAGTTGATTAACCGGCCCGAAGACGTGGTGAAAGAGGCGCTGCAAGGCATGAGCGCGGCGCACCCCGACCTGATCCGGGTGTCTTTTGAGCCAAATTACATTGTGCGCGCCGATGCGCCTGTCAGGGGCAAGGTCGGCGTACTGTCCGGCGGCGGTTCGGGCCACGAGCCGATGCATGGCGGGTTTGTCGGCGCGGGAATGCTGGACGCGGCCTGCCCCGGCGCGGTTTTCACCTCGCCCACGCCCGACCAGATGCTTGAAGCGACCAAAGCCATCAACGGCGGCGTGGGCGTGCTGTACATCGTCAAGAACTATACGGGCGATATTCTCAACTTCGAGATGGCGGCTGATCTGGCGCGCGGCGAAGGCATCGAGGTCGAAATGGTCATCACCAACGACGACGTGGCCGTCAAGGACAGCCTGTACACTGCCGGACGGCGCGGCGTGGGCGTGACGGTGCTGGCTGAGAAGATCACCGGGGCTGCCGCCGAACAGCGTCGTGCGCTCAAAGAGGTGGCGGCGGTGTGCCGTAGGGTGAATGCCAACGGGCGCAGCATGGGCATGGCGCTGACCTCCTGCACGGTTCCGCACGCGGGCAAGCCGACCTTTGAACTGCCAGAAGACGAGATGGAAATTGGCATCGGCATTCACGGCGAGCCGGGCCGCGAGCGCGTCAAACTCAAATCGGCGGCAGAGATCACAGAAATGCTTGCCACACCGATCCTGGCCGATCTGCCCTTCAAGGCAGGGGATGAAGTGCTGGCCTTCGTCAACGGTATGGGCGGCACGCCGCTGATCGAACTGTATATCGTCTACAACGAACTGGCGAAAATCCTGGCAGGGCAGGGCATCAAGATCACGCGGAACCTGATCGGCTCGTACATCACGTCGCTGGAAATGGCGGGCTGCTCGATCACGCTGCTCCGGCTGGACGACGAACTGACCCGGCTATGGGATGCGCCGGTCAGGGCGCCGGGGCTGCGCTGGTAGGAACCGCCATGACCGCCACGACGCTCTCCCGCGATGCGATCCTGGATTGGCTCCGGGCGTTTGCCACCCTCATCGACGAGAACCAGGACTACCTGACTCAACTGGACTCGGCCATCGGTGATGCCGATCACGGTGTGAACATGCACCGGGGAATGCAGGCCGTGATCGGAAAGCTGCCGGGGTTGGCCGACAAGGACATCGGCACGATTCTCAAGACTACCGGCATGACGCTGGTCTCAACGGTGGGCGGGGCCAGCGGCCCGCTGTACGGCACGTTGTTCCTTCAGATGGGCGCGACAACCGCCAATAAACTTGAGTTGACACTGCCCGACTGGACGACGGCACTGGAAGCGGGAATCAACGGCGTGATCACGCGCGGCAAGGCCGAACCCGGCGATAAAACCATGATCGACGCCTTTGGCCCGGCGCTATCCGCTTTGAAAGCGGCGAACGATAATGGCACTGCGTTAAGTGAAGCGCTGCGCCAGTCCGCGCAGGCCGCCGAGAAAGGCCGCGATGCCACCACACCGCTGGTGGCGCGCAAGGGCCGTGCCAGCTACCTGGGCGAGCGCAGCGCCGGACACCAGGACCCCGGCGCAACCTCGGCCCACCTGCTGCTCAAAGCAGCGGCGGATACCGTCGAAAAGCTGGCCTGACGAGATCTGTCTCATTGCCAGCCGCCCTTGATCCGCTCGATGTGACCATTCGCGCAGTCGCCATCATCCGGCTTCCGTGATAAACCCGGCCTACTGGCCGGGAACTCTCAGGATGAAGCGGAAGCGCGCGTCGTCTTCATACCACATCGTGAAGTTGGTTCCCCAGACGTTGTTGAACAGATTGAAGTGCACGCCGCCCTTCATAGCAGGCTGGACGTTGTTGAAGTCGAGCAGTGAAGGCGCGCCCGGCGCAACCAGCGCCGCATCGAGTGACTCGATTGCCAACTGGCCTGTCTGGTCGCAGTAGGTCACACCCTGCCAGACGCCATGTAGCTTACGATTACCGTTGCGAACCACGTCCAGCGGCGAGATGTCCTGGCCCAACTTATGAAGCGTCCAGCCCGAAGGGTTGTTGACCTTCGGCACAAAGGACAGCCAGAGCGCCTCCGGCAGGCGGCACGCGCTTTTCTGGAACCACTGGAAATCGATCTGCAATTCCGGCGCATGGTCGGGCGCAGTGATTTCCATTGTCAATATTTGGGGGCAGCCGCAGGCTGTGACGGCTTCGGCAGGGCCGTTCAGGATGAACAGGAAGCGGTGCGCATCTTTGTCGCGGCGCTGGTACATCTCTTTGACCTGCGGCAGCCAGCAGCCGCGTTCGGAGTTGATGCCGGGCTTGGTGAAGTCCAGTACAGCCCACAGAACCACGTCGGCCCGGTCTTTGTTGATGATGTACTGCTTCCAGAAGCGGTTGTAGTCCTCGTAAGAGAAGCATTCGTAGCGGAACTGGCCCAGGACTTGCCCGGCAGAGGCCCAGTTGCGGCCCGTCGCCTTGTCTTTCAGGCCGTTGATCCCGCCGTGCTCCGGGTCGAAACAGAAGACAAAGTGCGCAGTCTCAAAGGTGGCGTCTGGCTGCCGGATCTCCTCGAAACCGGCAAGGTCGGGGTAGGACGGCGCAATGGCTTTCAGGCAGCGGCGAGCTTCCGCTGCCAGCGGCGAATCGCCCAGCGCGTGAATGGCCTGATCGATGTAAGCACGTTGTTCCTTCCACGAGCTTTCGACCTTCAGAAAGTTCGGCTGCGTGCGTGCCGCCCGGAAGTGCACCGCGTCGTAATTGGTGTAATCGTTCAGGTGCGTTTTGATGTCCAGGCCCCAGGTGTGTTCGGGGACGAGCATCAGGAAGCGGCTAAAGGCGGAAAGACGCTGGTCATCAGGTCTGGCCTGGCCGCCCGCCAGCCATCCATTGCGCAGCCGGGCCAGTTCCCGGAACTGCGCCATCTTGCCCGGATCGCTGCCCGCGCCATGAATCCAGGTGTCGCCCAGTTCGCCCGTCACCACAGGCAGCTTCCCCCTGACCTGCCGGAGCGCCGCTGCATAGTCGTTCAGGGTGGAGGCCACGATCTGTGCGCCGGGGAACGCTGAATGCATGTGCTGGAAAATGTCGATGACTTGTTCCGGCGACTGCGGGCCGAGATTATCGCCCGTGTGGGCAAAAGCGATAGCCTCGTCCATGCCCGGCACGAGCATCAGGTCGCCGTAGGAGCCCTTGTGATACATGACGGTCAGGCTGGCGCCACTTTGGTCTTGCCAGGTGAACACCGGCGGGACATCGGGCGGTGTGGAGGCAGGATTGACGCCGATGTGCAAAAATTCGATCCCGGCTTCGGCCAGCAGCGGCACCATGGCCCGCGTATGGCCGGGCACGTCGGTCATCTTGCCTGCAATCGTCTTCTTCCCGAATCGCCTGTCCAGCGCCTGGGACAGGCTCAGGCCGAAGCGGAACAGGGCAGCATCCATCAATTCGGTGTGGGTGGTGAAGGGTAGGCCGTGCCAGGCGATGTCTCCGGCCAGGATCGCTTCTTCCATCTGCTGGCGTTCACTGGCCGAGGCGCGTTCCAGGTATTCGTAGATCAGCCAGGAGCCAGTCGTCCAGACGAAGCGCTCTTGCCCGCCCGCCTGCCGCAACTGGTGGGCGGTTGCCAGCGCCCTGGGAATGTCGCGGGTGAAGTAGTTCTCGATCACCCTGGCCGCCAGGTCGGTGAAGCCGATGTCCAGGTGGGTTTTGAAGATGAGGTGCACTTTGCGAATTGGATCGGTCACGTTGGTTGTTCCTTCAGCCATCAGAGGTCATGCTCGGCACGAAAATTCGAGAGTGATCTTAGCCAGTTTAGGGGCGCTGGCCCAAAACTTTTGCGTCCAGAGGCATTCGGCGGAACAATATGGGCCACTGACTCTGTCCTATTCAACCTCGCCTGGAGAACAACGAATGTTCTGGACGGTAGAAAAACTTAAGTATCGCATCCCGGAAGTGATCGCGGCGGCGGTTCGGGCCTCGCGCCCCGTCGAGGATGTACTGACCTGTGCTGCGCCCGGAAAGGTGGACGAGAACGCGATGGCGGCGCCGCCATCGCCCAACGATCCGATCTGGAAACCGCTGAGGGTCGGGCAGCGCTGGGGCGTCAAACCGGGCGCTGATCCGAATCGAATGCCCCCGGCGTTACTCGAAGGGATTCCCGCCGAAGGCGGCAGCAACCACTGGCTGCGGGCAATGATCCGCGTGCCGGAGGAGTGGCGCGGCCAGCCGGTGCTGCTGGCGCTGTCCTGGAAGGGGCGCGAGCAGGCCAGCCTGGAAGCGATTATGTACCTGGACGGGAAGACGCTGGCGGGCTTTGACCAGTTTCACAAGAGCGTGCTGCTGCCGGAAAGCGCCCACGAAGGTACGCATGAGGTATTGTTCCGCTGCTACCTGCCTTTCCCGGAGGATTTCGGCGGCCTGACGCTGCAACTGCGCGACGAGCACATCTTCCAATTGGGTCATCTACTGCGGGCTGCGCTCGGTGCCATCGAGACCTACCGGGAGAGCGACCCGATCCGTCACGCGCTGCTGGCGCGAATCAACGACGCCTACAACATGCTCGACCTGCGCGAAGGGTGGTTGAGCGAACGGCTGGCCGAGTCGGCGTGCGCGGCGCTGAACAGGCTGCGGGAAGGATTGACCGCCGGGCTGGAACCCGGCCAGCGACCAACCATTATCTCGACGGGGCACGCCCACATGGACGTGGCCTGGATGTGGCCGCTGTGGCGGACACGGCAGAAGATCGCCCACACCGTTGCCAGCGCGCTGAACCTGATGGAGCGCTATCCCGATTACCATTTCAGTATGAGCCAGCCGCAGACCTACGCCTTTCTGAAGCAGGATGACCCGGAGCTATATGCACGGCTGAAGGCGCGGGCCGCGGAGGGCCGTTTTGAGCCGGTGGGCCTGATGTGGCTCGAACCGGATTGCAACATCCCCAGCGGCGAATCGCTGGTGCGGCAGCTTACCTTTGGCAAGGCGTTTTTCGACGCCGAATTCGGGCCAATGCAGCATGTCCTATGGCTGCCAGACGTGTTCGGCTACAGCGCGGCGCTGCCCCAACTGCTGCGCAACTGCGGTATCAAGTGTTTCATGACAACCAAGATCAGTTGGAACCAGTTCAACCGGATGCCCGTCGATACCTTCCGCTGGCGGGGCATCGACGGCTCGGAGGTGCTGACGCACTTCGTGACGGCCACCGACCTGCCCTTGAAACACCCCTCGGACCCGCAGTTCTACACCTACGTGGGCAAGATGACTTCGGGCGAAGCGTTCGGGACGTGGAATCACTACCGACAGAAGGACATCAACGACGAGATTCTGTACGTGTACGGTTGGGGCGACGGCGGCGGTGGGCCAACCGAGGAAATGCTCGAAGTGGCGCGCTTGCTGGAAGACCTGCCCGGCTTCCCGCGAGTGAAGCTGGGGCGCGTCGAGCAGTTCTTTGAGCGCCTGTACAGCCGCCTGTGGGACGATCCGCGCCTGCCGACATGGGTGGGTGAACTGTACCTGGAATACCATCGCGGCACGTACACCAGCCAGGCGAAAGTCAAACAGGCCAACCGGCAGGCCGAACTGCTGTACCGCGAGGCCGAGTGGCTGAACGCCTGGGCACAGTTGCTTGGGGCGGATAACCGGCAAAGCCAGCTTGACGACGGCTGGCGGCTCATCCTGCTCAACCAGTTCCACGACATCCTGCCGGGCAGCAGCATCGGCCAGGTGTACCTGGACAGCGCTGTCCAGCACGCCGAGATACAGCGCATCGGGAAAGGTGTGCGCGCCGACGCGCTGGCACACATCGCGGAACGCATTGCTGGCGCGGATCGGGCCATGAGCGTCTTCAACACCCTGCCCTGGGATCGCCAGGAGCCGGTGCGGGTGGACCTGGACGCCGAAACGGAGCCGTTGCTGGCCGGGTTGGGCGGCGACACTGCCCAGGTGGTTGAGGAACAGCCCGGCGAGCGCGTTCTGCTGGTTGAAACCCGTGTGCCCTCGTATGGGTACGCCCTGCTCGACGGCGCGCCGAACCCACCGTCGGGCCGGGTGCAGGCCAGCCGGACAACGCTTGCCAACGACGAACTGCGCCTGGAACTGGACGAGCGCGGCGAGATCGCCTCGCTATACGATCTGCGGGCAGATCGGGAGGTCATCGCGGGGAGCGGCAACCAGCTTGTACTGTACGAAGACCGTCCGATGCAGTGGAGCGCCTGGGATATCGACCTGTTCTACGAAGAGAAACCGTACCCGATTCACGACATTCAGCGTTGGGAGATCGTCGAACAGGGGCCGGTACGTGCCGCAATCGAGATCGTCCGGCGGGCAGGTCGGAGCACGATCAAGCAGCGTATCTGTCTGTGGCGGGCACTGCGCCGCGTGGATTTTGTGACCGAAGTGGACTGGCAGGAGCGCGAGATGCTGCTGCGCGTGCTGTTCCCGCTGCGTATCAACTCGGCGCGGGCAACCTGCGAGATTCAGTTTGGCAGCGCGGAGCGCCCCAACCATCGCAACACAAGCTGGGACTGGGCGCGCTTCGAGGTATGCGCGCACCGCTGGGTCGATCTGAGCGAGGGCGGCTACGGCGTGGCGCTGCTCAACGACTGCAAGTATGGGCACAGCCTGCACGATAACGTGCTGGGTCTGTCGCTGCTCAAAAGCGCGGTACATCCCGATCCGCTGGCCGACCAGGGCCTGCACCGCTTTACCTACAGCCTGCTGCCCCACAGCGGCGATTGGCGGGAGGGCCAGGTCGTGCGTCGCGCCTACGAATTGAACGCGCCGCTGCGTGCGGTGGTCGGCCAGCCAGGCAGCGCGGCCCGCACGCTGCCTGCCCGCTATTCCTTCCTCTCCACCCCCGCCGATCACGTCGTCGTCGAAACGGTCAAGGTTGCCCAGGACGGCGATGGCCTCATTGTCCGGCTGTACGAGGCCCACAACCAGCGCGGCCCGGTGGTGCTCAACTTTGCACAGCCAGTCCGCAGCGCCGTCGAGACGAATGTGCTGGAAGAGGAAACCGGCCCGGTGACGGTGGACGGCAACCAGGTCAGGTTTACGGTGCGCCCGTTTGAGGTCAAGACTCTGCGCGTGTGGCTGTAGCTCCCGACCTTACCCCTCTCTGAACCGCCGTTGGAGAGGGGTACATTTTGCGGTTATGCCCGAAATTCTTCATGCGTGCAACGCCAGCGTTCCTATTCCAGCTTGTCAAAAATCTCTCGCAGTTTGTTGCGCTCAATGCCCAGCTCGTCCATGATGGCTTTGGACAAGGTATCACGGAATTTGCGCAGGCCTGACGGCGTGTTCTCGTAGATAATTACCCGGCGGTGCTGCACGTCGAACGGCACATCCTGGATCGACTGCGCAATCAAGATGCAGGGCCGCCCGATGGTGTGGGCGATGCCCATCTCGTAAAAGACGTTGGCGTTGCGGCCCGTACATTCGGCAATGCACATCTTGGAGTACCAGATCGCCGACCAGATTTCGTCCATGATCGATTCGTCGGAGAAGAAATCGTCGCCGCGCTTGCAGGTCAGGTCCAGCCCACGCGCTACCGGAAGGATGTGCTGCTCGTAGATCGGTTTCAGGCTTTCCTGAAAAGGCATGACGACGAAGATGTCGGGCCAGTTGCCGGGCGTCGGCAGCCCAAAACTGGGCACAACCTTGATTGAGCGTTCACTTTGAGCGGCCTGTTCGTACAGGCTGATCTCGAACATATCCTGGACAAAGCCCAGCGTCGGGGTCACGCGCAGCGTGATCGCGTCTTTCGCCAGCAGCAATTCGCGGAAATCGCCATCCAGCACTTCATTCTCAAGCTGGTTCAGGCCGCCGTCCACCAGTTCGACCAGCCCACCCTCGATCAACGTCTTGCACGCTTCGGCGATGCGCCGGGACGCACTGGACAGGCTGACCATGCCTGTTCCTTCGATGTCACCCGTTGGGAATTCGCCCGGTTCGCCGATGCAAACCAGGTCAAACAATCTGGCAAAACTGAGCGGGCCTTTTTCCCGAATCACCCACAGAATAATCAATACGCCCTGCGGCGAGGACAGCAGGCGCAAGTCTCTCAACGGCACAAGTGATCTACGTTGCATCACATCCCTCCCCATCTCCTGGTCAGTCCAACCAGTCTACACCATCTCAAACTGAATACACTACCTGCCCGTTCACCAGCGTCATTTCGACCTTCAGATCGGTCAGGCGCTCGACGGGCGCGCGCAGCGGATCGCCGGACAGCACGGCGAAATCGGCATATTTGCCCGGCTCAATGGAACCTTTCAGGTGTTCTTCCCCGGCAACCAGTGCCCCACCCAGCGTATACAGCGGCAGTGTTTCGGCAATGGGTACGGCCTGCTCCGGCGCAATGGGCATGCCCTCGGCGCTCAGGCGATCCGCTGCGGCCTTCATGCCGAGCAGCGGGTTCGCGTCCGGCACGACAGGCGCATCTGAACTGAGCGCGACGGTCAGCCCGCCGTCCAGCACGGCACGCAGCGGGTAAAGCTGCGGCATCAATGCGGCGGGCACGTAGTTCAGGAACGTCGAGCCGAGTGCGTGGATAAAGATTGGCTGCGGGACAACACTGATCCGGTAGCGGCAGCGCCGGATATGATCGGCACTCGGCAGCCCAAAATGCTCGATGCGGTGGCGGATGCGCGAGACGAGCCGCTGCGAAGCGTACTCGATGGCCTCGATCACCTGACCGATGGCAGCGTCGCCGACGGCGTGAATGGCTGCCCGCAGCCCGGCCCGGTGGATGTCCCAGATCTGCGCGCGCATCTGTTCCTGCGTGGCGCGCAGCAGACCGCTGTAACCCGGTTCGTGGCCGTGCCCTTCGGGATAAGGCACAGTCAGCGCCGCGTTGCCGCTGCTCAGGCCGCCATCCGCAAACAGTTTCACGGTGTCGATGCGCAGCCAGTTCGACTCGAAGCGCTCCGGGAGCGGCACTTTGCTTCCATCATCCAGGTAGCGCCGTGCCATCGCATTGACCCGGAACGGCATCCGGCGCTCCGCCACCAGCCGCCGGTACGTGCCCAGTTGATCGGGGCTGACCCCGGCTTCCGTCACGCTGGTGATCCCGAAGCGCAAAAAGGCTCTGGCCGCCGCCAGAATCGCCGCCTCAAACTCGGAATCGGTGGGCGGCGGCTGCACTCGGTTGACGGCATTCATGGCCGTTTCGTGCAGCACGCCGGTAGGTTCGCCGTGTTCATCGCGCTCGATCTCGCCGCCGGGTGGACTCGGCGTATCGCGGGTGATTCCGGCCAGTTCCAGCGCGCGGCTGTTGACAACGGCCACGTGGGCGCTGGTATGGATCAGCAGTATCGGGTGCGTTGTGCTGGCCTGATCCAGATCGCGCCGGGTGGGGTGGCGGCGCTCCGGCAGTGTCACGTTGTTGTAGCCGCGCCCGACCAGCCACTTTCCGGCGGGCGTTTGCGCGGCGCGCGCCCGGTAGGCTGCCACAATGGCCGGGATGTCGGGCGTGGCCGCGATACGTGCATCAATCATGCTGGTCAGCAGCATCCCGACTTTCCAGAGGTGAACGTGTGCGTCGTTAAAGCCCGGAATCAGCGTCCGCCCGGCCAGGTCAAGGCGGCGCGTATTGGCGTGCGCGGTAGCCTCGACAGCTTCCAACTGCCCGACGGCCAGAATGCGCCCGTCAGCCACCGCCACCGCTTCGGCGGTGGGGTGCAGCGCGTCCATCGTGCGGATCGTGCCGTTGTGGATGATCAGTTCAGCGTGTGGACCGGTCATACAGCGGCGCTGCCCAAACGCAAATATGACGGACGATCTTCGTCATAGGCCGTGTTTCTCAGGTGGGCATTGGCGTCCGGGCCAGACCAACGAACAACGAATGGTAGGGAGTGCATCGAACTATCCTTGTATGTCATCAACTTCCACATACATAATGATACCAATTGAAATGTTGGATTACTGCCCCAACGCGCGGGCAGCAGCGCAAACCATGCACCGTCGGCATGTGCGCGGCGCTGCTGTACCGGCAGCGCGGCTCCGTTTGGGATCAGCGCGTCCACTATCTTGACCGTCGCCGGGTTTGGCGAAATCGTCCTGTTTCAAAGGTCAACGCAGCACTGATGGGTGCGTTGATGCTCACCAAACTGCCCCCTTGACAGATTCTCAATTGCCGCTAATAATAAAATCGAACGCTCGATTTATTTTGTTCAACGATCTGGCTGAGGCACAACATGCCCAAGGTCACTGCCGAATACAGTGAAGCGCGCCGCTTGCAGATCATCGACGCTGCCTACCGGTGTTTTGCCCGCAAGGGTTTCCACCAGGCGACGATGCGCGACATTTACCAGGAAGCGCAGCTCAGTCCCGGCGCGATCTATCACTACTTCCAGAGTAAGGATGATATTATCGCTGCCAGCTTTGAGCGCGACCTGCAACGTAGTCTTGAGCCGTTGGAAGAGGCTCTGAACCAGACTGACTCACTTCTTGCGCTTGATCACCTGATCGACTTCTTTTTCACGGGGCTGGCCTCGGCTGCCGAGCTTGGTGCAAACCGGGTGAACATCCAGGGTTGGGCGGAAGCATTGCTCAACCCCAAGCTGCTCGACGCTATCACACGTGCCTTCGCCAGTTATCGAACGATGTTGACCCAGTTGATACGGCAGAGCCAGCAGCGCGGGGTCGTGAGCACCGAGATCGATCCAGAGGCAGTGGCGCGGATTTTGCTGTCGTTGTACCTGGGTCTGGAGCTTCAGACCGCCTGGGAACCGGGAACAGTGGAGGTGAACCAGTATACGGCGGCGGTCAAAGCACTCCTGCACGGTACGTTCCGCCGTAAGTCTTAGCCATACGAGGAGGGAGAGAAGTGGTGAAGCCAGGTGTTCCAATCACTACAAGGGTTCCGGACAGAGCGGCAATTTGCGCGGAGTTGGAGGCCACGCGCACTGCATTCCATCGTTGGGCGGATTCCCTATCCGATGCCGATTGGCACCGCAAAAGTGCCAGCAGTGAATGGACGTTGGGCGAAATTCTGGTTCATCTCACGTGGAGTCTCGAATATTTGCCGCGCGAAGTGGCCTGTGCCGTGCAGGGCAAGGGGATGTTTAATGCCCCCAAGTTAATTGCCGATCCGTTAAGCCTTTTCTACATGCGGTGGCTGGCCCGTAAAGCTACCAAAGAAAGTATCGTGCGGCGTTACGATACGGCGATGGGTGCGGCCATTGCTGCCCTGAACAATGTCCGCGATGAAGACTGGGCCAAAGGGGCCAACTTTTACGGCGAGGGCTTTCACAGTGTCGAAGATCTGTTTCACACACCGGCCAACCATTTCAAGGAGCACACAGCCGGTATCGCTACGGATCAATAGGTTAAGCTGAAAGGGGGCAGGGTTATGGTACATGCTGGTGACGAGATTTTCAATCCGCGCACAGGCCAACGCATGATTTTTCGCCAGACGGGGGAGGACACCAACGGGCAACTGCTTCAGATCGAGTGCTTCAACGCGCCAAATGGGCCGAAAGAACCGGAACATGTCCACCCAAAGCAGGAAAATCGATTTGAAATTCTCGAAGGCTCATTGCAGTTCAGCATTGCAGGTCGTGAACGAATGACAGGGCCAGGGGAGATCATTGCGATCCCGGCCATGACGCCGCATTTCTTCTGGAACAGCGGCGATACGCCTGCGCACTATATCCAGGAGTTCCGTCCGGCGTTGCACATCGATTCTTTCTTTGAAACCTGGTTCAATCTTGCTCAGAACGGCAAACTCAACGCACAGGGAATACCCAACCCCTTGCAGACAGCCGTTCTCTTGAAAGGCTTTTGGAACGAGATACAGGTCACACAACCACCTTTCATGGTCCAGAAGATTATGACAACTTTTCTCGCCCCGGTGGGCCGGTTACTTGGTTATCGTGACCAATATCCGTTGGTAGCCAGGACGACGAAAGTCGCCCGGTCAGGCTACTAATGGCAAGGCACATCGTAAAGCGTTCTTGCATTGGAAGTCACTGCCAGACCAGCAGGGTGTCGGTAGCCAGGAGTCATTGGGTGAACACCAAGACCTTTATTGCAACGACAGGACAAGGAATTGAGCGCGCGTCACTGCGAGCAGATGACCAGTGGGAGGTTGAATCCCTGCTTTCGGAATGTGATGTGCGCTGCCTCGCCGCTCACCCGCTGGACAAGAATGTTGTCTATGCCGGGACTCAGGGAAGTGGTGTGCTGCGCTCGAACAATGCGGGCAAAACGTGGCAGCTTGCCGGGCTACCTGATCATAGCGTCACAGCACTGGCCGTCAGCTCTCTTGAGCCAGGGACAATCTTTGCTGGAACCAAACCAGCGTTGTTGTTTGCGTCGCGTGACGGTGGCGCCACCTGGACAGAATTGGCGGGTTTCCGTCACATCCCTTTCCGCCGGTTGTGGTTCTCCCCGGCAGAACCGCCCTTTATCGCCTCTGTGCAAGCCATCGCGTTGTCGCCCACTGATCCCCAGGTGATCGTAGTAGGTATTGAGGCCGGTGCAGTCGTTCGCAGCGACGATGGCGGCACGACCTGGACCGGGCATCGTCCTGGTGCAGTGCGCGACTGTCATTCATTGATTTTCCATTCGACCAGCGGTGACTGGGTGTACGAGAGCGGGGGCACAGGTGTGGCATTTAGCCGCAATGGCGGGATGACCTGGACACAGCCCAGAGCCGGGCTAGACCGGCGCTATGGATGGGCGTGCGCCACTGACCCGGCACAGCCGGAAATCTGGTATGTCTCAGCCTCGCCCATGTTCTTGCTTTCTCATGGTGGTGTGCCTGCGGCGCATGTTGATGGCAAAGCCAACGCCTATATATTCCGCTCTGCCGGAGGCGCAGCGTGGCAAAAACTTGGCGGCGGGCTGCCCCAGCCTCTTCATTACATGGCCTACGCCTTAATCACCGATCCGGCGGCGCCCGGCCATCTCTACGCCGGGTTGAGCAACGGTGAGGTCTGGCATTCGACGGATTACGGTGATACGTGGCGCTGTCTGCCCTTTCAACTGAAGAGCATACACCGCTCGTTGATCATGGTGTGAACTCATTCTCTTTAATCTGGGAGCGGAGGCGATCCCCAATGTTATGGTGGGGCGGGCATATCCTTGCCCGCAATTGCCGAAGGTCGCCCCATGCCCGCCATCCGTGATGTAGCCAGACACGCCAGCGTCGCTCCGAACCGTTTCGTGGGTGATCAACGCCCCGGCCATCAGCCCCCAATTTCCGTGCGCTGCGCCAACCGACCTGTCCAGATTGCTCAGGCTAATTGTCCTTGACTGATCCTTGCCTGTCTCATACCATATAGGGTGACATCGTGGAGTATTTGCGCCTTTATTCACCAGGACGGAGGCGGCGAGGTGACACACTCGCACATCAAGGCACAGTGGGTGATCGTTTTGGCCGTGTTGTCAGTGCTCCTGCTCGCGGCCTGTAAGCCAAAGGCCGTAGATGTGATCCCCACCGCTGCGTTTTTGCCTTCTGATACCATCACACCCAGCCCGACGATCACGCCCACGCCGACGGAAACGCCAACCTTCACGCCGACCTTTACCCGCACGCCAACGCCCACCGATACACTGACGCCGACCCCCACTGACACGCCGACGGCGACCTTTACCGCGTCCGCCACCTTTACGATCACGCCTTCGCCGACGCTGACCGAGACGCCCACCGAAACGGAAACGCCGACCAACACCCCGACCAACACGCGCACGCCTACCAATACCCGCACCCCGACCCGAACGCGCACGCCTACGGTTGTGCCCACCATCCTGTCCTTTACAGTCGAGCCGCCCACCGTAACCAGCGGCGGGTTGATCATCGCGCGTTGGGAAGCCGATGCCGATACTGTAACCATCGACCAGTTGACGGCCAGCAACATCCTGATCAACACCACGCCCGTCCAGGCCAAAGGTGAACGCAGCTTCACCGTTTCGGCGGATAGCGGCAACTTGATTACGTTCCGCCTGACCGCCGTCAAGGGCGGCAATTCGACGACGCGCGCCATCTCCATCACCGTGCAGTGCGCTTCGCCCTGGTTCTTCTCGCCTCCGCCGCAAGGCTTTTGCCCGACGCAAGCCGCGCAGTCGGGCGCATTCGTGTTCCAGGCATTCGAGCGCGGCATCGCCTTCTACGTGCCGAATACCAACAACGTCTATATGCTGGCGAACGAGGGACTGCGCGTCAACGCCTATCCCAACGAGTGGAATCCGGGCGTTCCCATCCCGACCATCGTGTCGCCAGGGAGCAATTTTATCCAGCCCACCGCGCAGATCGGCTACGTCTGGCAGGCCAAGAACTGGTCGGATGGGCGATCTGTGGCGGCAGTCATGGGCTGGGCGATCACCCAACCACAGAATTACAGCGGCACCATCCAGGTCGGCAACCCGCCGAGCGACGTGTACATTCGCCGCCCGGACGGAGCAGTCTACAAACTGGCGCTGGCCGGGACAGGAACCTGGTCGGTGGCGGGGAATGCGCCGTAAGGACTCACCTCACTCCCCGTATGCTCGATTCCCCCTCTCTGCGAAGCGGAGAGGGGGTCGGGGGTGAGGTTCATTGTTTCGCCGCCAGATAGTCGGTGTAGCCGCCCAGGAAGCTCCGCAAACTGCCGTTGTCCAGCTCGACCACCCGATCCACGACCTGATCGAGAAAATAACGGTCATGTGAGATGACCAGCACCGCGCCCTCAAAGTCTTCCAGGGCGTGTTCCAGCGCCTCTGCCGAGGGGATGTCCAGGTTGTTGGTCGGCTCGTCCAGCAGCAGTAAGTTCGGCTGAGTCAGCATCAGGCAGGCCAGTTGCAGGCGGCTGCGCTCACCGCCGCTCAACGTGCCGATAGACTGGCGAGTCTGCTGATAGCTGAACAGAAACTTGCCCAGGAAAGCCACTGCCTCTCCCTCGCTGATGGGCACAAGGTCGCGCACCCGTTCGATGGGCGTTCGCTCTAACCACGCTGCCAGCGTTTGATGTTCCTGTGAGTAGTAGCCGATGCGGTTGCTTGGCCCTAACTTGATCGTGCCTTCGAACGGTTTCAGTTCGCCCAGGATCAGCCGGAACAGGACGGACTTGCCAGCGCCGTTCGGCCCAACCAACCCGATCCGCTCCCCATGCCGCAGCAGCAGGTTCAAGCCCATGAACAGCAGATCGTCGCCGAAAGCCATCGTCAGCCCTTCGATTTCGAGGGCTTTGGTACTGCCACGTGAGCCATTAAGCTGCAAGTCCATCTGGCGACGTTCCACCACTTTCTCGATGATCTCACCATTCGCTTCCATCCGATCCAGCATCCGGCGTCGGCTGCGCGCCTGCTTGATGTGCCGCTCATTCACGACGATGCTGGCCCAATGCTCGAAGCGCTTGATCATCTCCTCGATCCGAGCGATCTCTTTCTGCTGCGCCTGATACGCCTGTTGCTGGCGTAGCCGACGAAGTTCACGTTCCGTCGTATATGCGGTGTAGTTGCCCTTGTACAGTGTCAGCTTGCCATCCGCCAGTTCCGCGATCTGAGTGGCAATCTCGTCCAGCAGGTAGCGGTCATGGGAGACGACTACCACCGCACCGTCATAGTCACGCACGAGCGCCTCCAGGCGGCGTTTAGCCTCCAGATCAAGGTGATTGTCGGGTTCGTCCAGCAACAGTACATCTGGCCCATCCACGATCAGCCGAGCCAAAGCCACCAGCTTTTTCTGGCCGCCGCTCAAGGTATCGGTCTTGAGTGTGAAGTCGTCCGGGGCGAAGCCTAACCGTATCAGCGTTTCACGAACCTGGCTGGCATGGTGTGGGCCGCGTAATCGCTCATACTCGGCCAGCGCTTTCTCCTGTCGATCCAGGGCACGGGTCAGCGCCTCCGGCTGGCCGTAGACTGCGGGATCAGCGATCTGGGCTTCGATCCGCGCCAGGTCGGCCTCAACGCGCGCCAGGTCAGGTGGCAGAGTCATGGCCTCGTCGAGCAAGGTACAGCCCGGTGTCAGCGTTACCTCCTGTGGCAGATAGCCCACGCTGATGCCGCGCATCCGAACGATTGTGCCCGTGTCTGGTTGAACATGGCCCACAATTGCCTTCAACACGCTGGACTTGCCGGCGTCATTCGGCCCGACCAGTCCCACACGATCATAGTCGCCAATCGACCAGCTCAAGTCGCGGAAGATCACATGACCGGCGTGGTTAATTGTGATCCGATCCAGTTGGATGATGTACATGATCAGTCCCCTTCCAGAATCAAAAACGGCTATGAGCGTGCGCCCATAGCCGTATACTTACCAGTTATCTTACAGATTTATCCGGTCAGCAGGCGCACCTGTACAAGGAGCGCCGCACCGTAGATGCAACGCGGCAGCAAGAGAAAATGCCAAAGTGACCAAAGTGAAGCATGTGGAGCATTCTAATCGAAAACGGGATAACTGTCCAGTGGCATTTTAGACATGCTCGATCTACAATCTGAACCGTTTTGGCCCTTTATTATCCTTACAAAACGCTGGGTGAGGTCAGTATGACTGCTCTGATGTCGAATGATCTGTTTAAGGGAAAACTGGTGCGCCTGACCGCTTTTCGCCCCGAAGATAAAGAGGCACTCTCACGTTGGACGCATGATGATGACTACCTGCGTAACCTGGATTCCGAGCCGGCACGGCCTCGCCCCGTGAGTTTCTTCGCCGAGTTGGATCGGGACAAGCAGCGGGAACAAGAAGCGCATCATGTCGAGTTCTGTATCCGCACGTTGGCCGAGGACAAACTGATCGGGTTCGCCGACCTGGATATGATGTGGAACCATCACGTTGCCTGGCTTGGCATCGGAATCGGCGAGGCAGAATATCGGGGCAAGGGTTACGGCTCGGATGCGTTGCGCCTCGTCGTCAACTACGGGTTCCGCGAACTCGGCCTATACCGGATCACACTGAATGTGTTCGGCTACAACCAGCGGGCGATTCGCGCCTATGAGAAAGTGGGATTTGTTCACGAAGGAGCAATGCGCGCCATGCTCTATCGTGACGGCCAGCGCCATGATCTGCTGTTCATGGGAATCCTTCGCCCTGAATGGGAAAAGCAGCAAGCCGACGGTGAGAACAAGCCCGGGCACTCATCCGCGTAGCTGCTGCATCAGGCCCAACATATTCTGTTCACCCCAGTGTTCGACCAACTTGCCATTTGCCAACCGGATGATTGAAATGCCCGTTATCGTGACGGACTTGCCGGTGGCAGGCATACCCTGGAATGGGCCTGTGTGCTTTGCGTGTAACTCCCAGCGCCAGCACACCTTGTCGCCGTCGGCAAGCATGTCCTCCACCCGATAGTCGAGGTCAGAAAATGCGCTCGTTAACATAGCGAAGAATGCCTTCACGCCCTCCCGTCCAGGGGGTGTATTGGGCGCGTGCTGCACGAAATCCGGCGCAACATATTCGTCGATAACAGCGTGGTTGTGCTTCATCCATGCCTGTTCGAGATAGTTTCGTACAATCGTTTTGTTGTCTGCCATGAAAGTCTCCTCGCTTTATGTACAAAACTTCATTGCACCGTGATTTTCCCCGACGCCTCCACCGAAATCTGCATTTGCGGATCGGCGGCCCGCTTCGAGACGAGTACCCGCTCAATGCTCAACGTGTAATCGGCCTGGCTGTACTCCGGGTTGCCAGAGCCGCCACCGCGCAGTGCCACATTTGCCGCAATCGTCTTCGGTACGGTGATAATTGCATCGCCGCGTCCCGTTTTGAGGTCCGCGATCAGACCCGGTTTGTCGGGCAATTTTACGTTCAGATCGCCGCCGTTCATGGTCAGCGAGAGCGTCTTGATGGTCGTGCCGCTGGCGTCGAAATCCACGTGACCCTCACGCCCTGTGAGTGTGAACTGGTCGATGGTCACGCCTTTGGGCAGGCGCAGCGTCAGCTTGCCTCGACCTACCGATTCCAGCGCCGGGATTGCGCTGCCCTGTGCCTCGTTGAAGGTGAACGTGCCCACGGCGCCATCCACCTGGTAATCGCTGGTAACGATGCTCTCCTTGCTGCCCGCGAACTCCCCAACAATCGAAGCGGTGCTGCCCGGAGTTATTTCGATTTCGGTACTGAGCGTGTTGATCACCAGCCTGACGTTCTGGATGCCGGACTCGATGGGCTGGTTGAGTGACTTGGTGTTCTCTGTGCGCAGTCTGCCCGACTGCTGGTTGTACGCGGCAACGGCCACACCGCCCGCCAGCAGCACGCATACCACGACGCTGATCAGGTTGCCGTAGCGAACACGCCGTCCCAGCAGCAGCATCAATCCGAACAACACCAGCAGGATCGGCCAGCCGCGCCCGATCAGGTCGCTGGCGACGTTGGGCAGCACGCCGAGGGCCTGCAACATCCACAGCGCGCCGGCAGCCAGGATCAGCAACGGCCATACGATACTTACGCGAGTGGCGCTCATGCGGCCCCCCGTAGATGTTTGATCAGGATCACCAGACCGATCAGCAGCAGCATGGTGGGCGCAAGCAGATCGCCCCGGGCGCTTTGCAGCGCACCGATGCCCTGCGCCAGCACGATCACGCCCGTCAGGATCGCGCCCGCGCCCAGGATGAGCAGCGTTTCGGGCCGGGCGTAACGCGGCGTGCGCGGTTCACCCGGATGCAAGATCGGCGGCAGGTCGGCCAGCGTTTGGCCGGGGATGACCAGCCACAACAGGATATACAGCAGCACGCCAAAGTTAAACGTCGTCAGGGCCAGCGCGATGAACGCGATGCGCACCCACCAGCCGCTGATGCCCAGGTAGCTGCCGATGCCGCCGCATACCCCGCCCAGCACCCGGTCAAGCATGTTGCGCGTCAGACGATAGGTTGTCATTACCCCTTCATTCAAGTCGAATAATCTGCGTGGCGAGCTTAACCTCACCCCAGTTAGTGGTCACTATACCGTATTGGGTATATCGCGCAACTTTTGGAATCTGCGCTGCGTTGGTTATGATCGTCCGCCGGGCATTTTGGCCGGATCAGACTCGTCAATTTGCCCTAATGTAAGGATTGTCCATTGCCGCGCCACCGGTAATTCTGTACCATTTCTCACAATTCCGGAGTCAGCATGAATCTCGACGATCTGGCCCGTTTCCGCGAACTGGATACTCAGAACATGCGCGCCCACCTGGACAGCCTGCCCAGCCAGCTTGAGGCGGCCTTCGCGCACGGCCAGACGCTGCCGCTGCCTGCCTCATTCAAACGGGCGGATCGGATCGTGATTGCGGGTATGGGCACGTCGGCACAGGCCGGGGAAATGCTGGCGGCGCTGGTTGCTGATACGTGCAACGTGCCGATCATCGTCAACCGGGGCTACGACCTGCCCGCCTACGCCGACGGCCAGCGCACGCTGGTGATCGGGGTTAGCCATTCGGGCACGGACGAGGAAAGCCTGGCTGCGCTCGAACTGGCCGACAATCGCGGCACACAGATCGTGGCGATCACGACGGGCGGCGCGATGGCCGAACACATGGCGCGCGCCGGGGCGCCCGCCTGGACGTATCAATCCGATGCCCCGGCCCGCGCCGCGCTCGGCTGGACGTTCGGCCTGCTGTTGGCGCTGATCAACCGGCTCGGCCTGGTGCGTGATCTGTCCGGCGACGTAGCGGAGGCCGTTGAGGTGATGCGCGGGCGCATCCCCATCCTGGGCATCGACGGCCCCGTCGTCAAGAATCCGGCCAAGCGGCTGGCCGGGCAGTTGATCGGGCGCGTGCCGATCATTCACGGCGCGGGCATCATGGTTCCGGTGGCGCGGCGCTGGAAGACGCAGTTGAACGAGAATGCCAAAACCGTCGCGCAGTGGGAAGAAATGCCCGAAATGGATCATAACACGGTGCAGGGGACCGAATTCCCGCCGCCGCTCATGACCAAAGTGGCCGTCATCTTCCTGAGCGCGCCGCAGCCTGAAGGGTCGCGTCTGGCTGCGCGCCTGAAGGTGACGCAGACCATCTATTTACAGCAAGGGTTGGCCCCGGACACGATCAAGGCGCGCGGCAGCAGCCCGCTGGCGCAGATGATGTCTAACGTCCAGTTTGGCGATTACGTCAGTTACTACACGGCAATGGCCTACGGTGTTGATCCGACACCCGTGCCGTGCATTGCCGATCTGAAAGACAAGTTGGCCGCAGCCACTCAGCGGCGGCCCAGCGAAGAGGAGTGACCTTATGACCGAACCAAGGCCCGAAGCCAAGAAGCCCGATCACGTTCGTCTGTTCATCCCCGGCCCCATCGAAGTCCGCCGCGAAATCCTGGAAGCGCAAAGCGCCTGGATGATCGGGCATCGTGGCAAGGAGTTTGAAGCGCTGTTCGCCAGCGTGCAGGAAAAGTTGCGGCAGGCGTTTTTCACCAGATCGCGTGTCTACGTTTCCACGTCGTCCGGCACGGGCCTGTGGGAAGCCGCTTCGCGCAACTGCATCCGCGACGAAAGTCGCGTGCTGCACCTGGTCAACGGCGCGTTTAGCGAGCGCTGGGCCGACGTGAGCCGCATGAACGGTAAAAAAGTGGACGTGCTGGAAGCTGAATGGGGCAAAGCCATCAAGCCGGAGCAGCTTGCTGAAAAATTGAAGCAGCAGCCCTACGACGCGGTAGCGCTTGTCCTGAATGAAACCAGCACCGGCGTCAAGAACCCGCTCGAAGCGATGGTTCCGATCATCAAGCAGTACCCGGATACGCTGATCCTGGTCGATGCGGTCAGCATTTTCGGCGGCTACAAGATCGACTTCGACGGCCTGGGCCTGGACGTACTGCTGACTTCGACCCAAAAGGCGATGGCGCTCCCGCCGGGGCTGGCCTTCGCTGCCGTCTCGGATCGGGCGCTGGAACGCGCCAAACAGGTTCCGTATCGCGGCTACTACTTCGACTTCATCGAACTTGAGAAAATGCTCCTCAAGAACAATACGCCCGCCACGCCGAACATCTCGCTGTTGTACGCCACCGACAAGCAGCTCGACTACATGATCAACCAGGAAGGTCTGGAAAACCGCTACGCCCGTCACGAAAAGCTGGCCGATACGGTGCGCGCCTGGGTTTCAAGCTGCGGCTTCCAGATGTTCTCCGAGGAAGGCTACCATTCGCCCACTGTCAGCACCGTCTCGAACACGCGCAATATCGACGTGAAGGCGTTGAACCAGTACCTGCGCACGCAAGGCATGGTGCTTTCCGATGGTTACGGCAAATTGAAAGACAGGACGTTCCGCATCGCGCACATGGCCGACCTGCAACTCTCGGACATCCACGATCTGCTGAATGCCATCCAGGCGTTCCTGGAAAAGAGTGCGTAAGAAGCCTGACCGCCTGCGCGGAAACAGGATGAGGTTGCAGGGACACTTCGTCAGGTAGGGGCGGGCCGCTCAGTCCTGGACGGCCCGCTGTGCCGCCACAACGCGGGTGATGGCGGCCCACTCCGCCAGCGTCAATGTTTCGGCACGGCGCGCCGGGTCAATGCCTGCTTCCTGCAAGAGCGCGCCCGCCTCGGCATGGGAGAAGCCCAGACCCGCGCCCAGCGAATTCTTCAACTGTTTGCGCTTCTGGCCGAAGCCGGCCCGCACCACCTTGAAGAACAGTTCCTCGCCCGGCACGTCCACCGGCGGCTGATCATACACATCGATTCGCACGACGGCAGAAGCCACGTCGGGGCGCGGCCAGAACGCCGCCGGGTTCAGCCGCGTGATGATGGCTGGCTTTCCGTAAAACAGGACGCTGATGGTGAGCAGGCTCATGTCGCCCGGCCTGGCGATGAGCCGTTCGGCCACTTCCTGCTGCACGGTCAGCACCAGACGGCGTGGCTTGTGCGACGTTTCCAGCAAATGGCGCAGGATGGCGCTGGTAATGTAGTAAGGCAGATTCGCCACAACGGTATAGTCGTCATTGCCCACCAGATCGGCGATCTCCGTTTCCAGGATGTCGGCGTGGACGATACGCACATCCGGGAAGTCGGCAAGCTGCTGCTGCAAGATCGGGATCAGCCGTTCGTCGATCTCGACGGCAACGACCCTTGCGCGGCTCTGCGCCAACGCCACCGTGAGTGTGCCCGTCCCTGGCCCGACTTCCAACACCAGGTCGCCGGGCATCAGGTCAGCCGTCTCGACAATCTTTTCCAGGGCATTCGGATCGTGCAGAAAGTTCTGGCCCAGGCTCTTTTTGGGCACAACCTCGAACGTATCCATCAGATACTTCGGGTTCATGGTTAGTGAGCCTCCTCGGGAAACAGTCGTATCTGATCCTGCGGCGGGACCGGCGGCAGCAGATACACGTCAACCGTTCCGCTCCATTCCTGGTAATCGTCGTCGCTGTAACCCAGGTCGATGACCAGCCCCTGCACGCCGCCACCCACATCCGCCGCCATCGCCAGGCCGTAGCCCGGTACGTACATCTGCGTGCCGAGCGGGATGACCGAAGGATCGACGGCAGCCAGCCCTTTGCGCAACTTCTGGCCCGTTGCCGTCAGGCCATATTGCGGGTCGTCGGCGCTCTTGCCCGTTGAGGACGGTTTGTACGAGGCCACTCGCATTTTCAACACACGCCAGTACTGGATGGGGCCATCGGGCGTGTCCAGCGCCTTGATCGTGACCTGGGTGCCGACGGCCACAATTTCGTCTTGCGCAGCCTGGATGACCACATTCTCGATGGGGGAACGGCTGACCTCCACGCCATCTTCACGGCGGATGCGTGTCACCTGCGCCACGATGCCCGGCTTGCCTGCCTGGATCACCTGCCGTGTATCGATGGGCTGGGCCGGATCGGCTTTGAGGATGTGTTTGAAGTCGAGCACCATTTGCTGGCCGATCAGGTCTTCTTCGGAGACGCGCACCACGCGCAGGGTCATGTTCGGGCTGATGGGTGTGTCGCCGTTCGGTATCACGTAATCCAGCCCGACCAGACCGAGGCCCGCCTCCGCCAGCGCCGCGTTGACCGTCTGGCCGTGTGTGCGAGTTGCCAGCGTGCGCCCATCGACCAGGATGGTGACGGGTACAGAACGGCGGATGGTGATCTGGCTGCCTTCAGCAAGCGCTGCGCCGGGATCAGGCGATACCGAATCGCCCAGGTAGAGCATGATTCCGGCATCGTGCAGCGCCTCGCCGACAGTGCGATGGACGCTATAGAGTGTCGATTCCGCGCCGTTGTCGTCCAGTGGGATAGCATAAGCGCGCAGCACCAGAATGTGCTTGGGCGGTGTGGTGTACGGTTCGGCTTTCAGATCGGCGTTGTCAACGCGGATCAGGTCGTGTGCGCCGGGCGTGATGCCGGCCTGCGCCAGAATCTCACGCGGCTGGTTGGACTGCGTGAAGATGCGGCGCTGCTGCCCATCGGCCTCGACAATGACCGGGTGCGCCTTCTGGATCGTGACCGTCAGCCCGTTACGGATCGGGCTGTCGCCCGGTGGCGAGACCACATCCTGCGTCTCAAGCGACACTGAAAGCTCGTCCAGCAGACCGCCCACCGTCGATTGGTGAGTACGCGCCTCGAACGTGGTTCCATTCAAGTTGATCGTCACAGTCTGGGCTGTCGCCAGATAGATCCCGCCCAGCAGGGCTGCCAGAAGAATAAGCAGCAGAACAAGCGGGTGGGTGAGCAAACGTAACCCTCGCCTGAGCGTGGCGCTGAGTGGAGAACGCCATCGGGGCGGAGTCTGCACGGATTGGTTTCCTGGTCACAGTTATCGGCAAGGAGATGAAGGCGGGTGATCTTGCGGCACCCAGGGTGATTTCCTTAGCGGTGCTTCCTTTCGGACCTGGCGCGGTTCGGAAGCCCTGCCGCGCAAGGCCCGCCCTCATCTCCTTGCCGATAACCAACGGGTTACGTCAACGGGCCGAATCGTATCAGACCGGAGGGGGTTTGTCAAACCCGGCAGGAGGCGACCCTCCAATTACTTCGGCCTGGTTTCGCCGCCTTCGGGCGTGGACGTTTCACGCGGCAGGAACAAGGGCGTATTGCTTGGCGTAAAGGTCATTGAGGGCGTAAAGGTGATGGTCGGCGTCGGCGTATTGGTGGAGGTACGGGTCAGCGTCGGCGTGCTGGTAAGCGAAGGGGTCAGGGTAATGGTCGGCGTTGTGGTCGGCGTCGGTGTTTTGGTGATGGTCGGCGTCAGCGTATCCGTGGGCGTCGGCGGGAAGGTTGGCAGTGGGGTAGAGGTAGGGTATGCGAGCGGTTTGCCCGTTGGCGTCAATGAAAACGTCGCCTGTGGCGACGTAGAGACGGGCTTTACACTTGCAGCGCCTGACGTATTGGGCGAGTTCGCGGCGGGCCTGGGCGGTGCGGTTGGCGAGGCTTGTATCGTGCCGCCTGCCGTAAAAGTCTGGTCAACGATCTGGCCGCGTGCACCCAGGATGCCCAGGTCTTGCCCATTGACCACCGCGTGCACGCCGACGGCGTTCGCCGCCCGGACTTGCACGCTGTTTCCCTGGTATTGGAGCATAGAATTGGGCGCTGCCGATCCGATGTAGCTGACCTGCCCATCGACAATGACCCGTATCCAGGTGCGTTCCGTAATCTGCAACTGCACGGTGACGCCGCTGGCCGCAGCAGCAGTCGGCTGCGCATTCGGAATGGGCAGCGGTGTTGGGCGAACGGGCGTGGCCGTCGGCGCGGGCGTGTTAGTAACGGGTGCGGTTGGGGATGCCTCGCGCGGCAGCGGGCTGAGGATGACGCTGCCGCTTGCGTTCTGCGCCAGGAAGGACTGAAGACCCTGCACGCCAAACAGCAGGACAACCGCAAAGATCGCCAGCCCGAACAGGCCGATGACCAGGGTCGTCAGCCAGGATCGACTGCGGCGGCGTTCGGGTTTTTCCACAACAGCCGGTGGTGGCGGCGGCACGTAGGGCGCAGAAGGGGGCGATTGTATCTGGACAGTCTGTGTCCGGCGTGGAGCGGAGGTTGGCGTGAGCGGAGCCTCGCCAGGTTCGACCCGCCGCCCACGCCGGCGCCCGCCTTGCAGCGCGGCGTCGTAGCGTGAGACCATCAGGTCGCCGTCCAGCCCCAGGAAACGTGCGTAATTTCTCAAAAAACCACGTGCCTGGACGGGCGACGGCAACGCCGCGTAATTGCCCTGCTCGAGCGCCTCCAGAAACTTGGCGCGAATACGTATCTGCTGCTCGACCTGATCCAGAGTCAAATCGCGCCCTTGTCGGGCCTCACGTAACTCACTTCCCAGGGCTTCCGCATCAGACATGCAATTCGAGTCTCAATTGAGCGGGCCGCACATGGCGGGTATTATTCTGCTGTTTCTGCTGTCTCGGCAGGAGCGGATTCAGCCGTCCCTTCGGCGGGCCCGGATTCGGCAGCAGTCTCAGCCGGTGCGGCTTCGGCCTGTGGCCCGGCCTGCGCGGCCAGGTATGGCCCAACTTCCTCTTCGCGCAGCACAACCACGTGGATCGTCGGCGACACCTCGCCCATGCGTACCGGTATGTCGTAGCGGCCCAGTTCACGGATCGGGCGCTCGCTGATACGGCGGCGGTTGATGTCCAGGCCAGTCTTCTTGAGCAGTGCATCCTTAATCATCTGGCTGGTGATCGAGCCGTACAGCTTGTTGTTGCTGCCCGCCTTCATGCCGAAAACGAGTTCCACCCCATCGATCTGGCGGGCCGCTTCGTTGACCTTCTCGTTGTAGGCCGCACGGTTGGCTGCCGCCTGGGCGCGCAGATCGCTCAACTGCTGAAGATTGGCTTGCGTGGCCGGGATCGCCATCTTTTTGGGAATCAGCCAGTTACGGGCAAAACCATCCGACACGTTGACTACCTCGCCGGTGACGCCGTGCTTATACACATCCTGGGTCAGGATAACCTTCATTGCTGCTTTGTCCTTCCAAACGTCTATCACCCGGTCTTGCGAAAGGTTGCGCTATCTTACCCTAAAGCCCCCTGCCTATCAAGGCACAATCCGGGACAGGCGTGCCGGGGCGAACCGCCTTCTGCACTACCCGACCCGCCGTACAAAATCCACGAACGCCTGGAAGAGCGATAGCATCTGCGCGTTGGCATGGAACATATCTTCGGGATGCCACTGGACGCCCAGGGCGAAATGCTCGTTGTGCCCCTCGATGCCCTCCACAATGCCGTCCGGCGCGCAGGCGACGGGCCGGAACGCCTCGGCCACTTTTGCGACCGCCTGGTGATGAAAACTGTTCACCCCGGCCTGCGTGCCGAGGATGCTCGCCAGCCGCGAATCGGGCACGATCTCGACGGTGTGGGTGATCTCCTGCCGCCGGTGGTAGTCGTCGTAGTTGAATTCGTGCTGGATCGCGCCAGGAACCTGGTCGCCAATGTGCTGGATCAGCGTGCCGCCAAAGGCGACATTCAACACCTGCATTCCCCGGCAGATCGCCAGCAGGGGCTGGTGCGTCTCTATGGCCCGCCGTGCGAGCGTGATCTCCACCTCGTCGCGCAGGTCGTCGGGCGGCTCCGATTTTGGATGGCGCTCCTGCCCATAGCGCGCCGGGTTCATGTCGTCGCCGCCGACCAGCATGATCGCGTCCAGGCGGCTGCGCGCCGTTTCCAATGCCTCGCCCGTTGGTAGCGGCAGCAGCACCGGCACTGCTCCTGCCGCTTCAAGCGCCTTTACGTAGCCATGATAGGTAACGAAGCGCGGGCGCTGCTGCGGCGGGAAGGTGTCCTGAAAGCAGGGAATCCCGATCAAAGGCTTCTCAATCATGCGCAAAAGTCCTGGCTTTGGGGAATTGTGGAAATGAAGTATACCCCTTGTACATCCTCACAGGTAGGATAGAATTCAGAGTGCATTGACCTTTTAACTTCACGAGCGCGTATAGAGGCATTTTGTCCGCTGAGTCGATCCTTAGTATCCACAGCCTCTCCAAGTCATTTCGCGGTCTGGTGGCCCTGCATGACGTCACGCTTGAACTGCGCCCCGGCGAGATTCACGGCATCATCGGGCCGAATGGTGCAGGCAAGACCACGCTTTTCAACTGCCTGACCGGGGCGCTGGCCCCTACGGCGGGGGAAATTCACTTCCGGGGCCGGAACATCGCCGGGCTGCCGACGCCTGCCATCGCCCGGCTCGGCATCGCCCGGACGTTTCAGAACATCCGCTTGTTTGGCACGCTTTCGGTGCTGGACAACGTGCGGGTAGCACAGCAGTTGCGCACCAACTTCAATCTGCTCGAAGTATTCGCCAGCCTGCCGGCCTTTCACCGCAAAGAGACTGACATCCGCGACTTTGCCTTCCAACTGCTGGACACCTTTGGCCTGAGTGAACATTGGGATCAACAGGCCATGAACCTGCCCTACGGCGCACAGCGGCGGCTGGAAATGGCGCGGGCGCTGGCGACCCAGCCTATCGTGCTGCTGCTTGACGAACCCGCCGCCGGGATGAACGAAACCGAGACCGATACGCTCCACCAGATGATCCAGACGGTGCGCGAACAGTTCAAGGTCAGCATTATCCTGGTCGAACACGATATGCGCCTGATCATGAACCTGTGTGACCGGGTGATGGTGCTCAACTACGGCGAGGTGATCGCGCACGGCACGCCCGCCGAGATTCGTCAGAACGCCGCCGTGATCGAGTCGTACCTGGGGAAGACCGAACATGCCGCCCATGTTGCAAGTTGAGAACGTCGAGGTCTACTACGGCAAGATTCAGGCGCTCAAGGGTGTCTCGCTCGTCGTGCAGCCTGGCGAACTGGTGGCACTGATCGGTTCCAACGGCGCGGGCAAATCGACCATGCTGCGCACCATCTCCGGGCTGCTGCGGCCCCGGCAGGGCAGCATCACCTACGAGGGGCAGCGCATCGACAGAATCGCGCCGTACCAGATCGTGCGGTTGGGGCTGGCACACTGCCCGGAAGGGCGGCGTATCTTCGGACGGCTGACCGTCGCGGAAAACCTGCGGCTGGGGGCTGTCACACGCACCTCGGCGGCAGAGATCGAGCGCAGCCGGGCACAGGTCTACGAGTTGTTTCCGCGCCTGCAAGAGCGCAGCAACCAGCTCGCCAGCACGCTCTCCGGCGGCGAACAGCAGATGCTGGCAATCGGGCGGGCGCTGATGAGCGAGCCAAAGCTGCTGCTGCTGGACGAGCCATCACTGGGACTCGCGCCGATGCTGGTCACGCAGATTTTCAAGACCATTCAGAATATCCGGCAGCGCGGCGGTACGATCCTGCTGGTGGAGCAGAACGCGCGGCAAGCGTTAAACATCGCGGATCGGGCTTACGTGATCGAGACGGGTAAGGTCGTCCTGGAGGGTAGCGCCGCCGAACTGCGCGCCAACCCACAGGTCGAACACGCCTACCTGGGCGGCGTGGCGTGAGATGGAAGAACCTCACCCCGGCCCTTCTCCAACTGGAGAGGGGCGAGGTAAACGAAGGCAGGTGACTTGATGCGAGTCGGAGTCGTATTTCCGCAAACCGAGATCGGCAACGATCCGGTTGCCATTCGGGATTACGCCCAGGCTGTCGAAGGCATGGGCTACCAGCACATCCTGGCTTTCGATCACGTCCTGGGTGCGAGTACGACCAACCGCCCCAACTGGCGGCGCGCTTACACCAGCAAGACGCCTTTTCACGAGGTCTTTGTGTTGTTCGGCTATCTGGCGGGCCTGACCCGGAACGTGGAACTGGTAACGGGCATCCTGATCCTGCCGCAGCGACAGACGGCCCTGGTCGCCAAGCAGGCCGCCGAGGTGGACGTTCTGAGCCAGGGGCGGCTGCGGTTGGGGATCGGCATCGGCTGGAACGACGTTGAGTACGAGGCGCTTGGCGAGGACTTCCACACGCGGGGAGCGCGCAGCGAGGAACAGATCGCTGTGCTCCGAGCGCTCTGGACGCAGGAAGTGGTCGATTTTCACGGGCGCTGGCATCATATTCCAGAGGCAGGCATCAACCCGCTCCCCGTGCAGCGGCCCATCCCAATCTGGTTTGGCGGCGGGGCAGAAACTGTCCTGAAGCGGATCGGGAGGCTGGGCGACGGTTGGCTCCCGCAGTTGCCGCCCGACGATGATATGCGGGCGATGATTGGCCGCCTGCACGACTATGCCCGTGCTGCGGGCCGACAGCCGGGCAACATCGGCATTGAAGCGCGCTTATCCCTGAGCAGGACACCCGAATCTGAGTGGGCTGCGTTTGTGGAGGCGTGGCGCGGGCTGGGCGCGACTCATCTGGATGTCAACACGATGGACGTGGGGCTGAAGACGCCGCAGGAACACATCGACAAACTGCGCTACGTCAAGAACACGCTGGGTCTGTAGCTCACCCGTCGATTCCCCTCTCTGCGAAGCGGAGAGGGGGCAGGGGGTGAGGTAAACTTTGCACGAAGTTGAACACCATGAACCTGACCAATTACGCTCTGCAACAAATCCTGAACGCCCTGAGCATCGGCAGCCTGTATGCGCTGATGGCCGTCGGTCTGGCGATGGTCTTCGGCATTTTGCGCCTGATCAACTTCGCGCATGGCGACGTGATGATGGTCGCTGCTTACATCGCCTTCTTCTGCCTGAGCGCGAAGATGCCGCTGTGGTTGACCGTGATCATCATGGTGGTGGGCACGGTGCTGGTCGGCATCGTGATGGAGCGTGTCGCTTATCGCCCCATCCGCAACGCACCCGCCATCGCCGCGCTACTGACCTCGTTCGCTGTCGGCCAGATATTGCAGAACGGCACGTTGCTGACGACACGCTTCGCCAGCAAGCCCGTCCAGATTGCCTTCCCTGCGCCGCCCGAACTGAGCGGAACGGTTGCCCTCGGCGCGCTTGGCGTTTCCAGGGTGAACTTGATCGCCTTCCTGGTCGGGCCGATCCTGCTGGCGCTGCTGACGCTGTTCATCACCCGCACCACACTCGGCCTGTCGATGCGCGCCACCGCCGAGGACATCGGCGCCGCACAGTTGATGGGCATCGATACCAACCGGGTGATCGTCCTGGCCTTTGTGCTTGGCGCGGGGCTTGCCAGCATCGCCGGGCTGCTCTACGCGGTGCAAGCCGGGCAGATCAATCCCTACCTCGGCTTTACGCCCGTCCTCAAGGCGTTTATCGCGGCGGTCATCGGCGGTTTTGGCAGCATCAGCGGGGCGATGCTGGGCGGCTACGCGCTCGGCTTCCTGGAGGTGCTGCTGACGGCGCTGCCCGGCCTGGGCGACATCCTGCCCGCGTCCAGCACCAATCCGGCGCTGATCGCGTTCTTTAAGACGTACCTGCCCGGCACGCTGACCAGCTACCGGGATGCGTTCGTATTCGTGATCCTGATCCTGATCTTGTTATTCCGTCCGGGTGGCATCCTGGGGACGGCGGAAACGCGACGATGACGGCAACAGCACGCTCACTCACCTCCACTACGACGGCCACGCCCTCACGCCGTGCCAACCGGATCGGCGTGTTTGGCCTCGCGCTGGTCATGGTGGCGCTGATCGTTCTGCTGCAAAATTCGGGCAGCAGTGTCTGGCAGGGCATTTTCACCAACCTGGGTATGTTCATCATCCTGGTTGCCAGCCTGAACCTCGCCAGCGGCTTCACCGGCGTATTTTCGCTCGGACACATCGGTTTTATGGCCCTGGGGGCCTACCTCGCCGCCATTCTGACACTGCCGCTCGAAACCAAGGCCGCCTATCTGAACAGGCTGCCTGCCTGGTTGGCCGTCGTTCATCTGGACATGATGGTCGGGCCGTTCCCGCTCGGTTTTCTGCTGGCGACGATCATTGCGGGCCTGGCGGTGGCGCTGGTCGCGCTGCTGGTCGGCGCTGTCCTGATGCGGCTGTCGGGCAATTTCGTCTCGGTGGCGACGCTCGGTTTCCTGGTCATTGTCCGCGTCGTGCTGATCAATGCCGACGATTTCACACGCGGCTCACGCACCTTCTCCAACGTAACGCCCTACACCGATCTATGGTGGGTCTACGGGTGGGTGGCCGTCACGCTGTACTGTGTGTGGCGGCTCAAGAATTCGGCCTTCGGGCGGGCTATGTTCGCGCAGCGCGAGGACGTGGCAGCGGCGCAGTCCATCGGGATCGTGATCATGCGCCCGCGCCTGCTGGCCTTCGTCCTCAGCGCGTTCTTTACGGCGGTGGTCGGGTCGCTCTGGGGGCACTTCATCACTTCGTTCTCGCCAAACACCTTCTATTTCGACCTGACATTCCGGGTTATCACGATGATGGTCGTCGGTGGCATGGGTTCGGTCAGCGGCTCGGTGATCGGCCCCGTGATCGTGCTGGCGATCAGCGAAGGGCTGCGGCGCATTGAAGACTCCACCCAACTCTACGGGATCAGTGGACTTGTACTGGCGATCCTGTTTATTATTATCGTCGTAGCACGACCGGGCGGCTTGCTCGGTGATCGAGAGATCAATTTTGGGTGGTTGGGTCGCCTGGCTAGGCGCTAAGGCCAAAGCCAGGCCACAATTGACTGTGGATTTTCAACAATAAGGAGAGAGCGATGAGCAAGAAAGTTTTGAAAATATTGGTCTTCCTCGTCGTGGTTGCGCTGGTAGGGGCCGTCGGCGCGCCTGGGATCAGCCGTGCGGCAGAGCCGATCAAGGTCGGCGGCGGCTTTGCGCTGACGGGTGACGAATCGGCGCTCGATCTGCCTGCTGCCAATGGCGCGAAGCTGGCCGTCAAGGAGATCAATGCGGCGGGCGGCGTCCTGGATCGCCCGATTGACCTCGTCGTGCGAGACAGCAAATACCAGATGGACGTAACGGCCCAGATCGCCAAGCAGTTCGTCGAGGAGGATAAGGTCGTGGCGGTGGTCGGCTTCACCGATTCCGATTCGGTGCTGGCTTCCGGCCCGATCATCCAGAAGGCGGGCATTCCCTTCATCACGGCAGGCGCGACCTCGCCCAAGCTGCCCGACCAGATCGGGGACATGATGTTCCTGGCTTGCTTTGGCGACAACGTGCAGGCGGCAGCGGGCGCAGAGTTCGCCTACAAGAAGTTTGGCAAGACGGCCTACCTGCTGATCGACAAGGGCGTAGAGTACACGACCCTGCTCGGTGCGTACTTTAAGGCCCGCTTCACGGAACTGGGCGGCACGCTGGTTCTGGAAGACACTTACGAGGACAAGGCCACCGATTTCTCGGCGCAGATCACCAAGCTCAAGGCGCTGGAGAAGCAGCCCGACTTCTACTATATTGCGGCCATGCCCTACAACGTCGGCCCGGTGGTCAAACAGCTTCGTGACGCAGGGCTGACCGGCCCGGTGGTCGGCGGCGACGGCTACGACACCCCCGACCTGGTGAGCGTGGCGGGCACGGCGGCGGAGAACGTGTACTTCACCACGCACGCCCTGATGGACGCCAAGAACGGCACCGAAGGCATCAAGAAGTTCATCGAAGCCTACAACAAGGAATACAAGACCGACCCCGAAAACGCCTTTGCCGCGCTCGGTTACGACGCCGTGTACCTGCTGGCGGATGCTATCAAGCGCGCAGGCAGCACCGATGCTGCCGCCATCCAGAAGGCGCTGAACGAGACGAAAGACTTCAAGGCCATCACCGGCTCGATCACCTTCAGCGGTTCGCGCGTGCCGCAAAAGGGCGTGACGATGATCCTGGTCAAGGATGGCAAGTTCACGCTGGCCGAGGAAATCGTGCCGGAGAAAGTGCCGTCGCCGGATACGAAATAGCGTTTCGGTTGGATTCAGCCCGGCGCTAAAGCACCGGGCTGAATCAACAAAGCCCCTTCAGGGCTGCAATCAAATCACATGACCGGAAGGCTTTGTAATCTAAGCCCTGCGGCTTGAGCAACAGGGCATTAGAGCGCTCGTTTTCTCAAGCATCATTGCGCCCTCTCATACGTAAGGTGCTGCTATGGCTACACCAATCCCACTGAAAGTTGATCCGCAGCAGCTTGCCCAGGTCGAGACGGAACTGAAAGAAGCTGGGGTCGATTTTGTCCGCTTTGAACAGACCGACACGCACGGCATCAGCCGCTCGAAGACTGTGCCGATGCGCCACTTGAGCAGCTTCGCCACGCGGGGCCTGAATTTCTTGCTCGGCCACCTGGGGTTCGACCAGCAAGCCGGGGTAGCGTCGGGCACGGATTACCTGATGGAGCGCGGCTTCCCCGACTCCAGGATTTTCCCCGACCTGAGCACGCTGAAAATACTGCCCTGGGCGACTGTCGAATGGGAGGAGGCCGACCAGCTTCACGTCGAAAAGACGGCGCGGCTGTTGTGCGAACCTTATTTCCAGGACGGCACGCCGGCGATGGCTGCCCCGCGCGCAGTGGCGAGGGCGCTGCTCGGCGAACTGGAAGCGCTGGGCTACGGGCTGTTTTCCGGCTTTGAGTACGAATGTTATTTTGTGGACGCCGAAAGCCGCAAAGCGCCCTTCCCCGGCATTCAAATCTTCGCCACGCTGCGCAACCATTTCGATCCACAGTTGGTCGGCCAGATTTTGCGAGAGATGCCGCAGGCGGGCGTGGACATCATCACCTCGAACGCCGAGTACGGCCCCGGCCAGATGGAGATCAATTTCGCGCCGGGTCGGGGTATTGAGGCTGCCGACAACGCCTTCACCTTCAAGAACGGCGTCAAGGAGATCGCACAGGCGCACGGCTACATAGCGTCGTTCATGACCAAGCCCTACGCCGATCAATCCGCCAACGGCTGTCATTTCCACAATAGCCTGATCGACCTGAAGGCAGGCAAAAACGCCTTCCAGGGTTCCAACGACGTGTTCCGCTGGTGGCTGGGCGGGCAGATCAAACACGCGGCGGCTTTCTCCGCGCTGGCTGCGCCGACGATCAATTGCTACAAGCGCTTCAAGCTGTGGTCGTTCGCGCCGACCAACGCCACCTGGGGCGTTGAGAACCGCTCCGTCGGGTTCCGCATCAAGGGCCTGGGCAGCGACAGCCAGCACGTCGAGAACCGCATTCCGGGCGGCGCCTCGAACCCGTACCTGGTGCTGGCGGGCTGCGTCGCCGCCGGGCTGGATGGCCTGCGCAACAAGATCGAGCCGCCGCCCGCTACTGAAGGCATCGCCTACGGGCTGGCGGGCGTTCAGGACTTGCCCACCAGCCTCCCGGCGGCGCTCGATGCGCTGGAAGCCGATAAGCCCATGCGCGATCTGCTTGGCGAGGAGTTCATCAAGCTGTTTGTAGCCGTCAAACGGCACGAGATCGAAAAGGCCAAGACCAACGGCGCCGACCCGGGCGAGGCCGGTTTCCTGGAACGGGTCACGCCCTTCGAGACGAACGAATACTTCGAGTTTCTATGAAGCTTTTTTACCTCAGCCCTCGACCCCGCCGAAACGGAGTTTCGGGCCTCCGAATTCGGAGAGGGGAACCGGTTGGCGATGCATCAGGTACTGGCTCCCTTCTCTGCCTGCGGAGAGGGGCCGGGGGTGAGGTTTCTTCCTCAGTCCTGAATGATGGGGCTGAGGTCAACCCACAAAGGTAGACTTCGACATGCCAAAGAAATCCTCCACGACTCTGGCCGACAAAGTGACTCAGGAGGCCCTCGACGCCGGGGTGCGATTGGTGCGCTTCCTGTACACCGACAACGGCGGCATCATCCGGGCGAAGGCCAGCCACATCAACGGGCTGCGCAACCGCATCACGGACGGGATCGGGCTGACGGTGGCAATGCAGGCCATGAACATGCTCGACCAGCTGGCCCCGGTGGAGGGCATGGGGCCGGTTGGCGAGATACGCCTGGTGCCCGATCCGGCGTCGTTCAAGCTGCTGCCTTACGCCCCGAACAGCGCCGCCATGTGCACCGACATGATCACGCTCGAAGGCAAGCCCTGGGGAGCCTGCCCGCGCTCGTTCCTCAAGCGCCAGATTCGGGAAGCCGAACTGATGGGCATCAGCCTGCGGGTGGTCGTCGAGTTCGAATGGTCGCTGGCCGAAAAAGTGATCGACGCCAAGACCGGCACGGAGCGCTTCCAACCCATCGACAACAGCCTGTGTTTCAGCACCACTGGTCTGATGATCTCGCAATATGTGATCGACGAACTGGTCAGCACGCTGGAAAAGCAGGGCATCCAGGTCGAGCAGTTCTACGCCGAACTGGGGCACGGTCAGCAGGAACTCTCGATCCGCTACGCTGACCCGCTGACGGCAGCCGACAACCACATCTTCGTGCGCGAGGCAATCCGCAACGTGGCCTACGTGCATGGGCTGTTCGCGTCACTTGCGCCCAAGCCGTTTCTCGATCAGGCGGGCAATGGCGGACATATCCATTTCAGCCTGTGGGACAAAGCAGGCAAGCGCAACCTGATGTTCGACCCGAAGAAACCCTACGGCATGAGTGACCTGGGAATGCACTTCATCGGCGGCATTCTCGATCACCTGCCCGCCCTGCTGGCGATCACCTGCGCCTGCTACAACTCGTATCACCGCTTGCAACCGCATTTCTGGGCCAGCGCATATACGGCCTGGGGGCCGGATAACCGCGAAGGCGCGGTGCGCGTAGCCTCCCGCTTCAAGAGCAACGAGGAAGGCACGGCCAACGCCGAACTCAAGGCGGCTGACCTGTCCGCCAACCCGTACCTGGCGTTCGGCGCGCTGATCGCCGCCGGGCTGGATGGAGTACGCCGCCAGCTTGACCCCGGCGAGCCGACGCTGATCGATCCGGGCAACTACACGGAGGCCGAGCGGGCCAGACGTGGCATCAAGCGCTACCCGACGACGCTGGCCGAAGCCCTGGACAACCTGGAACACGATCTGGTGCTGACCGATGCGCTCGGCGACCTGCTGACACGGAGCTATCTGGCCGTGAAGCGCAAAGAGGTCGAGACGTTCAGCCAGCACGACGACGCCTTTGAACTGCAACACCACTTCTGGAAGTTCTAGCCATGCCGCACATAGACCTGTACGACGCGCCGATCATCGACCATCACGCCCACGCACTCGCCAGGGTGCAGCCGCAAACCGTTGCCGAGTACCAGACCTATTTCAGTGAAAGCCCCGATCCGGTCATCAAAGCGAAGTTCGTCCCGGACACCATCATGTGGCTGTGGGGCATCCGCGAACTGGCCGGCTACCTGGGCTGCGACCCGACGCCGGAGGCTGTGCTGGCAGCGCGTAACGCGATCCCGTTGCCGGAACTGGCGAACCGCATGTGGCGCGACCAGAACAGCGCCGCCCTGTTCATCGATTACGGCTTCGGGGCCGCGCTCAACTACAGCGTCGAAGAGCTGCGTGGGATGCTGGCGCAGCCCATCGAAAAGCTGCTGCGCCTGGAATGGTTCGCGCAGGATTTGATCGTGCAGCACGCCACCTTCCGCCAGTTTGAAGAGGCTTACGTGGCGGGCGTCGAAGGGGCGCGGGCGTCGGGCCACATCGGGCTGAAAAGCATCATTGCCTACCGGACAGGGCTGGACATCCAGTTCGTGAGCCGCGAGGAGGCGATGCGCGCCTTTGGCCCGGTCAAGGATCAGGCGGATCGGGAGGGCAAGCTGCGCCTGGCCGATAAGACTCTGTGCGATTACTTGGTCGTGCGGGCGCTGGAAATCGCCAACCGGCAGGCGCTCCCGATCCAGTTCCACACCGGCTTTGGCGATACGGACGTGGATTTGCTCAGAGCCAACCCGCTAAACATGCGGGCGCTGCTGCAAAGCGGCAGGTTCAACGACGTGCCGTTTGTGCTGCTGCACTCGGCGTACCCGTATGCGCGCGAGCTTGGCTACCTGGCGGCGATGTATCCCAACGTCTACATGGATATTTCGCTGGCGATCCCGTTCATCACCACCGAAATCCCGCGCATGATGCACGAAATCTTTGGCCTGACGCCATTCACCAAAGTCTTGTACTCCTCGGATGCGTTCAGCCTGCCGGAGATTTTCTGGCTGGCGAACCGCTGGGGGCGGGCCGCGCTGGAAAAGGTCTTGAGCGAGATCGTGGACGCGGGTGCGCTGACCGTCGAGCAGGCGCGGCGGGCGGGGCGGCAGGTGTTGGGCGACAACGCGCGGCGGGTGTATGGGTTTGACCGCACACCCTGACCCCTCTCCAGTTGGAGAGGGGTCAGGGTGCTGTTTTCACCTTCTATCTCCCCTCTCTGCTTGCGGAGAGGGGCCGGGGGTGAGGTTCTGTGCAATGCACGCCACCAGCCCAACAGTGTACAGGAACGAAGGCATTTCCTCCGGCGCGCCGGAGGTTTTGCTCGTTTTCAGATTCTTCGCCACGACTTCTGCCAGTAGAGACGCGGAATGAGGCGTGAAGTAGTCTATTCCTCGGCTTCGCCCTGCTGAACCTTGATGCGCGCCGCCATCAACGGTTTGCGCGCCCGCTCGCCGCTGCCCTCTTCGACCTCGATATAGCCCTGCTCGCGCTCGGTAAAGCTGTAGAACGAAAGGACTTCCTCGTTGAAGCGCTTTTCGAGCAGATCGCGCACTTTGGGGCCGTTCGCCAGCCGCGTGATGATCACAAATTCGGTGTCGCCGCGCTGCCCGATGAAATCGTCGGGCGTGCCCACCTCCTGGACGGTCTCGTGAACCAAGCGCGCCGCGAACACGATGACTTCCTCGCTGGTCATGAAGCCGTACAGGTTGCTGAACGCATCGAAGTGATCGATGCCGAAGTCGATCTTGTACCAGTCAAATTCGTCGGCCAGCGCCCGCACCCGTTCCTGGATCAGGCGGCCCGTTGGCAGGCCCGTTCGCGGATCGTGTACGCCGTCGCGTTCCATGCGCTGGATGGCGTTGCGCACGCGCAGGCCCAGGATGTCCAGGTCGAAGGGTTTGGTGATGAAATCATCCGCGCCCGCACCGAGCAAGTCATTCTGGTGGCGCAGCTCGACGTGCTCCGCCAGGAACATGACCGGGATGTGCGCCGTGCGCGCCCGCGCCCGTAACTGCTGGAACACGTCCAGCCCCGGCTTGTCCGGCAGGCTGACGGCCAGCAGGATCAGCGAGGGCGGGAAGGCCAGCGCGTCGGACAGCCCATCCGCCGCCGTCGTGCTTGAACGCACTTCAAAGCCCTGCTGACCGAAGTACGGCTTCAGGGCAACGGCGCTCAATGGATCGTCGTCAATAATCAACAGGCGGTGCGTCCGGCTTGTGGTGCGGGCAGCCATCGGTTATTCCCCCTGATCAGTCCAGCACGGCGTCAACCCGGAACTGGCCGTCGATGGCCGCCGGGGCATTGGCGACAACCTGCTCGCGCGGCAGCGATGGGCGCACTTCGTCCTCGCGCATGACGTTTTGCAGCGGCAGTACGGTTGCGGTGGGCGGTATGTCGTCGGTGTTGAGCTTTTCCAATCGAGAGGCGTAATCCAGTACTGCCGAAAGCTGGTCGGCGAAATGTTCAATTTCCTGTTCGGTCAGTTCCAGTTTGGCGAGGTCGGCGATGTCGATGACCTGTTCGCGGCTGAGTTTCATAGGTGTTCACCAGCCCTGGTTGGCGATAGGCGATGAGGAGGATTATAGCAGATTGTGGGCGGTTTACCTCACCCCCAGCCCCTCTCCGCGAAGCGGAGAAGGGAAAGACGCCGGATCACGCTGCTGCCCGGTTCCCCCTCTCCAGTTGGAGAGGGGGCAGGGGTGAGGTCAATCGCGCTACTTGTGGTAGTACACCGACCAGCCCAGGTACTTGGTGAGCGCCTCGTAGACGGGCGCGGCGACCCTGGCCTGGTTGACAGTTACGTGGTGCTCGAAGCCGTTCTCGCAGATGAACTGCAACAGGTCTTGCATCCGGTTCACTCTGACAACGCCCACACCCCCGAACGACTCCAGCTTGTCATTGGTGTAGACGCCCTCGCCGATGTACGCTGTCAGCTTGCCCTGGATGTCGTCAGTGGACAGCCGCAGGAAGGTGAACGGGTTCTCGCGCACGCGCCCGACAATCGTGCCGTAGGTATTCTCGACGCCGACAGTCTTGGCGATAATATCCTGGACGCTCATCACCGGGATGTCGTCCACGAACACGTCTTTGGGCAGGTTCGAGCAGTGGAAGGTCACGGCCTTGTCCGGGTCGTCGCCGTAGTTGTTGTTCCAATCGACCAGCGCACTCGGCCTGCCCGACGCCTCGTTGAGCGCCACCATCGCCAGCACGCCCATCACGTCTGTTTCGCAGGCGGAAGGCGTCAGCCCGTTGCTCGCCATGCTCATCAGCGTACACGGCACGATCCCGAAATATTCTTCCATCGAAGTCCAGCACTGGATGGCGGTGGCGTCCAGCATCGTATCGTTCATCCAGCGTTCGAGGACGACGCCGAACTTCGCCATCTTGTTCAGCGACAGGTCGGGCACGCCCTGAGTACGAGCATAGCGCTCAATGTCCTTGCGTTTGGCAACGACAGCCTGATCGCTGTCAGCCAGCTTGTTGATGCGCCCGAACAGTTCCGAGAGGTCGAGTGTCTCGACGCTGACCCCGGCGTGTTCCAGCATCTTCTCGCTGAAGCGCACGGTGTTGAAAGCCGCCGGGCGCGCGCCCAACATGCCGATCCGCACGCGGCGCATCCGCCGTACCACACGGCAGACGGCGGCGAAGCTGCGCAGGTCTTCCTGGAATTCCGGGCGATCCGGGTCAACGGTGTGCAGGCGTGTCAGGGTGTACCGGATGTTGTATTGGCGCAGGTTGTTGCAGCAGCTCATCTTGCCGCAGAAGCTGTCGCCCCGGTCAGCGAGACCCATCTTGTTCACGTCGTCGGGGAAAGCGTGGATGAGCACGGGGACGTTCAGGCCGGACATGCGGATCGTGTCGGCAATGGCGCGCTCCTCGCCGAAGTTCGGCAGTGTAACCAGGATGCCGTCGATCTCGTCACGGTGCTGGCGGAACAGGTTGGCGCACAGCCTGACCTCTTCCATCGTGGTGATTGCGCCGCAGTTCGTCTCGTTCTCGCCGACGATGATGGTCTTGATACCCTGCTTGGCGAGAATGTCCAGGATTCTTTTCCGCCCGGTTTTGGCGAGGTGATCGGGGAAAAAGCCTCGGTTGCCGACGATCACGCCGAGCGTGACCGGGCGCAACTGGGGCGTGACGCCAGTAATCTGGACAGGTTGAGGGCCGGTAATTGCTGCCATTGGGAAGTGACTCTCCTAAAACTATTGTTGACCGTAAACGTGCATATAGCGATGATGCAGTTTGGCTATCGATTCCTCTGGAATAGGAACCGGTGTGCCAAGCTGCATTGCCAGCCACGTCGTCGCGGCATTGTCCTCGACCATCACCGCCGCTTTGACCGCCCCTTCCGGTGTGGTCGCCGCCGTGAAGACGCCGTGATTCTGCATGATCACCGCCGAAATCGCCCCTTCGGACATACAGCGGACAACTTCCTTGCCAATTTCCTCGCCGCCGATCAGCGCAAAACCGCCGCATGGGATCGGCCCGCCGAACTCGTCGGCCATGCCCGTCAGCACGCAGGGAATGGGCATTCCGAGCGCGGCGAAGGCCGTCGCATAGCGCGAATGGGTATGCACCACGCCGTTGATGTCCGGGCGCTGGCGGTAAATGTAGCAGTGCGAGGCTGTATCGGAGGATGGCTTGTAGTCGCCCTCGACCACCTGGCCGTTCAGATCGACCACAACCATGTTTTCGGGTGTCAGGTCATCGTAGCGAATACCGCTCGGCTTGATGACGACCAACCCGCTTTCCGGATCGCGCGCGCTCAGGTTGCCCATCGTCCACACCACCAGGTTGTGGCGAGGCAGTTCCATGTGCAGCGCGCAGACTTGCTTGCGGAGTTCAAGCAGTTTCAAGGTTAGCTGTTCTTACCCTTTCTGAGTTAGCCTCACCCTTGCCCCTCGCCGCCCCCGGGCGAGAGGAGTTGGGCATGGCTTCACATCCTGTCAGTGTTTAACCCAATTTGATCACATAGATCAGGTTCCGAGTGTCCTGGGCAAAGAAGCCCCCGAAAATGATCCGTTTGCCGTCGGGCAGGAAGATGATGGGCGGCGTCAGCGTGGGCTGCGCCTTGAGCGACCCCTGAATCTCGACGAGCGGCCTGGGCTTGTCGGGTTCAGCGGCCTTCGTCAGTTGGAGCACGTTCGGTCTATCCTTGCCGACCCAGGCAACGGTGCTGCCATCCGCGCTCAAGCCGTACAGGCCAGGGGCCAGGCTGCCGACGGCAATAGCCTTGCTTTCCTTCTGATCGGCCACGTTCACAAACCGGATTTTGAGCGCGTCGGGGTCGTAAAAGATGAGCGACTTCGAGTCGGGCGTGAAGGTCAGCCAGCGGATGGCGATCTGTCCCTTCTTTTCGGAGGCCGGGCGCAGCGTCGTGATCTTGCCGCTGGCAATGTCCCACAACTGCACCTCGTCATTGAAGGTCGAGACGGCCAGCGTCTTGCCGTTTGGCGCAACATCGAAGCCCGCATACTGGACATCCATCATACCCGGAACCTGGGTGAAGTTTTGCTGGAAGTCGGCAAACGTTTTGAAACCGGGCGCGAGAATGCGGGTAATGAATCCTGTGTTGGTGTCCACCAGCAGGATTTTCGACGGTGTACCGGATTCCAGGACGGCCAGCAGCTTGCCATCCGGCAGGAAGCGCAGACGATGGTAGGCCAGCAGCGATGTTGTGAAGCGTTTGGCAACCTTTGCCGTGCGGACATCCCAGATCAGCAGTTCACCGTTGATCTGGTAGGAGGCCAACCGCTTGCCATCGCGCGTGAAGGCCACGTCACTCGTATAATCGGTGATGCCGCTGGACAGTTGGGCGATTTCATTCCCGGTGTCGATGTTGATCAGGTGGATGGGTAAGAACTTCGGATCGACTTTGTTTTCGCGGACCTGACCGTTCTCGAAGACGGCCAGGGTATGACCATCCGGCGACAATCTCATCCCGTAAGCCATGCTGACGAAAGAGATCGTCCGCACGGTCAATCCGGCGTCCTGTGCGCGAACGGGCCGAACCAGCGTCAGGCCCAGGCACAGGGCGATCACGAGCCATACGACCATCCTTCTGACTAGCATTCCGTTACGCTCCTCTCGCCTCACGCTTGATTTGCTTCAGGCGTTTCATCACATCGTTTGTGCCGCGCCCAAAGTAATCATAAAGCGTTTTGTAGTCCGCGTACAACCGATCATACACAGCCGTATGGGAGGCGATGGGCTGGACGACCTCGTCCTTGAGCCGGGCCATCTTGACGGCGGCAGCCTTGATGTCCGGATAAATTCCGGCGGCGACGGCGGCGTGCATGGCCGAGCCAAGCGCCCCGGCCAGGGCCGACGCAGCCAGTTTCATCGGCCTGCCGGTCACATCGGCGTAGATTTGCATGAGCAGCTTGTTCTTTTCGGGCAGCCCGCCTGCCGCCACCAGTTCGTTGACGGCGATGCCCCGCTCCACAAAGGACTCGATGATGATGCGCGTGCCGAAGGCGGTGGCCTCGATCAGCGCCCGGTAGATGTCGGGGGCGCGCGTCGCCAGCGTGGCGCCGATCAGCAGCCCGGTCAGGTCGGCGTCCACCAGGATCGAGCGATTGCCGTTCCACCAGTCCAGGGCCAGCAGGCCCGATTCGCCCGGTTCCTGCCTGGCCGCTTCCCGTTCCAGGTAGCTGTGCAAATCTAGCCCGGCAGCTTTGGCGGCCTCGTGATACTCCGGCGGCACGGCATTGTTGACGAACCAGGCGAAGATGTCGCCGACACCGCTCTGCCCGGCCTCGTAGCCGTAATAGCCGGGAATGATGCCATCGCGCACGACGCCGCACATGCCTTCGACCTGCTGCAATTGCTCACCGAGCATCAGGTGACAGGTGGACGTACCCATGATCATGACCATGCGCCCCGGCTCTGTGACCGTCGCAGCGGGGACGGAGACGTGCGCATCGACGTTGGCGACGGCCACCGCCGTCCCGGGGCGCAGGCCCGTCCAGGCAGCGGCCTGTTCGGTCAGCCGCCCGGCGCAGCCGCCGAGGGGGGCAAACTGGCGACTCATCTTAGTGTCCACCACGTCCGCAAAGCGCGGGTCGAGTGCCGCGAAGTAGTCCCGGCTCGGATAGTCACCATCCTGCACCATCGCCTTGTATCCGGCGGTACAGGCGTTGCGCGTCTCGACGCCCGTAAGCTGCCAGATCACCCAGTCCGCCGCCTCGATCAGCCGGTCCGCTGCGGCGTACACTTCGGGCGCTTCCTGCAGGATTTGCAGCGCCTTGCTGAAAAACCACTCGGAGGAAATCTTGCCGCCGTAGCGCTGGAGCCAGTTCTCGCCACGTTGGCGCGCCGTCTCGTTGATCAGGTCGGCCTGCGGCTGCGCGGCGTGATGCTTCCACAGCTTGACCCAGGCGTGGGGATTGTTACGCCACGAGTCGAGCGTGCACAGCGGCGTGCCATCGCGGGTGACGGGCAGCATGGTGCAGGCCGTGAAGTCGATGCCGATCCCGGCTACTTCTTCCGGCCTGACATTGGCCGCCTTCAGCACTGCCGGAATGGTCGTCTTCAGGACTTCGATGTAATCCAGCGGGTGTTGCAGCGCCCAATCCGGCGGCAGTGGGCGATCACTGCCCGGCAAATGCTGGTCGATCACGCCGTGAGGGTACGGATACACAGCGGTGGCGACTTCGCGCCCGTTGTCCGCATCGACCAGGAGCGCCCGCCCGGATTCTGTGCCGAAGTCTACGCCAATGGTATACATTTTTCGATCCTCATTATTTAAGGCAAAAGCGTCAAAAACTGCTATTGTGAACGCTCACATCTTACCGCACTCTCGGTGATTTGTCTACCAGCGGCGAGCAGGGCCGCCCCTCCCCTGTTCCTGGTCTGTCTGCTCTTTCCGAAAACATTTTTCAGAATTTCCAGAACGCTATGTGAAGTAGTTCACACTGCGCCGCCCAGACATTGCTCTATATTAATACCTGTTCGCCAATTCAACAGGGACAATTTGCTTCATTCTGGACTACCGGACAGACGAAGGCCGGTTGGACCTGCCACCAACCGGCCTTCGCTATTTGTTGTATAGGACTGGGCGTGAGGTGTGCCAGTTACGCTACAGGGAAGGCGTCCCCTCTGGGGCAGGCATCGCGTTGGGTGTGTTAGCGTTCGCGTTGCTGCCGTTGCGGAGCGGGTTGGGCATGTCCATTGCCTTTGTGAAGTAACCCTGCAAGCCCGCGATCAATGTGTTGGCCTGTTCCTGCTTCAACTTGCCGTTTGCCACCAGTTTGTTGAGAGCGGTGGTCGCGTTCGTGACGGCAGCGTTAATAATGGCGGTGGGGTCGGCGTTGTGCTCCGTCGCAATCTGGCGCAGCGTCTTGCCACTGCGCAGTTCTTTCAGCAGGTCGCGCTGCGGCAAGTTGGCCTGTTTGGCGGTTTCCCTGACCAGCACACCGAGCGCCGCGCCCTGCAACAGCCGCGCCCGCCGATCTCCCTGGCCCGGCCACTGGGCATTCATCATGCGATCCAGCGCCGTGTCCAGCCGCCCCAGCAGCGCGTCAGCCTGGCGCTGGGTGATCTTGCCGTCTGCCACTGCTTGCTTGATCTTGTCGGTCAACGCGGCTTTCGCAGAAGCCTGGATAGCAGCCACGTCGCCGTTGTGGGCTTTAATCACTTCGGTCAGGGTTTTGCCACCGGCAATTTCCTTCACGATGTCCGCCTGCGTCAGGTTCAGGGCGCTTTCGGTTGCGTCCAGCAGCGCCATCGCCAACTGGCGGACAATGGCCTGGCGCGTCGGCTGCGCATTGCCGCTCCCGTCTTGCGCATTGGCTACAACTGCCGTGCCGATGACCGTGAAGGCCAGTGCAACCAGGAGAGCGATAGCGACCATCCGCATCCAGCGTTTTGTGTGCGACATTGTCTTTGCTCCACTCCAATGAGTTTCGTCAACTGTCCAGGAGTATGGGGGCGAAATGTAAAGCGGCTGTAATCTGAGTTCACAGGTTGCGTAAACTATTGGAGCGAAACCAGCGCGGACAGGATAACGTCTGCGGTGCGCTGCACGTCAGATTCGCTGGTGTGCTCGTCGATCCACAGGTTGATCAGGCGGTTTGCCAGTACTCCACTGCGCTGCCCGAACAGGCGACTGAGCGGCGGGTACAGGTTGGAGCCGTTCAGTGCCGCGCGTTGTAGGTGGTGCGAGAGCCAGCCCGCCAGGGCGGCTGTCGGCGCAGCGATAGTGTACCGCCAGAGCGCGTCGCCCTCACCGATGTGCGGCAGGGCCAGCGCCGACCCCGACAGCCGCGCTTGCAAGAGCCGCGCTTTGGCATTGCGGGCTTCCACACGCGCCGTCAGAGTGTGCCAGTCGGCTTCGATGCGCCGGACGTTGGCGGGCGACGGGTCGAAGGGCCGCAGCAGTGATGGCACGGCAGTCCGTAACTGCCGTGCATAGGCTGACGCCGCAGCGGGCGGCAGTAAGTGCGCCAGGTTCTCTAGCTGAATCGGCGGCTGAGAGAGTGCGTTCACGTCCGCCTCGATGCCGGCGCGCAGTGAGTCGTCGTCGAACAGGAGCAGACCGCCGCGCCCGCCGATCATCTTGGTGGCGTCAAAGCTGATGAAGGACAGATCGCCGAGCGCCCCGGCTGGCCTGCCGCGCAGTGCCCCGCCGAAGCCCTGCACCGCGTCCTCGATGATTGGGATGCCCGGTGCAGCGGCACGGATGGCCTCCACGTCGGCGATATGCCCGAACAGGTGTGCGACCAGCACAGCACGGGTGTTCGGCGTCAGGCAGCAGGCCACGCTTTCCGCATCCAGAACGTAACGCGCCGCGTCAACGTCGGCAAAAACGGGGGTGAACCCGGCCAGCAGGACACCCTCAAGCGCCGCGAGGCACAGCAGGTCGGGCAGGATCACCTCGCCGGGGCCATACTGCCGGGCTACCGCGCGCAGTGCCAGCCACAGCGCCGTCGTGCCACGCCCCACCCACGCCGTCTGTCGCCCGGCCAGGCCACCCTGCAACACACTGTCCTGTAGTGGAACGGTTGCGCTGCTTCTGCGCATCTAGTGACCGTGAATGGGCAGCGTAAAATAGAACGTTGAGCCGACGCCGTAAGTGCTTTCGGCCCAGATGTGCCCGCCATGCAGTTCGATGATGCGTTTGCTGATTGCCAGCCCCAGGCCGGTGCCGGTAATGGCCGTGTTGGAGGCATCGGCGCGGTAGAACTGCTCGAACAAATGGGTCTGCTGTTCGGGTGTCATGCCGATCCCTTCGTCGGCCACGCTGATCTCGATTGCCTCGCCAGCCTGCCGGCAGCGAATCGTGATCGTCCCACCGTTCGGCGAATATTTGACAGCGTTGGACAGCAGATTGTTCATGACCTGCCCCAGGCGGAACGTATCGCCGGTGAGTACCGGGTAGTCGGCCAGGCCCTCGATCCGGATTTGATGACGGGGCGCTGACTCACGGAACGGCACGATGGCCTGGGTGAGCAGCTCCGCAATGCGGACCGTGCTCAGTTCCAACGCCATGCTGCGCCGGGCTTCCAGCCTCGAAATGTCCAGCAGATCGTCGATAAGCTGTCCCAGTTGGGCGGACTGCTCCTTGATCAGGTTCAAGTAGCGCTGCTGGCGTTCGATGTCCAGCGAGCGGGTCAGCAGGATTTCGCTGAAGCCCCGAATGGCCGTCAGCGGCGTTCGCAGTTCATGCGCTGCTGTGGAAAGGAATTCGGTCTTGAGCCGGTTCAGTTCTTGCAGTTCCTTTTCGATCTGCTTGCGCTGGGTGATGTCTCGCACGCTACAGACGATGCCCGAGGTCACAACATCTGTGGCCTGACTGCCCAGGTTGATGATCGGAGAGAGGGCCACGTCGGCGTTGAAGGAGGATTTGTCCCGCCGGCGGGCCACGATTTCAATGCGCTGGGGTTGGCTCGTTTCGACAGCAGCACGCAGGGCTTCGGCCAGGGTTTTCACGTAGCCCCGAGCGGCCAGCCAGAGCACCGAACGGCCAGCCATCTTGCCAGGCTCAAAGGCGAACATGTCGTTGAAGGCCGGGTTGGTCTGGTTGATGGCGCCGTCCAACCCAGTGACGACGATAGCATCGCTGCTGTTGTTCAGGATAGCTTCGACACGTTCTTTGGCACGGTTAAGCTCCCCGGTGCGTTGGGCCACGCGCTGTTCGAGCGTGAGTGCGTAACGGCGCAGTTGATCGTAAAGCTGCGCGTTTTCGAGGGCGATGGCCGCCTGATCCGCAAAGATCTGCAAACGTTCTGCGTGCAAGCTGTTGAAGAAGCTTGGCGTCTTGCTGTCCAGGTTCAGAAAACCGATAACCTGACCGCGCACGCGGATCGGCGCGCTGCTATGCGAGCGCACCCAGGCCAGTTCGGGGAAATAGATCCAACCGGCATAGAGGGCGGTGATTGGCAGCCGCAGAGATTTGAAAAGAGCCTCACATTCGGGCGGGTAGTTGTTCCAGTAGGCGAAACGAACCGCTTTGCCCTCGATAAGCATGATGTTGGCACTATCGTGCGGAACAACTCGCCCCACGTTCGCCAGGATACGGGCCATGACTGAATCGGGGTCGAGCGTGCTGGTCAGTGCTGCTGCCGTGTCCCGTAGGGCTTCGGACAACTCGTGCTGCTCCCGTTCGGCGGCCTCGACTTTCCTTTGTTCAGTGATGTCTCTGATAAAACTCACGTTGGCAGTGCCATCGGGCAGTTCAATACGCCCAAGCTGGACTCGAACGGGAAATGACGAACCATCCTTGCGCAGGGCAACAACTTCAAAGGGGACGACCTGATGCGGCTCCAGGTCTTCTGTGGTGATGCGTTCCAACACCTCCTGTCGATACTCCGGTGCAACGTGCAGCATGATAGGCAGGTTAATGACTTCGGCCACTTCGTCGTAGCCAAACAGCCGGGCATAGGCGCGGTTTGCGTAAAGCCGGATGCCGTGTCGGGAAACCGAAATCGGCATCGGCAAGGTCTCAAAGAGCACGCGGAACCAGTTCTCGACGTTGCGAAGGGTCTTCTCGTGCTGGCTCGCTTCGTCGCGGGTTGCCCTGTCGCGCAGAGCGCGCTGGATGGACTCACTTAGGCCAGCCGGATCATCGCTGATCAGGCAGTCGGCTGCACCCTGCCGCATCCATTCAGTAATCTGAGGTAAGTCCAGTTGATGGGCAATGACGATCAGTGGGATGTTGAGCGCCTGTGCTCGCAGCAGCTCGATTGCCCGCGCGACAGGCAACCCAGGCACATCGTCGTGAGCAAGAACGACGTCGATTTCCCCGGATAGGCTGCTCAGATAAGCTGCTTCACTATTCACATCATGCATTTGCGCTTCGTAGCCAGCCTGCCGCAGCGCCTGTCGGATGAGGTTCGTCTCCTCGGCCCGATCTCTGATTAGTAGCAGACGAAGGAATTTGTGCATTGGAACCTCAGTGTGTTTCATCGTTTGCTACATCGAAGTTTGCGAGATGCGTGCGGAGGCTCCAGGCCACGCTAAAGCGGCGCGAAAATGGCTTTCATGCACGCTGACTCCAGCGCCCTGTCGAGCACCTGCTGCGCCTGTTCGAGTAGGAAACGATAGGTCACGAGCGTGTTCAGGGGCATCTGATCCTGGTAACGCGACGTCAGTGCCATGCTGGGGCGATGTCCGATAGAGAGGTGATTGCTCAGGCCAATGAGATGCAGGCCCTTGCAGACAATTAGAAGTGGATTTAGTGAGAGTTCCCCCATTTCTATGAATAGCCGGCCGGGTCGCAGCGCTGGCGTGTTATACTCTTGCGCTTTGACCTAGCAAGGTGCAGCAATGGTCACGGCCCTGGCAGTTTTGCTCATCCAGCGGCTCCCTTCCGACAAGGAAGGTAACAGGGGCCGGCACTCCTACACAACGCGGATACAATATCTTAAGCCCATTCATAATTGTAGCATGAATCAGAAAATGCACAGAAATTGCGCTACCGTCCGACCCAAGGAGGTGATTGGGGAAATCTCGAAGGTAATAAAAAAGAGTGAGAACACTAATGAAAACGTTCTCACCCAGGACGGGAGCGACGGGGTTCGAACCCGCGATCTTCGGCTTGACAGGCCGACGTGTTAACCGCTACACCACGCCCCCCTAACACTTGGAGCCAAATAGTACCATACCTTGCAACCAATCGTCAATAGCGTCTTCTCACGGCCCTAGCAGGGCCATTTGCCGATCGGGAAAGCCAACGCCTTGATTTGGCGGCAATCGGCCTTAGCAAGCGATTGAGATAGATGCACGTACCGTCGCCTCTTTGACCGTCGCATCATCTACGGTCGGAGATGTTCTTCAAACGGCTCGGCTGGTATACTGGTGGGCATTGCACTCATCGCTGGTTGCCTTTGGCGAGGGTTTTCCGGCTATGATGGACTACCTCCTTCTTGTACAAAGGTTTCAACGAGTTCGGAGTCCAAGTTGGATAGCGTGAAAACCTGGCGCAAAACCTCTCAGGAACTCATGCCCGCTCACCGGCAGGTGGTGACGGATCATTACGACATTTATCCGAGCTATCCGTTAGGCGGCGGCCAGATACACATCGGATATGACGAGCTGGCGGCGCGTATCTGCGAGCAGCGAGTCGTAGTGATCGACGGCTTTGGTGGCGTGTTCTGGGAGAACCTGCGGCAAGCGCTGGACGTGCGGCTACGGCCCGAGCGCGGCGTCCGGTGGATTAACATTGCCGACGCGCTGCGCCCGGAGCCGGCGATCAATGAGCGATTAGCCCCATTCCTGGGCGGCGACGATCCGATCTTTGGCAGACGCTTCACAGGCACGTTGCGAGATTTCTTTGAGCCGGAACGGTTGCAAGCCCTGAAACCTGATCCGCAGACAGACGTGAACATCCTCTACGGCTGTGGCGCAGCGCTGGCCGGGTGGGAGGGGCTGCTGATCTACGTGGACGTGCCCAAGAATGAAATCCAGTTCCGTTCGCGGGCGGGCAGCATCACGAATCTGGGCGCGCGGCAGCCTGCCGACCCCAAAGCAATGTACAAACGCTTTTATTTCGTGGATTGGGTCGCCCTGAACCGACACAAGGCCGCGCTCCTGCCCCGGATCGACTGGCTGGTGGACGAGCAGCGGCCCGACGAACTGGCCATGATCGCAGGCCGTGATCTGCGGGCCGCGCTGACGGCAGTAGCGCGCAGCTACGTCCGGGCGCGGCCCTGGTTTGAGCCGGGAGCGTGGGGCGGGCAGTGGATCAAAGCCAAAATCCCGGAACTGCCCCAGGACGTACCAAACTATGCCTGGTCATTCGAGCTGATCAGTCCGGAAAATGGGATCGTGTTTGAGAGCGACGGCAAGCTGCTGGAAGTCTCGTTTGACACGCTTATGTTTCAGGAACACGAGTCGGTGCTGGGCGAGTACAGCCGCAACTTCGGCGTCGAGTTCCCGATCCGGTTCGATTTCCTGGATACGTTTGGTGGCGGCAATCTGTCGGTGCAGTGCCACCCCAGCCAGCAGTACATCCGTGAACAGTTTGGCGAGACGTTCACCCAGGATGAAACGTACTACATCCTGGACTGCGGCCCGCAGGCTGTCGTGTACCTCGGCTTCCGGCAGGGCATCGATCCGTACCGGTTCCGAACTGACCTGGAAAATAGTTTCCGGAACGGGACAGCCGTTGACATCGAGCGCTATGTCAACACCCAGGTGGCCCACAAGCACGACCTGTTCCTGATCCCGAACGGCACGATCCACTGCTCCGGGGTGAACAACCTGGTGCTTGAAATCAGTGCCACACCGTACATTTTCACCTTCAAGATGTATGACTGGTTGCGGCTCGACCTGGACGGCAAGCCGCGCCCGATCAATATAGACCGCGCCTTCGATAACCTGCGCTTCGAGCGCCAGGGCGAGCGGGCACGGCGGGAGCTGGTCAGCATGCCCCGCATCCTGGAAGAAGGCGAGGGCTGGCGGTTGGTCCACGTCCCCACGCACGTTGAACACTTCTACGACGTTCATCGCCTGGAATTCAGTGGCAGTGTGGCAGTCAGTACACTGGGGTCGCCGCACGTGCTCAGTCTGGTCGAGGGCGAAGAAGTGATCCTCGAACTGCCAGAGGGACGCTGCCCGCGCTTTCGCTATGCGGAGACGTTCGTTGTCCCTGCCGCGACAGGCCGCTACCGTCTGGTGAGTCCGGCTGGCAAGCCGCTGAAGGTCGTCAAAGCCTTTCTGAAAGCGGAGTGGTTTGCGCACCCGGAGAATGCCTGGCTGGTTCAGGAATGAGAACCACCCGGTGGTCGGGCATTCCATAATGCGTGTCACCACGTTCCACTGACGTCTGTCAATTGCGGAAAACACAGACGGTCACTAAAGTGGCCTGTAGGGGCCGCAGCAGTAGAACCGAAGTGGAGCCGTTGTCATGACAGATTGGGTGGTGGGCATTGACCTGGGCGGAACGAAGATCGAGATCGGGCTGGTCAGCCCGCAGAACCGGATCGTGGGCCGCTGCCGGATTCCCACCAACGCGCACGAGGGCCCGCACAGCGTGGTGGAAGCGGACGCCATGCTGCGGGCGGCCCAGGCGCAGCCGGAGCAGTTCCGCTCGCTGGTGGTGCGGGTGGCGGGCTACAGTGCCTACTTCGTTGAACTGGACAAAGACTTGCAGGATGAGATCATCCGGCGAACCGAGTTCGGCCAGGTGTGATCAGCCGCCTCCGCAAGTTTCCGGTAAAGCGGCAACATAGGTCGCTTTACCGGCGATCTCTTCACGCTCAAAGCTGAGAATCCACGATTATATCTGCCTGCGAATCCACACTTCGCGTACTAACCAACCGTTAGTGCGGCGGAAGCTGACCGCGCAACGCGCTCTTGGGGAAATCCGCATTATGGATGTTCACGTAATAGCCCGTTGGATTGTCGAGAATGTCCCGGATCAAGCTCGGATCGGCATCAGCGCAGGCATTCACATAACCGCGCACGTCGGGCGGCGCCAGCACGGTGACGGTTGGCCCGGCGGCTCCTTCTTCGCCCTTGTGAATGTGACCTACGGTTCCGGGCAGTGCAATATTCGTCACCGCCGCTTCGTAACAGACCTTGCCCTTATCTGGGTCCAGGTTCAAGGCGACCCATCCCCAACCCTTCGGATCGCCCGGCGGAACCTCTCCAGCCCCTTTCAGCAGAATAGCGCCCTTCAGCCGCCCACGCACCACACCTCTTGGAAAGTCCGTCGTGCGGACATCGACCCAGTAATTGCCCGGCTTGTCTCGAATATCCTGGATCAAAGCCGGATCAGCTTCCACGCAGCCATCAACTGTTCCCTGTGTGGGCGCGGTCAGCGCCACAACCGTTTGCCCACCGCTCCGGTAAATCTCCGCGCTGGTGGCGGGCAATTTGATACCTCTGATGTGCATGGCATAGCAGATTTGTTTCTTGTCAGTATCCAGCATGAATAAAGCCGATCCCCAGGGCGTCGGCGCACCCGCCGGCCCTCTGACCGTCGCCACGAGCGTCGTCGCCACCGTGCAGCCCGTACTGTTCAAGATAACCGGCGGCGGGCCTGCTGGGGCTTCCGCAGTTTCCGCGGCGGAAGCCGGCGCATTTTGCTGGGCAGCGGCTGTTTGCGCCACCGCGCCAACGGTCAGCGCAGGCGGGCATAATGCCAGAGAAGTCACCTTCGGGAACTGGCCCCGCAGGGCACTCTTTGGAAAGTCCGCATTATGGACATTGATGTAGTAGCCGGAGGGGTCGTCCATCAGGCTTTTCAGGAGGGCCGGGTCTGCATCCGCGCAGGCGTTCGCGTATCCGCGCAAATTTGGCGGCGCCAGGACGATGGCGGCTGGGCCAGCGGTGCCGGGCTTACCGGTGTGGATATGGGTAACTGTGCCGGGTAGTGTAACGTTCGATACGTTCACTTCATAACAGACTTTGCCTTTGTCTCCATCAAAAGCGAAAGTGGCTGCCCCCCAGCCTTTCGGATCGCCAGGTGGCACTTCCTCGGCTCCCTTGAGCAGGATTGCCCCTTTCATCCAACCTCGGATCGCGCCTGTCGGATAGTCGGCATTGTGGATGTTGACCCAGAAGTAACCCGGACGGTCAAGGATTTCCTTCATCAAGCCAGGATCTGCCGGGACGCAACTATCAGCCGTTGCCTGTGTGGGCGCTGGCAGGAGCATAGCAACCTGCCCGCCGCTCCGGTGAATGTGCATCGCTGTCGCGGGGAGCTTGATGCCGCCCACGTGCAAGGCATAGCAAATCTGGTTTTTATCCATATCGAACACAAAAACGATGGTTCCCCAACCTTTGACCGGGCGGCCTGGCCCCGCCGATACACCCAGGAGCGTTACCATCAACGTGCAGCCCGGTGTGGTCAAAATGGCAGGGGCCGGATTTGTAGCTGGCTCCGCCGCCGTCGGTTCCACGACATTCTGTTGTGCCGCTATCGCGTTTTCCGCCCCTGAGCCTCTGGTCAAGGCTGGCGGACACGACACAGCGTTCGTCACGGGTTCCGCAGCGGGAGAGGTTGCGGCAGCGGTAGCGATTGCGGTTGGGCTGGCCTGTCCGGCTATTCCTGTATGATTGCCGAGCGCAAGAATCGCGCCGATCAACACGACAGCACTGAGTTTGATAAACTGTAAACTGGACGGTTTATTTGGTTTGTGGGCAGCCTGTTCAACGCTCATCTTGATGTCTCCCATACCTCTATGTACGCCACGAAAAATCCATCTGGCTCAACTTATCAGGGGGCAGATATCACCACCCTGAACCCGATGTCGAAGCCCCGTGAATCGGGGGCGAGATCGTAACGGTTCGCCGAACGGGCATACGTTTCCGTATAATCCCACGCCCCGCCACGCAGCGTATGGGAACCAGTACTGGGTGGTCCCTGCGGATCGTCTTTCACTTTTTGCAAGTAATAAGTGTCCAGATACCAATCCGCTACCCACTGCCAGACGTTACCGGACATGTCGTAAGCGCCGACCCAGCTTTTGCCCTTTTCGTAGGTGACAACAACCGTGACGCCCGCACTGTTAACATTGGCTTTGGTCTTGTCCCACGTGTCGCCCCAGGGGTAGATCGGCGATTTTGGCCCCCGTGCCGCATATTCCCACTCGGCTTCCGTAGGCAGCCGTCCGCCACGCCAGCGCGCATAGGCATCAGCTTCGTACCACGAAACGCCAATACGTGGGTGATTAGGATCGCTGAATTTGCTGGCGTTTTGTGGCCCTTTGATGCGGTTCGCTTGCAACCATTTCCAGCCATCGGGCGACCAATATTCATTCTTGGTGTAGCCGCCATCCTTGACAAATTTGTCAAAGGCTGCATTGGTCACCAGAAACTGATCCAGCCAGAAACCGTGAGTGATGCACACCTCGTGCATCGGTTGTTCTTCTTTGGCAGCCGCTTTGTCCTTTGCCGGGTCACTGCCCATCTGGAAGCAACCTGCAGGGACCCACACCTGCACAATGCCTCCGGGATCAGTGCGCAGAGTACCGGGCGGAAGCGCCGGGGAGGCAGGTGCAGGCGTAGGCAGCACAGGCGTGGCGCTGGGCGGAGTGGGCGTGGCACTTGGTGGCAGCGGGGTGGCGCTGGGCGGAATGGGCGTCACACTCGGTGGCAGCGGGGTGGCGCTGGGCGGAATGGGTGTGGCACTTGGTGGCACGGGCGTAGCACTGGGCGGAATGGGTGTGACGCTGGGTGGCACGGGCGTGGCACTGGGCGGCAGCGGGGTGGCGCTGGGCGGCACGGGCGTCACACTCGGTGGCAGCGGGGTGGCGCTGGGCGGCACAGGCGTATTGGAGGGCTGGAGTGCTACAGCCTGTGTTGCAACTTGTGTTGCGACCCGCGTCGCACTGGGCGGAATGGGCGTGGCGCTGGGCGGAATGGGCGTGGCGCTGGGTAGCACAGGCGTGTTGGAGGGTTGGAATGCTACAACTTGTGTTGCGGCCCGCGTCGCGCTGGGTGGAACTGACGCTGCTCCTACCGCCAGGGTAGGAGCCGATGACGCCGGAACAACCGGGGTTGGGGTAGTGCCGCGATTGAAGACGACAAGCCATATCCCAAGTAATACCAGGGCAGCGGCCAGCACGCCGCCCCCGACCAGAACGGGTCGATTTAAGCGAATCAGGCGTTGCGAGCGTTCGGCGCTCCCGCTGGGTGCAGCTACGGCTATTTCCTGGAGCGTCATGGAGTCCAGCTCGAGAGGCGCTCCCGCCTGCCGGGGCAAGGGCACTGTGCCTGATAAGGCCGTCCTGAAGGCTTCCGCTAACTCGCCAGCAGAAGAAAATCGATTGTCACGGTTTTTGGCGAGCGCAATCTCAATCACTCGATCAATGGCTGGTGGCAAGTCGGAACGCAACTTGCGAGGCGATGGCGGCGGCTCATTGATGTGCATGTGCATCATGTGGAATGGCGTGTTGCCATCGAAGGGCACTGATCCGGTGAGCATCTCGAACAGGATAATGCCCAGGGCATAGATGTCTGCGCGGGCATCTAACGGTTCACCGCTCCACTGTTCGGGAGCCATATAGGCCGGCGTGCCCAAGACAGTGCCGCTCTGAGTCAGCATCTGGTTGTCGTTCAGCAGCTTGACGATGCCAAAATCAGTCAGGAAAGCATCGCCGCTTTCGTCCAGCAGCACGTTATAAGGCTTCAGGTCGCGGTGAACGATCCCTCGGCGATGGGCATGGTCCAGGGCCGACGCCATCTGGTCCAGCAGTTTGCTGACTTGCTGCGGTGGCAACGGCCCTTGCCGAATTAAATCGGCAAGGCTGCCGCCTGACATCAACTCCATGACAAGGTAGAGGAGATCGCCTGCCTTGCCGTAGTCAAACATTTTGATAATGTGGGCGTGGCTCAACGACGCAATCGTTCGCGCTTCGCGTTCGAAACGCTTGACGAAATCTTCCGTCGTCGCCAGATGGGGTTCAATGACCTTGAGCGCAACGTCTCGCCCTACGGACTCCTGGCGCGCCCGGTAGACGGTTGCCATGCCGCCCCGGCCCAGCAACGCCACAATTTCATATTTGTCAATACGTTGACCTATGAGATCCGCCATGATCGTCTCCTGCGGCGGTAAAGTGTCTGCTGATAGCTCAGGTTACGATTGTTCCCATGCCGTCCGCTTCGATTCATCTCATCAGACCCTGGTTTATGGAGTACTTATCGCCAATATTAAATTGGATTCCCGGAAAACACTCTACCCATCGAGTTTCGAAAGAAACTGCGATGTTTGGCGATGGCCTGGCATATTCAATCATTCTGTACGTTAGTGAGCTATGGCTATCGCGGAAAATTCGATTCCGCTGTAGCAGCGTCGAAGTGTGCTAAGGCATTTCCTCACCCGTTGTTACCTGTACTACCACCCCACCTGGATACAGCACACTCAAACCCCGACGATGCGCCTGCCATGATTGATCAGCAAGGGCATAACACAGCAATGAGGATGGCATGGCCCGATACAGCTTCGTGCAGGCGAATACAGGCCGCACCACATCTTCGCTCATTACAGGGATAGGGTGATTGTATTACAAGTTCAATGCCCGCGCCAATTGGCTAGAAGGCGGAAGAAGACCTCACATAAGAGATATGTTCAAAAAACAGGTGGGAATCTCAAAATGGACGTATAATGAGTCTTAATTCATTTATCATTGTTGGAGGTTCATCCTATGTGCCCTCATCGACGGACTTCCGAACGCGGACAAGGATTAGTGGAATATGCCCTGATCCTCGTCCTGGTAGGGATTGTCGTCATCGTCGCTTTGACTACAGCAGGAGAGAAGGTTCGGGACATTTTCTGTGACGTTGTACTCAACCTGGATGCTGGTGCGGCCACCAACCAGCCAGCCTGTGCCGCGCCGCGTGTCAGCTTTGCCATCAGCGGTGCGGGGCCTGGCAAGATCAACATCGAAGCCATCATCAAGGACGATAAAGGGTCGACAGGCCCCAATATCGTATCTGTCGCGTTCTACATCGACGGTACACTGGTGAACACAGAGCATGTCTACAAATATTGCCTACAAGGTGGAGATGGGCCTTGTCAGGACTACTCAGTGTCCAGTGGTTCGCACACGGTTCGTGCCGTTGCAACCGACCAGGATGGGAATACGGGAGAAAGTTCCGCATCCTTTACGGTTCCCTGATAGCAAGGCTGCTTGCACGTGATTAATGTCGGGCGAGGCATAGCTCGCCCGACAACCATTCTGTGGCGCTGTATATACTGCTGCCGCGGCCAGTTCAGAGGGTTGACCACTCGACCTGAAAGAGCTTTTTGAAAGCACGCCGGGTGGCTGCCCTGGCAATCATTCTGTAGAAGAACCGCAGAGAAAAGCCAATGGCGACCACGAAAATCGTGACGAGGCACATGCCTGCCACGTCGCTGCGCGCAAATCGCGCCAATGCCACCAGCAAATAAAAGAGAGCACCAAGCAACAGGCCCTCTAGCAGCCGCATGGCGAAAACCGCTCCGAGCGCGCCCAACACGGCAAAGGTCAGATTTTGCACCTGGGCCGAGACTGCCATACCCAGCCCGACGACGGCGCGCATTTTCCAGAAGGGTTCGATGAGGTAAAAGGCCATCAGCCCAGTGATAGCCACAATCAGATACATTTCCACCCAGTTGCCACGCCGGTAGGTGCTGGTGAGCCACGAATAGGTTGCAGACAAGATCACCAGTTCCGCGCCAATGGCATGGATGGCCGTTTCGATACTCATCATGCGCCAGGCGCGGATTTGCGCGACGGCCAGTTTTGCTCTGAAGATGTCTTCCTCGCGCTGTCCGGTCAACCGCAACAAGTCCCAGTCCCCAGAAGTCAACTGTCGATGGAGGCCGCCCACCGTCACGATAGCGCAGTAGAAGTCCGAAGCGAGTGTGATGCCCGCCGTCGCAAACAGGACGATGGTTGCCGTAATGTTCGCGGCGCTCGATGCCGAATACCGGCTCTGGCTGCCGAGCAAGATACACCAGAAAACGCCGAACAGGAACAGGCACGAGAGGATGACATCACGGCTATAGCGGACCAGGTCTTCCGAATTGCGCGGCCAGCTTTTCCGGCGCAGGTCGAAACGAAACACCGGGTTTGCCGGGCTGATCAGCGCAAAAGGCAGCAGGTGATCGATCATGCTGAGTGGGCCTCCTGGAAGCGGCAACCAGACGGTGCACCCATGATAAACCCTCCCGCAAAAAATCAGCCCGACGGTTGGCCGCCGGGCTGAACACGCTTGTACGACGTTGCCAGACCGCCATCAGCCAACGATATTCAGCGGAATCACGTCGGCGTTCTGGAACTGCACCACGCTGATGCGCGCCGCCACGTCCCGCGCCAGTTGGCGGAAGGCTTTGGCGGCGGGTGAATCGGGCGCGCCCAGCACGACAGGCCGTCCATAGTCGCCGCCCTGTCGCACGCTGGCTTCCAGCGGGATGCGGCCCAGGAACGGCACATTCTGTTCCTGTGCCAGCTTCTCGCCACCGCCCTGCCCGAACAGTTCGCCCGCCATGTTTTCCACCACACCCAGGATGGGCACGTTCAACTGTACGTACATGCCGATACTGCGCAGCGCATCGGCAAGGGCTACGTCCTGCGGCTGCGAGACGATCACCGCGCCCATCAGCGGCACGGACTGGGCCAGGCTCAGGGGCGCATCGCCTGTGCCCGGCGGCAGGTCAACGATCATGTAATCGAGTTCGCCCCATTCCACATCCTGGAAGAACTGCCGGATGGCGCTGTGCAGCATTGGCCCGCGCATGATCATCGGCGTCTGCGGGTCGGTCAGGAAGCCCATGCTGATGACCTTGACCCCGTACACTTCAAACGGAACCAGTTTGTTCTCGGCATTCAATTTGGGCCGCCCATGCGTCAGCCCGACCATGATCGGAACGTTGGGCGTCAGGATGTCGGCGTCCATCAGACCGACACGTGCGCCTTCCTGGGCCAGCGCGACGGCCAGATTGACGGCAATCGTGGTCTTACCGACGCCGCCCTTGCCGCTGCCCACTGCAATGATGTTGCGCAGCGCGACGTTCAGCCGTCCATGCACGCGCCGGTCTTGCGGCACGTCAGCATCCCATTTCACTTCGACATCCCGGATGCCCGGCACTTTCGACACGGCGAGCCGCGCCGCGCCGTAGATCACGTCCTTCAACGGACAGGCGGGCGTTGTCAGCATAATGGTAAAGCGCGCCACGCCGTTCTCTATCGACAGGTCGCGCACCATGTTCAATGTCACCAGGTCTTTACGCAGTTCCGGTTCAATTACCGTGCCAAGCGCTTTCATGACCGCATCGTACAGGGGTTGTTCACTCATGGTGTCCCTTTACCTCAATTTTGAAACCTGGCGTGATTATAAATGAAGTGAAAGCTGGTGTCAGTGATTAAAGTCGCTGTTTTCGTAATTATTCATCACGCCGCTTCAGTCAACCTGTGGAACAGCTCCCGTCGAGAGGAAAGTCAATATATCCGCGCGGGCCGAATTCCAGCGCTCGATCAACTCTGCGTCCGACCCTTTGAAACGGGCGACGGTCTGTTGCGCGCACTGCGTGCAGCCGCGCATCGCGCGGTAGCTATCCGAATGGCACGACATACAGGCCGCCAGCCGGATCATCATCAGGGAAAAGGCCAGCACGTCCGGGGCGTCCTCCGGTTGGCTGCTCACGCGTTCGACAAGCAATCTCCAATCGTTACCACGCAGATCGCGTAGCGCGGGAATGACACGGGCGGGGAATATCATTTCGGCGTCGCTCTGGTATAACACGTTTAGGTCTCCAGCGTGCTAGGATGGGCAGGTCGATACAGGTACGCAACCATCAGGGTGTTGGCGTGCTGTATGAAAACAGTATAGCAGAAGTTCCAGGCAGCGGATTTCGCTTTGTGTCTATGCGCTGTGCAAAAAAGACAATGAATTGAAGAATCGGGATGTTCTTGCGATAGCGCGCTATAATCGAATGTGTTGTGGTGGAGGATCAGCAAATGGCCGACGCTGTGAAGCAACGTCTGGGAGTGACAGACATTATCGGCAGCAAGCGTGAGGATGTGCTTCGCATCGCCAGCCGGCACAAGGCCCGTAATCTCCGTGTATTTGGCAGTGTTGCACGTGGCGAGGCCCACTCCAACAGTGACATTGACTTATTGGTCGATTTCGAGCCGGACTATAAGCTGCTTGACCAGGCCGCGCTCGTGGTCGAACTCAGCAAATTGCTTGGCCGTAAGGTTGACATTGCCGTCGCCAGCAACCTGCGCGACGAATACCGGCAGGCCATTCTCAGAGATGCCCGCCCCCTATGAAAGATCAAGCCGCCTACTGCCGCGACATCCTCATGCGTATCGAGCAAATCGAGCGCTTCACAGCAGGTGGTGAGCGTGAATTTCTCAGCTCCGACCTCATTCAAGAAGCCGTCATTCGCTGTTTTGAGGTAATCGGCGAAATCGTGAAGCGGTTTGACCCGGCGCTAACGGCAAAATATCCCGAAATTGCCTGGGACGGCTACGCCGGTTTTCGTGATGTCCTGATCCACCGATATGACAAAATCGTGCTGCCCAAAGTCTGGCAGGCTATAAAGGAAGATTTACCACCTCTTAGAACAGCAGTAGAGGTTTTGCTGTGTGAGTTGGAACAGAATAACTGATAGTGATGAATTGATGAATACGGTGTCTTCATCCGACGTGCAGCCAACCCGGCACTGCTATTACCCGTCGCTGATACTGTCATCTGGGGAGGGGTAGCGTCAGACCGACTTTGGCCGACTTCATTAGTTCTTGTTTCCAGCGTTTGCGTGCGTTTCCAGCGTGATCGGGTATACTGGCGCAGGATTTCGCAACGAATGGGGCACGCTATGGTCATGGCCGATTTTTTGCCGCTGATCGTCATCGGGTTTGCAGCGTCGCTGGGGCTGACGCCCCTGACGCGCCAGCTTGCCCGGCGCTTTGGTATGTTGGATCAACCCAATGCCCGCAAAGTCCATCGCGTGCCGACGCCGCTGATGGGTGGGCTGGCGATCTACGGCGCGTTTCTGCTGGCTGTGCTGCTCTTCGGCAACTGGCCGCAGCATATCGTTGAACTCGGCACGATTCTGGTCGGCGCGACCTGGCTGGCGCTGGTCGGCTTGCTCGATGACCGGCTCGATTTGTCACCCTGGATCAAATTTCCGGCTCAGTTCGCCGCCGCTGCCCTGGTCATGCTGGCTGGTATCCGGGTCGATCTGTTCAAGGGTTCGCTCATTGACTGGCTGATCACCTTCGTCTGGATCGTCGGCATCATCAACGCGATCAACTTCTTGGACAACCTGGACGGGCTGGCAGCGGGCATCAGTGCCATTGTCGCGGGCTTCATGTTCGTCCTGGCGATCTCGCAAGGCCAGCAGCTTGTTTCGATTCTGGCGGCGGCGCTGTGCGGCTCGGCCATTGGCTTTTTGTTTTATAATTTCAACCCGGCCACGACCTTTATGGGCGATGCAGGCGCGCTGGTGCTCGGCTTCGTGCTGGCTGTGATGGGCATCAAGCTCAAATTCCCGCACCAGCACCTGGCCGTGAGTTGGATGATCCCGATCATCGTCCTGGGCCTGCCTATTTTCGACACGTCGCTGGTCGTGTTCACCCGCCTGCGCGAAGGGCGTTCGCCGTTCAAGGGCGGCAAAGATCACACGTCGCACCGGTTGGTAGCGCTGGGTATGTCGCAGCGTGCCGCCGTGATTAGCCTGTACATGGTCTGTATACTGCTCGGCGTGACAGCCATCATTGTCAGCCAGGCTCCGGTGGAAACCGCCCAGTCTATCGGCGCACTGGTGGCGGGGCTTGGCCTGATCGCATTCGTCGCGCTGGAAGTGGTGCGGCGCAGCGCCGTGTCTTGAACGTCTTATTATTCAACGGAGCTTTCAACGCTTGGCAACATACCTTGTCACGGGGGGAGCCGGTTTCATCGGGTCGCATCTGGCAGAGGCCCTGGTCAACCGGGGCGAAAATGTCCGCGTGATCGACAACTTCTCAACGGGGAGTCGTGACAATCTCGCTCCGATGCTTGAGCATATCGATCTGCGCGAGGTTGACATTACCGACCTGGAAGCGATCCGCCCGGCCATGCAGGGGGTGGATTACGTATTGCACCAGGCCGCGATCCCATCTGTGCCCCGCTCGGTGGCCGACCCGGCCCTGACTCACGCCGCCTGCGTGACTGGAACACTCAACGTGCTGATCGCGGCGCGGGACGCCGGGGTAAAACGTGTGGTGTATGCCGCGTCGTCCTCGGCCTATGGCGACATTGAGGGCGAATACAAGGTGGAAAGCATGGCCCCGCGTCCACAATCGCCCTATGCCGTCGCCAAGCTGGCCGGAGAATATTATTGCGAGGTCTTCTACCGGGTCTACCAGCTTGAAACGGTGGCGCTGCGCTACTTCAACGTCTTTGGCCCCCGGCAAGACCCGAACTCGCCCTACTCGGCAGTCATTCCGCTCTTCATGACGGCTATGCTGGCCGGGCGCCGCCCCACCATTTATGGGGACGGTACGCAGTCCCGTGATTTCACCTATATCGACAATGTGGTGCACGGCAATTTGCTGGCCTGCACGGCGGATCGGGAGCGGGTGGCCGGGCAGGTGATGAACCTGGCCTGCGGCGACAGAATTTCGCTGCTCGAACTGGTAGCAACCTTGAACAAGCTGCTTGGCAAAGCCATTGAGCCGAACTTTGCCGATCCCCGACCCGGCGATGTGAAGCACTCACGCGCGGACATCCACAAAGCGGGGCAACTGCTCGGCTATGAGCCTGTCGTCTCGTTTGAGGAGGGACTGGCTCGAACGCTGGAATGGTTCCAGAATACGCGCAGTCTATCCACTGCCTGATGGTCTGTAGAGCGACGCCGTGAAGATCGTCCATCTTGCCAAGATGACCGGTGTCTCCGGGATGGAGAAGCACTTGCTGTCGCTGCTGCCTGGCCTGCGTGCGCATGGGATCGATGCCAGCCTGCTTGTGCTGACCGAGCGGAACAGGCCAATGGACACTTATCTGGCCTCCATGCGACAGCTTGGCGTGCCTGCCGAATCGATCATGATCGGGGCAGACATAGACCCCGGCCTGATCGGGCGGCTGGCCCGCAGGTTCCGCGAGAGCCGCTACGACGCCGTACATACCCACCTGATCCATGCCGATTTGTACGGCATTCTGGCCGCAAAGCGGGCCGGGATACGGCGGATATTCATGACCGGACACAACGATGATCGCTTCCGCCGCCGCTGGCCGGTGCGTCTGCTGCAAGGCTGGCTGTGGCGGCAGGTGGCGGGCGGCATCGCCATCAGCCGCGCCCTGCGCGACTTCGTGATCCGCTACGAATTCGCGCCGCCGGAGCGCGTCCACGTCGTCCATTATGGCTATGATCCCCGACCTGACCCGAATGAATCGCAGGCACGAGATGCCCTGTGCAGAGAATTGAACCTGACCCCCCAGGCCCCGATTGTCGGCTCGATGTGCCGCCTGATCGAGCAAAAGGGCCTGACCCACGCCATCCGTGCCTTCTGGCAAATTGCGGAGCAGGTACAGGGGGCGCACTACATCATCGTCGGTGATGGCCCGCTGCGGGCCATGCTGGAACAGCAGGTTGAAGGCTTTCAACTCAAAAAGCGCGTTCACTTCCTGGGCTGGCGCGACGATGCCGCCGCGCTGCTGCCGGCCTTTGATGCGCTACTGATGCCGTCGCTATGGGAAGGTTTTGGCATCGTCGCGCTCGAAGCGATGGCGGCGCGCGTCCCGGTGATCGCGTCGCGGGTCAGCGCACTGCCGGAGATCGTCGAGAACGGCGTGACGGGCTTCCTGACCGAACCCGCCAATGCTTCGGCGCTGGCCGAGTGCCTGCTGGACGTGTTGAACAACCCGGCGCTGGCACGCGAAATGGGTGAGAATGGCCGCCGCCGTCTGGAAGCCGAATTCGGTGTGCAGCGCATGGTGGACGGAACATTGAAAGTCTATCAATCGGCGTGATGAGCGCGACTCACTTATCTCAATCTCACTCTGACCCACGATGACCCCTTCGATCAAAGTAATGCACATCATCGCCCGGCTCAATATCGGCGGCGCAGCCATCTACGTCATCCAACTGGCGGCGGCGTTTGGCGCGCCCGACTATCGCAGCCAGCTTGTATGCGGAGTCGTCGGCAAGTCCGAAGGCGACATGCGCTACGTCGCGGACGAGAAACACCTGCCGGTGACCGTGATCCCCAGCCTGGGCCGCGAGATTTCCCCGTTGGGCGACCTGGCAACCCTCTACCAGTTGTGGAAACTGATCCGCCGCGAGAGGCCGGACATCGTGCACACCCACACCGCCAAAGCCGGGTTCGTAGGGCGGATCGCGGCGCGGCTGGCGGGTGTCCCGATTATCGTGCACACCTATCACGGCCACGTCTTCGCCGGCTATTTCAGCCCGGCCAGAACGCGGTTGTTTCTGCTGCTGGAACGTTTCTGCACGCGCCTGTCCACGCGGGTCATCACCCTGAGCGCGGCCCTAAAACGCGAACTGAGCGAGGTGTATCATGTCGCGCCACCCGACCAGATCGAGGTAATTCCACTTGGCTTTGAGCTGGAGCGGTTGGCTGCACTGAAACGGCACGAAGGCTCATTCCGTGCACAGCACCACATTCCCGAAGCCGCGCCGCTGATCGGGATCGTGGGGCGGCTTGTACCCATCAAGAATCACGCTCTGTTCTTGCAGGCGGCCCGGTTCGTCCACGAGCAGTTGCCGGACGCCTTTTTTGCGATTGTCGGGGATGGCGAGCGCCGCGCGGAACTGGTCGAAATGGCGAGTTCACTCGGGCTGGCAGACCGCGTGCGCTTTACGGGCTGGATCGCGGACGTGCCGCCCGTCTACGGCGCGCTGGATGTGCTGGTACTGAGTTCCAACAACGAAGGTCTGCCCGTGTCTCTGATCGAGGCGATGGCGGCGGGCGTGCCTGTCGTCTCGACCAGCGTGGGCGGCGTCCCCGATCTGCTCGATGGCGGGCAGTTGGGCGCTGTCGTACTGCCTGGCGACGTGCAGGGTATGGCAGCGGCTATTATCCGGGCGCTGACTGACCCGGCGGCGCGGGCAACCGCCGAAGCAGCGCGAAAGATGACGTTACAGCAGTATGACATCCGCCACAGCGTTGCACAGACCGACGCGCTGTACCGGCGGCTTGTCCAGGCACGGCAGCGATGAGGCACAAACAGGAATTGACCTCCCCCCCGGCCCCTCTTCACCAGCGTGGAGCGGAGGGTCAGTTCGCCCCCGGTTCTCCTCCTCTGCTTGCGGTGAGGGAGGCAGGGGGTGAGGTTAACACCGTGCTGCGCCGGGCTATCCGCGCGGCGGGGCTGTTTGGGCTGCTGGTGGCGCTATACTTCACGACATACAGCGGCCAGCCCAACAGCAGCGACGAACTGGTGCTGTTCGACGCCGTGCACAGCCTGGTTCAGTATGGCACGCTTGAACTGGCTTACAGCAGCGACCAGCGCCCCTACATGCACCAGCCCGAACCCGTCATTGCGCTGTCGCTGGACATCGAGCCGATGCAGGTTTATGCCGCCGCGCCACTCCTGTGGGTGGCGCTGCACGTGCCTGGCATCGGGCTGGTGCAGACCGTCTGGCTGTTGAACATCTTCGTCACGGCGCTGACGGCAGTGGTGCTGTATTACTACGGGATCGCCCTGGGCTACGCGGATCGGGCAGCGCTGGTGGTGGCCCTGATCTTCGGCACGACGACCATTGCCTGGCCGTACAGCCGCATGTTCTTCCGCGAGCCGCTTTTTACACTGCTGGCGCTGACCTGTGCCTACTGCCTGGAACGCTGGCGGCAGCAGCTTGACGCGGGCCACCTCTACCCCGGCTGGCTGGCCGGTGCGCTGCTGTCATTGACCGGCACTCTGTTCACAAAAGAAGCCAGTCTGCTGCTCGTTCCGACCCTGCTCTTCGTGGCGCTGCCCGGTGCGGTCCGCCGACTGTTCAACCGGCGCGTGCTGCTCACGCTGGCCGTGTTGATTGCGCTGATTGTCGTGTCAGTGACGCTGTACCGGCAGTTGTTCCCGTCCGGGCGCTTCAGCAACCTGATGGACAGAGTGCGCGGCGTAGACCTGACCTACCTGACCGTTGCGCTGCCCGCCTACCTGTTCAGCCCCGGAGCAAGCCTGTGGGCCTTTTCGCCTGTCTTACTGCTTGGCTGGGCAGGCGCGTACAGCCTGGCAAGGCGGCGCGCGGCGCGGCAGGTTTTGATCCCGCTGTTCATGCTCCTCTCCATCACAGTGGGCTACAGCATTTTGCAGGGGCCAAACTGGTACAGCGGCAAAGGCTGGGGACCGCGCTATCTCGTCCCGATCACGCCGTTCCTGGCGCTGTGGCTGCTGCCTGTGGCAACGACGCTGCTCAACCGGCGCGTGGTGGTCTGGAAACAAGCCCTGGCGGTTGGCCTGACGGCGCAGAGCTTCCTGATCCAGATCATCGCACTGACCGTCCCTATCGAGGCATTCGGCAACTACCTGTACAATGAGAGTGTGGCCCTCCATCGCCTCAACAGGCTGGTCGTGCCCTGGCAGGAAGGCACGTGGAATCCGCTGTACATTCCGCCCGTCGTCAATGCCCACCAGTACGCCGCGCCCTCACCCATCGCCTGGATCGTGACCCATTCGGGTGTGCTGGTCGTGCCGCTGTGCCTGCTGGCAGCGGGCGCATCGATTTACGCCATCACGCGACGGATGGCGTCACGGCGAGCGGGTGGGTTGGCCGTCAGCGCGATAGCCGTGAGCCTAGTGGTCATGCTGTACGTGGGGCTGCGCGCCTTCTACACGGACGTGCGAATAGCCGGCAGCAATCCCGGTCTGTTCGAGATGTTGGATCGGATCGATGCAGGCGTGCGGCCCGGCGACGCTGTACTGCTCAACGATGCCTCTTTCCGTCTGATCTTCATGAACTACTACAAGCGCCCGGAGCCGGCGTACCTGATGCCCGTTGCGCCCGGCGAGCGCCTCGACCTGGATCAGCCACCGGAGATCGTGACCAATAACCCCGAAGACCGCCCGCACCCGATCATCTCTGAGATGCTGGCGCGGCTGGCGCAGAGCACCTCACGCTGGTGGTTCGTGACCGAGTTCGGGCCATTCTCGAAGGGGCGGCTGCGCCCCATCGAGCAATACCTGGCGCGGCACTACTTCCCGGTAGATGAGGTGTATGCTGATCCGAACGTGGCGCGGTTGCTACGTTTCGCCCCGGTCAGCGCGCCGCCGGATCGCGTCCCGCCCTGGCCGCAGTATCCCGTCAATGCGAACTTTGGCGCGGCGACGCTGGTGGGCTTTGACCTGCCGTGCGGCGCGACGATCAAGCGCGGGACGATGCTGCCGGTGGCGCTGTTGTGGCGCCACGAGGGCTGGGGCGACGTGCCGCCTTTTGACTACAGCGTCAACGTGTCGCTGATCAATCGGGAAGGAGCCGCCGTCGCGCAGCGCGCGCAGCCGCCGCTTGCCACCTTCGGGCCGATGTCGCAGTGGGTTAACGGGGGTTACTACCACGACAACCACGCCCTCGAAGTGCCCGCCGACCTGCCGCCGGGCGATTATGAATTGTGGGTGCTGATCTTCGACTGGCGGGATGGACATCGCCTGCCCGTGCGAAGCGCGACAGGCGTGACAGCCGACCACGTGACGATTGCCACGATCAGGGTCACGAGCTAGACCTCACCCCATCCCCTCTCTGCGCAGCGGAGGCCCGAAACTCCGTTTCGGCGGGGTGGGGTGAGCTAATACACATACTGCGCTTCTAGCTCTTCACGCAGCCGCAGGTAGCTGTCGTAGCGCTCCGGCGAAATCTCGCCCGCTGCCACCGCCGCTCGCACGCCGCAGCCCGGTTCGTCGGTGTGCCTGCAATCGCTGAAACGACACTCGGCCACGTGCGGGTGAATCTCGCGGAAATAAGCGTCGAGTTCATCCGGCTCCACGTCCCAGGGCGCGATGGATCGAATACCCGGCGTATCAGCGACATATCCGCCCTCGGCCAGGGGGATCAATTCGGCAGTCACCGTTGTGTGGCGGCCCTTGGTCAGCTTGGTGCTGACGTGGCTGACAGCGCGGCCCAGGCCCGGCTGCACGGCATTCAAGAGGCTGGTCTTGCCAACGCCCGACGGCCCCGTAAAGACCGAAATCTTGCCCACCAAAAGGCGGTGCAGCGCTTCAATGTTGATCCGCTGCTCGGCGCTGACGTAGAGCACCGGATAGCCGATTCGTTCGTACAAGCCAAACGTCGCGCGTGCTTTGCCCTCGGCCAGATCGATCTTGTTGACGACGATGGCAATCGAAGGGATTTCGGCTTTTTCTGCTGCCACCAGCAGCCGATCCAGCATCCGCAGGTGCGGATCGGGATGTGCAGCCGCGAACACAAAGACCGCCTGATCCGGGTTGGCAATGATCACCTGCTCGCGCTCGGTGGATGTCCCCGCGTAATTCGACGGCTCGACGCGAGACAGCACCCGTTCACGGGGCGCAATGGCCTTGATGACGCCGGTCCCATCGCTGTTGATTTCGATGGTGACGCGATCTCCGATGACGCACAATTCGGTTTTTTTGCTGGCTTGCTTGAGTGTGCCCCGCAACTGGCAGGTGACGAGGCCGCTGTTGGTCTGGACGGTGAAAAAGCCACTCTGGGTCTTGACGACGAGGCCGGTTTCCTCAGTTCTGCTCAATACCATTTGCTCCCTGACTGTGCTCCTCTTTCTTGAAAATGGGCAACAAAAACGCTACGGCTTTGCCCGTAGCGCAGGAGTCACGGCCCAGGGAAAGGTACGCGCCAATCAGATAACAATCTCCTGCGGGGCAAAGCAAACGATCCTTCCAAAACGCCATGCGGGTTTCATCGATTTGCTCCTTTCCCCTGTTGTGTCATGAAGTCATCATCAGCGTAGCACCAGACAGTTTTGGTGTCAACGGGTAGATTCATTGAGGAAACCGTGCAAAATCAGGCCATCGGATTGTACGAATTCGATTTGAGCGCTCAATTGGCTTGTCCCGGTCAATTTGCTACCATTGTCCGTAGCAATGCCGTGAGTTGTCATGAGACAATGAGCTACCCCTTGTCTATGTCAATGAGTCCGGGAGGTCGCGTGTCGCTGCAACACCTCTTGCATATTAACCGGGAACGGAGCCAGCCGCTCTACCAGCAGATTGCCGAGCAGATCAAGATGCAGATCAGCGATGGCCGTTTGCCCGTCGGGACGCGCCTGCCGACGGTGCGCCAGCTTGCCAACACGCTCGGTGTGACGCGGCTGACGGTTCACAGCGCCTACAGCGAATTGCAGTCCGGCGGCTGGGTAGAGGCGACGGTAGGGCGCGGCACATTTGTGGCCGCCTCGGCACAGCCAGAAGGATTGATGACGGCTGCGGGCCGCAACCTGACCCCCGACGGCGTGCTGGACGACATGCGGCGCATCACCCAGATGATCGGGCTGCGCTCGCTGGCCTACGCCGATCCCGACCCGATGCTGTACCCGATGCGGGAATTCTGGGATTCAATGCTCAGTTTGCGCAACGATCCCGCCATGTTCCAGTATGGCTCGCCGCAGGGCGACCCGGTGCTGCGGGTCGAGATAGCAGCACTGCTCGGCGAGCAGGGCATCGAGGCCACGCCCGACGAAATCTTGATCACCTCGGGCGTCAGCCAGGGGTTGGCATTGGTGTGCCAGGCCCTGGCCCGCCCCGGCGACAGAGTGGCCGTCGAGCAGCCTACTTACCTGGGGCTGCTGCACATTTTGCAAATGCACGGCATCCAGGCGGTAGGTGTGCCGCTCGATGCCGATGGCGTGCAGTTGCAGGCTTTGGAGCGCGCGATTGTTGAGCAGAAGCCGCGCTTCTTCTACACCATCTCGCGCTTCCACAATCCGACAGGAGTCTGCCCTTCGCTGGAACGGCGGCGCGAACTGCTGGCGCTGGCGGCACGGCACAGGCTGACCGTCGTCGAGGATGACATTTACGGTTTGTTGTCCTTCGACGGCCCGCCGCCACCGCCGCTCAAAGCGCTGGACTCCGAGAACAACGTCATTCACCTGACCAGCATGTCGAAGGTACTGCTGCCCGGTATTCGGGTCGGATCGGTGATTGCGCCGCGACCTATCCACGAACAACTGCTCCCCCTGCGCCGCGCCAATGACCTGGTCGGCGCTCAGTTGATGCAGCGAGCAGTTGCGGACTTCTTACGCCGGGGGCGGCTCAAAGCCCACATACGGCGGACGTTGCCCATCTACCGGGAGCGGCGCGATGCGCTGATGCGGGCACTGTCCTACTGGATGCCGGACGGGGTGGAGTGGACTCAACCTGCGGGTGGCTTCTGCTGCTGGCTCACCTTGCCCGGCGACGAGGCTCTGAACGATCTGTACGCGGCTGCCCTCAGCCGGGGCATGGTCTTTACGCCCGGCGAGGTCTTCCTGGTCGAGCCAGATGACTGCAAGCACCTGCGGCTGTGTTATGCCAACCAGTCACCGGATACGATCCGAGAGAGCGTGGCGGTGCTGGCCGAACTGATCCGGGAGCGGATCGGGCATGGCGCGCACCGGAGCAAGCGTGACTGGGTTCCGCTGGTATAACCCTCCCTGCGACGAGGACAACCGATGACCACCGACCTTCTCTATCAGACTGACAGCTATCTCCGCGAATTCACAGCGACGGTGACGGCGGTAGACCCGGCAACTCACGCCGTGTTCTTGGATCGCACGGCCTTCTATCCGGGCGGTGGCGGTCAGCCCGCTGACCTGGGCGTGCTGCGCAGCAGCGGAGCCATCTATACCCTGGCCCGCGTGCAAAAGAGCGGTGACGACGTTGCGCACGTCGTCGCCAGTGAAGTCGTCCTGCCAGCCGTTGGCACAACCGTGACGGGCCAGCTTGATTGGGACCATCGCTACAAATTGATGCGCACGCACTCGGCCCTGCACGTACTGTGCGGAGTGATCTTCCGCGACTACGGCGTGCTGGTGACGGGCGGCAACATGGAGCCATTAAAGGGCCGCCTGGACTTCGAGTTTGAGACACTCCAAAAGGAATTCGTCCAGCGGGTCGAGGCGGCCATCAACAAAGAGGTCGAGCAAGCCAGAGAGGTGCGCGTCCGCATCCTGCCTCGCCAGGAAGCCTTCCAGATTCCCGACCTGATCCGTACCAAGATCAACTTGCTGCCCGAAGGCATACAGCAGGTGCGGACGGTGGAGATCGTCGGGCTGGATTTGCAGGCCGACGGCGGCACGCACGTCCGCAACACGTCCGAGATCGGGCGCATCCGGGTGACTGACTACAAGAGCAAGGGCAAGATCAACAAGCGCATTTACATCGAACTGAACTGACCTCTCTGCGCCGAGATTCAATGGAACAGCGTCAGCCAGATTACGCCGACGGCGATAGTCAGAATCGTGACTGGAACGCCCACCCGCAGGTAAGCGGCGAATGTCACCTGGACACCCTGCCGCGCCGCTACCTCCGCAACAATCAGGTTGGCAACCGAGCCAAGCAGGGTCAGGTTCCCGGCCAGCGTGGAGGACATCGCCAGAGTCAGCCACGCCTGCTGAGGATTCGGGAACGATGCGATCTGGGGCCGGAACAACAGCACGGCGGGCACGTTCGAGACCAGGTTGCTCAGGCCAGCCGTTGCCACGCTTAACGCCGCCGTACCGCTGTGCAGCAGGGGAGCGGCTATTTTGAACAGCTGGTCGCTCAATCCGGTCACCTCAATCGCGCCGGTCACGATGAACAGGCCGAAAAAGAAGGCCAGCAAATCCCAATCCAGCGCCAGCAACTTGCGGGGGTGCAGCCGGGAAGTGAGCAGCAGCGCCGCCGCCACAAAAGCCGAGGAGGCCACCGGCAGGCCGATCAGGAAAGCCACCAGCAGCCCGATCACCACCAGCACGCAGCGGATCAACAGCGGCGGGTAGGTCTGCGGCTCCGGCAGATCGATGTGTTCCAGGCTGCCACGAAACTCGCCGGGGAAGGCCAGCACAATCACGCCCCAACAGATTGCCAATCCTATCAAAGCGACGGGGCCGAGGTGCAGCAGAAACGTCAGGTAGGGAATACCGCTGGCCTGGCCGATGATCAGGTTTTGTGGGTTGCCTGTGATGGTCGCCGTCGAGCCGATGTTGGCCGCCGTCGCCAGTCCGAGCAGGTATGGAATCGGGTTTCGCCGGGCGCGCAGGGTCAGATCCACCACCAGCGGTGTAAACAGCAGACACACCGGGTCGTTCAGGAACAGCGCCGATAGTACGCCAGAGGCCATCACAATCAGCGCCAACAGCGTGCGCGGTGTGCTGGCAAGGCGCAGAACGCGATTGCCCACCAGCCGGAAAAAGCCTGCAATGCGCAGATTGACGTTGATGACCATCATGGCAAACAGCAGCGTCACCGTACCCAGATCGACAGCCGCAAACGCCTGCTTTTCGTCGATGGCCCGCACAGCGATCAGCGCTGCTGCGCCGGTCAGGGCAATCGTGGCCCGGTTCATGCGCAGGCGGGGAACCTGCCCGATGGCAATGGCTGCATAAGTGAACAGGATGATGGCGAGATCAATCCAGCGAATGGGGTTCATGGTGTGGTTACGCAGTTACTCAGGATGTGTGGAAGACAGGCGAAAGTTCAGACCTTCTGGACGCCGTGCCGGGTTCGCAGCAGATGTGCGGTTTGCTCGATCTCCTGCCGCGCCTGCTGATCCGACCAGCCGAGCGACGGAGCGACAACCACCGCCAGTTCTTCGAGCGCCGCCCGATCCACCTGCCCTAACATACCCAGCAGCGTGCGGCGCAGCACAAGGTCTTCCAGGTGGATCACCCGTTCGCAGGTGGCAAGATATTGCACTTCGCGGCGGCTATAGCCGGGCACGTGATCGAGCGGCGCATCGTTTGCGGCGGCGATAAAGGCGGCGATCTCTTCGGCGTGTGTGCCATAGCGATCCAGCAGCGTTTCAAGGCGGGGCGCTGCCAGCCCGGTTTTGCCCTGTTGCGCCGCGACCCACTGCTGGCGCTCGACGGGCGTCTGGGGGTAATTCTTGCCGCCGCCGATGGGTCGGTTCGCGGTCTGCGTTGAGCGCGAACGCCCCAGCGCTTGTAATATCCGATCTGTGACCTGCGCTGCAAAAGCGCGGTAGGTCGTCCACTTGCCGCCGACCAGCGAGTAGATCGGGAAAGCAAGACCGTTGCCCGCCGGGATGACGGCGCAGCGATGGTCACGGCTGATCTGGCCGGGTGTGGCCGCGTCCATGCGCGGCAGGGGCCGCACGCCGCAGAACTTGAATACGATCTCGGAGGGGCGAATCGGGATCGTGGGAAAGACCTTGCGCACCGAGTCGAGGATGTACTCCGTTTCAAAATCGTCGCAAACTGCCGCGTCTGGGTCGTCTGCCGGAATGTCAGTCGAACCGGCGATCACCTTGTCGTAGAACGGGTAGAAGATGCAGATACGGCCATCAGAATTGGTGAAATAGAGCATCTCGCCGTGCGTCGCCTCCCAGAGCTGGCGGTTGTCGATGACCAGGTGCGAGCCTTTGGTTCCGCCGATGTATTGCGTGTCCTGGTGCAGCGTGCGATTGGTGAAGTCGATCCAGGCTCCCGTCGCGTTCACCACGATCTTCGGCCTGACGGGGAAAGTCTGGCCGGTCACGCCGTCACACAGCGTGACCGTGTTGCCTTCCGCATCCGCCACGCTGACGTAATTCAGCGCTCTGGCGTTCGGCGAGGCCGCTTCGGCGTCCATGACCAGTTCAAGGCACAGCCGCTCCGGGTAGGCAATGCGGGCGTCGTAATAGGTGGCCGTGCACACGATGTCGGGCGTAAGCTGCGGACGCTTCGCCAGGGCAGTGCGGCGCGAGTTGAACCAGTGACGAGGCATCAGACGTGCCCTGCCTGCGAAGGCATCGTACAGCGTCAGGCCGATCTCGATCAGGATCGCGCCACGATCACCGGGTTTGTTGCGCAGGCGGAAGAACTGCATTGCCCCGTGAACGAGTCCGCGCGTCCAGCTAAAGATGGGAATCGTGATCGGCAGCGGCCTGACGTAATGCGGCGCATTCCTGAGCAGGCGGCTGCGCTCCTTCAGCGCTTCGCGTACCAGCCGGAATTCGCTGTTTTCCAGGTAACGCAGGCCACCATGAATGATGCGCGTCGAGGCCGCACTGGTGCCGCCGCAGAAGTCCCCCTTGTCAATCAGCAGCGTATCGACGCCCTGCAAGGCCAGGTCGTACAGCACGCCGATGCCGTTGATACCGCCGCCGATGATCAGCACGGTCACGTCCGGTTGGTCGCGGAGATTGTCGAGAGCTTGCTGGCGTGATGCTGTGTTCAAGTCAGTCTCCTGCATGGGCTTCCTGGAGCGGAGACAAGGCTACCGCTTCAGGCGCATCCAACGTTTTCAGTTCTCGCAGTTCCGGCCAGATGCGGGCCACCCCCAGTACCACCAGGATCGTGCCGATGCCGCCGCCGACCACCGCCAGCACCGGCCCGAACAGGGCTGCCGTCACGCCCGACTCGAAACCGCCCAGTTCGTTCGACGCACCGATGAAGATGCTGTTCACGGCGGAAGCGCGCCCGCGCATGGCATCTGGCGTGTAGGTCAGCATCAGCGTCGCGCGTATAACGACGCTGATGTTATCCAGCGCGCCCAGGGCCAGCAGCATCAGCATCGACAGCCAGAATTGGGTGGACAGGCCAAAGACGATGGTCGCCAGCCCAAAGCCCGCCACCGCCCACAGCAAGGTTCGCCCAGCGTGCTGGAACGGCGGCAGATGGGCGATCAGGATCGTCATGAGCAGCGCGCCTACCGAAGGAGCCGTCCGCAGCAAGCCCAATCCTTCCGGACCGACATGCAAAATGTCGGTGGCGTACACGGGCAGCAGCGTCGTCGCGCCGCCGAGCAGCACCGCCACCATGTCGAGCGTGATCGCGGCCAGGATGACCTTCGTGCGGCGGATGAAGCGCACGCCTTCCGCCAGCGAATCGAGCGTTGCCGATTTTTCCGACAGCGCCAGCGGGCGGCCCCGCATGAGCGCGACCAGTATCAAGAAGACAAGGCCCGCGCCCGCATCGATCAGATAAACGGGGCTGGCCGTTTTCAGCGCGGCCACGATCAGTCCGGCGCTGGCCGGGCCAGTGATGGCGGCCACCTGCCAGGCACTGCTACTCCACGTGGCTGCGCTGGTGAAGTGTTCAGGCGGCACGCTCTGCGGGAGCAGCGTGGAGGTAGCCGGGCCATTGAAGGCGCGCGCCACGCCAATCCCGAACAGCAGCAGGTAGACCAGCAGCAGCGGCCCCTGCGCGTAAGAAAGCGCCGTCAACCCGACGGTGCACAGCGTCAGCACAAGCTGCGTGACCAGCACGATCCGCTTGCGATTGTACTGGTCGGCCACATGGCCGCCGATCAGCGAAAACAGGATGATGGGCACAATCTGCACCAGACCGACCAGCCCAAGCGCCAGTTCGCTGTGGGTGCGCAGCCAGAGTTCCCAACCGATGGCAAAGGCCAGCATTTGCTCGCCAAAGGCCGCCACAAATCTGCCGACCAGCAGCAGGCGGAAATCTCGAAAACGTAGCGCAGCATAGGGATCGTGTGGCGAATCGAGTTGCCGAACCTCGGCGTTCATGGAATGCTTCCCTCGTGTTATGCTTATCTGGCACTTCAGTTTAGGTCAGGGTCATTTGACCCAATGATCAAGGATTGGAATCAAAAAGCGGCCAGTATAGTGCCAGGCTATGTGGCATCGAAAAGACCGTGATCGCTATCGCGCACCTGTTGGACATAGGCGTGTACGAGAGGGACATGGGTCTATGATCTCCAGCCGCAGCATTATACCGCTTTCGGCGCCCGATCAATGCCCAATGTGTCGGAATCTTCGCCAATTAGGGGGCCGGGGTTTGCTCCACCGCGATGTAATGATCCCGGTCACGGCAGCGACTAATGATCGGTGGTTGAGATCGCACCGGGATAAAGAAGATGAAGATTTGACAAATTAATCTGATCGCCCTAGAATCGAGAAAATTGAGGAGAAAACGCCTTGTCCCTGGATCGCTTTGGCCGCAATATTCACTACTTGCGGGTGTCGCTCACCGACAAGTGCAACCTGCGCTGTGTCTATTGCATGGCCGAGGATATGGTGTTCCGCCCCAACGACGAACTGATGCAGGACGACGAACTCCTGACCCTGATGCGGCTGTTTGCCGAACTGGGCTTCGACAAATACCGCCTGACGGGGGGCGAACCGACCATCCGGCAGAACGTGGTCGAACTGGTGCGGGAAATGGCCCACATCCCCGGCGTGCGTTCGCTGTCCATGACCACCAACGGCGTGCTGCTGACGAAGCTGGCCCGCCCGCTGGCCGAAGCCGGGCTGGAACGGGTCAACATCAGCCTGGACACGCTTGATCCGCAGAAGTTCAAGCGCATCACCCGGTGGGGCAGCCTGGCTGACGTGTGGAACGGCATCCTGGCTTCAGAGGAGGCCGGGCTGACGCCGATCAAATTGAACGCGGTAGTCGTGCGCGGCTTCAACGACGACGACGTGGCTGGCCTTGCCCGGTTGACGCTGGATCACCCCTGGCAGGTGCGCTACATCGAGATGATGCCTTTTGGCGACGTGGCCGATTTTGCGCAGAAGCAGGTCGTGACCGAGGCCGAAATCCGGGAGCGGATCGAGCGGGAATTTGGCCCGCTGGAACTGCTTGACAACGGCAAGCTGGACGGCGAGGCCCGTCTGTACCGTATCCCTGGCGCGTTGGGCACGCTTGGCCTGATCAGCAGCGTGACGCAGCCATTCTGCGCAAGCTGCACCCGCGCGCGGTTGACGGCGGACGGCGTGCTGCGGCTGTGCCTGCTGCGCGACAAGGAAGTCAATTTGCTCCAACCGCTCCGCCAGGGCGCAACGCTGGACGACCTCAAGCAGATCATCCGCGATGGAATCTGGAACAAGCCCTGGGGGCACGGGCTGGCCGCAGAGGTCATTCCACTGTCGCGGGTGATGAGCCAGATTGGCGGGTAAATAGCTCCGCGCCGTCTCCGTAGTCCCGCACCAGCAGCGTGCGCGGGTAGCGGAGACACACCCCAAAGAACCACAAATCCCCAACGGCACTGCCCGCGTTCACCGTGCCCATCAGCGCGACGACGAAGCGCAGCCCACCGCCCGTCAGTGTCATGCCGATCACCGTGCCGAGCGTGATCAGCACCAGCGGGGCCATCGCCACGATCAGGTAGGCGTCACGGGTGAGGTAGCAATCGCTGGCTGAGGCATAAGCAACCCCCTTGCGCAGGTTGACGCCGTAGCGGGGTCGGATGCCAAACGACTGGAAGGCCAGCCCATGACACAGTTCATGGACGCTCAACAGCACGAATACGAGCACCAGGGCCAGGATGGTCAGCGGCAGGCGTGAGGCGTCAGTCAGCGGCACGTCCAGCACAGGCCGCACGCCAAGCCTGTTCAGCATCTGATCGACGCCGAAAAAGGCCGCCGCGCCCATCGCCAGCGGAATCAAGCTGAACAGGTTGAGCAGGAGAAAGGTGCGCCGCGACTCTATTGCCAGCCGGTGGGCCAGCACGTAGCCAGGCGGCAGTGCCTTAAGCGCAGCAAAGCGCGGAAGGGGATCGTCAGCTTGTACCAGTGTTCCCATAACAGGCATTAAAGCAAAAAAGCTGCGCTTGTCCTGTGGGCTGGCCGCAGCTTTTTAATGGCGGGAGGGCAGGGATTCGAACCCTGGTCCCGGGATTAACCGAGAAACCGCTTAGCAGGCGGCCCCAATCGTCCACTCTGGCACCCCCCCAATCGGGAAATATCAGCTTGTTAAGGCGGAGGGAGAGGGATTCGAACCCCCGGTGACTTGCGCCACAACGCTTTTCAAGAGCGCCGCAATAAACCACTCTGCCATCCCTCCGGGGCAGACTGTCTCTTGCGCGCAGGGCAGTATACCATACCCATCTCGCGGAATCAACGGCGTGTTTCAGTCCGTTCCGCGCCATCTGTTGTGCGTGCCCGCTTACTCATCGGACTCTCTAGCGCTCCCCTAACGCACTTACTGCACATTCATTAGAGTATGCAATGGGCGAGAGCTGGCTTCAGCCCGTTTGATGTCTTCAGGCGAACGCACCAGTCCACTGTCTGGACTGAATGAATTGCCAGAGGCCGTTACGTACTCAGAATCGTCTCGATCTGGGTGATCACGTCCTCGCTGAGTTTCACGTCGGCGGCCCCGATGTTTTCCTCCACCTGGGCAACGTGCGTTGCGCCCGTGATGACGCTGCTGACGCCGGGATGGCGCAGCACCCAGGCCAGCGCCAGTTGCGAGCGTGTCAGGCCCAGGCTGTCGGCAATCGGCTTGAGGCGGCGTACTTTCTCGACGTTGGCGTCGTTGAAAAAGCGCTCCTTGGCCCACGTTTCGTTGGCAAAGCGCGTCCCTGCCGGGACGCCGTCGTCATACTTCCCGGTCAGCATTCCCATCGCCAGCGGCGAAAAAGCTACCAGCCCGATCCCGCGTGGATGCGTGACAGGCAGCACGTCGTCCTCGACTCGCTTCCGGTACAGCATCGAATACTGGGGCTGCTCCGTCTGCGGCCTGTACAGGTTGTGTTCGTCGCAGATGTTGCACACTTCCGCGATCTGTGCGCCGCTCCATTCGGAGGTTCCCCAGTACAGCACTTTGCCGCGCACGATCAGATCGTGCATGGCGCGCGCCGTTTCAAGCAGCGGCGTTTCCGGATCGGGGCGGTGGCAGAAATAAATATCCAGGTAATCTGTGCCCAGGCGCTGCAAACTCTTGTCGATGCTTTCCATAATGTGCTTGCGTGACAGGCCGCGGTCATTCACGTCGTCGCTCATCGGCCAGTAGACTTTTGAGGAGATGACGAGGGTGTGCCGGGGGTACTGGCGCAATACCTCGCCCATTTGCTTTTCGGCCTCACCCTTGCCGTAAATATCGGCGAGATCGAAGAAATTGATCCCACACTCGTAGGCTTTTTCGACCATGCGACGGGCCTCGTCGGCAGGGACTTTGCCCTCGCCATAATTGATCCAGCCGCCAAAAGAAACCACGCTAACGCGCATTCCCGCGTCCCCCAACCGCCTGTACTGCATACTTTATCCTCGTTTCGATAGTAGAAATGACCCGACTATTGTACTCTGCCCCTGTCACGTGTGGCAGGGTGCTCAGGACGCACTCGTCGGGGAAGCAGGCGGCCCGTTATACGGCAAAAGAAACAGCACTGCCAGCGCTGCATTCACGAACAGGCTGACCCAGATATTGACCAGCGCCAGCAGGGTGGCGGTGAAGTATAGCAGCGGGCCGAAGCGATACCGTCCCGTGATACTTCTGACCCAGCGCCGGTCCGCGTTTTCATCCAGCAGACGATGGTTGTGTGCCGCGTACCACCACATGACGTTGAAAGCCAGCGCGATCAGCGTAAACGTGCCGGTGTAGATCAGCACGGCCACCGTTCGATCCGGGCGCAGGACATATTCCGCCGCCAGCGAGGTGGGGAAGGGCACAAAGGTGACGCCGAGCAGGAGCAGCCCGTTCAGCACCAGAAACCAGTGATCAACGCGCCGAATGTATCGGAACATGCGGTGGTGGTTGAGCCACATGATGCCAATCGTGGCAAAGCTGGTCAGGAAGGCCATATAGATCGGCCACTGGTTGAGCAGTGCCCTCAGCAGGCTGGTATTTTCGGGCAGGTCATGCGGCACTTTGATGTCCAGGACGAGCAGCGTGATGGCAATGGCAAATACACCGTCGCTGAAGGCTTCGGTGCGCGCGGTGTCGTCCCTCATCTCTGGCGAACGGCGCAGGTCGATGCTCATAATTCGGTTTGATCAACAGTTCAGGGTTTGACGAGATTATAGCAAACCAGGGGATCGGCAGCCCAACGGGTCACCTATCGTGGCTTGCGGCGTCCATGAGTTCAATACGAAAACAGGTATAATTGAGCGAGACTCCGATTCGCCTTGTGGCTGCAAAAGGATACGACGATGACTACTTCGCTTGCCGACGCGCAGGAATGCTACCAGCGCGCCCTGATGCTGCAACAGCCTGCTGACGTGATTGCGCAGACCCGGCGCGGCCTGGGCCTGCTTGACGGAACCAGCAGCCCCGAAGCGGATACACTGCGCCTGCAACTGCTTGATCTCGAACTGCACATCCAGTCCAGCGAATCCTATCTTCCGCCGCCCGCCGACACGACGGAGCGCTTTGCGCAGCTTGCTGCGCAGAGTAACCAGTCCGTGTTCCAGGCACGCGCCCTGTATTACCAGGGTATCATCACCTGGGCGTCGCGTAGCTTCATGGATGGGGTGGCAGCGCTGCGCCAGGCCGTCGAGGCGCTGGCCGCCTGCGGTGACGTAGAAGGGCAGTTTAGCGCGGTCAGTTCGTTGGGGTTGTTCACATCCGTCACCGGGAATCTGGACGGCGGCATCGCCCTGATGCGGGACGGCCTGGCGCTGTACGACCAGCTTGACCCGGCCCGGCGCGAACTGCCTGCATTCCAACTGGTGCGCGCCCGGCTGATGGTGCGGATTGGCCTGAATCTCTTCGACCTGGACTATTTTGACGAGGCACTGTCCTGGCTGGCCCAGGCACGGGAAGTTTACGAGCGCATCGGGCGACTCTTCGGCTGCACCACCGAGTACGCGCAGCTTTATGCCCGTGTTGGCTGGTGGCAGGAAGCGGAACACTGGGCACAGTTGGGTATAAGGCACGGCCCCACCGAGTCGGATCGCGCCTATGCGCAAACGCTCTACGGTTTCACGTTGGGCCAGCAGGGGAAGATCGCCCAGGCGATAGCCGAAGTTGAGCAGGCACTGTCAACCGTCACCCGCTTGAACCTGGAACGCTGGCAGATCGCGCTGGCAAGTGTCTATATGGGCGATTTGCTGCTGGCCGACGGCCCGGCGCACGACCTGGCCCGCGCCGAGGCGTACAGCGATGTGGGCTTCGAGATCGGCGAGGCCGGGGTCGTGCATTACGGCAGCATCTACGGCCTGGTCAACAAGGCGCGGATCGCGCTGGAGCAGGGCGATGCGGAACGTGCCGCCGCGTTGGCGGTGGATGCCGCAGATCGCGTGCGGGCGCGCAAAACGCTGACGCTGGTGCGTGAGGAGGAAGTCTTGTACTGGGAATACCGGGCCTTGCAGGCTGCCGGGCGCGATGGGCGGTCATCGCTGGCTGATGCACATGAACGGCTGCAAGTGGCTGCCTCACGGATGAGCGACCCGGCTATGCGCGATTCGTTCCTGAGCGCTGTGCCGGTGCACCGTGCGATTATGGAGGCGTTCTGACGCCATCCCCGCTGGTGGAATGGAGCGGGGATGGCTGTAACCCTGGCGCTTTACCCGGCTGGCGTGGCGGCAAGAGTAGCGGCAGGGGTTGCGGTCGCTTGAGTCAGGTGATCCTCGGTAATGCCCATCTGAGTCGCCACGCCCGTCCCATTGATGGTGATCGTAATGTCGCGGCCAGGACGTAGTTGAGGCGCGACAAAGGCCAGTTCCGAACTGTTGGGGGCACTGCCTGCGGCGCGTAACACGAACGTGGTCGCACCGCTGGGTACGGGGATAAAGTCGGTGCTTGTCCCGGCTGCAAGGCCTCTGACGAAAGGCTGATCGTTGCCCTTGATGTAAACGTCGGCGGTGGCCCCACCGTTGTTGACGATCCGCACGCGCGTCGTTTCCTGCTCACTGTCCAGGACAACGAAACGAACCGGCGGATCGCCTTCCATACCGCCTATGATCATCAGCGAATACACTTTATCTGCTTCCAGGTTAAGGTTATCCACGCTGGCGACTCTCTTGCCCGCGCCGCTTTGAACCTCGAAGCTATACGTGCCCGGCGCAACGTCAACGTCGCCGGAAGAACTCAGGTACTGCAAGTCCTGCCCATAGACGGTACCGGTGTTGTCCTTCACCGTCAGGTAAGGGCCGCCCCACACCATATTGAAGACCCGGACGCGCGCGTTGCCGCGTGTGCCGCTGCGCACCAGCACCAGTGGTTCGAGCACGAAGGCTTTGCGGCTGGCGAGTCCTGCTGCCGCGATGATTTCCGATTGATTGGGCTTGACGCGGCGGTTGAGCCGGAACAGTACCTCGCCATCCGGGCCAGAACCGGCAGGCCGAACCACGTATCCCTGTACGGTGGAAGGCAGCGTCATAAATGGTGTCGCCTGTCCATAAGCTAGGTTGCTCACCACCGGGGTCTGACTGTTGTCGCCTGCATAGATGTCGATGGGCGGTACGTCGATGGCAGTGTGGATAAACCGGACGAAACCGAAGTTGTCGCCGGATGAATTCTGGGCGGCGGCTGGCATGATTGCGCCAAACGTTGTGAAGAGCAGCGCAGCGCCAGCCAGCAACACGCGGTGTAAAATCATAAAGTCAGCCTCTCCTACAGAACCAGTACAGCGATGCGACCGGGATACTTCCTCCCCTACGACATGTCAACGGGAATACAGAGCGTGAACCAGGCGCATTGTAGCTCATTTTACCGCAAGAGAGGGTGCTCCTCAGCATTTGTTAACCGCAGACGAGCATGACGGCTTCTCGACGTTCAGCTTACGCTCATCGACAGTCTGCGGCGGCAATGGTACAATCGCTGAATTGTGTGTCAGTCATGGACTGTGGATGGAGATGTTGATGTCCAAAGCAAAAATCGGTGGTTTGATGGTGCTGGTGGCCCTCCTGACGGCGTGCAATATCGTCGCACCCAACGGTGTGCCGCCTACCGTCGTCATGATGGTCATTACCAATACACCTGACCCCAATGTTATTTCGGTCACGGTGACCCCTGCGGGCAACGCAACAGCGCCAGCGACCTCGAGCAGCACTATCGGGGCGGTTGCGACAGGGGAAGCGCCGACATTCACGCCGGTTGTCTTGCAGGCCACCAACACGCCAGCCCCTTCACTGCCCACCGCCACCTTCGGCCCAACCCAGACTCTGAGTCCATTCCCGACGGAAACCCGTGCCAAGTTGTACATTGCGCAGGAAGACTTTGAGCACGGTTACATGTTCTGGATCTCCACCCAGCGCGTGATCTGGGTGCTCTTTAACGCGGACAGCAGCGGCAAGACCGGTGAATGGCGCAGCTACCCGGACACGTTCGTGGATGGCGAGCCGGAGTTTGACCCCAACCTGAACCCACCAGCCGCCAACCTGTACCAGCCGAGGCGCGGCTTTGGCAAGCTGTGGCGGAACACGCCGGGGTTGAAAGAACAGTTGGGCTGGGCCACAACGCCCGAATTTGCGCTGAATACGACTTACGTCTACCAGCCGGGCGGCTATCTGGATAGCAACGACAAGTATGTGCCCCAACCCGGCAAGCACTTCATCACCACCCTCAGCCGCCAGGTATTTGCCCTGTCCGAAGGCGATCACCGCTGGGAGCGCGTCGGCTAGAACGCATCTGCGAGCAACGGGATTGAGCGACACGCGCTGTTGGCTCAATCCCTTACCTCTTCTCCTCATCCATCTGGGCAGGTATTGGGTATGGAACCGGAAATTCGGGGTTTGCTCAACGAATTGGAGGCGTTTGGCCGCGAGCACGATCAGCGTGAGCCAGACCACAGCAAGAAGATGCTGAACCTGGAACCGGACACAGCCCACCTGATCAGCGTCCTGGTCCGAAGCAGCCAGCGCAGACACCTCCTGGAGATCGGAACCTCCAACGGCTACAGCACCATCTGGCTGGCCTGGGCGGCCAGGGCCACCGGTGGCCGTGTAACCAGCATCGACAGGGACGCCAGCAAACACGGCATGGCCGATGCGAATCTGCGACGGGCGGGTCTGCGTGATCGCGTCGATCTGGTGCTGGGCGATGCAACGGAAGTGATTGCCAGGCTGCCGGGTCAATTCGACCTGGTATTCTTCGATGCGGATCGGATCAGTGCTCCGGTGCAGTTTCAACTGCTCGAATCCCGATTGCTGCCGGGCGCGCTTGTGCTGGCCGACAATGCCTTATCACATCCCGATCAGATCAAAGATTACCTGACGACCATCCAGGCCCGCCCGGACTTCGATCACGTGGTCGTGCCCATCGGCAAAGGGTTGAGCGTCGCCTACAAGGCTTGAACGCCGCGCGCACATGGTGAGATAGGCGGCCAACTCCGCCCGCACTCAGATAGGCTCTGCGTTCTGGTTGCTTTCGCTCGTCCCGACACGACGATGCGTCCCGGTCAGCGTGTGGTGGCGGTGAGCCTTGCGGACGAAGGCCAGGAAGGGGTAAGCAAGGGTCGCGGGGTCAGCCTTGCCGGATTCGAGCGCGGCTTTGTTTGCCATTTCAAAGTCGCGGTGCATGTTCTCCACGGCGCTCAACTGCATGGCGGCTGGTTCGACGGAGAACAGCGCGATGAGCGTGGTGTAATTCCCTGGCACAAAGCACAGCCACTGGTTGTTTTCCATCGCCGTGCTGCGCATCCCGGCCCGGAAGATTTCGCGGGTGGCGGCGCGGTAACTGCTCAACATCGGCACAAGCAGCGCCGGGTCAATGGAGAAATCGCCGAGCGTCTCGATGGGCAGCCCGCTTTCGTTGCTGAAGATGGCGGCCCCAAGCATCCGCGCCGTCAGACGCTTTTTCAGGTCGAAGGTATCTTCACCATCGAGGTTGGTGAGCGCCGATAGATCGTCCGGGTTGGCAGCCAACTGAAGCAGATGCGTCATCCGGCGGTGGTAGCGGTCATACAACTGGTGGAATTGAACGCGATTGATCGCGCCGTTGGCAAAATCATCGACGAGCTGCCGGATTTTAGCCTGCAAATCCTGAAGCGTAGCGCTCAGGTCGTCCGGCGGCAGCGAGGTCGAGGTCAGGTCGCTCATAAGGCCCTTTGAGCTAAAGTGGGAGTCGCCAGTAATCCGTTTCCAATGCGATATAAATTAATTATAAATCAACTCTCGCGCCGAACTTGTCAATTTTTCCCCAATTTCTGATGGCTAGGTTCCGGGCTTCACGATCTGCCAGCCAGCCAGGTCGGCATTGAGCTGGTAAACCTCGTTGTGCGGGCCGCGAATGTAGCGGCTGCCTACCGAGTCGATTTGCAGGACGGAGGGGTAAGGCAATTCGGGGCCGGTTGCCCAACCGAGCCGCTGGCGGACGCGGGGCTTGGTTCGCCAGACCAGCCCGAAGCCACGCATGGGTTGGAACAGGCCCTCCGGCGGCGTGATCGAGGGATCACTGTCCGGGCTGCCCTCCTGCCACGTATCAACAAACTGCTGCCAGCCGGGCTTGTTTGGCGGCTGGTACACCACAAAAATGGTGCGCTGCGGCGCAAACCAGATCATGAAGCCGCGCTCAAATTGCTGGAAGTTGGCCGGGCCGTTCGTGTAGGGAGCAATCGGGCAATCTGACGGGCGCGGGACAAAAAACCAGCGCTCGGCGCAGGCCAGCGGCGTACCCGTTCCGGGAGTCCGGGTGGGGGCTGGCGTCCGTGAAGGTCTGGGAGTAAGGGTTGCCGTCGGCAAGTCTGTCGGCGTGGCCGTATCGGTGGGGGTCAGGGTTGGCGTGCGGGTGGGGCGCGGCGTCAGGCTGGGCGGCAGTGTGGCCTGCGTTGGCGTGTCGCTGGGCGTTGGCGTGGCTGTCGGCGTCTCCGTCGGGTCAGGTGTGACGGGGGTAGCAGTGGGCGTGGCGCTCGGAACCTGCGCCCCCTTTGTCCCCGGAGCCAGGGTGATTTCGCTGATCAGTTGCGGCGGCGGCGGCGGCGTGGTCGTGCTGGCGCACGCGCTGAGGAGCAACGTGACAAGCGGCAGGAGGAGCATGATCAGTTTTGTGTGCCGTAGAGTGTGCTGCATCACGTTTCGAGGAATTGCCCTAGCCGTACCATAAGTCGGCCACAGGTTGGGTGCCTTGCGAGTCGAAGTGGCGTAGGCCAGCTTTTTGCAGGGCGATTTGCGCCATGTAGACCGGATTGAGCAGCAAGTAGCGCCGCCATAAGCGCTTCGGCTCCTGGCTCAACCTGAACAGCCACTCCAATCCGGCGCGCTGCATCCAGGCGGGGGCCTGGCGCTTGGTTCCTGCATGAAAGTCAAATGCCGCGCCTACTGCCATAATCGGCATGGATAACAGGCTTTCAAATTCGTAGGCCCACACTTCCTGACGAGGGCAGCCCAGTCCGGCGCACACCAAGCGGGCGTTTGAGCATAGGATACGCTCAACCAGCGCGTCTCTCTCATCGACGGTCAGGCGACGAAAACGCGACGGTTCTTTGCCCGCCACTTGCAGTCCGGGAAACTGCGTCCGTAGATTGGCTTCCATCCTGGCGAGCACTTCGGGTGTACTGCCGTATAAATAGACCGGCAGTCCTCTTTTTTCCATTTCTGCGTAGACTTTCAGCGTCAGGTCCGGCCCGTATACTCTCTGGCGCAATCCGGCGCTGTGAAGGAAATTGAGTGCCCAACGCACGGGCTGGCCGTCTGGAACGACGAGATCGAGGTGATTCAGCCGAAATCGCTGGTCAGGATCGGCAAAGCCCGTCATCACACCGTGCACAGCCAGCGCGGATACAGATAGTGGTTTGTGCTGTTCGGCAGCTTCTATGATGATCTGAACAGCCGCCTCGTAATCAATGACGTTGACCAGCACTCCCAAAATGGAGCGCTTGCCTTCGTTGATCAAGCTGGCCTCCAACGATCCCGATTCATCTCGTAGATCTCACGCAGGATGTCGTCAATGCCGTAATTCAGCTTCCAATCGGGATAGTGTTGTTGAAAGCGCGACAGATCGCTGATCCACCATATGTGGTCGCCCGTTCGATTTTGCTCCTGATATTGCCATCGCATGGGCCTGGACGTAATTGCTTCGCACGAGCGAATGGCTTCCAGCATTGAGCAGTTGCTCTGCCGCCCGCCCCCAATATTATAAACTTCGCCACACCGGGGAGCCTGGAAAAAACTGTGAAAAGCTCGGATCAGATCGGCAGAGTGGATGTTATCGCGCACCTGCTTGGCTTTGTAGCCGAACACAGTGTAGGGTGTGCCAGTCATCGCGCATCGCATCAGGTATGAGAGGAACCCATGCAGTTGAGTCCCCGAATGATTAGGCCCCGTCAGGCATCCGCCCCGGAAGCAAACCGTCCTCAGCCCAAAATATCGCCCATACTCCTGGACAAGCACATCCGCTGAAACTTTGGAAGCTCCGAATAAACTGTGCAAACACGAGTCGATGGGCATTTCTACCGGGATACCACTCCAGTAGGGATGATCCGCTGGCAATTCCCAGCGTAAGGCCTCTTCTTGCAGTGGCAGGCTATTCGGACGATCCCCGTAGACTTTGTTGGTCGAAGTGAAAATGAAAACAGCGTCGGGAGCATAACGCCGCATCGCCTCCAGCATGACCAGCGTGCCGTTCGCATTGATGCTAAAATCGGTCATCGGCTCTCGCGCCGCCCAGTCGTGAGAGGGCTGGGCGGCAGTATGGATGATCAGCTGGGTCTGCTTTTCATAGCGTTCAAAGATTCGTTTGATGGCTTGTTCATCGCGGATGTCCACATCGTGGTGAACGTAACGTGGGACATCTCGTTTCAGACGTTCCCGATTCCAGCGTGTAGACGCCTCCGGGCCAAAGAAATACTGACGCATGTCGTTATCGATGCCGACCACGTCCATGCCAAGCGCCGCAAAATAGGCGACGGCCTCTGAACCGATCAGGCCAGCCGAGCCGGTGATTATGGCAACACTCATGATGCTATTACGCTCTCTGCCATTGGTTTTTGAGGCTACTATATACGATACAATGCATGTTCGCCACTGCACACATTGCCCGGACGTACCAACGTTGCTCGACAATTCGTGTCCCATATAATAGGCTATAGCGCACTGCTATCCAGTGGTTGAACAGGCTATGCTTCGCCGTTTCGGCCTTACTTACACCCTCCTCATTCGCCTTGCAGACCTGCTGGTTGTCGTGCTCGCGCTTGTCCTGTCGTCAGCACTTCGCACCACCTTGAACGTCGGCGCTTTGGGTGGGACTGAGACCGCCTTTGAGACTCCCCCCGCATTGTACATCCTGGCTCCCGCGCTGTGGCTGATCGCATTCCAGTTCTCTGGCGCTTATCTGCCGTCGGAAAGCGCCTGGCTGTGGCGAGAGGTTCAGCGTGTCGTGATCGGGCATGCCCTGGCCTGCCTGCTATTCTTCGGCGTATTGTACCTGCTCTACCGCGATTATTCCCGTCTGCAATCGCTCTACTTCCTGACCCTGACGCTGCTGGGCCTGGGCGCTTACCGCATCGTGCTGCGCATTGCCTACCGGCTGACGAGACGGCGAGTCCTTCGCAGCCGGGCCGTCCTCATCGTCGGCACAGACGAGAATGCGCAGCGCATCGGCAAAACCGTAAACCTGTACTCCTGGACGGGGCTGTACCTGGTCGGCTATCTCAAACACCACCCGGATGACAAAGTGGCAGAGGAGATCGCGCAGTGCGTGCTCGGCATCGTGGACGACCTGCCGCTCATGGTCGCCAAACATCGCATCGATGAAGTCATCTTCGCCCTGAAATCGCCCGATTACGCCTACCTGAGCCGGATGATCCAGGCACTTCAATATCAGGTGACGAATATCCGTCTGGCGCCGGACTACTCTGACCTGGCCTATTTCCACGTCTCGGTCGAGAACTTCGGCGGGATTCCGCTCCTGGGGCTGCGTGAGGCGGTACTCTCGCCCTCGCAGCGGCTGGTCAAGCGCCTGTTCGACGTGACCTTAGCCACGCTTGGGCTGATGGTTGGTCTGCCACTGTTCATCGTCATCGCCATCGCCATCAAGCTGGAAAGCCCCGGCCCAATCCTGTACCCGCAGAAGCGTATCGGGGAGCATGGCCGCCCCTTTCTCATGCTCAAGTTCCGCTCGATGGTCGCCAACGCCGACAAATTACAGGACAAATCGTCGGTTGACCACAAGAAGCGGGAAGACCCGCGTGTGACCCGCGTGGGCCGCTTTCTGCGGCGTACCAGCCTGGACGAACTGCCGCAGCTGCTCAACATTTTGCGCGGCGACATGAGCGTTGTCGGGCCGCGTCCGGAAATGCCCTGGCTGGTCAGCAAGTACGAACCCTGGCAGCGCAAGCGCTTCGAGGTTCCGCAGGGGCTGACCGGCTGGTGGCAGATCAATGGGCGGGCCGACAAGCCCATGTACCTGCATACCGAGGACGACCTTTTCTACATCCGCAATTATTCGATCTGGCTGGATATACAGATCATCATTCGCACGGTGCTGATCATTTTCACCGGGCGTGGCGCGTATTGAAGCCGATCCCGTCACGATCAGCGTGACCAGGCGGGCTGGTAGGCCAGGTAACCGCTCGTCAGGCGCGTCAGGTTGGAGCCGTCCGCATTCATGAGATAGATTTCCTGATTAGCCGTATCGTAATAGCTGAATGCGATGCGCTGGCCGTCCGGCGACCAGGCTGGTTTGCGATGGTTGAAGTCGCCCGAGCCTGTCAGCCTGACCAGATTTGTGCCGTCAGCATTCACCGTAAAGATGGCGTCGTGCTCGCCGACGAACATCGAAAAGGCCAGGCTTTGCCCATCGGGCGACCAGGCCAGGTCGCTCAGGCCGGAGGCGTTGATTTTTGGGTGGTTCACGACCAGCCGGCGCGAATGGGAGCCATCAGCATTCATCACGTAGATTTCTCCGGCAGATACGTAGGCGATGTACTGCCCGTCCGGCGACCAGGCCGGGGAAGCGCCATAATCGGTGGTCAGCCGGGTCGGGTTGGAGCCGTCGGCGTTCATCGCGTAGATTTCATTGCGCCCGTCATCATACGAGACGTAAGCAATCTGCCTGCCGTCTGGCGACCAGGCCGGGGTTTCGGTGCGGGTCTGGACGTGAGTCAGTTGGCGCACCTCGGAGCCGTCGGTGTTGATCACGTGCACCTGAGCGTGCCCATCGACGGAGGCCACGTAGGCGATTTGCCTGCCATCGGGCGACCAGGCCGGCATTGCGCCGTCCACGACCTTGACGGGTTTCGAGCTGTTCAAACTGACCACGTAGATTTCCTCTTTACCGCTACGTCGTGACGTAAAAGCGATCCTGCCATCTTCGGGCGCGGCGTGCAGTAACGCCACAGGCGCCACTGCCGTTCCGAGCACTAGCAGGATGAGTATCCAGGCTTGAGGCCGCAGCCGCATTGGACTATAGTTTACGGGCCGGAGTTCAAGACGGCACGCCAAGGACAGAAGGATCAACACATGTTTCATACGCGGTACCGCCCCGAACAGCTTCACCCCTCGGTCTTTGTGGCGCAGGGGGCGGTGATTGTGGGCGATGTTCATCTTGGCGAGAATGCCAGTGTGTGGTTCGGCGCAGTGCTGCGGGGCGACACCGAGCCGATCCGGATTGGGGCAGGCACAAACATCCAGGATGGCGCAATCCTGCACGTTGATCCGGGCTTTCCGCTCTCGGTGGGCCGGGACGTGACGGTGGGGCACGGCGCAATCATACACGGCGCTCAGGTGGGCGACAACACACTGGTTGGCATTCGCTCAGTGCTGCTGAACGGCGTGGTCGTGGGCGAGAACTGCATTGTTGGCGCCTGTTCGCTGCTGACCCAGGGCAAGGTCTTTGCGCCGGGCATGTTGATCATGGGAACGCCCGCCAAAGTGGTGCGCCCCCTGACCCCCGAAGAAATCGAGCAGAATCGCATCTCCGCACAGACCTACGTTCGCCGCGCGCAGGCATTCTTACGAGGCGACCCGTGAACTTCACCCCGCGTCATCAGTGGGTGAACAGCGGCGTGAGCGCGGATTCGGCCAGAAACTGCTGCATCTCGGCGTCGGAGGGCCGCTGTGTGAAGCGGCTGGCCGCGTCCAGTACCTTTGGCAGCAGGTGAATGTCTCCGACGGTGTTCAGGAAAAAGTCCGGGGTGCCCAACACCCAGTGTACAGCCTTGTCGATGGCTGCCTGCTCCGAAAGCGGCTCGTACCACGTCGAGGCGAAGTGCGGCTGATCGCCCCACGGCCCGCGTGTGATAGATTTGATGGTCTGGATGGCGACGTTCCGCTGGCGGCACAGCGCGACCAATGCTTCGAAATCAGCGGCATACTGTGCGTTCTGCATGATCAGGTAGTTGTAGGGCAGCAGCACCGAATCGAAATCGAAGCGCTGCAAGGCGCGCAGGTGCATGGCGGCAACGGTCAGGTCGTGCCCGGTCACGCCGATGAAGCGAACCAACCCCTGATCGCGGGCTTCGATGGCCGCTTCCAGCGCCCCGCCTGGCCCCATCGCCACTTCCCATTCCTGTGGATTGACCAGGTAATGCAGCTGGATCAGGTCGATCTTGTCCGTCCGCAAGCGCTCCAGCGAGCGGTGGATTTGCTCACGGGCCTTTTGATAAGTCCGCTCCCCGGTTTTGGTCGCCAGGAAGAACTGTGAGCGGTATTTTGCCATCCAGGGGCCAATGCGCAGCTCGGAATCGCCATAGCTGGCGGCGGTATCGATGTGGTTTACGCCGTACTCAAGCAGCACGTCAAGCGTCTGGTCGGCTTCCGCCTGTGTTACGTTGGCAAGCGCTGCGGCCCCGAAGAGGATGCGCGTGCTGAGGTGTCCGGTTCTGCCAAAGGTGAGTTTCGGAATCATAAGACCTCGCCATCTTCCTTAAGTAGCTTCTATTTCCGGTTGGGCGGCGCGTCGGGATCGCCCATTGAGGCAACAATGATGCAGGGCGGATTATAGCCGGGGCGGGTTGCCCCTGCAATGCGCGTGAAGCGCCGTTATAATGATGGGGCTGTTCTGCGCGCTCCCTACACGAAGCGGGTCATTGATGCGAATCCTGATGCTGTCCAAGGCGTGTGTGGTCGGGATGTACCAGCGCAAACTGGAAGAAATGGCCCGCCTGCCCGGCGTCGAGTTGACGGTGGTCGTGCCGCCAAGCTGGCGCGATCCGAGCGGGGAACTGCGTCTGGAAAAAGCCTACACCAGCGGCTACCGGATGCTGGTCGAGCCGATCCGATTCAACGGCAGCTTTCACCTGCACTACTTCCCGACGCTGGCGCGCCGCCTGAATACGCTCTGCCCGGACGTTGTCCACATCGACGAGGAACCGTACAATGTGGCGGCATGGCACGCCCTGTGGCTGGCGCGCCGGGCCGGAGCGAAAACGTTGTTCTTTTCCTGGCAAAATCTCCTGCGCCGCTACCCTTTTCCGTTTTCGGTGGGCGAACGCTGGGTCTTGCGCCACGTGGACTACGCTATCGCCGGGACGGACAGCGCTGCCGAAGTATGGCGGGCGAAGGGTTATCGCGGCCCGCTGGCCGTGATCCCGCAATTTGGCATCGACCCGGATTTGTTCATGCCCGCGAAGGCACGGGCTGCCGGGCGCGGGTTCGTGGTCGGCTACGTGGGGCGGCTCGTGCCCGAAAAAGGTGTCGATGTGCTGATCCGGGCGCTGGCCCAGGTTGGAACAGCCAGCGCCTGGCGACTGGAAATCATCGGGCAGGGGCCAGAGCGTGAGTCGCTGGAACGGCTGGCGCGCAGCCTGAACGTCGGGGATCGAGTGGCCTTCACCGGGCAGGTCCCGTCGACGCGAATGCCTGCCTTCTATCAGGAACTGGACGCGCTGGTGCTGCCGTCACGGACCAGGCCAAACTGGAAGGAACAGTTTGGGCGGGCCATCGTCGAGGCGATGGCCTGTGGCGTGCCCGTTATCGGCTCGGACAGCGGGTTCATCCCCGGTGCAGTGGGCGACGGCGGGCTGATCTTCCCCGAAGGCAGCGTGGCCGCGCTGGCTGCGCACCTGCGCGCACTGATGGAGGACGAAGCCCTGCGCCGCCAGCTTGGGGAGCGCGGGCGGGCGCGCGTGCTGGAAAGGTACACGCACCGGCAGGTTGCTGCGCAAACGGTAGCGGTCTACCGGGAGATGGTAGGCGGTTGATCACTGGCGGCCTGAGCGGGCGTGAAGTGCTGGCCTTCATCGACAGCCGGCAGCACTTCCACGCCTAACCGTCTCGCCTGGATCAGCAGGCATTCTTTGAAGGCATCCGCTGCCGCACTGAGCGGCGTCTCGCGCGGCAGCCAGACCAGCGCGCTTTCCCGGTACAGCGGTTTCAGATCGTGAACCGCCAGCTCCACCAGCGCCCCGCTCGCCAGGTCGTCCGCGATATAGACCTGGGTGAAAAACCCCAGACCGATTCCAGCACGTACCATGTGCCGGGCGCTTTCCATCGAGAGGGTAATGCTGCTTTCGGACTGGGCCGCGATCTGTTGGATAGTGGGGTGCAGAGTCTTCCACCACCGCAAGCTCAGGAAAGGGCGGGCAGCACGCAGTAACTCCGCATAGCTGATGCCGCCTTGCCGGGCAAGGGGGTGATTCGCACCAACGACCAGCACCACCTTCTCCCGCAAGCGCAGCAGCACCTGCATCGGTGTCGCAATGCTTTCGGGACAGGGCCAGACGAGCAAGCCCAGTTCAACGATCCGATCTCGCAGCCAATCGACCACATATTCGTGGTCGCCACTCCTGATCAACAACTCCACGTGCGGATGGTCGGCATGGAAGTGGGCAACCGCTGGCCCAACCAGGCCGCCCGAAAGCGACGACAGACCGCCGAAGGTCACGCGCCCGCGCTGACCCTGTTCGGCCTGGCGTGCCATTTCGACGCCCTCGGTCAGGACGGCAATGGTGCGCCGGGCATATGGCAGAAAGGTGCGCCCCAGGTCGGTCAGGGTGGCCTGCCGTCCCTGGCGGTGAAAGAGCGCTCCGCCCAGCGCTTGCTCCAACGTTTTGATGCGCGCGCTCACTGTCGGCTGCGGAATATCCAGTGCCCAGGCGGCTGCGCTAAAACTGCCTTCGCGCACAATTCGCTCAAACGTGACGAGTTGTTCCAACGCAATGTGCATGATTAGAAATTTGGATAGATGCTATCAAATGAATCAGCTTGAATTATAGCAGCCAGTGCCCTATGCTAAAACGGAACTGCGCTCAATGAGGAGATTGCCATGACCATCAGCATCCGCCCTGCCGAAACTGCCGATATTCCGGCCATCCTTGAGATGTACAATGACGCCGTTCTGCACAGCACCGCTTCCTGGGACTACGAACCGAATACACTCGAACAGCGCACGCGGTGGTTCGAGCAGCACCAGGCCCAGGGACTGCCGATCCTGGTGGCGGTGGATGCGGCGGGCCGGGTCGTCGGCTGGGGATCGTTGAGCAAATTCCGGGAAAAGATCGGCTACCAGTACACCGTTGAGCACTCGGTTTATGTCGCCAGCGATCAACGCAGAAAGGGCATCGGACGTTTGATCGTGATGACCCTGGTTGAAGCGGCCTGCCATCTTGGCAAACGGGTGGTCATTGGTGGCATCGATGCTGACAATGAGGCCAGTTTACGTCTGCACCAGTCGCTCGGTTTTGAGCAGGTGGCGTGCTTCAAACAGGTCGGCTACAAGTTTGGGCGCTGGCTGGACCTGATTTTTGTGCAGCGCGTGCTGGTGGAATAACGTAAGTGTGACAACAGATGTCCCCGCTTGTCAAGGTGCATAAACTCTGGGGAAACGCACCGCACCCTATGATAAGGTTGAGCATCCAATGGTTTTGCATTCGTATCCACCCGAAGGAAAGATGTCTATGTCGGCCATCATCGCGCCGGAACGTCCTGATACACCTGACGCCATTGCCCTGATCACGGAACTCGAAGCGATCCTTGAACCGCAGTACCCGCGCGAGAGCCGTCACGGATTGAGCGTTGAGCGGCTGATCAAGGAAGCTGTGCCGTTTTTTGTCCTTCGCGCCAGCGGGGTGGCAGTTGGCTGTGGTGGTGTGAAGCTGTTCGGCACGGATTACGGCGAGATCAAGCGGATGTACGTGCGGCCTCAATTTCGCGGGCGAGGCTTCGCCAAGCAAATGCTAAACCACCTGTCGGATTATGCCCAGGCGCGCGGGGTAACGCTGCTCCGGCTGGAAACGGGCATTCACCAGCACGAGGCCATCGGGCTATACGAACGGATGGGCTTTTACCGCATTCCGCCGTTCGGGGAGTACAGAGAAGACCCGCTCAGTTTGTTCTACGAGAAGTCACTGCCCTGATGCCGGAGGAACGTGGCGCAGCTAACCCTACCGATACAAATCCATCTCTGGCGGGCGCACCAGATCGGTGGCGCGACCCTCTGTCGGCGGCAGGCGCAGCCCGCGCACGAGCGTGACCGGGCGGCCCTCGTTCGCCTGACCACTCAGGAGATCGGCAGCCGTAGCGATCTCGTCCGCTACCCCGATGTCAGTGGCTTGCAGCACGCGCCCAAAGAGGTCGGGCTGGCCGCGCAGATCGAGCAGTGCCGGAATCCCGGCCACGCCAATTGCCACGCCCACGTTGCCGAGGCGAAAGGGACGGCCATGCGTATCGCTGATCACGATCCCGACCTGGACGCCGGTAGCCGCAAACAGCGCAGCGCGCAGCCGTGCCGCCGACGCATCGGGATCAGCCGGGAGCAGCAGCACCCATTCCTCGCCATTGGGCCCGACGTTGGAATGGTCAATGCCCGCGTTGGCCGAGGTGAAGCCGAGTTTGTGCCGCACCAGCAGCACGCCCATCCGCATCCGCGAGATCTCGGTGGACTCGGCCAGGATGACCTCAACCAGACGCGGGTCTTTACCCGTTTTCGCCGCGATGTCCTGCGCGCGGGCAGAGGGTGTGATGGTGCGCAGGTTCAGCAGGCGACCCTCAGCCTTCGAGACAATTTTCGAGGTGACGACCAGAACGTCGCCCTCTTGCAGTGCCAGACCAGCGCTACGCAGGCTGTTGACGATCAGTTGCGCAAGGTCGTCGCCGGGCTGGACGAGCGGGATACCCGGCAGCGACATCAGAGTCAATTGTGGAATGTTCACGGTTCGCTGATACCAGTGATGACGATCCCGGCCCCGGAGGTCTTGTAGCGCCGATTCAGGTGGAGCAGCACCGGCGTCATTGCCTCGACGGCCACCGAGTTGACCAGCGGCCCGGCATCCAGGCCGCGCATCCCTGCTGCCTTCGCCAGATGGATCACATCCTCTTTGGCCTGCATGTCGTCGCCGCAGATCAACACATCACAGATGACAGGATATTCCACGTCAAACAGGTGTTCGTGGCTCACATTCTGGAAGGCCGCCACCACTTTCGCGCCGGGGCCGAGGATGGCCTGGGCTTCCAGGCAGGCCGACTTGCCTTCCGGGATGTACACCTGCCGCACCTTCGGCGGCTGGATCGGCACAGTGACATCCACGACAATCTTGCCTTGCAGTACGTCCTTCAGCCCTTCCAGCGTCTCGGCATGGGCTGCGTAGGGCACGGTAATGGCGACGATGGAGGCTTGCTGCGCGGCGCTGTAGTTGTCCATACCCTGCAAGTAGCTGCCCCCCAGTTCGGCGTTGAGTTCATCGGCTTTCAACTGTGCCCGCTCCGCGTCACGCGAGCCGATGATAACGCGATAACCGCTGTGCGCCCAGCGCATGGCGAGGCCGGAACCTTCTTTGCCAGTGCCGCCGACGACGGCGATAGTCAGTAGGATCGGGTCTTTTTGCTCGGCCAACGATGGTTTCTCCTTGCATCAGGGTGCAGCCCGTCAGGCTGACGTCGCATATTGCTGGTAGCGTGCCCAGACCGCCGGAGCGTGCTTGAGGGCCTCGGCGGCAATGGCCGCTTCATCGACGGTGCGCAGTTGGCGATCCCACATTAACACGCGGCCCGCCACAATGGTCGCTGTGACCATCGACGCCTCGAAGCCAAACAGCACGTGCCAGGGCAGGTTGCCGTCAGTCAACGGTGTGAATGGATGATAGTCCACTACGATCATATCCGCACTTGCGCCAATCGCCAATTTGCCCAGCGTCTGGCCGGGGAAGAACATTTCGGCCAGCCGTGCGTTGTGATCGCCGGCCATCTGCGCAATGGCATCGCCAGAGGCCATGCGCGGGTCACGGTTGGCGACTTTGTGCAGCAGATAGGCGTCTTTCCATTCGGCCCACATGTTGTTGCTGAAGCCGTCGTTGCCCAGGCACAGCTTGATCCCGCCGCGCAGCATGGCGTCGATAGCTGCCGCGCCCACCGCGTTGTTCATGTTGGAGCGCGGCTGGTGCGTGACCCAGGTGTTGGTGTAGCGAAGCACCTGCATCTCCCAGGGATCGATGTGGACGGCGTGCGCCACAATGGTACGCGCGCCCAGGATTCCGGCTCGTTCCAGGCGATGCACAGTGCGCATCCCGGAGCGCGACAGGCTGTCCTCCTCGTCGGCCTCGTGCTCCGCCACGTGGATGTGGAAGCCGCCGCCAAAACGCGCATTGGCCTCGACGCAGGCTTTCAGCGTTTCGTCGGAGAGGGTCAGGCTGGCGTGCAGGCCGAAGGTCGCCGCAATCGTATCCCGGCCCATTGCGGCCCGCAGGAACCGGACGTTTTCGGCGATTCCGGCCCTCGCCTTTTCCGGGCCATCCCGATCCGTCACCTCGTAGCACAGGACAGCGCGCAAACCCGCCTGTTCCACTGCCTCGGCGATGGCGTCCAGGCTGCCCTCGATGGCGTTCGGGCTGGCGTGGTGGTCGATCAATGTCGTCGTGCCGTGCTTGATCGCGTCCACCAGGCAGACCTGGGCGCTCAGGCGCACGTCGTCCAGCGTCAGCGACTTGTCGAGCGGCCACCACAGCTTGCGCAGGATTTCCGGGAAATTGCGCGGCGCAGGGCCGGGGATCGCCAGCCCGCGCGCAAATGCGCCGTAAAAATGGGTGTGCGCGCAGATATTGCCGGGCATGAGCAAACGGCCCCGTGCATCGAGCTTTTCTTCATCGGGGTAACGAGCGGTCAGCAGCGCCGTCGGCCCGATGTCTGCAATGCGTTTGTCGCGGATCAACACGGCGCGATCCGGTTCGATCTGGCGCGGCGTCCAGTTGGTGAGCATGGCGTTGGTGATGAGCAAGGGGGTCTGTCCTTTTTTGGGGGAGAAGTCGGAGTCTAAGCGTCTATTTGGAGCCAGCCCAGGCGCTGATCCAACATATCGATATGTAAAATGGCCCTGTCTAAAACGTCGGCGAAGCCAATAAGTGCTACCTTTGTATCTGCAAACCAGACCAACACCTCAAAAGGGCTTGTACGTTGCCCATACTCATCCTCAAGCATGAGCATCACATAACCCTCCACCGCTTGAAATGACTGATTAGCAATCCCTGCCTGCTCCACAATGAAACTGCCACGTTTGCCGAGGCGGTGTGCCACTTTGTTCAGTAGATCATTGGGCATTAGCGAGACAGCCGCACCAGTATCAACAACCGCTGCCAACCTTTCGTAAGTACCATCACTGCGGAGGACATTGCAGAGAACTTCAGCTTGTTCAGGCTCGACGTATACGCGAAGGTGAATGCGCGGCATTGCGGTTAGTGACTGTCTTAGCGAGCTGTAGGATAGACGCGGAAAAATGGCTGTCGGTGATGAAGCCTTTCGTGTACCGGTGTCACTACACCAACATCCGGAGGCAAGTTTCGTTCGGCATCTTCGAGAGCCTCATCGTAAGTTGTTCCTACGCCGAGCACCTGCTCCTTGTAGACAATAATCGAACATTCACCGTATTTTTCAAGCAGTTCCTTTTCGTGGTGGCGTATCCAGTCGAAGTCAGAGAACACGTTGGGGGGCGTTTCACCATAGGCGTGCCCCATGCGAATGCGCGGCGTATCCATCGTCCAATCTCCCTGCAAACACTTTATCCACAATTATACGCTGACATGACTCCTGGGTTCACTTGTTGAGCGCGACGTGCGCCACCTGCGTATACACCGCGCCGGACGGCTTCAAGTCGCTGCGCATCAGGCTGATCCCTGTGACGCGCCAACTGGCGAGACTGCCCTGCTTGACCGCCTCAACTTGCTTGCCGATGGCCGCCAGTGCCTCGCGGGACGCCTCTTGCCGGGCGCGCCCAAGCGTCAGGTGCGGGCTGAATGGGCGTGTCTCCGTCGGGTAGCCAAGCGGGGAAACGGTTCGCTCGACGGCATCGCGCAGGGTGTGCAGCGAGTCCAGATCGCCGCCCACGCCTGCCCAGACGACGCGCGGCCTGCGCATATCGGGGAAGCAGCCCGCCCCACCCATGTTCAGATCGAACGGTCTGTGTCCAGCGCTGGCCTGACGCATGGCCGCTTCAATTGTGGCGACTCGCTCCGAAGGCGTATCGCCCAGGAACTTGAGCGTCAGGTGAATACTGCTGATGGCGCTCCACCGGATGGCGCGCGTGCGATCCACTGACTGCAACTGCTTCTGCAAGGCGGCCAGCGCTTCACAAACGTCCGTCGGCAGTTCGATGGCAATGAACAGGCGCAGTGAGTCAGGCGGCATAGGCAGATTGGGATGCGGCTGCGGCCAGAAATTCGGCAATCGCAGCGTGGAAGCGTTCCGGCTCTTCGTCAGGAACCTGGTGGTGACAGCCGGTCAGTTCTATCAAGCGCGCCCCGCGAATCAGCGCGGCAGCCAGACGGCCTTCGGCGGGCGGCACGGTCAGGTCGTGTGTCCCGGTGATGATCAGCGTCGGCTTGTCGATCTCGTGCAGGCGGCGATCCAGCCGGATGTTGAGCAGTGAATTCAGCCCGCCATAGGTTGCGCCCCAGGCGGCTTTTTGAAAATCCTCAACGGTCCGCTGGACGACCTCACGGGTCAGGTAGGGCGGCGCAACAAAGAACGACATGGGCGAGAACTGCGTCACGGTCCCCCACACGTACTGGCCGAAGGCCAGCATGGTCTGGCCGACGGGCGTGGTCAGCAGCGCGTCCAGGTTCCAGCCGATCTTCCCGGAGACAACCGGGCAAACCAGCACCAACCTGTCCAGCAGTTCGGGGTAATCGAGCGCCAGCTTGAGGATGATGGCCCCGCCCATTGAGTGCCCGATGGCCGCGTAAGGCCGGATTCCAACGGCTTTACAAAACACGACAGCGAGTCGGGTCTGATCCTCGACAGTCAGCACGCGAGTCGGATCATCCGCCCACGAATCGCCAAAGCCGATCAGGTCTGGCGCCCAGACGCGGTATTGGGGCGCGAGGTAGGCCATCAGCGCTTCCCACATCCGCCCGGAACTGAGCCAGCCGTGAATGAGCAGTACGTCGGGGCCGCTGCCAGCGACCCGATAGGCGAAATGATGATTGCCGAGCGTAAGCTGTTGCATGAGATCTGTCATCAACTCGCAATCCTGATGCCAGAAAGTATAAGGCGGGTCTGGCAAATCGGGCGACTCGATCTCGAAGTCTCTAGATGAGAGACGCCGCCGGTCCGGACGTAAGCAAAAAGAGGATTTGATCAGTCAATTGCTCTGCCGATACCTTGCGCCCATTCATCGCCCACTCCATTACCGAGCCGACGATGGCCATACTCATGACCGTCGCCACCATTTCGGGCGGGACGTGCGCTTGTCTCGGCGGGTTCGCCGAGTGCGCACTCCATTTCAAAATCGTCTCGTGTATTGTTCTTTGTACCTGCAACACCATGATCATCTGTTCATCATGATGCGTGGACGGTGCACAATGCCCGATGAATCCCTTCAGATAATCACACGCCGTCAGAATCAGCAGTCGCAGATTGTCAAGAGTCAGCCTCGCTCCAGGTGAGATTTTGGCATCCAGGCGTGCCTGAAAATCTTCCTTTATCCAGGCGTTGAGCAAAGCAAATTTATCCTCGTAACGGTCATAGAACGTCGCCCGGTTCACCCCGGCCCGTTCGGTGATGTCCTGCACCGTGATTTTGCGGAATTCTTTTTCCTTCAGCAGCTCGATGAGTGCCTTCTGCAAAAGCTGATGGGTGCGCTTCACGCGCGGGTCCACCTTTTCCTGACTTGCCGACATTATTTGCCCTCTGTCGTTTAACCAACAGAACTGCGCTCTTGTTGGTTGATTTCGTCTGCATCGAACACTACCATACTAAACGACAGTTGGCGTTTAGTCAACAAGTGAGGATCAGCCAAAGGTGATGAATCGGAAAGGGAACGCATCATGAACACAGCCATCTGGATCGTACAGATTTTATTGGCACTGGCTTTTGCTGCGGCAGGCGGCATCAAGCTGACACAGCCAAAAGAAAAGCTGGTGACACGAATGAAATGGGTCGAAGATTTCCCGGTCAGCACCGTCAAGACTATCGGCACGGTTGAAATCTTAGGCGCACTCGGCCTGATTCTGCCCGCTTTGACCGGCATCTTGCCCTTGCTAACGCCGCTGGCGGGCATCGGGCTCATGCTGGTTATGCTTGGGGCGGCTTACACACATATTCGTCGCGGGGAATATCCCATGATCACCGTCAATTTATTCCTGCTGGTGCTGGCGGCCTTCGTGGCCTACGGGCGATTCGTCGCCGTGCCGCTCTAGCCACGCGCTGATTTGTGCTGGAGCGCTAAGGGGAGGCCAACTACTCCTCGCTGTGCTGGCGGGGCATGGGCCGCTCACTGATGTCGTCCAGCAATCCGCCGTGACCCATCACCACCAGGTCGGCGCGCGTCAACCGCTCTCCTGCCAGCAAGCGCGGCAAAATCCAGTCGATCACGTTCGTCTGCCGAGACTTCACGCAGCCAGGCGCACCGACCACCGGCGTCTGCCCGATGTAGCCAAGCATAAGCAGGCTGCCCGGATCGACGGGAACGCCAAAATGGGCCACGCTGCCGCCCGCAGCGCACAGGGCTGACGGGGCCACGTCCTCGCGGTCAATGATCGCGGAGACGCCCGCCAGCAGGATCAGTTCACGCCCGGCAGCGCATTCCTCCCGGATGGCAGCGGCGATGGCCGAGACGGTATGCTCGACACAGATGATCGCGTCCAGGCGGCTGCCCAGCCCTTCCACGCGGTGGCGCACCGGGTCGTTGAAATCGGCCAGCAGGCGTTCCTGGGCACTGGCCGGCCCGGAGATGATCAACGCCACAGATCGCGGCTGCAAGGGGCGGACGGACAGGATCGGCCCGGCTTCGCGCGTCACGGCCTCCACGTCCTCGACACGGGCGGCGGGAATGCCGAAGGGGATGATCTTGACCAACGCCAGCAGTTGGCCGGGCCGCACCAGGCTATGCTCGCGCAGTGTGGCAACGGTGATGCCCTCGTCGATGTTGTTGATCCGATCCAGCACGGGGACGTTGATGCGCAGCGGCCCGGCGACTTCGGCCATCAGGTTGGCGCGGCCCACCCCCGGCGCAGCGACGCGCACGTGTGGCCCGGCCAGCGCCAGCCCGACCCGCTGCGCCGCCTCGTTCTCGCCCAGGTCGGTGGCTTCCAACGCCGCGACAACGACGGACGTATGGCCGAGGGCGTGCAATTCCTTCAGATCGTCGGGGGTCAGCACGTGGCCCTTGCCGAACAGCTTACGCCCTTCTGCGCCGAGGACGTTGTGGGCCAGCACCTTGCCCGCTGCCTCCGCCAGCGGAACCGGCCCGAACTTCATACGAGCGCTCCGTTGCGAGCCGCGACGATCTCGGCCATGATGCTCAGAGCGATTTCCTCCGGCGTTTTGGCCCCGATTTCCAGGCCGATGGGCGTCCGAACCCGTTCCAGATCGTGCGGATCAACGCCCGCCGCCGTCAATCGTTCTACCCGCTTCTGGTGGGAGCGTTTGCTGCTCAGGACGCCCACGTAGGGTGCAGGGCTGGGCAGGGCCACCTTTAGCGCCGGATCGTCGATCTTGGGATCGTGGGTCAGCACAGCCACGTAGGTGTCCGAATCCAGGCCCAGATCGAGCAGCGCTTTGTCGGGGTAGGTGTGCAGGATGCAGTCGATATCGGGGAAGCGCTCTGGCGTGGCGAAGACCTGGCGTGGGTCGATGAGCGCCACGCGGAAACCCAACTGCCGCGCAAAGCTGTGCAGGGCCATCGCTACGTGCGCGCCGCCGACGATGATCAGCCGGGGCAGCGGGCGGTGAACGTCGATCAGTACATTTAGATCGGCAACTGTCGCCCGTTCCGGCTTGCGGCGTTCGATGGCGACCCGTCCCGCCTCGACCAGCGCATCTTTCTGCCCCGGGGTGAGTCCATCAGTGCCATAGAGGATCGTGCCCGCCGCGTCGATCAGCATCTTCTGACCCGCCATTTCGCCCTCAAGCACGACAATGCTGGCTGTAGCGCGGTTCTGGCGCGTCGCGTCAGCAGCCGCCCGCCACCAATCCTTATCCAGCGGCTCCACGTACACGGCCATGCGCCCGCCGCAGGCCAACCCGACGTTCCAGGCGGTGTCGTCGCTGACGCCGAAATGCAGCAAACGTGGCTTGTGGTCGCCCAGGCCGTCGATGCCTTCCTGCACCACCGCCGTCTCCACGCAGCCACCGCTGACTGAGCCGATCATCGACAATTCGTCGGTGACGGCCATTTTCGCGCCTGCCTGCCGGGGCGACGATCCCCACGTCTCGACCACCGTCGCCAGCGCGATGTTTTTTCCCTGACGCAGCCAGTCATCTACCGTGTCCAGGATGTCGAACATTGTCATGCTTCCTTTGGTTTGCCTCACCCCCAACCCCTCTCCACTGGGTGGAGAGGGGAGCCTCCATGACTATTCGGCGCTGTTCGGTTCCCCCTCTCTGCTTGCGGAGAGGGGGGCAGGGGGTGAGGTTAATACGGACTTATCCTGATACTTCTACTCTCCACAGGTTAGCAGTTTACCTCACGATCAAATGCGCGTGGGCGGGGCGTTCGGGCCGCCGCCAGTCTACGCGCTGTAACTCCCGCGCCAGCGATTCCAGGTTTGCCAGGTTGCGCACCGGCAAAAAATCGTCCACGAAGGGCAGGAGCGCCTGCGCGCCGCGCGTCAGCGGTTCGTACTGCGGCGCATCGATCAGCGGGTTCAGCCAGATCAGGCGGTAGCAGTTGCGCTGCAAACGCGCGATCTCTCGCTGAAGCAGCGCCGGGTCGCCCCGATCCCAGCCGTCGGTGATCAATAAGACTACAGCGCCGTCGCCCAGCACGCGCCGCGCCCACCGGTAATTGAACTCGTGCATGGCGTCGCCAATCCGCGTGCCGCCACCCCAATCCTTGACCGTCGTGCTGACCTGGCGCAGTGTCACGTCAATAGAGCGGTGACGGATCGGGCGGGTGATGCGGGTCAGGCGGGTGCTGAACACAAAAGACTCGACCTGGTAGATACTGTTCGCCAGCGTGTGCATGAAGTGAAGCAGCAGGCGTGTATAGCGTTCCATGCTGCCGCTGATATCGCATAACAAGACCAGGCGGCGCGGCTTGATCTTCGGCGTGCGTGTCAGGAATTCGAGCGGCTCCCCGGCGAAGCGCATGTTCCGCCGAAAGGCACGGCGCGGGTCAAGGAGTGTGCCCTTGCCCGGCACGAAGCGGCGCGTCTTGCGGAGGCCCAGCCCCCACCGCAGCCGGGCCATCAGCCGACGGGCCTGCGCGATCTCCTCGCCGGTCATGTCGGCAAAGTCCTTGTGGCGCAGGACTTCCTGCTGGCTGAAGGTCGGCACAGCCAGGATCATCAGCGGATCGACGGCAGGCTTGGGAGAGCCGTCTTCCTGCTCGCCTTCGGGACTGGCTTCCGGCGGCGGCAAAAACTGGGTCTTCTTCTGGCGGCGCGTTTCGCCCAGGGATTGCAAATTGAGCGTCGTCCAACCCTCGGAGGGCCTGCGCCAGAAAGTGCGGAACGCTTCGTCAAAAAGCGGTAGATCACGCTGCCGGGTGACGATCAGCGCACGCAGGGTGTGGTATACGTCCTGCTTGCGCCCCAGGTCAATCAGTTCCAGCGCGTGCGCCACGTCGATCATGCGGCTGGGCGTCACGTCCATGCCCAACCCTTTGCAGACGCGCCCGAACAGCAGCAGGTTATGGAGCAGCTTGCCGCCCTGGTAAGGCGTTCCATCGGGGCCGAGATAGAGTCCGGCGCGGCGATTGTCGCTCATGCCGTTATCCTGTCGCATCCGCCCGGACTCTGGCGCGTTCCAGCGCCGCTTGCAACGTCTGCCGCGAGGTCGCCTCAATGTCGTCCTGGTACTTCAGGATGACGCCCACCGTGTCCTCGACCACTTCCAGCGAAAGCGCCTGCTGGTCGAGCGCGACGAGTGCCGCCGTCCAATCCAGCGTTTCGGCCACACCCGGCGCTTTGAAGAGTTCCATGCTGCGCAATTCCTGGATGAAGGCTGTGACCTGCCGCGCCAAGGCTGGCTCAACGTCGGGCGCTTTGGTCTGCACGATGCGCAGTTCTTTGTCAAAGGAGGGATAATCGATCCAGTAGTACAGACAGCGGCGCTTGAGTGCATCGTGAACCTCGCGCGTCCGGTTGGACGTGACCACGACGACGGGCGGCTGCACGGCACTGATCGTGCCCAGTTCCGGGATCGTGACCTGGAAATCGGAGAGCAGTTCGAGCAGCAGCGCCTCGAATTCCTCGTCGGCCCGGTCAATCTCGTCGATCAGCAGCACCGGGGAGCGTCCTTCTGCGCCCGCCTCAATGGCTTGCAATAGTGGCCGGGACTGCAAAAAATCGCGTGTGAACAGCCCGGCGCGCATCTCTTCGCGGCCCAGGCCGCTGGCCTCCATCACCCGCAGGTACAACAACTGCTGCGCGTAATTCCACTCGTAGAGGGCATTGCTAACATCCAGCCCTTCATAGCACTGCAAACGGATCAGGCTCGTGTCGAGAATCTGTGACAGGACTTTGGCGATCTCGGTCTTGCCGACACCCGCCTCGCCTTCGAGGAAAAGCGGCTTTTTCAATTGTAAAGCCAGGAAAATCGCGGTTGCCAGACTGCGCTCCGCAATGTAATTCTGCCCGGCCAGCGCCTTCTGGACTGCTTCAACACCACTGAACATCCGATGAACTACTTTCTATACAATGCCTCACCCCCGGCCCCTCTCCACCCGGTGGAGAGGGGAGTTTGTCTGGTAACCTTGTGCCGTCCAGTTCCCCCTCTCCAGTTGGAGAGGGGCCAGGGGCTGAAGTCAACTCCGTTTACGCCAGGGCCGCTCGCACTGCTCGCTTCAGGTATGCGCCTGCCATCGCGCGGCGGTAGCTGGCGTCGGCATAGATGTCGCCCATGCCGCCGTCACCCACGTCGTCCATGATCGCGCTGGCCGCCTTATCGAGCGCGGCCTCATCCAGCGTGGAACCGGTCAGCGCCGCTTCGGCTCTGGTGGCACGGGTCGCTTTGGAAGTCGCGCCACCCACCGCCACACGCGCCTGCTTGCACCTGCTGCCCTCGACTTCCATCGCCACACACACGCCGACCACCGCATAGCGCGAGGCCGGGTGCGGCATCTTGGCATACGCACTCTTGTAGCCGCGCAGACTGGGCAGTTCGATGCTGGTGATCAGTTCGCCGGGCTGCAAGTCAACAGTGAACAGGTCAACGAAGAAGTCGTCGGCCCTGACAGTCCGCACGCCGGAAGGCCCCTGCACGTGCAGGATACCGCCGCAGGCCAGCACGACGGTGGGCGGGTCGGAGGCGGGATCGGCGTGGGCCAGGTTGCCGCCCAGCGTGCCCCAGTTCCGCACCTGTGGGTCGCCGACCTGCCCGCAGGCCGCCGCCAGTGCCGGGCAGTGCGTGCGCACATCTGCGGAGGCCGCGATCTCTGCGTGTGTGGTGAGCGCACCAATGGACAGGATGTTGCCTTTGACGCTGATACCCCTCAATTCGTTCAGCCGCCCGATGTCGATCACGGTTCCCGGCTCGGAAAGGCGCAGGTTCATGGCCGGGATCAGGCTATGGCCGCCCGCCAGCGCCTTGCCGCCACTGCTGGCAAGCATCTGCACTGCCTCTGCCACCGACGAAGGACGACGATACTCAATTTTCGCAGGTCGCATGGCTTACGCTCCTTTGGCGCTCTGGATGGCAGCCCAAACGCGCGGGGCTGTCAGCGGCATCTCGATCTGTTCGACGCCGAGCGGCCTGAGCGCGTCGATTACGGCGTTGTAAACGGTAGGCGTGCTGGCGATGGTGCCCGTCTCGCCCACTCCTTTGACCCCAAGCGGATGGTGTGGCGACGGCGTGACAGTGTGATCGATCTCGAACGTCGGGAACATGTCGGCGCGCGGCACAGCATAGTCCGTCATGGCTCCGGTCAGCAGTTGACCATCCTCGTTGTACACCGCGCCTTCGCACAACGCCTGGCCGATGCCCTGGACGATCCCGCCGTGAATCTGCCCATTCACGATCACCGGATTGATCTGCGGGCCGCAGTCATCGACGGCGATGTAGCGCTTCAGGTCTACTTTGCCGGTTTCGGCGTCAACCTCGACAATGGCGATGTGCGTGCCGAAGGGATAGACAAAATTCGGCGGGTCGTAGAACTGTGAGGCTTCCATGCCGGGTTCCATACCGGGCGGCATGTTCCAGGCGACGTTCGCCATCAGGCTGATGTCCTGAATAGTCTTGAATTTGTCCGGCGAGCCTTTGACAAAGAACCGGCCATCCTCGTAGTCAATGTCTTCGACTGCCGCTTCCATCAAATGCGCCGCCAGCACACGCGCCTTGTCTTTGAGCTTGCGCGCGGCCAGGGCCAGCGCGGCCCCGGAAACGGGCGTGGTGCGGCTGCCATAGGTTCCCCAACCCATCGGCGTGCGATTGGTGTCGCCATGCACGATTTCGATGTGTTCGACGGGGAAGCCCAGTTCACTCGAAATAAGCTGTGCAAAGGTCGTTTCCTCGCCCTGGCCGTGTGGCGACGCACCGATCATGGCTTGCAGTTTGCCTGTCGGCGAGACGCGAATGATGGCGCTTTCCCACAGGCCGCCCTGGAAGCCAATGGCCCCGGCCACCTGACTCGGCCCAAGCCCACAGATTTCGGAGTAGGTCGTTACGCCGATACCCAGGTAGCGGCCCTGTTTGCGTGCTGCCTCCTGCTCCTTGCGGAACTGGTCGTAGCCAGCCATTGCCAGCGCTTTGTTGAGCGCTGCTTCGTAATTGCCGCTGTCGTAAGTCAGGCCGGTGGCAACGGTATGGCCGTTGCTGAAGGGTGGAATCAGGTTCTTGCGGCGCAGCGCCACCGGGTCCATATTGAGGGCGGCGGCCATCTTGTCCATCAGCCGCTCGACCAGGAAGGTCGCTTCGGGGCGGCCCGCGCCTCGATAGGCATCGGTGGGTGTGGTGTTGGTGAACGCGCCAATGGTTTCACAGCGGATATTCGGGATGGTATAAGCCCCGCTGTACATCAGACCGTGCAGGATGGTCGGGATGCCCGGCGCAGCAGTGGACAGGTACGCACCCATCGCCGCGTAGACCGTGCCGCGAATACCCGTCACCGTTCCATCTTTCTTGGCTGCCATCTCCACGTATTCGACATGATCGCGCCCGTGAATAGTCGCCTGGTAGTTTTCGGAACGGGTTTCCGTCCACTTGACCGGACGGCCCAGCTTCATCGCGGCCCATCCGACCAGTGCCTCGTCTGCATAAACGGGAATCTTGCTGCCGAAACCACCACCCACTTCCGGCGCAATAATGCGCAGCTTTTGATCGGGGATGCCGATCACCAGTCCTAGAATATGGCGATGAATGTGGGGATTCTGGCTGGTGCACCAGATCGTCAATTCTTCCGTGCCGCTGTCCCACTGTGCCAATGCCGAGCGCGGTTCCATAGCCGTCGGCAGAAGCCGCTGCTGCACGATTCGCTCCTGCACAACCATATCGGCCTCGGCGAAGGCTTTCTCGACACCTTCGTCGCCGCTGCTCATGATCCAGCGGAAGGCAATGTTGTTGGGTACGTCGGCGTGAAGTTGCGGGGCGCCGTTGCGGGTTGCTTCTTCAGGATTGACAGTGACGGGCAGCGGTTCGTATTCGACGCGCAGCGCGTCCGCGCCGTCCTGAGCCTGGTAGCGGGTCTGGGCAATAACCAGCGCCACACCGTCGCCGACATAGCGTACCGTGTCTTTCGCCAATGCAGGATGCGTGGGTGTCTTCAAGTCCGAGTTCGGGATGAGCCATGCGCAGGGAAGCCCATTGAGGGTCACGTCCTGCCCCGTGAAAACTGCTACCACGCCTTCGACAGCTTTGGCCGCACTGGTATCGATGCGCTTGATGCGGGCATGCGCGTGTGGGCTGCGCACGATGACCATATGCAACGTGCCGGGCAATATGATGTCGTCTGTATATTTCGCTTTACCGGTGATCAGCCGGGGGTCTTCGCGGCGTTTGATGCCAGAACCAAATATGCGCGTCATGGCTCACGCTCTCACTTTCTGACTCGCCTGCGCGGCAGCCTGCACAGCAGCCACGATGTTCTGGTAGCCCGTACAACGGCACAGGTTGCCTTCCAGCGCGTGCCGGATGTCTTCTTCCGTCGGGTTCGGATTGGTCTTCAGGAAGGCTGCCGACGCCATGATCATGCCCGGCGTGCAGTAGCCGCACTGCAAGCCGTGTTTTTCCCAGAACGCTTCCTGAACCGGGTGCAGTTGCCCGTTCGTTGCCAGCCCTTCAATGGTGGTCACCTCTCTGCCGTCGGCCTGCGCCGCCAGGCAGGTGCAGGACTTGAGCGCGCGGCCATCCATGTGGACGGTGCAGGCCCCGCACTGGCTGGTGTCGCAGCCGATATTGGTGCCAGTTAACCCCAGTTCTTCACGGAGAAAGTGGACGAGAAGCATTCGCGGCTCAACGTCACGCTCGTACAACGTGCCGTTGACTCTAATCGATACTTTCATAAGTCAATCTCCTCAAATCAATACTTCACCGAGCAAACTGGCTTATAAATTTGAGTAGGTGTCCCCCTTTCCTGCTATCTACGAATCCACGAGTAGCTCTTCGCCAGCCCCTTGAAGGAGGCTGGTTGGCCGAGCACTCTGGCCGCTGTCCTCAAGGCAGTGGCCTGCGGGCCCATCCATAATTCCCAAGCTGTGTCTTGAATGGCCTCAAAAACGAAAGTAAGCGCGATTTTCATAACGTGGCAAAAGACGTGCCTCTTCTCCTTTCCAAAAATCACGTCAGCGCGCGCACCGGTAGATTGGGCCGCCTGCATCCTTACTTTTGCTAGTACTGTGGCTGCTGACCGTTTTGTGATCTAACCCCGATCTATTCACAGTATAGCACTGATAATTCTTGATGCTCAAGTCGAATGGGCGAGCGAGAGGGTGTCGAAGACAAGTAAGCCAGCGACGATGAGGAGCGCAGTTCGCCTGTTGCGACCAATCGGGTACTATTGTGGCAGACGACAAACCCGGTCTGGGAATGAGTGATGCGTGATCAATCGCCGCACAGCCGGTCACTGATCGACCTGGCCGCGGTCAGCCTGATGTGGCCCAACGGCAGGCCGCCGGACAAGACGGTCCAGTCTGCGTGGATGCAAGACCTGAATCTGGATGGCCTCGTTCAGGCTTTCCGCGCTGACAGCCGCTACGTACCATTCATCCGGCAGACGCTGACGGCGCTGCTCACCGACCCGGCAGTGATTGCGTGGCGGCAGGCGGTGCTGGACGATTTCCGGCGCAACCCGGCGCTGGTCGAGCGCGTCTCGGCGTTTTTGCCGCGCTTGGCCGAACTGCGCACAAATCAAGCGCTGTTCGGCACGAAGCAGCGCCACCTGCTGCTTGAGACGGCGGATCGCCTTTCGGAACTGGAACTGTACGTAAACATGGTAGACGGCTTGTATGAGGCGCTCCAGGCCGCCGACCTTCACTCGGAGGCACTGAAGCAGCTTCGGCAGAACTTGCAGCGCGTCGCCCGCAGCGAGAGTTTCGAGGCACTGCGCTCGGAACTGCCCGAATTGCAGCGCCCTCTGCAAAGTTTTGCCAGCCTGACTGTAGGCATCAACCTGAATGCCCAGTTGCAACCCGAATCGGCGGTGCTGCTTGGTATCAACGAGAAACGTTTTGGAGAGGCGCGCTCCTTCCTGAGCCGCCTGCTCGGTATGCCCGCCGAGGAGACCGAGGAGTCGGGCCTTGCGCCGCTGCACTACGTCCCGTCCGACCCGGAGCAGCGGCCACTCTCGGCCCTGTTCCGCGACCTGGAACGGCTGATCGCGCAGGTCGTACAGCCGGTGGCACGTGCCCTGAGCCGTTACGTGCGGATCAGCAGCGGGCCGCTGGTCAGTCTGGAAAAGGAACTGGCCTTTTACGTCGCCGCCGTCGGGCTGATGCAGCGCCTAGAAGCGCGCGGTGTGCCGCTGTGCCCGCCGGAGATCGCGCCCACCGAGGAGCGCCTGGGCGTGATGGAAGGGCTGGTCAATCTTCACCTGGCGCTGCGCGAAGGCGAGCCGCTTCCGGTCAGCAACGACGTGACGTTCGACGATGAGGGCCGGATTGCCATCCTGACTGGGCCAAACAGCGGCGGCAAGACGACCTACGTACAGGCGGTTGGGCTGGCGCACGTGCTGTTCCAGGCCGGGTTGTTTATCCCGGCGCGTCGCGCACGTCTCAGCCCGGTGGACGCCATTTTTACGCATTTCCCTGCCCTGGAAGCGCAGCAGGGCAGGCTGGCCGAGGAAGCCGCGCGGCTGCGGCATATCTGCCTGAAAGCGACCCGCTACAGTCTGGTGCTGCTCAACGAGTCGCTGTCCAGCACCACATCCAGTGAGGCGCTCTATCTGGCCCAGGACGTGCTGTGCGGCCTGCGGGCCATCGGCGTCCGGGCCATCTATGCAACCCACCTGGTCGAAGTGGCCGAGCACCTGGACGTGATTGAAAAGGCCATCGAAGGCGACAGCGCCGTCTACAGCCTGGTGGCCGGGTTGAAGCTGATCGAGACAGCGGACGACCTTAAGGCTGTGCCGACCTTTGAGATCAAGCGCGGGCTGCCACAGGGACGCAGTTACGCCAGGGAAATTGCGCGGCGGCACGGCATCAGTCTGGAACAAATCCTGTCTGCCCGGCGTGAGCCACACACCTGATCGCCTGTTTAACAGGCAAGCCGATCAGGTGTCATAATTCAGCTAATACTCGTCGCCGACAAGAGGGTGAGCGCAGGGTTAGAATAGCACAGATGTTCCAAGCTGTCAAGGCTCTTCTGCCGATTCGTTGAAATAGGGCAAGGCCAGTTCGGCGGCCTGCACCAGTTTCTTGTTGGTTCCTTCTGCCTGCCAGCGCAGCAGCATCTCGTAGGCCAGACGGCTGCCGGTATAGCCCAGCGCCAGGGCCGCCCTGTGGGCGATCTTCGGGTCGTCGTGCGTGCACAGCAATGCCAGAATGACCGGGGCCGCCACATTGGTACGAACCGTTTCCAGCATGTCGGGGCTGGACTCCATCTGGCGCTGGAAGTATTCCAGGACAGCAGGTTGCAGAAGAGCACGCTGAAGGGCGGTGTGCAGGGCGTCGTGGCTGCTGCCTTCCAGCGTCGTGAAGACGTAGGCAAACAGGTTGTAGAGCCGCTCACGCTGTTCATCGGACAGGCTGGCCTCATCCAACCGCGTGCTCTGGATCAGCAGCGTGGCAATCAGTTTACCGTCAGCAGGATCGCGCTCGGCCTGTTCGAGCAACGCTTCGAAGTCCATGCTAACGTATTATATACCTGACTATAACCTGCTCAAAGCGCAGCGCATCTGTAGGGCACATTTCATAAAAGTACAGGATGCGACGTTCAGGAACCCCACCCTCGACCCCTCGCCGCTGGTGGCGGGGTAAGGAGCGCAGCGCGACAGGGTGATGTCAAACGGCATGACAGCCCATTTGTGCGGTCTTATCGATTCAGTATAATCTGGTATCGAACTCAACCATTCCACTCCGAAAGGGACTCAGATGTTCACAACACACCCGTTCTCCCGAAAAGTCCTCATTTTCATTATCATGGCTGTGCTTCTCCTGGTCAGTCGGGTGACGGTGCCCAGCCCGGCGAGTGCATCCGACGGGCGCATCAACCTGATCCCCTGGGTCAACGGGCACGGGGCGGTGGCTGTGTACTGCGTCAATCAGAACGGCGGCACGAGCAGCTTTGCTGGTGGAGGCATCAAAGTCCTGAACGGCAGTGGGCAGCAGCTTCTGTTCGCAGCCGAGCAGCAGATCATCGCGGCGCAGGAGCGGGCCGACAAGACGGGGGTGCGGTGCTGATCCTGACGCAAGGCATCTACAGCCTGTACGCTCTGCCCAACGGCTACTTCCTGTTGAGCAGCACACCTGATAACGAAGGCAAGACCTTCCTGGGCAAGTGGCAGGGCTGCACCCCGATTGGGCCTGCCCCGGACGGGCAAACCGCACCCGCCTGTGTGCCAGTCCTACCACCGGTGTGTACTCCCGGCGCAGTTGCGGCCTGCATTAGCGCTAATAACGGCGATCCCAACTGCGATGGGGTATCCAACTCGCTGCGGGACACTCTCTACTGTCAACAGAATTGCCGGATTCCGTAACAATCCTTTCAATCCAGGTATTCGTAAGCCGGGAAGGTCAGGAACTCGCAGAACGAGTCGTCCAGCACCAACTGATCCAGGATTTTGGCCGCGTCCGTGTAGCGTCCATTCCTGGAATCGGTCAGCCCGGAGAGTTCTTGCAGTTTGATCTGGTTATACAATTCCCGGTTCACCGGGCGGCCATCGGATAGCCTGGCGTTGTGGCGAATCCACTGCCAGAGCTGCGCCCGTGAGATCTCCGCCGTCGCCGTATCTTCCATCAGGTTGAAGATGGCGGCGGCGCCGTTGCCCTGCAACCAGGCATCCAGGTATTGAAGGGCCACGCTGATATTGTTGCGCAGGCCGTTCTCAGTGATCGTGCCGCCCGGCACGTGGATGTTCGCCAGCATCTGGGCCGTCACCTGCACATCTTCGCGCAGCCGCTCTTTCTGGTGGGGCTTCTGGCCGAGGACACGATCAAACGACTCCATTGCCACCGGCACGAGATCGGGATGGGCAACCCATGTGCCGTCGAAACCATCTCTGGACTCGCGGTCTTTGTCGTCGCGGACTTTTGCCAGCGCCGTCTCCGTGACCTGCGGGTCTTTGCGGTTCGGGATAAAGGCTGCCATGCCGCCGATGGCGTGCGCGCCGCGCTTGTGGCAGGTGCGCACCAGAAGGTCGGTGTAGGCGCGCATGAACGGAACCGTCATCGTGACCTGGACCCGATCCGGCAGCACCAGGTCGGCCCGGTTGCGGAACTTCTTGATGACGCTGAACATGTAGTCCCAGCGGCCCGCATTCAGCCCGCCAGAGTGGTCGCGCAGTTCGTACAAGATTTCTTCCATCTCGAAGGCGGCCAGGATGGTCTCGATCAGCACCGTCGCCCGGCTCGTGCCGCGCGGAATGCCGAGCGTATCCTGTGCAAAGTTAAACACGTCGTTCCAGAGCCGCGCTTCCAGGTGGCTTTCCAGCTTCGGCAAATAGAAGTAGGGGCCAGTCCCGCGCCTGATCAGTTCGTGCGCGTTGTGGAAGAAATACAGACCGAAGTCGAACAGGCTGGCCGAGATAGGCTGCCCGTCGATCAGGATGTGCTTTTCGGTCAGATGCCAGCCGCGCGGGCGCATGAGCAAGACAGCCGTCTGATCGTTGAGCCGGTACACTTTGCCGTCGGGGTTGGTAAACTTGATGGTGCGCCGCACGGCATCCATCAGGTTGATCTGGCCCTGGATAATGTTGTTCCAGGTGGGCGCATAGGCGTCTTCCATGTCGGCCATGAAGACCTTCGCGCCGGAATTAAGCGCATTGATCATCATCTTGCGCTCGGAGGGGCCGGTGATCTCCACGCGGCGATCCTGGAGGTCGGGCGGTGTGGGCGCGACCTGCCATTCGCCCTGACGGATCGAGCGTGTTTCAGGCAGGAAATCGGGCATGGCTCCGGCATCCAGAGCGATCTGCCGTTCGGCGCGCTGCCGCAGGCGCTGTTCGCGGGTCGGGTTGAAGGTGCGGTGCAGGGAGGCGACGAAAGCCAGTGCCTCTGGGGTCAATACCCGGCTGACGTCAGGGGTGATCTCTTTCAATATTTTCAGGTTGTCTTGCATAATATCCTCGGTAAGCTGTGTGCTTGACTTTTAATATTCTAGCGGAAAGCGGCGCAGGCCGAGCGGGATTCTGCAATCCAGCGTAAAATACATATACGATTTATGGCCTCACAGCAACCTTCCAAAGGCGACCTGTCTTCTAAAATTGAAGTTAAGAGGAAACTTGTTATGGTGTCACAAGCCCCCGGATGGCCCGTCGAGTCAGCCCCCCTTGAGTCGGGATTACGTAAATGGGTAAGGTTCTACGATCCCGAAGTCCCTACCCAACTGCCTTACCCGCACATTCCCATTTACCGGCTGCTGGACGACTCGGCGGCAAAGTATCCCACTCGGACGTGCGCGACCTTCTTCGGCAAACAGTTTACCTACCAACAAATCAAGACACTCTCGGATCGCTTTGCGGCGGGCATTCGCAGCCTGGGCATTCAAAAGGGAGAACGCGTCGGGTTGATGCTGCCCAACTCGCCTCAATTCCTGATTGCATACTACGGGCTGCTGAAAGCCGGAGCGGTCATCGTCCCGCTGAATCCGCTATACACCGAACACGAGCTAACCTTTCATCTGACGGACTCAGCGACACGCACATTGATCACGCTGCCCCGCTTCCTGGATAAGGTGGTGCCGCTGCGCGAAAAGACACCACTCAGGCAGATCATCTACAGCCGCCTGGCCGATTACCTGCCGCTGCCCCTCAACCTGGCGTCGGGCTGGCAGGAATCGAAGCAGGTGCGCCAGCACGGCAGCGCTGGCCTGATCGACTTCCAGCACTTGCTGCGCCGCTCATCCGCCGATTTCGTGCCAGAATCTGTCGATCCCGATGCGCTGGCAATTCTTCTGTACAGCGGTGGCACGACGGGCGTTGCCAAAGGCATCATGCTCTCGCACTTCCAGTGTGTCGCCAATGCGCATCAGGCGGTGACCTGGGGCCACATGAACGAGGAAGGCTGTATCCTGGCCGTGTTGCCGCTCTTTCACGGTTTCGGCATGAGCGTGACCATGAACGCCCCGATCCTGGCTGGTGGGGAGATCGTGCTCATTCCGCGCTTTAATGCCAGAGACGTAGCCAGGGCGATCCATAAGTACAAACCCGTGTTTTTCATCGGTGTGCCCACCATGTTTGTGGCGTTCAGCAACCTGCCGGACATTGAGCGCTACGACCTGCGCAGCGTCAAAGGGATATTTGTCGGTGCAGCCCCCCTGACGCGCGCCATCAAGGACAGCTTCGAGGCGCGGACGGGCGGGCGCATGATCGAAGGCTACGGCCTGACGGAAACGGTGACGGCCTGCATGGCAAACCCATTCCAGGGGCAGCACAAGTTGGGCAGTATCGGCATTCCTTTCCCCGACATGGACGCCAAAATCGTCAGCCTGGACGACGGGCACGACCTGCCGCCAGGCGAACTGGGCGAGATCGTGCTGCGCGGGCCGACGATGATGATGGGCTATTACAACAACCCCGAAGCGACACGACAGGCGATTGTAGACGGCTGGCTGCACACAGGCGACATCGGCTACATGGACGAAGACGGCTACTTTTACATCACGGATCGTAAGAAAGAGCTGATCATCGTCAGCGGCTTCAACGTTTTCCCGCGCGAGATCGACGAGGTGCTGTACCAGCACCCCAAAGTGAAGGAAGGGATCACCGTCGGCATCCCTGACCCCTATAAAGGCGAGCGCATCAAGGTGTACATCGTCCTTAAGGACGGCGAAATGGCAACGCCGGACGAATTCATCGCCTTTTTCCGGGAGCGGCTGACGCCGTACAAAGTGCCATCCGAGGTCGAGTTCCGCAGTGACCTGCCCAAGAGCATGATCGGCAAGATTCTGCGCCGAGCGCTGCGCGAGGAAGAAATACGCAGGCAGGCGGAGCGCCAGTAGAAGGTTAGACTCATGCACGGCGGCGATCTGGTTGCGGAGGTCTTAAAAGCGCAGGGCACGCAGTTCCTGTTCACGTTATGTGGGGGGCACATCTCGCCGATCCTGGTCGGCTGCAAGCAGCGCGGTATTCGCGTCATTGATACGCGGCACGAGGCGACTGCCGTCTTTGCGGCGGATGCGGTGGCCCGGCTGACCGGGCGGCCTGGCGTGGCAGCAGTGACGGCGGGGCCGGGGCTGACCAACACCATCACAGCCGTCAAAAACGCGCAACTGGCACAGTCGCCCGTGATTCTGATCGGCGGGGCCGCACCGACAGCCCTGCAGGGGCGAGGTGCGCTGCAAGACATCCAGCAGATGCCGCTCATTCACCCCCATGTGAAATGGGCGCGCCAGGTGCGGCGTGTCAAAGACCTGATCCCGGCGCTGGAACAGGCTTTCCGGGTGGCACAGGAAGGCGTGCCCGGCCCGGTGTTCGTCGAGACACCTGTCGATCTGCTGTACGACGAGGCGGTGGTGCGCCAGTGGTATGGCATGGAGCGGGGCAGCAAAACGCTGGCGGACCGGGCGTTGAAGGCCTACCTGAATTTCCACGTCAACCGGATGTTTGCGAATGGTCATGATGTGCAGGCTGGCCCTGCCATCCAGGTCAGGCCGCCACAGCCAGACACCGGGCAGGTGAAGCAGGCAGCGGATCGGCTGCTGGCCGCACAGCGCCCGCTGATCCTGGTGGGCAGCCAGGCGGTGCTCGACGTACCGCACGTGAACGAACTGGTCATAGCGCTGGAGAGGATCGGCGCGCCGGTCTATCTGTCCGGGATGGCGCGCGGGCTGCTGGGCCGTGACCATGCTCTGCACATGCGCCACAAGCGCCGTGAAGCCCTCCGCGAAGCGGATTTTGTGCTGCTGGCGGGTGTGCCTGCTGATTTCCGCCTGGACTACGGCAACCACATCCGGCGCAGCGCCTACCTGGTTTCGGCCAACCGCAGCCGGATCGACCTGAACAAGAACCGCAGGCCGAACCTGGGCATCCTGGCAGATGCCTCATTAACTTTGCGGGGCATTGCCGCCCACATTGCAGTGGGCGAGCGCTGGATGGCGTGGTGTGCCCAACTCCGCGAGCGTGACAATGCCCGGAATGCCGAGATTGCCCGGCAAGCGCTCGAACCGACGGGCAAGGTCAACGCCGTGCATCTCTGCCAGGAGATCGACAGAGCAGTGACCGCCAATACCCTGCTCGTGGGCGATGGCGGCGACTTTGTGGCGACGGCCTCGTATATCGTGCAGCCGCCGGGGCCGCTGCGCTGGCTCGATCCGGGCGTCTTTGGCACGCTGGGCGTGGGTGCGGGCTTCGCGCTGGGGGCCAAGCTGGTGCATCCCGACGCGGATGTGTGGATTCTATACGGCGATGGATCGGTGGGTTACAGCCTGAGTGAGTTCGATACCTTTGTACGGCACAACATCGCGGTTACGGCGGTGGTGGGCAATGACGCTTCGTGGTCGCAGATCGCCCGCGAGCAGGTGGAGATGCTGCACGACGACGTGGGCACAGTCCTGGCACATACTGACTATGAGCGTGTGGCTGCGGGTTTTGGCGGTGCAGGCTTTCGCGTCGATGATCCCGAACTGGTTTCCGATACGCTGGCGCAGGCACGGGCGGCGACGGCAGCCGGCAAGCCAGCTATCATTAACGCCATCCTGGGGAAAACCGATTTTCGGAAAGGCTCAATTTCAATCTGAGTGTGATGGTTCGCGCGAAGCTGAGGTTTAGCTGCTATACGTGCGCTCTAAGTACAACCACAAAAATACTGTGGGATCAATTTGTTGGTTATGCGCGCTAATTCCCAATTTGATCCCACATTTTCAATATGCTTGCACTTAGATGATCTTCACGAAGAATGTCGCCCCGGCAGGCATCGGCGCGTTGTCCTGGTTATAGATCGCCCACTTATTGACCCCGGCATCGTACATGACGCCGATGACGTGCGGGTTAGTGACGTTACCCACGCTCACCTGTGTTGCGAGAATCAAAGCCTCCGGGTGGCCGTTTAGGGCCGGGTTATCAAGATAGACCTTGTTGCCGCTGACGTTCGGGCCATTGGCTTGCACAGCGAAGGCATTGGGGCCGGCGTTCAAGACCTGGATATTGAACGTAGCATTGGCGGGTATGGCCGCCTGATCCTCGTTGAAGATCGTCCACTTGTTCTTGCCTGCATCATAGGCCACGCCGATGGGATGCGGGTTGAGCGTGTTCCCCGCCGAGAAATTCTGTGTCACGATGAGGATGGCGTTCGGCTGGTTATCCGTTGCCGGACTGCTGATCTCGGTGATGTGGCCCGCCGTGTTGCCCTGGTTCGCCTGGTGCGCGAATACAGTCTGGCCCGGATTCTGTGCATCCACATTGAAGGCCGCGTTTGGCGGCATAGGGGACTGGTTCTCGGTCAGGATGATCCAGGCCGGGCCATTTCGCCCGACTCCGACCTCATTCGGATTGATAACCTGCTGCGGCCCAAAATTGGACGTGACAAACAGCAGCGCGGCCCCATTGTTGTTGACGGTTGGATTGGTGAGCACTGTAACGTTGTTATTGATGGTGCTGGGGTCGGCCACATGGACGTACTGCGGTTTGCTATTGGCCGCCGCTGCTGTGGCCGTGAGCGCTGCGGCGGCCCCTGCCGTTTGTTGGGCAATCTGTGTCTGTTGAGCCGCGCCAGCCAGTGCGGTTTGCTGCGCATTACCCGCCGCCAGCGTCTGCCCAGCCACCAACGTTTGCTGCGCGATCTGCGTCTGTTGCGCGGCGCCCGCTGCCGCCGTCTGCCCGGCGATCTGGGTCTGCTGGACGATGGCCGTTTGCTGCGCATTACCCGCCGCCAGCGTCTGCCCAGCCACCAACGTTTGCTGCGCGGCTGTGGCGGTCTGGGCGGCGCCCGCTGCCTGGGTCTTCTGCGTATTGGCAGCAGCGGTTTGCGCGGCGCCCGCCGCCGCCGTCTGCCCGGCGATCTGCGTCTGTTGCGCGGCAGCGGCAGCCGCCGTTTGCTGTGCGATAGCGGTTAACTGCGCCTGTGCAGCGGACGTGACGGCAATTGCCGTCTGCGTGGCTGCGGCTTGCTGAACCAGGACAGCCTGCGCCGTTGAGGTCTGGTTCAGAGCCACCTGGATAGCGCTCTGGGCCGTCGCCGTCTGGTTGGCGGCCTGCTGGGCCGTCGCCACCTGGATCGCCAGGGCCGTTGCCGTTTGGAGGGCAGCCTGCTGTTGGCCTTGCTGTGCCGCCTGGGTAAGCTGCGCTACCTGCGCGGTCACGGTCTGGAGGAGGGCAATCTGAATGGCGGCCTGGGCCGTCGCCGTCGCCGCCGCAATGGCCTGCTGGTTGTTAATTGCCATCTGGGTTTGCGCCTGCGAAGTCTGGGTAGCGGCCCCTGCGAAAGCCAGCGCCTGCGCCGTCTGCGTGCGGTTCAGCGAGAGGAAGATCGAAGTCGGCTGCGGCACGTCCGTAAAGAAGAACGGCGGCGAGGTCAGCGTTGGGAACGTGCTGGTCGTGGAGGAAGGGCTGGGCGTCGTGCTCAAGGCCAGCGCGATCTGCGTCTGGTTGGCGATGGCTGTGCGGCTGGCGGCCAGCGCGGTCTGGGTGACGGCATTGGCTGAGTTTTGCCCGGAAGCAACTGCCAGAATGACCAGCATGACCAGGAAAAGCCCGGCGCACGCCGCCGGAATGATGCCGAGCGCCAGAGTCGGGATGCGCGACGTGAGCATGTATTCGCCGCGCTGCGTCTGCATCTGGTCGGGCATGGAAGCCGCCTGAATGGTCACGTCGAAGGGAACCAGGCTCGTCCCGCCGATCAGCGGCTGCCGGAGCGGGATCACCTGCAACGGAATCTGCCCGACCTGGCCCGGCCCCAGGCTGAACTTGGCCTGTCCCACGTTAAAGACCAGGCTTTCGTTGGCATCCTGCGCGTAGACCGTGTAGCTGTCCTGGGCATTGCCGGTGTTGGTCACGATCAGCACAGCGTCCCCGGAACGGCTCAGGCGGCGCGGCTGCAAGTCGAAGGTGAAACTGTTGGAGGCCAGCACGCGGATCGTGCCGTTCACGGTCACGTCGCCCTGCCCACCCGTGCCGACCCGCACCTGAAAGCCAAACTGCCCCGCCGAGGTTCCGGTTGCGGGCGGGTGGAAGCGCACCCGGAAGTTACCTTTATCGCCAGGGAACAATTGCAAGGGTTCGGTAGGATAGGTGACCCACTCACGCGGCACGTTGGGCAACTGGATCAGGAAGGAATCGGCCCTGTCGCTCAGGTTCGTCACCTCGACGGTCAGTTCCGCCTGTCCGCCGGGCCGCACCTCGACCACGTTGGGCACCAGGACCGCGCTGACCTTCGGCCCGGCTTTTTGCGGTGGCGATTGCGTCCGTCCGGTGGGCGGCACGGGCGCGGCCATTTCACTGGTGCGTTTGACGGCCTGCGCTCCGCTTGCCAGTTGGAGCGTGATCTGGAAGTCTCCCACTCGAATGGTTTGTCCTGGCGTCCAGTTGGTCGGCACGTTGGGCGCAAGGCGCTCGTTATTCAGCCACGTCCCGTTGGCCGAACCCAGATCGGTGATGGTAAAAGTGCCATCCGGGCGGCGTGTGACCCGGGCATGGGTACGGGACACTTTCTCGCTGCTCAATACGATGTCGCTGGCCGGGTTGCGCCCGATCACCATGTCGTCCTTCGTCAGCGGGAAAACCTGGGAAACGCCCGCATCCGAAACGGCGTTCAGACGGTCCACCCCGGCCTGGCTGGGCGACACCGGGCCGCGCTGCTGCATGGTCATGGTCGATTGGCGCAGTGAGCCGGGCTGGCTCATCAGGTAGGTGGCGAGGCTGTCCAGGGGCGCGCCGGGCATTTCGGGGATGGTCGGCTGGTTTTCCAGCGCCTGGCCGAGCCGTTGCAGCGCCTGGGCCATGTCTCCCGCGGTGGCGAAGCGGTCATTGGGGCTTTTCGCCAGCGCCCTCATGATGATGTCCACGAGTGGGATAGGCAGCCCGGGCCGGATGCTGTTCGGGTCAGGGACGGGATCGCTGGTGTGCATCCGGATGGCTTCGTTCAGGTTCTTCGCTAGGAAAGGCAGTCGCCCTGTCGCCAGTTCGTAGAGCAGGACGCCCAACGAATAGATGTCCGAGCGCCCATCGAGTTCCTCACCCCGGCACTGCTCCGGCGACATATAGGGAAAGGTCCCCATCGTCTGGCCGGGGACGGAATGCACCACGCTCTCCGACAGCTTGGCGAGACCGAAGTCGGTCAGCATGGCCTGAAAAGTCGAGAGGTTGTCCCTAGTGACGGGTTTGAGCAGCACGTTATCCGGCTTCACGTCGCGGTGGATCATGCCACGCTGGTGCGCGTAGTTGAGCGCGTCGGCGATCTGACGCCCGAACTCAACCACTTCGTGCAGTTCAAGGGACGTTCGCTGCAAATGAAGGTGCTGCAAATATTCACGCAGGCTGCCGCCCGCAATGAGATCCATCACCAGGAAAAGCTGGCCCTCGTGCATCCCGAAGTACAGCACGCGCACGATGTTCGGGTGATCGAGGCTGGCGGCGGCTTGCGCCTCCTGCATGAAGCGCTGCTGAAATTCGGGGTTGCTCGCCAGGTGAGGGTGCATAACCTTGATCGCCACCGGGCGCTGAAGATTCATATCTGTCGCCTGGTACACCACCCCCATCCCGCCCTGACCGAGCATGTGGTCAATGCGGTAATGGTCGATCATTTCCGCCATAGCTGGAATTGCCTCCTGTTTGGCGTGGCACTCACACTACTTTACTTGATTGCGCGGAAAAGAAAACGGCGACATGTCGCTGATTGGCCCACGCCCTGAGAGTGTACCTCACCCCGCGACGGGTTCTCCAATGGAGGGGCTTGGGAACGAGCCATGCCGGGCGTTACTTCGCCAGCATATCCAGCGAGATGGGCTGCATAAAGTCCTGAATCTTCCGCCGCTGCCACCACTGCCCCGTTGCGAAGTGGGTGCTGGCATCGGCAAAGGTGTAGTCGTAGAGCGTCGCCCGAATGTAGCGCGGCGGGTGATCGGGGAACGGATTCTTATCCAGCAGCGCCAGCACTTCCGGCGTGCCCTGCAACAGCCGCCGGGCAAAAGTCGGGAACCAGCCCTCATAGTACGGCGAGCCTTCGAGCGCGGCAAACCACATCTGCCAGTCCAGGCGCGGCTGGAACGGCTCGACCCAGGCGGGAGATCGATACAGATCGCCGGGCTTATACTTGAACTCGTAGGGCAGCCAGGTATTGCCGTCCTCGCTGCCTTCGACGATGATCTCCGGGCGCGAGGTGGTCATGGTGGCGAACAGGCCATAGCTGTTGACCAGGCGCAGCGGTTCAAGCTGCTGCGCGATGCCGGCAGCGAAGGCGGGTACACTGCCCAGGAAGAACCGGTTGCCAAACTCGACGACATTTAGTAAGCCAATAAGGATTGCGACTGCAATTGCCACAACGCGCCGGTAAGCCGGTTCGGGTCGTACCTCTGCCGTCAACTTGCTGACCAGCCGCGCAGGCAAGAAGCGCGACAGAAAGGCGTCGTCCAGCAGCAGCAGGCACAGGGCAATCGCCAGGAAATTGAAAAAGGTGTAGTTTCCGGTGAGCAGGATCAGCAGTTGGAGCAGCGCCATCAGCCCGGCTCCCAGAAAGCGAATGCGGCGCGGCCCGAAGATCAGAAACGGTGCAACCAGCTCGGCCACAAACATGAACACTACGCTCAACTGCTGAAAAGTGAGCGGGAGCTGGTTCATGTACCAGGCCAGCGGGCTGGGCAGCGGCTGTGTCCAGTAGTGATAGGTCAGCGCGGTCAGGTTGCGCCAGGTCGGGTCGCCGCTGGCGAGCTTGGCATAGCCGGATTCGAGCATCAGGCGGAACAGCACCAACCGCAGCAGCCAGATCACGATCCGCGAGGGCGCTTCCTGCTGGGATAGCCGGGGCAGCACGCGCAAGGGAGCAAGGAAGATCGCCAGAAAGCCGACTTCGAGCAGCAGAATATCCCACTGGAAGCTGGTGAAGACCTGCCCGGCGTACAGCAGCGAGAGATACAGCACCCACAGCACGGCCAGGACGGGCAGGGTCAGGATGTCCAGGATGACCAGCAGTGAAAGCAGCGTTCCGGCTCCCCACAGCAGGTTCAAAAAGTTGTCGCTCGAATTCAGCCAGGCCAGGGTGGGCAGTTGCCAGTAAATGCTGCTCCCCCATTGCCGCTGCAATGCCGCCAGATAATCGGCGATGGGCGCGACGCCGTTGCTGCCGATCAGCCCTGGCGACTGCATCCACCACGACAGGAAGGCGACGAAGTAGATGCCGCCCAGCAGCCGCAAGAACAACCAGTGCGTCAGGACATAGGACGAGGAAGTGTTGGGGCCGCGAACCAGGGCGACGATGCGTTGCCAAAAGTTAGCCTGTCGGGCAATAGCCGTTGGGCCTGTTCCAGTAGCGAGGCGAACAACCCCAAACAAAGCGCGTCCTCAATGGACAAAGCGCGTCGGCTCCTTGATCGCGCCACGCGCCTCAAGCGGAACGTCCGCACCGTCGCGTTGAGGCGGCGCCTCCGCCTTACGCAGCCTGACCGCCGCCATCTTGAAATCGGGAATTTTGGCGCGTGGATCGATCCGATCCAGGGTGAGCAGGTTGGCCGCCGCCTCAACAAAATGGAACGGCAGAAAGACCGTGCCAGCAGGTGAGCGGCCCGTGACCATCACCCGGCAGACCACGCTGCCGCGCCGCGACGTGACCTCCACCCAGTCGCCGGAGACCAACTGCAAAGCGTGCGCGTCCTCCGGGTGCATCTCCAGGATCGGCTCCGGGAAGGCATCGTCCAGTTTGGAGCGGCGTGTCATCGTGCCGCCGTGCCAGTGGAACAGCACGCGCCCCGTCGTCAGGTGGTAGGGATATTCTTCGTCGGGCAATTCGCTCTGCGTCCCATATTCGAGCGTCCAGAATTTGCCCTTGCCGCGCGGGAAGTCCTTCTCGAACAGGTAGGGCGTGCCGGGGTGATCCAGGGCCGGGCAGGGCCAGTGGACGCCGCCCTCACGCTCGATGCGCTCATAGGTAATGCCGTAGAAATCCGGCGTCACGGCGCGCATCTCCTCCCAGATCGCCTCCACATCAGGGTAATCGAAGGCCGCGCTCTGTTCAACGCCCAACTGCGCCTCGGTGCGCCGCGCCAGCTCGCAGACGATCTGCCAGTCCGGGCGGGACTGCCCGACGGGCGGCAGCGCGCGGCGGATGCGCTGCACGCGCCGGTCACTGTTGGTGAACGTGCCGTCCTTTTCCGCGAAGCTGGCCGAGGGCAGGATGACGTGTGCGAATTCGGTGGTCTCGTTCCTGAAAATGTCGATGCACACGATGAAGTCCAGGGCGTGCAGGGCATGTTCGGCGTGCGAGAGGTTCGGTTCGCTCATCAGCGGGTTCTCGCCCATGACGACCATCGCCCGCACCGCGCCGGTCAGCGCTGCGTCCACCATCTCGGTCACGGTCAGGCCGGGGTCGGGCGAGAGGGCTGTGTGCCAGGCCTGCTCGAAGCGCTGGCGTACCTCCGGCGAGGTAACGGGCTGGTAGGCGGTAAAGACGTTGGGCAGCCCGCCGCTGTCCGAACAGCCCTGCACGTTGTTCTGCCCGCGCAGCGGGTTGAGGCCCGTGCCCGGTTTGCCGACGTGCCCGGTCATCAGCGCCAGGTTGGTCAGCGCCAGCGCGTTGTCCGTGCCGTGTGTGCTCTGGCTGATGCCCATGCCCCAGTAGAAGGCGGCACGCTTGGCAGTGGCGTACATGCGCGCTGCCTTGCGGATGTCCTCAGCAGGCACACCGCTGACCGACTCGGCCCACTCGGGTGTGAAGGCTTCCAGCGACTCGATATAGCTTTCAAAGTCCTCGGTACGCCGGGCAATGAAGTCCGCGTTGTACAGCTTCTCGGTGACGATGACATGCGCCATCGCCTGAAACACAGCCACATCCGTCCCCGGTTTCTGGCGCAGCCAGAGTGTGGCAAAGTCGGTTAGCTCGATCTGGCGCGGGTCGATCACGATCAACTTTGCGCCGTTCTCGCGCACGGCCCGCTTCAAGAACAGGCTAATGACCGGGTGCGTTTCGGTGGTGTTGCTGCCCGTGACGATGAACGTATCGAGATGCTCCATTTCGGCGATGCTGTTGCTCATGGCGCTGGAGCCAATCGCCAGTTGCAGGCCCATCACGCTGCCAGCATGGCACAGCCGGGCGCAGTGATCGATGTTGTTGGTCTTCAGCACAGCCCGCACGAATTTTTGCAGTACGTAATTGTCTTCGTTGGTCGCTTTGGCGCAGGCGTAAGAGGCAATGCTGTCTCCACCGCTCTCGCGGACGATCTGCGCCAGCTTCGCGCTGGTGAGCGCCAGTGCCTCGTCCCAGGTCGCCTCACGGAACTCGCCGGGGCCGCCCGTGCGGATCAGCGGTGTGCGTAGCCGTCCGGGGTGGGTGGTGAAGTCCGTGCCGAAGCGCCCTTTGACGCACAGGTTGCCGTAGTTCGGCGCGGAATCGAAAGGCGCGCTGACCCGGTAAATCAGATCGTTCTTGATATGCAGGTCCATCTGGCAGCCCACGCCGCAGTAGGGGCAGGTCGTCCGCACAATACGATCCGGGGTCAAAAGGGGAGTTGCCACCATAAGCCGTACTCCATCTATTGACCTCACCCCCGGCCCCTCTCCAGTTGGAGAGGGGAGTCAATACCCCAGTCCCAGCCGGTTCCCCCTCTCTGCTTGCGGAGAGGGGTCAGGGGGTGAGGTCAGGTCCTACTTGTCAGCGCCTGAATGATGACTTACAGTATACAATGAACTGCCCCTGAAGCTGGAAATTGTTAATGCCCAATACATTTTTAGATCGTATTCTGGAACGTTATGCGGGGCGCAGCCGCGATGCGCTCCTGCCCGTCCTGTGGGACGTTCAAACCGCCTTTGGACACATCGATGCCGGAGCGGTACACGCCATCTCGCACACCCTGCGCGTGCCCGAAGCCGACATCTACGGCGTCATCAGCTTCTACGCGCTGTTCCACGACCAGCCAACCGGCGAAACGATCATCCGCATCTGCACCGATCCGGCGTGTGCACTGGCGGGCGCGGACTCGATCCTGGACAGCCTGTGCAGCCGCCTCAGCCTCAATGGTGGGGAGACGACAGCGGATGGCCGCTACACGGTGCTGCATACGACGTGCCTGGGCTTGTGCGAACACGCTCCGGCGGCGCTCCTCAGCCGGCGCGGGATCGGGGAGATGTCCTACGCGCCGATCAGCGACCTGGGCTGTCTGCTCTCGGACTGCGACAGGCAGCGCGCCGTGCACATTGGCGGCGAGCAGCGAGTCTTGCTGGAGCGCGCCGGGGGTCAGCGCCGCCAGACGCTGGACGAGTACGGCGACTACTCAGCCCTGCGCCATGCGCTGCGCGACATGACGCCCGACTCGGTGATCGCCGAGGTCGAAGCGTCGGGCCTGATCGGGCGGGGCGGCGCGGCCTTCCCGACGGGCATGAAGTGGAAGCTCACGCGCCAGGCCCCCGGACAGCCGCATTACGTGGTTTGCAACGCCGACGAAAGCGAACCGGGCACGTTCAAGGATCGGGTGCTGATGGAGGGCCAGCCCCACCTGCTGCTGGAAGGGATGGCGCTGTGCGGTTATGCTGTCGGTGCGCAGAAAGGCTACCTGTTTATTCGCGGCGAATACCCGGAGGCGACTCAGCGCTTGCAGGCGGCGCTGGACGAGGCACAGGCGGCGGGCTTCCTGGGCGGGCACATCCTCGGCAGTGACTTCTCGTTTCACGTCGAGATCCGGCGCGGCGCGGGCGCGTACATCTGCGGCGAGGAGACCGCTCTCTTTGAGGCCATCGAGGGCAAACGCGGCTTCCCGCGCATGAAGCCGCCCTTCCCGACCACGCACGGGCTGTTTGGCAAGCCCACCGCCGTCAACAATGTCGAAACGCTGTGCGCCGCGCTGGTGGTGGTCGAGCGCGGCGCGGCCTGGTTTCGCCAGTACGGGACAGAGAAAAGCACCGGGACGAAGCTCGTCTCGATCAGTGGGCATGTGAACCGGCCCGGCGTGTACGAGATTTCACCCGGCATTACGCTGCGCACCTTGCTCGACCAGGATTGCGGCGGGGTAGTCGGCACGCTGCAAGCGGTATTGATGGGCGGCGCAGCCGGGACGTTCCTGACGCCGGACGAGATCGACGTGCCGCTGACCTTCGAGAACCTGCGCGCTATCGGCAGCACCTTTGGCTCCGGCGCGATCATGGTCTTCAACGACACAGCAGACCTGCGCGACGTGCTGCGACGGTTGGGGCGCTTCTTCCAGCACGAAAGCTGTGGCAAGTGCTTCCCCTGCCAGCTTGGCACGCAGCGGCAGATGGAAATCCTGGAACGGCTCGATGCGCCGCTGCCCGGCGACCTGGAACGTTTGCAGGACATTGGCCTGACCATGACCGAGGCATCACTGTGCGGCCTGGGGCAGACGGCGGCTTCGGCTGTGTTGAGCGCGCTGAAAAAGTGGCCTGGACTGGTGGAGGCACAGGTGAAATGACGGACAGGGTTAAGACCGTAACGCTCACCATCGACGGGCGCACAGTGACCGTTCCTGAAGGCACGACCATCCTGGAAGCGGCCCGCCAACTGGGGAGTGACGTTCCTGTCATCTGTTACCACGAGGCGACCACCTCCAACGGGCTGTGCCGCGTGTGTGTGGTGGACATCAACAACGGGCGGCTGTTACAGCCCGCCTGTGTCGCCGCTTGCCAGGATAACACCACCGTCGAGACGCGCAATGAGCGCGTGGAGCGCAGCCGCCGCACCATCCTCGAAATGCTCAACTCCGCCGTCGATCTGAGCCAGGCCCCCGAAATCCAGGCGATGATGAGCGACTATCAGGCTGATACGGGACGCTTCCCCGGCGCGAAACGCCGCGAGCAACCCATCCACGACGACAACTCGTTCTACATCCGGGACTATTCCCAATGTGTATTGTGCTGGCGCTGCGTGCAGGTTTGCGCCGAGGACGCGCAGTACACCTTTGCCCTGAATTTCGGCGAGCGCGGCTTCGACACGCACATCTCGACGGCCTTTGATGTGCCGATGACCGAGTCGTCGTGCGTGTTTTGCGGGCAGTGTGTGGGCGTCTGCCCAACGGGTGCGCTCAAGCCCAAGATCCAATGGGGACTGGAACAGGGCTGGAGCTTGGACGAGATTCGCAAGAGCACGCGTCGTCCAAAACGTCGTGTCAATTCTGACGCGAAAGGGTGAGGTCGCCTGGCTATTTGCGTTCCGCGCAAATTCGGGTATATATGACAGGTGACCCACCGGCCTGTCCAAAATAGATCGGTGCTTCACGCCAAATACATTGTTGGAGGAAAACGATTATGTTCCGCAAACGCACCCAACTATTGGCCGTTTTTGTCATTTTGCTCCTCGCCCTGACCGTTCAAGTCGGTGTGCCGGTTAGCACCGCTCAGGCCGATAACGTGGACGTGTATGGCCGCACCCTGCCCAAAGACGCCGCGCCGTACAGTATGCAGATCTGGTCAGTGCTGTGCGATTCGACGCGCAAGGAAACCACGCTTGCGATGGCGGTCTCCGTCTACTCGCGCATCTGTGGCGGTACTCAGGGCATAGACTCCTCCGGTTCTCAACTGGGGGACTCGCTGGTCAGTCTGGACGAGAATCTGAACCTGATTCCGGCGGCAGCCGATAAGTGGGAAGCCTCCAAAGACGGCCTGACCTGGACGTTCCACCTGCACCCTGGCCTCGTCTGGAGCGATGGCACGCCCCTGACTGCCAACGACTACGTTGCGACCTACCGCTTCATGGCCGATCCCAAACACGCCTACGATTTCGTCTGGATGTGGCAGGGCGTCATCAAGAATTGGGATCAGGTCGTCGCGGGCGAGCTGCCGCCTGACCAGATCGGCATGAAGGCCGTTGACGATCTGACCCTTGAAGTCACGACCCAGAATCCGTTCCCGCCGCTGCCCAGCACGCTTTATTTCTGGGCGCCCCTTCAGGCGAAAGCGCTGGCTCAGTACGGTCCTGACTATGTTATCGATCCGGCCAAGAGCGTTTCCTCAGGGCCTTTCATGCTCAAGGACTTTACGCCGGGCAAGAGTATCACGCTGGTCGCCAACCCGACCTATAAGGGCTACCGCAAACCCTGGCTGAAGGAAATCCGGGGTGTATATGGCGACCAACTCAACGGCAGCTTCCTGGCCTTCCAGGCCCGCGCCATCGACCACGTTGGCTATGAGCACCTTTCTCCGGCAGATTTCAAGATCATCGACGCCGATAAGGAGTTGAGCGCGAACTACCGTCCCAACGCGGGCGATTTCCGTACCGATTATCTGCTCTTTGACACCTACAATCCGCCTTTCAACGATGTCAACGTGCGCCTGGCCTTCGCCAAAGCGCTTGACCGCGAATCGATTGTCAAGAACGTCATCGGCCCCCGGCTGGCGATCCCGGCCTACTCGTTCCTGATGCCCGGTTTCCCGGCCTCGGACACGAAGGGCGAACTGCACCCCATCCAGGCTTACGACTGCGAAGCAGCCAAAGGCTTGCTTGCCAAAGCAGGCTACCCGGATGGCAAGGGCTTCCCGGACGTGGAACTGAAGATGCGTGGCGAGTCCGAGTCCGTCGCCGCACGGTTTATCGCCTCTGCGGCCTCGATCAGCAAGTGCCTCAACGTCAAGATCACCGTGAACAACCTGGAATTCTCCGACTACATGAAGAAGCTGCTGGCCCGCCCGACGGGTATTCAATTCGGCGCGGTGTCCTATGGCATGGACTTCCTCGACCCGGCCAATATGCTTGGCCTGTGGGTATCGACGGGCCGTCACTCGTGGCGTAATGCCCAGTTTGACGATCTGGTGCAGAAGGCCAATGTGCTGGTCGGCGATCCGGAAAAACGCACGCAGATGTACAGGGACGCCGAAAAGATACTGGTCTCGGACGTGGGCGGCATCTTCCTGGATCACCGCATCCAGGGCGACCTGTTCCAGCCCTACATCAAAGGCGATTGCTTCCGGCCCGACAAGCAGGGCGTTTCGGCCATGCACTGGGGCAATGACTGGTGCTGGGGTGCGCTTTACATTGGCGACAACGTTAAGAATTACGATACGTTCCGCACCAAGAAGTGAGTGTAAGAACCTCACCCCCAACCCCTCTCCACAGGGTGGAGAGGGGAGAATAAACAACTTGCTGTGCGGCGGTTCCCCCTCCCTGCGTAGCGGAGAGGGGGCCAGGGGGTGAGGTAAACTGAGCAACGACGATTTCACATTTCCTGGGAAGTACAAACCTGTTGCTTCCCAGGCGCTTACCACACCGAGGGTTCATGACCGGGTACATTATCCGGCGGTTCATATCGCTGTTCTTTGTGATGCTGGCCGTTTCCGCCATCATCTTCATCCTGATGAATGCTGCGCCGGGTGGCCCATTCAGCTACGGGGATCGCGGTTACTCCGAAGCGGCTCTGAATAACCTGCGCCGCAAATATGGGTTGGACAAACCCGTTCTGGAGCGCTACTGGAACTACCTGAGCAGCGCCCTGCAACTGGACTTTGGCAATTCGTTCGCCGTCGCGGGCAACCCTCCGGTCATCGAGTTGATCGCGCGCACCTGGCCTGTCACCCTGCAAGTCGGGTTGTATACGATTATCCTCTCCTTTGGCCTGGGTTTTCTGCTGGGTATAACAGCAGCCTATCATCGCAATAGCTGGATTGACAGCCTGGCGACCTTCGTTGCCACACTGGGCATCACAGTGCCGAACTTTATCATCGCCACCTGGCTGCTGCTGATCTTCGGTTTCCAGGTCGGTTGGGGCGAACCCGGCAAGTGGATCATCCCGCCGCTGTGGAATAACGGCCCGCCGCTGCTCTCGGCGGACTTTTTTCTGCCCGTCATGACCTATGCCCTTGCCCCGCTGGCCCTGGTCGCGCGCTACACCCGTTCCAGCGTGGTCGAAGCCCTGAACGCCGATTACGTGCGGACGGCCCGCGCCAAAGGGTTGCGAGAACGCTGGATCATGTTCCGGCATGTGCTCCGCAATGCGCTCATCCCGATGATCACGATCTTGCTGCCGCAGGTCCCCAACCTGCTGACCGGCTCGCTGTTCATCGAAGTGGCCTTTGGCATCCCGGGTTTGGGCAAGTTTTTCGTCACCAGCTTCTTCCAGCGCGACTATCCGATGATCATGGCTGTCACCCTGCTGGTCGCCTTCTTCTGGGGCCTGACCTACCTGATCACGGACATTTTGTACACCCTGATCGACCCGCGTGTCCGCCTGGTCGGGGCAGGAGGTGGCTGATGGCTGGCCGCGAAACCGCTGCCAAAGCGCGCCTGCTTACAGCCAAGCCGGTGACTCTGGCGGAGGACACCAGGCAGCGCTCACCGTGGGTCGATGCCGCCCGCCGCTTCGCCCGCAACCGGCTGGCAATGCTTGGGCTGTTCATCCTGGCTGTCCTGATCTTTCTGGCGGTGTTTGCCGACGTCCTGGCCCTTCACCCGTATGACCAGCCGGATTTCACGGTGCAGGCCAATGAACTGCCTTTTATCGACCCGGTACACCCGCTCGGACTGGACAGCGCGGGCCGGGACTACCTGACCCGGCTCATTTACGGCGCTCGAACTTCCTTGCTGGTGGGCCTGACCGTTCCGCTGCTCTCGTTTTCGATAGCCCTGCCGCTGGGTGGCCTTTCCGGTTACCGGGGCGGCAAAATCGATTTCTTCATCCAGCGCCTGGTGGATGTCTGCACAGCCATTCCCCAATTGCTCTTTGCGATCTTCCTGTTGAGCATCATAGGCAGCGGCGTGGGCAGCGTCATTTTTGTGCTGGGCGTAACGGCCTGGGTGGACCCGACCCGGCTGACCCGCGCCCAATTCCTGACCTTCCGCGAGCGCGAGTTTGTGACCGCCGCCAGGGCCATCGGCGCATCTGACCTGCGCATTGCGGTCACGCACATTCTGCCCAACGCAATGGCGCCGCTGCTGGTGGCCTTCACCTTTGCCGTGCCACTGGCGATTTTTTCGGAAGCAGCCCTGAGCTTCCTGGGCATCGGCATCACCGAACCCACCGCCAGTTGGGGCAAAATGGTCGGTTCAGGCATCGGCACGTCCATCCGGGTGTACTATCATCTGGCGCTGTTCCCGACCATCCTGGTCGCGCTGACCATGCTCGGCTTTTCATTCGTGGGCGATGGCCTTCAGGAAGCCTTTGACCCGGTGCGTTCACGATCATGAGGCAGGCGTTTATGCGACATCCTTCCATCCTGGCCCTTGTGCTGATGCTGATCCTGACCGCCTGTGGCAGCGGAGGCAGTACAGCTGTCCCGACTGTTCCCCAGGCGACGCTGACGCCCTTTCCAACCTACAGCTTCACGCAGCCCACCGAAGCGCCTGTCGTCGTCACCGTTGCGGCGGCGACGCTCACCGCCAGCGGCACGCAGGTGCTCGACGCGGAAAAGGTGGCGCTCGGCAAGGGCCGTTACGAGGCACTGGATTGCGGAAGCTGTCACGGCGCGGACGCCAAAGGCACGGACAAGGGCAAGGCGCTCGTCCCCAACAAACTGACGGAAGACCAGTTCATTGACTTCCTGCGGACAGGCGGTAAGCTGGGCAATGCGCACCTGTATTCCACGAATCGCCTGAGCGACGCGGGCGGCAAGAACCTGTACCTGTATATCCTGTCGTTGAGTGCGGGCAGTTGATCTTCGGCGCTTCTCTGAACTTGACCGGGGGAAACCATTAACAACCATCATCTTAAAACCCAATTTCTGCTTGATCCGGACGTTGTTTTTTTGAATCATGGCTCATTCGGGGCCTGTCCCAGACCCGTTTTTGAGGTCTACCAGCGCTGGCAGCGCGAGCTGGAACGGCAACCTGTGGAGTTCCTGGGGCGGCGTGCTGACGAATTGCTCAACGCGGCGCGGGCCAGCCTGGGCCAGTACCTGAACGCGAAGCCGGACGATCTGATCTTTGTGCCGAACGCTACTTCCGGGATCAACACGGTGGCGCGTTCGCTGCCGCTCCAACCGGGCGACGAAATTCTCACGACGGATCACGAATACGGCGCGATGGATCACACCTGGCAGTTTGTATGTCGCAAAAGAGGCGCGTGCTACGTGCGCCATCCCGTCCCGCTGCCCGTCACGTCCGCCGAGGCATTTGTTGAGTCGTTCTGGGCAGCCGTCACGCCCCGCACCCGTGTCATCTTCCTGAGCCATATCACCTCGCCTACCGCGCTGATCTTTCCTATCGCGGAGATCTGCCGCCGGGCACGGCAGGCAGGCTTGCTGACCGTGATCGACGGGGCACACGCCCCCGGCCAGGTTCCGATTGACCTGACGGCGCTTGGCGTAGATTTCTATTCAGGCAACTGCCACAAGTGGCTGTGCGCGCCCAAAGGCTCGGCGTTCCTGTACGTGCGCGCCGAGCACCAGCCCATGATCGAACCGCTGGTCATCAGTTGGGGCTGGCTGGACGATGCGCCTTTCGTCCAGCGCAACCAGTGGCAGGGCACGCGCGACATTGCCGCCTTCCTGAGCGTGCCAGACGCCATCGAATTTCAGCGAGTGCACCAATGGGACGACGTTCGGCGCGAGTGCCATGCGCTTGCCAGCCAGGTGCGGCAGCGCGCCGCCGATCTGTTCCAGCTTACGCCGATCTCGCCCGATTCACCGGAATGGTTCGGGCAGATGGTTTCCTTCCCCATCCCGGCCTGTGAACCGGAAGCACTCAAGCGCAGGCTGTACGACGAATACCGCGTCGAAGTGCCGATCACCAGCCACAACGGGCAGCACCTGATCCGTGCCTCGTTCCAGGGTTACAACACGCAGGACGACGCGGATCGGCTGATGGCGGCGCTGAAGGCGCTGTTACAGTAGGTGAATGCCGTTCACCACACATACGGGATGAGCCGGTATTTGACCTGCGCCATGTAAGCGTCGTAGCCCTGTAGCTCCTCACGCAGCGTGCGTTTCTCCATGACCTGCGCCATCAGTACGACCAGAACCAGCGCCAGGTAGAGCCACCCGGCAGGCCACGCCAGCGTGCCAGCCGCTCAGGAGAGGAAGCCCGCCACCGCGTTATTGAACTCGTCAGGCCGTTCCAGCATCGGAACGTGCCCGCAATCTTCCATCACGTAGAGCTGCGAGCCTTTGATCTGTTCGTGTGCCTGCCGAGCACAGGCCAGCGGAACGGCCTGATCCTGGGCGCCATGAACGATCAGCGTTGGAACCGTGATCTCGTGCAGACGCGGCATGTAACAGGTCTTGACGCCACGCCACCGAATTTCATCACGTTGGTACACGTTGAAAGCCCAGCCGGACCTGGGCCGCCGGGCATCGGCTAACGCTTTGTCGATCAGAGACTCGGTAATGGCCTTCGGGTCGTGGATGATCGCGCGCAGGCTGGCCCTTATGGCAGCACGGCTGCGCATCATCAGGGTCACGTTGCTGATGAACGGGATACGCACCAGGAAGTAGCTCAACCTGTGAAAGGGGGCCAGGGCTTGCAAGCCATAGCTATCCACCAGCACGAGCTTCTCCACCCGCGCCTGCGTTTGCAGTGTGAAGCCGAGCGCAATCGCGCCGCCCATCGAGTTGCCGACCAGGCTGGCGCGTTCGATGCTCAGTTTATCCATCAAGGCGGCAAGAAATTGAACGTAGTAAGCCGTCGAGTAGGGTATGTCAGGATGATCGGAGTCGCCATAACCGGGCCAGTCCGGCGCCAGCACCCGGTGCGCATCGGACAGTGCCCGCAGGGTGCTTTCCCAGGAAAGCAGGGCTGCTCCTGCGCCTCCACCGTGCAGGAGCAGCACGACGGAACCGTGCTCGCCCGCGCTCCAATAATGTGTCCGGACGCCCTGCACCTGGACAGTCTGGCTGACCACATCCATACGCCCGCCTTACTCGTGTCCCTTACTCGTATTGCAGGGCGCGGATGATGTTCAGCCTGGCGGCATTCTGCGCGGGGAGAACGCTCGAACCGAGTGCCAGCAGGACCGCCAGGATCAGCGCCGCGCCGACACCGAACAGTGGGAATTGGTACGGCATCTTCCAGCCGATGGAACTGAAGGCCGTGATGAATCCGTAGCTGGCTGCAACTCCGGCGATGACCCCTGTAGCAGCGCCGAACAACCCCAGGAGCAGCGCCTCCGCAATGACCATCCGCCGCACCTGGGCACGGCTGCCACCCACCGCCCGCACAACACCGATCTCGCGGGTGCGCTCCATGACGTTGATAGTCAGTGTGTTGAGCAGGCCAAGCGTGGCTGGGATGAGGATCAATATTCCCAGGGCATAAAGTGCGTTCAGGCCGTTGGTGGACAGGTTGACGATCATAGCCCGGTACTCGCCCGTCAGCCGGGCCGAGAACTGCGGGTAGTCCTGCAAGACACGGTTGATCGCATCCAGTGCCGCCTTCCGATCTGCCCCCGGCTTGAGGTTGATCATCAACATCACGTCCTCGGCTTTGTGGAAGTCGGCTTGCAGGTTGGCCTGCGAGATGATGAGCGTCACCAGCTTCATGCTCAACGGGTCATTGGCGATCCCGACCACGTGATAGGTCTGTGGCCCTTCGACGGTCTGCACGGTGAGGTCGCTGCCTGTCCCGGCCTTGAGCGTGGTAGCAGCCAGCGAATTCAAGATCGCCGCCCGTCCAGCGCTAAGGGCCGGAAACACTTCTTCGGGTTTGCCCTGCACAAAATCAAACGACGACACCTGCGGGTAGACGTCCGGATCGATGCCGAGCACCTGGATCGTCTGGTTATTGGTTGAGCCAGTCGCGTAGCGCAGCCCGCCGACGGCCTTCACTTGGGGCAGTGCGCGGAGCCGGCTGGTAAGCTGTTCGTCCGCGCCGACGACGCTCCCGTACAGGCCCATTGTCTGGGGCAGGACCAGCACGTCGCTGGTAAAGGTGCTGTTGGTCAGGTTCACGATGAACTGGTCAAAACTGTTGACCGCCGCTGCGATCAGGATGAACACCGCCAGACCGATCATGAGCGTGCTGGCCGTGATCGCAGCGCGCCCTGGCTGGCGCAGCAGGTTGCCGCGTGCCAGGTCGCCCTCGCTGGCAAACCATATGGAGATGAGCGGGCTGAACAGGCGCGCCATTGGCAGCACCAAGCCCGGCGCGGCCAGCACCATGCCCACCAGGAACAGCAGCGCCCCGGCTGCACTGGTCTGGCGGCTGCCCACCAGCAGCACCATTGCCACCAGCAGCAGCCCCACACCGACGGCCAGGCTCCAGCGTGCGGCGCGTCTGGTTTGCGCCGCTGTCACCGGGCGCAGCCCTTCCAGCGGGGAAACTCTTGCGGCTGCCCGCGCCGGGAAGTAGCCCGCAACCAGCGTCGCCAGCAGTCCGAGCACGAAGGCTCCGATCACCGCCGACAGGCTGAACTGAAGGTTGAATTGAAGACCCTGTACGACGATTTGCCAAAAATTGCGGAACACCGCCGCCAGCAGTGCCGCGAAGCTATAGCCGAGGATCAATCCGATCACTGTCCCCCCGATGCCCTGGATCAGGCTCTCGATCAAGATCATCAGGCTCAGTTGCCGCCGTTCCGCGCCAATGGCCCGCAACATCGCCAGGTCGTGCCGCCGCTCAATAATCACAGTACGGAAGGTGTTGAAGATCAGGAATGCGCCCATGAACAGCGCCAGCAGGCCGAACAGGTTGAAGATCGCAAACCCGATTTCCAGCGCCGCCAGCGCGTCGATCTGTGTGGTGTTTGTGTTGAGCCGGAAGTGGTCGCCAAGCGCTTTTTGCACGTCGGCGCTGACGGTTTCCCGATCCGCGCCGGGTTCGATGGCGATCTCGATGCTGTTGATCAGGCCGGGCTGGTTAAACGCAGCCTGGGCATCGGCCAAGCTGACGATGATGCGTGGTGCGGCCCTATTGCCCGGCTCGGCCAGCAGCCCCACAATTGTGTACAGTTTGAGGCCGCCCACCGTGATCAGCGGGAAAGTGCTGCCGACCTTGAACTGGGGCGCCAACTCGGCGATGGCTGCCGGAACAAGGGCTTTGCCGGTATCGCCGGGCTGGAGGAAACGCCCCTCGCTGATGGCGAAGTGCCGCACCGCGTCGGCAGTGGCCGGATCTACCCCCACCAGTTCGATCTGGCTGGCGCTGCCCAGACTGCCGTTGCCCGCCAGCGGGATCGTGATCTGGCGGCGCAGAACGCCGGTGACGGCCTGCACACCCTTTACCGTGCGAATGGCCTGCATGGGCTGGTCGGGCGCAAATGATTCACCTGTTGCGCTGCTGACGGTCAGGTCAACGGCGCCGCTGGCCGAAGTCATGGTGCGCTTGAAGGCTTCCACCGCGCTCGGCAGTATCAGGTTGACGGCAAAGATCAGCGCAACACCCAGCACAACTGCCAGTGTGGTCAGTGTGGTGCGCAGCCTGCGCCCATTCAAGTAGCGCAGCGCCATGACCGCCATCTGCGCCAGCATCGAGACCGACGCTGCTCTTCGTTGTGAGATTGTGCCCGCCATCGTCGCCTCCTGCGCGTCAGCGAATGGCGACCTTGCCAAGCTGCTCGCGTATATGATCGGCGTTGCCCTGGCCCTTCAGCCGGTTCTCGTCTACGATCTGCCCGTCTTTCAGGAAGATGATCCGGTCTGCGTAGGCCGCAATGCGCGGGTCGTGCGTCACCAGCAGGATGGTGCGGCCCCACTCGTCGGCGGCACGGCGCAGGAGTTTGACGACCTCCTCACCCGCCCGCGAGTCCAGGTTGCCAGTTGGTTCATCGCCCATGATGACTGCCGGGTTCGTGACGAGCGCCCGCGCCAGTGCGGCACGCTGCTGCTCTCCACCGGACAACTCCGCGGGACGGTGCGCGCCGCGCTCCGAGAGGCCGACCCGCGCCAGGGCTTCGTCGGCGCGGCGCAGGGCTTCGTCGCGTTTCACGCCATCCAGAATCAGAGGCATGGCGACGTTCTCGCGGGCGGTCAGCACCGGGATCAGGTTAAAGAACTGGAAGACAAAGCCCAACTGCGTGCGTCGAAGGCGCGACAGTGCTTCGTCGTTCAGGCTGTCCAGCCGGGCATCACGCAGCCAGACCGTGCCGCTGGATGGCCGTTCCAGGCCGCCCAGCAGGTACAACAGGGTGCTCTTGCCGGAGCCGCTTGGCCCCATAATGGCGACGAACTCGCCCTCATCGACGCTCAGGTTGACCCCGTTCAGGGCGTACACCGGCTGTGCGGTATCGCCGTAAATCCTGGTTAGCCCTTCTGTGCGAATGACCTGCATACCCTTATCCTTCCCTTGCCGTGTGACGTTCCCGGCCTGCACCGTCTTTGAACGGCCTGTGATGTCCCTCGATTACAGTTAAATTACAGCTAACTGCGTTCAATTCGCAGATTGATCCTCGGGTTGCGGTACTTTGCGGCGTGGACGGCCTCGCGCTTTCGGCTCCGGCTTCGGCGGCGTAAAGCGTTTCAGTTCGGGCAGCCGCGCCTCGCACATTTCTATCCACCGCAAATCGGCTTCCAGGTGCATGATCGCGCTGTCCAGCAGCAGCACCCAGGGCAGTTCGGTCTGCGCGTCGGCCTTGCGGTGCAGTTCGGTGACTTCGTGCAACTGCTGGTACAGTTCGCGGCGCTGCACCATCAACACCTGTTCAGGTGGAACCGGGCCACCTGTCAGACTGAGGACCAGTTTCACATAGAACGCGTCGCCCAGGCGGTAGTCCCGTACTTCGGGACTCAGATACCACGTTCGGAGTTCTTCCAACCCCTCGTCGGTCAACGCATAGACTTTGCGATCCGGGGCATCGTCCGTCGGAACCACCTCGTAATCGACCAGGTTAGCGTCTTTCAGTCGCGCCAGGGTGCTGGCGATCTGGCCCGGCTTGACATCCCACTCGGCGGAGACGGTGAGTGCCAGTTGCTTGCCGAGTTCGTAGCCATGCATGGGGCGCTGGTAAAGCAGGGCGAGCAGGGTATGTTTGACGGACATCGATCCCTATGTCGAAAACCTATACGCTGAGTGTCTAGTCACAAGAAAAACTATACACCCTACGTATAGTTTTGTCAACACGCAAGCGCTGATCGGGGCTTTCCGGAACTGCATCTCAGGCAAAAAGCAGCCTTGACGCTGGAAGCCCTTACCTCTATAATGAGCGAAAGGTGCGGGTATAGTTCAGTGGTAGAACGGTTGCTTCCCAAGCAACATGTCAGGGGTTCGAGTCCCCTTACCCGCTCCTGGTTCCCGCTGACATGTTGCCCGCAACACAATTCGCTCAGTGCACTCCTATCCTCTCCTGTCAATGCAATACTCAGCAGGCCACAATCATAGATAACTGGTGATTAGCCATAAGTGGCGAGGGTCTTGAGAAGTTCTGCCAAATGAGGCAAGGTTAGGGTGTGAAACAGAACCAAGCTCACAGGCAGAACCATGATAAGCATACCGCAAAACGA